>Ga0308163_10000037_pt1 | contig 416524 bp, 351 predicted proteins | sample PhyTR1_FD_201037 | JGI IMG/M metagenome (GOLD analysis project Ga0308163, IMG submission 201037) | Phyllosphere microbial communities from UC Gill Tract Community Farm, Albany, California, United States - DLSLT.R1 | ecosystem: Host-associated > Plants > Phyllosphere > Unclassified | place...
TAAGGTTTTTCGCGTTGCATCGAATTAATCCACATCATCCACCGCTTGTGCGGGTCCCCGTCAATTCCTTTGAGTTTTAATCTTGCGACCGTACTCCCCAGGCGGTCAACTTCACGCGTTAGCTGCGCTACCAAAACCCGAAGGTCCCGACAGCTAGTTGACATCGTTTAGGGCGTGGACTACCAGGGTATCTAATCCTGTTTGCTCCCCACGCTTTCGTGCATGAGCGTCAGTATTATCCCAGGGGGCTGCCTTCGCCATCGGTGTTCCTCCACATATCTACGCATTTCACTGCTACACGTGGAATTCCACCCCCCTCTGACATACTCTAGTCCGGTAGTTAAAAATGCAGTTCCAAGGTTGAGCCCTGGGATTTCACATCTTTCTTTCCGAACCGCCTGCGCACGCTTTACGCCCAGTAATTCCGATTAACGCTTGCACCCTACGTATTACCGCGGCTGCTGGCACGTAGTTAGCCGGTGCTTATTCTGCGGGTACCGTCAGTTACGCCGAGTATTAGTCGACGCCGTTTCTTTCCCGCCAAAAGTGCTTTACAACCCGAAGGCCTTCTTCACACACGCGGAATGGCTGGATCAGGGTTTCCCCCATTGTCCAAAATTCCCCACTGCTGCCTCCCGTAGGAGTCTGGACCGTGTCTCAGTTCCAGTGTGGCTGGTCGTCCTCTCAAACCAGCTACGGATCGTCGCCTTGGTGAGCCTTTACCTCACCAACTAGCTAATCCGATATCAGCCGCTCCAATAGTGGGAGGTCCGAAGATCCCCCCCTTTCCCCCGAAGGGCGTATGCGGTATTAGCTACTCTTTCGAGTAGTTATCCCCCGCTACTGGGTACGTTCCGATACATTACTCACCCGTTCGCCACTCGCCACCAGACCGAAGTCCGTGCTGCCGTTCGACTTGCATGTGTAAGGCATTCCGCTAGCGTTCAATCTGAGCCAGGATCAAACTCTTCAGTTTAATCTCTAGTTTTTTCCTACTTAAGGGGACTGAAGCAATCCGAAGATCACAACAGCTTCCCAGTAGGTCGCTTGCTCAAAGGAAGTGAAGATTGGGATCGAGACTTGCGTCTCTGGCCTTTCTCTTTACTTCTCAAGTGAGCACTTAATTTCTGTTCGCTAGCCAGGTCGAGCAGTTCCGAAGAACCACTCTTGCCGGCAGCGCCATCATTCAAGCGCCCACACTTATCGGCTGTTTAGTTGTTAAAGAGCGTTCGGCCAATCAAGTCATCGACTCGATCGCACCCGGTATCTCTACCGTTCCGTACATTTTCTTCTTCGTTGATCGTTTCGCTGCTTTGCCTTGCTAGCTGCGCCGCGATCAGCGAGTCGTGCATTCTACACTATTTTCGTTACCGCTTTCAACTTGTCGTTGCAACTTTCTAACTCATCAACGTGTTTCGCAGATCTTGCTTGCTAACCGCCGACTTGTTTTGCACCGCCAAGCCCAAAACTATAACACACTAAAAGCTGGACTGTTTTTCCAACCCGGAGAATTTTCGCTGCTCAACCAAACAACCGCTGAGCGTTGATCTCCGTAGTGCTGCTCGGCTGATTCAGAACTCTCATTCCAGACCGCTTCGCTTTTTGCTCACCGCAACTTTCGCTGCGCCGAGCCAGAAACTATAGCACGATAAATCCAGGCTTGTTTCGCCTACGCCGAAATTTTCTTTGCTCAACTTCGAACCCTGAAAACCCGGCGCTGCTTGCTCGTCTCACCCGAAGGCTTCGACTTGCTGTTTCTGCCCCGCTGCCCGCTTCGCTTTCGCGTCGTGTTCAACAGGGAGGCGAATTATGCACACGGATTTGCAGTGTGTCAAACGTATTACGACACTATCCGCATATTTGTGGGAATCGCTGTTGGGGCACAAGATCTATGGAAGAGCTTGCACGCCAGCTCGGTGTTCTGGGCACCTTTAGCGTTTTGCTGCGCCCTCTATATATAGAGGGCTTTTCGTTGGCGTGCAGTCAGAGGCTCAGAAAGTCCGGGACAGACAGGCACGACGCGGTTCGGTCCGCTTTTTATATGGAGCACCGCCCTTCTCGGCTGAGCGGACACACTCTCGCCCCTCCCAAACGATGAAGCCCCTCTATATAGAGGGGCTTCATCTGCAGATCACTGCTTAGCTGTGCACAAGACCGCGTAGACCGCCTGTGGACAAGGTGAACCTTGCGATGCCGAGGCATCCGCATCACGGGGGGAAGCAATTCCGAGCCCCGTTCACCGCGACGCCTTACTTGCTATCTCAATCAGCGACGTCACCGAAGCAAGTCATCGAAGCAAGTCATCGAGGCACGCAACTGATGTGCGGCACCTGACCACTCACCCAGGTGCGTGCCGCAAGCGATCTACTTCAGGCACGTTCCTTCATCACCGAGGGACCCTGCTCCGCCAGGTCCCAGAACATGCCAGCCATGATGCCCAACGCTTCGCGCGTCACATCGGCCAGGATGTGTTCATCCGGTGCATGCTGCGAGCAACCCGGGTACGAGTGCGGCACCCACAGCGTGGGCAGGCCCAAGGTTTCCGAGAACACCTCATTGGGCAGCGAGCCACCCAGGTTCGGCAACAGTGCCGGGCGCTTGCCGCTGGTCTTCTCGATGGAAGCCAGCGCCCAGCGCACCCAGGCGTCGTCCGGGTCCAGGCGAGTGGCAGCCATGCGCACGTCGCCGCTGCGCAGTTCGACGTCCTGGAAACCATGGTCGTCCAGGTGCTTGCGGATGTGCGCCAGGAAGTTCTCGCGATCGCTGCCGACCACGTAGCGCATGTGGCAGTGGGCACGTGCCGTCGGCGGCACGGCGTGCACGGGCATCGCCGGGTTGCCGCTGGTGAAGGCCAGCACTTCCATGCTGTTCCAGCCGATGACTTGCTCTGCTGCGCTCAAGCCGGGCTCGCCCCAGTTCGGGTCGACTTCCGGGTCGCCCGGATCGCCACCGATCTGGATGTCGGTCAGTGCGGCACGCACGCTGGCAGGAATTTCCGGCGGACGCAGGCCGTCGACCAGAATCTTGCCGTGTGCATCGATCATGCTGGCGATCGCGTGCGACAGGCGGATGGCCGGGTTCGACAGCAGGCCGCCCCAGTTGCCGGAGTGGTGACCGCCGTCACGCAGTTCCACGTGCAGGTTGAAGTTGAAGACACCGCGCGAGCCCAGGAACATGGTCGGGCGCGAGGACGACACGCGCGGACCATCGGAGGCCAGGAACACGTCGGACTTCAGTTCGTCGGCGTATTGCTTGCAGACTTCGTTCAGGCCGGGCGAGCCGTCTTCTTCACCCATTTCCAGGATGATCTTGACGTTGTAGCCAAGCTTGCCATTGCGTGCGGCCAACACTTGTTCGAGTGCCGACAGGTTGATGGTGTGCTGGCCCTTGTTGTCGGCGGTGCCGCGGCCATACCAGCGGTTGCCTTCGACGACGATTTCCCAGGGCTTCAGTCCGTCGCGCCATTGCGCGTCGTAGCCGCGCACCACGTCACCGTGGCCGTAGGTCAATACCGTGAACGCGGCGCCTTCTTCGATGCGCTCGGCCAACATGAAGGGCTCTTTGCCGGCGATGGGGTTCTCGACCACGCGGCTGGTGAAGCCCAGCGACTTCAGTTGCGGCGCGATTTCTTCGTTCAGGTAGGCGTGAAGGATCGGCGTGCTGTTGGCATCCTGGCTTTCGGTGCGATAGGCAACGCGGCGTGCCAGCGTTTGCTGGAAACGTCCATCATCGAAGCTGGCGAGCGTGGCATCGATGGCTTCTTGGCGGCTCATGAAACTTTTCCTCTGGGTGGGTGAAGGGAAATGCTTGATACGTAATGGCGCAGCGAGATCACAGTGTCTCGGTGCTGAGTTCGGGAATCCCGAGTCCGGGTTCGGGCGTCAGCACCGACGCCAGCAACATGCGGGTGTAGGGATGTTCGGGGCGGGCGAAGATCTGTTCGCGGGTGCCCTGCTCCACGATCTTGCCACGGTGCATGACGGCAACCCGGTCGACCAGGTGTTCGACCACGCCCAGGTCATGGCTGATGAACAGGTACGTGAGGCCGAATTCGGCTTTCAGGTCCAGCAGCAAATTCAGGATTTGCGCCTGCACCGACACGTCGAGTGCGGACGTGGGTTCGTCGCAGATCAGGATGTCGGGGCGAAGCACCAGGGCACGGGCAATCGCCACGCGTTGGCGCTGGCCACCGGACAACTGGTTTGGGTACTGCGTGTGCGTGCGTTCGGGCATGCCGACGATGTCGAGGATATCGCGCACCTGCTTCTTGCGATCGGCATCGCTGCCGATCTTGTGCAGTTGCAGGGGCACACCCACGATGTCGCCTACCGTGCGACGCGGGTTCAGCGAGGAGTACGGATCCTGGAAGATAGGCTGGATGCTGCGGGCCAAGGCCAGGCGTTTGCCGGGGTCGATTTCCTTGCCGTGGATCAGCACGTTGCCCGAGCTTGGTTCCAGCAGGCCCAGCAGCATCTTGGCCAAGGTGCTTTTGCCGCAGCCAGATTCACCGACCAGGCCCAGCGTTTCGCCACGGCGAATGCGCAGCGACACGCCGTCGACGGCCTTGATCAGACCGGGTGCGCGGAACAGGCCGCGTTTGAGTCGGTAGGTGCGGGTCAGGTCGCAGAGTTCGAGCGCGATCTGATCTGACGCGTTTGATGCGCCTGGCGCGGTGGAGGCGTGCGTGTTCATGCGGTCTCCAGCGAGGCAAGCGTCACGGCATCCACACACAATGCGGTGTGCGTGGGGTCGACCTGTACGTTCGGCGGGGCGATGCAGGCCTCGCGCACGTGGGCGCAGCGGTTGGCGAAGGTACAGCCTTCCACCTTGCCGATCAGGCTGGGCACCACGCCGGGGATGGATTGCAGGCGGCTGCCGGGCAAGGTCTTGCCGCGCACCGGGATGCAATTCAACAAACCGCTGGTGTAGTAATGCGACGGGTGCGCGAAGATTTCGCGAACCGGGGCGTGCTCCACCACCTGGCCGGCGTACATCACGGAGACGTTGTCGGCAATGCGGGCGACCACACCCAGGTCGTGGGTGATGAAGACGACGGCCGTGCCGAATTCCTTTTGCAGCTCGCGGATCAGGCGAAGGATCTGCGCCTGGATGGTGACGTCCAGTGCGGTGGTGGGCTCGTCGGCGATGATCAGGTCGGGTTCGCACATCAGCGCCATCGCGATCATCACGCGTTGGCGCAGGCCGCCCGACAGTTGGTGCGGATATTGGCGCATGCGGTCGGCGGCCATGGGCACGCCGGCGCGTTCCAGCAGGTACACGGCGCGATCACGTGCCTGTGCGGCGGTGACTTTCTTGTGCGCACGCAGGGCTTCGCAAAGCTGATCGCCCAGGGTGTAGGACGGGTTCAGCGAGGTCATCGGCTCCTGGAAGATCATCGACATGCGCGCGCCGCGCAACTGCGCCATGCCGCGTTCATCCAATGACTGCAGGTCGATGCCGTCGAACAGCATGTGGTCGGCGGTGCGCTTGGCCTTGCTGGGCAGCAAGCCCATCAGCGCCAGCGAGGTCATAGACTTGCCGCACCCCGATTCGCCGACCAGGCACAGCATTTCGCCGCGTTTGACCTGGATGTCGATGCCGCGCACGGCCTGCAAGGTGCCGCGCTCGGTGGGCAGGTCGACCTTCAGGTTTTTGATATCCAGCAATAGACTCATGGCGGTTCCTCAGTTGCGGCCGTCGGGCGCGGTCAGGTCGCGCAGCCCGTCGCCCAGCAGGTTGATGCCGAGCACGAGTGTCGCCAGCACGATGCCGGGAATCAGAATGACCCAGGCCTGGAAGAACATGTATGCCTTGCCTTCCGCGACCATCAAGCCCCAGGACGGGGTGGGCGGTTGCACGCCCAGGCCCAGGAAGGACAGCGTGGATTCCAGCAGGATGGCGTGGGCCATCTCAAGGGTAGCCACCACCAGCAGTGCGCTCAGCAAGTTGGGCAGCAGTTCGCGGATGACGATGTACGGGGTGGATGCGCCCAGCGATTTGGCCGCGGCGATGAACTCGGCGTCGCGCAGTTGCTGGGTGGCGGAACGCGTGACGATGGCGAAGCGATCCCACAGCAGCAGACCCAGCAGCAGAATCACCACGTTGAGGGAGCCCCCGACGAGCGATGCCATGGCGAGCGCAACCAGCACCACCGGCATGGCCAGGCGCACGGTCAGAATGTAGCTGACGACCGCATCGACACGACCACCGAAGTAGCCGGCCAACACGCCAAGCGTGGTGCCGATGACGCCAGAGATCAGCGTGACCATGAAGCCGATGATGAGGGAGACCCGTGCCCCGTACAGCAGACGGCTGAGGTAGTCGCGGCCCAGCTTGTCGGTGCCCAGGATGAATTCCCAGCTGCCCTTGGCATACCAGACGGGCGGGATCATGCGACGCGTGACGTCTTGTTCGTAGGGGTCGTGCGGGGCAATCCACGGCGCCAGCAAGGCGGCGATGGCGATCACCAGCAGGATGATCGCGCCAAGCGTCAGGCCGTGATGGCCAAGCACGCGCTTGGTCCAGCGGCGCCAGGCCGGGATGGCCGGCAACGGCAGCGGCGGCTTGCCGAAGGTGATGTTGGGAGAAGACATGGTGTCGGTTCCTATCGCGTGCGCATGCGGGGGTCGAGGGCGGCGTTCAACACGTCGGCCACGAAGGTCAGGCCGATGTAGAACACGGCGATGATCAAGACCACCGCCTGCACCACCGGGTAGTCATTGCGCGAGATGGAATCCCAGGCCAGTTGCCCCAGGCCTTGCATGGAGTAGACCGATTCGATCACCACCGAGCCGCCCAGCATGAAGCCGAGCTCGACGGCGGCCAGTGCCACCACCGGGATGATGGCATTGCGCAGTGCGTGCTTGAACACCACGCGCTTGCGCGACAAGCCCTTGGCGCGGGCGGTGCGGATGTAGTCCGAGCCCAGCACGTCGAGCATGCCGGCACGCGTCAGGCGCATCAGCGAGGGCATGGCGTAGTAGCCCAGCGCAATCGCCGGCAACACGAAGTGCTGCCAGCTGACGTTGCCGGCCACGGGCAGCCATTTGAGCTGCACCGAGAAGATCAGGATCAAGGTCAGCGCGAACCAGAAACTTGGCATGGCCTGGCCCACCACGGCGATGCCGAGTGCGACACGATCGACCCAGGAATCACGATACAAGGCAGCTGCCACGCCCAGCGGGATCGCCACGAGCACAGCCAGCAGGAGCGAGATGCCGCCCAGCTTCAAGGTGATGGGCAGACGTTCGCCGATGAGTTCGACAACGGTGTTGGGGAAATAGAAGGAGCGGCCGAAATCGAGATGCAGCGCAGCCCACAGCCATTCGAAGAACTGGGTCGTGATGGGACGGTCCAGTCCGTATTGGATTCGGATTTTTTCAACGTCTGCGGCGCTCGACTCGGGACCGGCAATCGCGGTCGCAAGGTCACCCGACAGGTGCAGCAACATGAAGCTGACGACGGCAACCGTCATCATCACGGCCAGCGCAACGAGCAGCCGGCGGAATATATAAGTCAGCATGGGGATTGGGGTTCCGCAAAAGTCCGCAGCGGGACGGGTGCACGGCAGTGCGTGCGCCCGTCCCGCTGCTATCGGAAGAAGCCGTGGGAATTACTTCCAGCTGGCTCGCACGAAGCGCGGCAGTTCGTCCGGCTGCGCATCGAATTTCAGATCAGAGGTGAACGCGTAGTTGGTCGAGTACGAGAACATCGGCGCCCAGTAGGCTTGCTCGGAAATGCGCTGCAGAGCCTGCTCGTACTTGGCCTTGCGCTCAGCCACATCGACCGTGGTGTCGGCGATCTGGACCATGCCGATGGTCTGCGGGTCCTTGGCGGTATCGTCCGGGCCGCCCTTGAAGTAGTTGCCGACGAAGGCCGAGGCGTCATTGATCGAGAACGAACCCCAAGCCTGGAAGCTCAGCCCGGCGCGGCCCGAGCGCGTTTCGTTGCGCAGTGCCGGGTACTGGACGAAGTGCAGGCGGGCACGAATGCCGACTTTGCGCAGATCACCGACCATGGCTTCGGCGTATTCGCGTTCGCGATAGGCCCACAGGTCGGTGTCGAAGCCGTTCGGGTAGCCGGCTTCAGCCAGCAGCGCCTTGGCCTTGGCCGGATCGTAGGGGTACTTCACGACCTTGCTGGTTTCGCAGCCCAGCTGGGTGCGGAAGCACGGCGCGAACACGGGCTGGCTGCCACCGCGCACCAAGCTGTCGGACAAGCCCTTGCGGTTGATGGCGTAGTTGACGGCCTGGCGAACGCGCACGTCCTTGAAGGGCAAGGTTTCCGGCGTGGTGCCGTTGCTGTTGATGGTGAGGAAACCGACGCGCATGGTTTCGCCGCTGAGCACCGATACGTTCGGCATGCCCTTCATGGATTCGGCCTGGTCGGCCGGCACGCGCCAGATCCAGTCAACCGCGCCGGTCATCAGCTGGGCGGTACGTGCTTCGGGGTCGCGAATGACGCGGAAGTTGATCTTGCCGATCTTCGGCTGGCCCGACGGCGCGTCCTTGTAATAGGCGGTGTTCTTGACCAGATCTACGCCCTGGCCCGGGATCACCGCGGTGATCTTGTACGGGCCGGTGCCAACCGGCGCCTTGCTGAAGCCCTCCACGCCGACCTTGGCGAAATAGGCGCCCGGGTAAATGGGCGTGGGGCCGGCCAGGTATTCCAGCGCGGCCGGGAAGGCGGCGTTCAGGTTCAGGCGGACTTCGTACTCGCCGATCTTCTCGACGTTCTTGATCCAGTCGGTGTTCTGGCGCGTGGCGATCTTGGCGTCGGGGCCGGTCACCACATTGAAGGTGTAGACCACGTCGTCGGCGGTGAACTTGTCGCCGTTGTGGAAGGTGACGCCTTGACGCAGGGTCAGGACCAGCGCGGTGGGAGATTCCCACTTCCAGGTCAGCGCCAGACCGGGTTTGTAGGCGCCGGTGTCGACGTCACGGAAGATCAGCGTGTCCCAACCGAGGGCGGCCAACACCACGCCTTCGCGCATGTTGTTGTGATACGGGCTGATGTTGTCGACTTCGTTGTCCGAGGCATAAACCAGGGTGTCGTTGCTCTTGCCAGCATGAGCAGCGGTCGCGCCGGCAGCCAGAATGACGGCCAGACATGCGCTGCGCACCACGGTGGTGCTCGCGTGCTTCATAACGGTAGCGAAATGCTTCATTAACAAACCCCTGATCATGGTCGAAGTGGCGGATAGGCAACCCGTTATGCAAGAACGCGGCCACAATCACGTTTCCACCGTTATAGAATTTATAAGAATTCATTGCCTTTAGGGCAAACCACATTCGGGCTAACTCCATTCGGGCAAACCAGAAGCCATGACACGTACCCACCTTGTTGCCCGCCAGTTGCAAGACACGGCGCTGCGTTATTTCCTGGAAGTCGTCCGCTGCGGATCGATCAGCGAAGCGTCCGCGCGCCTGAACGTGGCGGGCTCGTCGATCAGCCGGCACATCACCCAGCTGGAATCCTTGCTGGGCGCACCGCTGTTCGAGCGGCACCGGCGCGGCATGATCCCCAGCGCGGCCGGCGAGATGCTGGCGGTGCACGCGCTGAAGGCCGCGCACGAGGCCGAGCGTGCGGTCTACGACATCGAGGCCTTGCAGGGCATGCATCGGGGTCGCGTGAAGATTGCGGCGTCGGAAGGCTTTGCGCTGGAATTCCTGCCCAAGCTGATCGCCGAATTCATCAAGGTGCATCCGGGGATCAAGTTCTATCTGGGCGTGCACACGCCGGTGGAGACGACCCGGCGCATTCAGACGGGCGACGCCGATATCGGCATCACCATGAGCCGCGCGCCGCAGACGGGGGTGAACGTGGCTTATCTGCAGGCGTCGCCGGTGACGGCGATCATGCGCCACGGGCATCCGCTGGCGGCGTTCGACAGCATCACGCTGGCGCAGTTGGAGGGCTATCCGCTGGCCTTGCCGGAAACCAGCACCACCGTGCGCCAGTTGTTCGACATTGCAGTCAGCCGTCAGCGCCTGCCGCTGGAAGCCACGCTGACCTGCAACTACACCAGCAGCCTGATCGGGTTCTTGCGTTATCACGACGGGATCACGATTGCGGGTGAACTGACAGTGCGCAATCAGGTGAGTCGCGGGGAGTTGGCATGCGTGCCGCTGTCGGACCCCGGGCTGGAGATGCGCAATATAGAAGTGCAGACGATGGAGGGCCGCACGCTGTCGCGGGCGGGGCAGGCGTTTCTGGACTTTTTGGTGGCGCAGTTGGCGGAGGAGAAAGGCTGAGCACGGGGCTGGTGGTGATCGCGGCCCGGTCCAAGCCTGCTTTTACTCAAAATTAGTGTTGCTTATATCTGCAGGGTTTTGCGTGCGCCCCGCTCACACTTCGCTCATCAAAAAAAGCGGAGTGATTCGTGAAGAGTTTCGATGTGATCGTCATCGGCGCAGGCGTGGTCGGCAGCTCGGTCGCCTTCCACCTGGCCAGGCTGGGCGCCAAAAGCGTGCTCTTGCTGGACCGCGGCACCATCGGCGCAGGCACGACATCGCAGTCGTCCGGCATTTTGCGCACGCATTACTCGGTGCGCGAAAACGTCGAACTGGCAAGGCGCTCCTGGGACGTCTTCAACAACTTCGCTTCCTACGTCGGTGACGATGACGCCTCGGCAGGGCTGGTGAAGTGCGGGTATCTGATTGCCTCGCCTGAAGGCGACAAGCTGGACCCGCTGCGCGCATCGCTGGCTCAGCAAGTCGAACAAGGCATTCCGCTTGAGTTCCTGAGCGCCCAACAGGCGACGGAACTGCTGCCCATCTGCCGCTTCGACGACGCGGCCGTGATCGGCTACGAACCCGAAGCCGGTTTTGCCGACGCCTACATGGTGGCCACCAGCTTTGCGCGCGGTGCGCGCCGTGGCGGCGTCACCGTAAAAGAGAACGTCAACGTCAACCGCGTGCTGATCGAAAACGGCAAGGTGGTGGGCGTGTCCACCAGCGCCGGTGACTTCACTTGCGACACCGTGATCAGCACCCAGAACATCTGGACGCCGGAACTGGCTGCCTGGGTGAACGTGCCCATGCCCGTAGTGCCCGAGCGCCATGCGGTGCTGGCACTGGAATGCGAGGCCGCCCCCTACACCTTCAAGATGCCCGTCTACAAAGACCTGGGCTCGCCGGGCATGCTGTATTGCCGCAGCTACGGCGGCAACCAGATGCTGGTCAGCGAAGGCATCGTCGGCGAAAAGCTCTTCGGCCCCGAAGCCGAGCAAGGCGACATCCCGCTGGACTACGTGGCCGAAGTGGGCGAACAGGTTGCGGACCGCTTCCCCGCTTATGCGGAAGCTGGCTTGGCCTCATCGTGGACCGGCGTGTATGACGTGACGCCCGACTGGAACCCGGTGCTGGGCCGCGTGCCCGGTGTGCAAGGCTTGATCGTGGGCTACGGGTTCTCAGGCCACGGCTTCAAGCTGTCGCCGACCGTGGGCAAGGTGCTGGCTCAGGAAGCGCTGGGCCTGGCGACCGACGTGTCTTTGGCGCCCTATGCGATCACGCGCTTTGCCAGCGGCAACCTGCTGACCGGCAAGTACGGCCTGGGCGCGGTGTCCTGATGCCCTGACTCGACGCCCACTGCCCGCCCTGCCCCCTGCATCAACGAGGAAAACCGACTCATGAAGATCATCACCGCCGTCAAACGTGTGGTCGACTACAACGTGTCTGTGCGCGTGAAGTCAGACCAGTCTGGCGTGGACATCGCCAACGTGAAGATGTCGATGAATCCCTTCGACGAAATCGCCGTCGAAGAAGCCACCCGCCTGCGCGAAAAAGGCCAGGCAACGGAAGTGATCGCCGTCAGCTGCGGCGTGCTGCAATCGCAGGAAACCCTGCGCACCGCCATGGCCATTGGTGCCGACCGCGCGATCCTGGTGCAGACGGATGCAGAACTGCAGCCGCTGGCCGTCGCCAAGTTGCTGAAGGCTGTGGTCGACAAGGAACAACCGCAGTTGGTGATCCTGGGCAAACAAGCCATCGATGACGACGCCAACCAGACCGGCCAGATGCTGGCTGCCTTGCTGGATTGGCCGCAGGCGACGTTTGCCAGCAAGGTGGAGATTGCCGATGGCGTGGCCGTGGTCACGCGTGAAGTGGATGGCGGTGCCGAGACCGTTCGACTGACGCTGCCCGCCATCGTCACGACCGACCTGCGTCTGAACGAGCCGCGCTATGTGACGCTGCCGAACATCATGAAGGCGAAGAAGAAACCGCTGGAGGTACTGACGCCCGAGGCGCTGGGTGTAGACCCCGCCCCGCGTTTGCAGACAGTGCGCGTCGTCGAACCCGCCGCCCGCAAAGCCGGTGTGAAAGTGGCCGACGTGGCCGCGCTGGTGGACAAGCTGAAGAACGAAGCGAAGGTGATCTGATCATGACGACTCTGGTAATTGCCGAACACGACCATGGTGCGATCAAGAGCGCCACGCTGAATACGGTTGCCGCAGCACGCCTGCTGGGTGCGCAGGTGCATGTGCTGGTGGCGGGGTTGCACGCGCGCGGCGCGGCAGATGCGGCGGCGGCGATTGAGGGTGTGGAAAAGGTGTTGCTGGCTGACGCTGCGCACTTGGGTGATTTTCTGGCCGAGAACGTGTCGGCCCAGGTGCTGGCGGTGGCTGACGGGTATAGCCATTTGCTGTTCGCTGCGACCGCAAATGGCAAGAACGTGGCGCCGCGTGTGGCAGCGAAGCTGGATGTGGCGCAGATCTCCGAGATCATTTCCGTGGAATCTGCAGACACGTTTGCGCGGCCGATTTATGCGGGCAATGCGATTGCGACGGTGCGGTCGGCGGATGCGGTGAAGGTCATTACGGTTCGCACGACGGCTTTCGACGCGGCGGCTGCTGTTGGCGGAAGTGCTGTGGTGGAAGCGGTGGCGCCGGCTGCTGCGTCTGACAAGGTGTCATTCATGTCGCGCGAGGTGTCGAAGAACGAGCGGCCGGAATTGACGAGCGCGCGGACGGTGGTGTCGGGTGGACGTGGCTTGGGCAGTGCGGAGAATTTCAAGATTCTTGATCCGCTGGCCGAGAAGCTGGGCGCTGCGCTGGGGGCGTCGCGTGCTGCCGTGGATGCAGGGTATGCACCGAATGATTGGCAGGTGGGGCAGACGGGGAAGATCGTTGCGCCGCAGCTTTATATTGCGGTGGGCATTTCTGGCGCCATCCAGCACTTGGCGGGGATGAAGGATGCGAAGGTGATTGTGGCGATCAACAAGGATGCCGAGGCGCCGATTTTTGGCGTGGCGGATTATGCGCTGGCGGATGATCTGTTCCAGACAGTGCCGCAGCTGACTGCCGCGCTGTAAATCCTGTACTCGCTCCCGCGCCGCCGCCGTGAGCGGCGGCGTTCATTTCAAAAAGAACATCGCATTAACGCTACACTGACTCTCCCTCGCTCAGCACGAAAATAGTGAATACCGCACCGAGGAGTATTCAAAATAGCTGATTGGCGGCGCGGCAGATACGAGCCTGTCACCAAAGGCGATTCTAATTTTGGAATTCAGATACTCCCTGAATTTCGAAAAGGGAGGCTATTGACCATAACCAGCTCGGCCTCCAATTCCGTCAATTAGCTAATTAACAAGAACCCTGACCGAGTCAACGTGCAGCGTCAATTTTCCTTAGCGATATCAGATTGACACTTCTTCACTGGATCAAACCTAATTTCTCCATCGACCTTAATAGCCACAAGGAATCTGTCATCACCTAAAGCGGCAAGCCTTGCTTTGTCAGTTGCACCACAATCGGCACCGGGGTACATATCAAAATAATACACCGACCAACCAATCGCCTCATCAATCGATCTGGAGTTAGCACCAAGAATACTCAACAGTGTCGTAAACGAAGTACCAAAAACAATAGCATAAAGCATCCACTGAAATAACATTGTTGGCCAAAAAAAACGCCTGCTGAACCCATCCGCCCTTACCAACGAAAGCCTTCTCATTAACCCAGGAGTATTTTTATGAACAACAGAAAAAAACCTTATAAACATTAGATACATTGGCTGAACTGCTGCTACCGCGACTCCTAAAATAAGGATAAGAACCGGTACAAACCCTAAAAATACGAGAGAAACAGTTCGGGGAAACGCAGACGCTGGCGCCCGCGTAATTTCACTAACAACCCAGTTAGAAATCGCGTAGGACAGTGCGGTCGTCACAGCAATTCCGGTAGCAACAGCAGCTTTACCCGCGAGGGTAGAATTCACACGACTATAAAAACGTGATAGATCGCTGATTACCACACACGCGCAATATAAAAAGAAAGTCCCGCACATCAATAAAAACGGCCATGGGACCAGGACAAAAAACAGGTAAAACAGAACCACCCCAAGGCCCAATATATTGACATAAAATTGTTGCTGACGGTCAAGCGCATCGTAAGCAACAAGCCATGTCGTGCCAAAATGCCTAAGCGATCCGGGCGAATACGCCGCGCATAAAGCTCGAAATACGACACCTATAATTAGGGCGGCCGCAGTTATTGGAAAGTACTCGGCCCGAACAACGGACGGCAAAGAAACACTTAAAACCCAAGTCAAACTTAAAAATATTAATACTCTACCCAGCTCTCCCTCAATATTTCTCCAGAAACGAGCCAAGAGACATTTCCATCGACTATCTGCCATACCACCCACCTAACAAATCGAGACCCTAGAGCGGAGTTCTAAAACCATAGCCACTCTCCCAAAACGCCGATTTCCCAAATAAAATTTATCTATAAGCCTGAGCCGGATAAAAATCGTGCGGCCCCGAAGGTGATCGGTATCGATGATGTGACGCGATTACTTCACAGCAAGCATTGAGTCGCCGAGTTGGTCTGCCAGCACTCAGATCCGCTCTAGATGCCAGTCGCTATCGATGACCTGCGCAGCAAGTGTCTATCAGCTGGCTGACAGACGCACCCGAGCGAAGCCGTAGGGGTTGGCGTTGGGTATCCGCAGCGCCACCGTGCCTCGCGGATACGAATCCAGGCCAGCGCATATACGGTAATTGTCGATATCAATAGCAAATACTGGAGGACGCATCACTAAGCGCTTGGTATTTCACAAAAAGAAATCGGCACATGCCGACTTCTTTCCCTCGCGTCGGTAACGTGCGATCAGTCGATCTTCGCGCCCGAGGCCTTCACGACCTGCTCATACTTCGCGCGCTCGCTCGCCATGAAGCGGTCGAACTGCTCCGGCGTGGTCGGGGCCGGCTGAGCCAGCAACGACGCGAAACGCGTTTTTGTTTCCGGAGTGTTCAGCGCATCCACGAACGCCTTGTTCAGCTTGGCAATCACGTCTTTCGGGGTATTGGCCGGGGCGACCAGGCCCCACCAGGTGTCGATCGAGAAGCCTTTGATGGTGTCGGCCAGCGGCGGCACGCCGGGCAACATGTCGCTGGCTTGCAGCGTGGTCACGGCAAGCGCCTTGACCTTGCCGGACTTCAGATTCGCCGCAGCAGCAGCCAGGTTGTCGATGTTGAAGTCGACTTCGCCGGCCAGCAGCGCCAGCTGCGCGGGGCTGGCGCCGCGGTAGGGGATGTGCAGGGCGGAGAAGCCGCCGCGCTGCTTGAACATTTCGCCAGCCAGGTGGCCGGCGCTGCCGTTGCCGCCGCTACCGTAGTTCAGCTTGCCGGGGTTGGCCTTGGCGTAGGCGATCAGGTCGGCGACCGAGTTGATTTTCAGTTCTTCGGCGCGCGCGACGTTGATCACCAGCACGTTGGGCACGGTGACCATCTGGGTGATGGCGGTGAAGTCCTTGCCGGCGTCGTAGGGCATTTTGGCGTACAGCCACGGGTTGACGGCGTGCGTGGCGGTGGCCGCCAGGCCAATGGTCAGGCCGTCGGGGGCTGCCTTGGCCACGGCGTCGGCGCCGATGTTGCCACCAGCGCCGGGCTTGTTGTCGACCACCACGGTGCCCAGGGTCTTCTGCACGCTTTCAGCCAAGGCGCGCGAGGTCACGTCCAGCGGGCCGCCTGCCGGGTACGGCACGATCAGGTGGATCGGGCGGTCTTGCGCTTGCGCGGTCGACAGTGCGAACGGGCTGATCAGGACCGCGGCCAGAACGGAAGCGGAAAACAAAAGGTGTCGGCGAGAGGTCATGAGTGGCATCGAAGTGGAAAACGGGATGTGCCTCGTGGTGACGGGCGCTGCAATGGTACTGCCCGACGGCGACAACGCGAATCGCGGATCACCCGCAGCGCGTCGAAAAAGCGACTTTTGGCCAGCATCCCGCTGCATTTTCCCAAATTAGAAAAACTAATTGTCGCGTCGGGAGCCATTAACATTGGCGCACGGTCCGGCGTTCCCGGACGCGTCGTCCCAAGGATTACCGCCGATGTCTTCCAGTCTTTCCTTTGACCTGCGCTCGCTCGAAGCTTTCGTGGCGGTCTGCGAGGGCGGGTCGATGAATGATGCAGCCCGCAAGCTGGGCGTCACGCAAAGCGCGATCAGCCAGTTGATCAAGGCGCTGGAAGCACAGAGCGGCCTGGTGCTGTTCGACCGTGATTTCCGCCCTTTGCGGCCCACGGCGGCTGGCCGGCTGCTGCTGGATCTGGCGCAGGATCTGCTGGAACACGCGCGCGGCGTGTCGGAACGCCTGGCAGATGCATCCCGCAGCCATCAGACCCAGGTTCGACTGGGCTGCGTGGATTCCTTTGGCGCGACGGTGGGCGCGCCGCTGGTGGCGGCGATTGCGCGCAGCGCGCGTGGCGTGACGCTGTGGTCGGGGCTGACGCCCGGTTTGAGTGCACAGCTGCAGAACCGCGAGCTTGATCTGGCCGTGTGCACCGAGATGGCCATCGAGAACCCCCGCATTGCCCACCGCCTGCTGTGCACCGAGCGCTTCATTGCGGTGGTGCCGCGGCGCGCCGAGCGGGACGTGACGAACTACCGGAACGCAGTGGAAAATCTGCCCTTGCTGCGCTACACCCGGCGCTCGGTGATCGGCCAGCAAATCGAGCGCTACATCCGCCACATCGGCCTGGAAAGCCCGCGCCGCATGGAGTTCGATGCATCCGATCCGCTGCTTAGCCTAGTGGGCGCAGGGGTCGGTTATGCAGTCACGACACCGCTGTGCCTATGGCAATCGCGCCTGTGCCTGGACGAGGTGGACGTGGTCAATTTGCCGCAAAGTCCGCTGGGCGCGCGCAGCTTTTTCCTGCTCAGCCGAGAGGGGGAATGGACGCAGTTGAACGATGAAATCGCCAGCCTGAGCGAGCAGATTCTGCGCAAGCAGATCATGCCGGCGATTCACGCCGCCTTGCCCGGCCTGCCCGCAGACGTGCTGACCATCGCGTGAATCCCCCGCTTCGGTGCGGATTTAGCGGTGTCGATACTCAGTATTAGATTTGCTAATGGCCGGTCTGCGCCCGGGCGTTTTGCTGAATAGTCGGGCTGTCCGTCTGGCGGTGCCGCGAACGACACCCCGAATGACCTTGGCTGCCTGGATGCCGCCATGAACAACAACACGGAGGAGCACACCATGGATCACCAACGTCGTCGTGTCATGAAGGGCGCACTGGCCGTCACCGCAGCCGCTGCCGCAGGCATGCCCATGATCGGGCGCGCCGCCACCACCTACAAGTACGGTGGCTCGACCTGGCTGGGCCACTATTCGGCCTACATTGCGATCAAGACCGGCATCTTCACCAAGCTGGGCCTGGACATCCAGTGGCAGTCCTTTGGCACCTCGTCGGAACGCCTGGGCGCCGTGATGGCCGGCCAGATCGACCTGGCGGGCTCCGGCATCGTGGCCGCGCTGGCCTTGATGGCCAATGGCGCGAAGCAATTCCAGGTGATCGCCACGCCCAACAACTACGGCAAGGTCGAAGGCCTGCTGGTGCGCAACGATGTGAATTCGATTGCCGACCTGAAGGGCAAGAAGATCGGCGTGACCTTTGCATCCAGCGCGCACGTGCTGCTGCTGGACTTGCTGAAGCAAGCCAAGATGGTTCCGGGCACGGACGTCACCATCATCAACATGCCTGCCGCCAACCTGCCGACCGCCTACCAGGCCAAGCAGATCGATGCGGTGGCCGTATGGACGCCTGCCTTCAACCGCATTCGCGCCATGCCCGAGACCAAGGTGCTGGCCGACGACACGGCCTTCTCGCTGTACAAGCAGTACAGCGTGATGCCCGGCCCGGACGTGCTGCTGACCACCACCAAGCTGGGCAACGAGAACCCCGACGTGGTGAAGAAATTCCTGCAGGGCATCTTCGAAGCCAACACCATGCTGAGCAAGGCACCCGACGAAGCCACGCGCATTCTGGTGCCGCTGACCCAGCTGTCGCCGGCCGAGCAGCTGGAAACCGTCAAGCAGGTGGACTGGTACACGCTGGATCAACAGAAGTCCCTGCTGGTCAGCCCCGGATCGTTCGTGACCGGCATGCAGAAGCTCGCCGACATGCTGGTCGATCTGAAGCAGATCGACCGGGCGCCGCCGGTCAAGGACTGGGTCCAGGGCTCCTACCTCTGAGGCTGCCATGGCAATGAAGAAACCGATCGGCAACCGGTCGCTGTTGGGTCTGAGCGTACTGTCGCTGGTCGCTTTCATCGTGATCTGGGAAGTCGCCTGCCGCAGCGGCCTGGTCGAACCGATATTCCTGCCGCCGCCATCCAAAGTGCTGGCGCGCGCCGTGTCGCTGTGGGAGCAGAACCTGTTGATTGCGCACATCCTGGCCTCGGCCAGGCGCGTGATGATCGGCTTTCTGGTGGCCGTGCTGGTGGCGATTCCGCTGGGCATCATGCTTGGCACGAATCGCATCGCGCGCGCCATCTTCGACCCCATCCTGTCCTTCCTGCGGCCCCTGCCCTCGATGAGCTGGATTCCGCTGTCGCTGCTGTGGTTCGGCATTACCGAAACGCAGAAGTACAGCATCGTGTTCATGGGCTCGTTCGCGCCCGCACTGCTGTACGTGATGGAAGCAACGCAGAACATCGACCCGATTCTGATTCGGGCGGCGCGCAACCTGGGCGCCAACCGTTATCAGGTGATGCGGGAAGTGATCTTCCCCGGCTGCATGCCGCAGATTCTGTCCGGCATGAAAGTCATCCTGGGTCTGTCCTGGACCTGCGTGATCTCGGCCGAGCTGGTGGCCTCGCAGGAAGGCCTGGGTTTCATGATCATGAACGGGCGTGAATTCTTCCAGACCGATACCGTGGTGCTGGGCATGGTGTTGATCAGCTTCACCGTGCTGCTGACCGACATCGTGTTCCGTTTGATCGAACGAGGAGTGCTGGCATGGCAGCGATGAACCCGCCCGCGAATGCATCGCAGAACACGCCGATGATCCGCATTGCGGGCGTCTCGAAAAGTTATGGCGACAAGCCCGTGCTGGGCAACGTCGAGCTGGAAGTCGAGCGCGGCGAGTTCCTGGTGATCCTGGGTGCGTCGGGCTGCGGCAAGTCGACACTGCTGAACCTGGTGTCGGGTTTCGTGCAGCCGAACACGGGGCACATCCACGTGAACGACAAGGAAGTCACCGACGTCACGCCGGCCTGCGGCATGGTGTTCCAGCAGTACGCCCTGTTCCCGTGGAAGACAGTGCAGGAAAACGTCGAATTTGGCCTGAAGATGCGCCATGTGCCGCGCGCCAAGCGTGCTGAAATTGCCAAGCACTTCATCGAGATGGTGGGCCTGCGCGGCGTGGCGGATTCGTATCCGCACGCCTTGTCAGGCGGCATGAAGCAGCGCGTGTCGATTGCGCGCGTGCTGGCCAACGACCCCGACGTGATGCTGCTGGACGAACCCTTTGCCGCGCTGGACGCGATGACCCGCCAGGTGCTGCAAGAGCAGCTGGTGAGCATTTATGAGAAAAGCGGCAAGACGATTCTGTTCATCACGCACTCGATCGACGAGGCGCTGATGCTGTCGACGCGCATGGTGGTGATGGGCGACAAGCCCGGGCGTATCGTGCAGGACATTCGCAACGACTTGCCGCACCCGCGCAGCGCGGACGTGCAGTTGTCCGCGCGTTATCTGGAACTGAAGAAGTCGATCTGGGAAACCGTGCAGGTGGAAGTCACGCGCAGCCTGGAAGCCAAGCACTGATTGCGTTGATCAGGCCTGAGGCGTGGTGGCCGCTTTCTGATCGGCATCACGCTGCTTCAGCCACAAACCAAACTCCTTCATGACCGCGACGACGGCATGCAAGCGCATGCCGTCTTCCGTCAGTTGGTATTCCACCTTGATGGGTGAGGTCGGATACACCGTGCGCTTCACCAGCCCGGCCTCTTCCAGCGCGCGCAAGTCTAGGGTCAGCATGCGCTGCGAGATGCCTGGCACGTCGCGCCGCAAATCGTTGAATCGCTTCGGGCCGTCCAGCAAATAGGACGCCAGCAGCAGGCGCCAGCGCCCGCCCAGCAATCGCATCGACTCTTCTACCGAACAGCCCGTCAGGCTTTCTTTCATCGCGCAGCTCCATCAAAGGCAGTAGGTATATTTTTTGTACCTATATGACAATTTACTGCCTTCTTCCTTTTTTATCCCGGACTTTTAAAATAGCTCACGGTCGTTTCACCAGTTGCTTCGCGGCTGGAAACGCAGCCGTTTTCTATCTATCCGGGCATTGCACATGAAGCTCTACTACCTGCCCGGCGCCTGCTCGCTGGCGCCGCATATCGTGGCCACCGAACTGGGGCTGGCCATCACGCTGGTCCGGGTCGACCACAAGACACACCGAACGGAAGACGGGCGCGATTTTCGCGAACTGAGTCCCTTCGGATACGTGCCCTTGCTTGAACTCGACGACGGCAGCGTGCTGCGCGAAGGACCGGCGATTCTGCAATACCTTGCCGACCTGAAACCCGCGCATCGTCTGGCTCCGGAAAACGGCACGCTTGAGCGCTACCGCCTCCAAGAGTGGCTGGGCTTCCTGAACTCGGAGATCCACAAGGGCTTCATTCCGCTGCTGTATGCGGTGGCGGCCGGCAAGTACGGCACCGAGCACGCCAAGCCGAAGCTGGAAGCGCGTTTCGCGTGGCTGGATGCGCAACTGGCGGGCAAGGACTATCTGATGGGCGACACCTGCACGGTGGCGGACGCCTACCTGTTTGCGTTGACGCAATGGGGGCAGGCACCGTGGCTGGCCTCGGTCTACAAGGCGGACATCCACTTCGATGCGTTGGAGAACCTGAAGGCCTGGTATTTGCGCATGCGGGATCGACCGGCGGTGCGCACCGCGCTGGATGCGGAGGGGTTGAAGTAACGGAGGTTTCCAGCGGAGAATTAACGAGCCCCGATTGCACCGTAAAGTGATTTAGAATCAAAAGCTTGTGACCCTTCCAGGGCCTAGGTCATTCAGCAAAGGTTGAGGCCATGAACATTGCAGATCGCATCAGACGCTCAGTATCCAACCGGAATGCTGATGTGTTCCTGCGAGCCGATTTCGAGGCCTTTGGCAGCAAATCTCAGGTCAGCCGCGCACTGGCCGAGCTGCAGGACAAAGGGATGCTGGTCAAACTCGGCGTGGGGGTCTACGCCAAGGCAAAGCCAAGCGTACTGTCCGGCAAACCCATTCCCGTCAAGCCGTTGGAAGTTCTGGTGCCTGAAGTCCTGAAGAAGCTCGGCGTTCAGGTCGGCGAGTCTCGACAGACGCGCGAGCACAACGCCGGCACCAGCACTCAGGTTCCCACGGGTGTGGCTTTCAGCATCGGCAAGCAACGCGTTCAGCGCAAGCTTGGCTTCAATGGCAAGCTGGTTCGCTACGAGCGTGCATGAAAGTCCTTGCGAAAGACCGGGCCGATCTCATTGAGGCTCTGGACGCCGAATCCGATCTCGGCGGCGTGACCACTGCCCTCCTGAAAAAGGACGAACACCTGACGGATGCGCTGCGGGCGGTGTTCGCGCGGGAGTTCGAATATGTGGAGCTTGTTTTCTGTGGCGGCACGAGCTTGTCCAAGGCCCATGCGCTGATTGAGCGCATGTCCGAAGACGCAGACTGTGTTGACGCGCGCGCTTGCGCAGATCGGTGCGGACGAACAAATCCGGGCTGAATATGAACAGAACCTGCTGCCCCTCATATACGGCAACATCAAACCCCACTTCGACGAGGCTTTCGCGTCGTTCCAGAAAGTCGCAAACACCTTCATCAAAGCCGCCACCTGAATTTGCGACGAAGCATCGGGATGAAGCCATCTGCACACGTGTGCGACTCAAGACGTCGCGCATCGACGCAAACACGTCGGTTTCATGATGTTGCCTCTGCGGCCTGCTCACCATAATTGATCGACATCACGATCAACGAACGAGCAGCAGGAGCAGGCGGTGGCGCACATTTCGATGCAGGGCGTGGGAACCGATCCCGCCTCGGTGGTGGGCAAGGCGCCACCGGTTTCCGAGCACACCGATATTCTGGTGATCGGCGCCGGGCCTGCCGGCTTGGCCGCCGCCATGGCTGCCGCGGGCCAAGGGCTGCGCGTGACGCTGGTCGACGAGAACCCGGTGCCTTTCGAGACCATGGGCGAGGAAGTGCCGCTGCACTTCGGCGGCCGCATGGGCCGCGCCGCCGCCAATCGCAATGCGATGCTCGAACAGATGCTGGAGACCAATCCCGGCCTGTTCGACGCCGTGGAAGCCAGCATCGACGTGCGCCTGGGCACGGCAGCGTGGGGCCTGTTCCCGCGGCGCAGCAGTGCTGCATGGATGGATGGCGATGTGGTCGGTCTGGCCGACGGCGAACGCGCCTACCTGATGGGCTATCGCCAGGTGATCGTTGCCACCGGGCGCCGTGACATGGGACTGGCGTTTCCGGGCTGGGAACGCCCTGGCGTGATGGGCGCAAGCGCTGCCCATTGTCTGGCTGTCCGTTACGGCGCATTGGGCGCACAGGAAGCCGTGCTGCTGGGCAGCGACAGCGCTGCCTTGCAGATCGGCGTGGCGCTGGCGCAGACCGGGGTTCGTCTGCTGGCAGTCATCGAACAAGGGCCGCAGGTGCTGGGAGATGCGGGGCTACTGGCGACGCTGGTGGACCAAGGCGCCCGCGTCTTCACACGCCATGTGATTCGGCAGGCCGATGGCGACGAAAACGGTGTGACGGCCGTGTCGCTGGTTGCCGTCGATGAAGCCGGCAAACATCTGCCCGGCCCAGGCGTGCGCCTGGCCTGTGACACGGTGCTGCTGGGCATCGCGGCAGTGCCGGCCGTGGAGTTGCTGGAAGCGGCTGGCTGCCAAGTGGGCTATCGCGCCGCATTGGGCGGGCATGTGCCTCAGCTGGATGCCTGGCAGCGCACGTCCGTGCCCGGCATGCTGGCAGCGGGAGATTGTGCGGGGACGTGGGTGGCGAAGAGCTTGTCTGCGGAGGTCGCGGAGGCAGAGGGCCGGCGTGCGGCGCAGGCTGCTGTCGCCAGCTTGCTGGGTGGGTCACCGGAAAGCACTTCCACCGACGATCAGTCCGTCTTGTCGGGCACGTCGTTGGCCAGTTCTGCTGCGTCTGTGCCTGCGTCGACCGACCTGCGCGCAACGGATAGTGTCGCAACCGATGCCCAAGCCTCCAATACTCAAGACGCCGACACCCATTCAGCCGATGACACTACCGACGACACCCGCTGCGCCTGGGTCCGCGCATCCGTGCTGGAAGCCGAAGGAGTACCCCACGTCTGCCAATGCGAGGAAGTCACCGCCGCCGAAATCCTCAACGTACGCCCGCCGCGCTATCTGTCCTGGGAGAACGCCAAGGTTCCCGTCCGCGACCTGGTGGCGCTGGCCGATGGCGGTGCGCCGCACCCTGATGCGGTCAAGCGCCTGACCCGCGCCGGCATGGGCCCCTGCCAGGGCCGCCGTTGCCGTGAGCAGGTCGGCGCGTTGTTGTCCGTCGGCGCGAAAGTGCCCATCGCCCAGGTGCCGGTGGCCAGCTTCCGCTCACCGGTGCGCCCGCTTTCCTTGCAGCAGATGGCCACGCTGGAACAGGCGCCGGCATTGGGTGAGCACTGGGACAGCTGGTTCGGCATGGCCTCGCAGTGGGTGCCGTTCTGGAAGACGCCGGTGCAGTACACCGCGGCGAGCCGCGAATTGAATACGCCGGTCGCCAGCGAATGAACGCGCATCACGAAACGGGGCACGCAGCATGAACACGCAGAACGCAATGGCGCAGTCCGGCATCGACGCAGGCCGCGACCAGAACACCGGCAAGACAGGCGCGTCCGTCATCATCATCGGCGGCGGGGTCACCGGGCTGAGCGCGGGTTGGTGGCTGGCGCGCGAGGGCATCGACGTGTTGGTGCTGGAAGCCGGGCAGATCGGCTGGGGTGCGTCCGGGCGCAATGGTGGCGGCTGTTCGCATCACCACAGCCCGCTGTTCATGGAAGAACAGCGCCTGTGGCCGCTGATGGACGAACTGCTGGGCTACCCGACCGAGTTCCGGCCGAATCGCATTCGCCTGGCCTTGGACGAGGCGCAGTTCGAGTTGTACCGGCGTGCGCTCGACAACGGCGTGCATCACGGCTTGCGCTCGGACATTCTCGACCCCAAACAGGTGCGCGAGTTGGTGCCCTTTGCGGGCGACAACGTGTATGCCGGCTACTTCTATCACTTCGGCGGCCACGCCAATCCGCATCGCACCTTGCAGGCCTACGCCTGGGCCATGCAGGACCACGGCGGGCGCCTCATGCAGCAGACATCGGTGCAGGATTTCCGCGTCGTCGGCGGGCGTGTGGTCGGGGTCGACACCGACCGTGGACACTTCAGTTGCGACCACCTGGTGATCGCCGCCGGGCCGCACACCGGCGAGCTGTGCAAGCGCCTGGGCGTGGATCTTCCGATGGTCACGGCGCGCGCCGAGATGATCGTGACCGAAGCGCTGCCGCTGATGTCCATCGGCGGCGTCGACGGCAATGGCCTGTACGGCCGCCAGACCCTGCGCGGCAACCTGGCCTACGGCGGCGGCCCGCACGAATGGATGGACCTGGCCGACGTCAGTCGCGAACGTCCGCACTCCACGCCCTTGCAGACCGGCATCGCCAGCCGGCTGGCGGCCTTGCTGCCGAAAGCCGCGCATGCGCGCGTGATTCGCAGCTGGGCCGGGTTCATCGAAAACACGCCCGACGGCCGCCCGGTGATCGACCGGCCCGCCGCGCTGGACAACCTGACGGTGGCTACTTTGTCGAGCGTGGGCTTCGGCCTGTCGCCCGCCAGCGGCCATGCGATCCGCGATCTGGTGGTCGATGGCACGTGCAGTTTTGCGGATCTGTCGAGCCTGTCGCTGAGCCGCTTCGCCAAGCTGGAGCCGGATTGGCAACGCATTCAGGGATGGCTGCCGATCGCCGCGAATCCCGTAAACCCATCTACGACCGCGGCTGCGCCGCACGCAGTTCCGACGGACTGGTCCGGTATACCCGCCTGACCCACAAGGCCAGGTGCGAGGTGGACGCAAAGCCCGTGGCCAGCGCCACCTCGGCCACCGGCACGCTGGAATACGTGAGCATCTCGTGCGCGCGCGCCAGACGCAGCAGCACGTAGTAGCGCGCGGGCGGCAGCTTCAGATGCTGGACGAACAGGCGTTCCAGCTGCCGCGGCGACAAGGCCACCTGAGCGCCGATCTCGGCAATCGGCAGTGGCGTTTCCACATGCGCGTTCATCACCTCGATGGCGCGCCGCAGACCACGCGGCAAGCTGGCGTGATTCTGGTCGCGCCAGCCGCGCTGCACGTCCTCGCCATCGCGAATGCGTTCGTGGTGAAACTGGTTGGCGACACGCGCCGCCAGCTCGGAACCGTGTTGCGAGCCGATCAGGTGCAGCATCATGTCCATCGCCGCTACTCCACCTGAACAGGTCATGCGATCGCGGTCGATTTCATACCGCGTGCCTGAGCAGGCCAAGTCGCGGAATTCCTCGACGAAAGCGGGCAGGTTTTCCCAGTGGATGGTGCAGCGGTAGCCGTCCAGCAAGCCGGTGCGCGCCAGCAGATACGTGCCCGTAGAAAGCGCACCGATGACCGGTGCGTGCCGCGCAGCCTGCCGAAGCGCCTGCAGATACGGCGGCTCGGACGCCGGGTCCAGCCGCAAGCCGCCACAGACGAACACGTAGTCCGCATTGCCCAGCAAGGTGTCGATTTTCTGCGCCGGCAGCGCGATGCCGTTAGACGCTTCGACCGGTTCGCCATCGAGGCTCGCCAGTTGCCAGGCATACAGCGTCTGCTCGGCAAGCCGGTTGGCCGAACGCAGTGGCTCGATGGCGGACGACAGGCTCATCATCGACAGGCCTTCGACCAACAGGAACACAAAACGTCTGGGGTCTGAGGGCACGGCGATTCTGGTTCCTTGTCCGCGTGGCTGGTGCTTGCATAGGCGCAGCGTGATCGCTGCACATACCGCAAGTTTGCCGCAAACCGGCTGGCAAGACCGTGAGTATAGGGAACGCGCGTCTACGCCTTGCGCAGGGACGTCACCCCCGGCACGACGTCGAAAACCTTGTACACCGCAGCCTTGAAGGTGCTAGGTTTCTTGCCTGCTGCCGCACTCGCGTCAACAAGCCAATGATGGTTGTCAGACCCCACCCACAGCGTACGAGAAGGATGCCAAATGAGCGGACAAGCAGCAGTACCGGTGCAAACAGGATCATCCCGGCGACAGCTTTTGAAGGCGGCGCTGGGCGCGAGCGTGGCGATGGGCACCACGCTGGCAAGTGCGCAGTCTGCCGACGCCCCTGCAGGTCCGCGTGTGTGGCTGGGATACGATCAAAAGCAGCTGGATGACGCCTATAACCAGGCGGTCTGGGCGCCGAACATGGCCACCTTGATTGCGCGCGGGGTCATCAACAGCGAGATCGCACGGCGCTATCTGCCGCCCAAGAAGGTCTGGCAATACGGCACGGGTCCCGACCGGAACATCGAAGGATATCTGGCGAGCGGGAAAGGGAAGCTGCCCATTCACGTCTTCATCCACGGCGGGGCATGGCGCGCAGGCGCAGCAGCAGACTACGCGTACCTGGCCGAGCCTTTCCTGGCCAAGGGGGTGCACTTTCTTTCCTTGAATTTCCCGAACGCGCCGCAAGTCAACGGCGACCTGGCCATCATGGGCAAGGACGTGCAGGATGCCATCGCGTGGATTGCACGGCATGCGGCGGAATTCGGGGGCGATGCCGACGAGATCTTCATCAGCGGGCACTCGTCAGGGGCGCACCTGGCAGCGGTGGCCCTGACCACCCGATGGGAACAGCAGTACGGCTTGCGCGCCAATCTCATCAAGGGTGCGGTGTTGATCAGCGGGCTGTACGAGCTGAAGCCCGTGCGCCTGTCCTCACGCAGCAGTTATCTGCGCATCACCGATGACATCGAACAGGCACTGAGCCCGCAGCGCTATGTGGCGCAGGTCAATGCGCATGTCGACATCGTGCATGGCTCGCTTGAATCACCCGAGTTCAAACGGCAGTCGCGGGAATTTGCGGCCGCGTTGCGTCAGGCGTCCAAATCCGTCGATCTGCTCATCACGGAAAACTACAACCATTTCGAGACCGTCGAGGGGCTGGGCAGCCCCTTCGGTGCGGCCGGGCGTCTGGCCTTGCGCCAGATCGCAAAACGCGCCTGATTGCAGGATGCTGGCGGGTCCTCGGTCGTGGTGATCGGGCGACCCGGTCCATGCACTCAGGCCTTGCGCAAGAATTCCGACTTCAGCGAGAAACTCACGCCATCGACCTTGCCGTCGACGTCGTGGTCGCCGCCCACCACACGAATGCTCTTCACCTTGGTGCCGACCTTCAGCACGATGGACGAGCCCTTCACCTTCAAATCCTTGATCAGCACCACCGAGTCGCCATCGGCCAGCACGTTGCCGTTGGCGTCTTTCACCACGGTGTCGGCGTCATCGTCTGCAACTTCTGCCGCGGCCTGCGGCCACTCGAAACCGCAGTCGGCGCACACGTAGTTGGCACCGTCCGGGTAGACGTTTTCAAGCGTGCATTGGGGACAGGCGAGCGCGGTGGTCATGAGACATCCAGGTAGTTGGGAGGGCGCGCGAGTATAGACGGCCCGGATTTCAGCCGGGCTGCGCCAGATCAAGCGCCCTGCGCCTTACTCGTCCGCCATCCATTCCACTTCCGCGCCGACCGAGCGCAGGTTCTCGATGAAGCCCGGATGCGCGCGGCGGATCGGCGTGGCGTTCATGATCTGCGATTCGCCTTCGACGCTGGCTGCGACCATCAGCAGCGCGATCGCCACGCGGATGATGTAGGGGCTTTCGACCACGGCCGGCACCAGCGGCGAGCCGCCGAAGGTGATCAGGCGATGCGGGTCGGACTGGAATACGTGGGCGCCGAACTTCGACAATTCACCCGACCAGCCCAGTGCGCCGTCGTAGACCTTGTTCCAGAACAGCGCGCTGCCCTGGGCTTGCACGCCGAGTGCGATGAAGATCGGCAGCAGGTCGACCGGGAAGTAGGGCCAGGGAGCGGCTTCGACCTTGGTCAGCGTGTTGGCGGTGAAGGGCTGGCGCACTTTCAGCGGGCCGTCGCGGTGCGCGGTGCTCCAGCCATCGCGGTGCTCGATCTCGATGCCGAACTTCTGGAAGGTGCGGTCGATCAGCGGGAACTGCACCGGCGCAGTGTTCTTCACGCGGATTTCACCGTCGGTGATTGCACCCAGCGCCAGGAAGGTGGTGATTTCGTGGAAATCTTCCTCGAAGTGGAATTCGCCACCGCCCAGCGCAGCACCACCCTGCACGGTCACGCGCGAGGTGCCCACGCCCTGGATCGGCACGCCCAGCATCATCATGAAGCGGCAGAATTCCTGCACGTGCGGCTCGCAGGCGGCGTTCGTCAGCGTCGACACGCCGTTGGCAGATGCAGCAGCCAGCACGAAGTTTTCCGTGGTGGTGACCGACGCATAGTCCAGCCAATGGTCGTTGGCCTGCAAGGTGCCTTCGGTGCGGATCACCAAGGAGCCTGCCGTGCGCTCGACCACGCCGCCGAAGCGACGGAACACTTCCACGTGCGGATCGATTTCACGCACGCCCAGCGTGCAGCCCTTCACGTCGTCTTCCAGGCGCGCCACGCCGAAACGCGCCAGCAGCGGCGGCACCAGCATGATGGACGAGCGCATTTCTTCCGGCAGGCGATGCGCCACCGGATCGAAGCGGGTGTTCTGGTGGTGCAGGTCCAGCGTGCCGGCCTTGAAGTCGACCGCTACCTGACTGCCCAGTTCGCGGAAGATGTCGAGAATCTTCTTCACGTCCGTGATCTCGGGCACGTTGTGCAACCTGATCGGCTTATCGCTCAGCAAGGTGGCGCACAGCACCGGCAACACGGCGTTCTTGTTGGCGGACGGCAGGATCTGGCCGCGCAGGGGGCGACCACCGTGGACGATGAGATGGGACATGCGAAATGACCAGAAATTTAAGCAGGCGGGCATGATGCCACGCGCCAGTCCACCTTGCCGATTCACGTGGCCCGCCGCAAGTCCGCGTACTGCCTGGGCTTCCCGGCAGACGCCACTGCGCAGCCCCCGTTCACGCGGCTGGCGCGGTGTGAAACCCGATGTAACGCTGGTCCGTACTGCCGAGTAAGGCTTACAGCAAGCTGGCAAAGGGCGGACAAAGACCGCGCTGCGACGATGGGTTTTCTCGATCTGGATAGAATGAAAAGTCGATCCACCCGCCAAGCCACATCCCCATGCGCCATCTTGTTTTCGCCTACGGCACCCTGCGTTCAGGCGAGGTCAACGACCTGGCCGTTCACGCCGAGTCGCGCGGCCTGCCGGCGCCGACCACGCTGGGGCTGGCGCGCGTGCCCGGCCGACTGGTGGACTTCGGCGGCTGGCCTGGCTTGATCGACGACGGCACGCTGCCCGGCGTGCTGGGCGAGGTCTTCGACGTGGACGCCAGCCTGCTGCCCTTGATGGACGAGATCGAAGAACACGAGCCGGAGGTGGACGGCTGCTTCGTGCGTCGACGCATCACGCTGCAACTCGACGGCAAGGCTATCGAGGCCTGGTACTACCCGATCGACACGCGTTTCCGGGGCGATGCCGTCGACATCGACCACAACGACTGGATCGCCTACCGGCAGGCGCGCGACCAGGCCTCACTGGCCGCGTCCGGGCTGACGTAATCCGGCGCCACCTGCTGTCAGGTGAAGCGCACCGACATCTGCCCCACTTCGCCGAAGTCCGCCAACACTTCGTCACCCGGCGCGATCGGAATCGGCACCACGCAGGTACCCGTGGTCACCACCTGTCCGGCTTCCAGCGGGATGCCCAGCGACGACAACTCATTGGCCAGCCAGACCAGTGCGACGACTGGATCGCCCAGCACGTTTGCCCCCGTACCGCGATGCGGCGGACCACCGTTCACGCGGGCCTCGACCGGGAAATTCACCAGGTCCAGGCCACGCCAGCTGGCCAGCGTGGGTGCGCCCAGCAGGAAGTCGTGCGCGCAGGCGTTGTCGGCGGCCAATTGCGCCGCGCCGACCTTCTCGAAGGCCGCGTAACGCGAGTCCGGCACCTCGATGGCGGGGTGCAGGCTGGCCACGGCCTCCAGCACTTCCCCGCGCGTGAAATCGCCGACGCGAGGCAGCAGCGTGCGCGCCATGCGGAACGCGAATTCGCACTCGGCGACGCGCATCAGATTATTGGTCAGCGACAGCGTGGCGCCGTTCGGGTGGACCCGCTCGGCCAGGATGCGTCCGGCCAGCGGCCCGTCCACGCCGATGTGCTTCTGCCCGGCCGTGCTGGTGGCCGCAATCTTCCAGCCGAAGATGGGGCTGCCGCTGCGCGCATCCAGGCGTGCCTGGATGGCATACCCATCCTTGCGGCTGGCGGGCCGCAGCGCCTCCGGCAAGCCATCGGCAAGACGCCCGCCGGTTTGCCAGGTGTTCCACAGCAGATCGGACGCCTGACGGAAAGTAGTGGAATCGGTCATCGAACCCTCTTCATGATTTCGCAGGCTTCACTGTATGCGAGCCGAGCGGCCTGCACCCGGCCGGACATGCGGACAATCCCGGGCTGCGGCACACCTCGTCACAACCCCGCAGCAGGCGTCAGAAGATTATTTTCACGGATAGCTTGCAATCAAGTAGCGCACTATCTAATATTCATCCCATGACGAAACGCCCTTCCACCGGCAGCCGCGACAGCGACACGCCCCGACTCGATCAGCAGCTGTGCTTCACGCTGTATGCGACCTCGTTGGCGATGAACAAGGTGTATCGCAAGCTGCTGGGCCCGCTGGACATCACCTACCCGCAGTATCTGGTGTTGATGGTGCTGTGGGAGCGCGACGGCATGACCGTCTCGGAAATCGGCGAACGCCTGTTCCTGGACTCGGCGACGCTTACGCCCTTGTTGAAGCGCATGGAAGCCTCGGGCCTGTTGACCCGGGCACGTGCCGCGGCTGACGAGCGGCAGGTCATCGTCACGCTGAGTGCGGCAGGCAATGCGCTGCGCGAACAGGCGAAGGGTTTGCCGGAAGCGGTGATGTGCGCAACCTCGTGCAGTCTTGAAGAACTCATGCAGACCAAAGATCAGTTGGACCGCCTGCGTACGCAGCTGGCGGAGAATATCTAGGCCCAGGGGAAGCACCAATTACGCTTTCCCTCGTCAATGAAGTAGTGCACGATTAGATAGCAAGCAACTAAACGTGTTTTCCCGTTTTCTCATTGCCCCTTTGTACCCACCTCCAAGGAGTCACACCATGTCGATCGAAAATGTGCTGTACCGCGCAACTGCTCAAGCAACCGGTGGCCGTGATGGCCGCGCTGTCTCGTCGGACAAGGTCCTGGACGTCAAGCTGACCACCCCGCGCGAACTCGGCGGCGCCGGCGGCGACGGCACGAACCCGGAACAGCTGTTCGCCGCAGGTTATTCGGCTTGCTTCCTGGGCGCGCTCAAGTTCGTCGCCTCGAAAGAAAAGGTCGCCCTGCCGGCTGACACCAGCATCGAAGGCACGGTTGGCATCGGCGCCATCCCCACCGGTTTCGGCATTGAAGTCGCCCTGAAGATCTCGCTGCCGGGCCTGGAAAAGAGCGCCGCCGATGCCCTGGTGGAAAAGGCACACATCGTCTGCCCCTACTCGAATGCCACCCGCGGCAACATCGACGTCACGCTGAACGTGGTCGTCTAAGACAGCGAGTTTCAAGCAGTACGGCACCCGGCTTCAGCGAACCGGCTGCGGCGCTTTCCTCCGAGGCGTCGTGGCCGGGCTTGCTGAAGCTGCGGCATGCCAACAGCAAGACACAGCAATATCCGTCGGGGCGGCCAGAGATGGCCGCCCCGACTTGCGTTTTTGGAACCGCGATTGGCGAATACGCCCTCGCCGTCGCGATGGCAATGTGCGGCGCCCTGCACCTGCCCGCCTGCGCACCGAAACGCCCCTGCTGCCATGACGGGGATCAAGGCCTGTCGCACACCGCGCAGGTAGACTCGGTCGATTGCATCGGAGGAAGTGCGCATGAACGTGGATGTCGCCATCGTCGGCGCGGGCCCGACCGGCCTGTGCCTGGCCCGCTCGCTGGCAGACAGCGGCCTGTCGCTGCTGCTGATCGACAGGCAGCCCCACGACGCCATCGCCGATCCGGCTTTCGACGGCCGCGAGATTGCACTGACCCACACATCGCAAAACATCCTGGCCCGCCTCGGCATCTGGCAAGGCATCGACGCCGATGAGATATCGCCGCTGCGCCATGCCCAGGTCTTGAACGGCTCGACGCTGCCCGGCATGAAGATCGTGCCGGTCGGCAACGATCCCACGCTGGGTGCACTGGTGCCCAATCATCTGATCCGCCGGGCTGCCTATGCCGCGGTGCAGGACCAAACCGGCGTCGAGCTTCGCACGGGCGTGGGCCTGTCGTCATTGCAGGTGGAAGACAGCGGCGTCACGCTGACGCTGTCAGACGGCGAGCGCGTGAATGCCCGCCTGGTGGTTGCCGCCGACAGCCGCTTCTCGGAAACCCGCCGCATGCTGGGCATCGGCACGCAGATGCGCGACTTCGGCAAAAGCATGATGGTGTGCCGCATGGCGCACGAGCTGCCGCACGCGAACACGGCCTGGGAATGGTTCGACTATGGCCAGACGCTGGCGCTGCTGCCCTTGAACGGCGACCGCTCATCGGTGGTGCTGACGCTGACACCGCGCGAGATGCAGCAGGTCATGCAGATGGAAGATCGTGATTTCGAACGCGAGATCCAGCGTCGATTCCAGGGCCGTCTGGGTGCAATGAAGGTGGCCGGCACCCGGCACGTGTATCCCCTGGTGGGCACCTACGCGCAGCGCATGGTGGGACGCCGTGCGGCGCTGATCGGCGATGCCGCCGTGGGCATGCACCCGGTGACCGCCCATGGGTTCAATTTCGGCCTGCAAAGCCAGCAACGCCTGGCCGAGGCGCTGTTGACCGCCGTGAAGCTGGGTGCCGACATTGCCGATCCGGGCTTGCTGAAGCGCTACGAGCGCGGCCATCGGCTGGCTACCTATCCGCTGTACCTGGCGACCAATCTGGTGGCCTCGCTGTACACCGATGACCGCCCCCCGGCCCGCTTGCTGCGCGCCGCGGCACTCAAAGCGGCTGATCGCCTGTCACCGTTCAAGCGTGTGCTGGCTGCGCAGCTGAGTCACTCGGTGTCTGGCTGAACGAAACGGTAGCGGCAAACGCTACCGATATCGCTCAGATCCCCATGTACCTGCCGGGCTTGTGATTCAGCGCAATCACCAGGTTCAACGCAATCGCGCCAAGGATGGACGCCGCAATCGCCATCGGGCTGACCACGAACAGCGCGGCGAACACCACGCAGAGGTCCACGCACATCTGCAGCTTGCCAGCCGGGAAGCCGAACTTGTCCTGCACGTACAGCGCCACGATGTTCACGCCGCCCAGGCTGGCGCGGTGGCGGAACAGCACGATGGACCCGGTGCCGATCATCAAGCCACCGAAGATGGCCGTATAGAACGGCTCGGCATTGTTGAACTGCAGGAACTTGGGATGCAGCAACGAGAATGCCGACACCAATGCCACCGAGCAGAAGGTGCGCAGCGCAAAGTTCCAGCCCATGCGCATCACCGCAAACGCGTAGAACGGCAGGTTGATCAGGAAGAAGCCCACACCGAAGGGCAATCCGGTGGCGTAGTGCAGCAGGAAGGCCATGCCGGCCGTGCCACCCGTGACCAGGCCCGCCTGCCCGTACAAGGTGATGCCGAAGGACACGAAGAGCGTGCCCACCACCAGCGCGAACAGGTCTTCACGACGGCTGTGGCTGATCGACGGGACACGGCGCGCAGCCGATAACGGGGTGGCGGCAGAAGCAGTAGAGCTCACGGGGATTTTCCGGTAGCGCGTCTTTGGGCCAGCGGGGGGCGGCCGGACGGCAATGCATATTGGAAAACGTGGCGGATATTCAGGCGGCCATATCGGCAATCGCCCTCACCCGTCACGCAATGCTGTCAGTGGAACACAGCAACGCATGATTTGCTCGGGAAAACCCTTGGTAGGCTGGCGGTAGAACAACAACCCGGGCGCTGTGACGCAGACGAGGCGCTGAAAGCGCGGTCTGCAACGCCACGTAGCGGCACGTAGCACCACGTAGCGGCACGGATTCAGGTGCGGCCAGCCTCGAAATCCCGGGGATAACGGGGCGCGGGACGCGACAAGTCGCTGAGCGTCCGTCGCGCGGTGGCCGGCAAGCGCCAACCCACCGCATGCAGGTTGGCGCGCACCTGGTCGGCCGTGCGCGCGCCGATGATCACGCTGGGCACCAGCGGATTGTCCAGCAGCCAGCGCAGCGCGATCGGCGCGGGCGAATGGCCCAGTTCACCAGCCAGCTCCACCAGCGCGGCGACGATCTGGTCGCGCTCGGGGGTCAGGTAGTTGGCCCCGCGGCCAAACCGGTCATCCGCCTGGCGCGTGCCTGGCACCACGCCTTCCACCCCGTGGTACTTGCCCGACAAGACCCCGCCGGCCAGCGGCGCCCAGGGCACCACGCCCAGTCCCTTCATCTGGCACACCGGCAGGATTTCTTCCTCGACGTCACGCACCAGCAAGCTGTATTGCGGCTGGTAGATCACGTAGCGGCTCAGGTGGTTCACCTGGCTGACCCAGATCGATTCCAGCAGGCGCCACGCCTCGAAGTTGCTGGCGCCCAGGTAGCGCACCTTGCCGTCGCGAACCAGGGTGTCCAGCGCCGACAGGGTTTCTTCGGCCGGGGTGCGCGGGTCGACGTGGTGCACGTAGTACACGTCCAGGTAGTCGGTCTGCAGCCGCCGCAGGCTGTCCTCGACCGCACGCAGAATGTGCGCACGCGACGCGCCGCCGTCGTTGGGGCCGGTGCCCACGCGGTTGCCGAACTTGGTGGCCAGCACCACGTCGTGCCGACGCTCGCGCAAGATGTCGCCAAGCAGGCGCTCGGACTCACCCGAGGTGTAGGAATTGGCCGTATCGAAGAAGTTGATGCCGCCGTCGAGCGCGGCAGACACGATTTCGCGCGCTGCGTCGCGGTCGGCCTCGCGGCCGAAGTTCATGGTGCCCAGGCAGAGTTCAGAGACTTTCAGGCCGCTGGTGCCAACGTAACGGTAGTCCATGGTTCGCGTGTCCGGAAGGCTGCGCGGCACTGCGCCGCGACGAAATCGATGGTCACCCAGCGTACCAGCGCCGTGTGACGCGGCAAGGGAATTTCGGCAGCATACCGGCCGGTTCGGGGATGACCCCAGGGCCACAGGCACGCCACCTGCGGAGGAATTCCCACACATCCTGCCGATCGGCAGATAAACCTGCCGCTCGTCATGTTGAATCCGGGTCATATTGCTTTGCGTATGAACGTCCCGCATGATGAACCTTCATCGCCACCCAAGGGGCGCGCCATGACTACCTTCCCTACTCACACAGCATTTGCCGACGACCGACGCATTGCGCACGGGTCGTTGTCCGACGTTGCCCTGCATGTCGGCGCTGCCCTCAGCAGCGGCGAAACCGGCATCCTGATTTTCGACAACCGTACTGGCGAGCAGATCGATCTGGATCTGCGCGGCTCCTCCGAGGACATCATGGCGCGGCTGGCGCTCAGCCACCCGCCGCCGCCCGATGCGCCCGCCCCGGCGCCCGCCTTGCCGCGTGGCCCTGGCCGTCCCAAGCTGGGCGTGGTGGCACGCGAAATCACCCTGTTGCCGCGCCACTGGGCCTGGCTGGCCGAGCAACCCGGTGGCGCGTCGGTCACGCTGCGCAAGCTGGTCGATGCCGCCCGCCTGGCCAATGTGGCGCGCGACGAGATCCGCCGGTCGCAAGACGCGGCCTGCCGCTTCATGACCACCATGGCCGGCAACTACCCGGGCTTCGAAGACGCCTTGCGCGCCCTGTATGCAGGCGACGTGACGGGCTTCGATACGCTGACCAGCGAATGGCCCTCGGACGTCCGCCAGCATGCGCGCTGGCTGGCCGAGCCGGCCTTGTCGGGTCCGCCGGCGGAGCCGGTTGAGGAGTGACGCGATAGGCATGAAGCGGCGGGAGTGATGCAGTGATCAGGGAACAGTGATTCAGACGCAGTAACAACCCGGCGCTGCTCGCGCCCCCCGTGTCATGGGCAGGTCATCTCGGGTTCAGACAATGCGGCCTCCCCCTGGAGGTCCCTGTGACACGACGCACCCACTTTACTCACCCACGCACCCTGGCCATCACCGCCGCCACCTTGCTGCTGGCCACGCTTTCCGCCTGCGGTGGCGATGACGATCCGGCTCAGCCCGTCACCCCGCCCACCGTCCCCGCCAGCCTCGAAGGCGCGACCCTCGATGTCGCCGTGCTGGAAACCACCGACCTGCACGCCAACGTGGTCGGCTACGACTACTACAAGCTGGCCGAGGACAAGAGCTACGGCCTGGACCGTACCGCCACGCTGATCGCCAACGCGCGCCAGCAGAATCCGAACACCTTGCTGTTCGACAACGGCGACACCATCCAGGGCACCGCACTGTCGGACTACCAGGCACTGGTTGTGCCGACCTCGTGTGCCGAGATGCCCGCGATCTACCGCCAGATGGACTCGCTGGGCTATGACGCCGGCACCATGGGCAACCACGAATTCAACTACGGCCTACCCTACCTGTCGCAGATCACCAATACCGACTTTGGCCTGGCCGGCATCGGCAAGGGCACGGCGCAGACCAACCCGACGCAGGCCAAGACCTGCGCAGCACCGCGCTTTCCCTTCGTGTCTGCCAACGTCGTGTCGGCCGCCAGCAAGAACCCGATCTTCCAGCCCTGGCGCGTCATCGAGAAGACCTTCCAGGGCAAAGATGCCAGCGGCAAGGCCATCGAGGTCAAGTTCAAGGTTGGCGTGATCGGCTTTGCGCCCCCGCCCATCATGCAGTGGGACAAGGCCAATCTGGACGGCCGCGTGGAAGTCACCGGCTGGAAGGAAACCGCCCAACGCTACCTGCCTGCCATCAAGGCGGCCGGCGCCGACATCGTGGTGGCGCTGGCGCACGGCGGCATCGACATGAACACGCCCTATACTCCCCTGATGGAAAACGGCTCGGGCTACCTGAGCGAAGTGCCGGGCATCGACGTGATCCTGACCGGCCACCAGCACCTGCTGTTCCCCGATGCCAGCGCCACGTCCACCTTCCTCGGCCAGCCCGGTGTCGATCCGGTCAAGGGCACCATCAACGGCGTGCCCGCCGTGCAGCCCGGCCAATGGGGCAACAACCTGGGCGTGGTCAAACTGGCGCTGGACTACCAGGGCGGCTGGAAGATCCGCAAGACGGCTACTGCCGTGTCGCGCGTACCCACCCTGCTGACCGCCGCCCAAGGCAGCACGCCTGCCACCTACGTGGCGCCGCAAGTGTCCTTGCAGCAGCTGGTGCAGGCCGTGCACGAGGCCACCATCGCCTACGTGAAGACGCCGATCGGCCGTGCAAGCTTCGACCTGTCGACCTACTTCGCGCTGGCTGGCGACGTGTCGGCGCTACAGATCGTCAACATGGCGCAGATCGACTATTTCAAGACCTTCATCGCCAAGAACAACCCGACCTACGCCAACCTGCCGATCCTGTCGGCAGCCGCCCCGTTCAAGGGCGGGCGCAATGGCCCGGGTGACTTCACTTTCGTGAAGCAAGGCGACGTCGCGATCAACAATGCGGCCGACCTGTACCTGTACCCGAACACGCTGCAAGTGGTGCGGGTCAGCGGTGACATCGTGCGCCAGTGGCTGGAAAAATCCGCTGAACAGTTCAAGCGCATCGACCCCGCCAGCACGGCCGCGCAAGACTTGGTGGATACGGCCTTCCCGACCTTCAACTTCGACGTGCTGTACGCCGAGAACAACGCGCTGAAGTACGAGATCGACATCACCAAGCCGGTGGGTTCACGCATCACCACGCTGACCTACCAGGGCAAGGCACTGGACCTGGGCCAGCAATTCCTGGTGGTGACCAACAACTACCGGGCCAGCGGTGGCGGCAACTTCCCGGGCCTGGTGGGTGGCAAGGGTGACATCGTGCTGCAGGCACCCGATGCCAGCCGTGATGTGCTGATTGCCTACATCAAGCAGGCCAAGGATCTGGACTTGACGCGCTTCGGACTGGATCGCAGCTGGCGCTTCGCCAAGGCAACGGTGGCCGGCCCGGTGGTGTTCCGCTCGGTGCCCGACAGCCTGCCGATGGCGGTGGCGCACGGCGTGGACAACGTGGCGGTGCAAAGCACGGACAAGGACCCGGTCACGCAGCTGTCGAGCTATCGGGTGGATTTGAGCAAGTAAGCGGATGACGTGAGCAGGTAGCTGCTCATGGTCGTACCGAAACGGGGCCGAGCCAGGCAACTGGCCGGCCCCGTGTTCGTCAGGGCCGGCAGGAGGATATCGATGTGTCGATGGGCATGAGGCCAAATCGGCAGCCAGACACTCAGCCCGTCCACCATTGCGTCAGCGCATGCAGCAGCAGGCCCACGCCACCGCCGACCAGCGTGCCGTTGATGCGGATGAACTGCAGGTCGCGGCCGATGTTCAGTTCCAGTTTTTCAACGATCTCGGTCTCGTTCCATTCGCGCACCTTCTCGGCGATGAAACGCGCCAGGCGCGGACGCAGGCTGTCCAGCAAGCCGGGCACGTGCCGGGCCAGTTCTTCATCGATCCACGCCTTCATGCGATCGTCGGCCGACAAGGCGCGACCAATGCGCTGAATCACCACCGACACGTGCGGCACGGTGGATGGGTCCTGGGCAGCCTTGGCCATCCATTCGCGCAGGTCGGTCCACACCTTGGCCAGATACCGTGCCACCGCCGGGTCGGTCGCCAAGCCGGCTTTCCATTGCTCGACCTGATCGCGCAGCCCTTCGTCGACGCGCAGGCGTTCGACCATCTTCGCCAAGCCCTCGTCCAGCGTCGCGCGCAGCGGATGCGCCGGATCCTTGTCGATCTCGGTCAGGATGGAGGCCACCACTTCCAGCACCCGCGACACCACCTTCTCGGCACCGTACTTTTTCAGGGTCTGGAAATACAGCGGAATGTGTTCCTGGGCGCGCGCTTCGATGTTCTCGCGCACCTCGGGTTCGTTCAGGAAAGCCGCCGCACGTGCCAACAGACGGTCCAACAGTTCCTGGTGGCGGCCATTGCGGGTCAGCAGGTCCAGTATTTCGCCGATCAACGTCGACAAGTCCAGCCTGCGCACCAAGTCACCGGCCACGCCCTGCAACCAGCGCTGCACTGCCCTTTCATTCAAGGCGCTCAGCGCGTAACCCGCCACCTGCAGCGCGGCGGACGCCAGCCGATCGGCCTGCGCCGGGTTCGACAGCAGAATCGCCAGGCGCCGCGCCGGATGCAGGTCACGCAGCGCCTTCAACACCCGTTCGGTCGCGAAAAACTCGCCCTGCACGAACTGGCCCAGGTTGTCGGCAATGCGGTTCTTGTTCTTCGGAATGATGGCCGTGTGCGGGATGAAGCGCATGCCCAGCGGATGCCGAAACAGCGCGACCACCGCAAACCAGTCGGCCAAGGCGCCGATCATCGCCGCTTCCGCGAACGCCGCCACATATTCCCAGGCGCCGTGCTGAGCCCGCAGCGACACCGCCAGCACGTACAGCAGCGCCACAAAAATCAGCAGGCCGGTGGCCCACGTCTGCATGCGGCGCAGCGCGCGGCGGCGGATGGCATCGTGATCGGCGGCAGGCGACGTGGTGTGGGACATGGGCGAAGCTCGGACAATCGATGCGCCAATTGTGCCGGGAATGTCCGGCCCGATGCGCAACACAGGTGCGACGCGATGTACGCCTTGCCTACATCCAGTGCGCCCTGCGTAACGTAGAGGCAGCATGTCCGGCAATTCCCGCGGTACATCCACCTGATCACGTCGGCATGCGACTTGCAGCGCATTGTGTGCGCGCGCTGCATACTGTCGGCGTGGCAGCACGTGGACTACCAGCAGGTCAGCCACACCGCACTCGCCTACGCACCAGCCTGAACCTTTGTCGCGACGCCGGAATCATCGCCATGCCAGAGACCATTTTCGACCTTCCTTTCGAGCCGCTTTCCTGCGAGGGATGCCGCGACCCGGCAAAATTGCCGTTTGACTTCACCATGGCCTTCCAGCCCATCGTGGACATCGATACCGGTCGCCCCTTCGCCTACGAGGCGCTGGTTCGTGGCATCAACGGCGAGTCGGCCGCCACCATTCTGGGCATGGTCGACGACACCAATCGTTACCGCTTCGACCAGGCCTGCCGCGTGCGCGCCATCGAGCAAGCGGCGGAACTTGGCTTGAGTTCCCTGCCCGACTGCCGCCTGAGCATCAACTTCCTGCCGAACGCCGTCTACCGGGCCGAGACATGTATCCGCGCCACCATGCAGGCGTCCAAGCGCGCCGAGCTGGATCACAGCCGGCTGATGTTCGAAGTCACCGAAGGCGAGCAGGTACGCAACCCGGCGCACCTGATGTCGATCTTTGCCGAGTACCGCCGTCAGGGCCTGATCACCGCCATCGACGATTTTGGTGCCGGCTATGCGGGCCTGACCCTGCTCGCCCGTTTCCAGCCGCACGTCATCAAGCTGGACATGGAGTTCACGCGCGACATCGACCAGAAACCGGTGCAACAGGCCATCGTCAGCGGCGTGCTGCTGATCTGCCGCCGATTGGGCATCACCGCGATTGCCGAGGGCGTGGAAACCGCTGAGGAATCTGCATGCATGGCCTCGCTGGGCGTGCGTTATCAACAGGGCTACTACTTCGCGCGGCCGACGATCGGCGCATTGCCGCTGGCATGAACGCGCGGTCGGCGGGCGCACGTCATGGATAAACGTCAGTCGGTGATCCTGACAGGGTCGATCCCGCGCGCCATGCTGCAGCTGGCCATCCCGATCATCCTGGCCAACATCCTGCAGACCGGCTACCAACTGACCGACGCCTTCTGGGTCGGTCGCCTGGGCGCATCGGCAGTCGCCGCCATCTCGGTCAGCTTCCCCGTCACCTTCCTGGTGATCGCGCTGGGCTCGGGCCTGGCCATGGCCGGCGCCACCTTGTCGTCGCAGTACATGGGCGCGGGCCGCCAGGACATGGTCAACCATGTCGCCGCACAGACCATGCTGATGGTGGTCGTGACCTCCGTCATCCTGGGCGCGCTGGGCTACGTGCTGGCGCCCGCCCTGCTGTCCTTGTTGGGCGTGTCGCCCGAGGTATACGCCAACGCGCTGGGCTTCATGCGCGTGTCCTTCGTGGGCGTGATCTTCGTCTTCACCTATGCGATGTTCCAGGCCCTGATGCGCGGCGTCGGCCAGACCAAAGTGCCGCTGATCATTGTCGCCGCCACCGTGGTGCTGAATTTCGTGCTGGACCCGCTCTTCATCTTCGGCTGGGGACCGATCCCCGGTCTGGGCGTGATGGGCGCAGCCTTCGCCACCCTGGTCACCCAGGCACTGGCGGCGACCGCCGGCATCGTCATCTTTCTGCGGGGCAGACACGGCATCCAGCTGACCTGGCGCGGCTTCATGCCCGACCCCGCCTACCTGCGCCGTGCCTTCTTCCTGGGCATCCCCGGCTCGCTGGAACTGTCCACCCGTGCGCTGGGCCTGATGATCATGTCCTTCCTGGTCGCCAGCTTCGGCACCCTGACCATCGCCGCCTACGGCGTGGGCTCCAACATTCTGCAGATCGTCACTATCCCCGCCATGGGCCTGTCGATGGCCGTGTCCACACTCGTCGGCCAGAACATTGGCGCCGGCCAGGTCGAGCGCGCCGCCAGCGCGGCCAAGCTGGGGGCCTTCGTCGGTTTCCTGTTGCTGAGCCTGATCGGCGGCATCGCATACCTGCTCGCGCCCTCACTGATCGCCTTCTTCATCCCCGACGATCCCGACGTGATCCGCGAAGGCGCGCACTTCCTGCGCATCATGTGCTTGGCCTGGGGCGGCATCGGCGTGCAACTGTGCATCGTGTCGGCCTTCCGCGCGTCCGGCAACATGCTGATGGCCATGGTGATCGCGATGGTCTCGCAGTGGATGATCCAGTTCCCGCTGGCTTACGTGCTGGCCAAGCACACCACGCTGGGTGCCGACGGCCTGTGGTGGTCCTTCCCGGTCACCAATATTGTGGTGGCGCTGGTGTCGGTGTGCTGGTTCGCACGGGGCAGCTGGAAAACCAAACGGCTGACCGAGGATGACCACCAGATCGCGAAGATTGCGGACCATGCGATGGTGGAGGAAGGGGCGCGGTAGTGCGCCCTTGCTTCTGATCGACGCAATTCATAGCGATGTGCTGCCTTGTATGTGCGACGTAACACAAGAGGTCAGGCCATGAGCAACGCGACCTTTACCTTCCGGGTAGATGGAGACCTCAAAACCGAATTCGCTGAAGCCGCCAAGTTGCGAGACCGAACGGGCGCGCAGTTGCTGCGCGAGTTCATGCGAGATTTTGTGCGGCAGCAACAGGAAGCGGCAGAACACGATGCGTGGTTCCGTCGCCAAGTGCAGCTGGGCCAAGACTCGGCCAATGCCGGCAATCTAGTCCCGGGCGATCAGGTTGAAGCCACGTTTGCTGCTCGTCGAGCTGCTACGCGTCGACGCCTCGACACCAGGTGAGCAGACTGCCCTGGACGCCACCGCAGGGTGGGCGTCCAGGGCAGATGCAATCAGCGCGCGTGAATCCTAGCCGGCAGTTGCCACCACCTTGCCGCGGGCCGCGTGCAGCTTCTTGTAGCTGTCGAGCAAGCGTGCATGCCGGTCCAGGCCTTCCAGCTTCATGCTGGTCGGCGTAAGGCCGAAGAAGCGCACGCTGCCGTCGACCGAGCCCAGCACTGCATCCATGCGCGCATCGCCGAACATGCGGCGGAAATTGACCACGTAGTCGTCGAGGTCCAGTTCGTCGTCCAGCTGCACTTCCAGCACCACGTTCAAGGCCTGATAGAACAGCCCGCGTTCGACCGTGTTGTCGTTGTATTGCAGGAAGGCTTCCACCAGTTCCTGCGCCGCATCGAACTGCTTCAAGGCCAGGTTGATCAGCAGGCGCAGTTCCAGCACGGTCAGCTGGCCCCAATCGGTGTTCTCGTCGAACTCGATGCCGATCAGGGTGGCGATGTCCAGGTAGTCGTCCAGCTCATTGTTTTCCAGACGGTCCAGCAGCGCGGCCAACGCGGCATCGTCCAGGCGGTGCAGGTTCAGGACATCTTCGCGGAACAGCAGCGCCTTGTTGGTGTTGTCCCAGACCAGGTCTTCGACCGGGTAGACCTCTGAGTAACCCGGCACCAGAATGCGGCAGGCGGTCGCGCCGAGGTGCTCGTACACCGCCACGTAGACCTCCTTGCCCATCTCTTCCAGGATGCCGAACAGGGTAGCGGCTTCCTCTGCGTTCGAATTCTCGCCCTGGCCGGAGAAGTCCCATTCCACGAAGTCGTAGTCGGCGCGGGCGCTGAAGAAGCGCCAGGACACGATGCCGCTGGAATCGATGAAGTGTTCGACGAAGTTGTTCTCGTCGGCCACTACGTCACTGGCGAAGGTGGGCTTGGGCAAGTCGTTCAGGCCTTCGAAGCTGCGGCCTTGCAGCAGTTCGGTCAGGCTGCGTTCCAGCGCCACTTCCAGGCTGGGGTGCGCGCCAAAGGACGCGAACACACCGCCGGTGCGCGGGTTCATCAAGGTCACGCACATCACCGGGTACTGGCCGCCCAGCGATGCGTCTTTCACCAGCACCGGGAAGCCCTGCTCTTCCAGGGCCTTGATGCCGGCGACGATGCCGGGGTACTTCGCCAGCACGTCTTGCGGTACATCCGGCAGCGCGATTTCGCCCTCCAGGATTTCACGTTTGACGGCGCGCTCGAAGATTTCCGACAGGCACTGCACCTGCGCTTCGGCCAGCGTGTTGCCGGCGCTCATGCCGTTGCTGACGTACAGGTTCTCGATCAGGTTGGATGGGAAGTACACCACTTCGCTGTCGGACTGCCGCACATAGGGCAGCGAGCAGATGCCGCGCGCCACATTGCCGGAATTGGTGTCGATCAGATGCGAGCCACGCAGCTCGCCCTCGGGGTCGTAGATCTCCCGGGTGTATTCGTCCAGGATTTCTTTCGGCAGCGCGTCCTTGCGACCTGGCTTGAACCAGCGCTCGTCCGGGTAATGGACGAATTCCGCGTTGGCGATGTCTTCGCCCCAGTAGCTGCCGGCGTAGAAGTGGTTGGCGTTGATGCGTTCGATGTACTCGCCCAGGGCAGACGCCAAGGCGCTTTCCTTGGTCGAACCCTTGCCGTTGGTGAAACACATGGGCGAATGCGCATCGCGAATGTGCAGCGACCAGACGTTCGGCACCAGATTGCGCCAGGACGCGATTTCGATCTTGATGCCCAGGTCGGCCAACAGCGCCGACATATTGGCGATGGTCTGTTCAAGCGGCAGGTCCTTGCCGGCGATGAAGGTGCTGGCGTTGGCATCCGGGCTCAGCGTCAGCAAGGCCTGGGCGTCTGCGTCCAGGTTTTCGACTTCCTCGATGACGAATTCGGGCCCAGCCTGCACCACCTTTTTGACCGTGCAGCGGTCGATGGAACGCAGAATACCTTCGCGGTCCTTGGCGGAAATATCCGCGGGCAATTCGACTTGAATCTTGAATATCTGCTGATAACGATTTTCAGGGTCAACGATATTATTCTGCGACAGGCGAATACCCTCGGTGGAAATATCGCGATTCACGCAATACAACTTCACGAAGTAAGCCGCGCACAGGGCCGATGACGCCAGGAAATAATCGAAGGGACCCGGCGCCGAGCCATCGCCCTTGTAGCGGATAGGCTGGTCGGCTATTACCGTGAAGTCATCGAACTTGGCTTCGAGACGAAGCTTGTCGAGAAAGTTGACCTTGATTTCCATCGCAGAATTCCAGATTAGTGCCTAAATTTAGCCACTATTATCCGCTTTTTCGCGCACCGACGCCGCGCCGTGCATGACGGCTACGTCACCTGCTCAGTCTTGCGAGACGCCACCAGGAAATCTTCCTTGCGTGTAGGTCTTCCACAGCGCATCAACGAATTCGATGTTCAGTTGATTGTCGGCAGCCAAGGCAATCAGACCCATATCGTCCGACACATATGCCGCAAGATCGGCCGACTTGGTTATTGCATAAACCTTCTTGAATGCAGATTCTCGGATGTCTCTGACAATGCTGCTTTCGGGTGGGCAGGCAGCACTGATTTCCTCGTAGCTCGAGGTCCATGCTGTGTCGAAATCAGGGGCGTCTCTGGCATCCAGTGCAGCATCCCAGTCGACATGCTGAGCAAACACATTTTCCAGAAATTCGCCGCCATTTACCCAAGAAAGTATGTCGCCTGCCACCAGCATTTGAGCCTCGCTGCCTTCAGCAGAATAAATCATGCACTAAGCCGCATCCACCGGCATGCCGTCAGCGCCAAAGGCCACACCCAGTGTTTCCAGCTTGGCGCGCGCAGCGTGGTGCACGACACCGCGTTTGCGCGTGTTGGCCTCCAGCAGCTTGCGCAGCGTGGCCTGGCTGATATTGGGATGATCCACGATCTGTATGCGTACGCCCCAGAACTTGTCGTCCGCAAAGCGATCCAGCAGCGCTGCGTCTGCTGCCCAGTTCATGGATGCAACCACGCGTATGGCTTGATTGGCGTCCGTCAGGAACGGCTCCAACTCGGCCACACTGGTGGCGGCCCTGGCAGCGTCATAACGAAGCTCTTCTGCCGCTTTTTGCTCAGGTGTTTTTTTGGCCATTGCTCGCTCAAAAAGTATGAAGCGTGCATAGCTTCGCACAAGTCGTGAAGCGATGCCTATCCCGACGAAGGTCGGCCAGCCAATCGCACATGCGACTGGCTGGCCGATCCTGGGAACCCGGTGAGCCTGATCTTCCGCCTACTTTGCAATCAATGACTGATCATCCACGGCCGGGCCGACGGGAAGCGCTTGCTGCCGTCCGCGCCCTTCACTGTGCGGCTGGGCAAAGACCCCGCTTTTGATCCCGTCTTGCAGCACGAACAACTCATGCCATGCCCGCCGCTGCTGGAACGCGGCGCGTGCGCGCTGCGCTCGTTCACCTCGATGGACTTGCGCAGCACGCCCGACATCGATGCCAGGGCCGGCGCGCTGATCAGCACGCGGGGCGAGGATGCCCCGCAGGCCGGGCAGGCCGCCGGTTCCTGGTAACGCGCCATCGAACGCATGGCGGCGAAGTCGCCACACTCCGCGCAGCGGTGTTCGTATAAGGGCATGGCGGCGCTCCCTTATTTGTCTTGGGACAAGGGCATCTGGATGTCGCCCTTGATGTGCTGGATTGGCCCGGACGCATTGGGTTTGATGTCGAACTCGAATATTTCCGTCGGCAGCCACAGCGTTGCGCATGCGTTGGGAATATCGACCACGCCGCTGATGTGCCCCTGCACTGGCGCACTGCCCAGGATGGAATACGCCTGCGCGCCGCTGTAGCCGAACTTCTTCAGGTATTCGATGGCGTTCAGGCAGGCCTGGCGGTAGGCGACGCCGACGTCCAGGTAGTGTTGCGTGCCCTGCTCGTCGACCGAGATGCCTTCGAAGATCAGGTAGTCCTTGTAATTCGGTACCAGGGGGCTTGGCTGAAACACCGGGTTCTTGATGCCGTACTTGGCCATGCCGCCCTTGATCAGGCTGACCTTCATGTGCACCCAGCCAGCCATTTCGATGGCGCCGCAGAAGGTGATTTCGCCGTCGCCTTGCGAGAAGTGCAGGTCGCCTACCGACAGGCCGGCACCGTCCACGTAGACCGGGAAGAACACCTTCGATCCGCGCGACAAGTCCTTGATGTCGCAGTTGCCGCCGTGTTCGCGCGGCGGCACGGTGCGGGCGCCTTCTGCTGCGGCTTTGTCGCGCGCCGCGCCGGTCAGCTTGCCCAGGTGTGCGGTGGGTGCGAACGGGGCGTTGGCCAGCGGCGGCACGCGGTCGGGCTCGGTCGCGATGAAGTCGATTTCGCGTTTGTTCCAGGTGTCGAGCAGCGCCTGGTCGGGCAGGCAGCCGATCAGGCCGGGGTGGATCAGGCCGGCGAATTTCACGCCGGGGATGTGACGCGAGCTGGTGTAGATGCCCTGGAAGTCCCAGATGGATTTCTGCGCCAGCGGGAAGTGTTCGGTCAGGAAACCGCCGCCGTTCTTCTTCGAGAAGAAACCGTTGAAGCCCCACAGGCTGTCGTCCTTGGCACCGATGTCGAGCAGGTCCACCACCAGCAGGTCGCCGGGCTCGGCGCCTTCCACACCCACCGGGCCAGACAGGAAGTGGACGGTGGACAGGTCCACGTCGCGTACGTCGTCGGCGCTGTCGTCGTTCTTGATCGCGCCACCGGTCCAGTCGTAGGTTTCCAGGATGAATTCTTCACCCGGCTTGACCCACACCGCCATCGGGATGTCCGGGTGCCAACGGTTGTGGATGTTCGGGTTGTCGTAGGGGGATTGCGCCAGATCGACGTCGATCAGGGTTTGGGGCATGGCAGGTCTCCTGGGTGGAAGGCTTCAGTGACAGGCGTTCAGCGATGGGTGTCGGCAAATGGGTGTTGGCGACTGGATGTTGGCAACTACACCGACAGATATCGATTGATGGTCTGTTCGTCGACGTTGGCGCGCAGGTCTTCGTGCACGAATCGGCCCCGGTCGATCACGATCAGGCGGTCGGCAATCTGCATGGTGAAACTCAGCACCTGCTCCGACACCACGATGGCCAGGTTCTTCATCTGGCGGATCTCCAGCAGTGCGCGCGCAATGTCCTTGATGATCGAGGGTTGGATGCCCTCGGTGGGTTCATCGAGCATCAGCACGCGCGGTTCGGTGACCAAGGCACGGGCGATCGCCAGCTGTTGCTGCTGCCCGCCGGACAGATCACCGCCGCGGCGCTTGCGCATGTCGAACAGCACCGGGAACAAGGCGAATATCTCGGGCGGAATCGGGGCGCGCATCGCGTTGCTGCGCAGGCCGGTGCGGATGTTCTCTTCCACCGTCAGCGTCGGAAAAATCATGCGTCCCTGCGGCACATAGGCAATGCCGGCACGCACGCGCTGGAAGCTGTCCAGGCGCGTCAGGTCGGTGTCGCCCAGGCGCACCTGGCCGTGGGTGGTGGGCAGGATGCCCATCAGCGTCTTGAACAAGGACGTTTTGCCCATGCCATTGCGGCCCATGATGGCCACGATCTCGCCCTGGCCGATGCTGAGATCGATGCCATGGATGACTTCGCTTTGCCCGTAGCCGGACACCAGGCCGGTGACCTTCAGCAATTCGGGACGGGTGGCGACGACCGCGGGCCGCTCCTGCAGTTCGACTTCACTCATGTGCGGCTCCTTCGACGGCAAACGCGATGACCCAATCAGCAATCCATTCGTTGACCATCTCAGTGCCCCAGATAGACTTCAACCACGCGCGGATCGGCCTGCACCTTGTCCATCGGCCCTTCGGCCAGCACCTTGCCCTGGTGCAGCACCGTCACCTTGTGCGCGATGTGCTTCACAAATTCCATGTCGTGTTCGATCACGATCACCGAGCGACCGCGGCTGATGCGGTTCAGCAGTTCGGCGGTTTTTTCTCGTTCCGACACGCTCATGCCGGCCACCGGTTCGTCCAGCATCATCAGTTCGGGCTCCTGCATCAGCAGCATGCCGATCTCCAGCCACTGCTTCTGGCCATGCGACAGCAGCTCGGCAGACCGGTCGAGCATCTCGGACAGGAAGATCTCTTCGGCGACTTGCTCCACCCGCTCGACCACATCGGGCGTTCGGCGAAACGCGATCGCACCGAACACCGAACGACCCCGCGGGAAAGAGACCTCCAGGTTTTCGCGCACCGACAGCGTTTCGTAGATGGACGGCGTCTGGAACTTGCGGCCCACACCCGCGCGCACGATGCGGTGTTCGCTCATGCCGGTGAGTTCGATGTCCTTGAAGCGGATGCTGCCGGAGGTCGCCTTGGTACGACCGCAGATCAGATCCAGCAGCGTGGTCTTGCCCGCGCCATTGGGGCCGATCACCACACGCAACTCGTTGCGGTCGACGTACAGGTTGAGCTTGTCCACCGCGGTGAAGCCGCCGAACTTCACCGTCAGGTCTTCGATGTACAGCGCGAATTCCGTGGGCTGCTTGCCTGCGCCAATCGGCGTGCCGCCGATGGCCATGCTGGTCGGCGGCGTCATGCGATCACCTTGGCATCAGAAGTCAGGGCGGCGTCCGCCTTGGCGCGGGACTTGAAGAATCGCGGCCGCACGTAGCTGGCGTACAGGCCTGCCAGGCCATTCGGGAAGGCCATCACCACCGCGATGAAGAGCCCACCCATCAGGAACAGCCACAGCTGCGGGAAGGTCTCTGAAAAATAGCTCTTGCCGAAGTTCACCAGCAGCGTGCCGTAGATGGCGCCCAGCAAGGACAGGCGCCCGCCCACTGCGGCGTAGATGATCATCTCGATGGACGGCACGATGCCGACAAAGGACGGCGACATGAAGCCTACTTGCAAGGTGAACATCGCCCCGCCGATCGCCGAGAACATTGCCGCCAGGCAGAACACGAAGACCTTGAAACTGGCCACGTCGTAGCCGGAAAACCGCACACGCTCTTCCTTGTCGCGCATGGCCATCAGCAGCTTGCCCAGTTTGGACGACAGCAGAAAGCGGCCCAGCAACACGCACCCGAACAGCAGGCCGGCATTGACGAAGTACAGCGTGAAGCGCGCCGAATCGCTGCGGATGTCCCAGCCCAGCAAGGTCTTCAAATCGGTGATGCCGTTCACGCCACCGGTCAGCCCCTGTTGGCCGATGATCAGCACCGACAGGATCAGCGCAATGGCTTGCGTGACGATGGCGAAATACACGTCGCCCACACGCCGCTTGAACATCGCCACGCCGATGATGAAGGCCAGCAGCGCAGGGATCAGCGGCACGGCCAGCACCGTGAACAGGAAGCTCTTGAAGGGCACCCACATCCAGGGCAGCTCAGTGATCTGGTTCCAGTCCATGAAGTCGGGGATGCCCGGCGTGGACTGGATCTTGGTGGCTTCCAGGGTGGACGCTTCCAGCTTCAGGAACATCGCCATGCAGTAGCCGCCGATGCCGAAGAACACGCCCTGCCCCAGGCTGAGGATGCCGCCGTAACCCCAGCACATCACCAGGCCGATGGCGACGAAGGCATACGACAGGTACTTGCCCACCAGGTTGAGCCGGAACACATCCAGCACCAGCGGGAACACCACGAAGATCAGTGCAGCCAGGACGGCGATGCCGATGGCGCCTTCGCGACCGCCGATCACGTTGCGATAGACCGAGTTCATTTGCGCACCTTGATCGAGAAGAGCCCCTGCGGCCGCAGCATCAGGATCAGCACGATGGCCGACAAGGTCAGCACCTTGGCCATCGAGCCCGTCATGAAAAATTCCGACACCGACTGCGTCTGGGCGATCAGGAAGGCCGAGGCAATCGTGCCGAGCAAGCTGCTGGCGCCGCCGAAGACCACTGTCAGAAAGGTGTCGACGATGTAGAGCGAACCGCTGGTGGGGCCGGTGGCGCTGATCGTTGTGAACGCCGAGCCTGCGATGCCTGCAATGCCGCAGCCCAGCGCAAAGGTCACGCGGTCCACCCGCTTGGTGTCGATGCCCACCGCACCGCTCATGCTGCGGTTCTGCACCGTGGCACGCACGTGCAGGCCCCAGCCGGAGCGGAACAGCGCCACCAGCAGGCCCACGGTCAGCACCAGCGTGATGCTCATCACGAACAGGCCATTGATGGGGATGTCCACGCCGTCGGTGGGCTGCCAGGATCCCATCAACCAGTCGGGCATGGTGGGGCTGACTTCACGCGGCCCGAAGATGGATCGCAGCGATTGCTGCATCACCAGGGACAGGCCCCAGGTGGCCAGCAAGGTGTCCAGCGGACGCTTGTACAGGTGGCGGATCATCAGCCACTCGGTGAGCCAGCCCAGCACGAAGGTCACCGCAAAAGCGAGTGCCATCGCGAAGAAGAAGTAATGCGGCATGAAGGCCGGCAGGTAAGTCTGCACCGTGGCCGATACCAGGTAGGTGGCGTAGGCGCCCACCGCCAGGAACTCGCCGTGGGCCATGTTGATCACGCCCATCTGGCCGAAGATCAGGGCCAGGCCCAGCGCCATCAACAGCAACACACTGAAGACCGACAGGCCGTTGAAGCCCTGCATCATCAGGATTGCACCGAACTCCGACAAGAATTCCATCGCTGGCCTCCCGGGTATTGCTGCCGGCATGGCGCCGGATGTTGAATCCACCAGGATCGAGCGTGGACGGTCTGCTGACCGACCACGCGCCGACCACTACGCGCGGCATCTCGCCGCGCCGAACCTGCGCCTTGCTTACTGGTAGCCCTTGGGGAAGGGATCGGGTTTGATGAGTTCGGCGGTCTCGTAGACCACGTCGAACTGCCCGTCGCGGCGGATCTTGCCGACGCGCGTCTTGGACCACAGGTGATGGTTTTCATCGACCTTCACGTAGCCTTCCGGTGCGGTCTTCAGTTCCAGCCCGGGCGATGCGGCGACCACCTTGTCGACGTCGAAGCTGCCGGCTTTTTCCACCGCCATCTTCCACAACCAGGGGCCCAGGTAACCGGCTTGCGTCACGTCGCCGATCACCGATTTCGGGCCGTACTTGGCCTTGAAGGCCTCGACGAATTTCTTGTTGTTGGGGTTGTCCAGGCTCTGGAAGTACTTCATGCACGAGAAGAAGCCTTCGCAGTTCTCGCCGCCGATGCCCAGCAGTTCGTCCTCGGTCACCGAAATGGTCAGCACGGTCTGCTTGTCGGCGGTGATGCCGGCTGCTTTCAGTTGTTTGTAGAAGGACACGTTGCTGCCGCCTACGATGATCGCGTAGACCACGTCGGGTTTGTTCAGCTTGATCTTGTTGATCAGCGAGCCGAACTGCGTGTGGCCCAGCGGGTAGTACTCCTCGCCCACCACCTTGCCCTTCAAGACGTTTTCGATGTGCTTGCGGGCGATCTTGTTGGAGGTGCGCGGCCAGATGTAATCGGACCCGATCAGGAAGAAAGTCTTGGCCTTCTTTTCTTTCTGGATCCAGTCCAGGCCGGACAGGATCTGCTGCGTGGCTTCCTGACCGGTGTAGAACACGTTCTTCGACTGTTCCAGGCCTTCGTAGAAGGTGGGGTAATACAGCAGGCCGTTTTCCTTCTCGAACACCGGCAGCACCGCCTTGCGCGAGGCCGACGTCCAGCAGCCGAACACGGTGGCCACGCGGTCGCTCACCAGCAGCTTGCGGGCTTTTTCGGCGAAGGTCGGCCAGTCGGACGCGCCGTCTTCCTGGATCACCTTGATCTTGCGGCCCAGGATGCCGCCCATCGCGTTGATCTGGTCGATGGCCAGTTGTTCTGCCTGGATGGAACCCGTCTCGGAAATCGCCATGGTGCCGGTGGCCGAGTGCAGCTGGCCGACGGTGACCTCTGTGTCGGTGATCGCCAGCTTGGTGGTGTTGACGGTGGCGGTGGGCGGCGTCTGGGCACGCACCAGGCCGGGCATCGCGGCCAGCATGGGCACGGCGGCCATGGTCATCGCGGCGCGGCGACGGGCAGGAGAAGAAGGAGAGTCGGAAGATGCGGCGGGCGGTTCTTTACGAGACATCGAAGGCTCCTGGCAGGGGAAAGCGACGGGACCGGACGGCATGCACATTCCGGGGGTTCGCTGCCATACTAGGGAGCACTTGCGCACTGCAACATACGTCGATCGACGTATGCGGACGAGCAGCCTCGCGCGGTACAACCTAGACTGGTTTTCCCGACACCCGCCGACGCATTCCGACCCGACCGGAGCATCCCCCGTGGACGCCAATGCGACCCAACGCATCATCAAGATCCGCCGCGACTACAACAGCTGGGTCGCCGACGAGACGCTCGAGGACTACGCACTGCGCTTCACGCCGCACGCGTTTCGCAAGTGGTCGGAATTCCGTGTCGCCAACACCGCCATGGGCGCGGTGTCCTTCCTGGCGCTGGAAGCCATCGGTGGCGCACTCGCCCTGAACTACGGTTTCGTGAACGCGTTCTGGGCCATCGTCGCGGTGTCGCTGCTTATCTTCCTGACCGGCCTGCCGATCGCGTACTACGCGGCCAAGTACGGGCTGGACATGGACTTGCTCACGCGCGGCGCAGGCTTTGGCTACATCGGCTCGACCATTACTTCCCTGATCTACGCGTCGTTCACCTTCATTTTCTTTGCGCTCGAAGCCGCCATCATGGCGCTGGCCATACAGCTGTCCACGGGGCTTCCGCTATCGCTGGGCTATCTGCTGTGCGCGTTGTGCATCATTCCGCTGGTGACCTACGGCATCACGCTGATCAGCCGCTTGCAGACCTGGACGCAGCCAGTGTGGCTGGTCTTGCTGGTGGTGCCCTATGCAGCGGTGCTTTACCAGGACCCGGATGCACTGAAGGAATTGATGTCCTTTGCCGGGACCGCCGGCAACGGCGGCGGCTTCAGCCTGCTGATGTTCGGTGCGGCGGCTGCCGTGGCATCTGCGCTGATCACGCAGATCGGCGAGCAGGTCGACTTTCTGCGCTTCATGCCCGAGAAGACCGCCGCCAACCGCAAGCGCTGGTGGGCCGCGGTGATCTGCGCCGGCCCGGGCTGGATCGTGCCCGGCGCAGCCAAGATGCTGGGCGGCGCCTTCCTGGCCTACCTGGTGGTGAAGTCCGGCATCGGCGCCGACAAGGCGGTCGACCCGACGCAGATGTACCTGCTGGCCTACCGCTACGTGTTCGACGACCCGCGCTGGGCGCTGGCGGCGATGACGCTGTTCGTGATCGTGGCCCAGGTGAAGATCAACGTGACCAACGCCTACGCCGGGTCGCTCGCCTGGTCGAATTTCTTTGCACGCGTCACGCACAGCCACCCGGGGCGCGTGGTGTGGCTGGTGTTCAACGTGCTGATCGCCATCGTGCTGATGGAACTCGGCGTGTTCGACGCGCTGGAACATGTGCTGGCAGTGTTCTCGCACATTGCCATCGCCTGGATCGGCGCGCTGGTGGCCGACCTGGTGGTCAACAAGCCGCTGGGCCTGAGCCCGCCCGGCATCGAATTCCGGCGCGCCTACCTGTACGACATCAACCCGGTGGGCGTCGGCAGCATGCTGATCTCTTTCGTGGTGTCGCTGTCGGCCTTCGGCGGCATGTTCGGCGTGCACGCTCAGGCCTTGTCGCCCTTCCTGGCCTTGCTGACGGCGTTCGCGGTGGCGCCACTGATCGCCTTCGTCACCAAGGGTCGCTACAACCTGGCGCGTCCCGTTGAATCGGTCGGCAAGGCGGGCAGCAGCCACGCCGTTGCCTGTGTGATCTGCGCCAATGCCTTCGAGCGCGCCGACATGGCGCAATGCCCGGCCTACGGCGGCGCGATCTGTTCGCTGTGCTGCACGCTGGACGCACGCTGCCAGGACCGCTGCAAGACCAATTCGCGGCTGGGCGAGCAGATCAGCACGGCCTTGGCGCGCTGCCTGCCGAAACCGGTCACGCCGCTCTTCCACACCCGGCTGGCGCACTACCTGATCCTGGTGACCATGTTGGCCACGCTGTTCGCGGCCATCCTGGGCCTGTTCTACTACCAGGAAGCCGTGACCTACGCGCGCATCGGCGCCGACATCGCGCCTTTGCGCAGTGCCTTCATCAAGATCTTCGCCACCTTGCTGCTGACCGGCGGCGTGGCCGCCTGGTGGCTGGTGCTGACCAACGAAAGCCGCTTGGTCGCCCAGGAAGAATCGGACCGCCAGACGCACCTGCTGCTGCGCGAAATTGAAGCCCACAGCCAGACCGACGCCAAGCTGGAAAAGGCCCGTGAAGTGGCAGAATCGGCCAACCTGGCCAAGAGCCGTTTCATGACCGGCATGAGCCACGAACTGCGTGCGCCCTTGAACGGCATTCTGGGCTACGCGCAGATCCTGCAGCGCGATCCCGGCGTGCCGCCCGCCCGGCGCGAAGCGGTCGACGTGATCCACCGCAGCGGCCGCCACCTGATCGGCCTGATCGACGGCCTGCTGGATATTTCGCGCATCGAGGCCGGCAAGTTCCGGCTGGAGCCGGTGGAAACGCATCTGGGCCCGTTCCTGGACCAGATCATCAAGATGTTCCAGCCGCAGATGGCGGCGCGCGGTCTGCGCTTCGACTATCACGCCGATCCCAAGCTGCCGGCCGTGGTGCAGATCGACGAAAAACGCCTGCGCCAGATCTTGATCAACCTGCTGGGCAACGCGGTGAAATTCACCGCCGCCGGCTTCATCTCTTTCCGGGTGCGCTACGCCAGCGACATGGCGCAATTCGAGATCGAAGACAGCGGCCCGGGCATTCCCGCCACCGACCTGGACCGCATCTTCCTGGCCTTCGAACGCAGCTGGGCCGCCACCGACCAGGCCGACACCGGCACCGGCCTGGGCCTGACCATCTGCCAGATGCTGACCCACATCATGGGCGGCGAACTGACCGTGCGCAGCGAAGTGGGACGCGGCAGCATCTTCACCTTGAAACTCTTCCTGCCCGAGATGCGCGCCCCGCGCAGCGGCCTGCCCACCAACGGCGTGATCAACGGCTATGAAGGCGCCCGGCGTCGCATTCTGGTGGTGGATGACCAGATGGCGCAACGCGGCATGCTGCGCGACATGCTGGTGCCGCTGGGCTTCGAGGTGGAAGAGGCAAAAAGCGGCGCCGACTGTCTGGCGCGCATGGCGGCATCGCCCTTGCACGACGCCTTGCCGAACGTCTTACCTGATGCCCTGCTGATGGACGTATCCATGCCCGGCATGACCGGCTGGGAAACCTGCGCGGCGCTGCGCGAACAAGGCATCGAGCTGCCCATCATCATGGTGTCGGCCAACGCCTACGAAGCCGCACGCGACGTGCGCCTGGCCGGCCACACCGACTTCGTCACCAAGCCGGTGATGATGGACGACCTGCTGGGCAAGCTCGGCAAACACGTGGGCCTGCGCTGGACCGTGGTGCAGGCCGAGGCCACGCCGCCGCGGCCCACGCCCGCCGACGTGCGCCACCTGAGCCTGGCGCGTGCAGATGCCGAAGCGCTGCTGGAACTGGGCGCCATGGGCTACGTGAAAGGCATCCTGTGCAAGATCGAAGAAATCCGCGCACAGGCGCCGCACAACGGCCCCTTGCTGGACGTATTGCTGGACATGGCGCGCGAATTTCGGCTGTCCGAATATCAAAGCTTCCTGAAGCAGGAGATGCAGCGGCATGGTTCCCGTGCGCACTGACAGCAAGCTGGTCATGCTGGTCGACGACGTGCCCGACAACCTGAAGATGTTGTCCGACGCGCTGGACCAGGCCGGCTACATGGTGGTGGTGGCCATGGATGGCGCATCCGCGATCGAGCGTCTGGATTACGTGGTGCCGGACATCGTGCTGATGGACGCGGTGATGCCCGGCATGGACGGCTTCGAGACCTGCCGCAGATTGAAGCAGCACCGACTGGGCAGCCATGTGCCGGTGGTGTTCATGACCGGCCTGACCGACCCCAGCGACGTGGTGCGCGGCTTCCAGGCAGGCGGTGTGGACTACGTGACCAAACCCATCGAGACCGACGTGGTGCTGGCCCGGCTGGAAGCGCATTTGCGCACCGCGCGGATGATGTCGGTGGCGATGGATGCGATCGATGCAGTGGCCAACGCGGTGGTGGTGCTGGACGACGCCGGGCGCGCCGTCTGGCGCACCGGCAAGGCGCGCTACTGGCTGGGCCATTACTTCGGCGAAGACGACCCGGTGTCGGGCCTGCCGCAGACGGTGCAGGCCTGGGTGGCGGAACGGCTGCTTCGGCCGGGCGGCCTGGCGAGCGAAGCGCCGGTGTTCGAGGCCACGCACGGGCGCCACCAGTTGTCATTGCGCCTGACCGCATCCCGCAAGGCCGCCGAATACGTGCTGCTGCTGGAAGAACGCCTGCTGCCCGCCGACCCGGCGGTGACGCTGGCCGCGACCTACGCGTTGACGACGCGCGAGCTGGACGTGCTGCAGTGGGTGATCAAGGGCAAGACCAACCGTGACATCAGCGACATTCTGGGCATGAGCCCGCGCACGGTGAACAAGCACCTGGAGCACATCTTCGTGAAGCTGGGCGTGGAGACGCGGGCGGCGGCAACGTCGCTGGCGCTGACGCAAATGCATGCCGTGCGCGGGGATGCGGCAGCCGCTGGGCAGTAGCCGCAGAACGAGACGGGCCGCCGATGCGATTTACCGGTCGGTCACTTTTCTTGGCAACAGAACAAGCTGCCATCAGAAAATAACCGATCGGTAAGCGCGGTCACCCCCGACTGACCATCAACACACCCGCCAGAATCGCCGCCGTGCCAATCAGCACCAAGGCCCCGGCCGGTTCGCCAAACACCGCGATCGCAATCGCGGCACCAGACACTGCGCCTACCGAGCCGCATTGGCTCAGGTACACCGGGCCGGCAATCACCTGCAGCACAAAGAACAGCGAATAGCTGACGCAGAACAGCAGCATCTGCCCCGCCACCAGCCACAGCGCCACGGCACTGCCATTGCCGGGCGCCATCGGCGTGCCGACGATCAGCGTCCAGACAAACAGCATGGCGGCGCCGATGCCCAGCAGGCCGGGAGCCAGGGACACGGCGGTGGCGCCAGGGGGCCAGCGCTTGGTGCGGTAAATGTTGCCCAGCGCGATCACCACCGGCCCCATCAAGGCGAGGGCGATCCAGCCGGGACTGTCCGGTGTGCCCTGCAGCTTGGCGACCGCCAGCAGGCTGGCCCCGGCCAGGCCGCTGGCGATGCCGACGGCGCGCAGCATGCGCAGCTTTTCCATGCGCAGGAACAGCGCCAGCGCGTAGGTCAGCAGCGGCGGCAGGGCCAGGCACAGGGACACGAAGCTGGCGCCCACATGCGACACCGCCGCGAAGATGATGGCCTGCGGCACGGCAATGCTGATCAGCGCCGAGATCAGGTAGAACGGCAGTTGGCTGCGCGTGGGCCTGGGCGGCTGCCGGACGGCGAAGGACAGGGCCAGCAGCATCAGGCTGCCGCCACCCAGTCCCCAGGACAGGAAGGCCAGCGGCGCCCAGCCTTCGGCCAGTGCGAACTTGACCAGGGTGGCGGTGATGCCCAGCAGCAAGCCGACGATCAGCAGGCAGGCCAAGGGCAACAGGCGGCCAGTAGCGGGGGGTTGAGGGTCGGTTGCCGCACGCCCGCCGGGACCTGCCTTGGCGGAAACAGTGGCCACACGCGTCGTGCTCATGCCGTTCCCTTCGGGAGCCGGGCTGTGCGGGCCTTGAGGGCGCTCCGAGTGTCGGTCGGGGTTTCGCTGGTGGCTGGCGTGGAGGCGTTAGTGGCCGCCTTGGTGGCCACCTTGGTCGCGGCTTTATTCGGGGCTTTGTCCTCAGACACATCCGTCCCGGACAATGACCCCTCACCCGCTTCCTTGCTCGACAGCCCCACCAGCAGCTTGGCCAGCAGGCGATCCAGTTCCTGTTGTTCGGCAATGCTCAGCACCGACAGCAAGGCGCGTTCGTTTTCCACGTGCGGGCCCATCATCTCGTCGATCAGGCGCAGGCCTGCGGGCGTCAGGCCGACCAGCACCGCGCGGCGGTCTTCGGGATGCGCCTGGCGTTCGATCAGGCCATCACGCGCCAGACGGTCCAGCCGGCTGGTCATGCCGCCGGACGAAATCATCAAGGCCGTATACAGCGCGGTAGGGGTCAAGGCATGCGGCGCACCGGCGCGGCGCAAGGTGGCCAGCACGTCGAACTCGCCCGCCTGCAGACCGAAGCGCGCGAACAACGGGTTGAGGTGATCCCGCGCAATCAGTTGCGCCGCCTCGTTGAAGCGACCCACCAGCGCCATCGGCAGTGCATCGAGATCGGGGCGCTCGCGGCGCCATTGTTCAGTGGCCAGGGCGGCGCGATCGGGTGGCAAGGTATCCATGTAGCGGTCCGGTCAAGGTAGAGGCAGACAATCGAAATCGGGCTGCCGAGATCAAACAATCGATCAAACAGCTGAAGTCAGAAAAGACAAAAATCGGTAAGAACGAAGACAAAACGAAGCAGGAAGATAGGCGAAAACGCGCCGAGCCTGACGGGGCAGATCATCGATCGGAATTTATCTTATCAGCAAGATTCTTTTCATTAAGATAATATTCGGCCTGCAAGCAATTGAGCGCACGCTAACGCAAAGCCGAGCCGCGCTGCACGCCAAGCTGCCCCGGAGGGCCACACCCCGGCATGCGACGAGCGCGGCATCGCTCGGTCACCGCCGCTGAAGATCTGCTTGTCCTGTCTCACCTCATCAAAGTTGTCCCCAATGTCCCAGACTGCTTCCTCATCCCCACGCACCGCAGACCAGCTCGGACTGATCGCGGTCATTGTGCTGCTTGGCCTGAATCTGCGGCCGGTGCTGGCGTCGGTGGGACCGATGCTGGATCAGATCCAGGCAGCGACAGGGCTGGGTCATACCGGTGCGGGCATGCTCACCACCTTGCCGGTGCTGGCCATGGGTCTGGGTGCGCTGGCAGGAAGTCGCCTTTATTCCTGGCTTGGCACGATAGTGGGTATTCGCACCGGTATTGTGTTGATCGCCTTGGCGTGTGTCGCACGCGCCTGGGCCAACGACGCTGTGGGCCTGATCCTGACGGCGCTTGCCGCCGGTGTGGGCATCGCCTGCGTGCAGACGCTGCTGCCTGCCTTCATCCGCGAACACTTCGGCGAGAGCGCCAGCCGCGCCATGGGGATCTACAGCACCGCGATCATGGGCGGCGCAGCGGTGGCAGCGGCGGCGACGCCCTGGCTGGCTGCGCAAGACAACTGGCCGCATGCGCTGGCAGCGTGGGGATTGCCGGCGGCGATCGCGGCGGCGGTGTGGTGGCGGATGTTGCCTGGGCACACAGGTGCGAAGGGTTCGCCTGCGGTCACCCAGAGCGAAAGTAAATACTCGCTAACTGCGAATACCCTTGCTGCATCTCAATCCGCGGCACCGGCGCCGGAAAACGCGACTGTCGTCTCCCGAAGCCGCGCCTGGCTGCTGATGAGCTTCTTCGGCGTGGGCACCGCGGCGTACACGCTGGTGCTGGCATGGCTGCCGCCCTTCTACACCGCCCTGGGCTGGACGTCGGCGCAGAGCGGTCTGCTCTTGGGCGGCGTGACCTTGATGGAAGTGACGGCAGGCTTGCTGGTGTCGGCGTTGATCGGTCGTTTCCCGGACCGACGTCCGGCGCTGGCGGCGGTGCTGACTGCGCTGCTGCTGGGCTTGATCGGGCTCTTGGTCGCCCCGGTGCAACTGGCCATTCCGGCCTGCGCTCTGCTGGGCCTGGGCATCGGCGGCCTGTTCCCGCTGTCGCTGATCGTCACGCTGGACCATGCGCCGGAACCCGCCCAGGCCGGCCGGCTGCTGGGCTTCGTGCAAGGCGGCGGTTACCTGATCGCCAGCGCGATGCCGCTGGCCGCCGGCGCCATCCGCGCGGCGCTGGGCCAGCTCGACTACGCGTGGATGCTGATGGCGGGCGGCACCGTGGTGCTGTTCGTGATGGCGATGCGACTGAAGCCGCTCAAGTAATTGCCATACCGGACCGGGCATGGCGGACTGGCTGACTCGTGCGCAAGGACCGCCAGGGTTGGCCACAATCAAGTGACCGAGCCCAATCGCCCCAGCCGTTTACTTGCGAACCGGAATCACCGTCCCGTTCGGCACCGACACGGCGGCCACGCTGTTCTGCGGCGAGCCTTCGACCAGGCGATCGGAATAGCTCAGGTAGATCAGCGTATTGCGGGCGCTGTCGACCATGCGCACGACGCGCAGCTTCTTGAACAGAATCGACAGGCGTTCGTTGAACACTTCTTCCTGTTGGCGCAGCTCGCCGGTGAAGGACACCGGGCCGGTCTGCTGGCAGACGATCGACGCTTCTGCCTTGTCTTCAGCCAAGCCGACCGCGCCCTTCAAGCCGCCGGTCTTGGCGCGCGACACATAGCAGGTCACGCCCTTGACCTTGGGATCGTCGTAGGCGTCGACCACGATCTTGTGATCGGGGCCGATGAGCTTGAAGACGGTGTCGACCTCGCCCACGGATTCGGCATGCGCCAAGGTGCTGCATGCGACAAGGGCCAGTGCGAACAGGATTTTCATGAAAGGTCTGCAGGAAGCGGGAAAGGCCCATTATCGCGTGCCTGCGCGCCGCGCCCGCGGTGCTGTGCAAGCACCTGAAACCGCATGCGGGTTTCACACCACACGCGCGCTTGAAACCACAGCACGCTTAACGCAACACCCCGTGCACGCCCTCGCCGGTCAACTCGCGCAAGACCGATCGCACATAGGCCAGCGCGCCAGCTTCGTGCCGCCGGTGCCAGACCATCGACACCGTCACCGACAGCTCGTCCGGGGCGAAGGGTTCGATCACCAACGCGGCGCGCGTGGCCGCGTCGAGTGCAATCAGGTCGGGCAGGATCGCGACAATCGGCAGACGCCTCACCATTTCCGGCACGGTGGCCACGCCCACGGCGGTGGCGGTCTGGCGGCGCGGCGCACCGCGTTCGGCAAAAAAGCGATCGACCGCAGACGGATAGCTGCCCACGTAGCCCAGCGCCAGCTGCGGCACATGGTTCAGTTGTGCCAGCGTCGGGCGCGGTGGCAGCGTGAGCTGACGCGGGTCGTACATCAGCACGAAGCCCACATCGAACAAGGGCTCGCGCAATTGCCAGGCACGTGGCTCGACTGACGCGGCGATCAGCGCGAGGTCGACTTCGCCGGTATCGATGGCGTCCAGCACCCGGTCCAGCGGCAAGGACCGGGCGTGGATCTGGATGCCGGGCGCCTCGTGGAACAGGCGCTCCAGCAAGCTCGGCAACAGCAGGGTCTCGATGTGCTCGGGAAAGGTCAGCCGGATTTCCGCCTGCATGCGCGCCGGATCGGGATCGGGCAAGGGTTGGAACAAGCCGTAGGCCTGCTGCAGGCAGGCCGCCACCTGCGGCGCCAGCGCCAGCGCGCGTGGCGTGGGATCCATGCGGATGCCGGTTTTGACGAACAGCGGATCGTCCAGCGCTTCACGCAAACGCGCCAGCGCGTGACTGGCAGCGGGCTGGCTGATGGCCAGGCGGTCGGCAGCACGCGTGACGTTGCCGCCTTCGACCAGCAGCGCGTCCAGCGTCACCAGCAGGTTCAAGTCGATGCGCCGCAGTTCACGGTGGAAGGCGGTGGAATGAGGCGTCGTGGGTGTCATGGACGTTGGATCGAGGACCGGGATGTGGGGGTCTTGGGTTGCAGGTTCGCGTTGGAGAGCTGGCTGACCAGCTCGGTGTTCCGAGCGTGGCGCCTGACTGATCGACAAGCCTGACTCCTGAACGGCACGCAAGCTGGATCAGGTCATGCACCATATTCATGATCTGCATCCAACAAATTCATTTTATAGATGCACGGCCGAAGTTCAGACTTTCTTTTTGCCACCGTCTGCTTGCCATGTCTCCCGCGCTTCCTCCCCGCCCACGCCTGCTGTGCTGGACCATCATGATGCTGGTCGGCATCGAGTTCCTGCAGAACGCCATGCTGGCGTTCTCGTCCGCCTATGTGTCGGGCGGCGTGGGCGCGGCGCCAGAGGAATTCAGTTTGGCAGCCGCCGTGTACGCCGGCACCGCCATCATGATGATCGCGATGCATCGCTGGCTGGTCGAGCACCTGGGCTATCGGCAGTTCATGCGCGGCGCGCTGCTGATCTTCGCGCTGGGCGCCCTGCTGTGCGCCAGCGCCGACACGCCAGGCGGCCTGATCTTCGGCCGCCTGGTGCAGGCCATCGGCGGCTCGGCCTTCTTCACCGGCGCGCGCGTGCAGGTCAATCGATTCAAAGGCCCGGCACGCGGCGTGGCAATCCGCTTCATGGCGGGCGGTCTGATCGGCAGCGCCTCGATCGGCGCTTGGCTGGCCTCGATGCTGCTGGAACACGCCTCGTGGCGGGCGCTGTTCATCGCCCCGCTGCCGATGGTCCTGATCGCCGCCGTGTTGTGCGAACTGACGCTGGAAGACCGCGTGCCGCATGCACGCCGTTCGCATCCGCACCCGATCGGCACCATGTTGCTGGCCGGCATGGTGCTGGCCGCGCAATACCTGCTGGAACGCAATCAGTACGACTTCTTTGCGCGGCCGCTGCACCTGGCCGTGCTGCTGGTACTGGCTGGCGCAGGTCTCTACGGCTTCATGCGCATGGAGTTCAACCGGCCCGGCGCGCTGCTGCCTTTGGAACGCTTTTCGGGTGGCCGCTTTGCCGCGGGCATCAGCCTGTATGCGCTGTGCTATCTGGTGCTGTCCAGCACTGGCTACATGCTGCCCGTGATGCTGCAACGCGGTCTTGGCTTTCCGGTCTTGGCCACCGGTACTTTGCTGAGCGCCGCAGCCCTGATCGGCATCGTTGCAGCACTGGCCCACGTGTCGCTGGTGCGCGCCTTCCCGTCGCAGCGCAAGTACCTGCTGCTGGCCTTCGGCGCCCTGGCTGCCTTCGGGTTCACGATGAGCGCCGCCAGCCCCGATGTGTCGCTGTGGCACTTCGTCTGGCCCTTGATCGGCTATGCAATCTTCGGGTCCTTTGCGCAAGGCACCGCCGCATTGAACTCGTTTGCCGAGATCGGTGAGGACGTGTTTTCCGAGGCCTACCAAGCCAAGAACATGATGCGCGAACTGGTCAATGCAAGCGGCATTTCGCTCGCCACCCTGGTGCTGCAATCGCGCAGCACCATGCACTATGCGCGGCTGACCGAGCGCATCGATGTGGCCCACCTGGACCCGCTCACGGCAGGTCCGTTTGCCGGCCTGGTTGCAGATCCGACCCAGCCGGCATTGCTGCAGCAACTGGCTTCGCTGCTGACCCAGCAAGCCACCCTGATGGCTTGCCTGGACTTCTTCTTCGCGCTGGGCTGCGGGGCGCTGGTGATCGGCACCGTATTCATCCTGCAGCGCAAGATCGTGTAGTCAGCGCCATGCCGGGGCGACCGTCAACCTGACGGTATCAAGCCCACGAAAGCCTGGCGATCATTCAGGACGTGGTGGTCCGGGCTTGCTTGCGCGCCTCCCGCGCCAGGAACCGATACAGCTTCGGATCGTCGGCGTAACCCACGTTGAACCGCAGCCACGGCGTCGGCCGCAGATCCGTGCGGAACAAGTCCCCCGGCGCAAGCAGAAAACCCTCGCCCAGCGCACGCTGCGCCAGCACCCGCATATCGACATCATCGCGCTCGAAGCGAGCCCACAGAAACGGCCCGCCGGCCGGCCGAAGAAACAGCTGCATGCCGGCAGCCTCGAGGCCATCGCCGACGGTTCGCTGAGCCTGTTGCAGCCGCACCGCCAGGCGCGCCACGTGCGCGCGGAACCGGCCCTCGACCAGCACGCCATGCATCAACTTTTCGCTGAGCTCGGAGGTCGTCAGGCTGTTGACCATCTTCTGCAGAATCAGCTTCTCGGCGAAGTCTTCGTCGCAGACCACATACCCCATGCGAAGGCTGGGCGACACCGTCTTGGAAAAGCTGCCGACATGGATCACGCGCTGCAGTCGATCCAGGCTCGCCAATGAGGTCGCCCCGGGCGGCTCAAGACCTGCCATCGCGTCGTTATCGACAATGCGAAAGTCCAGTTGCTCGGCAAGCCGCAGCATCTGGTAGGCCACCGCCGGCGTGCACTGGCTGCCGGTGGGGTTGTGCAAATTGGTGGTGGTGAAGAAAACCTTGGCGCTGTGACGTTGCGCCAGCTTCTGCAAGGCATTGAGGTCCGGGCCGTTCACCGTGCGCTCGACGCCTACCAGCTTCAGGTCCAGCGATCGCAGCATGGCGAACAGATTGGTCGAACTCGGATCGTCGACCAGCACCACATCGCCCGGCTGCAGCAGACAGCGTGCGATCAGCATCAATGCCTGCGACGCGCCATGCGTGAGCACGATCTGCTGCAGCGCCGCGTCGATGCCCTTTGGCGCCAGCATGGCCTGGATCTGCTGGCGCAGCGGCAGATACCCATGGGGCGTTCCGTAGCAGGCCAGGCCCGCGGCCGGCTTGCGCGCCAGCGCGGCAAGCGAGCGCCGCACACCGTCTATATGCAGCATCTCCGGCGGCACCCAGCCACACCCGGCATTGAGCAAGGTGTGGTCATCTTCGTAGACCTGTTTGAGCAGCCACGACGAGTCGATCAAGGTCCGGCCGGGAAACAGCTTGTGCCGTGGCGGCGCTGGGCGCTCGGCGGCCGCCACGTAATAACCGCTGGCCGGCCGTGCGTCGACATGGCCCTCGGAGACCAGCCGCTGGTACGCATTCGTAACTGTCATGGTGCTGACGCCGCACTCGGTGGCCAGCATCCGCACCGAGGACAGCTTGTCGCCGGGCTGCAGTGCAGACGAACGTATCTGCGCCAGCAAAGCGTTATATATCTGGCGAACCAGGGGCGTCGGGAGCGAACGGTCGATGGCGATCATGGCAGCCGCAAGGAAAAAGATATGCACGCTTAGCGTGCAGACAGCACCAAACCGAGGATTCGGCAGCCACTGTTCTACCCCATGGATTTGAAACTGTACATATACATTCGGCTGCGACCCTGATCCAATGTCGGCAGTTCGGCGACTGATGCTTCGATGCGTCAGCCGCTTCCGATCCACCTTCGATATCTCAAGCCCATGCAGCCATCTTCGAATTCTCTTGTACGTCGTATGTCCCGCTGGGGCGTTGCCGCATTGCTGGTCGGCGCGGCAATCGTTCCGGCGATGGCACAGACCACCACGCTCAAGATCATTCCCAGCAGCAACATCACGGTGCTCGATCCGATCTGGACGACCGCCTACGTGACGCGCAACTTTGGCTACATGGTCTACGACACGCTGTTCGCCACCGACCTTGAAGGCCAGGTGAAGCCGCAGATGGTCGACAAGTGGACCGTGTCGAACGACAGGAAGACCTGGACCTTCACGCTGCGCGACGGTCTTGAGTTCCATGATGGCGCACCGGTCACCGGCGAAGACGTGATCGCGTCCATCAAGCGCTGGGCCAGCCGCGACACGTTCGGTGCACAGCTGCTGAAAAGCACGGACCGCTTCGAGACGCCCGACGCCAAGACCTTCGTGATCGTGTTGAAAGAGCCCTTCGGCCTGGTGCTGGAAGCGCTCGGCAAGCCGTCCTCGAACGTGCCCTTCATCATGCCCAAGCGCATGGCAGAGACCCCGGCGGACACGCAGGTCAAAGAGTCGATCGGTTCCGGCCCCTACGTCTTCAAGGCGGACGAATTCCGCCCCGGTGAACGCGTGGTGTTCACCAAGAACGCGCGCTACAAGCCGCGCCCGGAAGCGCCGTCGGGCACGGCCGGCGGCAAGCAGGTCTATGTTGATCGCGTCGAGTGGGTCATCATCCGCGATGCGCAGACGCAGATGAATGCGCTGCTCAATGGCGAAGTCGACATCCTGGAACAGCCGGCCTTCGAGCAATACGCCACGCTGCGCACCAGCCCGGACGTCCAGCTGGTCGACGCCCAGCCGGCCGGCAATCAGTTCATCCTGCGCTTCAACTTCCTGCAGCCACCGTTCAACAATGAAAAGGTCCGCCGCGCCGCCATGCTGGCGCTCGGCCAGGAAGCCATTCTGCGCACGCAGGTCGGCACGCCCGGCTTGACCCGCTACTGCAAGAGCATGTTCCCGTGCGGCACCTTGTTCGAGTCCGAGCAGACCGGTGAATACACCGGTATTGCGAACCCGACCAAGGCCCGCGCGCTGCTGACCGAGGCAGGCTACAAGGGCGAGCCCGTGTTGCTGATGCGTCCGACGGACAATGCAACGATCGGCAAGATGCCGCTGGTGGCCAAGCAGCAGCTTGAGCAGGCCGGCTTCAAGGTCGACATGCAGGCCATGGACTGGTCGACGCTGGTGGCACGCCGTGCCAAGAAGGACGCTCCCACGGCAGGTGGCTGGAGCGCGTTCATGACCTCATGGACCGCGTCCGACATCCTCAACCCGATCACCATGGCGATGATGAACGCCACCGGCGACAAGGGCTGGTTCGGCTGGCAGACCGATGCCAAGCTGGAAGAGATCAAGCTGAAGTTCTCGCAGGCCCAGACCGATGCCGATAAAAAGGCACTCGCCACGGCCGCCCAACTGCGCGCCTTCGAGACGGTGACCCACGTGCCGGTTGGCCAGTACAACCAGCCCGCCGCCTTGCGCAAGAACATCAGCGGCCTGGTGCCTGCCGGTGCGCAGGTCTACTGGAACATCAAAAAACAATAAGCAATGCGGGGTGGCGGCTATCGGGTCGCCACCCTTTCCAGGACACTTTCCATGCTGAGCTTTCTTGGCAAGCGCCTGCTTGCCACCATTCCCGTATTGCTGGTCGTAGCACTCGCCATCTTCATGATCGTGCGGCTGACGCCGGGCGACCCCGCTGCCGTCATCGGCGGCAACAGCGCCACCAATGAAGACCTGGACCGCATCCGTGTGCAGCTCGGCCTGACCGAGCCCCTGTGGACGCAGTTCGCCATCTGGGGCAAGGGCGTGCTGCACGGCGACCTGGGCTTCTCCTTCTTCCTGAACAAGCCCGTCACCGAACTCATCGCGCAGCGCATGGAGCCCACGCTGTCGCTGGCTGCCGGCACGCTGCTGCTGGCCGTGCTGATTGCGCTGCCGCTGGGCACGATCGCCGCCTGGCGCATGGGCGGCTGGCTCGACAAGGGCGTGATGGCGTTCTCGGTGGCCGGCTTCTCGATACCCGTGTTCGTGGTCGGCTACGTGCTGATATACCTGCTGGCCATGAAACTGCAGTGGTTCCCGGTGCAGGGCTATCGGCGCCTCGCCGACGGCATCGGCCCGTGGGCCAACCAGTTGGTCTTGCCCTGCCTGACGCTGGCCATCACCTATGTGGCCCTGCTGTCGCGCGTCACCCGCGCTGCCGTCAGCGAAGCGCTGACCGAGGACTACATCCGCACCGCACGCGCCAAGGGCGTCACCGAACTGCAGGTGCTCAAGCACCATGCGCTGCGCAATGCCGCCGTGCCGGTGGTCACCGTGATCGGCGTCAGCGCCGCGCTGCTGCTGGGTGGCGTGGTCGTCACCGAGACCGTCTACGCGATTCCCGGCCTGGGCCAGTTGACGGTCGATGCCGTGCTCAATCGCGATTTCCCGGTGCTGCAAGGCGTCGTGATGTTTTTTGCGCTGGTCTATGTCGGCGTCAATCTGCTCGTCGACCTGAGCTATCTGTTCCTCGATCCCCGCATCCGCTACTGATATGACAAACATCTCTTTGTTGATGGCGGCCCCATGAGCACACTTCAAAAACTCTGGCGCAACAGCGCCATACGCGGTGGCGTGATCGTGCTGACGGTACTGGCCTTGATGGGCATCTTTGCGCCCTGGCTGGGCACCTTCGACCCGGCGGCCATGGACTACAACTTCATCTCGGTCGAGGCAGGCACGTCCGGCCAGGTGACGATGCTCGACGGCACGCAGTTTGCCCACACCTTCTGGATGGGCAGCGACAGCGTCGGTCGCGATGTCTGGAGCCGCGTGCTGTATGGCACCCGCGTGTCGATGATCGTCGGCCTGTTCACCGCGGTATCGGCCATCGTCATCGGCTGCGCACTCGGCATGCTGGCCGGCTACTTCCGCGCCATCGACGCCGTGCTGATGCGCGTGATGGACGGCGTGATGGCCATCCCGGCCGTGCTGGTGGCGATCACGCTGGTGGCCATGTTCGGCGGCAGCCTGCCCACTGTCATTCTGGCGATTGCCGTGCCCGAGGTCCCGCGCGTTACCCGCCTGGTGCGCGCACTGGTGATGGGCTTGCGCGACGAACCCTTCGTGGAAGCTGCGCGTGCACTCGCCACTTCCGACGCGATGATTCTGTGGCGCGACATTCTGCCCAATGCGCTGGCGCCGCTGATCGTGCAAGGCACCTTCATTGCGGCGTCTGCCGTGCTGACCGAAGCCATCCTGAGCTTCCTCGGCCTGGGCCTGCCGTCCGACATCCCGACCTGGGGCAACATCATGGCGGAAGGCCGCGTGCAGTTCTCGCAGAGCCCGGGCAACGTGCTGTTCCCCGCCCTCTTCCTGGTGCCGACGGTGCTCGCGATCAACATGCTTGGCGACGGCCTGCGCGACGTGCTCGACCCCAAGTTCTCCAAGCGTGCCTGAGCGAGTCGCCCCTATGTCTACCTACTCCGGCTCTACTTACCCCGACACCCCATCAGGCACCGCCATCCTCGACATACAAGGCCTGCAGGTAGCCCTCCCGTCGGACGCCGACCGCCCCTACGCCATCGAGCATCTGGACCTGCGCATCGACGCCGGTCGCACCTTGTGCGTGGTGGGCGAATCCGGTTCCGGCAAGTCGGTGCTGGCCACCACGGTCATGGGCCTGATTTCCAAAGGCTTGACCGTGACTGCCGGCCGCGTGACGCTTGCCGGCGAGACGCTGCTGGATCAAGGCCGCATCATCTCGGACAAGCGCATGCGCGAGCTGCGCGGGACCGGCATGGGCATGGTGTTCCAGGAACCCATGACGGCCTTGAATCCCGTGTTGTCCTGCGGCGAGCAGCTCGACGAACTGCTGCGCACCCATACCAAGTGGGGCGCGGCCGAGCGCAAGGCACACATTCTGGCGATCTTCGAGCGCGTGCGTCTGCCGGACCCGGCGCGCATTCATGCCAGCTACCCGCATCAGTTGTCGGGCGGCCAGCGCCAGCGCATCGTGATCGCGATGGCGATCATCCTCAAGCCGCGCCTGCTGATCTGCGACGAGCCCACCACCGCGCTCGACGTGACCACGCAAGCCGAGATCCTGAAGCTCATCGCCGAGCTGCAGGCCGAACAAGGCAGCGCGGTGCTGTTCATCACCCATGACATGGGGGTGGTGGCCGAGATTGCCGACGACGTGATGGTGATGCATCGCGGCAAGCTGGTGGAACAAGGCGCGCGCGAACAGGTGCTGCGCAGCCCACGCGAAGACTACACACGCATGCTGCTGGCCGCTGTGCCGAGCATCACCCCACCCGCACCACGCGCAGCACCGGTTGGCGCACCGCTGCTGGTCGGCAAGGGCGTGGGCAAGATCTATACGCGGCGCGACTGGCTGGGCCGCGCCAAACACCACCAGGCCTTGCAGGACGCAAGCGTGTCGGTTCATCGCGGCGAAACCGTCGGCGTGGTGGGCGAGTCCGGCTCGGGCAAGTCGACCTTTGCGCGCTGCATGATCCGGCTGATCGCGCCCAGCGAGGGCAGCATTCTGTGGGGTGATACCCCCGTGCACGCGCTGGCGGAAAGTCAGCTGCGTCCGCTGCGCTCCCGCGTGCAGGTGGTGTTCCAGGACCCGAACCGTTCGCTCAACCCGCGACGCACCGTGGGATCGTCGATGGTAGAAGGCGCGATGAACTTCGGCATGGACAGGCAGCAAGCCCGCCGCACCGCCGAAGCATTGATGGAACGCATTCAACTGCCGCAAAGCGCGCTCGACCGCTATCCGCATCAATTTTCGGGCGGACAGCGACAGCGCCTGGCGATTGCACGCGCCGTCGCCTGCCAGCCGAAGGTGCTGGTGGCCGATGAAGCGGTATCGGCACTCGACGTGTCGGTGCAGGCGCAGATTCTGGATCTGCTGCGCGAGGTGCAGCGCGATTTCGGCCTGGGCATTCTGTTCATCACGCACGATCTGCGCGTGGCCGCGCAGCTGTGTGACCGGGTGATCGTGATGAACCAGGGTCAGATCGTCGAGCACGGCCCGACCGGCCAAGTATTCACCACGCCTGCGCACGACTACACCCGTCGGCTGCTGGCGGCCGCGCCACGCGCGGAATTCGCGAGCCCGGTGGCCGTCGATCAACTCGCCACTGGCACAGACTGACCCTCAAACGGAAAACGACATGACGCTGGCAATGAACTGGGAAGAGTGGGCAAACCACGACGGCTTGGCCCTGGCCGACCGGGTGCGCAAGGGCGATGTGACGGCAGCCGAACTGGCAGCCCAGGCCAAGGCCGCCATCGAGATGACCAATCCGGCGCTGAGCGCGGTGGTCGAAGTCTTTGACGATGCAGTCGCCGACCCGAAGCACAATGGCACCAACCTCGACGGCGTATTCGCCGGGGTGCCCTACCTGATGAAGGACCTGGGCCCGACGCTGAAAGGACGCCTGCAGGAATTCGGCTCGATGCTGATGCAAGGCCATCGCCCCACTGAGGACAGCTTCCTGACCGGCAAGATTCGCCAGGCCGGCCTCAACATCATGGGCCGCAGCACCACGCCCGAATTCGGCGTGTGCAGCGCCGCGGAAAATGCACTGTACGTCACGCACAACCCGTGGAATCTGGACTACACCACCAATGGTTCGTCGGCAGGCACGGCAGCGGCCGTGGCCGCAGGCGTGCTGCCCTTGTCGCATGCAACCGACGGTGGCGGCTCGATCCGCATCCCGGCGGGCGCAAGCGGCAATATCGGCTTGAAGGTATCGCGCGGCGTGTTCTCGCTGGCGCCCAATCTGTCGGACCTGTCGGGCCTGGTGTCGATCCAGGGTTGCCACAGCCGCACGGTGCGTGACACCGCGGCCTTCGTCGACCAATGCCGGGGCGGCGCACCGGGCGAGTTCATGCCCTTCTGGTCACCCGCTGAGAGCTACAGCGAACTGATCCAGCGCGACCCGAAACCGCTGCGCATTGCGCTGTCGCACGAGTGGGGCGACTTCAGCGCCACGCCGCATTTCGTGGCGGAACTCGAACGCGTCGGTCGCTTCCTGGAAAGTTTGGGACACCACGTGGAATGGGCCTTGCCGCAGGTGGATTTCCAGGCTGCCTTTGCTGCCCAGACCACCTGCTACATCAGCAACTTTGCCCAGGTGATCGCAGCCCAGATCGGCCAGCGCGGTTACGCGCAGCCGCCTGCCGACTTGCTGGAACCGATCAACATCAAGATCTGGGAAGCCGGCCTGCACACGACCTATACCGAGCGCTCGGCGATGCAGGCCGTCTTCAACCGCACCTCGCGCGCCTTCGGCAATTTCTTCGAAGAGTGGGACATCATCCTCACGCCGATCACGGCGCTGCCCACGCCGAAGATCGGCACCACCGAATACCTGACGACCAGCACCACGGAATCGGTGTACGACTGGTTTGCCAATCTGTGGAAGAACTTCGCGTACACGCCGCTCACCAATCTGTGCGGCATGCCGGGCATTTCGCTGCCGCTGGCGTTCCAGGAAAGCGGTCTGCCGCTGGGTATTCAGGCGCAGGCCAAGCAGGCCAATGACGGCCTGCTGCTGCAGCTTGCCGCGCAGATCGAGCGGGCAATCGACGGCAAGTGGAATGCAGGCCAGCGTCCTGGCGTGCATGTGACGCGATAAGCAGGACGGTCACGCCGCCGTTGTGCGGCGTGCCGGCCGGCTGGCATCAGTCAGCCAGAAACGCCTCGACGGCCTGGGCGAAAGTCGCGGGCTGATCGACCATCACAAAATGAAAGCTGTCATCCACGCGCACGAAGCGCGCGGTTTTCGCCTGCGCGTAGACCGTGCGGAAGTTCGCATCCACCTGGGCCGGCGTGAAGCCATAGACCTTGTCGTACGCATACAGCACCGTCAGCGGCGCGCGAATGCGCGACAGTTCCGGGCGCAGGTCGGTGGTCATGATCTCGTAAGTGGCGCGCGCCAGCACACTGCGGTCGGACTGCTGGGCAGCGGCCACGATGGCAGGCCGGGCGTCAGCGGTCTTCACCAGCCGCGCCATGGTTGCCGATTGCATGGCGGCGGCTTGCTCGGCCGGTGCGGCCAGCATCGCATCGCGAAAAGCGGTGGCGCGCGGTTTCATGCCGTCGGCCGTCGCCGTCGGATCCAGCAGCAGGCTGTAGAAGGGCAAGGCGTCGACCACCATCACCCGGCCAACGGCGTCGGGATGACGCGCAGCCAGCATCAAGGCCGCTTCGCCCCCCAGCGAATGACCGATGACGGCAGGGGCTTTCAGCTTGTGTGCGTCGATGTAGCGGGCCAGTTGCTCGGCAAGCGGGGCCACGATATCGCCGCTGGCGTTCGCGCCGGCAGGTTCACCAGCAAAGCCGCCCACCCGGATCACATGCACGCGTCGCGTGGCCTTCAGTTGCGCCACGGTCGCCGTCCAGACGGCCGGCCCCGATCCCAGACCCGGCACCAGAATCACGTCAGGCCCCTGTCCGTCCACCTGCACCGAGAAACGGTCGCCGGTGGCGGCTGCCGCAGGCGCGGCAGGAACCATCATGGGCGTGAGCAAGAGCGTGGCCGCGAACACGGCGGCGAGCGGAAAGTGGCGCATGGCAAGACCTCGAATGCAATGCGGGCATTGTAGGTGCCCGCATTGCGCCGGTTGCCTGCACAGCGACAGTCCGCGCCGCCGCCAAGCCTTGCCCGTTTAGCCTTCCCCGCTTACCCAAGCCCGCGCATGCTTACCCGCCCGCCGCGCGCTGACGCCGCGACCACACCTGATCGATCGCCAGCATCACCAGCAAGGACGCGCCCACCAGCGGGAAGATCACCCCGCCGATCGCCAGCAAGACCACCACCGTGCGCAAGACTTTCGGGTCTGCCGGCATCGGCGGCACGCCCATCGCGCCGCTGGGGCGGCGCTTCCACCACATGGTTGCGCCCGACACGCACATCAGCACGATCGCCACGCAGACGGCCAGCATCACCAACTGGTTGGCCAGGCCGAACTCCTGGCCCATGTGCACGTTGATGCCCCACTCCAGGCCCTTGCCCAGCGGGCCGTAGTCGGCGTAGGACATGTCGATGAGGGGCGTGCCGCGATACTGGTCCAGGTGGACAACGCGCTGCTTGCTCAGGTCGTTCGGGTAGACCGACGCGGTGTAGACCCCCGTGCGCGAGGCGGGCATTGCAATCGCATATCCCGGGGCCACGCCAAGGCGGGTGAAGGCAGCCACGGCAGCATCCAGACCGATGGGGGGCTGCGCCGGGCCGGCGGGCACGGCAGACGCCGGTGCAGGCGGGGTCGCGCTGCCACCGTGACCGGCGTGTTCGTCATCAGCTGCGGCCGTCTGCGCCACCGCAGCACCGGCGGCAGCATGTCCTTCGTGGCCGGTCATGCCTGCATGCGAGGCGTCGTGCGCGGCATGCGGGCCGGGGGTCGGCGCGGCTGCCGCCGAGTTGGCAGCACCGCCCGCGGCGGCAGGCATCGCCATCGTGCCCTGTCCCGTCATCGACATCGGCATCTTTGCCTGCTCCAGCGACCAGGTGGTCTGCTGACCGTCGGCCAGGCGTTCGGTCGACATGGGCACGTTCACCCGCACACCGGACGGGTACCCGAAGTTATTGCCGTTGGCCCACTGGTTGACCTTGGCGCCCCAGATCAGCGACCACGGCATGCCGGTCAGCGCCAGGAACAGAATGAAGAAGGCTGCAAACAGCCCGGTGACCGCATGCATGTCGCGCCAGAACACCCGCTGGCGCGGGGCGCCGCGCACCGACACGACGCCGCCTTTCTGCCCGCGTGGCCACCACAGGTAGATCCCGGTCAGCACCAACAGAATGGTCCAGCCGGCAGCCACCTCGATCATGCCGTTGGCGATCGGACCGAAGTAGCTCAGGCCGTGCAACTCACGCACCAGCCAGACGATGCCGCCCCGGTCGACCATGGTGCCAAGCACTTGCGCGGTGTAGGGGTTGACGTAGACCACGTGCTTGCCGGCAGCGTCGCGCACGCCCACCTGGGCGGATGCCGTGCCGGACGCCGGTGGCACGTAGCGGAACACCGTGCCCGGGTGCGCCTTGACGGCCGCATCGGCAATCGCGGACGGCGCCTGCATGGCGCTGGTGCTGGCCGGCACGCTGCGCAGGTCGCGATAGACGTAGGCGTCGATCTCGTAATGGAACAGGTAGATCGCGCCAGTGATGGCCAGCAGCAATAGAAACGGCAACACCAGCAGGCCGGCATAGAAGTGCCAGCGCCAGACGGCGCGATACACGTCGATGCTGCGCGCGCGCGGGCGCACGCCGGCGGTGGTCTCGGCAAGAGAGGGGGAAGACATGGGTACATCCTGATCTGGCAACGCAGCTGGCGTCGCGGTCGAAAGCGGTCCGGCCGGGTGCAAGCACACCGGCACGGCGGGTCAGCGAAGATCAGGACAGGGCAGGTGGACCGCGCGGCCGCGTCTGCGACCAGGCCTCGGGTCGCGCAGGCAACGCTTGGACTTCGATCGTGCGGTGGATGACGCTGACCAGCAGCACCCAATGCGGGTTGGGCAACAGCGGCAATGCCACCGCGTCCAGATGGACACGGCAGTACGGACAGGGCGCGTCGCCGTGCATGGCGTGCGGATTGGCCGGGGCACGCGCAGGCGATGACGCGTCGTCGCCGGCCGGCATCGCATGATGGGCTGCGCCATGCTGATCGGCGCTATGGCCCATGTGCGCCGAGGCCGTGGCAACGACCGCTGGCACCGCCTTGTGCATGCGCGCCTGCGCCGCCATCGGCATCACCGATTGCAGCACGATCGCCAGCAACGCCATCCAGATGGACAGCGGATTGGCGAGACGGCGAAAAACAGGCGTGCTCATGCGCAAGACAAAGGGAGAAGGCCGGGATGGCGCAATAGTAATGGACGCAGGAACGACGCCCGCAAATTCGGGGCCTGAAGCGCCCCGCGCCACACCTTGATCTTGTCGCGCCCGGCTGCACAACAAGGTCACCGCATGTCCTCATGCATGCAGGAAATACACGCCGCGTCCGGTCAGAACACCAGACGCAAAAAAAGCGGCCGAAGCCGCTTTTTCACGTGTCACCGATGCGCCATCAGGCTGCGCTCGGCACCCACTCCTGCACCACCACTTCCATGGTGATGAAGGCCAGGTTGCCGCCCGGCACGAAGGTGCCGGCGTAGACCTTGCCGTCCAGGCCGCCCAGCGTGCCCTGCACGCGGACGTTGGCCTGGCCATCCTCGCCGACACGAATGTCGCCGTTGATCGACAGGATCTCCACGCCCGGGCCGGGGATGTGCACCTTGGTGGCGGTGGCCGCCGGGCCGAAGGCCAGGTTGCCGTCGATCAGGCTGCCGACGGCACCCTTGATCACCGCACGGCGAAGGCCCTGGGTAGCGGCCAGCGTGCGCAGGCTTTCCACCAGGTCTTCGTTCGGGCGCACCCGCACCGCGAACACACGGCCGTACTGGCCTTGCTCGACATGCGACTCGGCCACGGCATTCATGCTGCAGCTCCGACGGCTTCCGGGTGGAACACCGAGAAGGTGGTTTCCGAATCCATGCGGGCACGGAAGCGGATGTCGCCGAACACGCTGACGCATGCCTGCACGCCTTCGGCGGCAACGATGCAGTTCTGGTTCGACAGGTGGCCGCCGTGGGTTGCGCCGTCGCTGTCGACGAAGGCAGCGTGGCAATGCAGCAGCGGCGCGCCATCGGCGGTCAGGCCGAAGCTCAAGGTCGCGGCGAGCAGCGTGATCGGGCCGGCGGCGCGGATCGAGCTGCCGTAGACCTTGGCAGCCTTGCCTGCGGCAGGCTCCGGCGGGAAATAGGTGACGGTGTGGTAGTCGATGGTGTCGAACACCCCGCCGGTGAAGGCGATGATGCCGCTCTCGGCGCCCGCCGCAGACAGCACTTCCTGCAAGTGGGTGAAGAGGTTCACGCCCGCAGGCACATCCACCATGAATTCACGGCAGACGTCGGAGGTGACGGTCATCAAGCGGGGGAAGAGTGCGTCGCCGGGATGCTGGAAGTGATCTGCGGGGACATGGTCTGCGGCAACGTGGCGCAGAACGGGGGCGGGGGTGAGTACGGGTGCTGCGGCGGGTGCGTGATGGCGCACCGATAGGACGGCGGTATCCATGAGGAATCTCCTTCTATGCTTATGGCATGCCAGCACCAGAAGGAGACGCACGACGGTTGATCGAACCGCGTTCGCCCGGCCATCCGGTGACCGAGTGGTCGGCGGCGGCATTCCAGGGGTTGCCCGGATGCATCCGCAAGACGACCAGAAATCGGAGTCTACGCCCGCGCTTTCATTCGTGATAATTCTTAATTTATATCGATCTATATCTATTTAGTATCGATACTATTCACCTCGGTGTTAACCCTGAGCACGGATATCCCATGGATCTACGCCACTTGCGCTACTTCGTTGCGGTCGCCGAAGAATCGCACTTCGGCCGTGCCGCCAAGCGCTTGCATGTATCGCAGCCGCCGGTCAGCCTGGCCATCCGTGAAATGGAAACCGAGCTGGGGCTGCTGTTGTTCGAACGCACCTCGCGGCGCACCGCCCTGACCCCCGTCGGCCAGGAATTGCTGCGCGATGCGCGCGCGGTGCTGGCCCGGCTGGACGCCATGCAGGAGCACGCGCGCCGTGCCGCCACCGGCCAGATCGGTTCGCTGGCGCTGGGCTTCATCAGCCTGGCCAACTACAGCTTCCTGCCCAGTACCTACCAGCGCTTCAATGAAGCCTTTCCCAGCATCAAGATTTCGCTCAGCGAATCCACCTCGGATGTCATCCTGGCGGAGCTTGAGAAGGGTACGCTCGACATCGGTTATGTCTTTGCGCCGGTTGCCTCGCCGGCGCTGGCTTACCGCCCGCTGCTGCGCGAACGCCTGATCGTCGCCTTGCCCGAATCCCACCCGCTGGCCGCCCGCGATCGCATCCAGATGAAAAGCCTGGCCGACGAGAATTTCCTGATCTTCCCGCGGCAGTTCAGCCCGCTGGTGTTCGACACCATCGTGGGCTTCTGCGCCCAGCACGGTTTCAGCCCGCGCATCGCCCAGGAAGCCAGGCAGATGCAGACCATTGTCAGCCTGGTGTCGGGCGGCTCGGGCATTGCACTGGTGCCCGACTGCCTGCGCCATCTGAAACGCGACGGCGTGGTCTACCGTCCGCTGGCCGGTAGCGCGCCCAACATCGAAACCGGCATTGCATGGCGCAAACTGGATGACTCGCGCATTGTTCGCGCCTTTCTCGATCATTTGCCCCGCCCCGGCAAGGCAGATACTGGCCGGCAGGGCCTGCGCGACGATCTGCCGCCGCCCGCCGCGACAACAAGCCTGCCTCTGGAGGAAATGTGAACGAGCAAGACTCTTCCCCTGGGCCTGCCCCCGAATCGCCTGGATCGTCCGCGTCGCCGGCAGCTCGTTCCCACCCTCCGTATCAGCGCCGTCCATCCGCCGGCGATGACATCGCCGCCACGCCCGAGGCCTTGCGCCTGGCCTTGCACGAGGCCGAGCACGCCCAACGGCTGCTGGAAACGGCCTTGTGGGCCAGCGGCGAGTCCATCTGGGAATGGTCAGCCGACACCGACGCCTACGTCGTGCGCTGGTTCCCCTCTTCCAATGCGCCGGCACGCACGTCGCACGGCACGCTCGCCGATTTCGTCGCCAGCCTGCTGCCCGCACACCAAGACGCCTTCCGCCTGAACTGGCGCCTGCACGCCACCGGCGCGTCCGACGTGCTGGACACAGCCGTGCAGCGCATGTTTCGCATCGGTCCGCGCTGGATACGCCTGCGCGGCAAGGCAGTGGCGTTTCAGGCGGATGGCCAGGCCAGCCGCATCGTGGGCACCCTGAAGGACATCACCACGCAACGGGATGCCGACTATGCCTCGCAATTGATGGCGTCGGCCTTCGCCAGCTCGCGCGATGCCATGGTGATGCTGCGCGAAGACCTGCGCATCATCGAAGCCAACATCGCCTTCCATGCCTTGCTTGGCGTGGAACCAGGCAGTGTCGCGGGCGCGGACCTGCGTCGCTATCTGGACGTGCCGCAAACCTTGCTGAACCAGATCGACCACAGTGGCTACGCCCAGTGCGAAACGTTTTTCCACCGGGCCGACCGCGAGCTTGTGCCGGTGGAAATGGCCTTGAGCCGCTTCCAGGCCGAGCCCGGCGCCGTGTCCTACCTGGGCATCACGATCCGCGACATTGCCGATCGCAAGCGCGCCGAAAACGAACTGGAACGCATTGCGCGATACGACACGCTGACCCAGTTGCCCAATCGCGCGGCACTGCAAGGGCATCTGGCCCAGCAACTGCGTACCGTCGCGCCCGACAATCAACTGGCCGTGCTGTTCATCGATCTGGACGGTTTCAAAGAGGTCAACGATTCGCTGGGTCACGAGGCCGGCGACGAAATGCTGCGCACCATGGCCGAACGGCTGGTGGCCACCGTGCCGCCCGAAGACATGCTCGCGCGCTGGGGCGGCGACGAGTTCGTGGCGGCGCTGCGCATCGGCAACGAGCCTGAACGCGCCCGCCGGGTGGCGCGCCGCATTCTGGCCGACCTGAGTCAGCGCATTACCGTGCGCGGCCACGTGCTGAGCATGTCCGGCAGCATCGGCATTGCCTTCGCCCCCGCCGACGGCGCCGACACCGAATCGGTGCTGCGTCATGCAGACGCCGCCATGTACGCGGCAAAGAACGCCGGCAAGAACCGCTTTGCGCTGTATCACAGCGGGCTCGCCGCCGACGCCTTGCACCGCATGACACTGCTGACCCAGCTGCGCTCGGCGGTGGAACGTGGCCAGATCGAATTCGTGCTGCAACCCAAATTCGACCGCGATGGCACCATGAGCGGCGCCGAGGTGCTGGCGCGCTGGAGCAGCGAAGCGCACGGCGTGGTGTCGCCGGCGGTATTCATTCCGCTTGCCGAACAAGGCGGCATGGCCGTGGCCCTGGGCAGCCAGGCCATCGAGCACGCGGCGCGCTACGCAGCGGCGCTGGACCAGGCGGGGCATCGCATGCCGATCGCCGTCAACGTGTCGCCGCTGCAAGTCATGGAAGGCCAGCTCAATCACGTGCTGCACACCGCGTGCGCCCGTCACCATATCGAACCCTGGCAACTGGAGCTGGAAGTCACCGAGTCGGTCTTCCTGCAGGACTTCGATGCGTCCGAGCAACGGCTGACCGCCCTGCGCGCAGAAGGTTTCAAGATTGCGATGGACGACTTCGGGACAGGTTATTCGTCACTGAGCTACCTGCGACGTTTGCCCGTTGACACAATCAAAATAGATCGAACTTTTTTGATCGACGTGAACGAGGACGAAAAATCGCGGCGCTTGCTGGCGGGTGTCGTCACCCTGTGCGGCACGCTGGGCTTGAGCACCGTGGCCGAAGGCGTGGAAACCGAGGCGCAATATCGGCTGCTGAAATCGCTGGGCGTAGACCAGTATCAGGGCTTTTATCTGGCGCGCCCCATGGGTTTGGATGACATGTTGTCGCTACTTAGGCGCTGAACCACCGCACTTCGCAACCTGCACGCCACACTCTGCCGTGCGCGCCTTGCATGAACGCTAGGCATGGGCGATAGTTTCGCGTCGCCCCCCACCCCTCCTTCAAGTCCAGTTGCCTCCCTTCCTTACCCCCAGCAACCTGCTCGTTCTGTTCGTTGCCGTGACGCTGCTCGCCAATCTGATTGGCTGGTATCGCGACCGCAAACGACTGATCGCCTTGCGCGATGAAACAGAGCGACTGCGCCGCACCGCCGACCAGGCGATGGACGGCATTTTGTCGGATGTCGCCGGGCGAAAAGAAGCCGAGCGCGCGCGCCAGGATACCGAGCAACAGCTCACCTCCCTGGTGCGCAATATTCCCGGCGTGTCCTTCCGCTGCCAGGTGGATGACGACTGGACCATGCTCTTCATGAGCGACGCGGCGCTGACGCTGACCGGCTACCCGCCGGAAGACTTCGTGTCCAAGGGCCTGGCCTTTGCCAGCCTGATTCACCCCGACGATCGCGCCCCCACGGCAGCAGCGGTCGCCCAGGCACAGAGAGACCACCGCAACTACTCGATCGAATACCGCATCCGCCATCGCGACGGCCACGAATTGTGGGTGTGGGAAAACGGCGGCGTGGTGAGCGCCGGGACCGGGGAGGACGCATGGATCGATGGCGTGCTGCTGGACGTCACCGAAAACAAGTTGCGCACTGCCGAATTCGAAAGCACCTTGGATGCCATCGGCCGCGTGCTGTCGGTGATCGAGTTCGACATGGAAGGCAAGATCCTCAGCGCCAACGACAACGCGCTGAAGATGATCGGCTACGAGCTCGACGAAGTGCGCGGCCACTATCACCGCATGTTCTGCGACCCGGCTTATGCCGACAGCCGCGCCTACCGCGACTTCTGGCAGCGTCTTGCCCAGGGCGAATTCGACGCCGGCGAATACAAGCGCTACGCCAAGGACGGACGACCGATCTGGATTCAGGCCTCGTACAACCCGATTCTGGATCCCGATGGCCGACCCTTCAAGGTCGTGAAACTGGCCACCGATGTCAGCGTGCGCAAGGAAATGGAAGTGGCGCTGCGCGACGCCAAGGACCGCGCAGAACGCGCAGCCGCGGCCAAGACCACCTTCCTGGCCAACATGAGCCATGAAATCCGCACGCCGATGAATGCCGTGATCGGCTTCACCGAACTGTTGCTGGACACACCGCTGGACGCGCGCCAGCGCGGCCACCTGGAAACCGTGCACCAGTCCGCGCGTTCCCTGCTGGGCCTGCTCAACGACATTCTGGATACCGCCAAGCTGGAAAAAGGCGTGGTCGAACTGGAATACGTCGACTTCTCGCTGCGCGAACTGTGCATCGACATCACGTCCTCGCTGCGCCTGTCGGCCCAGGGCAAGAACCTGCCGCTGGAAATGGACTACGCCGCCGGCATGGGCGAGTTCTTCAAGGGCGACCCGCTGCGCATCCGCCAGGTGGTGGTCAACCTGCTGGGCAACGCCATCAAATTCACCGAGCGCGGTGCGGTGCGCCTGTCGATCACGCAGGAAAACGAGATGGTGCACCTGGCCATCCACGACACCGGCATCGGCATCGCGCCAGACCGCGTCGGCAAGATCTTCGACCGCTTTGCGCAGGCCGATCCGTCCATGACGCGCCGCTTCGGCGGCACCGGCCTGGGCACCTCGATTGCGCGCCAGCTGGTCGACCTGATGGGCGGCAAGATTGCGGTGGAAAGCGAGCTTGGGGTGGGCAGCGTGTTCCACGTTCTCCTGCCGCTGCAGCCGGGTGAGGACATACTCACTCTGCCGGCAGCTGCCAACGACGACCTGCCGCCCCTGCGCATCCTGATTGCCGACGACGTGGAACAGAACGTCGAATTGCTGGTGATCTCGCTCAGCAAATTCGGCCATCACGTAGTCAGCGTCGACGACGGTGCCAAGGCCGTGGATGCCGCCTGCAACAGCCGCTTCGACGTCATCCTGATGGACGTGCAGATGCCGGTGCTGGACGGCCTGGCCGCCACCCGCCTGATCCGCGAACACGAGGCCGTCTACCGCCTGGCGGCCGTGCCGATCATCGCGCTTACCGCCAGTGTGCAGGCCGAAGACCGGCATGCGACCGAGTCCGCCGGCATGCAGGGCTTTGCGTCCAAGCCGGTCGAGATCAACGCCCTGGTGGCAGAGATTGCCCGTGTCGTCGGCCTGAACCCGGCCCGCATTGTCCCGGCGGCCGATGTGACGCACACCGACACATCCGAACAAGACGACGCCACCGCAGCCGACGCGCCTGCCGACAAGCGGCCGATCGATCACGAACAAGGCGGCTTTGTGTGGGGCAGCGCCGACGCGCTGCATCTGGCCATCCGCCGCTTCCTGGCCACCCATGCCGACGCCAGCACCCAGCTGGCCACGCATTGGAACCAGCGCGACCTGACGGCCATGGGCGCGCTTGCGCACCGTATCCATGGGGCCGCCGGCAACCTGGCGCTGCCCGCCTTGCACGATCTGGCCGGGCAACTGGAACACGCGCTCAAGCACAACGAACTCGACGCCGTGCCGGTCTTGCTGTCGACCATCGAAGGCGCCTTCGAAGCCATCCGCCAGACCGTCGACCCCATGGCCGGCACGGCAGCCGTGGCGCCCGACACCCGCTCTGCGCCAGACATGGCCCGCAACGCCGTGCAAATCTGCGCACGCCGCGTGATCGAGGCGCTGCACCGGGGCGCGCTCGATGACGGCGCCCTGACAGACCTCACGCGCACCCTGCGCGACCACGGCTGGACCACCCGTGCCACCAGCCTGGAAGCCGCCATTGCGGACTTTGATTTCGATCGCGCTGAGGGCTTGTTGCAACCGCTGCTGACCGACCACGTGACGGTGGAAGAGTAGGCACGAACGGGGGCAGGTGGCGCAACGCCATCTGCACGACACCCTTGGCGGTACATCAACCGACCGCCTGAACGACCCCTATCCCCGCCGCCCCAGTCCGATCGCCACAGGGCTGACTCAGCACGCATGTACATGCAGGACGGCCAGATGCCGTGCGCTGTCGACCTGATGCAACATTGCTGACAAGCCCATGACACATCCCGCAGGTAATCGTTAATAATAACAATTCTCATACGGATTATTTATCAGTGCACGCCGGCACTCATGCTTCGTGCGTTGCCCGGGAAGCCCACCTATGCGCCCTGCTGTCTCCGTCCTCGCCTTCCGACCCGACGCGATTCGATCCACCCGTCTTCATGCAGCGCTGAATGCCGCATTCGCGGGCCTGTTGCTGGCTCCTGCCGCAGCTGTACTGGCGCAGGCCTCGCAAGACACGGTACATGTGCTGTCGGCGACAACCGTTGTCGCCCCAGCAGAAGACACGGCAAGCACCGAGCACACCAGGTCATATACATCGGGCAAGGTCACGATCGGCAAGGGTGATCAGGACGTGAAGGACATTGCGCAATCGACCTCGGTGATCACGCGCCAGCGGCTCGATGACCAGAATCTGCGCACGCTGGACCAGGCGCTGGAACAGGCGACCGGCATCACGGTTCAGGACGAAAACAACTTCCAGCGTCGCTACTATTCGCGCGGTTTCGAGATCGACTCCGTCCAATACGATGGAGTGCCCCTGCCGAGCGGCAACAACGGCGGCAGCGCCGGGAATTTCCTGGTACAGCCGGATCTGGCGATGTACGACCGCGTGGAAGTATTGCGCGGCGCCAGCGGTATCTTCACCGGCAATGGCAATCCAGGCGGCACGATCAACCTGGTGCGCAAGCGCGCGCTTGCCGACAGGCAGATCAACGCCACGGTCAGCGGTGGCTCGTGGAACAACTACTACGGCAGCGTCGATGCCACCAGCAAGCTGAACGAATCAGGCAGCCTGCGCGGTCGCGTGGTCGCCAGCTACACCGATCGCGAGTACTTCTTCGACTCAGCCGAAACCAAGAAATACCTGTTGTACGGCACTATCGACTGGGACATTGCACCAAGCACCACGGTGTCGGTGGGCTTCAGCCATGAAGACCACGACATGCGGCCGTACTACTCGTCGCTGCCGCGCTTCAGCAACGGGCTCGACCTCGGTCTGCCGCGCGAGACCTATCTGAACGCCGACTGGTCACGCACCAAGGTCCAGCGCGACGGCGTTTACGGCGACATTACCCACCGCTTCAACGCGGATTGGAATACCAAGGTCGCCGTCAGCTATCTACAGGAAGACAACCACGACCGCTCGGGCGCCGCCTTCGGCACGGTCAATCCGGCCACCTTGGGCGGGCCGACGCTGTCAGCCTTCGACGCCAAGCTCAAGGGCGAGCAGATCGGCATGGATGCCACCTTGAACGGCAGTTTTACTGCCTTCGGCTTGAAACACGACGTGCTGGTCGGTGCCAACTATTCAGATCGCGAGGCCAACACCTTCAGTTCGCTGTGGGCGATTCCGAATGCAGGCATCAATCCGTTCACGTTCAATTCGGCCAACTATTCGGTGTTCCCGACCACGCTGTCGCGCGCCCCGACCAACACCCGGACCAAGCAAGAACAATACGGTGTGTACAGCTCACTGCGCTTTGCGTTGACCGAGCGTTTCAAGGTGACGGCGGGCGGCCGCGTCAGCCACTATGAAACCGAGACCCGCAATAACTTCACCGGCGTGACGACCGCACGCACCAAAGATGCCGGCATTTTCACGCCCTACGGCGCGTTGACCTTCGATCTGGACCCGACCTGGACTGCATACGCAAGCTACGCCGAGATTTACAACTCGCAAGCCAACCGTTATGACAGCAGTGGCCAGCCACTCGACCCGATGACCGGCGACAATTACGAACTCGGCATCAAGGGGTCGCTGTTCGAGAAGCGCATCAACACCGCGTTCGCGCTGTTCCACATCATCCAGGACGGCCGTGCACAGTCAGACCCGCGCTTCCCCAGTCCGTGCGCAGCGTCGCCAGTCGGCGGCGCGTGTTTCACGCGTGATGGCAAGGTGCGCAGCCAGGGCTTCGACACCGAGTTCAGTGGCCAATTGGCAGCGGGCTGGCAAGTGGCGGCGGGATATACCTTCAACACCACGAAGTACCTGACCGACCGCAACGCCAACGGCACGCCGAGTGCGAACGAAGGTGCCCCCTTGAGCACTTTCACGCCGAAACACATTCTGCGGCTGTGGACCACCTATCAACTGCCGGGCGACTTGAATGCCTGGAACGTCGGCGGTGGCGTTAACCTGCAAAGCGAAACCTACAAGACCGCCGGTGCGCTGCGCTTCTCGCAAGGCAGCTACGCGATCTGGTCCGCCCGTGCGTCCTACCGCATCAACCGCAACCTGACGGCAGCGCTGAACCTGAACAACATCTTCGACAAGAATTACTACAGCACGCTGGGTTCGACCACTGGCGGTAACTGGTACGGCACCCCACGCAACATCATGGCGACCTTGAACGCCAGTTTCTGATGTGAGTCACTGCCCGGGATACATCCCGGGCAGTGAGGACGCGTATGACTTGACCACGCTATTCAGATCACGAAAAACGGCGCCCTCTCGGGCGCCGTTTTCATTGGCTGCTGGCTAGATCGAGACCCACACCGCTGACACGATGCTGGCCTGCTTCCGGCAATCAGCCCAGCACAGCCGCCATCGCCTTCGCGACCGCGTCCACGTTGCCCTGGTTCAAGCCGGCCACACACATGCGGCCCGAGCGCACCAGATACACGCCGTGCTTTTCGCGCAGTTCGTCGACCTGTTCCGGCGACAGGCCGGTGTAGCTGAACATGCCGCGCTGGGTCAGGAAGTACTCCACGTCGCGGCCGGGCAAGGCCTTGCTCAAACCGGCGTGCAGCGCTTCGCGCATCTTCTTGATGCGGTCGCGCATGGTGGCCAGCTCGGACTCCCAGGCATCGCGCAGGGCCGACGTGCCCAGCACCTTGGCGACGATGCGCGCGCCGTGGGTCGGCGGGCTGGAGTAGTTGCGGCGTACCGCTGCCTTCAACTGGCCCAGCACGCGGTCGGCGTCGGCCTTCGATGCGCACACCACGCTGAGTGCACCCACGCGCTCGCCGTACAGCGAGAAGCTCTTGGAATACGAGCTGGACACGAAGAATACCAGGCCGGCCTCGGCCAGAGCGCGCAGCGCAAAGGCGTCGGCGTCGATGCCGTCACCAAAGCCCTGGTAGGCGATGTCCAGGTAGGGGATCAGCTTGCGTTCGCGGAACAGCGGAATCAGTTGCGCCCATTGTTCTTGCGACAGGTCGACGCCCGTCGGGTTGTGGCAGCAGGCGTGCAGCACGACGATGCTGTTGGGGGCCAAGCCGCCCAGCGTGGTCAGCATCGCGTCGAAGTCGACGCCACCGGTTTCCGGGTCGTAGTAGGGGTAGGTCTCGACCGCGAAGCCCGCCCCTTCGAACAGGGCGCGGTGGTTGTCCCAGGTGGGGTTGCTGATGTAGACCTTGGAATCCGGGTAGTAGGCGTGCAGGAAGTCGGCACCGACCTTCAGGCCGCCCGAGCCGCCCAGCGTCTGCACCGAGGCAATGCGGGCGCTGGTGACCACCTCGCTCTCGGCACCGAACAGCAGCTTCTGTGCAGCCACGCGATAGTCGGCGCCGCCTTCCATCGGCAGGTAGGGACGGCCGATGATCTCGCGGGTCAGTTCGACTTCGGCTTCGCGCACGGCATTCATCACCGGCAGGCGGCCTGCGTCGTCGAAATAGATCCCGATGCTCAAGTTGATCTTGTTGGGACGCGGGTCTTTCTGAAAGTCCTCGTTGAGCGAAAGAATGGGATCGCCTGCATAGGCTTCGACTTGTTCGAACATGACGGTCTCGACGAAAAAAGGGGGCCGCGCCGGATACGTAGCGCGAACGTACAGTGTAGCGAGTTGTTCAGGCGCTGCCCGTCAGCTGCTTCACCCGCTTGGCCAGCACATCGAGCGCAAACGGCTTGGTCAGTATCTGCATGCCGGCGTCGAGCTGCACGTTGCCCATCACCGCCTGTTCCGCATACCCGGTGATGAACAGGACCTTCAGGCCAGGACGGACCGCGCGCGCCGCGTTGGCAAGCTGGCGCCCGTTCATGCCACCCTGCAGTCCCACGTCGGTCACCAGCAAGTCCAGCGGAATGTCGGAGTGCAGGATGTCGAGCGCCGCCAGGCCGTCCTGCGCCTCCAGCACCATGTAGCCGGACTCCTTCAGCAGCTCGCAGGCGATTGCGCGCACCGAGGCATCGTCGTCGACCACCAGCAGCCGCTCGCCGGGTGCGGCCTGTGGCGCAATCGATGCCGGGTCGTGGGTAGCGGCGGCGGCTGCCGGCATGGCCTGGCGCGGCAAGAGCAGGCAGACGGTGGTGCCGACATCCGGCGTGGAATCGATCTGTGCCAGGCCGCCGGACTGGCGTGCGAAACCATAGATCATCGACAGGCCCAGGCCGGTTCCCTGGCCGATGGGTTTGGTGGTGAAGAAGGGATCGAAGGCCTTGGCCATGACCTGCGGCGACATGCCGACGCCGGTGTCCGCCACCGACAGCGTGACGTAGTCACCCGGCGACAGGCCCAGCGCTTTCGCCTCGGCCGTGTCGAGCTCGCGGTTGCGCGTGGCGATCGACAGGCGACCGCCGTCGGGCATCGCGTCGCGCGCGTTGATGCACAGATTCAGCACGGCGCTTTCCAGCTGGCTGGGGTCGACCAGGGTGCCCCACAGCTGCGCGTCGGCCTTCACCTCGATCACGATCGACGGCCCCACCGTGTGCTGGATAAGTTCGCGCAGGCCGGCCAGCAGGCGATTCACATCCGTCGGTTCGGGCGCCAGGGTCTGCTGGCGCGAAAACGCCAACAGGCGATGGGTAAGCGCCGCCGCCCGGCTCGTGGCGCCCTGCGCCATCGATACGTAGCGCAGCAAGGTGTCGTCGTTCAGCGTACCGCTGGCCTGACGGCGGCGGATGAGTTCCAGCGCGCCGGAAATGCCGGTCAGCAGATTGTTGAAATCGTGCGCAAGCCCGCCCGTCAACTGGCCGACCGCTTCCATTTTCTGCGCCTGATGCAAGGCCGCTTCGGCCGCCATCAAGGCCGTCGTGCGTTCGACCACCTTGGCTTCCAGCGTCGACGCCAGCGCACGCAATTCGCGCTCGACCCGCCGGCGTTCGACCGCCACGTGGGTACGGTGGGCCACCTCGCGGATGAAGCCCAATTCATCGGTGGTCCACTCGCGTCGCGTGGCGTGATTCAAATACAGCAAGGCCACCAGGCCATCGCGTTCGGTCACCGGCATGTTCACCACGGCCTGCGCACTGATGGCCTTCAGCGCGCCCGCGGTCGCCGCGGTGCGCGGGTCCATATCGGCATCGACGAAGACCACCGTGTCGCCACGCTTCAGGTCTTCGATGTACGACCCGTAATCGCGAAAGTGCAGCGTGCCGGCCAGGGTACGAACGCCGGGCGCATTCCAGTCGCGTGCAATCGTGATGGTTTCGTTCTGCAGGTCGACTGCGCCATAACCCGCGCGGCTGATGTCCAGCGTCCGCCCCAGCATCTCGGCAGCGGTGTAGGCCAGCTCGTCCGGGTCCTGGATGTCGTCCAGGCGCGCGTCCAGGTCCAGCAGGACCTGTGTGCGCATTTCCGCTTCACGGCGCTCGGTGATTTCCATCGACGTGCCGGCCAGGTGCGTCGGTGTTCCCTCTGGAGAGCGCACGACCTGGGCGCTTACCTGGACCCAGCCGGTGCGGCCGTCGGGTCGCAGCACGCGGTACTCGATCTGGTAGTCCTCGCCGGTCTCGACGCTGTGCGCGAGCGCGGCGTCGCGAAGCACGCGGTCCTCGGGATGGACAGCTGCCAGCAGCTCGTCGTAAGGGAAAGGCTCGGCAGGGTCGCGGCCGAAGGTCTCGCGGAAATAGCGCGAGCTGGTCATCACACCGGTTCTGAGATCCAGTTCCCAGAGCCCGAGGCGGCCTGCGTTCAAGGCGAAACGCAGGCGCCGTTCCATATTGATGCCAGCCTGCTCCGCAGATTTGCGGGCGCGCTTGGCAGCATCTCCATCACCGAAGAAATCGATCATTTCCACCAATCCCGTTGATCTGCCCGGCCGCTGCCAGGGCCGGGCTCAAGCACTCACCGCCAGCATCTTAGCGGCGAAACGGATTGGGCGGAATCGGCCGCACCGAGGGACTAGGTCGCCGACCACACCGCCAGCTCGTAGCCCTCCGGATCGACGAAATGAAAGCGCCGTCCGCCCGGAAACGAGAACACCGGTTTGACGATGCGCGCGCCCGCCGCCTCGATGCGCTGCTGCGTGGCGGCCAGGTCATCCGCATACAGAATGATCAGCGGACCACCAGGCCGGACTTCCTCGCCCGTGGTGAAGCCCCCTGTCAGCCGTCCATCGGTGAACTCGGTGTAGGTCGGCCCGAAATCGGTGAAGGTCCAGCCGAACACCGTTCCGTAGAAGGCCTTGGCCCGCGCGATGTCGGTGACGTTGAACTCGATGTTGTCGATTCGGTGGTCCTTGCCCTGGGTGCTCATGCGGATCTCCTGACGGTTGGATGAATGCAAGCGATCATATATTCCATGATCCGCATCCTTCATTGCGCTCAAGATATCCAAACGACATTCATCGAATAACCGACAGAACGGGCGCGCGCGATCCTGTATCAATGCGCGGCAAAGCTCCTTCCTTGCCGCATAATGCAGGCGCATATTCCACCCCGACATTCGCCACGACACGTGGCCGGCCGACGAGCCGACGAGGAGACCCCATGAAATTCCGCCTTGCCCTGATTCCGGCATTTGTTGTCGCGTTGAGCGCCACTGCTTTTTCCGCCCATGCCGACCAATTGGCCGACGTCAAAGCACGCGGCACCCTGGTCTGCGGCACGCTGACCACCACCGAGCCGCTGGGCTTCCAGGACCCCAAGACCCGCCAGATCGTCGGCTTCGACGTCGACATGTGCGAGGCGATTGCCGGCAAGCTGGGCGTCAAACTCGAACACCGCGGCCTGTCGATCGAGCAGCGCATTCCCGAACTGGCTGCCGGCCGCGTCGACCTGGTGTCGGCAGCGCTGGGCTACACCAAGGAACGCGCCGAACAGGTCGACTTCACCGCCGCCCACTACCAGGTGCCGATGCGCGTGCTGGTACGCAAGGCCGACAAGATCGACAGCTTCGCCGCACTGGCCGGCAAGCGTGTCAGCGCGGTCAAGACGTCCACCCCGGAAATCTACGCCCGCCAGGTGCTGACCAAGTCTGAAGTGCTGACCTATCAGGACGGCCCGGCTGCCTTCCTGGCCTTCATGCAGGACAAGGTCGACGGCTTCGTGACCTCGCACACGGCTGGCCTGCGCTACCTGGCAGAAACCAAGGGCGAAGGCGTGTACATCAACGACGCGCTGGCCTGGGAACCGTCGGCACTTGGCGTGAAGAAGGGTGAGCCCGCGATGCTGGCCGCCGTCAACAAGGCACTGGAAGAACTGGAAGCCAGCGGCGACATCGACAAGCTCTGGGTCAAGTGGTACGGCCCGGACACCCGCTTCGCATTCGCACGCGAAAAGAAGCTGACCCCGATCGCCACCTTCGCCAAATAAGTTCTTGAGTCGATGACCGGCCGGGGGCGTATTGCCTGCCGGTCGGTCCAATCCCCCATGGCAGATCTTCTTCTCGCGCGGCCTGGCTACTTTGCCTTGCTGCTGCACGGGCTTGGCATCACCGCCAAGCTCTTCGCCGTCAGCTGGGTCGCCGCGATCATCGTCGCGTCGGTACTGACTGCCATCCGTGCCACGTCCAGCAAGATCGCGCAGGGCGTGATTGCGCTCTTCGTGGAATACCACCGCAACGTGCCAGGGCTGGTGCAGTTGTTCGTCTGGTACTTCGGCGTGCCGCAGTTGCTGCCGCGGGACTGGCAACGCTGGATCAATCGCAACGACGGCGAATTCCTGATGGCAGCCATCGCGCTGACCTTGTACGCCGCCGCCTATATGTCGGAAGACCTGCGCAGCGGCTTGCGCAGCGTATCGTCCGGCCAGTCGCAGGCGGCCAAATCGCTGGGCCTTACCTATACGCAGACCATGCGTTTCATTCTGCTGCCGCAGGCCTTGCGCAATGCGCTGCCGGCGTTGGTGAACCAGACGCTGGCGCTGTTCAAGGCCACCAGCCTGGCGATGATGATCGGCGTGGCCGAACTGATGCACGCCGTGCGGCAAATGGAAAACGAAACTTACCGCACCTTCGAGGCCTTCATCGTGGCCTCGATCTGCTACCTGGCGATTTCCTATCTGCTGATCTATCTGGGCTCGGTCGCCAGCAAACGCGTCGCGATGAGCAAACGATGATGATCCCCATGCTCATTTCATTCGCTGCCCTCCGAGGGGGCGCCGATGTCATTCAGCCGACGGGGAGGACGCCGACATGATCGACATCCTGCGCGACTACGGCCTGATCCTGCTGATCGGCCAATATCCACAAGGCCCGCTGGGCGGCCTGGCGATGACGCTGGTGCTGGCCGCACTCGCCTTGATCATCTCCTTCCCGCTGGCGATCCTGGTTGGCCTGGCGCGGGTGTCGACCTGGAAACCGCTTGCGCGTGTCGCAGCCTTCTACGTGCACACGGTGCGCGGCCTGCACTTGCTGCTGGTGGTGTTCTGGGCCTACTTCCTGGTGCCGATGATCGGCGGCAAGGACATCAACGCGACCTTGATGATGCTGTTTGCGCTGGTGGTCTACGAAAGCGCCTACATGGGCGAGATCGTGCGCGCCGGCATTGTCGCCCTGCCCACCGGTCAGACCCAGGCAGCGCGTGCGCTGGGCCTGAGCACGCCGCAGATCTTCGGCAGCGTGGTTTTGCCGCAGGCGCTGTTCAACATGATTCCCAGCATTCTGAGCCAGTTCGTGGTGCTGGTGAAGAACACCTCGCTGGCCTATGTGATCGGCGTGGATGAACTGACCAATGCGGCCTATCAGGTCAATGGGCAGTTGCTGACCAAGCCCTTCGAGGTCTATGGGCTGCTGGCCATCAGCTATTTCGCCATCTGCTGGTTGCTGGGTCGTGGGGTGAGTCTGATCGAGCGGCGGATCGTGAAGAAACGCAGCGGGGCCACGCCGGTTGCAGTGACGGTGAGTCAGCCGGCCTAGCTTGAAGACTTGAGCCGTTGGTTTGCACACCTGGCTCAAGCCAGAGCCGCGTCGTCATCAGGGCCGCGCGGCGCCCCCACCCAGCCCAAGCCTCTCCATCGCCTCGCTGGCTTCCAGAATCATCGCGGCCACTTCCGCCACGCTGACCCGCAGCTGCGTGCCCCGCGACCGCATGTGTTCGTAGGCCTCGCGTTCGTTCAGGCGCTGGTGATCCATCAATACCTTGATGGCTTTTTCGATCACCCGCCGTGACTTGATCGTGCCTTCCAGCTTGTTGATCTTGTTTTCCAGCCGGTCCTGAAACAGCTTGGACGAGCGCGCCAACACCAAGGTACTGAGAATGCCCGCCGACCGGAATGGCCGTGTCAGCACGCCGTGCGCGTTGGTCTTCAGCAGCAGTTTCAAGGTCGTCGGCGTCTCGTAATCCGACAGTGCAATCAAGGTCGCATCGACCTCGCTGGCCGACCATGCCGAGCCATTCTGCAGGCTTTGCGACACCTGGAAATAGATCACGTCAACACCGGCAGGCGGCGTCTCGGGCATCGGCCAGATCAGCTTCAGTCGGCAACCGATGCGCGTCAGTTGCCCGACCAGCAGCTCGCGGTCTTCGCCGGGCGGATATACCACGGCGACCGCGATGCTGCGCAGGTCTTCATACAGGCGGCGAAGGCTGGGATCCATGCTCATTTCAGCCAGAACTCGTCCATGCCGAAGGTGCTCAGGTAGGGGTCTGGCCGCACCGGTTCCTGCGCCTGCCAGACGATGTCGAAGTTGCCGTCATCGCGCACCACGCCGATGCGCGGCGTCAGCACGCAGTGGTTGTTCTCGGCCAGGATGGCGACCGGGCCGCCGGGTGCGTCCAGCGTCACCGCATGCACCGCATCGAGCAGCTTGCGCGTGTCCAGGCTGCCCACGCGCTGCAGGGCACGCGCAAACAAATGTACCTGGTTATACGAGGCCTCTGCATACACGCAAGCCGGCCGGTCACCGAAGCGTGCGCGCCACAGTTCAAGAAAGTGCGCATTGCGCTCGCCGCCCACGGTATTGAAGTAGGTCGCCGCCGTGATGTGGCCAGTGCACAGTTCCGGGCCGATCACGCGGACCTCGGCTTCGTTCATGGTCAGGCTGGCAATCGGGATACCCTGCGCGTGCAGGCCGGATTCGTGGAAGCGCCGGTAGAAGCGCTGCGCATCGTCGCCGATCAAGGTCGAAAAAACCACGTCGGGCTGGATGTTGCCGATGTCGCGGATCACGTCTTCGATGTCGCCCTCGGTGCAGCCGAACGGCAGGTAAGTCTCTTCCAGGATTTCGCCGCCGTGATCTTCCACCGTCTCGCGCATGATGCGATTGCTTTCGCGCGCGTAGACGTAATCGTTGCCCACCTGCACGAAGCGCAGGCCGCGATGCTGCATCAGGTAGGCCACCAGCTGCATGCTGCTTTGATTGGGCACCGCGCCGGTGTAGATCACGTTGGGCGAATACTCGAAGCCCTCGTAGACCGAGGCATACCAGAGCGTGGAATTGGTGCGCTCCAGCACCGGCAGCATGGCCTTGCGGCAGTGCGAGGTGCAGCCGCCGAAGATCACGTTGACCTCGTCGTCCAGCAGCAGGCGCGCGGCCATGCGGCGGTATTCTTCGCTCTGGCCGCGCGGGTCGTAGGCCACCGGTTCCAGCAGGCGGTCCAGCACGCCGCCCAGCGCGTTGATTTCTTCGATGGCCAGCACGGTGCCGAAGAAGTGCTGGGACTCGGTCACGGCCGCCACCCCCGTGCGGGAGTACAGCACGCCGATCCGCCAGCCGGCACGGTCCGATGCGGAATCGACAGGTGATGTCAGCGCCATGAGTTCACACCTTCAGATGATCGAAGATCCGGGCGGCGGCATCGTGCGCGCCCACCGGCCCCTGGTCCACGATACTGCCCTGCTTGAGCATCAGGTAGCGGTCGGCCACCTTCAAGGCGAAGCTGACATTTTGCTCGACAATCAGCATGGTGGTGCCGCGATGTTTGCGCTCCCACAGCAAGGCGTCGGCCAGGCGGTCGATCACCGAAGGCTGCAGGCCCTCGGTGATCTCGTCGAGCAGCAATAGCTTGGGCCGCATCATCAAGGCACGCGCGACCAGCAGCATTTTCTGCTCGCCGCCCGACAAGGTGCCGGCGTGTTGACGCAAGCGCGTCTGGAAGACCGGGAACAGTTTGGCGGTGTCGGCAAAACGCTCGTCGAACAGCGCATCGCTGGCCAGGCCCAGACGCAGGTTGTCGCGGATGCTCAAGTCCTGGAACAAGGGCTGTTCCTGCGCGGCATAGGCAACCCCCGCGCGCGCCACTTCATACGGCGGCAGGCGGGTGGCGTCTGTGCCCAGCAGCGACACGCTGCCGCGTTGCTTGGGCAGGTAGCCCATCAAGGTCTTCAGCAGCGTGCTCTTGCCCATGCCGTTCTTGCCGAGCATCACCACCGCTTCGCCTGCGGCGATGTCGAAGGAGATGTCATTCAACACGATCGAACTTTTGTAGCCGCTGGCCAGGCCGCTGACACGCAACAGGGGTGTCGTGCTGCTTGCGGCGGGGGGCGCGATCATTGTCTGTGTCATGCCGCAGCTCCCGAAGTCGCCAGTGAAGATGCATCGGTCATGCTGGCCTGCGCAGTCCCCGCGTAGATGGTGCGCACCAGTTCAGACGCCACCACGTCCTGGAAACTGCCCTGCATCACGATGCGTCCCTGGTGCAGCACCACGATGCGGGTGGCGATCTCTTCCACAAAATCGAGATCGTGTTCGACCAGCAGGCAGCACAGGCCGTAGCGATGCGCGAGCGAGGACAGGACTTCGCCGATCTGCGTGCGCTCGGTCTTGCTCAGACCGGCGGTGGGCTCGTCGAGCAAGACGATGCGGGGCTCGAGCGCCAACACCATCGCCAGTTCCAGCGCCTGCTGTTCGCCGTGCGACAAGTCGCTGGTGATGGCGTCCAGCTTGAGCGAAAGGCCCGTGGTCTCGACCACCTCGACCGCATACGCCGGCAGCGCCAACATGGATGCCCGCCGCAGCCACGAGGGCCGTTCACGCAAGGTGCCGGCAATGCGCAGGCTTTCCGCCACGGTCAGCGTGTCGAACACGTTGGCATTCTGGAACTTGCGGCCCAGACCGAAGCGCACGCAGCGGTCGGGGGCATGGCTGGCGATGTCGTGGCCGCACAAGGCCACGCTGCCGGCCGAGCGTTCCGCGCCGTCGCTGATGCAGCGCATCAGCGTGGTCTTGCCGGCGCCGTTGGGACCGATCAGGCCGACCAGCTCGCCGCCCTTGGCGTCCAGGTCGATGCCTTCCAGCACCTTCAGGCTGCCGAAGTGTTTGGCCACGCCTTGCATGCGCAGGGCGGTGGCATCACCGGTCACCGGTGTGGCGGTGCGAGCCACCAGGGTTGGCATCACGTCAGAGACAGCGCGCCGCGATAGGGGTTTGAGCAATACCGGCACCAGGCCGCGCGGCAGCAACAGGATCACCGCAATGAAGGCCACACCGAGGATCAGCTGCCAAAAGAAGGGCATGCTGCCGCTGAGATACGAGGCGGCGATGTTGATCAGGATGGTGCCGATCACCGGTCCCCAGATCGTGCCGCGCCCGCCCAGCGCCACCCAGATGATGAGTTCGGTGCCGAACACGAAGCCGGCCAGCTCCGGCGCGACCACGCCGCTGAACGCGCCATAGCCGAAGCCCGCCGCGCTGGCGACCACGCCGCACACCACCAGCAGCACGATGCGCGCACGGGCCGGGTTGATGCCCAGATAGGCACAGCGCGATTCGTTGTCGCGCAAGGCCACCAGAATGCGCCCGCCGTCGCTGCGCACCACCATCCAGGCCAGCAAGGACACCACCGACAAGGCGCCGGCGGCAATCACGTACCAGGCCTCCAGCGACAGGTCGAAGGTCTCGAAGCCGCTCAGGCCCGAGGACGATCCCGTCCAGCTTCCGCCCGACAGGGCGAGCTGGGTCAGCACGATGGGCAGGACGAGTGAGATCACCGTCGCAAAGAAGGGTGACGCGCCACGATAGAACGACAACCACCCGGTGATGGCCGCCACCACGGCCGCGCCAACCAATGCGATCACGAAGGCGATCGCGGCCTGCCCCGGCGAGAAGCCGTAGTGCGTGAACACCAAACCGGCGGAATACGCGCCCACGCCAAAAAATGCCGACTGCCCGAAGCTCAGGTAGCCGGTATAGCCCCACAGCAAGTCCACCGTGACGGCGGCGATTGCAAAGAACAAGGCCTTGATGACGATGTTCAACAAGTAGGTGTCCAGCACCCACGGCCCGGCAAAGGTGCAGACCACGCAGATCGTGGTCAGCCAGGCCAGGTCGGTGCCCCGGCGCGCGCGGCGTTGCTGCGCGTCGCGATTGGAAGGCAAGGCAGTCCCTGTCATCTCAGTCATGCGAGAACCCCTTGGGACGAATGCGCAGCGTCAAGGCCGCCAGGACGGCGATGGTGATGCCGCCCAGCACCGGGCTGGCATAACTGCTGACCAGCACCTGGGCTGCGCCGAAGACCGTGCAGGTCAGCAACAGGCTGAGCATCGAATGCCCGGACACCATCACCAGCATGAAGGCGCTGATCAGCCAGGGCAGGCCCATGTTCGGATCGACGCTGGACAGCGGTGTGACCAATGCGCCTGCCAGTGCACCCAAGCCTGCGCCCAGCGCGAAAGTGATGAAACGGATGCGCTCGGCGTGAATGCCCAGGCCCTTGGCCAGGTCTTCGTTCATGATCACGGCGCGGGTCTTCACGCCGAAACGGGTGCCGTTCAGCAAGGCCATCAAGGCCCCGCACAACAGCAAGGCGATCGGAATCAACAAGAGCCGATACGCGGAATATTCAGTACCGAAGAAAGACAGCGCGCCCTGCACCGGCGAATCGACGAACTGCACCTCGCGGCCGAACGCGATGGTGATCAGCTGCCCGATCACGATGCCCAGGCCCCAGGTGGCCAGGATGGCGTCCAGCGGACGCTTGTACAGCGGGCGCACGATCAGGCGCTCCACCCCCATGCCGACCACTGCCCCCACGACCACCGCAAAGGGCAGCGCCAGCCACGGATCGAAGCCCAGGCGCGTCACCACGAAGCTGGCGTAGCTGCCCAGCGTGATGATGGCGCCGTGCGCAAAATTGACGATCTTCATCACCCCGAAGATCATCATCAGCCCCGCCGTCACGATGAACAACATCGCCGCGGTGCTCAGGATATCCAGCAGCATTCCCATCCGGTTCTCCTGCGGCGGTCATTGCAGACCGCCGCCACGCTCATGTGCAGACTACAAGCGACTCGGGTTGCCAAGCCGCCGGCGGATCACTTCAGTGCGGGGCACTGCTCGCCCGGGTCCACCTTGTCGAAGGTCTGCAAGACCTTGATGGAACCATCGGCCTGCACCTGCCCAAGGCGCATGGCCATGGCAGTGTGCCGCTGCTTGTCCATCTGCACCACGCCGCGCGGTCCGTCGAAGGACACTTCGCTGAGCGCGGCCACCACCTTCTTCGGATCACTGGTGCCGCCGGCCTCCTCGACCGCTGCCTTGTACAGGTAGAAGGCCTCGTACTGCGGCGCGGAGAACTCGTTCGCCGTCTTGGCGTCTGCACCAAACTTGGTCTTCAGCGCCTCCAGGTATTTGCGGTTGCCGGGCGAGTCGACGCCCGTCAGGTAGGACGCCGAGATGAACATGCCTGCAGCGGACTCGCCCATGGTCTTGGCCGTGCCTTCGTCGATGGCGGTGTTGCCATAGGGCATGGTCAGGCCGGCTGCACGAATCTGCTTGGCCAGGCTGACGTTGGGGCCGCCGCCGGCGGTGGCGCTGATGAGCGCATCGGGTTTGGCTGCGCGCATCTTCGAGATGACCGGCGTCCAGTCGGTGCCGTCGATGGGCAGGTATTCCTCGCCCACCAGCTTGCCGCCCTGCTTCTCGATGTACTTGCGCGTGAAGTCCAGCATGCCGCGGCCAAACGCGTAGTCGCTGCCCACCAGGAAGAAAGTCTTGGCCTGCTTTTCCTTCATCATGAAATCGACCAGCGGCGCCACTTGCTGTTCCGGCACCCAGCCGTTGACGTGCATCCACGGGCTGCACGAACGTCCTTCGTAGAACGAGGTGTAGATCATCGGCACCTTGCCGCGATTGACGATGGGCAGCGCTGCATTGCGCGCGGCACTCGTCTCCAGCGAGATCACGGCGTCGACCTTTTTCTGGAAGATCAGCGAGTCGTAGGCCTTTTGCGCACCGACGGCACCCGAGCCATCGTCGGCGATTTCCAGCACCACCTGGCGTCCGGCAATGCCGCCGGCCTTGTTGATCTCGTCCACCGCCAGTTGCGAGGACTGCACCACGCCGGGGGCGATCACGCTGTTGGCCCCCGACAGGCCGACCGGCACGCCGATGCGGATGGGGTCGGCGGCCTGCGCGGTCGCGCAGACGGAAAGCACGGCGGCCACGGCTGCGCCGATACGGGAAAGCTGCTTGATGGATTGCATTGTTGTTTTCCTCATTGGGGGTCTCCTCCAGGGGCGATCAGCGTGTCGGGATCGGGTCGGCCACCGGCCAGCCCGTGCCCAGCATCGGGTCGTACACGTCGGTTCGACGGTCATTCATCACGTGATTGAAAGTGTTCAGCTGGCGACCGCGGCGCACGGCATCGATGTCGATGGACGCCACCAGGATTTCCTCCTGGTCGACGCTGCCCGGGCCGGCCAGCATCCAGCCTTGCGCGCCAACGATCAGGCTGCGGCCGACAAAAGGCTGGCCACGCTCGATGCCGATGCGGTCCGCGCACACAATCACCAGGCCGTTGCTGTGCGCCCCGGCAATCGTCAGGGACTGCGCCATCACCGGACCGTCACGGGTCTGGCCCGGCATCGGCACCCAATTGGTGGGCACCGCCACGATGTCGACGCCACGCGTGGCCATCAGCCGATACACCTCGGGGAACCAGCCGTCGTAGCAGATCGCCACGCCCAGCTTGCCGATGGCGGTGTCGAAGATCGGCAGGCCCAGATTGCCTGGCTCGAAGAAGCGCTTCTCGTCGGCCCACAGGTGCAGCTTGCGATAGGTGCCCAGGTAGCCGTCCGGCCCCGCGATCAGCGCCGCGTTGTACAGGTGCTCGCCATCGCGCTCGGCGATCCCGGCCACCAGGTAGATGCCCAGGCGCTGCGCCAAGGCGATCCAGACCTGGGAACTGTCACCGGCAGGGACCGGCTCGGACAGCGCCAGCGCCTCTTCCCGGCTGTCGAACACGTAGCCGGTGTTGGCCAGTTCGGGTAGCACGACCAGCCTTGCGCCCTGTGCTGCGGCTCGCTCGACCAGCGCGGTGGCGCGCGCCAGGTTCGCCGCCTTGTCGCCGATCCGCGGTTCCATCTGCACACTGGCCACCAGGGTCTCTGGCGTGCCGGTTTTTCCTGTCGAAGCGAGGTTCATTCGATTTCCAAAAACAAAAAAGCCCTCGACCACGCGATGCGTGAATTCGAGGGCTTCTATAGCCAACCTGGGGTTTGCGCAGCAGTTATTGCTGCGTGGTACGTCTTGCGGGTCTTGCTGAATGCGGTCTTGCCGGCAGCCTGGGCTGCTTGCACAACCCCGCGCAATCATTGCGTCGGGGTCATGTCGCTGAATCGATTCTAGGCAGTGACCACGGCAGGGTCAATAGCCAATCGATGCTGCGATACAAATTTTCAGAGCATGGATTTTCCGTACTCCAGCACCTTTTCGCAGGCCTTGTCGGTGATCTGCTGCCGCATGTTCGACAGGTCCAGCTTGTTGTTGCCGCCACCTATGATGCCTTTCACCCCGTCGGCGTAACCGGGGTCGACAACCGCTTCTTTCTGCCCGCCCAGCTTGCCCAGCAACTTGTCCTTGATGCCAGCGACACCGTTGCTGCCCAGGTAGTTGTTCTTCATGCAGAAGGTCAGCACACCGGCCACGTTGCCGGCGCTGGCCGAGCCCATGGCGGGCAGCGAAAACTGGTCGCCCAGGCCGCTCAATGCCCCCAGTCCGCCAGACGATTGCGACGGCGCAGCCGGCGCGGAACCCGAGGTGGCGTTGTGGTTGCCAAGCGCGCCCTTCAAGGCGTCGAGCAATTGGGCGTGCGACGCCATCGGCAGCAACTGAAGCGCCAGTGCACCGGCCAGAACGAGCGAAGAGGGAAGAGCTTTCACGGCGAATCCTTGGTAATCCCGGGCGCGCATCATCACACGCCTCGATCCGGCAAGGGTAGCGCGCGACGCGCGGTTTGTGCGGTCACCGCGCATTCGCTTACCGAACGGCGCGCCAACGATCCGGTCGCATCCGGGCAAGGTCGAGCGAATTCTGCGAGAGCTGTGCGGGGATGTTCAGACACGCGCGCAAATGACTCGCCCCCGCCAGCCAGACCAGCGGTCGGCTTGCGGGGGCGAGGGCCAAACGTCTTGCCCGACACAACCCGGCAGCGTGCGCCAGGCTTGCGTCATCAGGCGGCGAGCGTCTGCGTCTGTGCGATGGCAGCGTCCATGGCCTTCTGGCGGGCTTCCGGGCCCATGCCCAGGCCTTCGGCGCGGATGATCTGCACGTCGGTGATGCCGATGAAGCCCAGCACGCCCTTCAGGTAGGCTTCCTGGTGATCCAGTGCCAGCTCGAAGGCTGCGCCGGCGTACATGCCGCCACGCGAGGACGCGATGATGGCGCGCTTGCCGGTGACCAGGCCTTCCGGACCGGTGGCGGTGTAGCGGAAGGTACGGCCGGCTTGGGCGATGCGATCGATCCATGCCTTCAGCTGGGTCGGGATCGAGAAGTTGTACATCGGTGCGCCGATCACGATCACATCGGCCGCGAACAGCTCGGCGATCAGTTTGTCGTTCAGGGCCAGTTCACCCTTGACCGACTCCGGCGGGGTCACGCCTTCGACCGGACGCATGGCCGACAGCACGGCGCCGTCCAGGTGGGCGATGGGGTCGGCGGCCAGGTCACGGTGCACGACGGTGTCGACCTGGCCCGTGGTCTTCAGGGTCTGGACGATGGCGGCGGTCAGGGCGCGCGAAGCCGATGCGGCGCCGAGCGGGCTGGAATCGAGTTGAAGCAGTGTGGTCATGATGTCGGCGCCGAATTCGGCGTTTCGCTTGATGTTTGGATGACTGCAGTCTATCTGCTTGAAAAAGATAGAAAAACAGCGTGAGGCGGAAGAACTGTCCTATATTCAGGATAATTAGTCCCGACACGGTGTCATCTTCTGAGCTTACCCAGGCAGGACGCCATTGTTGGACGCTTTGGAGACGGCAAATGCCCGACCTCAACGACATGTATTTTTTCGCCAAGGTGGTCGAGTACGGCGGCTACAGCGCGGCGTCGCGCCATCTTGGCGTGCAGACGTCGATGCTCAGCCGTCGCATCGCCGAGCTGGAACAGCGCTTGGGTGTGCGCCTGCTCAACCGCACCACGCGGCGGATTTCGCTGACTGCGGCGGGCGAGACCTTCCACAGCCACTGCATGTCGCTGGTGGGCATTGCCGACGCCGCGCACGAAGCCATCGAGCAGACCCGGTCCGAGCCCCGGGGCCTGGTGCGCGTCAGTTGCCCGGCCGGCCTGCTGCACAGCCACGTCGCCAACATTGCCACCCAATTCCTGCTCGACAACCCCTTGGTGCGCCTGCACATCGAGGCCAGCAACCGTCGTGTGGACGTGGTCGAAGAACGCTTCGACGTGGCCTTGCGCGTGCGCACGCCGCCGCTCGACGATTCCGACCTGGCGATCCGCCGCTTTGGCGAGACCGACACCATGCTGGTGGGCTGCCCCAGCCTGTGGCAGGGCAAACCGGTGCCCAGCACGCTGGAGGAATTGTCTGCGCTGCCGACCCTGGCGATGACCGACAGCACCCACAAACAGGTATGGCAGTTCCTGGATGCAGCCAGAAAACCGCTGCTGTTCTCGCACGTGCCGCGCCTGACGGTGGATGACTTCCAGAGCCTGCACATTGCGGTGCTGGGCGGTCTGGGGGTGGCATGGCTGCCCGAGATCACGGTGCGTGCCGACATGCGCGCTGGCCGCCTGGTGCGTGTGATGCCGCAGCTGACCTTGCCGCGCGGCATCGTGCACGCGGTGTTCCCTTCGCGCCGTGGCATGGTGCCGGCGGTGCGCAATTTCCTGGATGCGCTGGTCGACGGCTTTGCCAATGCGCCCGGTGCGGTAGCGGATTTTCTGGTGCGGCCGCCGTCGCCCTGAGTTGAGCGCATCAGACCTTATTGCTGCGGCATTGCCTTAGGTGCAACCCGCCGCAAGCCCCACTGACGCAAGCGCTCCAGGTACAGATACACCACCGGCGTCGTGTAGAGCGTCAGCAACTGGCTGACCAGCAAACCGCCAACGATCGCCACACCCAGCGGACGCCGCAGTTCCGAGCCCTCGCCCATACCCAGCACCAGCGGCAAGGCACCCAGCAAGGCGGCGATGTTGGTCATCAGGATGGGGCGCAAGCGCAGGGACGCCGCGCGCGTGATCGCAGCTTGCGCGTCGAGCCCTTCGCGGCGCTGCGCGGCCAAGGCGAAGTCGATCATCAGGATCGCGTTTTTCATCACGATGCCGATCAGCAGGAAAAGCCCCAGCAAGGCGATCAGGCTGAACTCGGTCTGCGTGGCGCGCAGTGCCAGCAAGGCGCCGACACCGGCGGGCGGCAGCGTGGACAAGATGGTCAGCGGGTGCAGCGTGCTTCCGTACAGCACGCCCAACACCAGGTAGACCGCCACCAGGACGCCCAGGATCAGCAGCGGCTGGGCCTGCACGATGTTGCTCAGCCCGCCTGCATCGCCCCCGGCCTGGGTGTGGATGTTGGCGGGCAGCATCACGCCTGCCATCGCACGATCGATGGCCAGCAAGGCTTGCTGCGTGCCAACGCCCGGCGCCAGTTCGTAGCCGACAGAAGCAGAGGCGAACTGGTTCTCGTGCGAAACGCGGTCGTCGACCAGGCCGTACCGGTAGGTGGCGAAAGCCGACAGCGGCACGCGTGATCCAGTGGCCGTCACCACCTGGACTTCACGTAGCGCATCTGGTCGGCCGGTGAAGCGCGGCGTCAGTTCCATCACCACGCGGTACTGGTTCAGCGGGTCGTACAAGGTGGCGACCTGGCGTTGCGAGAACGAGTTGTTCAGCACCGAGGTGATCATGCGCATGTCCACGCCCAATCGCTGCGCGGCCTCGCGGTCGATGTTCAGCACGATCTGCTGCGCGGCCTCGCCCACGTCGGCATTCACATTGGCCAGTTCGGGCGCCTGGCGCAAGGCATCGGCCAAGCGTCGGCTCCAGGTGCGCAGCGCCGTCAGGTCGTCGGACAGCAGCATCACTTCCTGGGAGTTGTTGCCGAAGGACGAGCCAAAGCGCACGTCCTGATCCAGGAAGGGGATCAGCATGCCGCCGGGGATTGGCGGTGCGTTGCGCTGCAGGCGGTCGACCACCGCCTGCCCCGGCTCGCCGCGTTCCGACAGCGGCTTGAGCCGCACCCGCATCATCGAATTGCTCAGCCCACCGCTGCCGCCGCTGGTGCCGACGACGTCGCGCACGGCCGGGTCGTCCAACAGCAGACGTCGATAGACCTCGATCTTGGGTTGCATGACCTGGAACGAAAAGCCGTCGTCGCCGCGCACGAATGCGCTCATCTGGCCGGTGTCCTGCTTGGGCAGCATGCCCTTGGGAATCTCGATGTACAGGTAGACGTTCAGCGCAGTGACCGCGGCAAGCACCAGCATGGTGAGGATGCCGTGGCGCAGCACCCAGACCAAGCTTCGCGCGTAGGCCGCCTGCAGGCAATCGAACATTGCTGCGGATGCCCGTGCAAAACGCCCCGGCGCGGCGGCGGCGCCATGTTGCAGCCAGTGCGCGCACAGGCTGGGCGTGAGCGTCAGCGACACAGCCAGCGAGATCAGCATGGCGGCCGCCAGCGTGATCGAAAATTCCCGGAACAGGCGCTCGACCACGCCGCCCATGAACAAGATAGACACGAACACCACCACCAGCGCCAGGTTCATCGCCAGCAAGGTGAAGCCGACTTCGCCTGCGCCGCGCATGGCCGCCCGGTACGGCGACAGGCCGCGCGCGATGTGACGTTCGATGTTCTCCAGCACCACGATGGCATCGTCGACCACCAGGCCGGCGGCGACGATCAATGCCATCAAGGACAGGTTATTCAGCGAGAAGCCATAGACGTACATCACCGCAAAGCTGCCGATCAGCGACACCGGGATCGCAATGCTGGGAATCAGTGCTGCACGCAATCGGCCGAGGAACAGCCACACCACCAGCACCACCAGCCCGGACGAAATCAGCAGGGTCAGCTGCGCCTCGGACAGCGTGGCGCGAATGCCCGGCGAGCGGTCCATCACGATCGACAGTTCGGCATCAGCCGGCATCAGCGCGCGCAACTGCGGCAGTTGCGCGTTGATCGCGTCGATGGTCTGCACGATGTTGGCGCCGCTGCGTCGGCTGACCATCAGGATCACGGCAGGGCGGTCGTTGTGGAAGCCGCTGCTGTAGCGGTTTTCCACCGAGTCGCTGACCTCGGCGACGTCCGATAGCCGAATCGGCGCGCCGTCGCGATAGCGGACCACCAGGGATTGGAAATCGGCAGCGCGGCGTGGTGGGTTACCCAGCTGCACCTGCATGCGCTTGCCGCCGTCTTCGATGTAGCCCAGCGGCGTCACCGCGCTATTGTCGGCCAAGGCGGTACGAACGTCGTCCAAGGCCACGCCGCGATGCGCCAGGGCGGAGGGATGCAACTGCACTCGAACGGCAGGCAGCGAAGCACCACCCACGCTCACTTCCCCTACCCCCACGATTTGCGACAGCTTCTGCGCCAGGATGGTGGACGCTGCGTCGTACAGCTCGCTGGACGACAGGTTGGGCGAGCTCAGCGCCAAGCCCATGATGGGCGCCTGCGAGGGGTTGATCTTGCGAAAGCTGGGGTTCTCGCGCATGCCGGCCGGCAACTGACCACGCGCCGCATTGATGGCTGCCTGCACGTCGCGCGCCGCATCGTCAATGTTGCGGTCGAGCGCGAATTCCAGTCGCACATCGGTCGAGCCCTGGTTGCTGGACGAGCTGATGCGGGTAACGCCGGCGATGCTGCCCAGCGCGCGTTCCAGCGGCGTGGCAACGGTGGCTGCCATGCTCTCGGGGCTGGCGCCCGGCAGGTTGGCGCTGACCCGGATGGTGGGGAAGTCGACTTGCGGCAAGGGGGCGACCGGCAGCATGCGCCAGGCCAGCAGGCCCAGCAGCACGACGGCCACGGCCAAGAAAATGCTGGCGATGGGGCGGCGAATGAAGGGGCGGGCGAGGTTCATGTGTCAGGCTTCTTCAGCGCACGCTATTCACAGCCGGCGTGGCCGCCACCGGTTTACGCCGCGTCGCCAGCCGGTCGAAGCACAGATACACCACCGGCGTGGTGAACAGCGTCAGCACCTGGCTGACCAGCAAACCACCCACCATCACGATGCCCAGCGGCTGGCGCAACTCCGCGCCTGACCCACTGGCCAGCATCAGCGGTACCGCACCGAAAAGCGCGGCCAGCGTGGTCATCAGAATCGGCCGGAAGCGCATCAGCGCAGCGCGGTGGATGGCTTCACGCGGCGACATGCCCTGGCGGCGCTGTGCCTCCAGCGCGAAGTCGACCATCATGATGCCGTTTTTCTTCACCAGGCCGATCAGCAACACCACGCCGATCACCGCGATCAGGTCCAGCGGCCGGCCGGTCAAGAGCAAGGCCGCCAAGGCACCGACCGTGGCAGACGGCAAGGTCGACAGAATCGTCAGCGGGTGGATGGTGCTTTCGTACAGAATGCCCAGCACCAGATACATGGTCACCACCGCCGCCAGCACCAGCCACAAGGTGTTCGACAGCGACGCGCGGAAGGCCTCGGCCGCGCCCTGGAAACGGGTCTCGATGGTGGCGGGCAAATTGGCCGCATCGCGCACCGCTTCGATGGCCGCCACCGCTTCGCCCAACGACGCCCCTGCCCCCAGATTGAAGGAAATCGTGGCCGCCGGGAACTGGCCCTGGTGGCTGATCAGCAACGCCGCCGGGCGCTGTGTGACGCGGGCCACGCCCGCCAGCGGCACGGGCGTTCCGGTCGAGGTCGACACATAGGTCGTCGCCAGCGCGTCCATGCCACGGGCGTAGCGCGGATCGACTTCCAGCACCACGCGGTACTGGTTGGCCTGCGTGAACAAGGTGGCGACCTGACGCTGGCCGAAGGCGTTCTGCAAGGCGGTCGAGATATGGCTGCTGCGCACGCCCAGGCGCGCGGCGGCGTCGCGGTCGATCTCGATGTTGGCTTGCAGCCCGCCCATCTGCAGGTCGCTGGCCACATCCGCCAGTTCCGGGCGGGCACGCAATGCGTCCACCAGACGCCCCGTCCATTCAGCCAGTTGTTCAGTGTCGGGCGTGGTCAGCGAGAACTGATATTGCGTGCGGCTGACGCGGTCTTCGATACTGAGTTCCTGCACCGGCTGGAACCAGGCGGTGATGCCGTCCAATCCCTTGGCCTCGGCAATCCGATTGCGCAGGCGCACGCCGATCTGGCTGGCAGTGGCGCGGTCGGTGTCGTGCGCACGCAGGTTCACCAGCATGCGGCCGCTGTTCATGGTGACGTTGCTGCCATCCACGCCGATGAAGGACGACAGGCTGGCGACATCGGGGTCTTTCAGAATCTCAGCCGCCAATGCCTGCTGGCGCTCGGCCATCGCGCCAAACGATATCTGCTGCGGGGCCTCGGTCACCACCTGGATCACACCGCTGTCCTGCACCGGGAAAAATCCCTTGGGCACGGCCAAATACAGCACGGCGGTGAGTGCCAGCGTGGCCACCATCGCGATCATCGCCAGCGCCTGGTGGGCCAGCACCCAGTCCAGGCCCCGTCCGTAACTGGCAATCACGCGATCAAGAAAACCGGGTTTGGTCGGTTCTGCTGCGTGCACCGGACCGGTCAACATGCGCGCGCTCATCATCGGCGTGAGCGTCAAGGACACCACCAGCGAAATGCCGATGGCCACTGCCAGCGTGATCGCAAATTCGTGGAACAAGCGCCCCACCACATCGCCCATGAACAGCAGCGGGATCAACACCGCCACCAAAGACACCGTCAGCGAGATCAGTGTGAAACCGATCTCGGCCGCGCCCTTCAGCGCGGCTTCCATCGGTGATGCGCCCTCTTCCCGGTGACGCGCGATGTTCTCCAGCATCACGATGGCGTCATCCACCACGAAGCCGGTCGCAATCGTCAGCGCCATCAACGACAGATTGTTGATGGAAAAGCCCATCAGATACATCACCCCGAAGGTGCCGACCAGCGACAGGGGCACGGCAACGCTGGGAATCAAGGTCGCGGAAAACTTGCGCAGGAATACCAGCGTGACCAGCACCACCAAGCCGACGGCAAACACCAGTTCCTTCTGCACGTCGCGCACCGAGGAACGGATGCTTTGCGTGCGGTCCGTCAGCACGGTGACCCGTGCGGCGGCCGGCAAGGTGGCGGTCAATTGCGGCAGCAATGCACGCACGCGGTCGGCCACTTCGATCACGTTGGCGCCGGGTTCGCGCTGGATGTTCACCAGCACGGCGGGCGCTTTATCCGCCCAGGCCGCCAGGAAGCGGTCTTCGGCCCCGTCTTCGATGGTCGCCAGGTCACCCAGGCGTACCGGTGCGCCATTGCGCCAGGCCACGATCAGCGCGCGGTATTCGGCCAGGCTGCGGATCTGGTCGTTGGCATCGAGCATGGTCGAGCGCACCGGCCCGTCGAAACTGCCCTTGGGCTGGTTGACGTTGGCGGCCGTGATGGCAGTGCGCACGTCTTCCATGCTCAGTTGCTGCTGCGCAAGCGCCGTGGGGTTCACCTGCACCCGCAAAGCGGGACGCTGCCCGCCCGCCAGGCTGACCATGCCCACGCCCGGCAGCTGCGCCAGCTTCTGCGCCATGCGCGTGTCGACCAGGTCGTACACACGCGGCAGCGGCAAGCTCTCAGAAGTCACCGCCAGCGTCATGATCGGCGCGTCGGCCGGGTTCACCTTGCGGTAGATCGGCGGTGCCGGCAGGTCCGATGGCAGCAAGGTGCTGGCAGTGTTGATGGCGGCCTGCACTTCCTGCTCGGCGACGCCCAGGTCGACTTCCAGCGAGAACTGCAGCGTGACCACCGACGCACCACCGGAACTGGTCGAACTCATCTGCTTCAGGCCTGGTATCTGCCCCAGTCGGCGCTCCAGCGGCGCGGTGATCGTGCGCGAGGTCACGTCCGGGCTCGCCCCCGGATGGAAGGTGAAAACCTGGATGATCGGGTAGTCGACCTGGGGCAAGGCGGCCACCGGCAACAGCCGCCAGGCCAGGATGCCGGAGACCAGCAGTGCGATCATCAGCAAGAGCGTGGCGACCGGACGCTCGATGAAGGGACGCGACAGATTCATGGCGGCCTCAGCCGCCGCTGCGCAGCGGGCTGCCCGCGGCGGGCGCCGGCATGTCGACCACCTGCACCGCGCGCCCTTCGCGAAGTCGATCCAGGCCTTCCAGCACCACTTGTTCGCCCGCGGCCAGTCCTTGCGTGACCGCCACGCGATCGCCTTCGGTGGGGCCCAGCACCAGCATGCGTACCGTCGCCTTGTTGTCGGCGATCACGTAGGCATAAGTGCCCTTGGAGCCGTATTGCACCGCGTCGGTCGGGATCACCACGGCGTCCGTCAGCGTGTTCAAGGCCAGGCGCATGTTCACGAACTGGTTGGGGAACAAGGCGTCGTCCGCATTCGGAAATTCGGCCTTCAGCCGCAAGGTGCCGGTGGTGACATCGATCTCGTTGTCGATCGCCACCAGGCGGCCGGTGCCCAGGGTCTGGCGTTCGTCGCGATCCCAGGCTTCCACCGCCAGCCCGGCCGTGGCGCGCTGGGCCTCGCGCAGTGAGGCGACCTGGGTTTCAGGAATCGTGAAGAAGACCGAGATCGGCGTGGTCTGGTTGATCGTCACCAGCCCGTTGGTGTCGCCCGCGCTGATCTGGTTGCCGGCATCGACCCGCTTGATGCCCAGCCGACCGGCAATCGGCGCCTCGATGCGGGTATAGGACAGCTGCAGCCGGGCATCGTCGATCTGCGCCTGGTCCGATTTCAGCGCGCCGCGCAATTCGGTCACGCGCGCCTCCTGCACGTCGAGCTGCTGGCGGGCAATTGACTCCTGGTCCACCAGACGCTTGAACCGCGCCAGATCGAGCTCGGCCGCGCGCAATTGCGCCTGATTCTGCTGATACGCTCCTTCCACCTGCGCCAGGCGCACGCGGTAGACGGCGGGATCGATCTCGGCCAGCAACTGGCCCTTGCGCACCATGTCGCCGTCGTTGAAAGCCACGCGCAGCAACTGCCCGTCGACCCGGCTGCGCACCACCACGGTATTCAAGGCCGTCACCGTGCCGATGGCCTTGATGCGTACCGTCAGCGATTCGCGCGCGGCGGCCACCACCTTGACCGGCACCGGCCCGGACCAGCTGTTGGCGGGCGGCGTGGCCTCCGTGGCCGGCTTGCGCCAGGCAAAGAACCAGACCAGCGCCAGCAAGGCCAGCACGAGCAACAACCAGACAATCGCCCGGATCAGACGACGGGGACGAGCAGGACGAGCGAGAGAATCTGACATGGACGGCGCGGGTGAAGGGGTAGGGCCGGAAAACCGGTCATGCTCCTGCGTCGCCGAGCGCGTCGCCGCGATGCATCGCGGTCGAAGGCAGTTAGAACGGTCGACAGATAAGAATTATTCTCATTTTCACCCAAAACGGGGGCGCTTGCCAAGGCACGATCTCGACGCCGTCCTGTCGATCCGCATCCTCATGCCAAGCACAACCTGCTGGCTACGCCACCGATTGCGCGATCAAAACCGGAAGGTGACGCCCAAGGTCACCGTTCTGGGCGTCGTGCCATCCAGCCGCCGACCGTACAGCAGATCGACATCCACATCGCCTGCACCCGGCGTCCAGCGCACGCCCACCTGGCTGCCCATCGGATCGCCGTCGCGCCCGAAGACCTCGGCCATCAGGGAAACGTCCTTCACAATCGCGTATTCCACCTGCGCGCCCAGGAAGAGCTGTTCCTGGCGACCCCGGCCGTGGGTGTAGCTCCACCCGGCGTTGAGGTTCACGCGCAAGTCCTGGTTCAGACGCAAGCTCAGCGGGACCACCAGCAAGGCATTGTCGAAATGGCCGTCGCGCGTGCTCCACGCCCCGCTGCCTGCCAACCCAAGGCCCACGCCGTCGGCTTCCGGCAGGAAGTTGTACTTGAAGCCCGGGCCCAGCAGCGTGTCACGGCTGCTGCCCCAATTGCGCTGCAATGCTGCGCTTAGCTCCAGGTTGGGCATGGCGGTGGACGTACAGGCCGGCGACACCACCACGCCGCCGTCGTGCCGGTTCTGCCGCGCCGCCCAGCTGTCCACGTGGCAGCGGCCGGGCTCTTCGACTTCCGAGTCCTCCACCACATGCGCGCCACCCGCCGCAAACGCCGGCGCCACCGCGCACAGGCTGCCTGCCGCCAGCAGGCCCACGGAGGACACTCGCGCCAGATGAACCCACCCTGCCTTCAAGCCGAACGCCATGCTGCTGCTCCCGTCGACACCTGCGCGTTGTTCGGAAGTGAACAAGTCATGCAGTGTCGAGGCGCATATGGTCGGGCATAACGGCGACGGCGTATGTGTCTTCTGGGGGTGCGTGGTATTCCCCCGACAAAAGAAGCAGAGGACGCCTCAAATAAGACGCGATCGGGCTGAACCCGCTATCCCTCAACCCGCGTTGAACCAGCGCCACCAGCTGCTGCGCCGAGGCAGCGGTGCTTTCGGATGCGGCGCATCTGGCGGCGTGACGTGGCCGCTGAAATAGGGGTCGGTCAAGGTGCTGAAGCCGAAGCGGTAGGCCCAGTAGCGCCAATCGTCGGGATCATCGAGATACAGCGCACGGCTCAAGGCCATGTGGTCGCGCGACTCGATGGCCTCGGCCAGCAGGCGCCAGCGGGCGTTGCAGTCGGCGCGGCATTCTTCGATGAAGGCGGCAGGCGGGGCATCGCTGATCCACGACAAGGCGTCCAGTGCGACCGAGAAGGAGCGCCCAGGCTGCGCCGCCACGGCGTCGCGCAACGAAGCCAGCGCGCCGTCGAAAGCCCAGCCCAGCGAGGGGCGGGTGCGCAGCGCCGGGTGAGCGGCCATGAAGTCGACCACGCAGCGCAGGCGCAGCAGCGCGGTATCGGCGCTGCTCTCCAGGCAAGGGGTGGCCGCGGCATCAGCGTCTGCGTTTGCGTCTGCCATCGAGACAGACGCAGGCGCGCCGCCCGCCAACAAGATCTGCCAGAGCAGCGGCAGACTGTGCCGAGCTTCGGCAATCAACTGCGGTTGTTCGCCCTTGGCACCGGTGAGATACAGGAAAGAGTGTTTATCCATCGTCCCTATTGTCGCCTGTGCCGCAGATGAGCGTGCCCGGGGGCATGCTCACGGGCGTGCACAGGCGACAGGTCAAGATCAGGTAACTGGCTGGCCCAATGCCGCCACGGCGCCCGGACGATGGATGATGCGGTCATACCAGGCGCGCAGCACCGGCGAGGGCGCGCGGTTGATCGGCAGGTGGAACCAGCGATGCACCTGCGCGCCGACTGCGATGTCCGCGATCGAGAATTCGTCGCCGGCCAGGAAGGGGCGCTGTTCCAGCTCGCGCTCCAGGATGTTGATCAGAATCCCGCATTGCGCCAGCGAGTCGGCAATCGCCAGCTCGTTGCGCTCTTCTTCGGGCGTGCGCACCAGGCCAAGGAAGGCCGGCATCATCAGCGGGGCAAAGGTCGTGGCCTGCCAGTCCAGCCAGCGATCGGCCTTGGCACGCGCGGGCAGCGGGTCGATCCACAGCTTGTTCTTGCCGTAGCGCTCGGCCAGGTAACGCACGATCGCGTTCGATTCCCACAGCACGAAGTCGTCGTCTTCCAGCACCGGCACCAGCCGGTTCGGATTCAGCAGACCGTATTCCGGGGTGTCGAGGCCACCAAACGGGCCACCGGCGTCGAGACGGGTGAAATCGAGCTCCAGGTCGACGGCGGTCCAGACGACTTTTTGCACATTGATGGAACTCAGGCGTCCCCAGATCCGGATCATGCAGTACTCCCGTGGGTGGATGGGTAGAGGGTCAGGCGATTGACGGCGCGAACACGTGACGAACAGGACGCAGCCGGTTCGCGCCAATAGGTGGATCAGGCGGGAAACCGGGCGGCAACGCTCAGCACCCGGCATGCCCAAGCGTGGGCAACCAGTGCATTGCAGTCAAAAAGAACGGTTGCCGCGCAGTTACTGCCCTGCGGCGGCTGCCTCAGGCAGCCGGCCAGGCCGCGCGGGCCACGGCGTCGAGAACGCCGGGCAATTCGGACAATACCGGCAAGATGGCGATTTCCAAGCCCGGATTACGCAGGCTGGAATCCGCTATCAATGCAGGTAGATCGCGAATCACGTGGCCGCCGGCCGACCAGAACACCGGCAACAGGTTGATGCGCACGTGGCCATCGGCCACCAGGCGGTCCAGCACGGTGGGCAGATCGGGCTGCATCAGCTCAAGAAAAGCGGTGGCCACCGCCACATCGGGGCGTTGTGCGTGGACAACTTGCGCCAGGCGGTTCAAGGGCTCGGCCCAGCGCGGGTCGCGTGCGCCGTGAGCGAACAGGATCAAGGCAGTGGCGTCGGGCCAGCCGGCCGGGGGAGAAACGGCGGGGGAAACGGCGGGAGAAGCCGCGGAAGCACTCGGTCCACCACCGGCACCGGCCAGTGTTCCCGCATCGGTCGTATCAAGCGTCGTGCTCATCGTGTTCCCTTGCGGCGGTCCAGCAGACCTGCCGATTCTTCGATCATGTCGCACTGGACAATCAGTGATTCGGGCGCGGGAATATCCCCTGCCAGCACGGCCAGCGTCCATGCCGCCGTGCTTTCCGCATCGCGCGGCGGCAATGCCGGCAACTCGGCCGCCGCCGAGGGCGCACGTTCGGCCAGCGTTTCAACCTGGCCACCGCGCCAGCGCAGCACTTCCTGGCTGCGTCGCACATTCACCACGGCCTCGCCTTCGGTCGCGCGCATCAGCAATGCCGAGGTGCCCCGCTCGGCGAACAACTCATTCAACATGCTGCCGAATTCCGGGTGGGTGTAGGCCGACAAGAGCAGCGCCGGCCCGGCCACCGGGCACAGCAGCTTCACCAGGGTGTGCGACACATTGCGCACCCCTAGGATGCGGCGAAGGCTGATCAGTCGCGCCAAGGGTGCGCTGAGCACGTCCAGCGGCAGGTAAGCCACCAGGCGCTCGTGCAGCGCGTCTTCCGCCTTGAAAACATTGGCAGACGGCTGCACACCCATCTTCGCCAGGATGTCGACCGTGCTCACGCGGCTCACATTGCTGCCCGCACCCTGGGCCGCCGGGTCGCTGGCCTGGCCGTGCAGCAACACCGGAATGCCGCGCTTGGCCAGCAGGCCTGCCAGCAAGGGCACCAAATTGGCCGCGTGGCGTGCGCCGTTGTAGGTGGGAATCACCACCACCGGCAGACCGGGTGCGGTGACGCGGCGCGTGCGCGCTTCGATTGCATCCAGGAAACCGGCGATTTCGGTGTGCTGCTCGCCCTTCATGCGCAAGGCCAGCAAGATGCCGCCCAGCTCCAGGTCGCTCACCTGGCCATCCAGGATGGCGGCCATCAGGGTTTCGGCCTGATCGCGCGGCAAGGACTTCGAGCCATCCTTGCCCCGGCCGATCTCGCGGATCAGCGATGCACAGGCAAAGGGCTCGACGCCCGGACGACGCGTGCCGACCGGCGCCGGCGACACAGCAGCCGGGGCCAAGGACGCCCTGCTTTCGCTTTGATCAACCATCGTAGCTCCCCAGTCCAGCCAGGTCGGTAACCCACACCGCCCCGTACTCGACGCGCACCAGCCCGACGTTTTCGAGCTTGTGCAACGCCTGGTTGACCCGCTGGCGCGACACGCCAGCCAGGTAGCCCAGCTCTTCCTGCGTGATCTCGATGCGCAGGTCGGAACCCGGGTACAGAATTGGATTGCACAGGCCGCTGAGGCAGCGCGCCAGGCGCGTGTCGGGCCCGAGCAGGCGTTCGTTTTCGATCATGCCGATGAACTGGCCCAATCGCTCGTTGAACTGATCCAGCAGATACCGGTTGAAGCCGATGCTGTTTGCCAGCAGCCACTCGAAGGTGGCGCGCGGCATGCGCGCCAGCGTGCAATCGCGCAGCGCCACGATGTCATATTTCAGTGGTTCGTCTTTCAGCAGCGTGCCCTCGCCGAACCAGCCGCCATCGCGCACGCCGGTGAAGCTGACCGACTTGCCGTCGACGCTCACCACGGAAATCTTCAGCAGCCCGTCGACCACGCCAAGCCAGCTGTCGGCACGGTCGCCCTTGCGGCCGATCACCGTGCCGGCCGGAACCTGATGAATGAGGACATCGCGCCGCACGCGGTCGCGCTGAGGCTCGGTCAGCACGGCGGGCCAGCTGGATGCCACCTTTGTCTCGTCGAACCAGCTCATCGATCCTTTATCGCTCAAGGGTTTTACAGACCTGTCGTTTACCCGGTCTTTGTCGCCGATTGTCGTTTCCGCGACAGTTGGCGTGCCAGTGACTCGCTACCTTACCGCAACCAAGCAGCTTGTCAGCGTACGTAACCGGGTTTTCGAACACCGAATTTGCGTGTGCTGCGGTGCAAAAAAGAAATGACGAACGTACCGGATGCGCAGCGGCCCGCCGCCCAAGCCGGATAACGATATCGCAGGAGATCACGTGGCCCAGCCCGACCCGCGCAACGCCGCCGCAACATCTGCGGACACCCTGCCCCGGCTGCTGCTTTCGCATGCCCGCACTCGTGGCGATCGCCCCGCGATTCGCGAAAAAGACCTTGGCATCTGGCAGACCTGGACCTGGGCCGAATCCGCCGCCCGCGTACGCACGATTGCCTGCGGCCTGGCGGCCAAGGGCGTGGTGCGCGGCGACCATGTGGCCGTGATCGGCGAGAACCGTCCGCGCCTGTACTGGACGATGATGGCCGCCCAATCCCTGGGCGCGATTCCGATCCCGCTGTACCAGGATGCGGTCGCCCAGGAAATGGTCTACGTGCTGCAGGACGCCGACGTGCGCATCGCGGTGGTGGAAGACCAGGAACAGGTCGACAAGATGTTCGAAATCATGGCTCAGGCACCCAGCCTCAAAGCCGTGGTCTACGACGACCCGCGCGGCATGCGTCACTACAACGACCCGGCCCTGCTGTCGCTGGACGATCTGGAAGTGCTGGGCAAGGCGCACGACGCCGCCAACCCCGGTCTGTTCGACGATGCGGTGGCAGCCGGCAAGCCAGAAGACACGGCGTCAATGCTGTACACGTCGGGCACCACCGGCAAGGCCAAGGGCGTGGTGCTGACCCACGCCGCCTTCATCGGCCGGGCGCGTGCCTGCGAACGCCTGGAAGGCCTGACCGACCGCGAAGACGTGCTGGCCTACCTGCCGCCCGCCTGGATCGGCCAGAACATCTTTTCCTACATCCAGCCGCTGGTGACGGGCTTCACGGTGAACTGCCCCGAGTCGCCCGAGACCGTCGACATCGACATGCGCGCGATCGGCCCGACCTATTACTTCGCCCCGCCACGCGTGCTGGAAGCGCTGTTGACGCAAGTCACCATCCGCATGGAAGACGCGGGCTACCTGAAACGCAAGATGTTCCATCACTTCATGGGCGTGGCGCGCAAGGTCGGCACCGACATCCTCGACGGCAAGTCCGTCGGCATGGGTGATCGCCTGCACTACGCACTGGGCAACCTGATGGTCTTCGGCCCCTTGCGCAATGCGCTGGGCATGAACCGGGTGCGCGTGGCCTACACCGCTGGCGAGGCCATCGGCCCCGACCTGTTCGTGTTCTACCGCTCGATCGGCATCAACCTGAAGCAGCTGTACGGCTCGACCGAAACCTCGGTGTTCGTCTGCATCCAGAAGAACGGCCAGGTGAAATCCGACACGGTAGGCCCGCCGACCGATGGCGTGGAAATCAAGATTTCCGACGCCGGCGAAATCCTGGTGAAGAGCCCCGGCCTGTTCAAGGAGTATTACCGCAACCCGGCGGCAACCGCCGAGGTGAAGGACGCCGACGGCTGGTTCCACACGGGCGATGCAGGCTTCGTCGATGCCGACGGCGACGTGAAGATCATCGATCGCGCAAAAGACGTGGGCAAGCTCGCCAACGGCGCGATGTTCGCGCCCAAGTACATCGAAAACAAGCTGAAGTTCTTCCCGTTCATCAAGGAAGCCGTGGCCTTCGGTGCAGACCGCAGTGAAGCGACCGCCTTCATCAACATCGACGTCGAAGCCGTGGGCAACTGGGCCGAGCGCCGTGGCCTGCCCTATGCCGGTTATACCGACCTGGCGTCCAAGCCCGAGGTCTACGAGCTGATCGCCGAATGCGTGGAACAGGTCAATGCAGACCTGGCGCGCGACCCGCTGCTGGCCAGCTCGCAGCTGCACCGCTTCCTGATCCTGCACAAGGAACTCGACCCCGATGACGATGAGCTGACGCGTACCCGCAAGGTGCGCCGCGGCTTCATCAACCAGAAATACGCGGTGCTGGTCGACGCGCTCTACACGGGCAAGACCCACCAGTTCATCGAGACGCAGGTGAAGTTCGAGGACGGCCGCACCGGCTCGATCTCGGCCGACCTGCCGATCCGTACCGTCAAAACCGTGGGCGCAATGCGCGAGGCAGCATGAGCAGAGAAAAACGCATCGGCGAGGTGGTGCTGGACCTGCAGCACATCTCGCTTGCCTTCGGCGGCGTGAAAGCGCTGACCGACATTTCCTTCAATGTGCGCGAGCATGAAATCCGCGCCATCATCGGCCCGAACGGCGCGGGCAAAAGCTCGATGCTGAACGTGATCAACGGCGTGTACACGCCGCAGCAGGGCGCGATCGAATTCCAGGGCAAGAGCTTCGCGAAGATGAACCCGCGCCGTGCCGCCGAAATGGGCATTGCGCGCACCTTCCAGAACCTGGCCTTGTTCAAGGGCATGAGCGTGCTGGACAACATCATGACGGGCCGCAACCTGCGCATGAAGTCCGGCATCCTGGCCCAGGCCTTCCGCTGGGGCCCGGCCGAGCGCGAGGAAACCGCGCACCGCGAAGTGGTCGAGAACATCATCGACTTCCTGGAGATCCAGGCCTTCCGCAAGACGCCTGTCGGTCGCCTTCCCTACGGTCTGCAAAAGCGCGTCGACCTGGGCCGCGCGCTGGCCATGGAGCCGCGCATGCTGCTGCTGGACGAGCCGATGGCCGGCATGAACGTCGAGGAAAAGCAGGACATGTGCCGCTTCATCCTGGACGTCAACGACGAGTTCGGCACCACCATCGTGCTGATCGAGCACGACATGGGCGTGGTGATGGACATCTCGGACCGCGTGGTGGTGCTCGACTACGGCAAGAAGATCGGTGACGGCGAACCCGACAACGTCCGCAACAACGAAGACGTGATCCGCGCCTATCTCGGCGTATCCCACTGAACATCCAGGAATAGAACACCATGGCATTTTTTCTGGAAACCCTGTTCGGCGGCCTGATGTCGGGCATGTTGTACGCGCTGATCGGCCTGGGCTTCGTGCTGATCTTCAAGGCATCGGGCGTCTTCAACTTTGCGCAGGGCGCAATGGTCTTGCTGGCCGCGCTGTGCATGGCCCGCTTCTCGGTCTGGATTCCGGCTTGGTTCGGGTTTGAAAGCAAGTTCCTGGCGAACCTGCTGGCGATGATTGTCACCGGCGCGATGATGGTGGTGGTGGCCTGGGCAATCGAGCGGGTGGTCTTGCGCCACCTGGTGAATCAGGAACTGACCACGCTGCTGATGGCGACGCTGGGCATCTCGTACTTCCTCGATGGCGCCGGCCAGATCATGTTCGGCAGCGCGGTCTACGCCATCGACGTGGGCATGCCCAAAGACCCGATGTTCCTCTTCGAAGGCATGTTCGAAGGTGGCGTGCTGGTGAACGCAGAAGACATGATCGCGGCCGCCGTGGCTGCTGCCCTGGTCGGTGCCCTGGCACTCTTCTTCCAGTACACCGCCACCGGCCGCGCCCTGCGCGCGGTGGCCGACGATCACCAGGCCGCGCAGTCCATCGGCATTCCGCTGAACCGCATCTGGATCATCGTATGGGCCGTGGCTGGCCTGGTCGCCCTGGTGGCCGGGATCATCTGGGGCTCGAAGCTGGGCGTGCAGTTCACGCTGTCGACAGTTGCGCTGCGTGCGCTGCCGGTAGTGATCCTGGGCGGGCTCACGTCCGTGCCCGGCGCGATCATCGGCGGACTGATCATCGGCGTGGGTGAAAAGTTGTCCGAGGTCTACATCGGCCCGATGGTCGGTGGCGGCATCGAAGTGTGGTTTGCGTACGTGTTGGCGCTGGTGTTCCTGCTGTTCCGGCCGCAGGGGCTGTTCGGCGAAAAGATCATCGATCGGGTCTGAAGCACGGGTCTGAACCCCGCTTAGCCCAACACCGCATTCTTATCGGATACCAAGCCCATGTTCTATCGTGAAAACGGTCAATTCAAGACCAGCTACCGCGCCGACCAGCAGATCTTCCCGATCAGGCAAGACCGGATCTTCATGCTGCTGGTCCTGGCGGTGGCCTTCCTCGCCGTCCCGATGCTCGCCAGCGACTACCTGCTGCGCGCCATCCTGATCCCCTTCCTGATCCTGTCGCTGTCGGCCATCGGCCTGAACATCCTGGTGGGCTATTGCGGGCAGATCTCGCTGGGCACCGGCGCCTTCATGGCGGTGGGCGCCTACGCCGCCTTCAACTTCGGCGTGCGTTTCCCCTTCCTGCCGCTGATGGTGCAGATTCTGCTGGGCGGCCTGTGCGCCACCATCGTGGGCGTGGTCTTCGGCATCCCCAGCTTGCGCATCCGCGGCCTGTATCTGGCGGTGGCAACCCTGGCCGCCCAGTTCTTCGTCGACTGGGCCTTCCTGCGGATTCCTTTCCTGACCAACTACTCGGCCTCGGGCTCGGTGTCGGTCGCCAACCTGCAGGTCTTCGGTTATCCGCTGCAGTCGGCACTGTCGCGTTACCTGTTCTGCCTGAGCGTGGTGGCCGTGTTCGCCCTGCTGGCCAAGAACCTGGTGCGCGGCGCCATCGGCCGCGAATGGATGGCCATCCGCGACATGGACGTCGCGGCGTCGGTCATCGGCATTCGCCCGATGTACGCCAAGCTCACCGCCTTTGCGGTCAGCTCCTTCATCGTCGGGGTGGCGGGCGCCTTGTGGGGCTACATGCACCTGGGCTCCTGGGAGCCGCTGGCCTTCAGCCTGGAACGCTCCTTCCAGCTGCTGTTCATGGTGATCATCGGCGGCCTGGGCTCGATCGTGGGCAGCTTCTTCGGTGCGGCCTTCATCGTGCTGCTGCCGGTGGGCCTGAACAACATCCCGCACATGCTCGGCCTGCCGCTGTCGGTGGATACCGCCAGCCACATCGAACACATGATCTTCGGCGGCCTGATCGTCTTCTTCCTGATCGTCGAACCGCATGGCCTGGCCAAGCTGTGGGCCATCGCCAAGGAAAAATTACGCATCTGGCCCTTCCCGCACTGAGCTTTTCTGCACGCGCAATCAGTACGCATTCACTACCAGCAGTTCATCCGACAACGATAGCCGGCATTGACCGGAAAACACCCAGGCAGACGGCGTGGCCGCCCGCCAACCACGGAGACAAAGCGATGAGACTCACCCGATTCCGTACCGCCGCCGCAGCACTTGCGATGACCGGCGCCCTGGCCGCCTTCGCCACCCCCGTCCTGGCGCAGGCGCAGGAGCAATTCGTGCCGCTGCTGGTGTATCGCACCGGCTCCTTCGCACCGCTGGGCATTCCGTGGGCCGACGGCAAGCTGGACTACATCAAGCTCATCAACGAACGCGACGGCGGCATCAACGGCGTGAAGATCACGTACGAGGAATGCGAAACCGCCTACAGCACCGACCGCGGCGTCGAGTGCTACGAGCGTCTGAAAAGCAAGGGCCCCACCGGCGCCTCATCGTTTGACCCGCAATCCACCGGCATCACCTTCGCAGTGACGGACAAGGCGCCGAACGACAAGGTCACCATCCAGACCACCGGCTACGGCCGTTCGGAATCGGCCGATGGCTCGGTGTTCGAGTGGAACTTCCCGATCCTGGGCACCTACTGGACTGCCGCCGACGTCATGCTGCAGGACATCGCCAAGAAGGAAGGCGGCTGGGACAAGCTGAAGGGCAAGAAGATCGCGCTGGTCTATCACGACTCGCCCTACGGCAAGGAACCGATCCCGCTCTTGAGCGCACGCGCCAAGATGCACGGCTTCGAATTGCTGCTGCTGCCGGTCGTCGCCCCGGGCGTGGAACAGAAGTCCACGTGGCTGCAGATTCGCCAGCAACGTCCGTCCTACGTGCTGCTGTGGAGCGCCGGCATCATGACGCCGACGGCCATCCGCGAAGCACAAGCCACCGGTTTCCCGCGTGAAAAGATGTACGCCATCTGGTGGGCAGGCTCGGAAGCCGACGTGAAGGACCTGGGTCCCGCCGCCAAGGGCTACAACGCGATCACGGTGCAGAACGCAGCGGGCAAGAGCCGCGTGCACGACGACCTGCTGAAGAGCGTCTACGACAAGAACAACGGCTCGGCCAAGCGTGAAGAAGTCGGCACCGTGGCGCATACCCGCGGCATGCTGATCTCGATGATCACCGTGGAAGCCATCCGTACCGCGCAGGAAAAGTACGGCAAGGGCAAGACCATGACGCGCGAGCAAGTGCGTTGGGGCTACGAGAACCTCAACATCACGCAAGAGCGTATCGATCAGCTTGGCTTCAATGGCTTGCTGCGTCCGATCAAGACCTCGTGCACCGATCACATGGGCGCCAGCTGGGCGCACATCATCACCTGGGACGGCGGCAAGTTCGCCAACAGCTCTGACTGGTACCAAGGCGATGCCAGCGTGATCGATCCCCTGGTGAAGGAAGCCGCCGCCAAGTACGCCGGCGAAAAGGGCATCACCCCGCGCAAGTGCGCAGGCTGATCGCGTAGTCGTGGTTTGACAGTCGCGGAGTGAAGCACGGCGGAAGCCGTGTTTTCCACCCTCGCGGTTAACCCCGGCAGGCCGCACTTTTCAGTGCGCCTGCCGACAGCAGGACCGAATCCATGAGTGCCATCCTTTCTGCCGACCCCGTGTCCATCGATCCCGCCCCGGCTACCGCGCCCGCGCTGCTGACCGTCAACGGCATCGAAGTCATCTACAACCACGTCATCCTGGTCTTGAAAGGTGTGTCGCTGGTTGTGCCGCAAGGCGGCATCGTTGCCCTGCTGGGTGCCAACGGCGCTGGCAAGACCACCACCTTGCGCGCGGTGTCGAACCTGCTGAAAGGCGAGCGCGGCGACGTGACCAAGGGCTACATCGAACTGCGCAACGAACGCATCGAACGCCTGACGCCGGCCGATCTGGTCAAGCGCGGCGTGGTGCAAGTGATGGAAGGCCGTCACTGCTTTGCGCACTTGAGCATCGAAGACAACCTGCTGACCGGGGCCTACACCCGGTCGCTGTCACGCGGCGACATCACCGCCGCGCTGGACAAGGTCTACACCTACTTCCCGCGTCTGAAGACCAGGCGCACCAGCCAGTCCGGCTATACCTCTGGCGGCGAACAACAAATGACCGCCATCGGCCGTGCGCTGATGGCCGATCCCAGCATGATCTTGCTGGATGAGCCGTCCATGGGACTGGCGCCACAGATCGTCGAAGAAATCTTCGAGATCGTGAAAGACCTGAACCAGCGCGAAGGCGTGAGCTTCCTGCTGGCCGAGCAGAACACCAACGTGGCCCTGCGCTATGCCGACTACGGCTACATCCTGGAAAACGGACGGGTCGTGATGGACGGCGCAGCGAAAGCGCTGGCCGAAAACGAAGACGTCAAAGAGTTCTACCTGGGCCTGTCGAGTGGTGGGCGCAAGAGCTTCCGCGACAACAAATTCTATCGGCGACGCAAGCGCTGGCTGGCGTGATGGCGCATGTCTCGCCGTGCAGTAAAAGCGCCACCGGTAATTCGCCGAGGAGCCGCTGCTGCCACCTGACACCGTGCGTCAGCCCCCGCTTTTCAGGATGACGTTCGGGCAAGGCTGAGCCACTCGCCCGAACCAAGCGCAGACGTTCTTTTACGTATTCCCCTCGCATCTCGCCAGCAGGCCGTGCGTACACCACCCGAGGTCCCGACATGCCCGATTACTTCGACGCGCTGGAAACGCGCAGCCCGGCCGAGCGCGAACACGCGCTGCTCGCCGCCCTGCCCGCCACGCTCGCCCGCGCCGTCAAACGCGCGCCCGCGCTGGCCAGGCAGCTGGAAGGCATCGACCTGGCGAACGTGACCACCCGCGAAGCACTCGCCAAGATCCCGGTCGTGCGCAAACACGCACTGGTCGACCTGCAGCCCCAGCAGCCGCCCTTCGGCGGCTTCAGCGCCGTTGAATACGGCGAAGACATGCCACGCGTGTTCGCCTCGCCCGGCCCGATCTACGAACCGCAAGGCGTACAGCGCGACTACTGGCGCTTCGGACGGGCCTTGTATGCAGCGGGCTTTCGCGCAGGCGAACTGGCGCACAACTGCTTCTCCTACCACTTCACGCCAGCCGGCGCGATGATGGAAACCGCCGCGCATGCCGTGGGTTGCACCGTATTCCCCGGCGGCATCGGCCAGACCGAACAGCAAGTGCGCGCAATCGCCGACCTGAAGCCGCATGGCTACGTCGGCACCCCCAGCTTCCTGAAAATCATTCTGGAAAAAGCCGATGAGCTGGGCGTGAAGCTGGAGTCGATCCACAAGGCCCTGGTGTCCGGCGAAGCCTTCCCGCCCTCGGTGCGCGACTGGTTCGCAGCCCGTGGTGTGGCTGGCTACCAAGCCTACGGCACGGCCGACGTGGGCTTGATCGCCTACGAGACCGAAGCCCGTGACGGCCTGGTGCTGGCCGAAGACATCATTGTCGAGATCGTGCGCCCCGGCACCAACGACCCAGTTCCTGATGGCGAAGTCGGCGAAGTGGTCGTCACCACCTTCAATCCCGCCTACCCGCTGGTGCGCTTCGGCACCGGCGACCTGAGCGCCATCCTGGCCGGCCCGTCACCGTGCGGTCGCACCAACACCCGCATCAAGGGCTGGATGGGACGCGCCGATCAGACGACAAAAATTCGCGGGATGTTCGTGCATCCCGAGCAAGTAGACGCGATCGTCAAACGACATCCGGAAGTCATCAAAGCGAGGTTGGTCGTGACGGGGAAGGTAAGCGCCGAGGTGGTGACACTGAAGCTGGAAGTGTCGGGCGCGTCAGCGGACCTGGCCGAGCGGATCATGGCGAGTGCGCGGGAGTTGACGAAGATCCGCGTGGAAGTGGTGATGGGGGCGGCGGGTAGTTTGGTGAATGATGGGAAGGTGATTGAGGATGCACGGTCGTATGAGTAACTGATGCCCCAGAGCAGCCGACGTTTCATCAAATTTCTTTCTTTGTTGAGACCGGCTTTTCACTGCTCAAGAAAGCTGAAAATATATTTATACCCACGCCACCGGATAAAAGTGGAATGACGGCCAACCACAAATCTTCAGACTTTCTGGTCTTCGCTAAAGCCTCAGCCGAAACTATCCCCTTATCGTGCATTTCTACGAATGATGAAATAAGCAATGGAAAATAAACCAGTGTGTCGACCGCAACTCCAATAAGGATCACAGAACCGATAAGATTAACAATCGACCATGGCTTACCTCTAACCCTCCATATCAAGAAAAAAGTTATCAGCACTACCATACCAGCGAGATATGCGTTTATATCGACAATTTTTTCCAAACGAGACCTCGGCAATTAATACATAAAAATAAATCGATTGCATAATGGAGCCAAGTACCCCAGCCTTGCGAAGGGTGAGCCGTTACCGCAATCAGTTCAATTTCTAGCATCCTATTTCTGGCAGCCCGGGCTATATCTAAACGGCTGATGCAGTTGGCACTAGGAAGACTATAAAGCACGAAATCTCATAATGCGACAGCCGCGCTACGAATTAGCTCTCCACTCTTACCAGAACCAGCACATATTCGTCGCAAGACGCGGGGCCGTCTTAGAGGCCCCTAAATTGAGTCGAGAAAATCTGCATGCAAGATTATTAGTCTCAAGCTAAAAACCGGACAGACCCAAGTCTGCCCGGTTCACTGGGAGTCAAAATCTCCCGCGTCGATCAGGTACCGAAGTAGCTCTTGATCTGTTCCATCGATGCGCCGGTGGCCAGGGCCAGCGACAGCAACCAGCGCGACTTCGACGCGCTATAGACGCCCGAACCGATGCCTTCGGTCTTCGTCGTCACATAACCCGAATTGGTACGGGTGCTGCGGATCACCGGGAAGCCTTGCTTGTCGAGTTCGATCAGGCGTGCCTTCACCGCGGCGTTCACCGAACCATTGCCCGAACCGTCGATCACGATGCCCTTGGCGCCATCCTTGATGGCGGCGTCGATCATGGCGGCATCCTGGTCTTGATAACCGTACAGAATCACGACCTTGGGCAAGGCGGTGATATTGCTCACATCAAATGCCAGCTTGCCGGTCGGGAGTGCCGGGCTGTACCAGAACTTCGGCTGGCCGCCGATGAAGGCGCCCAGGAAGCCTTGCTCGGCTGCCTGGAAGGTGTCCAGCGTGGTGCTGTTGGTCTTGATGGTGTAGAAGGCCGAGCCAATGCGGTCGTTCAGCGCGACCAGCGTGCCGCGGTTCATGGCTTCCTTGCTGGCAGCCAGGGTGACGGCGTTCAGCAGGTTCATCGGGCCATCGGCGCTGATGGCGGTGGCCGGGCGCATGGCGCCGACGATCACCACGGGCTTGGGGCTGCTGACGGTCATGTCCAGGAAGAAGGCGGACTCGGCCAGGGTGTCGGTGCCGTGCGTGACGACCACGCCTTGGGTGCCGGGCTCGGCGAGCTTGGCGTTGATGGCCTTGGCGAGCTTGAGCAGAATGGTGCTGTCGACGTCGTTGCTGGCCACGTTGGCGATCTGCTCGCCGCCGACGTTGGCAACCTTCTTCATCTCCGGTACGGCGGCGATCAGGGTCTCGACGCCGATGGAACCTGCCTTGTAGTTGGTCGTGTCGGTGTTGCTGGCCGAGCTGCCGGCGATGGTGCCGCCAGTGGCGTAAATGGTCACGCCAGGCAATGTCTGAGCATGCACGAGCGAGGCCGACATCAGGCTGGCAAACAGCAGGCAGGAAGCAGATAGGAGTTTCATGGGCAGGTCCGGAAGGTGAGGTTATCTTCAGGGCCAAGATGCAGCCATGGCCAGCAGAAGGTGGGAATGGGGCTTACACCCGGGTTTTACGTTCGGGCCTTCATCATAGCAATGACGTAACACGCGTCTGCTAGGCGCCGCCTCCCATTTGCGGGGGAGCAATGACGGCGGTCAATTCAATTTCAAGCAGTCCATTGCCCGGCAAACCTGCGACACCGGCCACCGAGCGCGCGTGCAGCCCTTGTTCGCCGTAAATCTCGACCAGCGTCTTCGACGCTTCATCCAATACACGCGCGAAATCCTGAAAGCCAGGTTCGGCAAAGACGAAGCCGCGCAGGAACAGAAAGCGGCTGACATTTTCCAAGCCAACAGCCTGGTCGATGGCACTGAGTGCGCGCAATACGCAGGCCCGCCCGGCGCGTTTGATGTCGTCTTGTGATGTGGCTGCACTTACCGGCCCGGTGATCGTCAGCTCGCCTTCGCGCGATAGCTGCCCGCTTACGTAAACCACACCACCGTGTACCACCGCAGGCACATACTCGCCTCGCGGGGCGGGTGGGTCGGGAAGCACGATGCCGAGCTGGGCAAGTTTCGCACGGGAAATCATGGGTATTCCTTGGTTGGGCGTCGATGCAAAGAGCCTATCACTGGCTGTACCCGGATCACATGCAAGAAGAATGTTTGCTGGAAAGGAACCTTTGCCAAAGCGGCGTTACTTAACTCCATCGAGTTAATTGATCTCTGAGGATCGCCGTGGCCGCTACGACGAACGACTTGGCAATCGCCGGACTGTACATTTCCTTGCTTCAGCGTGCCCCCGACGCAAGTGGCTTCTCGTTCTGGGGACAGGCCCTGAACAATGGCTCGTCTCGGGAGGCAGTCGCGCAGACCATGTCAGGCGCACCCGAAGTCCTTGGGGCACAGACATCGACGCAAACCAGCGCGCAGTTCGTGACCCTGTTTTATACGAACATCCTGGGGCGAGCGCCTGACGCCGGTGGCCTGGCCTTTTGGTCATCGGTGCTGGAAAACCTGGGCGGCGCGGCAAACGTGGGCGCGCGCGCTGCCCTGGTGCTGCAAATTACCGACGTGCTGGCCACGCCACTGACCACGCAGGCGGCAGGCGTAAGCATTCAGGATTACCAACGCTCGGTAGCAGACCGGGCGCTCTTCGCCAATAAGGTGGAGTTCGGCGTATTTTTTGCGACCCAGCTGAAAAGCAATGACGTGGCGCTTGCCAAGGCGGCCTTGGCGCTGGTGACCAGTGACCCGGCATCGATCCAGGCGGCAAGCAGGCTTGCGCAAGGGATTGTCACCCCGCAGCCGGAAGCACCTGCCATTCCCACGCCGTCCGTCACGGCTGCAGATACGCCCGCCGACATTGCCAACAAGTTTGCGTTTTATCTGGGTACCGAGGGCACCGTTGACGCCTCCGGCATGGTTGCCACGCAGTTGGATGCGGTTGCCACCGTGATCAGCAAAGTCGCCGTGGTGCGAAATCTCAACCTGGCATTGCGTGACGTGTCGGATGCCACGACGTCCAGTCTGCTGAGCAAGGCACCCGTCGGATCAGTGCGGGCAGACGCAGGCAGCGCCTCCACCGTCGAGCTGCAGGCCCTGGCTGCAAACGTGGCCAAGCTTGCCGACAATGGCATTACGGGAACATTGACGCTGTCGCGTGCGCTCACGGCGGACGAACTGGGGAAACTGACCAGTGCCAAAACCGATGCTGCGGCAAACGTGGTGGTCGATGCCAGCAGCATGAGCAACGATCAACTCATTGCAGTCAATACCGGTATTGCGAAAGTCGACAGCATCAACAACTTGAGCGTCGTGCTTGCAGACTTGGGTAACGACGCCACGGTTGCCTTGCTGAACAAAGCCACGGCTGGCTCGGCAAGCGTCCGGGTCAGCGGCGCAAACCATACGACGCTGAACTTGCTGCTTCCGTACCTTGGCAAGATTGCCACCGATGGCATCACTGGTGATTTGACGCTGGACGGTCGCTTGTCTGCCAGCCAGTTGACCAGCTTTTTGACCAAAGCTGCGCCGGACGCAACAGTCACCGTCGACGCCTCGGGAATGGCGTTCTACCCCGAGTTGATCTCTGCCTTTGCTGCACTAGTCGCCAAGGTCGACCATATCAACGGGGGACTGTCATTCAAGCTGTCGAACTTTTCTGTCGACACGGCGCGAGACCTGCTGGCGAAGTCCGATACTGGCTCGGTTCGACTCGATACGATTGGTGCGCTTGACGGCCACTGGACAGCCGTCGTGGCCAACATCGACAAGGTCAACGCTGATGGCCTGAGCGGCAGGATGACGCTGCCAAGCAGCTTCAGCGCGGCAGATTTAACAACATTGCTGGGAAAGATCACCGTATCAGCCGTGGTGACTGTCGACACAAGCAGCATGACCATGGCACAGCTGGAAGTCATTGGCTCGAACATCAGCAAGATCGATACGATGAGTACGCTGCCGTCATTGGCATTGGGCAGCCTGTCAGATACCGCCACCGCAAACCTGCTGAACAAGGTGGCTGGCAATGTGACGGTTGATGCCACGAGTGCCACCTTGACAGAGCTGTCCTCACTTGCAGGCAACATCGGCAAGATCGACACCATCAATTCCCTGACCTTCAGCCTTCAGGACGTTGATGACGGCACGACATCGGCGCTGTTGAGCAAGGCTCAAGCGAATGGGTCACACATCACCGTGACCGGTGCCTCCGCAACAGAGGTGACTACCGTGCTGGGGAATCTGGGCAAGATTGCCGATGGCGGCCTGAGTGGCACGCTGAAGGTGTCTTATGCCAGCCTGGACGCGGGCATCAACGCCACGCTATCCAGCAAGATCGCGCCGTCCTCCGGTCTGGACGTGACCGGCACGTCTGCCAGGGAAGTCATGAGTTTTCCCGGGCTTGCCACCGGCGCCCTGAACCTGCGCATTGATCCCGCTGGCGGCGGCGACCTCATCACCTTGGGCGCCGGCACTCGTGCAACCGTGCTGATTTCCGATCGCAGCACAGTACGAAACAGCGGCATCAGTGCGAATGACACGAACACCGACAAGCTGTTGCGCATAGAAAGCAGTGGCGTGGTCACCCTGCAGTTTTCGACGGCGGAAGGTGCGTTCGGACAGGATTTGGCGTTTGCGCAAAATGCGTTTGCCTCGTCGATCAGCACAAAAATCAGCGGACAGACATTCACAACGCTTGGCGATGTCATTGCGCAAGCCAACCTGAGCTTTCCAAACGCAGCTGTTTCGACGAATCAGCAGCCCGCCATCTACACACTCCATCTCGAAGGCGGCAGCGGTCTGCAGGGAAGCTTCAAGTTCCTTGACGACGGCCAAGACAACGTCCTCACGCTCGACGACTTGATCATGACGACCGCAGTAAGTGCCCTCGCGATCAACTTCTCAGCCTTTTGACACGCTGAGCCCTGTCGTTTATCCGCCTGTCGGCGCGACACAGGGCCAAGTAAGAAGGGGCCGTTTACAACAACGGCCCCTTCTTTCAATAGGTGGGCTTTTACTTGCCCACGATATTCTTCACTGCCGCCTCATGACCCGCCGGGTCGTTGACGCTGGACATCACTTCGATGATGGTGATCTTCTGGTCGTTCATCGTCATCAGCGATGCCATCAGCAGTTTCATGCCGTTGAAGTCATCGGTGGCATCCAGGCGGTACATCTTCAAGCCGTTCACCTGGGTGGTGTTCTCGCTGGTGACGTGAAAGTTGGAGGACGCAGCGTGCTGCTTTTCCTTCAAGGTATCCACGGCGACGCGAAACACGGCGTCCGGGGTGGTGCCCGCAGTCGGCGCCGGGCCTTCGGTAACGATGATGGCCCGCTCGCTTTTCGGGTCGAAGTACATCGTGCCGCCCTGCTCGTTGTTCAACACACGGGCTTCGACGCCTTTCAGCACGAACTTCAGTTTGCCGCCCGCCAAAGACACCGATTGCGTGTCCGATGCCGCCGCAGCGGGTTGCTCGGGGGTGGCAGCAACTGCCATGGTGGCCGCGCCGCTCAAGGCAGCAAGCACGCACAAGGAACGGGTCCAGCCCAACAGCAATTGCTTCGACATTGATGGCGCCTTTGTGTTCAGGCCGTCGAATACCGACGGCCTGTCGTGCGAACAGCCTAGCTCACTTGCCCGGCTTACTTGCCCAGGATGTTATTCACGGCAGCAGCATGGCCAGCGGGGTCTTTCACATTCGAGATCACCTGGATGACGGTGAACTTCTTGTTGCCGGCAGCCAGCAGCGTGGCTTGGGCAACATTGTTGCCGTCCATGTTGTCGGTGGCTTCGATGTGATGCACGTTCAGGCCCTTCACCGTTTCAGTCTTCTCGCTGACCACCTTGTAGTCAGGCGACGCGGCCTGCTGCTTTTCCTTGATGGACTTCAAGCCATTCAGGAAGTCGGCGTCGGTGCCGCCGCGGGCAATCACCGGGATTGGTTCTTCGCCGATGATGATCACGCGCTTCTGGTCCTTGTTGTAGTACATGGTGCCCGGGCCGCCGCCGGGGACTTCGCGCTTTTCATAACCTTGCAGCGTGAAGGACAACTTGCCGTCCAGCAGCGCCAGTTTCTGCGCAGCAACAGCAGTGCTTGCAGCGGGCGCGTCGGCGGCAACCGCGACGTTTGCGGCGCCACTCAGCGCGGCCACGACGCACAAGGAACCCAACATACCCATCGATTTCTTGAAGATCATCTGCAATATCCCTGGCTGTGAAAATGTCGGTCGTTTGACCGGGGCGCCAGTGTAGGGAGGCTTGCACCGCAGAGATGCAATGAAAGATGTTGAGTGCAACAGGGCGAAAGCAATTCACCCTGAGAAAAATCGGTTGATAAGGGCGCAGACAGACCGATATTCATTACCCAGTCAGCGCACATCGGCTCAACTGTTGCGCACCGCCGCGCGGCCGTTGACAGGCCGCCACACCAGGATTCATCACATGCACCGCACCGTCACCAGCATCCTGCCCGCACAACACGTCATCGACGACGGCGACATGCACTTGCTGCGCGCGCTGCCGCAGCCGATGCAGACCTCGCTCGGCCCCTTTGTGTTCATCGATCATTATCGGCACCAGAGCAGGCGCGGCATCGGCGATCGACCGCATCCGCATGCGGGGATCGAGGTCGTCAGCTATCTGCTGGATGGCAGCGCCGAGCATCGCGACAGCATGGGGTTTCGGGACACGCTCGGGCCCGGCGACGCGCAGTTCATTCGCGCGGGTCGCGGCATGCTGCACGCCGAACAACCGCTGAGCGGGCGGCACGGCTTGCAGCTGTGGATCAGCCTGCCGCCAGACATGAAGCTGGTTGAACCCACTTACACCTCGCTGCCCAAGGCAAACATTCCCGAGCTGATCTCGGAGGAATCGCATACCCACGTGATAGCCGGCCGGGTGAATGGCGTGCAGGGACCCATGGGGCTGACGGGCGGCGCCGTGTTCGCACGCGTGCGTCTCGATGCGGGCGCGGTGAGCCTGGACGTCGATGCCGAGCTGGAGCTGGGCGTGTACGTGCTGCAGGGCGAGGTCGATATCGACGGCACGGTGTTGAGCAAGGGCATGCTTGGCAACCTGGGCGACGGCACGCGCATCGTGATCAATGCGATGGGAAGTGAGCCGGTCGAGCTTGCCCTGCTGGGCGGCATGCCGGTGCAAGGCGAGGTGTTGTTCTCAGGCCCGTTCGTGATGGACACGCCCGAACGGCTGGCGCAAGCGAAGCGGGACTTTGCGCAAGGGACGATGGGGAGGATGGAGGGCGTGCCGTTTTGAGGCGTATGACGCCTGGTGTCTTCAACGCCTCGCTGTCCTTAGAATGAGTCATGTTCGTCCACGACTGGGCTCTCAGTCCTCATCTGCTGGCTCCGCCTTCCCCTTCCATGACCCTGCCCACCTTCATCCTCTACACCTTGCTGGCGCTTGCCCTCGGCTCTTTCGTCGGCCTGGAGCGGCAATGGCATCGCCGCCTGGTCGACCTGAAGACCAATGCGCTGGTCAGCATGGGTGCGGCGCTGTTCATGATGACGGCGGCGACTGCTACGGGCTACGTGGACCCGATTCGCATGGCCGGGCAGATCGTGGTCGGGGTGGGCTTTCTGGGTGGCGGCCTGCTGTTTCGGGACGGCACGCAAACGCGTGGCATCAATACGGCCGCCACGCTGTGGTGTAGCGCCGCGATCGGCACGCTTTGCGGCTTGGGCCATGCTGAGGAAGCGACCATTGCTGCGGTGTTGCTGGTGGCAGCCAACACGGTGCTGCGCAATGTCGCGCGCAGGCTGCAGCTGCGCATGGGGCCCAACGACAGCCTGACCGAGCAGCTGTGTTTCGAGGTCGAGTGCGACACCGGCCGGAGCTCATCGGTACGGGCGGCGCTTGAGCAGGCCTTGCTTGAACAGCATGGCGAATTGCGCTCGGCCAACGTGTCGCGCACGGCGCGCGGCACGACGATGATCAGCACGGTGGCCGCGTTCGAGAGCCCGGACCTGCGTGCCGATATCGAGGCAGTGTTGAGGGCCTCGGAAGCCTGGGATGTCGTCAGCGTGTCCTGGGAGCGGCGCTGAAACGCTGCTGCGCCCAGACGCAAGGTCGGGCACGGAACCTGCCGCGTCATTCCACCGCGCTCGGGTTGCCCGTTTGGACCTTGATGACGCGCCCATGCCAAACAGGAGCCATCCCATGAACGACGACCTGGTTTTCTACATGAACCCGAATTCCCGCGCGCGCATCGTGCGCTGGATGCTGGAAGAAGTCGGCCAGCCCTACCGCGCCGAGCAACTCGACTACCGCAACACCATGAAATCGCCCGAGTACCTGGCGATCAATCCCATGGGCAAGGTGCCGGCCATCGAGCACCGCGGCGTGGTGGTCACGGAATGTGCGGCGATCTGCGCCTACCTGGCTGACGCGTTTCCCGAGAAGGGGCTTGCGCCCGCGGTCAGCGATCCGCTGCGCGGCACGTACTACCGCTGGATGTTCTTTGCGGCCGGGCCGGTGGAGGCCTGCGTGACGGACAAGGCCTTGGGCGTGTCGGTGCCGGCGGACAAGGAAGCGATGGTGGGCTACGGCAAGCTGGACAACGTGGTGACCACGCTGGAGCATGCCTTGTCCAAGGGGGACTACCTGCTGGGCGATCGCTTCAGTGCAGCAGATGTGTACGTGGGCTCGCAAGTAGGCTGGTCGATGCTCTTCGGCTCGCTGCCCAAAAAGCCGGTGTTCGAGCGGTACTGGGAACGCTTGAGCACACGGCCGGCTGCCATCCGGGCGAAGGAAATCGATGACGCGCTGGTGGCCAAGCAGAAGGCGGCGGAAGCGAACTAGGACGCACGCCATCGCCCGTATGGCGGACGCTCACCCAGAAGCGCTCCGTCAACAAGCGCCCTGTCCGTACCGTGCGGTGGACAAACCTCGTCCCGCGCCCTGTGGACAAGTCATTTCCCGCCAAGACCGTGACGCTTCAAGGCCTCGATCATGATCGCCGCCGTGGCGGACCGCCGTTCCAGACACCGGGACGTCGGCCCCGCCACCACCACCGACAGGTTGCGCACGCCAACCACCAGCGGCAGCGACACACCCGCCAGGTCAGGTGTGTATTCCGACGAGCTCTGGTGATAGCCACGCGTCTGCGCCGCGGCAAGTTCCTGTTCGATCACGTCGGCATTCGTCGGCGTCGTGTCCGAGAAAGACGCGAAATCCATCTTCCGATATAGGGCCTGGCGCGCGGCAGGCGTGAACTGCGCCAGGATCGCGCGGCCGGCAGAGCTGGCATACAGCGGCACGCGGTCGCCAATGCGTGCGTGATAGCGCACCGAGTGGCGCGACTCGACCACCAGCAGGAACATCGCGTGCACGCCCGTCACGGCGGACACGGCCGTGGTTTCGCCGGTTTTCTCGGCAATTTCCGCGATGGCGGCCTGCACGGCGTCGGGCAGCGGCTCGGCTTCCGCAATGGACTGGGCCAGCGACAGCCAGCGTGGCGTCGGGTAGTAGCCGCCGCGCGGACGCGGCTCGTACAGATAGCCCTTTTCCACGATGGTGCCGACCAGATTGAAGGTGCTGGAGCGCGGCCAATCGAGGTCATCGGAGATTTCGGCGAGCGTCGCCGGACGACGCCTGCGCTCGAAGTACTCCATGAGGTCGAAGACGTTGGCAACCTGTCTGACGAGCATACGACTCCAAGATAAAAGACCGGCAGCCGCGCAATGCGCTGGGCTCAGGCCAACGCACCATGCGTCGCCTGCATTTTAGGGCCAGACCCGCATGCAGCCGCGGGGAAACGGCGTCCTGCGCGGTCAGACCGGCAACTTTCACCTGCCTCAGCGCCAGGGATTCGGGTTTAACCGACGTTGCGGCGACCGCCTACAAGATTCAATATACGGATCAATTAATTCACATACAAGAATTTCAGCGCAGCTCACCCCCTGAGTTGCCTGTGCATTCACCGGCCGAAGCAGCCGCAGAAGCAAAGGGAGATCCATGAACCACCGCGTCGCACTCCGTTCGATCACACTCGCCGCCGCCGCACTTTTCTCGGCAGGCGCCCTTGCACAGACCCCGGTGAAGATCGGCGTACTGACCGACTTGTCGGGCATCTTCTCCGACATCGGTGGCATGGGCGCGGTCGAGGCCACCAAGATGGCGGTCGAGGACTTCCGCAAGCTGCCGGAAGCAGAAAAACTGAAGATCGAGGTTGTCCATGTCGACGGCCTGAACAAGCCTGACGTGGCTAGCGCCATTGCCCGCAAGTGGTTCGATACCGAAGGCGTGGACGTCCTGGTCGACCTGCCCACCAGCGCCATTTCGCTGGCGGTAGCTCCCTTGGTGAAAGAGAAGAACAAAGTGGCCTTGTTCACGGCGTCGGGGTCGTCGGACCTGACCGGCAAGGGCTGCACGCCGAACTCCGTGCACTGGACTTACGACACCTGGGCGCTGGCTCATGGCACCGCCGACGCCATCACCAAGGCGGGCGGCAAGACCTGGTACTTCCTGACCGCCGACTTCGCGCTGGGCCAGTGGCTGGAACGCGATGCCACGCCGGTGATCCAGGCCGCAGGCGGCAAGGTGGTGGGCGGCGTGCGCCACCCCACCGACACCAAGGACTTCTCGTCCTTCCTGTTGCAGGCGCAAGCGTCCAAGGCACAGGTCATCGGCCTGGCCAACGCGGGCGGCGACACCATCAACGCGATCAAGAGCGCATCGGAATTCGGCATTGTGCAGGGCGGGCAGAAGCTGGCCGGCATGTTGATGTTCATCTCGGACATTCACTCGCTTGGCCTGCAGACTGCACAAGGCCTGCAGCTGACCACCGCCTTCTACTGGGACCGCAACGAGGCCACGCGCGCCTTCGGCGAACGCTTTGCGCAACGCAACCGCAACCGCTTCCCGTCGATGAACCAAGCCGGCGCCTACTCGGCCACCATGGCCTATCTGAAGGCCGTCGCCAAGGTCGGTTCGGCCAAGGACGGCGTGGCAGTGGTGAAGGCCATGCGCGAGGCCGGCACCTTCGATGACCCGCTGTTCGGCAAGACCACGCTGCGTGAAGACGGCCGCGTCACCCACGACATGATGCTGGTCGAAGTGAAGAAGCCCGAAGAGTCGAAGAAGCCCTACGACTACTACAAGATCCTCACGGTCATTCCGGCCGACCAGGCATTCCGTCCCTTGAAGGACGGCGGCTGCTCCCTCGTGAACTGAGGCAGTTCAGCCACCCCGGCAAGGCCGCATCGATACGCGGCCGCCGGGGCTTGCGAGGGCGTCCCCGCCCTCGTCTTACATCAGGAGAATTCGCATGTCATCTGCGCATCCGCAGACCGAGCTCGCCCGCTACGACCGCTTGTACATTGGCGGCGCCTGGGTTGCTCCCGAAGATGGCGGCATGCTTGAGAGCATCGACCCGTCGACCGGCCGGCCCTGGGCCCTGGTGGCCTACGGCGGCCCGCGCGACATTGACCGCGCCGTGGCCGCTGCACGTGAGGCGCTGAACGGCCCCTGGGGCAAGATGCCCGGCCACGAACGCGCCGCCTTGATGCGCCGCTTTGCCGACGTCTACGCCAAGCACGCCGCCGACCTGGCGGTGCTGGAAACCACCGATTCCGGCCGCTCGATCCGCGAAGCGCGGGCCGACATCGGGGGGCATTCCAACGGCTACCACTGGTGGGCATCGCTGGCCGACAAAGCCTCCGGCCGCACCATCCCCTTCGACAGCAGCGTGCACGCCTTCACCACCCGCGTGCCGGTTGGCGTGGTCGGGGCGATCACGCCCTGGAACGTACCGTTGATGGCGGCCGCATGGAAGCTGGGCCCGGCGCTGGCTGCCGGTTGCACGGTGGTGCTCAAGCCTGCGGAACAGACCCCCGTCACCTCGCTGGAACTCGGCAAGCTGTTCGAAGAAGCCGGCTTTCCGCCGGGCGTGATTAACATCGTGCCGGGCTACGGCCAGGGCGGTGCGGGCGAGCGCCTGGTGACGCATCCCGACGTCGACAAAATTGCCTTCACCGGCGAAGGCGCGACCGCCAAAGCCATTCTGCGCGCCGGCACTACCGCCGACACGCTGAAGAAATTCACCTTCGAGCTGGGCGGCAAGTCGCCGCACATCATCTTTGCGGACGCCGACATCGAACAGGCCGTGAACGCCGCGACCAACTCGGCGTGGACGCTGTGCGGACAGAGCTGCGCGCTAGGTTCGCGCGTGATCGTGCAGCGATCCGTCTATGACCGCGTGGTGGCCGACTTCGTCGAACGCGCCAAGAAAGTACGCGTCGGCAAGCCGCTCGACCCTGCCACCCACATGGGCCCGCAGGCGCATCACGAACAACTGGCCAAGACGCTGGCCTACATCGAGCACGGCCGCAACGACGGAGCGGAACTGGTGGCCGGCGGCAACCGCCTGTGTGGCGGCGTCTACGGGGACGGCTACTTCGTCGAGCCCACCGTGTTCGCCAAGGCGCACAACAAGATGCGCATCGCGCAGGAAGAAATCTTCGGTCCGGTGGCGGCGCTGATCCCGTTCGACGATGAAGAGGAAGCCATCGCCATCGCCAACGACACGCCCTACGGCCTGACCGCCGGTCTGTGGACCGGCGACACCGGCCGCGCGCACCGGGTATCGAGCCGCATCGACGCCGGCATGGTCTGGGTCAACACCTACCGCTTCATCCGCTGGTCCACGCCGTATGGCGGTTTCAAGGGCAGCGGCTGGGGCCGCGAAAACGGCATCGAGGCACTCGATTCCTACCTGCAGACCAAGACGACCGTGATCAGCACCACCGGCCGTTTCCCCGACGCCTACGCGCAATAAAACAGACAAGGAATTCAGCAATGCGACTCGCGAACAAACTCGCGGTAGTGACGGCAGCGGCATCCGGCATGGGCCGCGCAGGCGTCGAACTGTTCTTGAAAGAAGGCGCCCGCGTGGCAGCCGTGGACGTGAACCCCGACGGCCTGGCCAAGCTCGCCGCCGACATGAAGGCTGCCGGGTACACGATCGAGACCGTGCAAGCCGACCTGTCCAAGCCGTCGGAAATGCGCAGCTCGATCCATAAAGCAGCAGAAAAGCTGGGTGGGATCGACGTGCTGTGGGCCCATGCCGGCATCCCCGGCCCGGGCGGCATCGAGAACCTGGATGTAGATGCCTTCCGCCAGGCGCTGGACCTGAACGTGACCTCCGCCGCACTGCAGGCTGGTGAGGTGATCACCTACATGCGCAAGCGTGGTGGTGGCTCGATCATCTTCACCGCATCCGTGTCTGGCCTGGTCGGCTCGATGTGGAGCCCGATCTACTCGGCTGCGAAGTTCGCGGTGGTGGGCCTGGGCAAGTCGCTGTCGCAGACCTTCGCACCGGACAACGTGCGTGTGAACGTGGTCTGCCCCGGCCTGGCCGAGACGCCGATGAAGCTCGGCTTCACGGGGCGCTCGGGCGATCCGCAGGAAGCCGCGGCGGCCGAAGCCCGCATGGTTGCTGCGGTGCCGATGGGTCGCCTGTGCCAACCGCACGAAGCGGCGCACGCGGTGCTGTGGCTGGCGTCGGACGATGCGTCGTATGTGACGGGCGTGGCGCTGCCGGTGGATGGCGGGTTCACGGCGCGTTGAGTGGGTGGCTATTCGCCGCGTTCGCTGCGGGGAATAGCCGGTTCAATCACCGCTGATGTGGCGGTCATCACATCAAATACGGGCGGTGCGAGCGCGGCTTGTCATAAACGTGTATAGTTCAGCCCTCAGACGCGGGGTGGAGCAGTCTGGCAGCTCGTCGGGCTCATAACCCGAAGGTCGTAGGTTCAAATCCTGCCCCCGCAACCAAATTAAGTCGCGAGTTTCATTCTCAAGACGCCAAGCCGTTGATTCGCAAGAATCAGCGGCTTTTGCATTTCCGGGCGGCATGCATGCCGAGCACGTGTGCCAGGTACGTCTGCCAGCGCGTGCGCCCAGCATGCGCACCAACTTTGCCACCATGCCTTTCACCGCCTGCCTGGCGCTGGTGTTCGGTTGAATCAGCAGGGTCCCCATGGAAGTTCACAAGATCTATCTCATCGGTGGCGAGGACGACGAGGCCGCCGAGTTCATTGCGTCAGAGCAAGAAGATCGCTGCTCGCTGGTTTGCACGTATCGCGGCAAACGTATCGAAGCGAGTGCCGATGACTTTTTTGACGCGCTGTGCGAAGTCAGACGCCAACTCCAGACCGACGGCCTGATCCCGTTTTGCTACGGGGCCAGCCTGAATGTTTTTCCGTCAGCGATGAGCAGGCAAATGTCATCAGGCCTCTCCGCTTACCGCCTGACGCTCGGAAAACAGGCGCTGCGTGCCGACCTGGTTCAGATCTTCGCAGAAGGCCACGACGTGATTCCGGCCAGTGTGGAACATCAACAGCAGTTCTTCGATGACTGGTTGAAGTCCTTGTGAGGAGGGCAAAAAATCCGGTTCAGGGTTTGTTGTCTTCCGATGCTGAACGCAGTCTTTCTCAGCCCTTCGTGGGCTGTGCAGCACGCCACTCATCCCGGCTCAGGCGATACAGAATATGCCGGCGCATCGGGTGCCCTTCTTCGAGCGCGGGATGGTCGAAGAACTCATCCCGATGCACCATGCCCAGGCGCTGCATTACGCGCTGAGAGCGCTGGTTCGTCGGCACGGTGAAGGACACGATCTCTTTCAGGCCAAGCTGCTCGAAACCCACTGCCAAGGCCGCTTGCGCCGCTTCGGTCGCATAGCCCTTGCCCCAATGTTCCTTGGCGATGCGCCAGCCGATTTCCACACAGGGGCCGATCGGTAGTTCGATACGCGGCTCGTGAATGCCGACGAAGCCGATGAAGTCGGACACGCCGGGGACCTCCACGGCCCAGAAGCCCCACCCTTGTTCCGCGATTTCATTGGCCAGAATGTCGGCCAATGCGTCGCTTTGCAGGCGGGTCAGGGTGGACGGGAAGTGCTCCATGACCTCGTGGTCTGCCGTCAGCGCGGCAAACGGTGCGCGGTCGGATGGCAGCCAGGGGCGAAGGCGCAGGCGGGGGGTGGTGAGATTGAGTTTCATGATCGAGCACAGTGGGACCGACGAGCTGTATTGTCGCGCAGACAAGCGGTAAGTCAGCGCCAACGTTTCGCGCGCTTTACCAACCCAGCATCTTGGCACTGCTGCTTAGTGGCTCGCGCATGCCTTCCTTGATCGAGGCTTGCATGCCCGGTGTGCCAAGCAGACTCAGCGTCTCTTGCATCGATCGCCAGTCAGCCTCGGATACCAAGACTGCCCGATGATGTTCTCCCGCGATCAAGACAGGTTCATGCGCACTGCAAACCTGGTCGATCAAAAGCTCCAAATCAGCGCTTGCGACCGCTGCGTCAACAACAATGGGCGCCTCCAAGAATCGATAGCGCGCGGCAGTGCGGGAACTCAATGCACTGCCGCGTACATGATCTTCTCTTCCGTTGCCCCATCGCGCGTGAACTCTTCCACGATGCGACCTTGGCGGCTGACTAATATGCGGTCGGACAAGGCGAAGATTTCCGGCAGATAAGACGAGATCACCAGCACCGCCAGGCCCTGGTCGGCCAGGTCGCCGATCAGCTGATGAATCTCGGCAATCGCGCCCACGTCCACCCCACGCGTGGGTTCGTCGAAGATCACCAGCCTGGGCTTCTGCACCAGCGACTTTGCAATCACCACCTTCTGCTGATTGCCGCCGGACAATTCCACCACCTTCGCGTCGTCGCCAATCGCACGGATGTTCAGCTGCTTGCGCCAGGTGTCGGCCACCTCGCGCATCTCGGTCATGTTCACCGTGCGCGCCTGGCTCTGGCCGCCGGCCATCATGCCCATGTGGATGTTCTCGGCAATCGACATGGTCTCGAAGAAGCCTTCGATCTTGCGGTCTTCCGTCACGTAGACGATGCCGTCCTGGATGGCCTGGCGCGGGATGCGGTAGCGCACCGGGCGGCCTTCCAGGCGCACTTCACCGCCGTGCAGGAAGTCGCGCTTGACGGCGCCAGCGATGATCTTGGCGGTCTCCGTTCGGCCTGAACCCACCAGTCCGAACATACCGGTGATCTGACCCGCGTAGATCGAGAACGAGTTGTTCTTGACCATGCTGCCCATGGACAGGTTCTGCACGCTCAATATGCGTTTGCCGCGCGGGCGCACCGGGCGGGGCGCGTCGCGGTCGTACAGCTCGTTGGACAGGCTGCGGCCGACCATGGCCTTGATGATCTTGTCGCGGTCCAGGTTTGCAGTGTCATCGGTCAGCACGTGTTCGCCATCGCGCAAGATGGTGATGCGGTCCGAGATGGCCAATGCCTCTTCCAGCGCATGCGAGATGAAGATGATCGACACGCCGGACACCTTCAGGCGTTCCACCAGCGAGAAGAAGTAGCGCTTTTCTTCTGGCGTGAGCGACGCCGTCGGTTCGTCGAAGACGATCACGCGCGCCTGGTGATGAACGGCGCGGGCAATCTCCACCATCTGCTTTTGCGCGGCACCCAAGGACGACACAAGCCGCGCCGGGTCGACGCTGAAGTTCAGCGATTGCAAAAAAGTCTGGGCCGATATGTACAGGCCGCGCAGGCGGTTGAAGAACTTCTCGTTGCCCAGGTACAGGTTTTGGGCCACGGTCAGCGTGGGCACCAGGCTGGTTTCCTGGAACACCATGGCCACGCCGTGTTTCAAGGCCTCGGATGGCGTTTTGAAGGTGATGGCCTTGCCTTCCAGCACCACTTCGCCGGAGGTCGGTGCGATGATGCCGGCGATGATCTTGGTCAGCGTGGATTTGCCGGCGCCGTTCTCACCAAGCAGTGCGTGGATCTCGCCGCGGCGCAGCCTGAAGTCGATGTTCTTGACGGCGCTGACGCCGCGGTATTCCTTGCTGATCTTGCGCAGCGCGAGGATGGCGTCGTCGGTGCCGAGGGACGATGCAGAAGCGCTGCAGACAATAGACATTCCTTCAGTCCCTTGCTTGCTGGTATCTGTGTGCATGCTGTCCAGCCTCATGTCGGCAAACGCGAAGGGGGCGGGGTCGACGCAGGCAAGGACAACACCGCATCACCGCCCTGGCTCGCCAGGTACACGGTATCGCCCGCCTGCAGCACGCTGGTCACCCCATGCCGTCGCCCGTCTGCACGGCTGTGCCGGCTGGCCAGCGGGTTGCCGTCAGCGTCCAGCTGCACCACCAGTCCGTAGGATCGCGTGGGCGCCCAGGGCTTCAGAATGCCCATCTGCTTCAGGCCACCACGTTGCAGCGGTTCCAGGTGGCTGTTCTTGCTCGACAGGCTGGGGCAGATCCAGTGTTCGCGTGCAATCTCGCGCATCATGTCGCGGCGAAAGCCGTGTTCGCGCAGCACCAATTCGACGAGTTGGCTGCGGGCAGCGAACACGGCCAGCCATGCGCTACCGTCGGGCGCAGCGGTCATGCGGCCGGGGTAACCGGGCAGATCGCCCAGCACTTCCTGGGGCACCGACGGCTTGTCGGCAGCCAGTTCGATGATGCGATGCCGCCAGCTTTCCGACACGCGCACCCGTTTACCACCATCTACCGCCAGGAAGCCATTCGGCCACGCCAGATCGCGTGCCAGGCAGATCGATTCGCCGCTGCGCAGGTCCACGCGCCAGACCGAACCGGACGCGTTCTTTTCCATCAGATCGTGCTGCCAGTTGGCCGGACCATGATACGTCGATCCTTCCGAGACCAGTAGCGTATCGGCGTCCAGCATCAGCAGCGCAGTCGGACAATGGATCTTCCCGCCCTGCCCCCAGCCTTCGATGCGGCGGCCGTCATGTGGGCCACCACGAACCACGACGTGACCACTATCAAGCCCCGCGATCAAGGTGTCGTTGCCCCACGTGGCAAGACAAGCGATGCGGCTATCGAAATGGGCGAGCACGCTTTGCCCATCCACCATCAGCACCTCGCCCCCACTCGAACACAACAGCCGTCCACCCAGCCACACCAGGTTATCCGGCGCACGCAATTCAGCCACCAACGCCGCCTCGTCAATGCGCGTATCCGGCTGCAGCGCGCCATCCATCGGCGGCACCGTCACGGCCGCATCGCCACGGCCCAGCAGCGCGTCGAACATCCGGCGAAAGACGTTGCTCATGAGCGCTTGCCCCAGTAGCTCTGCTGGCTGGTCCAGCTGGTGTCGGCGCCCGGAATCTTGTAGCGGCCGATGCGGTTGTTGAACACGCCGCCCAGGTACAGGTAGCCCTTGTGTTCGCGCGGCGAGGTGATCATCGGATGGTTGTCGCCGCCGCTGTCCCAAAGCGACTGCAACACACGTCCGGCCTCGTCGAACTTGATTACGCAGCCGGTGTTCAGGTTGGGGAACAGCAACTCGTCCTGCGCCACACGCCTTGCCATGCGGCGACGGAAACCGGGGCGGCGCAGCGCCAATTCCAGGGACGGCGTGCGCATGCCCATGATGGCCAGCCAGTAGGTGCCGTCGGACGCGCGGTTGATGTTGTCCGGGTAACCCGGCAAATTCTCGATGACACGCTCGACGCGGCCGGCCTTTGGACCATCGAACCAGTAGCGGTTGATGCGGCAGGCCCACGATTCTGCAAAGAAGAAGGATTGCCCGTCGTGCGCCATGCACACGCCGTTGGGGAACACCAGGTTGCGCAGCACCGTGCGCGTGCTGTTGTTGCGTGGGTCGTAGCAGATCAGCCGACCATTGCCGCGGCTTTCCAGCGCGTCCAGCGGCCATTCGTGCATTTCGTAGCGTACGGTGGCTTCGCTGAAGAACACACGACCATCCGGGGCGATGTCGCAGTCATCGGCCAGGCGCAGTCGTGAGTCGTCGTTGATCGACCACGCGCTGCGGTTGGTCTCGTCAGTCAGCTTGGAGAACTTGCCGTCGGTGGCGATGCGGTACAGGCCCATGCCCGCGTCGCACAGCACCAGGCTGTCGTCACGGTCCATCGCAAAGCCCAGCGGCGTGCCGCCGATGTGCGCGAAAACTTCGATCTTCTTGTAGTCGGGTGCCAGGATGCGCAGGATGTCGCCGTGCCGCGAGCCCGTGTACAGGTTGTCATCGCGGTCGAAGATCATGTCTTCCGGGCCTTCCAGCTCGCCCAGGCCGATCAGCTCCACGTCCTTCAACGCGTTGTTCATCGCGTACGGAGAATCCGAACCGGGGTCGGTGGACGGTGCAGGCGGCAGGGCGAGGTAGGTCGGCGACACGTACATCTTCGCCAGCAGCTTGTGGCGGTTCTTCAGCCAGCGCACATCCACGCCGACTGCCACCAGCAGGATCAGGCCCAGCGCCAGCGAACTCGCCCCGCTGAGCAGCCCGATGCGCACCAGGCTGTCGGTGACCAGCAGCACGATGACCGCGCCGATCACTGCCTTGGGTACCGAGCCTTTGCCGCCGCCCAGGCTGTTGCCGCCCAGCACCGCAGCCGTCAGCGCCATCACTTCCATGCCCACGCCCGTGGACGGACCGGCATTGCCCAGGCGCGCGGCGTACAGAATGGCCGACACGCCGCACAGCACGCCCGACATCACATAGGTGGCGCAGATGGTGCGCGGTACCGAAATGCCCAGGTTGTAGGCAGACCGGCGCGAGCCACCGATGGCCATCACATGCCACCCCGGCCGGGTACGCGACAGGAAAATGTGCCCCGCCACCGCGCAGACCGCAAACAGCAGGAAGCTGAAGGGGATGCCGAAGACCGTGCCTTGGCCGACGAAGTCCCACGCCGGATATTCCAGGAACACCGCCGAGATGTCCGCCGCGTGACGCATCAGCAGCATGTCGACGATGGCGCGCACGATGATCAGCGTGACCAGGGTGGTCAGGAAAGCGCGCAGCTTCAGGTAACCCACCAGCAGGCCGTTGACGAGGCCAACCAGGCCGCACACGATCAGCACCACGGGAACCATGGCCGCAATCGGCCACTGCAGCACGTTCATCAAATACAGCGCAACGATGTTGCCCAGCGCGACGTTGGACCCCACGCTCAGGTCGATGCCGCCCGCCACCATCACGATCATCATCGCGCAGACGACGAAGGCAAACTCGCCCAGCAGTCGCGAGGTATCGGTGGCCATGGACACCGACAGGAAGTTCGGGATCTGCGAATGGAACACCGCAATCGCAATCAGCAGGCTCAGCACCGGGATCGCGTTCTCGATCCAGCGCTTGGCCAGCAATTCACCCAGCAGATGATCCGGGATCAACCGGTAGCGCCACTTCAGGAAACTTTCGTACAAGGCCATGCCCCCAAAGGTCCTTACACGGACAGAAAGACGGTGCTCGTTGCCACCTGTTCACACAGGTGGAAGACGGCGCGGACGCCCGTCTGCCTTCGCCACACAGGCTGCGGCACGGACCTCAGCATCTGTTCGTCAGTACCGGACAGGCAGGCGGGACAGCCATCCGTCGGTCCGCCCACCCTGCACCGCCCGTGTTTACGATTGTTTGTAGTCGTTCAAGTCCCAGCACGACTCGGCCTTCGATTTGTCCAGCACGGTCAGCTTGGAATACAGGTAGAACTTGGCGGTACCGGCCTTCTGCTTCTGCTGCAACACGGTCTTGATGGCGGATGCCAGGTCGTGCCCTTGTGCGGGGGCATCGAAGCTCACGTAGTGGGTGAAGATGCCCTTGGACAGGTTCTCGCACGCGCTCTTGGCACCGCCACCCGAGGACACCACCAGCACCGGCTTGGCAGGCTTGGCGTCGCGCACGGCATTGCCGATGCCCACATCCATGCCGTCCCAGAAGCCGGCGATACCGCACAGGTCGGGGTTCTGGCGCAGCACCGTGGTGGTAATGGCGTAGGCCTTGGAAGAATCCCAGTCGGCCGCCTGGTTCGACACCACCTTGATGTCCGGGTGCTTTTCCAGCACGTTGTTGATGCCGCGCAGCTGGTAGGTGCTGGCCGGATCCGTGACCGCGCCCTGCATCACCGCAATCTTCTGCGAGGTTCCTGCGCCGCAGGACTTCACCAGTGTTTGTGCAGCGGCTTCGCCAATTGCCGTCCAGTCCACGCCCACGTAGGCCGAGGACGAATAGATCGCCTTGGTGTTCAGTTGGATCACCGGAATGCCTTCGTTCTCGGCGCGCTGGATGATCTTCGCGAACGAGGTGACGTCCACGTTGTGCACCACCATCACGTCGGGCTTCTCGCCGATCATGGTGCCCAGCGCCTGCGCGCCCACATCGGCCTTCCAGCTGTAGTCACGCACGTTCAGCTGCACGCCCAGCGGCTCCAGTTCACGGCGCGCGGTAGCGACCCAGGCCTGGCTCAGGTCCAGCCCCATGGTGGCGACCAGAATCGATACTTTCTTGCCCTTGAAGGCGTCGTAGTAGACCTGGCGGCCGGGATCGACGATGCCGGTTTGCTGCGCCAGCGCGCTGCCGGCGGCGAGCACCAGACCGAGCCCGAGACCGGCTGCGGCCACGCTTTTGCGAATAGAGGTCATGGGGTGTACTCCTGACGGGACGGCGCGGGGCGCCCGTGGTTAGGGGTCAGTGAAAGAAACGGTGCAGATCAGGAACGACTTAAATATCGCCTTGCTGCGCCGTCTGCTCGTCGCGCGGGTTCAGCACGCTGTCGACGATGATGGCGGTCAGCAGGATCAGGCTCTTGATCACGTTCTGCAGCGTGTATTGCAGGTTCATGATCGTCATGCCATTGATCAAAATGCCGATCAGCAAGGTGCCGACAATCACATTGCGCACGCCACCCTTGCCGCCCGCCAGACCAATGCCGCCCAGCACCACGACCAGGATCACGTCGTAGACCAGCGAAGAATTGGCGACGCGCGTATTCATGGTGGCGACAGTGGCCGCCGTGACGATGCCCGCCAGATAACCCACTACGGCAGTCAGCACGTACTGCAGGCAGATGATCGGCCGCACTGGCAGGCCCGTCAGGCGCGCGGCCAGCGGGTTGTCGCCGATGGCGCGAATGTAGCGACCGGCGCGCGCGTAGTGGAAAAACAGCGCAGCCAGGACCGCCACCATTGCGAACACCAGCACCGGCATCGGGATGCCAAGCAGCGCGCCGGTGCCCATCTGCTGGACCGTGTCCCAGTGGGATGGCAGCGGAATGATTTCCTGGTTCAGCAGACTGAACATGCCCAGGCCGTAGACCACCGCACCCATGCCGAGCGTGGCAAACAGCGCCGGGATCTCGACGTAGGCGACAAGAATGCCGTTGATGATGCCCACGGCCAGGATCAAAGCCAGGCCGGTCAAGAGCGGCACCGTAGCGGACTGCCCCGGCTGCGCCAGCGACATGGCCCAGGCCACCGCAATCACCATCGATGCGACCAGCGACAGATCGATGCCACGGCCGATGACGACAATGGCCATCGCGATGCCGAGAATACCCAGCACCGACACATTGCGCAGCAAGGGAAGAAGATTGTCGACGCCGACGAAACCCGGCAGCGTGAACGCGAACACCACGAACAAGGCCGCGGCGATGCCAAGGACGATGCGTTCCTGACTGAAACGCAAAGCAGACGCGGCCCGAGCCGGTCGCATGGGAGGTGCAGACGCGATGATCTTTCTCCTGCCGACCTGCGCCGGCATGCCGCCCCGGTGTGGCCGGGGCGTGCGGATATTTTTTTTATGTCTTCGCGAATGCTATCCGAGCCGGGGAGGCTCGGGCACCCGGCAATAGCCCGGGGTTTGGGGGGCCTGGTGCAGCATCTGGCACCGGTGATGCAGTTGGCAGCGACGCAGAAAGAACGCTCAGCCGAAGACGAACATGTCCTTGTACACGGCACTGACCTCGCTCAGATTGCCGACGAGCAAGGAACCCGACAGGCTGATGATCGTGTCGCTCTCGTTGAATACCGGGTTGTCGTCGTTGATGACCAAGTAACCGCCCTTCAAGCTGCCCGAGGAGCCATAGATATAAACGACCTGAGCCAAGGCACTGGTAGAGGCAGTCTGAGAGATTCCAAACCCGCCCGCCGCGTTCAGTTGCGCGAAAATATCGGCGTAGGTGCTAAGCGGATCGTTGGTGCTAAGCGCAGGAACAAAAGAAGCGGCTAGGGAACTGGCCAGCCCAGTGGCGTTGCTGAACGTGATGCCGGTGCCGTATGCATTCTCGGCCGTGGACAACTGGACCTTGTCTGCCCGTTCAAAGTTATTGATCTTGTCGATCTTGGCCGTGTCGTTGTCTGTCGCCAGAATCGGCTGCGAGCGCGTCTCGGCCTGGGTGCCCAGGATCACCTTGTCGGCGCCGCCACTCAGGCTGATGGTGTCGACACCCGCCCCGCCAGCCACTGTCACGCCTTGCGTCAAGGCGCGCAGGTTGATGACGTCGTCGGCTGCGTCGCCCAGCACCGTCAACGCAAACTCGCTCGCCAACTTGGGGTTCAGCGCCGGCCCGCTCGCGGTCGATAGTTGTGTAGGTGTCAGGGTGACCGCACCCGACAGGCCGCCGGCGGCGAAGCTCGCGATCTTGTTCACCACCTTGTCGATCTCCGCCGCGCTTGCGCCGGTCATCGACGCCCGCGTTCCCGTGCCGGCCTTGTCCAGCAGAACCACGCTGACGCCGTCTGCGACCAGAGCGAGGTCCAACGACAAGTTGTTGATGGCATCGACTTTGCCGATGCCCGTCACCAATGCGCCAAGCTTGGTGCTGTCGACAATATTGGTCGCATCGACCACCACATTGGCTGCCGCGCTCGTCTTGGTGCCGAGCAGGCTGGCGAATTGTGTGGCGGTCAGATCGTTCGGCAGTGCAAGCGTGCCAGTAATGCCATCGGTCGCGATGTTGGCGGCATAGGTGCTCAGTACCGCAATCTGCGCAGCCGTGGAACCCGTTGCCACCACCGTCGCGCCCACCGCTTTGGACAGCAGGTTTCCGGCGACCGCCACCTGGCTACCCGCGCCATTGATGTTGGCGAGCACCAGCGACAGGTTGCTCACGCCGTCCACTTTGGCAATGCCCTCGCTGACCACAATGAACGTGGCGGTGTTCATGCCACTGGCGTTGACCTGCACGTTGGCCGAGGCAGCTGTCTTCGCGCCGAGCAAGGTGGTGAGTTGCGCATCGTTCTGCGCGCTCGATAGTGCAAGGTCGCCGGTAATGCCGCTGACTGCGATCTGCGAGATACCCACGGCCACCTCGGCCAATTGCAGCGCCGCCATGCCCGTCGCGTTCACGGTCACGTTCGACCCCCTCCACGCGGCCAGCTTGCTGATGATGTTGGCGGGCGTGTCGGTCGAGGTGAGATTCAGTGCAGGTTCTGCGGGCGATGTCGTCACTGGATCAACGATACCGAGCGCCAGCTTGGTGGCCGACACCATCGACAGCAGCTTGTCCGTCACGAGCGCAAGCGTCGACTTCGCCAAGGACAGGTCATTGCTTTTCACCTCGGTCGCGAAATAGACGCCAAATTCGATCTTGTTGGCAAACATGGCGCGGTCGGCCACCGTTTGCGCGTAGGCGGCGTCGCTCAGGCCAGCCGGCTGGGTCGCCAGCGGCGTGGACACGAGCTCGGTGATCTGCCCCACCAGCGCCGCGCGTGCCGCCGTGCTGCCTGCACCGCCATTCGTCTGCAATGCGGCCGACCAGAATGCCAGGCCCTCGGGGTCTGGCGACCGGCCGAACACCGTGGTGTAGAAGGCGGTGACGAACTGCGCGTTGGTCTGACTGGCGGGATAGATCGCCAGCGCTTCCGGGCTGCTCAGGACGGTCTGGGTCAGGCTGGCCAGCGAGGCGCCGTTATTGACGGCCTGGACCCAGAATGCGAAGCCGCTGGCATCCGGCGCACGGTTGAACAAGGCGGTGTAGAGCTTGGCGACGGCGATGTTCTGCGAGGTGAGATTGGCCATGGGCGGCTTTCTGAGGGGGAATGAAGCAGCTCAGTACCCTAGGCCAACCTATCGTTCCGGTTTGGTTACAACATACGTATTAATAGCGTAGCAGCAGCCGTCATTACGCTTTGCACATGCATTCTTCTACACGAAGATTCGGTCTACCCATCATCGCGATTAGAATTATCTAGTTCATGTAGATGACTGCATGAGCCTTGCTCAGATCGGCAGTTTCCGCAGAAAGCCGACTTGGATTCGATCAGGGCAGGCCCGTGTTCAGGGAAACGTGTGATGTGGATAGTCGTTCTGTGCCCCGCCAGCGACGAAGCATGAAAAGGGCTGGGCGGCATGCAATGCCGGACCCAGCCCTGTTGTCATTCAGACCTCTCGATCAGAGTTGCCTTCGCACCTGCATTGATGCACGTTGATCGGCAACACGCCAATGCATCAAGCGATCTCGATCACCGGCACACCAGAGGCGGCGAAACCAACCAAGCTGACGATGAAATCAGCGTCCGTGAAGTCCCCGACTTTATCGTTGACGATGAGATACGTCCCTGCTAGTCCACCTCCGGTCACTCTGACGACCAGCGCGCTAGCCGCACTTGCAGTCGAGGCGGTTTTCACCACAGCGCCGTCGGCATTCAATGCGGTGTAAATCTCGTTGAAACTGGCGGCGGTAGAGACCGTTGCCTCATTGACAACGGCAGTACCTGCGTCCAACGCGATATTGTTTGCGTAGGCGCTGAGGTTGGTCGACAACAATATTTTGCTGCCCACTGACAAGCCGGAGATCTTGTCCAGATTTGACGTATTAGCATTGTTACCCGAGAAGTCGGTGACATATCGGCTGTCCGCCGTTGAGGCAATCCTGACCGAGTCACTTGCCTTGGCCAAGGTGATGGTATCGGCACCACTGCCGCCAACTACCGTTACGGCTTGCGTGAAGCCGCTTGTGTCGATAGAGCTGGCCCCGTTGACGCCGGTACCCGCGTCGGTGATCGTCAGGCTGCTACCCGCCGCAAGCTTGGTGCTCAAGGTCGGTTTGGTCAGCACGTCGTTGACTTGCGTATAGGTCAAGACCACTACACCGTCCAGGCCGCCGTCAGCGATCTTGGAAATGTTGGTGACCACGCTGGCCATTTCGGCGTCCGACGCACCAGTGGCCGTCACGCTGGCGCTTGCCGCTGAGGACTTTGCCAGCAAGGTGCTCGTCACGGTGTCGGTAATCACGCCGTCGCCGAGCGCCAGGCTCATGCCTGTCACAGTTTGGACTTTGTTTGCAGCGTCGGCCACGTTAACAAGCTTCGCCGCGCTCATGCTGTCAGCGGTCACGGTGACGGTCGTGCCCGAATACTTGGCAAACACGCCGGCGACGTCCGTTACGGCGTTGGTGATCGCCAAATCACCCGAGATGCCGGTCGTGGCGATCTTTGCAATGTTGGTTTCGATCGACGCAACTTCGTTTGCCGTCGCGCCAGTGGCCACCACATTGAGGGTATCCGCCGCGGCCTTGGCCATCAGGTTCGCAGCAACTGCATCTTCGCTGGCATTCAGCGCCAGCGTCCCGACGATACCGGTGGTCGAGATCTTGGCGGTCGAGACCAGTAGCGCGTCGAGTTGCGCTTTGTTCATGCTGGTCACATCCACCGTTGCCGTAGTGCCCGCGTACTTCGCCAACAAGGCTGTGATGTCCGTATCAGAGACTGCGCTGGTAACTGCCAGCGTGCCCGTGATGCCGTTGGCAGCGATGCTGCCTAGGTTAGTGACCAGCGAGCCAACTTCCGCAGCGGTGCCGCCGGTGGCAACCACACCAAGCGTGCCGGCCGCTGCCTTGGCCAGCAGATTCGCAGCAACCGCATCTTCGCTGGCGTTCAGTGCCAACACGCCCGTGACGCCGGTGGCCGAGATCTTGGCGGTCGAGACCAGCAGTGCGTCGAGTTGCGCTTTGTTCATGCTGGTCAGATCCACCGTTGCCGTGGTGCCAGCGTACTTCGCCATCAAGGCCGTGATGTTTGTATCGACCACCGCATTGGTAATCGCCAGCGTGCCTGTGATGCCGTTGGCAGCGATGTTGCCCAGGTTGGTGACCAGCGATCCGACTTCTGCAGCCGTACCCCCAGTGGCAACCACGCCGAGCGTGCCAGCAGCGGCCTTGGCCAGCAGGTTCGCAGCAACCGCATCTTCGCTGGCGCTCAGCGCCAAGGTGCCGGTAATGCCAGTGGTAGAAATCTTCGCGTTCGCCGCCGACAAGGCATTCAGTTGCGCCGCCACCATGCTGGTGACGTCCGCCGTGACGCCGGTACCGGTGTACTTGGCCAGCAAGGCCGTGAGGTTCGTGTCGGTGACGGCGCTGGTGATCGCCAGCGTGCCCGTGATGCCGTTGGCAGCGATGTTGCCCAGGTTGGTGACCAGTGAGGCGATCTCGGTGACGGACCCGCCCGTCGCGACGACATTGGCGCCTGTGGCCTTGAACAACAGCGCGGCAGTCGCTGCATCGTCAACCGAGTTCAAGTCAAGCGTCAGCCCGGTGATGCCGCCCACAGCAATCTTGCCAGCGGCGGCCACTACCGCGGTGATTTGGGCCGACGTCATGGTGGAAGCATTCACCACGGCGGTGGTACCGGTGTACTTGCCGGCCAGGGTGCCGATGTCCGTCTCGCTGACGGCCGACGTGATGGCCAATGCGCCGGTGATGCCGTCAACCTTGGCGCCAGCAGCAGTCAGGATGGCAAGCTTGGTCGGGTCCATGTTGGTGGCGTTGACTTGAACGTTGGCGGCCAGCCCAGTTTTGGCGCCGAGCAGCGTCGTCAGCTGCGCATTCGACAAGCTATTGTCGAGGCCAAGCGTCCCGATGATGCCCTCGTCCGCGACATTGGCGAGCAAGGTGCTCAGCAAGATCAGCTTGGCGCTGTCGGCGCTGGTCGCGTCGATCTTTGCCGCGCTTGTCTTGCCCAGCAGTGCAGTAGCAAAGGTATCGGTGATCAGTGCATCGCCCACGGGCAGCGTCAGGTTGGTGATGCCGTTTGCAGCAATCTTGCTGGTGCCGGCGGCAACGGCAGCCAGTTGTGCCGCGCTCATGTTCAAGGCGTCAACGGTGCCGGATGCGCCCGGGTAGGCGGCGAGCTTCGCAGTGATGTCTGCGACCAGATCGACGCTGGTGATGGCCAAGGTGGGCACGGGCGCGGGACCACCGGTGGCGAGTTCACGTGCCGCGGCCAGCGAGCCCGGGACATTGGTGACGAGCAACATGGCCGACTTGGCCAGCGTGGTGTCGTTGCTCTTCAGTTCGGTCGCAAAGTACACGCCGAACTCGATCTTGTTGGCGAACATCGCGCGGTCAGCGACCGTCTGTGCGTATGCGGTGTCGCTGATGCCGGCCGGCTTGTTGCTCAGCGGCGTGGCGACCACCTCGGTGATCTGCTGGATCAACAGCGAACGCGCTGCCGGGCTGGCGGAACCGCCATTGCTGGCCAGCGCAGCAGCCCAGAATGCCAGGCCTTCCGGATCCGGGGCGCGACCAAATACGCTCGTATAGAAAGCAGTCACGAACTGCGCGTTGGTCTGGCTCGTCGGATAGATCGCGAGCGACTCCGGGGAGGTCAGGAAACCCTGCGCCAAGGTGCCGATCGATGCGCCGTTTTCATAAGCCTGAACCCAGAACGTGAACCCCGCTGCATCCGGTGCGCGGTTGAACAAGGCCGTGTACAACTTGGCGATGGTGGTGTTTTGCTGGGTCAGATTGGCCATGGCTCGCTTTTGCGTATTAAAAAAAGTGAGCCAATTAAATAACCCGGAATGCACGCGAATTAAATTCGTATCCGCGGATGTTACAAAATATAAGCGATTATCCTGGCGCCGGGTAGCGTGAGGACAACATTCTAGCTGCTGATGTTTGGGATATCGCGGAAACCATAAGCACGGATAATGCAAAACTCAATGAATCTTCCACCACAAATACTTCCCGCAGGGAGAGTGGCCTGCCCATAGCAGGAGCGTTGAAGGCAAGAGAACTTGGCGCTTGGTTCGGCAATGGCGACCCAGCGCATTTTTCCAAAAAAATCATAATCTCATCCAAAACGATGAGAAAATCTGTCATCTAAAATCAGTAAATGATTTTTTAGCAGAAGCAGCTTGAAATAAGCCTGCTTGCTTGTTGATGATGGCTCGCGGCAAACAGGTTGTCGCAAATGGCTCGAATGCGCGCGCAGTGGAAGAACGGTGCGCGACCAGCGACAAATCGATGCCGCGCCCGATGACGACAATGGCCATCGCAATGCCGAGGATGCCCAGCACCGACACGTTGCGCAGCCGAGGAAGAAGATTGTCGACGCCGATGAAGCCCGGCAGCATGAAGGCAAAGACCACGAACAAGGCCGCGGCGATGCCAAGGACGATGTGTTCCTGGCTGAAACGCAAGGCAGACGCGGCCCGAGCCGGGAAGGCTCGGGCATCCGGCAATAGCCCGGGGCTGGGGGGGTGCAGTATCTGGCACCGGCGATGTAGTTGACCGCCGGTACCAAAACGAGCATTCAACCGAAGACAAACATATCTTTGAATACGAGCACCCCAGACAGAGCGCCATTACTCAACAGTCCCGACAAACTGATGAAAGTGTCGTTCACATCGAATGTTGGGTTGTCATCATTGATGATCAGGTACCCGCCTTTCAGGCTGCTCTCTTGACGGCCAGGGGTAAGGTCCTGGAAATAAATATAGGACACCTGAGCCACAGCGCTGGTGGATGCAGTTCGCGGAATGCTGCTTGAGGATGAATTCAGTTGCGATACTAAATCGGCAAAGGTGGCTGGCGTGAAGCCGCTAAACCACAGCGAGGGCAGCGTGTCGTCACCGGCCAGCACCGTTTCACTGCTGAACGTGATACCGGCCCCGTACGCATCCCGCTCTGTTGACAGCTGGATTTTGTCGGTACGCTCAAGATTGACTATCTTGTCAATCTTGAGCGTATTGACATCGGTTTCCACAAAGGGTTGCGAGCGCGTCGCAAGCTGATCGCCCAAGATCACCGTGTCCGTCCCGGCACCCAAGGTAATCGTGTCGACGCCTGCACCGCCGCTCACCGTCACGCCCTGAGTCAATTCGGTCAGGTTGATGACATTGTCGTTCGCATCGCCAACCACACTCAGTGCAAACCCGCTCGCCAATTTGGGATTGAGCGTCAAGGGAGTTGTCGCCAACAGTTGCGCTGACGTCAGCGTCATTGCGCCTGACAAGCCGCCGTCGCCAAACAATGAGATCTTGTCCAAAAGCTTTGCGACTTCCGCAGTGCTCGCGCCAGTCGTCGCGGCGCGCATGCCAGCACTTCCCTTGTCCAGCAGCACAAGGCTGACACTGTCGCCCACCAGATTGAGGTCCAGCGACAGCTTGTCGAGGGCATCGACCTTGCCGATTCCATTGGCCAGCGCAGCGAGCTTAGTGCCGTCGACCCAGTCGGTCGCATCGACGACAACGTTGGCTGCCGCAGCGGTTTTGGTGCCGAGCAGTTTGCCGAGTTGGTCGGCAGTCAGATCGTTGGTCAGCGCGACATTCCCTGTGACGCCATCTATCGCGACATTGTCGATATAGGTAGCCAGCGCTGCTATCTGTGCCGCCGTCGAGCCTGTTGCCACCACTGTCGCCCCGGACGCCTTGGATAGCAGGTTCTCCGCAGCAGCCACCGTTCCACTGAGGTCGGCGAGGCTGAGCGACAGGCCACTGATGCCGTCTACCTTGGCAATGCCATTGCTGAGCGCAAGCAACTTGTCAACGCCCATGCCACTCGCATTGACCTGCACATTGGCCGCATCGGCGGTCTTGGTCCCGAGCAAGGCGATAAGCTGAGCGTCGCTCAGTCCGTTGGACAAGGCGAGGTCACCGGTGATGCCGCCGGTGGCGATATTACCCACGTTGGTGACCAGCGAGGCAACTTCCGCGGCCGTGCCGTCGGTGGCGACCACGTTGAGCGTGCCGGGCGCGGCCTTAGCTAGCAGGTTCGCAGCAACCGCATCTTCGCTGGCGTTCAGTGCCAGCGTGCCGGTGATACCCGTCGTCGAGATCTTGTCGGTTGAGACCAGCAACGCATCGAGTTGCGCTTTGACCATGCCGGTCACATTCACCGTTGCCGCGTTCCCCGAGTACTTCGCCAGCAAAGCCGTGATGTTCGTATCGGCGACGGCGCTGGTGATTGCCAGCGTCCCCGTGATGCCATCGGCGGCGACATTGCCCAGATTGATGACCAGCGAGGCAACTTCCGCAGCCGTGCCGTCGGTGGCGACCACATTGAGGGTACCTGCCGCCTTGGCCAGCAGGTTTGCAGCAACTGCATCTTCGCTGGCGCTCAGCGCCAACACGCCTGTGATGCCGGTGGTCGAGATCTTGGTGTTGGCCGCTGACAGAGCATTCAGTTGCGCCGCCACCATGTTGGTGACGTTAGCTGTAACGCCAGTACCGGGGTACTTGGCCAGCAAGGCCGTGATGTTAGTGTCGGTGACGGCGCTGGTGATTGCCAGCGTGCCCGTGATGCCGTTGGCGGCGACATTGCCCAGATTGGTGACCAGCGAGGCGGTTTCAAGGTCGGATCCACCCGTCGCGACGACGGTGGCACCAGCCGCCTTCGACAACAGCGCGGCAGTCGCCGTGTCGTCAACCGAGGCCAAAGCCAGCGCCAGCGAGGTTATACCGCCGACGGCCACCTTGCCAGCGGCTGCAGCCGCGGCGACCAATTGTCCGGTTGTCATGGTAGAGGCATTCACAAGGGCAGTCGTGCCGGTGTACTTGCCAGCCAGGGTGCCAATGTCCGTCTCGTTGATGGCGGAGGTCAAGGCCAGAGCGCCGGTGATGCCGTCAACCTTGGCGCCAGCAGCAGTCAGGACGGCAAGCTTGGTCGGGTCCATGGTGGTGGCGTTGACTTGAACATTGGCGGCCAGGCCCGTCTTGGCTCCGAGCAGCGTCGTCAGTTGTGCAATCGACAAACCATCGTTGAGGCCAAGCGTGCCAATGATGCCCTCGTCCGCAACATTGGCGAGCGAGGTGCTCAACAAGACCAGCTTGGCGCTATCGACACCCGTCGCGTCGATCTTCGCCGCGCTTGTCTTGCCCAGCAACGCAGTGGCGAAGATATCGGTGATCAACGCATCGCCCAGGGGCAGCGTCAGGTTGGTGATGCCGTTTGCAGCAATCTTGCTGGTGCCGGCGGCAACTGCGGCCAATTGGGCCGCACTCATCGTCGCGGCATCGACGGTGCCGGATGAGCCCGGGTAGGCAGCGAGCTTGGCGATGATGTCTGCGACCAGATCGGCGCTGGTGATGTCCAAGGTGGGCACGGGCGCAGGGCCACCGGTGGCGAGCTCACGTGCGGCGGCCAGCGAGCCCGGAATATTGGTGACGAGCAACATGGTCGACTTCGCCAGCGTGGTGTCGTTGCTCTTCAGCTCGGTGGCGAAGTACACGCCGAACTCGATCTTGTTGGCGAACATCGCGCGGTCAGCGACCGTCTGTGCGTATGCGGTGTCGCTGATGCCGGCCGGCTTGATGTTCAGCGGCGTGGCGACTACCGCGGTGATCTGCTGGATCAACAGCGAACGCGCTGCGGGGCTGGCGGAACCGCCATTGCTGGCGAGCGCAGCGGCCCAGAATGTCAAACCCTCCGGATCTGGTCCGCGGCCAAACACGCTCGTATAAAAAGCGGTGACGAACTGCGTGTTGGTCTGGTTTGTGGGATAGATCGCGAGCGCTTCTGGCGAGGTCAGGAAGCTCTGCACCAAGGTGTCTAGCGACGCGCCGTTTTCATAAGCCTGAACCCAGAACGTGAACCCCGCTGCATCCGGTGCGCGGTTGAACAAGGCCGCGTACAACTGGGCGATGGTGGTGTTTTGCTGGGTCAGATTGGCCATGGCTCGCTTTTGCATTTCAAAAAGTGAGTCACTTAATAACCCGAAACGCTGACCCATCGAGCTATGAGTGCGCAGCGTTACAAAATACGAGTGATTACATTACTACTCGGTAGCGGGAGGGCAACGTTTTATCTGTTGATATTTGGAATACCACAGCAGCCATAAGCAAAAACGATGCAAATTCCTGTACTTCCGAGGTAAATACGTACATGCCAACGCGGCGACTTATCTTGCCTTCAGCGAGGTCAAACACGATGAAGTCGGCATCTATTTTGGTGATGAGAGCACCGGTATTTTCCGATCATGCCCGACATCTCATTCAAAATGATTAGAAATCAGCCGGCCGACATCAATTTTGATTTGTACTCGGAACGTCACTCGTTATTTTTTATGGGTGATGCGGCTTCTGCTATGGCCAACTTGCACGGCCTTGGAAAGCCTGTACGCGATTCGCGCAGCGTGAAAGCCATCACGCTGCGAGCCATGCACTAGATCTTCCGCAAAAAATCCACTTCCTTCGACTCAATCAACGCCGGCCCATGCTCACGGAAATGCGCAATATGCGCAGTCTTCCCGTGCCCTGCCAGCGCTTCCTGGCTTTCCCAGCGCTCGATGAACACAAAGCGACGCGGTTCCTTGATGTCGACGTGCAGGTCGTATTGGAGGCAACCCGGCTCTTGCCGGGTGGGCTCCACAAGCGTCTGCAGCAGAGCTTCCAGCTTGGCTTCTTCGCCGGGTTTGGCGACGAAGATGGCAACGCCTGGGATATCGGACATGGTGTTTCTCCGGTAAGTGATGGTCTGCTTGATCGGCTAACGCACGCGCGCTAGCAATGAATGGTCGGGCGATTATCGGCCGCCCGAGCTTGAATCCACCTGTCGCGATCTTGAACTTTCATCTTGCTACAGGGCCCGGGGAAAGATCCGTCGAAGGAGCAACGGGGTCTGCGGCCTTGGGGGCGGGCGTAGAGACAGGAGCAGGCTCCACAAGCGGAGCGCTTGGCGGCACCACCGCCGCGTCTGCTTTCTCCGCGGTTTCCATCACTTCCGCCTCCACACCAAACTCCACATCCTCCTCATCCGCCGCCACTGCCTGCCCTGTCACCCCCGCAAAGTCGATCACCGGCATTGCAACCACCGGCGGCGGCGGGACTGCCGCTTCGGCGCGGGACTCGGCCAGGACCTTCTCGATATCGGCGTGCAGGCGGTTCAAGGCCCCTGCCTTGTCCACCCACCAGTCGGTCGACCACAGGCGCAGCAGTTTCCAGCCTAGGCCTTGCAGCACGCCGCTGCGCACCTTGTCGCGGTCACGTGCGGTGGCCGCGCTGTGGTACGCCGCGCCGTCGCATTCGATGCCGACCAGATAGTCGCCGGGACGGTCGGGGTGGACGATGCCCAGGTCGATGCGGAAGCGGGAAACGCCAATCTGCGGCACCACTTGCCAGCCCTTGTCGCGCAGGCCTTTGGCCACGGCTTCTTCGAATGGTGAGTCGTAGCCGCCGACCGAGCCTTGTACGGCTTCGGCCAGTGCTCGCGGGCCGCGCTGAGCGAACTCGATGAAGTGCTTCAGGTCGCGCACGGCGCGGGCGCTGGTGCGGTTCAGGTCGACCATCGACGGGTCGAAGGACGAGAACACCAGCATTTCGCGGCGCGCGCGGGTCACGGCCACGTTCAGGCGGCGCCAGCCGCCTTCTTTGTTCAGCGGGCCGAAGTTCATCGACATGCTGCCTGCGCCGGCCTCGGTCGGCCCGTAGCCGATGCCGAGCATGATCAGGTCGCGCTCGTCGCCCTGCACGGTTTCCAGGTTCTTCACCACCACCGGTTCGCGCTGGTCTTCCTGGAAGTAGGGTTCGATCTCGGGATATTGCTGGCGTGCCCGGTCGAGCAGGTCGGTGACCAGCTTCTGCTGGTCGGTGTTCAGCGTGATGATGCCGATCGAGCGGCCGGCCCGGGTGAAAGCCGGGTCGAGCAGGCGGCGCACGGTCTCAGCCACCATGGCCTCGGCTTCCAGCTGGTTGTAGCGGCCCCTGCCCTTGGCGTAGACGCCTTGCACGCGGCGCCATTCGACGGCGCTGGCGCGGGTTTCCGAGGCCGGGAAGGTAATGAGCTTGCCGTCGTAGTACCGATGGTTGGAAAACGCGATCAGGCTTTCGTGGCGGCTGCGATAGTGCCAGCTCAGGCTGTGGCTGGGCACGCCGGCGCCCAGGCATTCGTCCAGGATGCTTTCCATGTCTTCTTCGACGTCGTCTTCGCTGGCGTTCGGCCCGCGCGCAAAGAAGCTGGTGGGCGGCATCTGGCGCGGGTCGCCGGCGATCACCACCTGCTTGCCGCGGGCGATCGAGCCGATGGCGTCCCAGGGGGAAATCTGCGAGGCCTCGTCGAAGATCACCAGGTCGAACAGTGCCTGGTCGGGCGGCAGGTATTGCGCGATCGACAGCGGGCTCATCAGCATGCAGGGCGCAAGCTTGCCCATGGCATCGCCCATCTCGGCAGCCAACTGGCGCAGGGGTTTGTGGCGGCGCGACTTCTGCAGTTCGTGTTTCAGGATGCCGAAGCCGCCTTGTTTGCCGATCTCGTTTTTCGACGGGATCAAGCCGCAGAGCTTGGCGCGGATGTAGCGCACCGACAGGCCGGACAGGCGATCGTCGAGCTTGCGATAAGCCTCGATGTCGCTCATGTGTTCGGCCGGCACGAAGTTGCGCAGCAGCGGCTCGGAATCGATGACATCAGCGGCAAACCAGCGTGCGTATGCGGTCTCGAAGACGTCTGCCGCGCTGCCGTCGGCAAGCGTCTGCGCCACCACGGCGTCCACCACCGGGCTCAGGCCCAGTGCGATCGCATCAGCACGCACCCGCTGCCAGTCGCACCAGGCTTTCAGCTGGGTGGCCTGCGTGGTGACGGCCACCGCAGCAGCGCGCAAGACCTGCACGTCCTCGGGCAAGGTGGTGTCGCCGGTGGCCAGTTCCATGAAGCGCGTGGCGGCCGCCACGTGCGCATCGTTTGCGATCTTCAGGCGTTGCAAGGAAATCGCGATGTTGCCGTCCTTGCCCAGCAAGTCATTGCCGTCGCCGACCAGGCTGGCCGTGGCGCGGCGCAAGGCAACCAAGTGTTCGGGCGACTCGGCCAGCGCGCTCAAGGACGGGCGCAGGCGTTCGGCCAGATCCAGCGCGGCAGCCAGGCGGCTGGTGTCGCTGGACAAGCCGGCCCAGCCGGGCATGCCGGTCAGTGCGGCGTTCAAGCCATCCAGCTCGGTCAGCAGCCCGCGCAGTTGCTTCAATACCGGCAAGTCCTTGGCCGGATCGGGCATGCCGGTGGTGCCGCCTTGGGCGGCCAGCGCCTGGGCGACTTTCTTCTTGGCCATCGTGGCAAAGAACCAGAATTTGCCGCTGGCGGCCGTCCAGTTCTGCTCGACCTGTTCGATGGGCACGCGGCGGCTGGCCTCGGCTGCATAGGGGACCGACAGGCGTTTTTCCAGCTGCTGATAGCTGCCCAGCAGTTCGCTGGCTCGGCGCGCGGCAGCCACCTTGGCTTTCATGTCGGGCGCAAACGCAAAGGCCAGGTCGACCCCGTGCGCATCCAGCAGCAGATTGCCCAGCACCAGCCACTGCTCGACGCTTGCGCGCGGCAAGGGCAGGCGGGTGGCGGTCAGCAGGTGTTCGCGCGCGGCTTCCAGCGCGTCGATGGCCGGCGGCACGTCGTGTGCGGCGGTCACCAGCGAAGCCTGCCAGCCGTTGGACCAGTCGCTGCGCGTCACCAGGCCGAAGGAATCCGACAGGGTTTGCGCGGCTAGGCGGTTCAGGTCCAGGCGGCGGGCGATGTCGCGCAGCTGCCCAAGGGTAGCGGCGTCGTGCTGCGTGCCCTCGGACCAGCTCAATCGCGGCGTCGATTCATTGGCGTCGCGCACCACCCGGCCAATGGCCTGGTAGGCGGACAAGCCGTTGGGCCAGCGCTTGTGCAAGGTGCCCACCACGCCGTTCAGCTTGTCGCGCAGGCGTTGCACTTCGGCGGCCTCTGCTGCCCATTGCTCGGCGGTCAAGGTGTCGCGGGTGTCCCAGGCGCGTTCCAGCTGCTTCAGGACTTCCACTTTGGAGGTCTTGCTGGAATGCAACTCCAGGCAAAACTCGCCCAGGCCTTTTTCTTCCAGGCGGCGATTCACCACGTCGAGCGCAGCCATCTTTTCGGCCACGAACAGCACACGCCGGCCCAGGGCCAGGTTGTGCGCAATCATGTTGGCGATGGTCTGCGACTTGCCGGTGCCCGGCGGGCCGTCCAGCACGAAGTCGCAGCCATTGGCAGATGCGACCACCGCAGCCAGCTGCGACGAGTCGGCAGGCAGCGGCGTGAACAGGTTCGCCACGTCGATCTTGGTGTCGAGCTCTTCCGGACGGGGGAATTCGCCGGTGGACACGAAACCTTCGCCGCCCGCCTCGGTGCGGCCCAGCAGATGGCGCACCAGCGGGCTTTGCATCAGCTGCTCGGACCGATCGGCCAGGTCCTTCCACATCAGGTACTTGGCAAACGAGAAGGTGCCCAGCACCAGTTCGGGCGTGACCTCGAAGCCCGGCACGTCGCGCACGGCGCGGCGCACGATGTTCCAGATGCCTTCGATGTCGATGCCGTTGTCGTCACCTGGCAGCTCGCCATCGAGCCCCGGAACGACCAGTTCGAAATCGTGGCGCAGCAGTTCCAGCAAGGTCAGATTGAAGCGCGGCTCGTCTTCCAGCAGGCTGAGCGTGACACCGGACAAGGCGCTTTTGCGCTCCAGCTTCACGGGCACCAGGATCAGCGGCGCGGAATACGACTTCGGATCGTCCGGGGTCTTCTTCCATTGCAGGAAGCCCATGGCCAAGAACAAGGTGTTTGCGCCACCCTCGTCCAGGTCGCTGCGCGACTTGCGGTACATGTCGACCAGCGCGGCTTCCAGCTTCACCTTCTCCAGCGTCGACACCACCTCGCCGCGGCTGAGCGCCGTGCGGGCGTAGGCTTCGCGCAGGTTTTCGCGGTTCTGCTGTTCGTACAGCGCGGCGTCGCGCCCGCCCGCTTCCAGGTCGGGCATGGCCACGACGCGGATGCGCTTGCCGTCGGACAGACGATCTTCCAGCGCGGCCGGTTCCGGACAGACCAGGCGGATGGCCTTGGCGCCTTCGGGCAAGTGCAGAAGACGATTGCGCGTGGTCAGGTCCAGCAGCTTGCGCTGCCACAAGGTGAGCTTGCCGGCGGGGGTGTCGGGCACAGATGCCGTCTCGACATCGAAGCCGGGCAGCATGGGCGCTTCTTCCAGCGCCTCGGCAGCGCTGACGGCGTTTTCGCCGGTGCCTGCCGGCAGCGTGCTGGCCAGGGCCAGCGGCCGGATGCGCTGCATGCGCGCCCGGTGGATGTCCAGCGCCATGATGAAGTCATCGTCATTGATCTGGCGCTGGGCGTCGGTCACCGCTTCACTGAAGTTCGGGGCGGGCACACGGGTAGCGAGCGTGGTCTCGAAGACCAGCAGCTCTTTCAAGTCCAGGCGCTTGCGCACCGACACCACCTCGTCGGTGATCAGCTGCGAGAATTCCTGCGGCTGCAGCCACACGCCGGCAAACGCGTGGCCCTTGGTGATCACGATCAAGGCATTGAGCCCAGCCTGTTCCAGCGCCGCGGCAAACAGCAGCGCCGTATCCAGACAGGTGGCCACGCCGCCTTCCAGAATGGTGCCCGGCGTACGGATCTTCTGACCCTGGGTCTCGAAGCTGGCGGGCGGCACGGCATAGCTCAACTTGAAGCCGCACACGGCCGACCACAGCGCCGACGCGCTCTCCCAGGTGCGGGTGCGCGATTGGCCGCTGTAGCCGTCGATGGAATTGTTCTTGCCCGCACGACGCAGCACGTCGGACGCGGCCTTCAGCACGCGGTCGACCGCCGGGTCGTTGGGCATCGCAAACGCGGCCAGCAGCTCGGGCATGGCGTTCACGCCGCCCCACTCGTTCTGCGCCAGCAGTTCAACCGGGTAGCTGCGCGTGGCCAGGTTTTCGCCCGCGCACGTGAGCGTCAACGTGAGATTGCCGTTCAGGCTTTCGCCCAGGCCGGACAGATAGCCCGGATCGAGCTTCACGTCGCGGTCGTCGACGTACACGCTTGCGCCGTGCGCCAAGTGATCGAAGCGCCAGGATTTCGGCTCGAGGAAAGGCGGACTGGCAACCAGTTCCAGCACCAGATTGCGGTAATCGGTCTGGCTGTCGTTGACCACCTGCAGTTCACGCAGCACCGGTACTGCGTTCTGGTGAGATGCAAAGCCGATCTTGCCGGCGAGTGTTCCCTCGATCTTGATGCTGCTCATGCGCTCGCTCCGTTGAGACGACATGATACGGGGTGAGGAAACGCAGATTTGGGCCAAGCACAATAGGCGTCACGCATGGACACAGGTTCTGAACCGCAATCCGCCACAAAACCGGGCAGAAGCCGGTTCAGGAGCCCGAATCGACCATTGATCCGCTGGTTCGCGCCTCAGCCGAAGAAGAACTTCATGAAGCCGGCGACGTTCACGCCCTTGCCCGCCTCGGCGATGGCTGCTTCGACCCGCGCCAAGAATGCCGGCTTGAAGTCCATGTCGTCATCGCGCGTGTCACCGCCGAACGCGACTTCCTCGATGTCGATGCCGATAGACAGCGCGCCAAGCAAGGCCGAGAGCGATGCCGCCACCGGGAAACTGCGGTGCTGGACGCTTCCGTACACCGGCGACTGCGGCTGCGCGGCATCTACCATCAGGGCATCGCCGTTCCGGTCGGCAACGCGCACGAAGCTCTGCTTCCACGCCAAGGTCTCGTCATCCGGCCCGGTCCAACCTGCCTGCGCATCGGCCAGTTCATCGAAGGTGAAGAACTGCAGGAAGAAATCTCCGCCGAGTGTCGGCGAGTCGTCCAGCACCACGTGCCGGTAGAACTGCATGATGTCGCTGCCGGCGGGAAGCAGATTGCTGTCTGCCAGCGCAATCAGCGTCTCCACATAGTCGAGCCTGCCCAGGCTTTGCTCGCTGCGATTGAAGCGCGCAGCAAATTCCTTGATTACGTCGTGGTTCATATCCGGTTCCGGGGTGGCTCAAGCGCAGTCGTGCATCACGCCGCGCCACTCAACACATAGCTGCGATCGTCCACGCTCGCCTCCAGCGCAAGTCCTGGCAACGCAGGCACCTGATCCAGCACGATCCCATACGCCAAGCCGGCATACGGCGCCTGCAGGCCGACGTAGCCATTCGCGGTGACGCTGTACAAGCCGTTCGGCGCATCCAGATAGTCATTGTTGGCCAGCTTGTCGGCGTAGCGGCGTCGGTAGTCGGTGAAAAAATCACGGTCCCAGTCCAGCAATGCGTTCAGGTCGGCCGCCACCAATATGCCCGACTCGATGCGAAGCGGAAGCCCCGCATGGGAGAACTCGGGCGCAATGTCCGTCCCGTTTTCTACATCCTCGATGAACACCGAATACTCGTCTTCCGGGATCTGATAGATCGGGCATACCGCCCCCTGCGCCACGGCGTCCCAGCCTAGCGTTTCGTCTTCCAGAAAGCGGCTGAAAACGTCCGACTCGGTCACGGCGTGGTCGATCAGGAAGCGATCCAGCACCGCAGGATCGAAGACCACGATACCGGGCGAATACAGGTCGATTCTGGCGCTGCGTTTCATTTGTCCTCCTGGCGATGGACGGATCTTAGGCGCTTTCCTCCTGGTGTTTCCCGCTGCCCAGGTTTCAGGAAATGACCGCAGATGCAGGGAACAATGCTTGCTGAACGGAATCTGAACGATCAACACACGCCGTCGTGCCGGGCACTTCCCGCGCGCAGCCTTGATCCATCGCACCATTCAGGAGGGCCTCACGCTGCAGCATCGCCACCGCTTCCCCGCCTCCCGTCCGACCACCCGCCTGGGCCGACGCGCATTCATTGCGGCGTTGCTGGGCATGGGTGCCGTCGCACCCAGCTTTGCCGCCACGCCGACCTGGCCGACGCGCCTGCAAGCCAGCCTGGAAATGCTGGACGCACGGGTGCATGGGGACCTTGGCGTGTACGTGCACGACCTCACTACCGGCATCGAGGTGGCCCACCGCGCGACTGAGAACTGGTACCTGGCGTCGATGGTCAAGGTGCCGGTGGCGCTGGCGGTGATGAAAGCCGTGGACCGCGGCGAGGTGTCGCTGGATACCCGCGTGACGCTGCGCGCGGCCGACTTCGTGGACGGCGCCGGCACCACCAACAGCATGGCGCCGGGCACGCCGCTGTCGGTGCGCCACCTGCTTGAACAGATGATCATCTACAGCGACAACACCGCCAGCGACATGCTGATCGAACTGGTGGGGCTGGATGCGGTGAACGCGCTGACGCAGACCGTGATCCCGGGCGGCATGCGGCCGATCACCACGCTGGCAGACGTGCGGCGGGAAATCTACGGGCACCTGGCGCCTGGCGCGAACCGATTGGCCGGCATGGACTTCGTGAAGATCCGCCGCCAGCCGTCGGACGCCGATCGCGTGCGCGCCTTGCAAGGCATCGTCGGCGTGCCGTCGGCGCCGGTGACGGACGCGACGCTGGAAGACGCCTACGCCGCCTACTACGCCACCCGGGTGAATTCCGGGCCACTCGATGCCTACGGCGCCTTGCTGGCGCAACTTGCGCAAGGCCAGATCCTGACGCCGGCCAGTACGGACTACCTGCTGAAGACCATGCGGCGCGTGAAGACCGGCGACCGCCGCCTGAAGGCCGGTTTTCCACCGGCGATTGCATTCGCGCACAAGACCGGCACCCAGCGCGCGCGCTTCTGCGACGCGGGCATCGTCGACATCACCTCGGCCATCCCGCCGCGCCAGGCCGTGATCGTGGCCTGCGTCAGCGGCGATGCGTCGCTGACACGATCCGAACAAGGCCTGAAAGAAGTGGGCACCGTCATCCGGCAATCCGGGTTTTTCTCTCAGTGAGGCCTGCCATGCTCCCCGCCCTGTACACCCTTGCCTGCGCCACCGTCCTGAGTCTGCTTTCGGCCGCCCCGGCAAGCGCCGCCGATTGGCCCGAGCAACTGGTGAAGAAGATCGAGCAGATCGACCAACGTTCACCAGGCTCGGTGGGCGTCTACGTGAAGCGCCTGGATGACGGCCAGGAGATGTCGTATGCGGGCGATCGTCCCTGGTACATGGCGTCGACGGCCAAGGTGCCGATTGCGATTGCCGTGCTGCAGCAGGTCGAGCGCGGCAAGCTGTCGCTGGACCAGGAATTTGCGCTGGAAGATACCGACAAGGTGGACGGGTCTGGTGAACTCGTATGGCAGAACCGCGGCAAGCGTTACGACGTGGAAGCACTGCTGAACGCGATGTTGATGCGCAGCGATAACACCGCCGCCAACATGTTGATCCGCGCCATTGGCGAAGACACGCTGAACGCTGGCGCGCGTGACTACATGGGCCGGCGCGAGGTCGGCGACATCACCAGCTATACGCAGATCCGCTACGACGTCTACAGCGAACTGCACCCCAGCGCGCGCGGGCTGTCGAACCGCAATCTGGTGGAAATCGCCGGCGCCGCCATGGGCCCGGCGCGGGTGCAGGCCTTCAGCCGCAGCGCCGGCCTGAAGGTCGACGAACTGCAGGTGAACACCATGCGCGATGCCTACGCGCGCTACTACCAGCGCGGCCTGAACACCGCCACCATGGAAGGCTACGGCGCCATGCTGGAAAAGCTGGTGCAAGGCAAGCTGCTGCCGGACAGCCAGCGCGAGATGCTCTACGACTACATGAAGATCAACGAGCCCGGCGAGTACCGGCTGGCAGGCGGTCTGCCCAAAAAGACCTCGTTCATCCACAAGACCGGGACCCAGTTCGAGCGTGCCTGCCATGTCGGCGTGATCAATCCGCGCGACGAGGCGGCGATCGTGGTGGCCGCCTGCGTCGAAGGCGTGGATGAAAACAAACCGGCGGAAAACCTGCTGCGCGAAGTGGGCAAGGCGGTCGCGCAGACGGTGATGGCCGACGGCGCCTGAGGCGAGGTGTGACGCACAACAACACCGCATTTTCCGCACTGCAGCAAAAATGTCTCAAGGCACGACAGGCGCAATAGCGCCGACGCATGCGGCTCGGCGCCACAGCAGGGCGCTTGATTGCGGCCATCAACAGATTTTCGACACAATTCGAGGCGCCTCGACCCTTGGACGCGAGCGCGCTGCACCCCGATAGTGGCCGCTATGCTCGAGCTGCACACGCAAGCAGGCCGTGCAACACGCCTGCCGCACGCGGCTCCCGGTCAATCTTCAGCGCTACCCCGGATCCATGCTTCCCTCTTGCTTCTCGCCGCGCCCTGCCCGGCCGCATCCCCCATTGGCGCGCGCGCTCATCCTTGCCTGCCTGGCGCTGGCCCCTGTATCCCATGCGTTTGCCGATACCGTGTGGATGGAAAACGGCGACCGCCTGACCGGCACCATCAAGTCCCTGGACGGCGGCAAGCTGCTGATCGAGACCCCGTATGGGGGCGTGATCTCGGTCGACAAGAAAGCCATCCGCACCATGGAAAGCCAAGCCGCCGTGGTGATACCCGGTGGCTTGAAAGAGCCCGAGAAGCAGGTCGAACTGCGCGCCGCCGATGCCGGCAAGGTAACGGTCGTGGCCGACAACACGCCGCAGGTCACGCCGCTGTCCGAGCTGGACACCTTCATGAAGCCGCGCACGCGCATCCCGGACCTGGTCTGGAAAGGCAACGTGGCGCTGGGCTTGAACACCAAGAAAGCATCGACCGAGACCGAGAACTACAGCGCCGTGTTCAACGGCCAGGCCAGCCATGGCGAGTGGCGGCACATCCTGGGTGCGACCTACAACAAGGACACCGAGGACAAGGACGTCAACACCGACAACTACGGCGGTCGCTACTCGCTGGATTACTTCATCACCCAGAAGTTCTTCTGGGAAGGCCGCACCTTCTACAAGCACGACCAGGTGGAAGACGTGTCGCGCCAGTTCGCACTGGGTACCGGCCCGGGCTATCAGTTCTGGGACGATGAACTGGGCGCGTTCTCGCTGACCGGCCTGGTGGGCCGCGTCTACTACAAATACCAGGACGGCAGCCGCGACAACTTCTATGCCGCGGGCGTGCGCTGGGACTACCGCCGCGTGCTCTACAACCAGCGCATGGAAGCCTTTGTGAAGGGTGAGTTCAGCCGTCCGCTGAGCAATACGGCCGACTTCACGCTGGATGTCGAAACCGGGCTTCGCTACAAGCTGACGGACTGGGCCGCCGTAACCTTGAGCTACGCCCGCGAGCAGGTCAGCGGCGGTCGTCAAAGCGTCAACGAGCGTCGCTTCATGACCGGGTTGGGCGTTACGTGGTGACGCGACGCTGGCGCCGGTAGGCGCCCGGCGTCACCCCCCAGTAGCGCTGGAAGGCCCGGTTGAAGGCGGCTTCCGACCCGTAACCGGCGGCCTCGGCAACATCGCCCATGGCACGCTGGCCGCCGTCCAGGCCGCGGGCCGCACTGGCCATGCGCACCGCCAGCAGGACCTCTGCAGGCGAATTGCCCGCAGCCGTGCGGAAGGCCCGGATGAAACTGGCGCGCGACATCCGGGCGCAGGCGGCCAACGTGTCGATCGACCAGTCCTGCCCGGGTGCGGCCAGCATCTGCCGGAAGGGTTCGCCCAGCCGCGGATGCGCCATCAAGCTCAGCAAGCCCGGCGGCTGCGCTGCCTGTGCGCTCCAGGCGCGCAGCATCAATGCGAACAGGGCCGATGCCAGGTGCCGCAGCACCGACGCGCCACCCGGCCGCGAGGCGCTGCTTTCTTCGCGCAGCATGCCCACCAAGACCTGCAAGCCCGCCCAATCGCCGGTGTCGGCGTGACGCACGATCACCAGGTCCGGCAGGCTGCGCAGCAGACTGCCCTCCTTGGCCGGCGCGAAGCGGAACTCCCCACACAGCAACTCCGTGCGCGGCCCGTCGCCCTGGTTGCGCACCAGAGTCAGGTCGCCCGCACCTGCGGCGCGGACAGGCGCGCTGGCGGCCGAAGGATCGCCGACGTGCAGGCGATGCGCCTGGCCACGCGGCAGCATCAGCATGTCGCCGGCGTGCAGCAGTACCGGCGCATGTCCGGCTACGTCCAGCGTTGCCTCGCCCACCAGAATCACGTGATAGGGCGCTGCGCCCGGCGGCCGCATCGCGTTGTCGGCTTGCCAGGGCGCGTCGAATTCGCAGCGCAGATCCAGCGCCGAGTCGACCGGGTGCAGGGCAAGCAGTTCGCTGAGCGCATCCATGTGATTTGATCCTGATAATCAAAATATTGAGCAGAACAAGCATTCATTATCTCAGCAGCCGCTCGTAAAGTGATTCCACGTCGCGGCACTTCGCCGCAGCACATACCAGGAATCCAACATGTCCCGCCTTCACACCGACTCCGTTTCCACTGCCACTGGCCAGGCCGCCGAGCTGTTCACCGCCATTGCCAAGGCTGCCGGCAAGGTGCCGAACGCCTACCTCGCGATCGGCAGCAACAGCCCGCTGGCGCTCGATGCCGCCCTGAAGCTCGACGCCGTGTTGGGCAAGTCCAGCCTGTCGCGCAAGGAGATTGAAGCCATCAAACTTGCGGTCAGCGAAAGCAACGGGTGTGACTACTGTGTTGCCGCCCACACCTTGATGGGCCGCAAGGCGGGCCTGAATGACGCCGACATGCGCGCAATCCGGCACGGCGGCGCAACCGAAAACGAGCGCCTCGACGTGCTGGCAGGTTTTGCCCGGGAAGTGGTGACCACCCGTGGCACCGTGGCGACAGAAACCGTGGATGCCGTCCGTGCGGCCGGCTACACCGATCAGCAGGTGGTGGACACGTTATTGGTGATCACCAGCATTTCGTTCACCAATCTGTTCAACCGGGTCAACGACACGGCGGTCGACTTCCCGACGCCGCCAACCGCCTGAAACCCTTGCTGCACGGCGGGAATAACTGCCTCCCCAAAACGCACTCGGGACCGCATTGCGGCCCTGGGTGCGTTTTGCCGTTTCAGCAGTCACCATTGCTCAAATCTTCCCGGGCCGTGCAGTGGTAACTTCATGGGTGCTGCGGCAGCAAGACTGTGCCGCCGGCGTGACCTCAAGGCGTTTGCTGCCTTGCCCCTTGTCCACCCACAGGAACCCGCCAAGCATGACCGTGCAGCTACCCAAAACCGTCCTCGCCATCAGCGTGAGCCTTGCCCTCTGGGGTTGCGCAGCACCCCAGGCCAACATGCCCCGGGTCACGCGCGATCCCGCACCCGCTGTTGCCGCACCCGCGCCTGTCGTGTTTGCCCCGCAGCGCCAGGACATCGGACCGGGCCTGTACGAAGTGGCGTACGACAAGGCGTCCGCGTCGCTGTTTGTCGCTGCCACGCCGGTCATGGGCAAGGACGCCAACCAGGGCGGCATCCTGTATCGCCTCGACCCGACCTCGCTGGCCGTCAAGCAAGAGATCCCGCTGAACCGCCGCGCCTTCGCACTGGGCTTGAACAGCAAGACCAACATGGTCTTCGTCGGCAACACCCTGGACGGCTCGCTGACCGCCGTCGATGCGGGCAGCGGCAAGGTGCTGGGCGTGTCGCAGCTGGCCGCCAAGAACGAAAAGGGCGAAACCCCGCACACCCGCAAGGTGATCGTCGATGAGGTGGACAACCGCATCTTCGTCACCAGCCCGGAAAAGGAAGGCAAGGTCTGGATCGTGGATGCGCTCAGCGGCCAGGTTCGCCACACGCTGGAAAACGTCGGCATGTGGTCGACCGGCGCCGCCTACGATGCGCGCTACAAGCGCCTGTACATCGGCCACGGCGGCACCAACCAGATCGTGGTGATCGACCCCGAGTTCGGTCAGATCGTGGACCGCATCGACGCGGGCGACAGCGACAAGCACTACTTCATCAACCTGGCGATTGATGCGCAAGGCCAGCGCCTGTTTGCCACCGATGCCGAAGCCGGCGAAGTTGCCGTGTTCGATCTGGTGACCCGCAAGCTGGTCAAGCGCGTGCCGATCGGCCTGGGCGCGCTCGACATCGTCTACAACCCGGCGCGTGACGAGATCTACGCCACCTCGCGCGGCGTGTCGCGCGAGCAGCCGCAGGGCACGGGCAAGCTGACGGTGATCGACGCCAAGACCTATGCGGTCAAGAACAGCTTCGACCTGCCGGTGCACCCGAACAGCCTGGCGCTGAGCCCGGACGGCCAGGTGCTGTACGCAACCGTGAAGGCCGCGGGCAGCAAGCACCCGGCGTTCAAGCAAGGCGCGCTCGACAGCGTGGTGCGCATCGAGCTGAATCGTCTGCAGTAATGCACTGAGCTGATTGGCGGACATCGCTGATCGGTCCGGCAAAAGCGAAGGGGCCGTGGCATATGCCACGGCCCCTTTGTCATTCGCGCTTGGTGAAGTTCAGACCGGGCGCGACTCGCTGGCGCGTACCAGGCCCAGCACGCATCGGTAGATGAACCAGATGCCGGCAACCGCCCACACAAACCACCCGACCAGCACGATCCAGAGCGCCAGGCCCACCACGCCCCACACGATGCTCCACCAGAACACGCGGATCGCCGAGGTGTAGTGCGAGCGCTCGACCCCGGTGCCCGCGTCGTCGCGTTTGATGTAGGCGAGCGCAATGCCGATGATCAGCGTCACGCCACCGGTCACCCAGGAGGCGAGGTAGAGCCCCCACAGCACGTACAGCATGTTTCTGCGCGAGTCGTTCAAGGTCGTGACTTCAAAATCGTCGGACATGGCGCGCTCAAAAAAGGGATATCCAGCATCTTAAGCCACGACCTGATGCACCTCGCTGGAAAACCCTGGGTTGCCCATTACTTACCGGTAGGTATACAGTCATATCAACGGTTTCAGGGGATTCATGTGCTCAAGGCAACCCGCTTGGCAGAGCTTGGAACAGACGCAAAAGCGTCTGCGGCAGACCCCGCGCCGGAACGCGGCGCAGTGGCCGCACGCGAGATTTTCGAACACGCCATGACACTGTTCGAGCGCAATGGATTCCACCGCACCTCGATGAACGAAATCGCCGAGGCCTGCGGGGTCACCAAGCCCACGCTGTACTACTACTTCCGCAACAAGTCCCACTTGCTGGAAACCTTGTACGAAGACATCACCAAGGATTTCTTCGAGCAGGTGGCGGCCATGTCCGCCTCCGACGCACCAGCCGACCAACGCCTGCATCTGCTGATCGAACGCCAGGTTGCCTACAACATCGGCAACCGCCGTTTCTTGAGCATCTTCTGGCGCGAGCGCCATCAGTTGGACGACGCCGCGCGCAAGAGCCTGGCGCAGATCGAACGCAACTTCGAAGCGATGGTGCAGAACATCGTCGACGCCGGCCTGGCCGACGGCAGCTTCACGGCCAGCGATCCCAAGGTCGCCACCTATGCGGTGCTGGGCCTGCTGTCCACGGTGCATCGCTGGGCCGACTACGTGGACAGCGATCCGCAGCAGATCGCCAACCAGCTGGCGTCGCTGGCCTTGCAAGGACTGACCGGCGGCAAGCCCTGATCCGGGCCCGCCAGGTGGAGAAGATTTCGATGTAGTCGACAACCGCAGTGATCCGGACCGAATGAAAACAAGCCGATACGGCGGACGTTCCGGATATCCAGGAGATCCAAGGATGACCTCGTTCCAGACGGAAGGCATGCGCGCGCTGATCACCGGCGCGGCAAGCGGGATCGGCGCCGAAATGGCCCGCGTGTTCGCAGCGTCCGGCGCCCGCGTGGCGCTCAACGACCTCGATCACGAGGCCTGCGAAGCACTGCGCTTGAGCCTGCCCAACCCTGACCAACACAGCACCACCATCTTCAACGTCGCCGACTCGGCAGCCGTCGCGAAAGGCGTGGTGCAGGCCAGCGAATCGATCGGCGGCATCAATGCGGTGGTGAATTGCGCTGGCATCTGGCGGCCGCGCGACGACGGGCCCATCGGACGCGTGACCGACGACACCTGGAACCTGATCATTGCGGTCAACCTGACCGGCACCTTCAATGTCTGCCGCGAGGCGGTCAAGCTGATGGACAGACAAGGCGGCTGCAGCATCGTCAACCTGGCGTCGGTGGTGGCGATTGCGGGCTGGGACAAGCTCAGTGCCTATACCGCCAGCAAGGGTGGCGTGGCCTCGTTCTCACGCGGCCTGGCGGTGGAAACCGCGTCGCGTGGCATCCGTGTGAACTGCATCTGCCCCGGCGTGATCGAAACGCCGATGACGGCGGCCACGCTGGAATACTCGAAGCCGCAGGTGCTGCCCATCGGCAGGCTCGGCCGGCCGGAAGACATTGCCCGCGCGGCGCTCTTCCTGTCGTCGGACTGGTCCAGCTTCACCACCGGTGTGGTGCTCGCCGTCGACGGAGGTTTCAGTGCAGCCTGACAGCCCTGTGGGCTTCCCCTTCCTGATGTCGGACATCGTGGCGTCGAACCGGCGCTGGGTGGGCGACAAGATCGCGCTGATCTTCAAGAACCGGCAACGCACCTGGATCGAGTTTTCCGCCGATGTGGCGCTGCTGCAGCGTGGCCTGTCAGCACTTGGCGTGGTGCGCGGCAGCCGGGTGGCGGCGCTGGATCGCAATTCCGACGACTACATCCTGCTGCACTACGCGCTGGCCGGCATGGGCGCCATCCTGGTGCCGATCAACATCATGCTGCGCGCAAGCGAGGTGGCCTACATCCTGGGCAACTGCCAGCCAAAGCTGCTGATGACCAGCGACGAGTTCGACGGCCTGGCCTCCGAGGCCATGGCAGACATGCTGGAGCCGCCAAAGATCATCAAGCGCGGCATTGCCACTGATGGGCAGATTGCGTGGGACGAGCTGTACCGCCGCCAGAGCAGCGCGCCGATCTCGCGCCCGGTGTCGGCCACCGACGCACACCTGATTCTGTACACCAGCGGCACCACCGGCCGCCCCAAGGGCGCGATCATCTCGCACCAGCGCAGCATTCTGGACGCGCTGTCGGCCATAGGCGCCTTTGGCATCCGCAGCAAGGAACGCTTCTTCTGCTACATGCCCTTGTTCCACACCGGCGCCTGGGACTACATCAAGCTGTACTTCATGCAGCAGGGCTCGGTCGTGGTGACCGAGCGCTTCGAGGCCGAGACCGCCGTGCGCGCCATTCACGACCACCGCTGCAATGGCATGTTCGGCGTGCCGGTGGTGCTGCGAAAAATGGTGGAGTCGGACGCCTGGGGCAGGTCCGACCTGTCGTCGATGCGCCTGATTGCCTATGCGAGCTATGACCCCTCGAACCTGATCGTCGAAGTGGCGGAAGCCTTCCGCAAACGCGGCGCGAAACAGCTGAACATCGCCAACGCCTACGGCCTGACCGAGGGCGGCCCCTACATCACCATCCTGCGGCCGGAAGAATCGCGCGATCGTCCGCATTCCATCGGCACACCGGTGCCCGGTGCGCAGGTGGCCTTGCTCGACGAAGAAGGCAATGAGGTGCCGCAAGGCGAGATGGGCGAGATCTGCATTCGCAGCTACGGGCTGATGACGGGTTACCTGAATCGCCCGGAGGCAACCGAGGACGCGCTGCGCGGCGACTGGCTGCATACCGGCGACGTCGGCCGCATGGACGCCGAAGGCTATCTGTACCTGGTGGACAGGATGAAGGACATGATCCGCACCGGCAGCGAGAACGTGTTCGCCAAGGAAGTGGAGCAGGTGCTGGTCACCCACCAGGCAGTCAGCGAATGCGCGGTGATCGGCATGCCCGACAACGACTACGGCGAGCGCGTGGTGGCGGTGGTGGTGCGCGAGCCCGGCAGCACCTTGGACGAGGCGGAACTGATCGCCTTCACGCGCCAGCAGATCGCCAGTTTCAAGAGCCCGCGCCAGGTGGTGTTCGTCGACGACCTGCCCAAGACTCCCGCAGGAAAGATCCAGAAGCACGTGTTGAGAAAGAGCCTGGCGCAATAAGCGGCCAGCGCCTGACGCAGGCTTTGCTGCGTCGATGAAAACCTTGGGGGAGACACCCCCTGGCGGACACGCATCCACCTGTTCTGTCGCTCGTCCATAAACATAAATAGTGGAGACGAAGATGATCAAGACACCCAAGCTCGCGGCAAATCTGCTGTTCGGTCTGGCGGCCGCCACGGCGTCGATGACGGCGCCTGCGATCGCCCAAGCCGCCGACCTCGTGATCGGTGAGATCCACCCGATCACCGGCCCGGCTGCCTTCTACGGCCTGCCCGAAAGCCAGGCCATCAAGGCTGCGGCCGACGAGATCAATACCGCCGGCGGCGTGAAGGTCGGCGGCACCAGCTACCAGATCGTGATCAAGACGGCCGACGACCAAGCCAGCCCGACCGTGGGCGTGGCGGCCCTGCGCAAGCTGCTGGGTGAAGGGGCGAAGTTCATCATCGGACCGATCGCAAGCGGCGTGGCGCCGGCACTGAAACCCATCATCGAATCCCGTCCCGATGTCATCCAGCTGATCGACGGCTCGATTGCCGACGGCCTGACCAATGGCAAGACCATCTTCCGCAACCAGGCCAGCGTGCAGGCCTACAACGACGCGCTGACGCGGTTGACCAAGGCACGCGCCTATCCCACCGTTGCCGTGATGACCGACCGCTTCCACGCCGGTTTCATGGGCTCGCAAAAGACCCTGGTGGATGCACTGGATGCCCAGGGCAACAAGGTGGTGGCGCAGGAATATCACAAGCTCAACGACACCGATTTTTCGGCCCAGCTGACCAAGATTGCGTCGATGAAACCCTCCGCACTGGTGTTGCGCGGTTATCCGGCCGAAGGTGCGTTGATCACCAAGACCGCGCGCCAGCTTGGCTACCAAGGCCAGGTGATCTGGGAGTTCGTGTCACCGCCGTCGACCGTGCTGAAAAACATCTCGCCGGCCGAGATGGAAGGCGTGTTGAACGCCATTCCGCCCACCTCGCAGGACTACGTGGCCCTGGGCAACGAGAAGGCGCTGAAGCTGGAAGCGCGGCTGAAGAAGATGTTCAACGCCGAGATCGGCGAGCTGTCCACGCTGTCCTACGACGCGGTCTACATCTTCAAGGCAGCGATCGAAAAGGCCGGCACGCTGGACAGTGCCGCGGTGGCCAAGGCCTTCACACAATTGAAGACCACCGATGTGCCGATGGCGATCAACCCCTACGTGCCGGGCAAGGACAACTTGCTGTTCACCGATGGCCAGGTCGGCCTGCCAGGCGGCGTGCAGATCTGGAAGGGCAACGGCTGGCAGCCGCTGGCCGACCTGAAGCACTGAGCCCGGGAGACGCGCCATGCTGGACATGCTTCCGCAGCAACTCGTCAACGGCCTGACGCTGGGCAGCACCTATGCATTGATCGCACTTGGATTGACGCTGGTGTTCGGCGTGCTGCTGATCCCCAACTTCGCCCACGGCGAGCTGTACATGCTGGGCGCGTTTTCCACCTATGCGCTGGTGGGCGCCGGCGTGAACTTCTGGCTGGCGGTGGTGATCGCCACCGTCATCGTGATCGCACTCGGCGTGGTGCTGGACCGGCTGGTGTTCCAGCCGCTGGACCACAGCAGTTCCCTGTCCTTGATGATCGCGGCGCTGGCGGCGTCGATCATCCTGCAGCAGACGGCCACCATCATCTGGGGGTCGGAACCGCGCACCACACCCTCGCCGATTCCGGGCGTGCTGCGCATGGCGGGCTTCAGCATCGCGTACTTCCAGATCTTCGTGATTGCACTGACGCTGGCGGCCTGGGGCGGCGTGTGGCTGGTGCTGAACCGCTCGCGGCTGGGCCTGGCGATACGTGCGGTGGCCCAGAACAAAGGGGCCGCGCAATTGATGGGCATTGAACTGCGCGACGTGCGCCTCGCTACCTTTGCGATCGGCGCGCTGCTGGGCGGCCTGGGCGGCGCCATTCTGAGTGCCAATTTCCCGGTCTACCCGACCATGGGCATCAACCCGGTACTGAAGGCCTTCGTGGTGCTGGTGCTGGGCGGCATCGGCAACCTGTGGGGCGCGATCCTGGGCGGCCTGCTGCTGGGCATCGTGGAAGTGATGGTCGCCGGTTATATCTCCAGCCAGCTGCAGGACGTGGGCACGTTCATGATCCTGGTGCTGGTCCTGTTGCTGCGTCCGCAAGGCCTGTTCGGCCGCGTCGTGCTCGAACGATAAGGGGGTTGACCATGCATTCCAGGACTCGCTGTTACCTGATTCCCACTGCGTTGCTGGCGGCAGCCTGCGCGGCCACGCCCTTCCTGAACGACTACGTGCGCTACGTGGCCACGCTGGCCGCCATCTGGGCCGTGCTGGCGGTCAGCTTCGACGTGTTGCTGGGCTACACCGGCTACCTGTCGCTGGCGCACGGCGCGCTCTTCGGCGTGGGGGCCTATGCCGGCGGCCTGCTGACCTCGCGGGCCGGCTGGAACTTCTGGTTGGCGCTGCCGGTGTGCGGGCTGATCGCCATGGTGGCCGGGATCATCGTGGCGCTGCTGGCGTTTCGCACCAAGGGCCTGTACTTCGCGGTACTGACACTGGGCATCGGGCTGATCGGCCACCAGATGTTCTTCGTGGCCGAAGACTGGACGGGTGGCGTGGTCGGTTTCGTCGGCATTCCCAGCCCACCTGCCCTGCCCCTGCTGACGCTGGACCCGGCGGGCAACAACCTGATCATCTCGCTGCTGCTCCTGTGGGTCACCTATCTTGCGGCCGGTGTGTTCGTGCACTCGCCGCTGGGCGCCGCCAGCCTGGCCATCCGTGAAGACGTGGTGCTGGCGCAGGCCCTGGGCATCCGCATCGCCGCCGCACGCATGACGGCGTTTGCGTTCAGCGCCTTCTTTGCGGGCACGGCAGGGGCCTTGTTCGCGGCGATCTCCAACTTCGTCGCACCCGAGAGCTTCGCGGTGATGACCACCGGCTTCCAGATGGTGGTGCTGGTGGTGGTCGGCGGCATGGGCACGCTGTGGGGCCCGATTCTGGGCGCCATTTTGCTGACCACCCTGCCCGAGACCTTGCGCGTTGCCAGCAACTACAGCCTGCTTGCCTACGGCGTGCTGCTGCTGGGCTTCATGTTGTTCGCCCCGTCGGGCATTGCCGGTCTGCTGAAGAAGGCCTGGCGCGCGCGTCAGACTCGCGCGGCAGTGGCGGCACCCGTCGCACGCCCGGCGACGGAGGGCGTGCGATGAGCCTGATGTCGATTCGCCATCTGTCGCGCAGTTTTGGCGGCGTGCACGCGCTGCGCGATGTCAGCCTGGAGGTGCCGGAAGGCATCGTGCTGGGCTTGATCGGTCCCAACGGCGCCGGCAAGACCACCTTGATCAACGTGATCTCGGGCTTGATTCCGCCAAGCGCCGGCTCGCTGTCCTTCAACGGCCGCGACCACGGTCCCTGGCCGATGGCGCGCGCGGTCGGCTACGGCATTGCGCGCACCTTCCAGCAGACCCGCGTGTTCATGGGCCTGACGGTGCGCGAGAACCTGCGCATCGCGGCCGAGGCCGGCCACGGGCTGCGCCGCGACGTGGCCGTCGATTCCGGGCTGGACCTGGAACCCTTTTACGACCGCGTGGCGGGCGAGCTGCCCTACGGCGTGCTGCGCCGCCTTGGCATGGCGCTGGCACTCGCTGTCGGCCCGCGCATGCTGCTGCTGGACGAGCCGGCCGTGGGGCTGACGTCGGATGAGATCGCCGGCATGGGCCGCGCCATCCGCCGCGCCAACGAAAGCGGGCTGACCATCATCCTGGTCGAACACAACGTGCGCTTCCTGATGGAAATCGCGCAGCACGTGGCGGTAATGGACCGCGGGCAGCTGCTGTTCCAGGGAACGCCTGCCGAGTGTCAGGGCAACCAGGCAGTGATCGACGTGTACTTGGGCAAGGGGCAGGCCGATGCTGAGCATTGAGGGACTGGTGGCGGGCTACGACCGCCTGGAAGTGCTGCATGGCCTGGACCTGGCGGTCGAGGCGCAGCAGGCAGTCACGGTGGTGGGCGCCAACGGCGCGGGCAAGTCCACGCTGTGCAGGGCGCTGTCGGGGCTGATCAAGGTGCGCGGCGGCAGCATCCGTTTCGATGGTCAGGACATCACCCACGCCAGCACCTCTGCACGGGTGCGTGCAGGCGTGATCCAGGTGCCCGAGGGGCGGCAGGTGTTCCCGCAGATGACGGTGCTGGAGAACCTGGCGCTGGGCGCCTTCGTGCACGGCGCACCGCGCGATGCCGATCTGGACCCGATCTTTGTGCTGTTCCCGATTCTGCGCGAACGGCGCGACAAGCATGCCGGCATGTTGTCGGGTGGCGAGCAGCAATTGCTGGCCTTGGCGCGCGCGATGATGAGCCGCCCGCGCCTGCTGATTCTGGATGAGCCCAGCCAGGGCCTGTCGCCCAAGGCCGTGGCGCTGGTGGCCGATGCGATCGCCGAAATCCGGCGGCGCGGTGTGGCCGTGCTGCTGGTGGAGCAGAACCTGGCGCTGGCGACGGCGGTTGCGCAAATCGCCTACGTGCTGGAGAACGGCCAATCGCCCACGCATGGGCCGGCAGAGGAAATCCTGTCGGGCTCGCTGGTGGCCGACAGTTATCTGGGGCATTGACCGATAAGGACTGGAGTGCGCTGCGCCTTTGCGTGGCGGTGGTTCTGCACGTCAGTCCCCCTGCGCATGCGCGGCCTGCCGCAGATGCGTCCGCACTTTTTGTGTTCTCAACGAACCGGCACCCGTTGCCATCAGGAGCGTTTGAATGATCAAGTCCGAACCCTTTGTACGTGTCGAGGTCGAGCACGGCGTGGCGCGCGTCACGCTGGACCGGCCGCCCGTCAATTCCGTCGACCTGGCTACCTACGACCAGCTGCGACGCGTGTTCCATGCCGTCAACGATGACCCGGACGTGCGCGTGGTGGTGTTCAGCGGCGCCGGCAAGGTCTTCTGCGGCGGCAACGACGTGAACGACTTCGTCGACCTGGACTTCCACGGGTCCACCGAATACCTGGCCCACGTGCGCCTGTGCTTCAACGCCATGTACGACTGCAAGGTGCCCGTGGTGGGCGCCATCAACGGCTCGGCGGTCGGCACCGGCATCGTGCTGGCCAGCCTGTGCGACTTCCGCATTGCGTCCAGCAGCGCCAAGTTTGCGCTGCCCGAGATCGACGTGGGCGTGCTGGGCGGCGCCGGCCACGTGGCGCGCCTGGCCACCAAGGGCATGACGCGGCTGATGGCCTACACCGGGCGACGCTTCACTGCTGAAGAAGCCAAGGGCTTCGGGGTGGTCGACATCGTGGTGGCGCCCGAGCAGGTGATGGCAGAAGCCATGAAGTACGCGGCCGAGATCGCCGACAAGAGCCCGGTGGCCATTCGCCTGTCCAAGGAAGGTTTGAACCGGCTGGAGTCGATGAACCTGAAGGAAGGCTACGAGTACGAATGCACGCTGACTGCCGCCGTGCGCCGCACGCCGGAAGCCGCGGAAGGGGCACGCGCCTTCCTGGAAAAGCGCAAGCCGTCCTACGCCATGTCGAGGTAATGCCATGTTCCGAGTCGAACGAGAAGGCGCGGTGGCGATCGTGCGCATCGACAGCCCGCCGGTCAATGCGCTGAGCTTCGAGCGCTGGCGCAGTCTGCCCCCGCTGATCCGCGAACTGGAAGAAGATGCCAGTGTATCCGCCCTGGTGTTCACCGGCCTGCCGCACAAGCACTTCTGCGGCGGCAACGACTTCAAGGAATTCGCCGCGCTGGACGCCCAAGGCACCAGCCAGGGCACGGCCGCCGTGCGCGAGGGCATGCGCGCGGTCTACCAAAGCGTGCTGCCTGCCGTGGCCGCCCTGCACGGCGCGGCCATGGGCTCGGGTTTCATGCTGGCCAGCGCCTGCGACATGCGCATTGCCACGCCCGATGCGCGCATGGCCTTGCCGGAGGTAAAGGTGGGTGCCTTCGGCGGCTACAGCCTGATCCGCCAGCTGATGTCACCCGGACAGGCGCGCTGGATGACCTACACCGGGCGCCCGATAGACGGCACGCGTGCCTATCAGCTGGGCATCGTGCAGGAGCTGGCGGATACGCCAGATGCGGTGCTGGCGGCGTCGATCGCGCTGGCAAGCGAGATCGGCACGTTGACGCAGGACCGCCTGAATCGACGGATCAAGCCGGTGCTGAACCAGCTGGACCGCACCGCGTTGTGGGATGCGTATGACATCGAGCGATTGTTGGCGATCGACACCATGGGCAAGGCGGGGTGAGACGACCGTGTTCATCGATATCGGTGCGTGCCCATGTCCTTGAACACGCGGTTTTCGACCACGCAGTGTTGATCAGGTCACCTTGCTGAACACCTCGTCGACCCAGCACACGAATGCCCGCAGCCGTGCGCTCAGGTGGCGGTTCTGCGGGTACACCACGAACAAGGGAAGCGCCGGCCGCGTCCAATCCGTCAGCACGGGGACCAGGGCCCCTGCGTCGATCAAGGGCTGGACGACGAAGCGGAAAGTCTGGCCGATGCCCAGACCCGCCAGCAATGCGCTGATCTGCCCCGTGCTTTCGTTGACCGCCACGGCCGGGGGTGCGGCGACTTCCAGCCTGTCATCGCCCTTGACGAATATCGGGGAAAACGGACGGCTGTTCAGCGCCGAGAAGTAGTTCACCAACTCATGCCTGGTTTCCAGTTCGGACGGATGCATTGGCGTGCCCATGCGCGCCAGATAGCCAGGGCTGGCACAGGTGACGAATTCCAGGTCGGCGATGCGCCGCGCCACCAGCGTCGAATCAGCCATGGCACCGCCGCGGATCACGCAGTCGACAGCATCGCCGATGAGGTCGACCGGCCGGTCGCTGACGCCGAGTTCAAGCTGTATGTCCGGGTAGCGCGCCCGGAAATCGGGCAACGCAGGAATCAGAATGACGCTCGCCAGCGATGAGCCGATGTCGACGCGCAGGCGCCCTGAGGGCGAGGCGCGCGCACTGGACGCGTTCGCGTCCATCTCTTCAAGCTGCGCAATCAGCGCACGCGCTTGCTCGTAATACGCCGCCCCTTCGGGCGTGACCGACACCCGCCGCGTGGTCCGTTGCAAGAGCTTGGCGCCCAGGTGGGCCTCCAGGCGCTGCACCAGCTTGGTCACCGTGGGCTTGGGCAGGTTCAGCGATTCCGCAGCACGCACGAAGGTGCCCGCTTCGGCAATGCGGACGAACACACGCAGGGCAAGCAACTGGTCCACCTGAGCTCCATCGACATGTAGGTCGGGCGTGTGGGGATACCGCCTCGATTGTTCACGTACAGAAATTATGAAGTGGAAATTAACGTATTTATTGCCGACAAATTGACCTATATCGTTCAGCCATCAACTTCATCTGCGGGAAGAACGACATGACGAAAAAACTCGACGGCAAGATTGCACTGGTCACCGGCGGCACCACCGGCATTGGTCTGGCATCGGCACAGGCGCTGGCCAATGAAGGCGCCACCGTCTTCATCACCGGCCGCCGCCAGGCAGAACTCGACACCGCCGTGGCACTGGTCGGCAAGGGTGCCATCGGCGTGCGGGGCGACTCCACCAAGCTGGCCGATCTGGACGCTCTGTTCGCAGAAATTCAGACCCGCGCAGGCCGGCTCGATGTGGTGTATGTGAATGCCGGCGGCGGCGACATGCAGCCCCTGGGCGCCATCACTGAAGCGCATTACGACGACACCTTCGATCGCAACGTGAAGGCTGTGTTGTTCACCGTGCAGAAGGCCTTGCCGCTGCTGGCCAAGGACGCCTCGGTGATTCTGACTGGCTCGACCGCCGGCAGCATGGGCACGGCGGCATTCAGCGTCTACAGCGCCTCCAAGGCAGCGGTGCGCGCCCTGGTGCGCAGCTGGATTCTGGACCTGAAGGATCGCGATATCCGCATCAACGTGATCAGCCCGGGACCGACCCGCACGCCGGGCCTGGTGGGCCTGGCCAATACCAAGGAAGAGCAGGAAGGTCTGCTGGCTCACTTGGCCAGTCAGGTGCCGATGGGGCGCGTCGGGGAAGCCGAGGAAATCGGCCGTGCGGTGGTGTTCCTGGCCTCGTCGGATGCAAGTTTCGTGAACGGGGCGGAGCTGTTCGTAGACGGCGGCATGGCGCAGGTCTGAGCGGTCGGCGGCCTGTGCCGTGCAGCCCTGCAGTCGGTGCCACGCGGGGATGAGCTTGTTGCGCTGTTGGCGCTGATCTGAGGTCGGCGAGACTGTGCCTCGCAGTTTTGCTGCCGATGCCATGCAAGGGTGAACGAGCTGCACAGTGGCGCGCAGTCTTCCCCCTCGATCAAAGCGCCTGCAGGAACGCAGTCAGCGCATCGATTTCCGCGTCGCTCAAGGGTACCGGCTTGAGCGACGCGGACTTGGTCGCCACGAACGCATACAGCGGGTGGGCCGCTTCCTGATCGTTGCGCACCCGCGTCTCGCCACCGCCCTGTGTGTAGAAGCGGACCACGCTGCGCAAATCGCGGAAGATGCCGTTATGCATGTAGGGCGCGGTCTGTGCCACGTGGCGCAGGCTGGGCGTACGGAAGCGGCCCGCGTCTTCCGGTTTGCCGCTTTCCTGATAGCGTCCAAGGTCCTGCGAGGGCTGCAGGAAAGACGCCAACCCCAGGTTGTGAAAGCCCTGGTCGCTGAGCAAGGCGCCGGTGTGGCAGTTGATGCACCGTGCCTTGGTGCGAAACAGATGCATGCCCCACAACTGCTGGTCACTTAGGCGGCGGCTGTCGCCGGCAAGGAATCGGTCGAGCGTGGTGGGGGTCTCCAGCGTACCCAAGAAGGCGATCAATGCATCGTCCAGATGCGATTGCGCAATCGGCGTGTCGCCGTAAACGGCAGTGAACGCGTGGCGATATCCGGTGTTGCCCGCAAGCCGTTGCAGGATGTCGTCGGGTGCCTGGACACCCATCTCTGCCGGGTGTGTCATCGCCTTGCGCAACTGCGTGGCCAGGCGCTGTGTGGCCCCGTCCCAACCCAGAGCATTACGGTGCACCACGTTATACAAGGGCGGCGCGTTGCGTATGCCTTGTGTGCGGTTGTGGCCGACCGAGCGTGACAGCCCATCGCCCCAGCCCAGCTCCGGGTGGTGGCAGCTCTGGCAGGAGATTTGGCCGGAGGCCGACAGGATGGGATCGTTGAACAGGCGCTGGCCAAGCGCGGCTTGTGGACTGAGCGGTGCGGCGACGGCGTGGGGCCATGAGGCGAGATCGGCGGCTGTGCCGCCTGCCGTGTCTGCCGCGCCTGTCGTGTCTGGCCGGGCTATCGCGTCTCTTGCTTGCGCGTCGCGAGTCGCCTCAGGCCACTCGGACACTGGCCGTTGATATGCACGCCGCAGCGCGGCCAATTGCCAGCCCTTGGGCTGATCCGGCAAACGCACGGAGATGTCGTGGTCGGCACGGATCAACGCCCGGTCGAAGCCTTGGCTCACTGCCCTGTGCAGACCTCCGTGCTCCCACCACCAGGGGATGGCAAGCACAGCAAGCAGTCCTGCCGCCAAGAGGCAGCGCGCGCCGATCCTGCACAAGCGCCCTGCCCAACGACGCAAAGCCGAGTGAGCTAGCGCCCAGTGACCCGGAGCACAATGACGCAACGCCCCTTGCGGCGCAGTCCACTGCCGCGCGATCTGCCGGCCCACCGTCTTGCGCTCAGTGGCAATCGGGCGAGTCTTGTTCGAGTTCCACTTCGAAGGCCACGTTGCTGGCCCACTTCCTGGCGGGTGCGCGCCAGTCGGACGCGTCGCGCGCACTGGCCAGCACCTCGCGCACCGTTGCGGACATGGCCGGGTCGGCATGCGCCACGGCAACCGCCAAGGGCAGCGCGTCGGTGGCCGGCAAGGTGGCCGAGAACTTCTCCCACTTCTTGTCATCGAACAGCGCCTGCAGCAGCGCGGCGTCGTGGATGGCGGCGTCGCAGTCGCCCGTGCGCATGTTCATCAGTGACAGCGCCGGCACGTCGGTCACCTTGACCTTTGCGCCATGGGCGATGGCGGCTTGACGGGCTTGCAGATTGGCATCGGACACACAGACGGTACGGCCTGCCAGGTCCTTCCAGCTGTGCACCGTCGTGTCGGTGCGCATGGCCACGCTCAGCCCCGACCGATAACCACTGACAAAGACATCCACCCCGGCGGGCACCGGGCGCGCGGCGAAACGCCCCACGAACACATCGATCGTGCCTTCGTCCAGCGCCCGCCCCCGCTGCGCCAGGTCGACCTTCACAAAACGCACATCCCGCCCCAGGCGCGCAGCAAGCCTGGTCGCCAAGTCGTATTCAAACCCTTCTTCGGTGTACAGCCGCACATCGCCCGGCCGCTCGCCGCGCGGCAAGGCTTCGACCCCGACGCGCAAGGCGGGCTGCCCTGCAGTGCGTGCGGCGTGGTGCACCACCGGCGCCGTGGGCGTGCTGGACGCGACAGCATCGGCAGGCAGGTAGGTGGTGGCGACCGCCAGGCCTGCGAGTTGAAGCACGGCAACCAGCACCAGCCAGCGAGGCGGCGAAAAGCGAAAGGGGCGAGCGGGCTTGGACATGGTGGCCGGGAGATGAAAGCAGGGATTCCCTGTTATATCCAAGCCGGCTGCGACCCGTTAATACCGTTTTTTTGTTTCCTTATTCCTGAACAGAAATATGGATAGCACGGGAAGCTGCCGCCAGATGGTTATAGCAACTCGATATAACAGGAAGCTGAATACGGTTGATATATTCGCTGCTCGCAAGATTCAAGCGTCGATAATCCAGAACGTGTATTCCAGCATTAACGCTTGTCCGCACATTTCCGCATATCGACCATTAATTTCCGAATATCCGCCATCCACCACGGGAATCGACCATGCCTGCCCAACGAGCGAATACCTCCCGCCCGCGCGTCCTGAAAATTGCCCTCGCCGTGGCGGTCGCCGTTGGCGCCGTCGGCGCGGCCCATACCTACGCCGTGGCAGCACAAGCCACGGCGCCGGCAGCCACGGCAAAAGCCGGCGAGCAGAAATTGGACTTTATCAATCTGCAGCTGCGCCCCTGGACGGTCGTGGCCAAACAGAAAGGCTTCCTGAAGGAAGAGTTCGATCGGGTGGGCATTCCGGAGGTGAATCTGGTGGCCACCGGCACCGCCGAACTGGTCGGCGCCGAATCGGCCGCGCTGGATCGGGGCGGCATCGCCATTGCCCAGCGCATGGTCTACCCCGCCACGGTGCACCGCGCCAACGGCCTGGATGCCGTGATCGTGTGGCTGTCCGAGCCGTCCGACCAGTTCCGCACGCCGATTCTGGCGCGCGCCAACGACGACAGCATCAAGGGCGTGGCCGACCTGGAAGGCAAGAAATTCGCCAGCAGCCGCGTCAGTTGCTACTTCACGTCTCCCTTCGAGATCCTGACCAAGGCCGGCCTGCCGCTGGATTCCCGCAAGGAGCAAGGCAAGGTGCGCTACCAGTCGATCGACAACGTGGCCGCCGTGAATTCCGCCTTGCTGAGCGGCGCGATCGACGCAACTGCCGCCCACCTGGGGACCTCGAACGCAGCCGCACTATGGGCCTCGGGCCAGGTCAAGGTGGTGGGTCGTTCGCCCAACGACGGGGTATATGTGAATGGGGCCGGCCGTGTGTCTTATTTTGCGATGCGCGACTTCGTGAATAAATATCCGCACGCCGTCAAAGCTTTCCTGACCGCACATGAACGCACCAAGAAATGGATCAGCGAGAATATCGACGAGTCGGCGCAGATTATCGCGGAGGGCACGCGCGTGCCGGTCAGCATCGCCAAATTCCAGATTACCGACCCGTCCAGCTTCGAATTCATGAAGGGTGAACCGGATGCCGATGCCGCGCGCCGCAATATCAAGGAATTCCAGGCCTGGTATGTGGAAAAAGGCGACGACATCCTGAGCGACCGCCGCCTGAGCGACGAGCAGATCGACAAGTTCGTCGACGCCCGCTTCTTCGGCAAGGCCGAATACTCGGTCTACCAGTGAGGTCCGGGGTTCATTCCCCCCGCATCTACCCACCAGAGGACGCATCCATGAGCGCCACGGCCCCTCCCGTCATCACGACGGCCGGCAACAAGAAGGTCGGCAAATCGACCGCCGCCACGCCCTTCAAGACCCGCTTGCCGAAGGACAACTGGTGGATCGGACTGATTCTGCCCCTGAGCATTCTCGCGCTGTGGCAGGCGGCGTCCTGGTATCGCTGGGTGCCGCCGATCTTCCTGCCCTCGCCGGCGGTCACGGCCAAGGCCTTCTTCAAGATGCTCTTCGCCGATTCCTTCCACAAGGATTTCTGGGAGAGCATCTCGATCGTCAGCCAGGCCTTCATATACGGGTCATTCGCGGCACTGGTGCTGGGTGTGGCGGCAGGCCTGTCGAAAAACGTCGAACGTTTCCTGGGCCCGACCTTCGACAGCATCCGCCACATTCCCGGCATCGCGTGGTTGCCGCTGATCGTGCTGTGGCTGGGCATCGGCGCCCCGGCCAAGGTGCTGGTGATCGCCAAGACGGTGTTCTTCCCGGTGTTCCTGAACACCTTGCAAGGCATTCGCAGCGTCGACAAGAACTACGTCGAACTGGCCAAGGTGTTGACGCTGACCCGCAGCCAGTTGGTGCACAAGGTGATCATCCCCAGCGCGGTGCCCAGCATCATGGTCAGCCTGCGATATTCGGCGGGCCTGGCGTGGGCGATGGTGGTGGTGGCCGAGGGCCTGAGCGGGCTGCATGGCGTGGGGTTCCTGATCTTCCGCGCCCAGGCGCTGCTGATGACGGACCAGTTGCTGGTCTGCATGGTGGTGATCGGCCTGGTGGGCTTTGGCATCGACCGGCTGATGTTCCTGCTGCAAAAGCGCGTGCTGCGCTGGAAGCAAGGCTTCGACGGCTGACCTGTTGGCCAAACGACGGATAACCGAACACAACAAAGGACAACCCATGTCGGCACGCGGCAGTCTTCAATTCAAGCAGATCAGCAAATCCTACGCGGTCGATCAGGCCGAGTTCAAGGTGCTCGATCGGGTGAGCTTCGACGTGGCGCCCGGCGAGTTCGTCAGCATCGTCGGGCCCAGCGGCTGCGGCAAGTCCACGCTGCTGCGCCTGGCCATCGGTCTGGACGACGATTACGGCGGCGACATCTTGCTGGACGGCGAACGCATCGTCGGCACCAGCCTGAAACGCGGCATCGTGTTCCAGGACCACCGCCTGCTGCCCTGGCTGACGCTGGAACAGAACATCGGCCTGAGCCTGGAGAACGCCGGCCTGCCGGCGGCAGAGCGCAACAAGCGGGTGCACGATCACATCAAGCTGGTAGGCCTGCAAGGATTTGAATCGTCATATCCGCACCAGTTGTCGGGCGGCATGGCGCAGCGCGCCGCGATTGCGCGCGGGCTGGCCGGACGGCCCGAGATCCTGTTGCTGGACGAACCGCTGGGTGCGCTGGATGCGCTGACGCGCGAACGTCTGCAGGAAGAAATCCTGCACATCTGGCGATCCGAGCGGGTGACCATGGTGCTGGTCACCCACGATGTGGACGAGGCGATCTATCTGAGTGACAAGATCGTGGTGATGCATGCCAAGCCAGGCCGCATCGCGGCGGAAATCCAGATCACCTTGCCGCTGCCGCGCGACCGCACCAGCGCGGACTTTGCGTCGGTCAAACGCCAGGTGATGGATGCCATGCACCATCGCGCCGACAGTGGGCAGGCGCTGCGAGAAGCCGCATGACGGGCTGGGCGACCCGATCGAGCACACATTGGCGCTTTGATGGTGCTGACAAGATGCACCACGTGAACGGCCCACACGAAATCGCCAGCACGGTCGCTGACAAAAAGGCAGATCGGGCATCGACCGAACGAAGCTTCCTGGACCACGTCTGCGCAGCCATCGTGGCGCTGGCATTGCTCACCGCCACCTTCGGCGTGGCCTTCGCGGCGGACACACCGGCCTCGACCGATCTGCCGGACCTTGCGCCGATTCGCGCCAAGGTCTATGCCAAGGACTACCAGTCGGCGGCCGACGATCTGCGCGCCTTGACCGCCACCGTGAAACACGCGGACCTGTACAACCTGCTGGGCTTCAGCCTGCGCAATCTTGGCCAGTACGACGAGGCCGCCAAGTGGTATCGCGAAGCGCTGTACTACGACCCCGACCATCGCAACGCCATCGAGTACCAGGGCGAGCTGTTCATCAAGATCGGGCAATTGCAGCGCGCGAGGAACAACGTGCAGAAGCTGGAATTTCTGTGTCTGAAAGGCTGCGCCGAACTCACACAGTTGCGGCAGGCTGTGGCGGCGACCGAGAAGCAGTAAGGCGGCACGCACGGGGCGCACAGCGTGGTCGATACACAGCTCAGCCGTGCCGCGTCACCGGCCATCTACAGACCTCGTTCACCCGTGCACCGCGCGGCTATCTGTCGGCGCCTGCGCACGATCGTTCATGCCGTAGCGACGCGTGACGTCGGCGATGCTCAATCGATAATCCTCGAACACACTATCCCGCCCCGCAGCCTGCGCCGCGCGATGCGCGTCGATGCGGCGCCATTGCTGCACAGCGGCCTCGTCGCGCCAGAAGGACAGGGACAGGATCTTGCCCGGATCGCTGAGGCTGGCGAAGCGCTCGATCGACACGAAACCGTCGATCTCGGCCAGCAGCGGCCGCAGTCCTGCCGCGATGTCGAGGTAGGTCTGCTTGTGGTCGGGGTGGAGGTTCACTTCGAAGATGACGGCAATCATGGGGGCTCCGTGGCGGGATGTGGCGATGGCGGCACTGTGCCCGCCCCCACCCCACCATGATTCGTTGCAGGCCGAAGCGTGTCCGCCAGGATTCGCTACGATTCTGGCATGACTGCAGATTTGTCCGACGCCCGCATCTCCGATATTGCCGCGGCCATTGCCGAGCCCGCGCGTACGCGCATGTTGTGCTCGCTGATGGACGGGCACGCCCGCACCAGCACCGAACTGGCGGTGGTGGGCGAGGTCAGCCCGTCGACTGCCAGCGCGCACCTCGCCAAGCTCAGGGACCTGCGCCTGCTGCGCATGTACGCCCAGGGCAAGCACCGCTACTACGCGCTGGCCGATGAAGACGTGGCAGCCGCGCTCGAAGCCTTGATGGTGGTGGCCGGCATGCGCATGCCGGTGTTTTCGCCCAACACGCCCGGCCGGCTGCAACACGCTCGTACCTGCTACGACCACATGGCGGGCACGCTGGGCGTGATCTTGCACGACCACTTTCTTGGCGCAGGCTGGCTGATGGCGGACGCACCGGCCGGGGTGCACGGCGACCCCGACCGTGGTGACTATGTCGTGAGCCCCGCGGGCGAAACGGCACTGGCCGAGCTCGGTGTCGACGTAGCCAGCACCCGCAAGCTGCGCCGGCGCTTTGCCTGCGCCTGCCTGGACTGGAGCATGCGCCGCCCGCACCTGGGCGGTGCGCTGGGCGCGGCGGTGCTGACCGCGATCGAGGCGCGGCAGTGGATCACCCGCGACCTGGACAGCCGTGCCCTGCGCGTCAGCCGCCTGGGCGAGCGGGAACTCAAGGCGCGCTGGGGCATAGCGCTGGCCGACAAGGCATAACGAGTCAGGACTGCCCACTGAGCCGTCGCATCGCAGCTGTCCACGACACACTGGCACTGCTCCGCCAGACAGCCCCAACGCATCGCGGCTGGTGCGCTGACGCGGGCGACATACCTGCGTCGGGAACGCCACTTGCCTGCACGTGAAACAGGCACGGCATGCCATCCGGGGGGATGGCACGCCGTGCACGGGTCACTGTCAATGGAGCGTCCATGCATCGAATTTCTGTCATCGCAGCGGCAAGCCTGTTTGCCGTTGCCGCACAAGCCCAATCCCAAGCCCAATCTCAACCCGCCAGCCCCGCCTACGGCCAGCAGCTGGAAGGCTTCGCCTATCCGCACGAGGTCCACCACCTTGCCCTGCAGAGCCAGGGCCAGACCTTGTCCATGGCCTACATGGACATCCAGGCCGATCGCCCCAACGGGCGCACCGCCGTGTTGATGCACGGCAAGAACTTCTGCGGCGCGACCTGGGAAGCCACCATCGATACGCTGCGCGCCCAGGGCTATCGGGTGATCGTCCCGGACCAGATCGGCTTCTGCAAATCCAGCAAACCAGCCAACTACCAATACAGCTTCCACCAACTGGCGCACAACACGCATGCGCTACTGGCCAAGCTGGGCATCGAGCGCAGCATCGTGGTCGGTCACTCCATGGGCGGCATGCTGGCCGCGCGATATGCCTTGCAGTACCCCGATGCGACCCAGGCCCTGGTAATGGTCAACCCCTTGGGCCTGGAAGACTGGAAGGCCAAGGGCGTGCCCTATCGCAGCATCGACCAGTGGTATGCGAGCGAGCTGAGGACCAGCTTCGACAGCATCAAGAAATACCAGCTGAACACCTATTACGCCGGTCAATGGAAGCCCGAGTACGACCGCTGGGTGAGCATGGGCGCGGGCATGTATCTGGGCAAAGGCAAGGCGCGTGTGGCCTGGAACCAGGCGCTGACCTACGACATGATCTACACGCAGCCGGTGGTCTACGAGTTCGGGCAGATCAAGACGCCCACGCTGCTGTTGATCGGCGCGCGCGACAACACGGCGCCCGGCAAGGACGGCGCCTCGCCTGAGGTAGCGGCCACGCTGGGCAAGTACCCGGAGCTGGGACCGGCGACGGCCCGCGCCATTCCGGGCGCGCGCCTGGTGATGTTCCCCGAGCTGGGTCATGCGCCACAGATCCAGGACCCGGACGCATTTCATCGCGAGTTGCTGAAGGGACTGGCGGCGCTGGGCAGCTGACCAAGCCAACCAGTCGTCACACAAGACAAGGCCCGCAATCGCGGGCCTTGGTACGCATCAAGCAAACAGGCTTTCCAAATTACTGACCCGGCGCGCCGCGCGCGATTTCCTTGCGGATTTCCTGCAGCTTGGCGCGGACCACACGACGATTCTCCGCGCCCATGCGCAGCATCATCTTCTGTCCGGCAGACAAGCCTTGCAGACGCGAATCCACATACTGGTAACGCAGCCAGGGGCGCTGTGCGTTCACGTCGCTGCCCTTGATCTCGGTGATTTCCACCTTGATGGGTTCTTCCACTTCCGGCGTGGCCAGCAAGTCGTCGATCACCGCCACGAAGCGGTCGTTGAAGTACTGGCCGGGATAACCGATCTCTTCGTAGGCCGCCTGGAAGTCGGGGTAGTAGTGTGCGTAGACCTCGACGGCGCGCTTGGCATCGATCGACTGGGCGAAGGTCACGAAGGGCTTGTAGCGCGCTGCATTGGCCGCGCCGATGACCTTGCTGGTGCCGTCGGCATCCACCACAAAGCGGTCAGGCGTGGGATTGACCGGCCACAGGCGCGGCGCTGCGTGCGGGCGCGCCAGGTTGTCGACCGTGACCACGAAGCGATTCGCCAGGCCGTCCAGGTGCAGGTAGGACAAGCTCTTTTCCTTGCCCGCGAGCGCCGTGACCGATTCGCTCAGGTTCGACCCTGCAGCCGGGGGCGGCGTGGTGGCCTGTTCGGTCACCGGTTCGATGGGGAACTTGATCGCAGGTTGCTCGGGCGTCGGGTTCAGCGATGCAGCCGGTGGGGGGGTGGTCTGCGCGACATCCGGCGTGGGCGGCACGACCTGTGTCGCTTGCGTCGGTGTCTGGGGAGCGTTCTGCCGCTTTTGCCACCAGAGCCATCCAGCGATGACCACGACAACCAGCAACAGAATGGTGATGAGTCTCTTCATGGCGTCTTCGTCGCGTCCTTCAGATACAGAGAGAGGATGGGGCATCCTAACATCGGCCGGGCGCCGGACGCAGCGCGGCCGTGCATGGGTTGGACCTTGGCCACCGTGTAAGTGGGATGTCAGCTTCGGGCCGGGTGGACGGGTCGGGCCGCCATTGCAAGCGCCAGTCGGGGATATGCATATCGCACACAGCTATTTTTCCTGCGGACACGCTGCACGTATGCTTTTCGGCTGGCCATGCATCGTGTGGATGCGGCCTATTTCGCCTTCCCGGGATTCATCGTGCCTCTCTCGCTTGTGTCGTCCACCGCCGCTGCCGCCACCCCGTCCCTGCAAGACCTGCTCGACCGCATCGTCCCGCTGTCGGCACAGATCGGCGAGGGCGAAAGCCGGCGCGAACGCGAGCGTGAGTATCCGTTCGCCGGCTTCCAGCTGCTGCGCGACAGCGGCGTGACCGGTCTGCGGATTCCCGTCGCGCTGGGCGGGCCGGGCGGCTCGGTGAAAGAGGTATTCGAGCTGCTGCTGGCACTGGCCGCCAAGGACCCGCAGGTGGCGCATTCGCTGCGCTCGCACTTCGGCTTCGGCGAAAAACTGCTGCTGCAGCGCGACCCGGCCGAGCTGGCCGAGCACGTGCCGCGCTTCCTGGCAGGCAAGATCTATGCAGCCGGCAGCACCGAACGGGGCACGCCGCGCCCCGGCATCCTGAACACCCGGCTGACGCGCGAGGGTGATCACTTCCGCCTGAACGGCCGCAAGTACTACGGCACCGGGTCCATCTATGCCGACTACCTGTACATCAGCGCCAATGACGAGAACGAGCAGCGCGTGATCGTCACCATCCCGGCCAGCCGCGAAGGCGTGTCGGTGGTCGACGACTGGGACGGTATGGGCCAGCGTCTGACGGCCAGCGGCACCATCACGGTCGACAACGTGAAGGTGCTGCCCTCGGAAGTCGCCGCGGGCGGCAGCGCCAACCTGATCGGCCGTTATGCATCTTCGTTTCGCCAACTGCACCTGGCGGCCGTCGCGGCGGGCATCACACAGGCTGTGCGCGACGACGCGGTCGCCTACGTGCGCAGCCATGCCCGGCCGATCGCGCACAGCCATGCGGAAACGGCGGGCGGTGACTACTTCACCCAGAAGGTCGTCGGCGAGATCGCATCGATCGCACGCGCCCTGCCCTTGCTGGTGCGCGACGCCGCTGCCGCGCTCGACCGCTCTTTCCAGGCGCTGATCGACCACGCCAAAGACGCCGAGGCCCTGGTGCTGGAAAGCACGCTGGCCGTGGCCCAGACGCAGGTGGTGGTGGCGCAGCTGGGCCCGCGTGCCGGGGAATTGATCTTCGACATAGCTGGCGGGTCGGCCACCGGCCGCGCCCACAATCTGGACCGCCACTGGCGCAACATCCGCACCGTGATCAGCCACAACCCGACTGCCTACAAGGCCAAGGCGACGGGCGACTATCTGATCAATGGGGCAACCGAATTGCTCGAGGAAGGCCGCTTCCTGTAGGCCGTCGTCAGCACGCTCGCGTTGGAGGACGATGCTGCCCGTCCGCCTTAAAACGAGCATCGTGATGCACGATGCGCTGATGGCAGGCCACGAACGCCGGTCCCATCAGGTTCGGGCATAACAGGAGCCAGCGCAGGCGTAACATAAGCGCCTCGCCCAGCCATCCTCCCGGCGCTCGCCGGGACCGCCACGAAGGCAGTTTCCCTTGAGCAGTGCATCTCAGCCGCTGGCGCCCGACGCCCCGGACGCGTCCGCCGCGCGCTATCTCCCTTACCTGGTCGCCGGTGCCTTCTTCATGGAGAACCTGGACGCGACCGTCATCACCACCGCATTGCCGGAGATGGCGCGCAGCTTCGGCGTGGCGCCCGCCCAGTTGTCGATCGGCATCAGCGCTTACCTGCTTGCGCTGGCGGTGTTCATTCCGCTCAGCGGCTGGCTGGCCGACCGCTTCGGGCCGCGACGGGTCTTCGGCAGCGCGATTGCGATCTTCACGCTGGCGTCGCTTGCCTGTGGGCTGGCCACCACGCTGGAGACCTTCACGGCCGCGCGCATTCTGCAAGGCATCGGCGGCGCGATGATGGTGCCGGTGGGGCGCCTGGTGGTCTTGCGCGGCACCAGCAAGAAAGACCTGGTGCGCGCGATATCAACGATCACCTGGCCGGGTCTGGCAGCGCCAGTGATCGGCCCGCCGATCGGCGGTTTCATCACCACGCACTTCGGCTGGCACTGGATTTTCTACCTGAACATCCCGCTGGGCCTCGTAGGCCTGGTGCTGGCCTTGCGCTGGATTCGCGGTGCGCCCGGTGGTATCCGCCCCTTCGACAAGCTGGGTTTCGTGCTGTCGGCCGTGGGCTGCACGGCGCTGATGATCGGCCTGGAACTGGCCAGCCAGATGCCGCCAAAAATCCCCCTGGTCGCCGCCACGCTGGCCCTGGGCGTGATCGGTATCGTGCTGACCCTGCGCCACATGCGGCGCACAACGCATCCGCTGGTCGACGTGTCGGCGCTGCCGGTGCCGACCTTCGCGGTGAATGTGGTGGGCGGTTCGCTCTTCCGCATTGCGATCGGCAGTGCGCCCTTTCTGCTGCCGCTGATGTTCCAGCTGGCCTTCGGTCTGTCGGCGGTGACCGCCGGCATGCTGATGCTGGCGCTGTTTGCCGGCAACCTGCTGATGAAGCCCGGCACCACCTGGACGCTGCGCCGCTTTGGCTTCCGCCGGGTGCTGATGGTCAATGGCCTGCTGGTGGCGCTGGGGTTTGCGGCCTGCGCGATGCTGACGCCCGCCACGCCGATTCCCGTGATGGCCACCATTCTGTTTTTCTGTGGCGCATGCCGATCGATGCAGTTCACCGCGCTCAACACCATCGCCTTTGCCGACGTGAAACCCGCGCAGATGAGCGGCAGCACGACCTTGTTCAGCGTCTTGCAGCAGATGAATGCCGGCATGGGCGTGGCGTTGGGCGCGCTGGCCTTGCAGCTGGCGGCGCTGATGACGCTTCCTGCGGGCGCCACGCCCGATGCGCTGCCCTCACTGCTGGATTTCCGGCTGGCGCTGGCCGTGATGGGCGTGCTCGCGGCCCTGGCCGTGATCGACGCCATGCGCCTGCCGCGCGATGCCGGCGACGAAGTCAGCGGGCACCAGGCACGCACAGGCAACTGAGCCCGCCGACTGCGGCGGGCACCTCGCCAGCAGGCGCATTTACGTCCCGGTAAATCACCGGGACCATGCCTGCGAGCGCCTGCGATTGGCGCAACGCCGTTGCACCCAAGCCAATCACCGGGTTATCCGCTTCTATTTGGCGAATTGACATCGATCAGCCTGACCGATGATCGAGGCCTCGACAGAGAAGAAGCTGCTTGCACGAGCGCCCCTGTCACTGCCCATCTGATGTGCCCCTCCCCCTGCAACACCTTTTCAAGTCCAAGGACCATGGCTGCCCTTCTTCACCCCAGCCCACCCGCCCGATCAATGCCCACGTCGTCTGCCCTGCCCGCCAAATCCGTCGGCTGGCGTGACGCCTTCCGCGTCAAACTCTACGGCCTGGTCGCCCTCGCGGCGGTATTGCTGAGCGCCATCCAGATCTATTCGATCACCGACGCCTACCAACGCGGCATCGACGCAAAGGTCGCCGAGATCCGCTCCATCACCGAGAGCGCGCTGTCGATCATGACGCGCTACGCCAATCTGGAAAAAGACGGCAAGCTGTCGCGGGAAGACGCGCAAAAAGCCGCTTTTGAAGCGCTGCGCGCCATTCGCTTCGGTCCCGACAAGGACTATGTCTTCGTCTGGCGCGTGGCCGACGCCATCACCCTCGTGCACGGCAACCCCGAGCAGGAAGGCAAGAATCAGTACCGCAACACAGTCGACCCGCGGCCGCGCGAAGCGATTGCGGCAGAACGGATCGCGCAGATTCGCGCAAGCGGCGGCACCCTCGTCTACGAAGTTCAGCAGAAGCGGCCGGGCAACGAAGTACCCGTGGCCAAGATGAACATTCTGACCCTGTTCGAGCCCTGGGGGCTCTCCGTCGGCACGGGGGTATGGCTGGACAATATGAAGGACGATTTCCGCGAGGTCGTGATCCAGGGCGCGATCCTGACGGTCATCACGGTCTTGCTGCTGATTGCCAGCGGCGTGTTCATCGTGCGCGCAGTGATGCGCCAGCTGGGTGGCGAACCCGCCGGGGCGGTCCAGGTCATGCAACGCGCCGCCGGCGGCGACTTCACCGGCGCGACCACCGGCAGAAAAATCCCCGGCAGCCTGCTGGCCGCCTTCGGCGACATGTCGGGATCGATCCGCGGCATGATCGTCAACGTGCGCGACGAAGCGAGTTCGCTCAAGCGCGACGCCGAACGCCTGTCGGAATCGGTCGGCCAGGTGTCGTCGGCCGCCAGTCATCAGAGCGAAGCCACGGCATCGATGGCCGCCGCCATCGAAGAACTGACGGTGTCGGTCAGCCATATCTCGGAAGCCGCCGTCGAGACCGAAAAGCTGTCCGAAGGCGTAGCCACCTTGTGCCGCAGCAGCGAAACCCAGGTCAACAGCGCATCCGACGGCATGCAGCGCATTGCCTCGGCCGTGGGCGAAGCCTCGACCAAGATCGCCGGCCTGGAAGCACGGGCAGAACAGATCAATGTGATCGCCGCGTCGATCAAGGAAATTGCCTCCCAGACCAACTTGCTGGCCTTGAATGCCGCCATCGAAGCCGCACGTGCCGGTGAGCAGGGTCGTGGTTTCAGCGTCGTGGCTGATGAGGTCCGCAAGCTGGCCGAACGCACCGCGTCTGCCACCATCGAAATCGAGCAGATGGTGCAGGCAGTGCAAGCCGAGACCAAGGATTCGACCGCGACGATGAGCCGCGTGCGCCCCATCGTCGAGGAAGGCACCTCGCTGACCAATCAGGTGGCCGAGTCGCTGCGCGAAATCCGCAGCCGCGCCGACCAGACCCTGGAACGCGTGCGCGAAGTGGCCAATGCCACCCGCGAGCAATCGTCGGCCAGCACCTCGATTGCGCAACGCGTGGAAGGCATCGCACAAATGGTCGAAGAAACCAACGCGAGCATGGAAGAGACGGCCCGTTCAGCCAGCGACATGCGCGACATGTCGGTGCGCCTGGACACCTTGGTGGGCGCCTTCAAGGTCTGAGCCCGTCCGGCCGGGCTCAGACAGCCCGGCCAATCACACCCGTTTGAATCCAGCGGATTCCGAACGCCCTAGGTCCTTCTTGTCACACGGTGCCGAGCGCCGTGTTGGCGAGATGCGACGGCGGAAACGCGGCTTCCCAGTGAGTACGTAGAAACGCGTACCAAACACCTGCCAGTTCCTTCGATCGAGACGCAAGCGGCCAGTCATGATCTTGCCAGAGCATGAAGTCATGCTGCGTTGATCGCGCCTGGATGTCGCCACGCCCCCACCTGCGGCGTGGTCCCCCATCGGCCCGACCACCGCCTCACCGAGATGATCATGGACGCCACCTTGTCACCCGCCGCGACGTTGATCGCCACGCCTCCGACTCCTGCCACGCGCACTGCACGCTGGCGTGCCGGCTTTCGCGCCAAGCTGTATGGCCTGGTCGCCGTGGCCGCCTTGCTGATGATTGCGCTGCAGGCGTATTCCGTGGTGCTCAGCTACCACGACAAGCTCGACGCCAAGACCAACGAGATCGAGTCGGTGATGCAGACGGCGCTCGGCATTCTCAAGCGCTACGCCAGCCTGGCCGAGCAGGGAAAAATGCCTCGCGAGGAGGCCGAGCGTGCGGCCTACGAGGCCTTGCGCGGCATGCGTTACGGCGAGAACGACGACTATGTGTTTGCGTGGCGCATCAGCGATGCCATCACCATGGTGCACGGCATCGCCAGCCAGGAAGGCCAGTACCAATTCAACATCGGCACGGACAAGCGTCCCAAGGACGTGATCGTCGCCGATCGGCTGAACGTCTTGCGCAAAGCCGGCGGCCAGGCGCTGGCGCGTGTCACGCAGACGCGTCCCGGTGTGTCCGAGCCCCTGCCCAAGCAGAACATCAATGCCTTGTTCGAACCCTGGGGCGTGGTGGTGGGCACCGGCGTATTCCTCGACCGTGTCGAGGCCGAGTTCCGGGAAGACCTGATCGCACGCGTGGTGACCTCGGTGCTGGTCATCCTGGTGCTGGTACTGGGCGGCATCTGGATCGTGCGCGGCGTGATGCGGCAACTCGGCGGTGAACCCGCCGGGGCGGTGAGCGTGATGCAGCAGGCGGCCAGCGGCGACTTCACCCAGGACAGCACGCTGGCAGCGCGCAAGCTGCCGCCGGGCAGCCTGCTGGCGGCCTTCGGCGACATGTCGACATCGGTACGCGGCATGATCGTCAACGTGCGTGACGAAGCGGGTGCGCTGCGCGAAGACGCCACACGCCTGTCGGAATCGGTTCACCAGGTGTCCAAGGCATCTACCCACCAGAGCGAAGCGACCGCGTCGATGGCAGCGGCGATCGAAGAATTGACGGTCTCGGTCAGCCACATCTCGGAAGCCGCCCGCGACACCGAACAATTGTCCGAAGACGTGGCCAGCCTGTGCCGCAGCAGCGAAAACCAGGTCAACAGTGCTTCCGAGGGCATGGAACGCATCGCCAATGCGGTGGGCGATGCGTCAACCAAGATTGCCGGCCTGCAAGCGCGCGCCGAGCAGATCAACGTGATTGCTGCAGCGATCAAGGAAATTGCGTCCCAGACCAACTTGCTGGCCTTGAATGCCGCCATCGAGGCCGCCCGTGCGGGTGAGCAGGGACGCGGCTTCAGCGTGGTGGCCGACGAAGTGCGCAAGCTGGCCGAACGCACCGCATCGGCCACCGTCGAGATCGAACAGATGGTCAACGCCGTCCAGGCGGAGACCCGGGAATCGACGGTCACCATGGCGCGCGTGCGCCCCATCGTCGACGAAGGCACGACTTTCACGCGCCAAGTGGCGGACTCGCTGCGCGAAATACGCAGCCGCGCCGACCAGACCCTGGAGCGCGTGCGTGAAGTGGCCAACGCCACCCGCGAACAATCGTCGGCCAGCACCTCGATTGCGCAACGGGTGGAAGGCATTGCGCAGATGGTGGAAGAGACCAACGCCACCATGGAAGAGACCGCACGGTCGGCCAGCGACATGCGCGATATGTCGGTGCGCCTGGACACCTTGGTGGGAGCTTTCAAGGTCTGAGAATTCAATCGGTGTCTCCCTGGATAGACACCATGACAAGGTGATGAATGGGATTATCAACCGGATGAAATTGGTCAAACTGTGGCCTTTTTCACAAAATTCCTGCGCGCGCCGTTATTCCAACGATTGAACCTTGTTGCATTGGGTAACTATCCCGTCAACAAACTGAATCCGGAGCCCGCCGCGTCATGGAAGCCACCCTTCCCCCGTCATCCCCCGCCCTGACCCAAAAACCTCTCGTCGCAACCCGGCAAAAACAAGCCTGGCGCGCGTCCTTCCGCGCCAAGCTTTACAGCCTGGTGGCGGCTGCAGCTCTGCTGCTGCTGGCGCTCAACGCCTACACGCTGGTGCGCGGCTATCAGGAACAGATCGAAGCCAAGGAAGCCGAGCTGGGCTCAGTGCTGGATTCGGCCGTTGGCGTGCTCGACGGCTTCGACAAACTGGTGAAGGAGGGCAAGCTGGATCGCGCTGCTGCTGAAACCCAGGCGTATCAGGCACTGCGCGGCATGCGTTTCGGCCCGGACAAGGACTTCGTGTTCACCTGGCGCGTCAACGACTTGATGACCATGGTGCACGGTGTTCCCGGCATGGAAGGCGGCACCATCACCCGCATCGCCGTAGCGTCGAACAAAATGACCGCCGAGGCCGCTGCGCGTAATGCGCAGGCACGCGTTGCCGGCATCCGCGCCGCCGGTGGGCGCGAAATGTCCCTGGTGGAACAAGCCCGCCCGGGCGCCTCGCAGCCGGTCACCAAGATGAACGTGAACACCATCTACGAGCCCTGGGGCCTGGTGGTGGGCGCTGGCACGTACCTGGACCGCGTGCAGGCGGACTTCCGCAGCAACGTGATCGAAAGCATCGTCGTGTCGGTCTCGGCCATCACGCTGCTGCTGGTCATCGGCATGCTGATCGTGCGCAGCGTGATGCGCCAGCTGGGCGGCGAGCCTGCCGGTGCGGTCGTGGTGATGCAACGTGCAGCGGATGGTGACTTCACCGGCAGCACCTCGGGCAAGTCGACGCCGGGCAGCCTGCTGGCCGCCTTCGGCGCCATGTCGCAATCCATTCGCAGGATGATCGTCGACGTGCGTGACGAAGCTGGTTCGCTCAGCCGTGACGCCGGCCGCCTGTCGGAGTCGGTGCATCAAGTATCGGCCGCCACCGCCAGCCAAAGCGAAGCCACTGCCTCGATGGCCGCAGCCATCGAAGAATTGACGGTATCGGTCAGCCATATTTCCGAGGCAGCACTGGAAACCGAAAAGCTGTCCGAAGGCGTGGCCGTGCTGTGCCGCGACAGCGAAAGCCAGGTCAACAGCGCCTCTGACGGCATGCAGCGCATTGCCGCCGCCGTGGGCGAGGCTTCGGAAAAGATCGCCGGCCTGGAAGTGCGTGCCGAGCAGATCAATGTGATTGCCGCCTCGATCAAGGAAATCGCCTCGCAGACCAACTTGCTGGCCTTGAACGCCGCCATCGAAGCAGCCCGTGCCGGCGAGCAAGGCCGCGGCTTCAGCGTGGTGGCCGACGAAGTCCGCAAGCTGGCCGAGCGCACCGCATCGGCCACCATCGAGATCGAACAGATGGTGCAGGCCGTGCAGCAGGAAACCAAGGAATCGACCGCGACCATGAGCCGCGTGCGCCCGATCGTGCAGGAAGGCACCTCGCTGACCCAGCACGTGGCCGAGTCGCTGCGCGAAATCCGCAACCGCGCGGATCAGACGCTGGAACGCGTGCGCGAAGTGGCCAACGCCACCCGCGAACAATCGTCGGCCAGTACCTCGATTGCACAGCGCGTGGAAGGCATTGCGCAGATGGTCGAAGAGACCAATGCCGGCATGGAAGAAACGGCGCGCTCGGCCAACGACATGCGCGACATGTCGGTGCGTCTGGACAAGCTGGTAGGGACCTTCAAGGTCTGATCGCAGCTGGGGGCGACGAGCCGGGGCGGTGTGCCCGGCTTGTTTGTTCCAGCGGTATGGCCTGCTTGTATGGCCTGCTTTGTTTGGCGTTGGCTCGATCGATACCCTGCATGCGCGGCGCCGTTTGCGCACCCGCGTGCGGTCTAGGGCAGGCGCAGTCCTGTCCCGTCGAACACCGCTACCCTCGACTTGGCCAGCGCCTCGCAGGCCTGCCGCGCCAGCACCGGCACAGGTTGATGCAGGTACCGCTGGTTCAGCTGCACCAGGTAGTCGGCACTGCTCAGCAGCGCTTCGATCTGCGCGAGCGAAAGCACACGCCGGTCCAGCAACAAAAACTGCACCAAGACTTTCAACGCATACATCGCATGGCGATCCGGGTTCGCTTCGAACCCCGCCAGGCGTGATCGTGCGCGTTCGATGGCCTGCGGCACGTCGATGAAGGCTGGGCCATGGCCCGGAATCACGCAGTCTGGCGCCAGGCCTTCGATGCGGTCCAGCGCCTTGCGCGTCGCTTGGAAACCCGCTTCGCCGCGCAGCTCGGGAAAGATCACGCCCAGGCCGTTTTCCCACAAGGCATCGGCCGAGATCAGCAGCCGGTGCACGGGCGCGAACAACATGATCGAGTGCGGATCGTGGCCAGGGGCGGCGTGCACCTCCCAGCTTGCGCCGCCCAACAGCAGCATGTCGCCCGGGGGCAGCAAGGCGTCATAAGCAAAACGCGGGCATTCCTGGCCGGTGGCCTCGTAGCTGAGCGCCTTGGCATCCCACGCGGCGACGGCATCGGCTTCGCCAGGCGGAATCAGGATCGGGCAGGCCCAGGCGGCCTGCACCGCGGCGTTGCCGCCGCAGTGGTCGGAATGCAGATGGGTATTCAGGATGGCCGACAGGGCGCGTCCGTTCAGCGTGTCTCGCAGCAAGGCGACGGTCTGTGCCGCGTCGCTGACGTAACCCGTGTCGACAACCACCGCACCGTCCAGCATCGGCCGGTCGGCAGCCAGGCGGTTGCCGTCCAGGAACACGATGCTGTTGGCAGACAACCAGCCCCGCTCCAGCACGCGCAGCGATGGGAGACGGGCAAGACTGTCGCTAGCGGTGGTCATCGGCAGGCTGCCTGTTGAAGCGGTACAGCCTGCGGACAAGCTGACAGCAGAACGTGTTCAGGGAAAGCGCATGGCGGGAAGGATATTGGCCCTGGCAAACCGACATACACGACAAGACAGATACCGGGATCCCGTCACCAGGATTCGCCGCATATCTCGCCCGCAGCACACCTACACCGCATGACATGCACATGCACATGCAGACGGTGCGCGCCGGGCTCAGGTCTGCCGTGCTGCCCGCCGTGCGGGTAGCTGCCGCCACACCGCACGTCGTTCGTCGTTGCCGTACCCGCGCCAGGCCACGATCTCATCCAGCGTGCGCGTACAGCCCTCGCACCAGCCATCGACCTCGCTGATCTTGCAGGCACTCACACACGGGCTGGGCACCGGGTCCGGGTCGACGGCAGGATCGAACGGCACCGCCGCCTTGGCGGGCGACGGGGAAGACGCCACGCGATCAGGCCGCGCGCTTGGCGGCGATCGCGTTGCCGGCGCGCGAGGATTTGCGATGCAGGTGCGCCGAGATCCACTGTCCGGTGTCGACCACGGCGTCCAGGTCCACGCCGGTTTCGATGTCCAGGCCGCGCATCAAATACAGCACGTCTTCGCTGGCCACATTGCCGGTCGCGCCCTTGGCGAAGGGGCAGCCGCCCAGGCCGGCGGTCGACGAATGGAAGATGGTGATGCCGACTTCCAGCGCCGCCACCACGTTGGCCACGGCCTGGCCGTAGGTGTCATGGAAGTGACCGGCAATGCCCTCGATCGGGAATTCCTTGGCCACGGCTTCCATCACCTTGCGCACTTTCTGCGGGGTCGCCACGCCGATGGTGTCGGCAATGTCGATCTCGATGCAGCCCATTTCCTTGAAGCGGCGCGCCACGTACAGCACGTCTTCGATCGGCACTTCGCCCTGGTAGGGGCAGCCCAGCGCGGTGCTGAGTGCGCCGCGCAGGCGAATGCCGTGCGCCTTGGCAGCTTCGGCCACGGGTGCGAAGCGGTCCATGGATTCGGCGATCGAGCAGTTCAGGTTCTTCTGCGAGAAGGCTTCGCTGGCGGCGCCGAAGATCACGACTTCATCGGCCTTGGCAGCCAGCGCGCCTTCAAAACCCTTCATGTTCGGCGTCAGCACCGAATAGATCACGCCGGGGCGGCGCTGGATGCGCGCCATCACGTCCGCGCCGTCGGCCATCTGCGGCACCCACTTGGGCGACACGAAGGACGCGGCTTCGACGTTGGGGAAACCGGCCGCGCTCAGGCGGTCGCACAGTTCCACTTTCACATCGGTAGGGACAAATTCTTTTTCGTTCTGCAGGCCGTCACGGGGGCCGACTTCGACAATCTTCACGCGTTGGGGATACGACATCGAACAAACTCCAGTAATCGGTAAAGCGCGCGATAAACGGGCACGCGCCAAAACACGCAGCGCGCCGAGGCTCAATATCCGCGTTTGCGGTCGACGGTCCCGCCGACGGTCTCGCCACGCGCGAGCGCGGCCAGCTTGTCGGCGATCTGGACGATCGATTCGTCGCGCAGGGTCATGGCCGCGTTGTGCGGGGTGACGCGGATTTTAGGATGGGTCCAGAACGGGTGGTCGACCGGCAGCGGTTCCGTGCGGAACGCGTCCAGCGAGGCCCCGGCCAGGTAACCGGCATCGAGCAGGTCCAGCAGGTCTTGTTCGACCAGGTGATGACCGCGCGCCACGTTGATGAGGTAGGCATCGGGCCACAGGCGCGACAAGGTGTCACGACACAGAATGTCTTCCGTTTCTGACGTAAGCGGCAGCACGTTCACCAGCACCCGCGTGCGCGCCAGGAAGGCGTTCAACGAGGCCTGACCCGCGAAGCACTCCACGCCATCAACCTGGCGCGGCGAGCGCGACCAGCCGGCCACCGGATAGCCCAGGCTGGCCACCACCTGGGCCACGCGCGTGCCCAGCTGGCCCAGGCCCAAGACGCCCACTGGCCAGTCACGACGCTCGGTAGCCGGCAGATTCAGCCATTCGCGCTCGGCCTGCGCCACGGCCAGCTTCCCGAAGGCGCGCGAGGCGTGCACCAGTTCGTGCACCACATATTCCGCCATCTGCACCCCCATGCCCGCATCTTCCAGGCGGATGATGCGCACCGATGGTGACTGGTCCGGCAGGGCCAGCACGCTGTCCACGCCGGCACCGCGCGTGAACACCACTTTCAAACCGGGTTCACGTGTGAACAGGTTCTTGGGCGGACCCCAGACCACCGCCACATCGGCACCGACGGTGGAGCCTTCCGGGTCCCATACCGACACCGTTGCGTCAGGCACCGCAGCGGTCAGCGCCGCAAGCCATTCGGGCGCGCCGGCATCGTTGGGGGCGTACAGGATGTGCATGAAAATTCCAGCAAAGCAGTGGGTGGAAGACCGCGCAGGTGGCGCTTCAGACCTCCAGCGAGATCAATTGAGCGCCTTCCTGCACTTGTTCCCCCACACTGTAGAACACCTCGCGCACGGTTCCTGCACTGGGCGCGCCAATGGTGTGTTCCATCTTCATGGCTTCCATCACCAGCAGCGGCTGACCTTGCTCCACCACGTCGCCTTCCTTGACCGACACAGCGATGACCTTGCCCGGCATCGGCGCGGTCAGGCGCCCGCCTTCGGTCTCGACGTGGCTGGCGACCGCCAGCGGGTCTTGCAGGATCAGCAAGTGGGCCGCAGTGCCGACGAAGATCGTCAGGCGGTCCTGCTCCTGGCCGGGTTGTTCGATGACGGTACCGGCAGCACGCGTCTCGCCCAGCTGCACGCGCAGCGCGCTGTCTGCGGCGGACCAGGCGAAGGCGTGCTCGCCCTGACCCAGGTCGAGTGCCAGGTTGCCGCGACGGCGCAGCAAGGACACCGTGCGCACTTGGCCGTGATCGTCGAACTGGAAGTTGCGGGCCGCCACGCCACCGGGGCGCCAGTTGTCGGGAATCGCCCACGGATCGGACACGACCGGCTCGGCTTCGCGTGCCAGGACGGCGGCCACGGCCAGCGCCAGCACCGTGTCGGCCGCCGGCTTGGGGGTGGGCAACAGCGTTTCACGCTGGCGTTCGATCAGGCCGGTATCCAGGTCGGCCGCCGCGAAAGCCGTGTCCTGCATCAGACGCGCGAGGAAAGCCACGTTGGTCTGCACACCGACCACGCGGGTCTGCGCCAGCGCCTGCACCATGCGCGCGCGCGCCTGGTCGCGATCGGCGCCCCAGACGATCAGCTTGGCGATCATCGGGTCGTAATGCGGGGTGATGGTGTCGCCCTGGCGCACCGAGCCGTCGATGCGCACTGCAGCCGGCTCTTCAGTCCCCTGGCCGCTGGCATTGCGCTGGAAGGCCACGTGCGGCGGCAGCGACAGATGCGACAGCGTGCCAATGGACGGCAAGAAACCGGTGTCGGGATTTTCGGCGTAGACGCGTGCCTCGATCGCATGCCCATGGATGCGAAGCGATTCCTGCGTAGCGGGCAGCGGCTCGCCAGCGGCCACGCGCAACTGCCATTCGACCAGGTCGAAGCCGGTGATCATTTCGGTCACCGGATGCTCGACCTGCAGGCGGGTATTCATTTCCATGAAGTAGAAGCGGCCATCGGGTTCGGCGATGAATTCCACCGTGCCAGCACCGACATAACCCACAGCGCGCGCAGCAGCTACCGCGGCTTCGCCCATCGAGCGGCGACGTTCTTCCGTCATGCCGGGGGCCGGCGCTTCTTCGATCACTTTCTGGTGGCGGCGCTGCACCGAGCAGTCGCGCTCGAACAGGTAGACCACATTGCCGTGGGTGTCGGCAAACACCTGGATTTCGATGTGACGCGGCTTTTGCAGATAACGCTCGATCAGCACCCGGTCGTCGCCGAAGCTGGACGCGGCTTCACGCTTGCACGACACCAGCGCGGCGTCGAAATCACTTGATGCCTCGACGATGCGCATGCCCTTGCCGCCGCCGCCTGCACTGGCCTTGATCAGCACGGGGTAGCCAATCTTGTCGGCCTGTTCGTGCAGGAACGCCGGGTCCTGGTTGTCGCCGTGATAACCCGGCACCAGCGGCACACCGGCTTTTTCCATCAAGGTCTTGGCGGCAGACTTGCTGCCCATGGCAGCAATCGCGGACGCCGGCGGGCCAACGAAGGAGATGCCGGCGTCAAAGCAAGCCTGCGCAAAGCCTTCGTTTTCCGACAGGAAACCGTAGCCCGGGTGCACGGCCTGTGCACCGGTGTCGCGCGCGGCCTGCAGGATGCGTTCGGCACGCAGATAACTGTCGCGCGGCGCAGGACCGCCGATGTGCACGGCCTCGTCGCAGGCGGCCACGTGGCGGCTGTTGGCGTCGGCATCGGAATACACCGCGATGGTGCGGATACCCAGTCGGCGGGCGGTAGCGGCGACGCGGCAGGCGATCTCGCCGCGATTGGCGATCAACAAGGTCTGGAACACGTCATTGCTCCGAAGGAGTGGGTACCGCGGTGGTCATCGAAGTAGATGCGGAGATGGTGGGCAGTTCCTGGGGCAGCCAGTTCGGCTTGCGCTTTTCCAGGAAGGACTGGACGCCCTCTTGCCCTTCTTCCGACACGCGGATGGCCGCGATGCGGCTGGCGGTGTCGGCAATCAATTCGTCGCTGATGGCGCGCCCGGCCACGTCGCGCACCAGGGTCTTGGATTCGCGCAGTGCGTTGGGGCTGACGCGCACCAGCGTGGCCAGCAAGCGGTCGACGGTGGCATCGAGCTGGTCCACCGGCACCACTTCATGCACCACGCCCAGACGCGCGGCGGTCGCGGCGTCGAAGCGCTCGGCCGACAGGAACCAGCGGCGCGCGGCACGTTCGCCCATGGCACGCAGCACATAGGGCGAGATGGTGGCGGGGATCAGGCCGATACGCGTTTCCGACAAGCAGAACTCGGCGTCCTCGCTGGCGATCGCAATGTCGGCCACCGTGACCAGGCCCAGGCCGCCCGCATAGCAGGCACCTTGCACGCGCACCACCACGGCGTGCGGGCAACGGTCGATCACGCGCAGCATTTCGGCCAGACCGTGGGCATCGGCCAGATTCTGTTCCGGCGTGTAGGTGGCCATCGACTTCATCCAGCTCAGGTCGCCACCGGCGCAGAACACCGGGCCGCGCGAGGCCAGCACGACGACGCGCAGCGACGAGTCGGCCGACAGGAAGCGGAATACCTCGGTCACTTCGGCAATCATCACCTCGTTGAAGGCGTTGCGCACGGTGGGGCGGTTCAGCCAGACGATCGCTGCGTGCGGCTGGCGCTCCAGCTCGATGGTCTTCCAGGCAGTGTGGTCAATGGCAGCGGCAATACTCATGAATGGCGATCTCCGTCTTGCGGGGAAACTGGAATGGCGCGCGGTCGGAACGACCCCGGGCACGCGCGCCGCAATAGTGTCGACCAGGCTTACATCCGGAAGATCCCGAAACGCGGTTCCGGGATGGGTGCATTCAGCGAGGCCGACAAGGCCAGGCCCAGCACGCGGCGGGTGTCAGCCGGGTCGATGATGCCGTCGTCCCACAGACGGGCAGTCGCGTAGTAGGAATGCCCTTCGCGCTCGTAGCGTTCGCGGATCGGCGTCTTGAAGTCGGCCTCTTCCTCCGCACTCCACTGGCCGCCACGCGATTCGATGCCGTCGCGGCGCACGGTGGCCAGCACGCTGGCGGCTTGTTCGCCGCCCATCACCGAGATGCGCGCATTCGGCCACATGAACAGCATGCGCGGCGAGTACGCACGGCCGCACATGCCGTAGTTGCCGGCGCCGAAGGAACCACCGATGAGCACGGTGAACTTCGGTACCTGAACGGTCGCCACCGCGGTGACCATCTTCGCGCCGTGGCGCGCAATGCCTTCGTTTTCGTACTTGCGGCCGACCATGAAGCCGGTAATGTTCTGCAGGAACACCAGAGGAATCTTGCGCTGGCCGCACAGTTCGATGAAGTGCGCGCCCTTCTGGGCCGACTCGGAAAACAGAATGCCGTTGTTGGCCACGATGCCGACCGGCATGCCGTGGATGTGCGCAAAACCCGTCACCAGCGTGCTGCCGAAACGCGCCTTGAATTCATCGAACTCGGACCCGTCCACCAGGCGCGCGATGATCTCGCGCACGTCGTAGGGCTTGCGCGTGTCGGCGGGAATCACGCCATAGATTTCCGAAGGGTCATACAGCGGTTCGCGGGACGGCTTGGTGTCCAGCGGATGCGGCTTCTGCAGGTTCAAGCGGCCCACCGCGTTGCGCGCCAGTTGCAGCGCATGCAGGTCGTTGGAGGCCAGGTGATCGGCCACGCCCGACAGGCGCGTATGCACGTCGCCGCCGCCCAGGTCTTCGCTGCTGACTTCTTCGCCCGTGGCCGCCTTCACCAGCGGCGGGCCACCCAGGAAGATGGTGCCCTGGTTCTTCACGATGATCGACTCATCGCTCATCGCCGGCACGTAGGCGCCGCCCGCCGTGCAAGAGCCCATCACCACGGCGATCTGCGCAATGCCCTGGGCCGACATGTTGGCCTGGTTGTAGAAGATGCGGCCGAAGTGGTCGCGGTCCGGGAAGACCTCGTCCTGGCGCGGCAGGTAAGCGCCACCCGAGTCGACCAGGTAGACGCAGGGCAGGCGGTTCTGCTCGGCGATTTCCTGCGCGCGCAGGTGCTTTTTCACCGTCATCGGGTAGTAAGTGCCGCCCTTGACCGTGGCGTCGTTGCACACGATCACGCATTCGCGGCCCGACACGCGGCCGATGCCGGCGATCACGCCCGCGCTCGGTGCCTCGTCGTCATACAGGCCCCAGGCCGCCATCGGCGAGATTTCCAGGAAGGCGCTGCCGGGGTCCAGCAGGTTGGCAATGCGGTCGCGCGGCAGCAGTTTGCCGCGTGCCGTGTGCTTGGCGCGCGCAGCCTCGCCGCCACCCAGCGACACCTTGGCCAGCTGCGCATTGAGGTCGTCCACCTGGGCCTGCATGGCGCTGGCATTGGCCGTGAAGTCGGCCGAGCGGGCGTTGATCTTTGACTCGATGACGGACATATCGGACTCTGAAAAGGGGGAATCGTGTGAAGCGGCTTCGAACGAATCTAGGTGCTGCGTCCGGTCACCCACGGGACCGGACCGTCGTCAGCAGCGCAATGGATCACGCAGCCAGTGCGCGCCCGATCAGCAGGCGCTGAATGTCGCTCGTGCCTTCATAGATCTGCGCCACGCGCACATCGCGGTAGATGCGCTCGACCGGAAAGTCGGACAGATACCCGTAGCCACCGTGGATCTGGATCGCATCCGAGCAGATCTTCTCGGCCGCTTCCGACGCAAACAGCTTGGCCATGGCGGCTTCCTTCAGGCAAGGAACCCCGGCGTCGCGCAGGCGCGCGGCGTGGTGGATCAGCTGGCGCGAGGCTTCCAGTTGCGTGGCCATGTCGGCCAGGCGGAACTGCACGGCCTGGTGTTCGAAAATGGTTTTGCCGAATGCCGTGCGGTCGTGCGCATACTTCAGCGCGGCCTCGAAGGCCGCGCGCGCCATGCCGACCGATTGCGAGGCGATACCGATGCGACCGCCTTCCAGCCCGGCCAGCGCCATCTTGTAGCCGGCGCCTTCGGCACCCAGCAGATTGGCAGCGGGAATGCGGCAGTTCTCGAACACGATCTGCGCCGTGTCGGACGCATGCTGGCCCAGCTTTTCTTCGATTCGTGCGACCACATAACCCGGCGCATTGGTCGGCACCAAAAAGGCGCTGATGCCGCGCTTGCCGGCCGCGCGGTCGGTGACGGCCAGCACGATCGCCACGTCGGCATTCTTACCCGAGGTGATGAACTGCTTCACGCCGTCGATCACGTACTCGTCGCCATCACGGTGCGCGGTGGTGCGCAGCGCGGATGCATCCGAGCCCACATGCGGTTCGGTCAGGCAGAACGCGCCCAGCATCTCGCCGCGCGCCAGCGGCCCCAGCCACTGTTCCTTCTGCGCTTCGTTGCCGAAGGTCTGCACGATGGAACACACCGGGCAGTTGTTCACCGAGATGATGGTGGACGTCGCACCGTCGCCGGCAGCGATTTCTTCGATGATGAGTGCAAGCGACACGTAGTCCAGGCCCGCACCGCCATACTGCTCGGGCACCGTGATGCCAAAGCAGCCCAGTTCAGCCAGGCCGCGCAAGGCCTCGGCCGGGAAGCTGTGGTCCTTGTCCCATTGCGCAGCAAAGGGGGCGATCTGATCCGTCACATAGTTCCGGACGGCGTCCTGGACCATGCGCTGGTCCTCGGTGAGGGACATGCTGCACTCCTTGGCGGACGGCGTGCCGTCCGCTTGTTGTTCTTCTGATGCTCTTTTTAATTCGGTCCTGCTTTCTTGCCGTGTCTTGCCGGTCGTTCCGATTGCGGTCTTGCAGGTGCCCGACGCCATGCCGGACACCGCGGCGATCATCGGCAATGCCGACGACCACCGTCCTTGCCTGACGGCTTACAGCAGTTCGATCGCCATCGCAGTCGCTTCACCGCCGCCGATGCACAGGCTGGCGATGCCGCGCTTGCCGCCGCGCTGCTTCAGCGCGCCGATCAGGGTCACCAGGATGCGCGCGCCGCTGGCACCGATCGGGTGGCCCAGGGCGGTTGCGCCACCATGCACGTTGACCTTCTCATGCGGCAGGTTCAGTTCCTTCATCGCGGCCATGGCCACCACGGCGAAGGCTTCGTTGATCTCGAACAGATCCACGTCTTCGACCTTCCAGCCGGTCTTGTCCAGCAGCTTGCTGATCGCACCGACCGGGGCAGTGGTGAACCACTCGGGCTCTTGCGAGTGCGTGGTGTGCGCCACGATTCGCGCGATGGGTTTCAGGCCCAGTTCCTCAGCCTTCGACGCGCTCGCGACCACCAGCGCAGCCGCGCCATCGGAGATCGACGACGAATTGGCGGCCGTGACCGACCCGTCCTTCTTGAACGCGGGCTTCAGACCGGGAATCTTTTCCGGCATGGCGCGTTCCGGACCTTCGTCGCGCTCGATCAACTGGTCGCCCTTGCGGCCCTTGACCGTGACCGGTGCGATCTCCCACTTGAAGCCGCCGTCCTCATTCGCCTTGCGGGCGCGGCTCAGCGATTCGAGCGCAAACGCGTCCTGCTCTTCGCGGGTGAAGCTGTACTTGGACACGCAAGCCTCGGCAAACACGCCCATGGCGGTGCCGCGTTCGTACGCATCTTCCAGGCCGTCGAGGGCCATGTGGTCATACATGGTGGCGTGGCCGAAGCGATAACCCTGGCGACCCTTGGGGATCAGGTAGGGCGCATTGCTCATGCTTTCCATGCCGCCTGCGACCATGATGTCGGCGGTGCCGGCCTTGATCAGGTCATGCGCCAGCATGGTGGCCTTCATGCCCGAACCGCACACCTTGTTGATGGTGGTGGCGCCGGTGGAGGTCGGCAGGCCGGCACCGATGGACGCCTGGCGCGCGGGCGCCTGGCCCAGGCCGGCGGGCAGCACGTTGCCGAAGATCAGTTCCTGCACTTGTTCCGGCTTCAGTCCCGCGCGCTCGACCGCCGCCTTGATGGCAATGCTGCCCAGTTGCGGCGCGGTGAACGAAGACAGCTCGCCCAGCATGCTGCCTACGGGCGTGCGGGCGGCGGAAAGGATAACGATGGAATCGGACATGCAAAGCTCCTGGATGAAAGGTGTCACGAAACCTGAATTCATGACCCTTGGATTTCATGGAATTGGGTACGTCGCCAGCGGGTCTGAAGGTGCGGCGCGCTCGCGCGTCCCCCAGCAGGAAGGTGGCGAACTGGACTGCATCCTAATCGTAGAACACGACACGACCGAGTCTGGTCACGCGATCACAGGCAGGTCAACATGACGGTCCAAGACAGGCTCAGGTGGTCTCGTTGAACAGCTCGCGGCCAATCAGCATACGGCGAATCTCACTGGTGCCGGCGCCGATTTCATACAGCTTGGCATCGCGCCAGAGGCGGCCCACCGGGTATTCATTGATATAACCATTGCCGCCCAGCACCTGGATCGACTCGCCCGCCATCCAGGTGGCCTTCTCGGCGCAATACAGGATCAGCGACGCGCAATCCTTGCGCACCTGGCGCACGTGTTCGTTGCCCAGGCGGTCCAGGTTCTTGCCGACCGTGTAGCAGTAAGAGCGGCTGGCCTGGAAGATGGTGTACATGTCGGCGAGCTTGCCCTGGATCAGCTGGAATTCGCCGATGGCCTGGCCGAATTGTTTGCGCTCGTGCACGTAGGGGATCACCGAATCCAGGCAGGCCTGCATGATGCCGATCGGGCCGCCCGACAGCACGGCGCGCTCGTAGTCCAGGCCGCTCATCAAGACCTTCACGCCGTTGCCCACGCCACCCAGTACGTTCTCTTCCGGCACTTCGCAGTTCTCGAAGACCAGTTCACCGGTGTGGCTGCCGCGCATGCCCAGCTTGTCGAGCTTTTGCGCGATGGAGAAGCCCTTGAAGCCCTTCTCGATCAGGAAGGCGGTGATGCCGCGCGACTTCATGTCCGGGTCGGTCTTGGCATAGACCACCAGCGTGTCGGCGTCCGGGCCGTTGGTGATCCACATCTTGGTGCCATTGAGCACATAGCGGTCACCCTTGTGCTCGGCACGCAGGCGCATGCTGACCACATCAGACCCGGCGCCGGGCTCGCTCATGGCCAGTGCGCCGACATGCTCGCCACTGATCAGCTTGGGCAGGTATTTCTGCTTCTGCGCTTCGGTGCCGTTGCGGTGGATCTGGTTCACGCACAGGTTGGAATGCGCGCCGTAGGACAGGCCCACCGAGGCGCTGGCGCGCGAGATTTCTTCCATCGCGATCATGTGCGCGAGGTAACCCATGCCGGCGCCGCCGTAGGCCTCGTCGACCGTCACGCCCAGCACGCCGAGCGTGCCCATCTTCTGCCACAGGTCTGCCGGGAACTGGTCGCTGCGATCGATCTCGGCAGCGCGCGGCGCGATCTCGGTCTGCGCAAAGTCGCGCACGGCATCGCGCAACATGTCGATGTCGTCGCCCAGATCGAAATTCAGGCCGGGAAGGTTCATGGACGGTCTCCTGGGCGCGTGCCCGTAGTTGCTGTGCCGTGCGGCGATGTTTACGTGCGGTGTTTACGTGCAGTGTTTACGTTTACGTAAACGTAACTTTACGCAGGATCGAGTGAGGAATTCAACTGGTCAAAACCCGCAAGACAGTCTGCGGGTCAATTCGATCCGGGTTATTCCTGGACAATCGCCGCGCGGCTGCGGGGGCGCTTGACGGGCGGGACTGGCGGCTGGGTCGACGCAGCCAGCGTGTCAACAGAAGCGTCCGGCTTGGCGGCCTTTTTCGCCGATACTTTCTTGGACAAATCCTTCTGCGACTGCCCCTCGTGCCCGACCAGCAAGGCATGGCATTGCGTTTCGTGCGCGCTGATCTCGGCCAGGGTCAGGCCGATGTCCTCGCGCTGACGCTCCAGCGTGGCGCGATGGCGCGCCAGCACGGCCAGGAATTCCCGCAGCTGCGCCTCGGTGTCGCGCGGCGAGTCGTACATGTCGATCAGCGAGCGCACTTCCGACAGGGACAGGCCCAGCCGTTTGCCACGCAACAGCAGTTTCAGGCGAGCCCGGTCGCGCGCCGCGTAGACGCGATTGCGGCCGGCGCGCGAAGGCGACAGGATGCCCTGGTCCTCGTAGAACCGGATGGCACGCGGCGTGATGTCGAACTCGCGCGCAAGCGCCGAGATCGTATAGGTCGCAGCAGGGCTTGCGGCGGCGGGCGCGGGTGTCGGCGCAACGGTCTGGACGGTCGGTTTGGTGGTCGGCGTGGCCATGGAAACTCCTGCATACCCCGCGGATTCGCGGCTTGGGCTGGGCCTGCGGCCCGGGGCTCACGTACACTGGCAGTTTACGTAAACGTCAACTTATTCTAGTGGACGATGTCCTCGTCGTCCATGCTCGGCGACCTGCTTCAGCTGTTTCCGTGGCTGGCGGGTCCTGGGCAAGCAAGTTGCCAGGCACGTCGCACGCACATACACATCACCTTCAAGCACACCCAGCACCCAGGAACGCCATGAATCCTCTGGAAGCCCGCCTCAACTATCCCTTCGGTGACGCCCTGCCCGAGTTCGGCAAGACACGCGACATCGTGCCCGGCCTGCGCTGGGTGCGCATGCCGCTGCCGTTTGCGCTCGACCATGTGAACATCTGGCTGCTGCGCGACCACATCGATGGTCGCGAAGGCTGGACCGTGATCGACTGCGGTGTGTCGCGCGACAACCTGAAGGCGTACTGGAAAGAGATCTTCGACCACGGCCTGGACGGCCTGCCGATCCTGCGCGTGCTGGTGACCCACATGCACCCGGATCACGTTGGCCTCGCGTCCTGGCTGACCGAGACCTGGAACGCGCCCTTGTGGATGACCATGACGGATTACGCGCTGGCCAAGCTGCACACGGAAAGCCGCAATCCCGGGCGCGGTGACCAGATTGCCGCCCACTACGCCCGCCACGGCGTGACCGACCCGGCTGCGCTGGCGGAACTGCGCGACCGCGGCAGCTACTTCGCCGACCTGGTGCCGGCCGTGCCCGACCAGATGGTGCGCATCATGGACGGCGACCAGATCCGCATCGGCGACTTCACCTGGGAGGTCATCGACGGCGCCGGCCACTCGCCGGAACACGCGGCGCTGTACGACCGCGAACGCAACATCCTGATCGCCGGCGACATGGTCTTGCCGCGCATTTCCACCAACGTCAGCGTGTTCGACACCGAGCCCGAAGCCGACCCGCTGCGCCTGTACCTGCGCTCGATCAAGAAATTCGTGCCGCTGCCCGAAGATGCCCTGGTGCTGCCCTCGCACGGCCGGCCTTTTTACGGCCTGCACGAGCGCATCCGCCAGCAGGAAGATCATCATTCCGAGCGCCTGGCAGAGGTATTGGCGGCCTGCAAGACGCCGATGTCAGCGGCCGACATCGTGCCGCTGATGTTCAAGCGCAAGCTGGACGTGCATCAGCTGACCTTTGCGCTGGGCGAAGCGCTGGCGCATCAGCACCTGCTGTATTTCAGCGGTCAGCTGGCACGCACGATCGGCGATGACGGGATCGTGCGGTTTGTGGTGGCGGCCTGACCACCTCGACAAGCTTGCTCAAAAAGTGCGCCACGCGGCGAGTGGGAGGCCTTCAGCGTCAATATTGGCGTTGTAAGCTTCAACAAAAGCCAAGTGCTCAGCCTCAAGCAACGGCGCATGTCTAAGCTTGATCGGATCTTTTTTATCAAGGTCAACGACAGGTCTCTGTTCGACTGGTGTCGCCGTTTCTGACTGCGTAGGACGTGGGGCTCGCGTCATCGAACGTCTCCGGTAGGTGTGCAAGTGCCACGCTTATGAACGAGCCAATTTTTACCCCCGCAGTGCCGCAATCGCCTGCCCTTCGGTCGCAAACACCTTTCCGGGGGCGGGCAGCGGCAGCACCTGCGTGGCGGTGAGCACATCCTCGACCTGCTTCTTCAGGCCGGAGAGATGCAGCGCAATGCCACGTTCGCGCAGCGCACCCACCAGATAAGCCAGGGTCTCGACACCGCTGTTGTCGATGCCGTTGATCGGCCCGGCGTGCAGCAGCACCTGGCGGATGCCCGGGTCGGCGCGGCAGCGGTCCAGGATGAAATGTTCCAGCGGCGAGGCGGTGACGAAGTTCAGCGCCTCGTCCATGCGCACGGCCAGCAGGCCGGGGGCTAGCGGCGGCAGGTCCAGCCGCCGGCGCTCGCGCAGCGTGCCGTCTTCAGCCGCCCCCACTTCGATGATGCGCGGGTGCGAGCGCTGGTACAGGTAATGCCCCAGCGACAGCACGAAGCCCGCCAGCACGCCCCACTGCAGCTGCGGCGCAGCGATCAGCGTCGCCACGACGGTGGCCAGTGCGATGAAGGTCTCGGCCCGCGAGGCGCGCCATAGCTGCACGAACCAACTGGGTTCCATCAGGTTCAGCACGGACGACACGATGATCACCGCCGCCAGCGTGGGCAAGGGCAGCCAGGCCAGCAGCGGCGTGAACCAAAGCAGCGTCGCCAGCACGCACAGGAAGGAAAACCCCGCCGTCCAGCCGCTGAACGCGCCGCTGTAGACGTTCAGCGCCGAGCGCGAAAACGACGCGCTGACCGGAAAGGCCCCGCAGAAGCCGCTGGCGACCTTGGCCAGGCCTTGTCCGATCAGTTCCTGATTGCCGTCCCAGCGCACCCGCTGGATGCGCGAAATGCTGCGCGCACTCGCCAGGGTTTCGACGAAGCTGACCAGCGCAATGACGATCGCCGCCGGCAACAAGGCGCGGTAGTCGGCCCAGTTCATCAGCGCAGGCATGGCGATATCGGGCAAACCGGCCGGCAGTTCACCCACCACTGCACCGCCGCGCCCGCGATAGCCGGTGATCCAGCTGAGCACGCCTGTGGACAAGGCGGCAAACACCACCAGTGGATAACGTTTTCCGTACTTGCGCAGCACGATCAGGAAGGCCATGGTGCCCAGCCCGAAGAGCGCCCCCAGCTTGTCGATGCTGTACCAGGCCACCACCGGCGCGCCTTCGCGCAAGGCATTCCACACCTGGCTGGCATCCATGCCCAGCAAGGCCGGCAGTTGCGCCAGCACGATCAGCAGTGCGGCCGCCTGGGTGAAGGCTTTCACCACCGTCGACGACAGGAAATCGACGATGGTGCCCAGTCGCAAGGCGCCGATTGCAAACTGGATGGCCCCCGACATCAGCGCCAGCCACACACCAAGTTCCGCCCAGCGTGGCGACCCCGACCAGGCCATGCCGGTCAGCGAGCCTGCGATCAACATGCTGGTCAGCGCCACCGGTCCGATGCCAAGCAGGCCGCAAGACCCCCACAGGATGCCGACCAGGGGTGGCAACAAGGCGGCATACAGGCCGGTGATCGGCGGCATGCCGGCCAGGATGGCGTAGGCCACGGCCTGCGGCACCAGGATCAGGCCCAGCGTGAGCCCCGCCCGAGCATCGGCGCGCAGGCTGACGGCCGTAGGCCGAGGCCACGACAGGAAGGGGGCGTAAGGGCGAAGCCAGTTACGCCAGCTGCGGCGACTCATCAAGCGCCCGCGGCGCACAAGGGCGCATTCGATCCGGATTGCATGGCCACCTCTCGGGAATGCACCATTGTCGCCGAGCTTGCGCCATCTGCTTGCGTGCAGTCTGCGGAGTAGACTTCACGCACCACACGTCGCACGCTCCCTCCAGTGAATCCCATTGTGAATACGCCCGTGAATCCCACTACCGCCCCCGCCACACGCGACCTGCTCGCCGAGCTCATCGCCTTCGACACCACCAGCAGCCGCTCCAACCTGGACCTGATCCGCTGGATCGAGGCCTATCTTGCCAAGCACGGCGTTGCCAGTTCCCTGACCTTCAATGCCGAGGGCACCAAGGCCAACCTGTACGCCACCATCGGCCCGACCGATGTGCCCGGCATCTGCCTGTCCGGCCACACCGACGTGGTGCCGACCACCGGCCAGCCTTGGACCGCCGACCCGTACACCGTGGTGGAACGCGATGGCAAGCTCTTCGGGCGGGGCACATCCGACATGAAGGGTTTCATCGCCTGCGTGCTGGCGGCCGTGCCGTCCTTCGTGGCGGGCGTGCGCGATATTCCCATCCACCTGGCCTTCAGCTACGACGAGGAAGTCGGCTGCGTGGGCGTGCGCGGCCTGTTGGCAGCACTGGCCGATGCGCCGGTGAAACCCATGGCGGTGATCATCGGCGAACCCACGCTGATGCACGTGGCGCGTGGACACAAGGGCAAGCAGGCCTATCGCGTGGTGGTCGAGGGCCGTGCCGGCCATTCGGCGCTGACCCACCTGGGCGTCAATGCCATCGAATACGCCTGCGACCTGATTTCCTTCCTGCGCAACAAGGCCAACAGCCTGCGCGATGACGGTCCGCACGACCCGGCCTTCGAGCCCGCCTACACCACCATCCAGACCGGCAAGGTCTCGGGTGGCATTGCCATCAATGTGATCCCCGAGCGCTGCGAATTCGACTTCGAGATCCGCTACCTGCCGACCGACGACGTGGTGGCGATGATCGACGAGGTCAGCACCTTTGCCCGCGAAACCGTGGAACCGCAGATGCGCGTGGTCAACCCGGCCTGCGGCGTGCACTTCCAGCGGATTTCGGCCTACCCCGGCCTGCAGGGCCGCAATGCACACGGGCTGCAGAGCTTCTGCTGCGCCCTCACCGGCTTCAAAGACACCATCACCCTGTCCTTCGGCACCGAAGGTGGCTTGTTCGAAGCCATGGACATCCCGGCGATTGTCTGCGGCCCCGGCTCGATCGAACAGGCGCACCGGCCCGACGAATTCATTGCGCTGGAACAGCTCGCACGCTGCGATCAATTCATGCAGGACCTGCTGGCGCAGATCGCCCAGCCTGGCTTCGCGCTCAAGTGAACACACGATCATGAAAAAAATCGTTTGTGGCGCAAGCCTGGCCCTGGTCATGCTGGTGACAGCCCTCGTCCCCGCCGTGGGTCATGCAGCAGACGCCGGCACCGGGGAATCCCGGGCGTTTCCGTATGACAACGGCATCGTCGATCTGCTGGTCATCGGCCCGCCAGCCAAGTTGCTGTATGGGCGGCTGCCGGGCAGAGGCAAGAAGTCGGAATGCTCGCCCGACGCCGGGCTGTACAAGGGCAACGGCAAGATGCAGTGCCTGAAGTCCGGCGAGGACTACAGCTGCCACGTGTGGCTGGATGTGCCGATGCAGAAACTGGCCGATCCTGAAACGGACGACTGCTGAGGAACTTGTGCCGCCCTCCTGGTGAGGTCGGCACAAGCAGAGGTACAAGCACAAGCACGGCGCTTCACAGCGCCTGCAGCGTGCCCCCGCGCAGCACCAGCAATTGTCCCGATATCGCATAGGCGTTCTCGGCAGCAATGCGCGGGGCCATCTCGGCCAGCTCGGCGACTGCCTGGTGGTCGTCCGATCCGCACACCATCAACTGGTCGCGGCACGGCACGGCAAAGACCGGATCGCCCGCCAGCGACAGATGTTGCACCCAGGTCGACGCGATCAATATCAAGCTCACGTCGAAGAAGCCATCAAGCTCGATGCGATAGCGGCCCTCGCCGCCGACGATCGTCAGGGCTGATGCCCTGCCCTCCAGATTGGCCAGGGCACGGGCACGCAAGCCAGCCTCGTCGAGGCTGCCCAGATCGCCACGCTTCACGTACTGCAGACTCTTGGGCAGGTCCTCGGCATAGGCCACGATGAGCTCGCCCAGCAGGGGCTGCACGACCAGGTCCTTGTCCGACCCCTTGCCCGCACCGCCGCTTGAATGCTTGTTCGGGTCCGTGTCCAGCGCTTTGCGCTGCTCGATCACGGTTGCCAGCCAATCGGTGGTCTTCACGACAGGCATCAGCAGCTCGAGGTCCAGGCCTTGCCCGGCGCTCATGGACGTAGACGCCTGCCGGGCGGCAGCAATCTCGTCGTCGAAGATGACCGACAGCGCCGCCACATCGCGCCGGTAGTTGGTATAGGCATTGTTCAGGAACAGGCGCATGGTGCCGCCGTCCGCCCAGCTGAGCTTGACGCTGTCATCGACCCGCTCGGCCTTGATTTCTGAGGCGTGCTTGCGCACGTATGCCACAAAGGCATCCGCAAACTCCGCTTGTGACATGTAGGTGTCCGACGGCGTGTCGCCGCCCGATTTGTTCGAGCCGGACTTGAACATTCCCAGAAGCTTGGACAGCATGGTGATGGCCTCCTGCCCGACCCGTGACTGCACAGAGGTGTGCACCACGCCGGACCGGCCCCAATGGTAGAGGCAGGACAGCGCGTATGGGCCGGCGGGTCACAGCTGGATACGCGTTCGGGCGGTGCCTGACAGCTGCGTGTCAGGCACTGCAAACCGCGCCGCCTGACGCGGTCGCTCAGCCCAGCTGGCGCAACTCGCGGCGGATGATCTTGCCGGTGGCCGTCATCGGCAGGGCATCGACGAAAGCGATTTCGCGCGGATACTCGTGCGCGGCCAGACGGGTGCGCACGTGGGCCTGGATCTCGCGCACCAAGGTCTCATCGCCCACCACGCCCTCATTGAGAATGATGAAGGCCTTCACGATCTCCGTGCGGATCGCGTCCGGCATGCCGACCACCACCGCCATGCGCACCGCCGGATGGCTGATCAGGCAATCCTCGATCGGCCCCGGCCCGATGCGGTAGCCGGCGCTGGTAATCACATCGTCGTTGCGACCCACGAAGCGGATGAAACCGTCCTCATCGCAGGTGCCCATGTCGCCCGTCAGCAGGTAGTCGCCCGCGAACTTCTCGCGCGTGGCCTCGGGGTTGTTCCAGTAGCCCAGGAACATCACCGGGTCGGGTGCGCGCACGCCGATGTTGCCTTCGGCACCGACTGCGACCGGCACGCCGGCTTCGTCGACGATGGCCACCGCATGGCCCGGCACCGCTTTCCCGATGGCGCCGACCTGCGGCGCAAACATCACCGAGCATGACGACACGGTCATGTTGCATTCGGTCTGGCCGTAGAACTCGTTGATGGTGACGCCGAATACGCGGCGGCCCCAGTCGATCAGTTCTTCACCCAGCGATTCGCCACCGCTGGCGACGGACTTCAAGGACAGGCCGGCCCGCACCGACTCATCCACCTTGCCACGCATCAGTTTCAAGGCGGTCGGCGGCAGGAAGGTGTGGGTGACCTGGTGGCGCGCCATCAGCTCGACGGCAGCAGATGCCTCGAACTTCTCGAAGCGTCGCGCCAGCACCGGGATGCCGTGGTGCCAGGACGGCATCAACACATCCAGCAAGCCACCGATCCAGGCCCAGTCGGCCGGCGTCCACATCATCGACGCGCCTTGCGGGAAGAAGTTGTGCGACATCTCCACGCCTGGCAGGTGGCCCAGCAACACGCGGTGCGCATGCAGCGCGCCCTTGGGTTTGCCGGTGGTGCCGGACGTATAGATGATCACGGCCGGATCGTCGGCAAGCGTGTTGCGCGGGACGAAGGCAGACGAAGACGCCGCCAGCTCGGCATGGAAATCGAGCACGGCGGACTCGACGCCCGGCGCAGCGCCAGCAGCCAGGTCGACGCAGTACACCGTCTTCAAGGCCGGCAGCAGATGGCGGATCGGGCGAATTTTCTCGACGCCTTCGCGATCGGTCACCAGCGCGGTCGCCCCGCAATTGCCCAGCCGGTATTCCAGCGCATCGACGCCGAACAAGGTGAACAAGGGCACGGCGATGGCGCCCAGCTTGTAGGCGGCCACATGGGCCACGGCGGTCTCGGGCGCCTGCGGCAACAGGATGCCGACGCGGTCGCCCACGAGCACGCCCTGCGCGACCAGGCTGTTGGCCAGCCGGTTCGACAGCGCCCGGATGTCGTCGAAGGTATAGCGGGTCTGGTGGCCGTCGGCCTGTTCGTAGATCAGCGCCAGTCGGCCGCTGCCGTCGGCCCATTTGTCGCACACGTCCACGCCGATGTTGTAGTGCGTCGGCACCTCCCATGCGAAGGTCCGTGCAAGCGTGGCGTAGTCGTCGGTCGGGGTCAGCATGTTGTCGTCCTGCTCATCAGTGTTCAGTCCTGTTCCTGCAAGCCCGCAGGCGGGCGGTAAAGGGGAAAGCCGTCGAAACTGCTGCTGCGCTCGGCCGGCGCCAGGTCCCAGGAATGCCGCGCGTTCGGCACGCCGCCATCGACCCGGATCACCGAGCCGTTGATGAATGATGCCGCATCCGACAGCAGGAAGGTGACGGCGGCAGCCAGTTCGGCTTCATTGCCGAAGCGCTGCAAGGGCACTTTTTTCTTCAGCTTGCGCAGCAGGGCTTGATAGGCCGGGTCGTAGCTGTCCATGCCGTGCGAGGCGATCCAACCGGGCGCCACCGCATTGACGCGCACGCCGGCATAGGCCCACTCGCACGCGGCGGTCTCGGTGAAGTTCCACACGCCGGCGCGCGCCGCGCCCGAGTGCCCCATGCCCGGCATGCCGCCCCAGATATCGGCCAGCATGTTGACGATCGCACCACCGTGGTTCGACATCCATTGGGTAAAACACTCGCGCGCCATCAGGAAGGTGCCCAGCAGATTGGTGCGGACCACCGCGTCCCAGCCGTTGGCCGATATCTTCGCCAAGGGCGCCGCGAACTGACCGCCTGCGCAGTTGAACAGCCCGTCGATGCGCCCGGTGTCCGCCAGTACTGTGGCGACGGTTGCGCGCACGCCGGCTTCGTCGCGGATGTCGACCGCATAGTGGCGCAGCGTATGCGCCTGTTCCGGGTAGATCTGGCTGAGCTCAGCTTGGGCGGCGGCGAGCTTGTCCGGCTTGCGCCCGACCAGCACCACGCTTGCGCCCAGCGACACCAGTTCGTGTGCCGTGCAGCGGCCCAGGCCACTGCCGCCGCCGGTGACGACCACCACGCGGCCATCGAACAGGCCGGGGCGGAAAGCCGAGCGATAGCGCGATGATCCGGCTTGCGACCCTGTATCGGGTGACGCCGTCCCCTGAGGAGCCGTGGAATCGGCAGCCCCGTCGATCTTATTTCCATGCGGCACAGCGAGACTCCTTCTGTGTGGTGAATGCGGTATCGCCGGGAATGGTCGCGACGATCTTGTAGTAGTCCCAGGGACCGCTGGACTCGGCCGGCGTCTTGACCTGCATCAGGTACATGTCGTGCACCATGCTGCCGTCGCCGCGTATCTGCCCCTTGGCGAACATGTCGTCGATCGGCCGCTGCCTCAATTGCGCCATCACCTGGGCGCCGTCGGTGGTGCCGGCCGCCTTGACGGCCGCCAGGTAGCTGAGCACCGCAGAATAATTGCCGGCCTGGATGCTGGTGGGCATGCGCTTGACCTCGGCCATGAAGCGCTGCGACCAGGCCCGCGTGCGTTCGTCGCGATTCCAGTACCAACTGTCGGTCAGCAGCATGCCCTGGGTGGCATCCAGCCCAAGCGTGTGGATGTCGGTGATGAACACCAGCAAACCGGCCAGGGTCATGGTCTTGGTCAGGCCGAACTCACGCGCGGACTTGATGGCGTTGATGGTGTCGCCGCCTGCGTTGGCAAGACCCAGGACCTGGGCGCCGGAGGCTTGCGCCTGCAGCATGTAGGACGAGAAGTCGGGTGCCGACAAGGGATGGCGCACCGCACCCGCCACCGTGCCCCCGCTTGCCAGCACCACGTCGGCCGTGTTCTTTTCCAGCGACTTGCCGAAGGCGTAGTCGGCCGACACGAAATACCAAGACTTGCCCCCACGCGCGGCGACCGCCGAGCCGGTTCCCTTGGCGAGCGCCACATTGTCGAAGGCGTAGTGGATGGTGAAGGGATTGCATTGTTCGTTGGTCAGCGCCTCGGTGCCGGCCCCCACGTTGATGTAGACCGTGCGCTTCTCGGCGGCCACCGCGCTGGTGGCGAGTGCCGCCGCCGAGTTCGAACCGCCGATGATCACGTGGGCGTTGCCGCCGTCTATCCATTCGCGTGCGCGGGCCGCCGCGACGTCGGCCTTGTTCTGGTGATCCGCCGACACGAATTCGATCTTTCGGCCGAGCACCGTGCCGCCGAAGTCGGCAATCGCCATGCGGATCGCGACCGCGCCGCCGCTGCCGTCGATGTCGGCATACGGCCCGGACATGTCGGTGATGAAACCGATGCGGATCGGATCGGTTGTGGTTGCGGGGGTCTGTGCGCTGGCGACCGCACAAGCCAGGCCGAGCGCGACACCGGTCAGGGTGCGCGAGAACAAGGGGGTGAGCATGCCCGTCTCCTGTCGACCCGGACGCCGCCATGTCACGGGCATGCGGCAGGCATGACCGGCTGAGGACTCGAATTCCAGACCGTGGACAAATATTGAGCATCACTCAATTTTCTGTCAATCGAGTCGGGCGAATGAATACCCTATGCTGTGATGCACCATGCAGTTTGAGAATTGATCCGGGCTCAACATCCAGATGCCGAGCTGATAGCATGGCGTCTTGCTTCGGAGTGCGCTCATGTCTCGTCCTCGTCCTTCCTCTGCCGACGCCGCGTCGCCGCCTGCCGACGCGGCGATCGTCCGCGTGCGTCGGGCGCCGGCCAGCGCGAAGTCAGAGCAACGCATCAAGGACATTCTTCGCGTCGCTCGCGCGGTGTTTTCCGAGCACGGCTATGAGCGCGCCACCACCACCGACATCGCGCAACGCCTAGGCATCTCCGAGGCCACGGTCTTCACCTACTTCCGGGGCAAACGCGAGCTATGCGTGCGGGTGCTCAGCGATTGGTACGACGAGATCATCGTCGACGTCGAGGCCAAGCTGCCGACGCTGTCGGGCACCTACGCCAAGCTGCATTTCGTCGTGCACAGCCATCTGCGCCATCTGCTGGTCGATGGCACCGGCCTGTGTGCGCTGATCCTGTCCGAAGGTCGGGCGCGCAACGATGAGCTGGGCGAGACCTTCTCGCAGCTGCAGCGCCGCTACACGGCGCCGCTGATGGCGGTACTGGACGAGGCACGCGAGCGGGGTGAAGTGCGCAGCGACGTGCCGCTGCGGCTGCTGCGCGCGATGGTGTACGGGCCGATGGAACATGTGCTGTGGGGCGCCATCCGCCGCAACGAAGCGGTGGACATCGACGGCACGGCCGAGCAGATCACGCGGCTGCTGTGGCAGACCGTTCAACCGCCCGCGCCGGACACCTTGGCGCTGGCGCGTTTCCACAGTGAAGTCAGCGATGCACTGGCGAGGGTGAAAACGGCAGCGGGGCCATCGGGCGCAATCGAATAGGTCGCGTGGATAAACGTAGGTCACGTGGATTGCGTGGATTGCGTGGGTCACGCCCCTGCACCTGATCCCGATCACCGCGACGTGCTGGCAGCGTCACCGCGCACGGCGACGGCCAACCCATCTTCAGGCCGGCGGCGGCGCCACGAAGGGGCAGGCTTCGTCCTGAGCCGGCGCAGCGAAGCCCGGCGTGCGCGTGGACTTGTCGCGCGCCAGGGTGCGCGCTTCGCCGCGTGCCGCCATGGTGCCGCGCAGGACGCCGTCGGGGGACTGCACCACCCAGGCGCCCGGGGCGATCTCGCCACCCACTTGCGTGGCCAGGCGCGACGGCGAAGTCTTGAAGTACCAGGCGTCGGGGAAGCGTTTGCGCCAATCGCCGTCGGCGCTTTCGATCTCGGTGCCCGGTGCGTAGGTGACCGGGCCCAGCGTCAGGCGGCAAGCCAGTTGCGCGTATTGCACGCCAACGACGTGATGATGGCCATCGACCCAGAACGTGGCGTTGTAGACCGGGATGCCGCGCACCGTGAACAGCTTGTCTTCACCAGGGCTGATGCGCCAGCGAATCGCGGGCTTGTCGGGATACTTGGCGGCGCCGATGTCGCTGCCCACGGGCAAGGCATGCCCATCCACCAGATTGCCGTCGGCCGCCAGGCAACCTTCGAAGGCGCGGGCACTGCCGTCGCGCGCCAGCTGGAAATGCAGGGTCGGACGACGGCGGCCCTCGACGGCGCCTGCAGTGCAGGTCCAGCCGTCGACCGTCTGGTCGCCCGACACCGTCACATAGGCGCCGGTGGGTTCATGCACCTCGTCGCCATCGCGCTGCACCACGCGCAGCTGGCGGCTGATGCGCAAGGCAGGCACGCCATAGGCCTGAACGGGACTGGCGAACACCGCTGCGCTGAAGGATTCGGGGTGATCTTCCTGCTCGAGCTGCAGCCGCGTACCACTGGGCATGTCGATGGCGCCGATGCGGGCGGGTGCACTCAGCACCATCCGGTTCGGTTCCTCGCCGACAAAGGACGTGGGCTGGAAGCGGGCAAAGTTGACGGCCAGGAAGATGATCGGCGCCGACGCAAAGGCCAGCATGCCCAGCACGATGAGGGTCTGCAGGCGGCGGTCGCGCGGCTGCTGACGGGTGACCGGGCGCGACATCAGGCGCCACATCCAGACCCCGAGCACCACCAGGCCCACGCCGGAAACCAGCACGATCAGGTCGCGCAGCGCCACAACATCATTGGAGGCAAAGGACATCATGGATAAAACCGGTGCAAGAAGATGGCCTAACGCGGAGTAGTAGGTGCCTGCGACGGACGTGCCGTCGCTGGCAGAGACGACATCATCTCATCACAAGACGATTCCGGCGACGGCGCCTGTGCATCGGGTACCCCGTCGTTCCTGAAGCGGATGAAGGGCCGGGGTGCCTGGGCCGCGGAAACGACTTCCTGCAGGCGGCCGTCGGCAGACTGGACCACGCGCGCGCCGCCCTCCACGGGCTCTCCATTGCGCAGCGCCTGCCGCTCGGGCGTGGTGATGAAGGCCCATGCGTCCGGCGCACGCGTGCGCCAGGTTCCCCCGGCACTTTCGATCTCGGTCCCGGCCGGATAGGTGAACTCGCCCAGGCTCAGGCGGCAGGCGAGTTCGGCGTGTTCGACGAAATGCAGTCGGCGCGCCTCGTCCAGCAGGAATCTGACGCGGAACACCGGCACGCCCCGCAACACCATCACTGCCTCGGGCAGCGCGCTGATCCGCCAGCGGCCGTCTTCCTGTCGCCAGCTGATGGCCGTGAGGGTGCTGTTCACGGGAACAGGACGGCCGTCGAGCATATTGCCCTCGGCCGTCCGGCATTCCTCAAGGCGCAGCGGGCCGCCGTCGCGCGGCACTACCAGGCGCAGCGCGGCGCCGTACAGCTCGTTCGGCGAGGCCAGGCAGTGCCAGCCGTCGATGACGGTATTCTGTTCCGCCGCCACGTTCAGCATGGTGTCCTTTCCTCGCGTGTCGCGTGAAATGCGGCGCGTCGACACACCATGCACCAGTATCGGCGCAGGGAATTCGGCGTCGACGAAGGACTCGAGAACATGGGGCTCACCCAGGCGCAGTTGCGTGCCCGCAGGCAGATCAAGCCCGCCCAGGCGAGTGGGCGCATCCAGCTTGATGTTGATGGCAGCGCGGTTGGCCTCCTGCTCGGCCTGCCGCTGGTAGACCCAGACGCTCATCCACACAGAGGGAAACGCCAGCGCGATCAGCAGGCTGTAGACCAAGGTGGTCCGCAGCCAGTGCTGGCGGGCCGTGGCGCGCGCGGTCGGGCTGGACGCCAGCCGTATGCCGCGGATGCACAAGGCGACCAGCGCGCAGAACGAGATCAGCCAGATCAGTACCAGAAAGATCATCGCAATGTCCGTTCAGCGGCCGCACGCGCTCGCGCGCCATGGCGGCCGGGTTCGAGCAGCCAGGTCAGCGCTCGACCCGTCGTGGTTTGCGCGGCCCGTTCTCGGCAAACATGTCGAACAGCCGGTCGGGCACCCGACGCAGGAACCAGGCCACGACGCCCATCTGCCAGGGGATGACCGTGCTGCGCACGCGCCGCTCGATGGCCGCAGCCGCGCGTTGCGCGAACACCGCCGGGTCAAGCAGGAAGGGCATGCGATACGGGTTACCAGCCGTCAGCGGCGTGCGGATATAACCGGGCGACAGCGTCGTGACATAGATCTTGTCGCGCCGCACTTCATTGCGAAGACTCTCGCAATAAGTTGCCACGGCCGCCTTGGAGGCCGAGTAAGCACCCGCTCCGGGCAGGCCGCGCACGCCGGCGACGCTGGCGATACCCACCAGTTGTCCGCCGCCCATGTGCCGCATCGGCCCGATGAAAGGCTCGAAGCTGGCGATCAGGCCCAGCACATTGATTTCGAACACCGCGCGCGTGTCTTCGAAGTCGTCGACCTCGCTGGTCAGGTTGCCCACCGAGATGCCGGCGTTGGCGATCACGATGTCCGGGCAACCGGTGGTGGCGATGAAGTCGGCGGCGGCTGCATGCAGCGCCGGCCGGTCGCGCACGTCGACGGAATAGACCCGGTGGTTGCCGCCCAGCTCGGCAGCCAGCGCCTCGAGTGCTTCCCCCCGGCGTGCAAGCAGGCCCAGTGTCGCGCCCCGCCGCGCGTATTCGCGCGCGAGGGCCATGCCGATCCCGCTATTGGCGCCAGTGATGAAGACAATCATGCGAGGCTTATTTTCCCTTCGACTTGCGGGCTTGTTCGATCAGGAAGTCCGCCACTTCCAGTGCACGCCCGCTGCCACCGGCCTGCGAGGGGCTGGTCACGTAGCGGCCACCGATCGCCAGCATCGGCACGCCATCGACACCGTAAGAGGTCATCATCTTGGTGGCGCGTTGCACCTTCGACTGCACGCCGAAGGACTTGTAGGCGTCGCCGAATGCCTTGGCATCCAGGCCTTGCTGTTCGGCCCAGGTGGCAATGCGCTCGGGCGTGTTCAGCTGCTGGCGCTGCGTGTGGATGGCCTGGAACACCTTGCCGTGCAGGGCGTCGAGCTTGCCCATGGCTTCCAGCGTGTAGAACAGACGTTGCTGCGGCTCGAAGCCGGCGTTGAACTGCACCGGCACGCGCTTGAAGACCACGTCTGACGGCAGCTTCTTGGCCCACTCGACCAGTTCCGGCTCGAAGGCATTGCAATGCGGGCAGGCGTACCAGAAGAACTCGACGACTTCGACTTTGGACACGTCATCTGCCGGTTGCGGCGGATCGATCAGACGGAACTCGGTGCCCGCACGCGGTGCAGAACCCTGTGCCTGTGCAGCAGGCAGGACCGCGACGAAAGCGGCTGCGGCAAACGACAGACCGAACAGAACCCGGGTGAAAAGCGGACGAGCCATCATGAACATCCTTCAACGAATATAGGAAAAAGCAAAGCGGCGGACCTGGGCCGCTTACCAACACATCTTACTGGCGCACCTTGATCACCGAGGCTTCGATCTTGCTTTCGGCCAGACGGGCGCGGGCGCGATTCATGTCGTCGAGTCGGCGGAACGGGCCCAGGCGCACCCGGTACAAGGTGTTCTGGTTGACCTGCGCGGAGGCCACGAAGGCCTCGAAGCCCATCAGCGCCAGTCGCGCCTTGAAGGTCTCGGCCTCCTCGACACCCCGGAACGCGCCAACCTGCAGATAGTAAGTGCTTCCATCATCGGCAGGCGCCGTCGGCGGCGCAGCCGGTGTCGGTGCCGGGGTTGCCGGCGAATTGAAGCCGGGGATGACCGGCGGCGCGACGCTGGTGCCGGGCACCGGGATCGGCGTGGGCGTGGCGGGCGTGGGCGCGCCAGGCACCGGTGCAGGCGTGCCCAGACCCTCGGTCGCCGGTGTGCCGGGAGCCGCTGGCGTCGGCGCCGTACCCGCCGGCGCATCGCGCCCGCTGTACATGCCCCGATTCGGGTCCGGTGCCTTGCTCGGGTCGATCACGGCGGGATCGGGCGCCTTGCCCAGGCCGCGATTGACGAAGGGCACCGGAGCGCGTGTCACGTAGATGGCGACCAGCACTGCAACCACCAGGCCGATCAGCAATCCGCCGATCGCGCCGAACATGGTGCCGCCACGCTGTGTGCGCGCAAACGAAGAAGATGCCAAAGGACTCATGCCTGCCTTGTACAAAAAAACCGTGCATGTGGAAGGCCGCCCGGACTGCGGCGGCTCCCTGCGATGCACCAGAGCCTTATCGAAGAATCACGCGGCGGGGTCAGCGGCAGCGTCGGCGGCCGGGATGTCTGCACGGACCAGACGTTCCGGGGCCGACACACCCAGCAAGGCCAGGCCATTGGCGATCACCTGCTTGGTGGCCAGCAGCAAGGCCAGACGCGCCAGGCGCAAGGCCTCGTCGTCGACCAGCACGCGTTCGGCGTTGTAGAACGCGTGGAAGTCGGACGCGACCGCGGTCAGCCAGAACGCGATGTGGTGCGGAGCCAGCTCGCTGGCGGCCTGATTGATGATCGCGGGGAACTCGGCCAGGCGCTGCATCAGCGCGAACTCGCGTTCGGCGGTCAGCAGCGTGATGTCGGCCGATGCCACCGTGGACAGGTCGCCGCCCCACTGCGTCAGCACCGAGTTGACCCGGGCGTGCGCATACTGGATGTAGAACACGGGGTTCTCATCGGACTGCTTCAGCGCCAGGTCGACATCGAAGGTGAACTCGGTGTCGGCCTTGCGCGAGATCAGGAAGAAGCGCACCGCGTCGCGGCCCACCCAGTCGATCAGGTCGCGCAGGGTCACGTAGCTGCCGGCCCGCTTGGAGATCTTGACCTCTTCGCCGCCGCGCACCACCTTGACCATCTTGTGCAGCACGTAGTCGGGATAGCCCTTCGGGATGCCGACGTCCAGCCCCTGCAGGCCCGAACGCACGCGCGCAATGGTGCCGTGGTGGTCGCTGCCCTGGATGTTCACCGCCTTGGTGAAACCGCGTTCCCACTTGGCCACGTGGTAGGCCACGTCCGGCACGAAGTAGGTGTAGCCGCCCTCGGACTTGCGCATCACGCGGTCCTTGTCGTCACCCTCGCCAAGCTCGGTGGTGCGCAACCACAGCGCGCCGTCCAGCTCGTAGGTATGACCGGCCTCGATCAGGCGCTGCACGGTCTTGTCCACGCGGCCCGAGGTGTACAGCGAGCTTTCCAGGTAGTAATTGTCGAACTTCAGGTCGAAAGCCTGCAGATCCAGATCCTGCTCGCGGCGCAGGTACGCAACGGCGAACCGACGGATGTCGTCCAGGCTGTCCAGGTCGCCGGTGGCCTGCACCGGCTCGCAATCGGCGGCCTGCACGGTCTTCCTGGCGACGTAATCAGCGGCGATGTCGGCGATGTACTCACCGCGATAACCGTCGACCGGGAACCCTTCCGAATCCGGCGCAAAGCCGCGCGCGCGCGCCTGCACGCTGATCGCCAGGTTGTGGATCTGGTTGCCCGCGTCGTTGTAATAGAACTCGCGCGTGACGTCCCAGCCGCTGGCGTCGAACAGGCGGCACATGGCGTCGCCCAGCGCAGCCTGGCGGGCGTGGCCCACGTGCAGCGGGCCGGTCGGATTGGCCGACACGAATTCCACCAGCACCTTGCGGTCTGCACGCGGCGCGCGGCCGAAGGCAGCGCCCTGCTCGCGCACGGCAGTGATGACTTGCTGCTTGGCGGCGGCGCTCAGGCGCAGGTTGATGAACCCCGGCCCGGCGATTTCGGCGGCAGCGATCAGGGCGTCCGCGCCCGGCTGCGCCAGCAGCGCGTCGACGATCGCCTGCGCCAGATCGCGCGGATTGCGCTTCAGGGGCTTGGCGATCTGCATGGCCACGTTGCTGGCGACGTCGCCGTGGGCAGCCACTTTCGGGCGCTCCAGGGTGAGGGTTGGACGAGCTTCGGGGGCGACGGCGGCGACGGCGGCGCCGATCAGGGACAGGAGGTTTTGCTGTTGCTCAGGGAGCATGTCGGCGATTCGATAGCGATAGGCAAGAGCGGAATGTTAGCAGGCAGCGGCCACCTCGACCGTGAGCAGCGGAAACCGTGGTGGGGCTTGCAACATGGGGGCTCGCTCATCTTGCAAGCATCGCCTCATGTAGGCGACGGCAGCATGCGCAAACCATGAACTTTTTCCAACCAGGCGCTATAGGCAGCCATATCCACTTTGCCGACCACTGGGCCGGTAACGCCTTCCCAGCGTTCAACTGGCGTAATGAACGCATTCACCTGGTCACGCAAACTCTTTCCAAGAAACGGGTGAACTTGCTGCACAGACTGGCTACGCATCGATGTCGCGCTATTGACCCAGCGATCGCGCGCCAACCCTGACGTTGCCGAGGCGAAATCCAGCGGATAGTCGGATTCCGAATGCAAAGACGGATCGTTGACGTATCTGTAGCGCGTCGCCAGATTGGAGAACCCCAAGCCGGCTTTCGTTGCCTGAGCCAACATCCAATTGAGCGACACATTCGACAGATCGCCCTTGCGCACGCCGTGGTTATCGTAAAAATAACCACCGCCCAGATCCGAATGCGAGCCGATGAATCCGAATTCCTCCACAGGACTGGCGGGAGCGCCAAAACCAAAAATATCCGCTTCCATCGTCGTCAATGGAAATAACTGCCGTGTTTCATGCAGCGCCGTCGCGTGTGCCACCCGATCCCACCCCGGGCCAATCGTGAAATCCCAAAGCGCATCAGTTGCCCCCACATACATCTGCGGCACCGTATCGAAGACGCCGAGGAAACGCAGGTTCACGCACGCCGTGATCTGCTTGCCGACCAAGGGGAAAGTACGCGCTGAGAACAGCCCATTCTCCACTTGATCGCCGACCAGGTTGGCAAAATGCCGCGCCAGCGCCGCGCCGCGCGAGAAACCGATGATGTCGATCTGCACTGGCTTCTCCCGTGAACCCGGGAACTGCGCCAGCGCGCCGAGCAAGTTCTTCCATTGCTCGTCGATGCGCTCCTGGGCGGTGTAGGACGCAGCAGTATCAAGCCACGATTGCGGCGTATTTCGTTGCGAACCTGGCCCCTTCACGTAATACGCAGCATCGACGCCAGCCTTGCTCGCGTCCTGGTCCTGATACCACCCTTGCATCAGATAGATGTTCGTCTGAGACGCTGGAGAATTTGCAGTTCCATCAAACGCAAACAGCAAGAGTCCCAACGGATCAATGAACTGCGCAGGCCGCTGAGCCGCGTACCCATAAGCCTCGGTCCCCGGCTCCGCACCAAGCGGATCGGGTTCCAGATACGCGCCAGACTGCGGGTCGTAGGTGCGCAGGTAATTGTCGTGCCAGCCAGTCTCCGGATCGACAACCTGCCCGGGCAAACGCAGTCGCATACTGATATCACCGGCCTCGCTGCGCAGTGCGCCGAACGGGCCGAAATCGCCGCGCCACCGCTCAGTCTGGTCGGCATCGGTCACCAGACGCGGGGTGCCGATGGCGTCGGAATGCACTGCGAGAATGCGAGCGGGTGCTGCTGGTGGTGAGGGCGAGAAGAAAGCGGCGACCCAACGCAGGCCGCCTTGCTTCACTCGATCATCCACATCGGCCGCATCAACGCGCCGTGTACCAATCGGACGGCCACCGGCGTAGTCCATGATCGCCACGACTTCGTGACCGGCATACACGTAGCGGCGCGAGATCGTGCCCGCCGGCCCGTCGCCCTGCTCGGCCACCAGTTGCTGGCCCAGGTAGAAATCATGCGAAAAGGCCTTGCCACTGACTTCCCGGATGACCCGTTCACCAAACGCATTGTGCCGATAGCGCGCCACGGCTACGCCATTCCGGTCCACTGCCGCCAATCGCCGCGCCGGACCATATCGCAAGGTGTAGCCATCCACGCGGACAGGCAAGCCGCCGGCTTCGCGCGACCGCGCCGGCTTCACCGACATCCCTTGTGCAGCAATCGCTGCGGCATCGCCACCGTCGCGCCAGGCGTAGAAGTCGGCGGGACGCGGCGACCACAGCGCAGGCACGGCACCCTGCCCGCCCGCATGGCTGGCGACGATCAATCGGCCCGCGGGGTCGTAGGCGTAACGATGCGATGCGAAGCTACCCGTTGACGTCACTGGTGGACCTGCATCGTGTGCTTGCGCCGCAGACGGCCCCGGCGCCTGCTGCCGATACACGGCTTCGGCCATGACCTTTCCCTGGCTGTCCACCTGCCGAACCAAGCCGAGCAGGACGCCATCTTGCCCGCGGTAATGCAGGCTGCGTCCGGCCTGCGACACGCCGGTCACCCCGTTGAACCAGCGCCGCGTCACACCTGTAGGACCCGCCAATTGCTGAAACACCGGCACCACCGAGCCATCAGGCGAGGAATACCGAATGTCCGCCAATCCCTGCTCGGACCACGTGTAGTGCAGGCTGCCACTTTCAGGCAAGTCGTGTCGCGCCAGGCGTCCCTGCGAATCCCAGTCGAACGCCTCTGCATAACGGATATTGGCCGACTGAACACCGGCAGAACGTGTCGCCTCAAAATGAGCCGCAGAGCGCTCGGGCTCACCGCCACTTCCCGCGCCCAGGTCAGCAGCACGCACTACTTCACGCCACGCCATGCGCCCGTCCGCCCCGTAGCCTCGACGTTCCGACTCCACCGGATGGTCGATGCGAATCGGCAAGCCGTCACGCCAGCGCAACTGGGTCTCCACCGTATCGCCCGCCCGTGTGGCGCGATACGTCTGCAGCCGGCCTTGTGTGTCGTAGCGGTAGGTCCAGTGCGTACCATCCGCAAACTGCCTGGAGATCAGACGGCCAGCGGGATCGTAGTCACGCGTTTCGGCACCGGCCACCGCCTTGCCGCCCACGCCTTCCGCACGCACCGGCAAACCGAAGTCATCGCGCCGCCAGCGCAGATCCGGCCAACCGATGATGGGCGGGAGGCTGGCGGCAGGGACGGCAGGCGTCAGCGGCTGCGCGACACGGACGGCGCTGGTTGCCCGCGCGCGCTGCGTGGACAAAGCCGCCGTGCCGGTTCCCGATGAAGAAGGCATCGCGGTGGCGCTTGCTGGCGAGGACGCCGCTGGTGACGGGATAGCATGCGGCAGCGCAGCTTGCGCCAGCGGTGCTGATTTCGGTGACATCGACAACGTGGACGGAGACGGAGCAGGCGCCAGTTCGGGCGCAGCCTCCACCGCCACCTCTGGCACCACATCTGCCAGCGTCGCCACTCCCCGCTCGATCTTCCAGTCCAGCAGCCATGCGCGTTCGATCGCCTGCGGCCCTCGCTCACCCGGTCGCCACCCGGCTTCCGCGATTCGCTTGGGCACGGCCCGCCACACGCCAGTGGCCGGATCGGTGAACGACAACCAGTCGATTTGTCGCGTGTGACGCCGCCCGCCCACGCTGCTTGGCGTGTCCACCTGCGTGGGCAAGCTGCTGTCGCCCAGCCACGCCACCTGCGTGGCCCCTGTCGCATCGCGTAGCTTGGTCACCCGACCCAGGATGTCACGCGTGACCGCGATGCCCTCGGCCTGCGTCAGCCGCCCCAAGTCGTCATAACGACGGCTGCTGTCGGCGGGCGCGCAGCCTTCACAACCCACGCCATCAACAGCGGTCAGCACCGTACGTGCGCCCGCCTGACGATGCAGCAATCGCGTCACGCCACCGGCTGCATCGCGCACCGTTGTGCGTCCGTCTGCGTAATCGATCTGTTGCCGTCCGAGCTGCGCATCCGGTGCGCCATGCGTGGCCGTGATGACCCGGCCACGGGTGTCGTAGGCCCAACTGCGCACACGTTGCGGCGCCTGCCCTGCCGGCCGCGCCACAATTCCGGTCAGCCAGGGCGCCGAGCCCGATTCGTACAGATAATCGCGCGCATCGCCGTCCGGGCGCACGGCGGTGGATAAGCGCCGGTCAGCGTCCTGTGCATAAGTGAAACGCCCGCCCGGCGTATCCACACCCTGCAAGGGCCGCCAACCATCCGCCTCGGCCGCGCCGTACCGAAATGCCAAGCGTCGTCCCTGGGGATCGATCAGTTCGAGCAAGGCACCGCGATGCCGGCCGCTGTCGCGCACCCGGCGGATCGACACCGCCTGACCACTGGCGATCGAGATGCCGACCAAAAATCCGTCTTCATCGAAGCGCAGCACACGGCCGTCGCGCCATTGCCAGGACATGGTCTCGCCGCGCACGCCGGCCTGCACGTGCAACACACCCAATGCCGGGTCCGAGGGCAGGCAGGTACTGACGCCTGGCGTGCGTGAAAAATCGACGCGGCTGCCGTCTGCCTGCACGATCTGCACGGTGTCGCCGACCCGGAACAAGCGCGTGTCGTAAGACCACACCCAGTTGCGTCCAAGCGCTTCCGTGCGCAGGTCGCGGGCGTTGTAATGGCGGATCAACTCGATGCCCAGCACGCCCGGCGCGGCGGCCATGTCGACCTCGCGCTGGTATTTGTTGCCGGTGGCCAGGTTGACCGGATTGCCGATCGCCAGGCTGCTTGATGCACCCGATTGGGCCTGGGTGGCCACCCCGTCGGCGGCGCAGGGGGCACCCAGCAAGGACGGTCCACACTGGGCGGCCGCCGTCGCAGACCACGCCGTCATCGGCGCCATCATCCATCCCAGCGCCCAGGCCAGTGCGACCCCCGCCCACCGCTGGTCGATGATCCTCGCCATCCGTCTGCTCCTGCATTTGCATGGCCCGGTGGCCACGCCATGCTGGCAGCATCAGGGATCAAACCGTGCTGCGGCGCAGCATCAGCAGCGGAATGTCCCACGCAATTCCCCGCATGGACGGCACCTGAAAGCGGCGGATGACGCGCGCGTAAAAACGGGCGGATAATGCGTGCTCGCGAAGCCGGGCACATGCTCGGGCCTGAAGCTTGCAGGCAAGCTCGCATTGCTTACCAACCGAGAGTCCACCATGGTCGTCACGTTCCGCTCCAAGGCTGCAGGCGAAGTCATCATGCTTGGCGAACACGCCAAGCCCATTCTCGAGATCGCCGGCAAGGCACTTGGCGACACCTTGCCTGAGCGGGGCGTGTTCACCCCCGAACAGCTGCCCGCCGCCATCGCCGGCATCGAGCGCGCACTGGCCGTGACCAAGGACCCCAAGTTCGACGAAGACGATCCCGAAGAAGCCGCCATGGCGCGTCAATATGTCGGACTGGCCCAACGCGCCTTCCCGCTGCTGGACTTGCTGCGCCGCGCCGATGCGAAGGGCGTGAACGTCACCTGGGAATAGGCGCCGGTAGCGTCTTAACGACGGCGCTTTCTTTTGGCACTGCAGCGCCTTCACTTTTTTCGATAGGAACACCATTTATGCGACGTGACGTGTCGATCAATTTCGGCCGGGGCCGGACCATTGAACTCCAGGTCCAGGTAGACCAAAGCCCGCAGTCTGCTTCGCGCGCGCGCGAATGGCTGGACGCCACTTACGAGAAGATGGGTTGCGAACCAATCCGACCCAGCGGCAAGGTCTTGCTGATCGACAAGATCCTGGCGATCGCCATCGCGGCGGGCTACGAAGGGCTCAGCTCGGACCGCAATCTGCTTGAATCGCTTGCCTCGCAATCGGCTGCCGCCCTGGATCGCGCACGTATCGCGATCGACACCGACTCGCTGACCGTCGGTTTCTGAGCATGACCGTGTCCCCCGCGCCAGGCGCCCTGCCCTGGCAGGACGTGCTCGATTTCTGGTTTCTGCCGGCAGGCACTGCCGGACACCTGACGGCCCGGCAAGCCTGGTTCCGAAAGGACCCCGCCTTCGACGACGAGATTCGCACACGCTTCGAGCCGCTGATTCGCCGGGCCATCGCCGGTGAACTGCAAGACTGGGAAACCGAGCCGCGCGGGGCGCTGGCGCGCATCATCTTGCTGGATCAGTTCACGCGCAACATATGGCGGGACACGCCGCAGGCCTTCAGCGGCGATGCGGCTGCGCTGGCGGCCGCACAACGCGCCGTCGAGGCCGGTCAGGACCAGGCCGTGAGCCCCGTTGAGCGTGCGTTCTTCTATCTGCCGTTCGAGCACGCGGAAGACCTGGCCTGGCAAGACCGCTCGGTGGCGCTGTTCACCGCGTTGGCGGCGGAAGATGCCGACTCGGCCTCGGTGCTCGATTACGCCCATCGGCATCACGACGTGATCGCCCGATTCGGCCGTTTCCCGCATCGCAACCGCATTCTCGGTCGCCCGAACACGTCCGAGGAAGCCGTATACCTGGCACAGCCCGGCGCAGGTTTCTAAGACTGTCAGCGTTCGCCTGAGGCAGCGTCCAGCGCGGCAGTCGCCTCGATCACGAAATCCAGCAAGGCCCGCGCTGCTGCCGACAAGGTGCCGTGGGCGGGGTAGACCGCATAGAACCCGTCGGTCACGACGTGATGATCGGGCAGCACCCGCACCAGTGCATGGCGGTCGTGACGCATGGCCTGGACGCTGATCAAGGCAATGCCACGGCCAGCTTCCGCCGCATGGATCACACCGACGGTGGAATCCGAGGCGAACTGACCCTCCATGTGCAGCGGGTGCTCGCCGTCCGGCCCCTGCAAGACCCAGGCGTCGCATTGACGTGCATTCAGGTAGCGAATCTGCTGATGCCCTTGCAGTTCGTCAACGCTGCGCGGCTGGCCATGCGCCTGGAGGTAGGCCTCGCTTGCATACAGGCCCAAGGTCATGCGGCTCAACTTGCGCACCACCTTGCTGGGCTTGTCGACGGCCCCCAGCCGCAAGGCCAGATCGATGCCGTTGTCGACCAGGCGGGTTTCCTGGTCGATGATCATGATTTGCACCCGCACCTGCGGATTGGCATCCAGAAATGGGTTGAAAAATCCGGGACCTGCGACCTCGAAGAAACACGAGGCCACCGACACGCGCACCTCGCCCCGGATTTTCCGGTCGGACGAATGCAGGTCGCGCGCCGCCAGTTCAAGCACATCGACACTGTCCTGACAGCGCAGGAACAAGGCATCGCCCGCTGCCGTGCAGTGCAGATAACGCGAGGATCGCAGCAGCAGGGGCGTGCCGATGGCGGTTTCCAACTCGCGCAGCCGACGGCTGATGGTATTGGCCGGCATGCCCAAGCGACGTGCAGCGGCCGCGAGCCCGCCTGCGCGGACCACGTGGACAAAAATCGCCATGTCGTCGAGTTTGATCATCAATACACGTCTGCACGCACGTCAACCGGATGGGCAGTGTATCGAGGCCTTATCACACGGCAGACCGCGAACAGACACGCAAAACAGGGCCTGCCGCCCGCAACATCGCCATAAATGGATGGGAGCAATCCATTAATTGCCATACCGAATCGACACTGGCCGCCGTTACTGTAGATAAGGGCTGACCACGGCCACATGCTGCGCGTTCACGGATTGACAGGGAATGAACAAGGGCACGGAAGCACAGATCGGCGACGCAAACGACATTCTTGCGCAGACCTTCGAGCAGGCCGTCGACAGTGTCGTGGTGATCGACGAGCACGACTGCGTCACCTTGTTCAATGGGGCAGCAGAAGTGCTTTGGGGCCGTCCGCGCAATACCGTGCTGGGCCAGAACGTGCGTCTGCTGGTGCCCTACCCGCTGCAGTCGGACCACGACACCCAGATCGCCCACAACCGCAGGACTGGCATCAGCCGCATCGCCGGCACCTCGCTCGATGTGCCGATCGAGCGGGCCGATGGCGAGCGGCGCTGGGCCAGCATGTCGATTTCGCGCATCGAAAGCGGTGGCCGCGTCTTCTACACCGCCTTCCTGAAGGACGTGACCCACCAGCGCGCGCAGGAAAATCTGCTGCGCCAGGTGCTGGTGGCCGTCAACGAAAGCGACAGCGCCACCATCGTCACCGGGCCTGATGCACGGGTGCGCTACATCAATGCAGGTGTCACGCGGCTCCTGGGCTACACCTTGCCCGACCTGGAAGGCCAGTTGGCCAGCGAGGTCATCATCGGTCCGGACACCGACACGACGGTCTTGGCCAATCTGCGCGACATGATTGCGCTGCCGCCTGCAGACGTACGCAAACGGCATCAGTTTGACATCCTGGTCTACAGCAAGGCCGGCAAGCCGGTCTGGGTGTCGGCCCAGGTAAGTCCGGTCTACGACAGTGCCGGCCGACTGATCAATTACCTGGGCACCCTGGTCGACATCACCCAGACCAAGATCTACGAACTGCTGCAGCACAAGGCCTTGACCGCCATTGCGCATGAAATCCCGCTGACCGAGGTCATGGCCTTGATCTGCCGCGAGGTCGAACGCCTGGCGCCCGAGGTCGTGGCTGCCGTTTTTGCGGTGGACGGCATGCGCCGCATCCGCCCGCTGGCCGGCCCGAGCCTGCCTGCCGAGTCACTGCAACTGACCGACGGCATGCTGGTCGGCCCCGAAGCAGGCAGCTTTGGCGCGGCCATGCATGAAGGCCGAGCCGTGTGGATCGAGGACATGAGCGCCGATCACCGCTCCCGCCAGTGCGCGGCGATTTCAACACCCTTGGGACTGGTGGCATCGTGGGCCGTGCCGCTCAAGAAAAGCGATGGCGACGTGGTCGGCGCCATCACCTTCTACTACCGGACCCAGGCTGCGCCCACGCCCTTCCACCAACGCTTGGTGGACACCTGCGTGGATCTTTGCGGCATGTTGCTGGAACGCGAGGAAAGCAGGTCCTTCATCCGTGACCTGGCTTCGCGCGACACGCTGACCGGCCTGGCCAACAGCGCCGCCTTGGCCACGCTGTCGGCCAAGGCGCTGACCGAATCCTTGCGACGCGGCACCTCGCTGGCCATCCTCTTCATCAATGTCGATCGCTTCAAACGGATCAACGACTTCCACGGCTACCCAACCGGCGACGCCTTGCTGCGCGCCCTCGCGCGACGGCTTGCACCCTTGACGGGCGAAGGCGGCAGCATTGCCCGCCTGACCGGGGCCGACTTCGTGATGCTGTTGCCGATGGACGCCACCCAGGCGGCGGGCATGGCCGAACAGGTGCTGCAAGCCTGCCGCCGCCCGTTCGAACTGGGCGCATTGGTCGCCAACGTCGAGGTACGCATCGGCATTGCGATGTATCCCGACGACGGCATGTCGATCGGCGTATTGCTGCGCAACGCCGACATGGCCATGCGCCAGGTGGAGCCGGACACCCGCAACGGCTTTTGCTTCTACAGCGCAGAACTGAATCGCCATGCACACGAACGCCTGCTGCTGGAAGCAGGCCTGCGCGAGGTCCTGCAGACCGACGGCCTGGAATTGCACTATCAGCCGCAGATCGAGATCGCCACGCAACGTGTGATCGGTGTGGAAGCCCTGCTGCGCTGGCGCCACAACGTGCTGGGCGACATTGCGCCGCCGCGCTTCGTGCTGCTGGCCGAGCAATGCGGGCTGATCGATCAGCTGGGCAACTGGGTCTTGCAGCGCGCCTGCCGGCAACTGGCCGACTGGCGCCAGCGTGGCATCGACATGCCGCGCATTGCGGTGAACGTATCGCCCATCAGCTTCCGCAATCCTGGACTGCCGACCACCGTGGCCGCCCTGCTGGCGGCCCACGGCTTGCAGCCCGACGACCTGGCGCTGGAGATGACCGAAGGCGTGATGCTGGATGCCGACGTCGCCACCCTGGCCTGCATCGACACCTTGCACACGCGCGGCATGCGCCTGTCGATCGATGACTTCGGAACGGGGTACTCCAGCCTGAGCTACCTGCATCGCCTGCCGATCCGCGAATTGAAGCTCGACAAGAGCTTTGTGCACGACCTGGAGCACAGCGACGCCGCGCGCGCGCTGACCACCTCCATCCTGCGTATCGGCGAGAGTCTGGGCATGGACGTGGTGGCAGAAGGGGTGGAAACCGAGGCCCAGTTCCGTTTCCTGGCCGAACACGGCTGCCCGATTGCGCAAGGCTATCTGTTCGCCAAGCCCATGCCGGCGGCGGCGCTGGAGACCTGGCTGGCCAAGCACGAGCTGCTTGCGCAGCGTCCGGACGCAACAACGGCGGCCTGAGCCGCCGTTGTCGTGTGACGCAAGCCGCAACGCCCTTCACCTGCAGGGCGCCGGCTTGGTCAGTACCGATCAGGCCTTCGCGAAGAACGCCTGCGTGAGCTTCACCCAGTAGCTGCCGCCGATCGGCAACAGCGCGTCGTTGAAGTCGTAGTTGGGGTTGTGCAGTTCGCACGGGCCCATGCCTTCGTAGGCTTCGTAGCCGCGATGCTCGCCGGTGCCGTTGCCCAGGAACAGGTACGAACCCGGCACCTTTTCCAGGAAGAACGAGAAGTCTTCCGAACCGGTGAGGGGCTTGAGCGAACGGGTGACCATGCCCGGGCCGACCATGGCTTCAGCGACATCGGCCGCGAAGTGGGTCTGCGCTTCGTGGTTCACCAGGCAGGGGTAGGCACGGATGAAATTCAGTTCACCGGTGGCACCGTAAGCCTGCGGCAGCATCGTCACGATGCGGCGCATGTTTTCCTCGACCATGTCGAGGGTTTCGGTGTGGAAAGTGCGCACCGTGCCGCGGATGATGGCTTCGGCCGGGATCACGTTGTAGGCGTCGCCTGCATGGATCTGCGTGATCGACAGCACGGCGGTCGAACCGGCCGGCTTGTTGCGGGTGATCAGCGACTGCAGCGAACCGACCATCTCAGCCGCGATGAAGACCGGATCGACGCCGTTCTCGGGCGTTGCAGCATGGGCGCCGATGCCGTGCACCTTTATCTCGAAGCGGTTGCTGGACGCCATCGACGGGCCAACCAGGAAGCCGAAGTGACCTGTGGGCATGCCGGGCCAGTTGTGGATGCCGTAGACCTCGTCGCAGGGGAAGCGCTCGAACAGGCCGTCCTGCATCATCGCGCGCGCGCCGGCGTTGCCGCCTTCTTCCGCGGGCTGGAAGATGAAGTTGACGATGCCGTCGAAGTCGCGGTGCGCAGCCAGGTACTGGGCGGCGGCCAGCAGCATGGTGGTGTGGCCGTCGTGACCACAGCCGTGCATGCGGCCCGGGTTTTGCGAGGAATGCTCGAAGCGGTTGTGCTCCGGCATGGGCAGCGCGTCCATGTCGGCGCGCAGGCCGATCGAACGGGTGCTGGTGCCGCCCGTACCACGCAGCACGCCAACCAAACCGGTCTTGCCCAGGCCGCGAGTAACTTCAATGCCCCACTCGGTCAGCAGTTCAGCCACGCGGGCCGAGGTACGAACTTCTTCGAAGGCAACTTCCGGGTGTGCGTGGAAGTCGCGTCGGATGGCGGTCAGCGCCGGGTGGGCGCGTTCGATTTCTTCGATGGTCTTCATGCAAGTTTCTCCTGGATATAGCTGGCGACCGTTTTCGTCACTCCGACCAGGTCGGCCTGAAGTTTGACGAAGTGGTCATTCCGCTCGAAATTCTGTTCGTTCATGTACAGGTAGCGCTGTACTTCGATCTGCATACTATGCCGGTTTTCCAGTGGCCGGCCGATGCGGCCGATCAGGGCCACGCCCTTGAACGGGTCGTTGATGGCGACGCTGTAGCCGCACTTGCGCAAGGCCGTTGCCACCACGTCGAGGAACTCCGGCGAGCAGGTCGTGCCGTCACGATCGCCCAGCACGAAGTCAGCCAGCGGATGGTCCGACTTGATCTGCAGCGACTCGTAGGAATTGCCCGGCATCGAATGCAGGTTCATGTGCCAGACGGCGCCGAACTTCTGGTAAGCCGCTTCGATCTGCGCATTCAGCGCCAGGTGGTAGGGCACGTGGAAGCGCTCGATGCGCGACTGCACTTCTGCCGGCGTGAGCTTGCGGTCGTAGATGGCCTTCTTGTTCGAATCGCGCCAGATCAGGCCGATGCCCAGGCGGGTCTTCTCGCCCGGGTTCAGCGGGCCAGGCCACGGTGCGTCGAGCATGGCCGGATCGATGTCTTCCAGTTCCCGGTTCGGGTCGATGTAGCTGCGCGGGAATTCCGCTGCCAGCAGCGTCCCGCCGTAGGCCGGCAGCTGCGACCACAGCTCGTGCACATAGGTGTCCTCACCCGAACGCACGTCGAGGAAATCGGCGGCAAACCGGAAGTCGCTCGGGTAGGTCGTGCCGCTGTGCGGCGAGTCGCCGATCAAGGGCAGCGCCTCGCCTTGCGGCAGGGTCAGGGTGTAGGGCGCGAACGCCCCGGGGACGGAGGCGGACACGGATGCAGAAACAGCGGCGGTGACCGCGGCAGACGGGCTGGACATCAAGATTCCTGTGGGTCGGAAGACAACTGGGTACTACGTTTGTCGTGCAGGTTCAGGGCGATCAGTGCGGGATAGATCAGTGCGCATTCAAGGGCGCCGGGCGTTGCTCGGGCGGCAGGTCATTCAAGTGACATGCACTCACGTGACGGATTCCGATGCCCTTCAAGGCAGGCGACTCGGTCTTGCACTTGGGCATCGCATGCGGGCAGCGCGGATGGAAGGTGCAGCCCGGCGGCGGCGCCAGCGGCGAGGGCAATTCGCCCTTGATCGGCTGGTATTCGCGACGGGTCGCATCCAGCGACGGCAGCTCGGACAGCAAGGCCTGCGTGTACGGATGATTCGGGCGGTTGAACACCGTATCGGTGTCGGCCACTTCGACGATCCGGCCCAGGTACATGATCACCACGCGATCCGAGATGTGGCCGACCACCCCGAGGTTGTGGCTGATGAACACATACGTCAGGTCGTAGGTCTTGCGCAGCTCGGTGAACAGGTTCAACACCTGCGCCTGGATCGACACGTCGAGCGCGGCAACCGCCTCGTCGCAGACGATGACCTTGGGCTTGAGCGCAAGCGCGCGCGCGATGCCGATACGCTGGCGCTGACCACCCGAGAACTGGTGCGGATAACGCTGGGCGTAAGCCGGGTCAAGGCCCACCTGACGCAGCAGGCCGGCGACGTATTCCTTCTGCTCGCCGCGCTTGATCAGGCCGTGCACCACCGGCGCCTCGCCGATGATGTCTTCCACCCGCATGCGCGGGTTCAAGGAAGCCATCGGGTTCTGGAAGATCATCTGCACGTCGAGTTCGAAGGACCGGCGCGTCTTGTTGTCCATGCCGCCGACCGACTTGCCGTTGTAGTGGATGTCGCCTGCCGACGGCGGATTGATGCCGGCGATCATGCGGCCCAGCGTGGACTTGCCACAGCCGGATTCACCCACCACGCCGATGACTTCACCGGGCAGGATGTCGAGGTCGATGCCGTCGACGGCTTTCACGACCGAGGGCGGCGTGGCCGCGCCCAGCATGCCGGCAATGCGCGCCGCCAGATCGGGCGACTGCGCAAACTGCTTGCGGATGCCGCGCAGCGACAGGATGGGCGTGGCGCTCGGCGGCGTGGCCGATGCCGCGACCGGCGTATCGATGACAGAAGTATTCACAGCGGATGTAGTCACAGCGTGGCCTCCGCAACGGTGGCGTGCCAGCAGCGCGAGATCTGGCCGGGGCTGACCTGAACGACAGGTGGCACTTCCAGACAGGCATCGGTTGCGCGCGGGCAGCGGGGCCGGAACGAACAGCCTTTCGGCAGGTTGAGCAGGGACGGCGTCATGCCCGGAATCTGCGCAAGCAGGCTTCCGTGCGTCTCGCGCGTCGGGATCGAGTGGATCAGGCCTTCGGTATACGGATGGCCAGGGCGCTGGATCACGTCGATGGTGGCGCCGCTTTCGACCACACGACCGGCGTACATCACCGAGATGCGATCGGCCAAGCCAGACACCACCGCCAGATCGTGGGTGATCCAGATCAGCGCGGTGCCGGTTTCGCGGCACAGCTTCTGCACTTCGTACAGGATCTGCGCCTGAATGGTGACATCCAGCGCGGTGGTCGGCTCGTCGGCGATGATCAGCTTGGGGCGGTTGAGCAGTGCAATCGCAATCGCCACGCGCTGGCGCATGCCGCCCGACAACTGGTGCGGGTAGGTGGTCAGGCGTTCGTCCGGCGCGGGAATGCCGACCGTGGCCAGGGCATCGCGAGCACGGGCACGCGCAGCCTTGGTCGTGACCTTCTCGTGCGCCTGGATCGCCTCGATCATCTGCGTGTCGACACGCAGCACCGGGTTGAGCGTCATCATCGGATCCTGGAAGATCATCGCGATGTCTTTGCCGCGCAACTGCTGCAAACGCTTCTCGCCAGCACCGACCAGGTTCTCGCCCATGAAGTTGATCTTGCCGCCGACGATGCGGCCGGGCTCGTCGATCAGGCCGATGATCGAGAAACCGGTAATGCTCTTGCCCGAGCCGGACTCGCCGACCAGGCCGAGGATCTCGCCTGCGCCGACTTTCAGGTCCAGGCCGTTGACGGCCTTGACCACGCCGCCACGGGTGAAGAAGTGGGTCTGGAGGTTTTCGACTTCCAGGACCGGCGCACCAGCGGGGGCGCGTGAAATTTCTGTTGCCATCACATGCCTCCTTAGTGAGCGTTGTAGGGGTTGAGGATGTCGCGCAAGTGGTCGCCCACCAGGTTGATCGCGATGATCGCCAAGGCCAGCGCAATGCCGGGGAAGAACGAGATCCAGTAGCTGCCGCCCATCAGGAACTCGAAGCCGTTCGAGATCAGCATGCCCAGCGACGGTTCGGTCACCGGAACACCGACGCCCAGGAAGGACAGCGTGGCTTCCAGCGCAATGGCGTGAGCCAGGTCGATGGTGGCGATCACGATCAGCGGCGGCAGGCAGTTCGGCAGCATGTGGCGTAGCAGCACGCGCCCGGAACTGAGCGACATGCAACGCGCGGCTTCCACGTATTCCTTGGTGCGTTCGACCAGCGCCGCGCTTCGTGCGGCACGGGCGAAGTAGGCCCATTGCACGATGATCAGCGCGATGATTACCTTGTCCACGCCCTTGCCCAGTACGGCCAGCAGCACCAATGCCACCAGGATCGACGGGAAAGACAGCTGGATGTCGGCAATACGCATCAGCAGCGCATCGACCCAGCCGCCGAAGTAGGCAGCGACCAGACCGACCAGGGTGCCGATGACCAGTGCGGCGGCCACCGAAACGATGCTGACCATCATGCTGGTGCGCATGCCATACAGAATGGCGCTGAGCAGGTCACGCGCCTGGCCGTCGGTACCCAGCCAGTAGGTGAAGCTGCCGTCGGCGCTCTTGCTGCCCGGTGGCAGCTTGGAATCGAAGATGTCCAGGTTGCCGATGTCGTACGGGTTCTGCGGTGCGATCCACGGGGCGAGAATCGCAGCGCCCAGCACCAGGATCATCAGGATCAGTCCGAAGACGGCGATCTTGCTGGACAGGAAATCACTTTTGAACCGCTGCCACGGGGTTTCGACGCCGGCGACCTTGGCCACGTCAGGCGCAGCAGTAACAGTAGCTTGGCTCATGCCCGGCCCCCTTGAAGACGTACGCGCGGATCGAGCACCGAATACAGGATGTCGACAACGAGGTTGAGCATGACCAGGAAGAACACCACCAGCAGCAGGTAGGCCACCACCACCGGACGATCCAGCGTGATGATCGAGTCGAGCAGCAGCTTGCCCATGCCGGGCCAGGCGAACACGGTCTCGGTAACCACCGCAAACGCCACGACCTGGCCGAATTCCAGACCGCTGATCGTGACGATCGGGATCAGGATGTTCTTCAGCAGGTGGACACGCAGGATGCGACTCCAGGACAAGCCCTTGGCGCGCGCGAACTTGATGTAGTCCATCGGCAGCGATTCACGTGTGGCGGCGCGGGTCACGCGGATGATCAGGGCGCCCTTGGCCAGTGCGATGGTCAGCGCCGGCAGCAGCAGGTGCTTCCAGCCATCGAGGGTGAAGAAGCTGAGCTGGATCGGGCCGACGGCGACGGTGTCGCCACGTCCACCCGAGGGCAGCCAGCCGAGGAACACGGCAAAGACCATGATGAGCATCAGGCCGACCCAGAAGTTGGGCAGCGAGAAGCCCAGGATCGAGCCGGTCATGATGCCGCGCGAGGTCGCAGCCTTGGGACGCAGGCCCGCGATGATGCCCAGCGGCACCCCGGCGGCGACCGCGATGAACATCGAGACCAGCGCCAGTTCAAGCGTGGCCGGCATGCGTTCGAGGATCAGCTGCATCGCGGGCTGGTTGGCCAGGAAGCTTTTGCCGAAATCCAGATGGATGGCCTGGCTGACGAACACCAGATATTGCTGCCACAGAGGCAGGTCCAGGCCCAGCGACTGGCGGATCGCGGCGCGATCGAGCTCAGTGGCATCGGGGCTGGCAAGCATGGAGATCGGGTCGCCCACCAGGTAGATCCCGATGAACACCAGCGCCGACATCACGACCATCACGAGGACGGCCTGAAGCAGGCGGCGAATAATGAAAGCAAGCATGTTGTGGAAGGCCGGTAGATTGGACAACGGACGTGCCGGCCCGTGCCACCCGGCGAACCGGGTGGCAACTGGCACATATCGAACGTACGGGTACTAAGTGCGAGGTACTACGTGCGGGGTATTACTTGGTGGTGACGTCCTGAACCAGGGTCATCTGGTCTGCACGACCCTTGTAGGTCAGGTCTTTCTTCATTGCCCAGACCGACAATTCGAAGTGAATCGGCAACATGGCGTAGTCGGCCATGGCCGTTTCGCTGGCTTGCGCAAGCATGGCGCCGCGTGCTTTGTCATCCATGATGGTTGCCGAATCGGCGACCAGCTTGTCCATCGCGGGATTGGAGTAACGGCTGCGGTTGGTCGTGCCGATGCCCAGGGCCGGGTTCGGCGTGACCAGCAAGGAATTCAGCGTGTTCGACATTTCGCCGGTCGCGGTGCCCCAGCCTGCCAGATAGGCGCTGTACGCATACGAATCGCGGTTCTTGAAGAACACCGGCGGTGCGGCGGCTTCGACGCTGGTCTTCACACCGATACGGCTCCACATCGACGCAATGGTTTGCGCCACGCGGCTGTCGTTGATGTAGCGACCATTGGGCGCGCCCAGCTGAATGGCGAAGCCGCTGCCGTAGCCAGCTTCCTTCAGCAAAGCCTTGGCCTTTTCGATGTCGGCCTTTTCCGGTTCCTGCAGCTTGGCGCTGGCGCCCAGCATCGGGTACGGCAACAGCTGCGCAGCCGGCTTGGCCACGCCGCCCATCACGCGTTCGACCAGCGCGGTGCGGTCGATGGCGAGCGACAAGGCCTGGCGGACACGCTTGTCCAGCAGCGGGTTCTTGGCCGCGCCGATGATGCCCGGGGTCTTCTCGCCGTTCTGGTCCAGCGCCACGTAGATCACGCGGGCCGAGGCCTTCTCGATGATGTTCAGGGCATCGTTCTTCTTCAGCTGAGCCAGGTCATCGGTCGGGGGATCTTCGATCAGGTCGACACCACCGGACAACAGGGCGGCCACGCGGGCGGCGGCGCTGCTGAGCGGACGGTAGGTGACCTTGTCCCAGGTCGGCTTGGTGCCCCAGTAGTGCGGGTTGCGCTCGAACACCAGTTCGGCGCCACGCTGCCACGAGACAAACTTGTAGGGACCGGTACCGACCAGACCATTGCCGGAGTTCAGCTCAGCCGTGGTCTTGCCTTCTGCTGCCGGGCCGGCGGCGGCCTTGGACGACAGGATCGGCACATTGCCCAGATTGGTGACCAGCAGCGGGTTCGGACCCTTGGTGGTGATCTTGACCGTCAGCGGATCGACCGCCTCAACCTTCTCGATACCGTTCAGGTAGATCGTGAAGGGCGACGGGCTGTTCGGCACTTTGGCGGCGCGCGCATACGTGAAGACCACGTCATCGGCGGTGAACGGCGAACCGTCCGAGAACTTCACGCCCTTGCGCAGCTTGAAGGTCCAGACGCTGCCATCGACCGTCCAGGACTCGGCCAGCGCGGGTTCCGGCGTGATGTCCGGGCTGCTCTTGACCAGACCGTCGAAGAGCGTCTGCGCGATCTGGTTGTTCGGAGTCAAGGCGTGATACTGCGGATCCAGCGAGCTGGGTTCGGTTTTCAGCGCGACCACGAGGTCACGCGCCACAGCCGTGCCGGCCGTCAGACCGGAAAATGCAGCGACGATCAGGCCATACGACCAAATTCGCACCAACTTGGTTTGCATACCGCTCCCTTTAAGTGCCAAACTTCTTAATTACTATTAATACAAACCCCATATTGGTGCATTACTGCATTCGGATGGAATTTGCTGTCTTTGTGTCTCGAAAAGCAGTGTATTAGCGCGGACAGTAATAATTCAACCAAGTTTTTTTATCTCTTGATTAACCATTTGATTAAACAAAACCCGGTAAATGGGAATGAATCCCATTCAATCGCTGCTGACGATATTCTGCAAAATATGATCCCGGTATAAGGCCACCGACGGTGGCAATACCTGATCGGCGCGCCACACCATGCCGATGGGGCCCGCAACGCGCGGCATATCAACGTTAATCACGCGCACCGTCGATGAATCCATCCAGCTCTTGGCAATACCCCGCGGCGCCAATGCTAAGTATTTACCCGCACGCAGCAGGGAAATCATGGAGAGCGCATCGTCGGTTTCGATTCGATTTGCGGGCGGCGCCAAGCCGCGCCCCGCCAGAAACCGATAAAAATAATCGCGCATCGGCGTGCCCGCCTGCGGAACAATCCACGCATGCCGGACCAATTCAGCCCAATCCGGCCGGTCGACTTTCAGTAATTCGTGCCCGACCGAGGCCACCAGCATGGTGGGTTCGAACAAAATCGGTGCATTCGCGAATATCGGGTCGAGCGCATCGCCGGTCAGCCGACCAAACAGCAAGTCGATGCGGTTCTGGCGAAGATCGTCGAACAGGCCTTCGAGCACATTGCGCCCGAAACGCAGCGTCAGGTGCGGATACATCGCCTTGAACGAGGTGTTCACCTCGGCAATGAAGGCCTGGGCCGAGATTGTCTGCATGCCGATGCGCACGGTGCCGACCGCCCCTTGGCTGAGCAACACCAGCTCTTCGCCCAAGGCGCCCACTTCCGACAGGATGCGGCGCGCACCGGCGATCATGCGCACGCCGATCGGCGTCGGCCGCAACTGATTGCGCTGACGCTCGAACAAGGTCTGGCCAAGCATGTGTTCCAACTCGGTACAGGCCTTCGAGACTGCCGCCTGCGTGACGTTCAGGCGCTCTGCCGCCGCCTTGATGCTGTTGCATTCGTCGAGCGTCAGCAGCAGGCGCAGATGCCGCATTTTCACGAGCTGTTGGAACCGCTGTGCGTCTATCCCCAATCCGTTCTCCATCCCATTCGATGGCGTCGATTCTTTCACAGCGGAGGATTCGCGCAAAACCGGGACGCGAGACGGCGAGTTAGATCAAGAAAAAGCCCCCGGACGCTGCGCGAGATAGCGCGCAGCATGGCGGGGGCTTGTCCGGCGCGCCGTGTGGGCGGCGCCAGAGGAAGTACGGTCAGCCTGGGATCAGGCGGCTTTCTTCTGCGCGTTGGCAGTCGGGATCAAGCGGTTGTAGGCGCTCAGCACGGCCTTGAAGGAAGCGGTCACGATGTCACGATCCACACCGACGCCGAAGCCCACCGGCGAACCACCGACGCGCAATTCCACATAGCAGGCGGCGGCCGCATCGGCGCCCTTGCCGATGGCGTGCTCGTGGTAGTCGATCAGTTCGATGTCGGCGTTCAAGGCGTGCACGAAGGCATCGATCGGGCCGTTACCGCTGGCGTGCACGGTCTTGGTCTGGCCGTCCGACTTGAGATCGACTTCGACCTTCACTTCGCCTTCTTCACCGGCGATGCGGTGACGCACGAAGTGGTACGGCGTGTCGCGTTCCAGGTATTCCTGGCGGAAGATCGTGTAGACGTCGGCAGCCGTCACTTCGCGGCCTTCTTCGTCGGTCACGCGCTGAATGGCGCGGCTGAACTCGATCTGCAGGCGGCGCGGCAAGACCAGGCCATGTTCCTGTTCGAGCAAATAAGACACGCCACCCTTGCCCGACTGGCTGTTCACGCGGATCACCGCATCGTAGCTGCGGCCGAGGTCGGCCGGGTCGATGGGCATATAGGGCACTTCCCACAAGGCATCCGGCTGCTGGTACGCAAAGCCCTTCTTGATCGCGTCCTGGTGCGAACCCGAGAACGCGGTGAAGACCAGGTCGCCGACATACGGGTGACGCGGGTGTACCGGCAACTGATTGCAGTACTCGGCGGTGCGGCGCACTTCGTCGATGTCCGAGAAGTCCAGGCCGGGATTGACGCCTTGGGTGTAGAGATTCAGTGCGAGGGTGACCAGGTCGACGTTGCCGGTGCGCTCGCCGCTGCCGAAGAGGCAGCCTTCGACGCGATCAGCGCCCGCCATCACGGCGAGTTCGGCAGCAGCGACAGCCGTGCCGCGGTCATTGTGCGGGTGCACGCTGAGGATGATCGAATCGCGGCGCGCAAGATTGCGGTGCATCCACTCGATCTGGTCGGCGTAGACATTCGGCGTCGAGCCTTCGACGGTCGCGGGCAAGTTGAAGATGATCTTGCGGGTGGGCGTGGCTTCCCAGATCTCGGACACCGCATCGCACACTTCCTTGGCGAAGTCGATCTCGGAGGAGCTGAACACTTCCGGCGAGTACTGATAGATCCACTCGGTTTCCGGATGCTGGTCGGTCAGCTTCTTGATGAGGCGGGTGCCGTCGATGGCGATCTGCTTGACCTGCTCTTTCGACATGTTGAACACGATCTTGCGGAATGCCGGCGCGATCGCGTTGTACAGGTGGACGATGGCGCGGGGGGAACCTGCGAGCGACTCGATGGTGCGCTGGATCAGGTCTTCACGCGATTGCGTGAGCACCTCGATGGTGACGTCTTCGGGAATGCGCTTTTCTCCGATCAGTGCACGCACGAAATCGAAGTCGGTCTGCGACGCCGACGGGAAACCGACTTCGATTTCCTTGAAGCCGATCTTCACCAATTGTTCGAAGAAGCGCATCTTGCGCTCTGCGTTCATGGGCTCGATCAAGGACTGATTGCCGTCGCGCAAGTCCGTGCTCATCCAGATCGGCGGATGCGTGATGGTCTTGCTCGGCCACGTGCGATCGGCGATATCGATCTGAACGCTGGGACGGTATTTGGTACTGGGATTTTGCAACATCATGACTACACCTTTTGCCTGGACGGCGACACACGAATGGAAAGACGGGTGTGGCGACAGGCTGCCGAACTACCACGAGCGCTAGGCTCGGCAGCCGATCACTAGGTGTAGCAGTGCGAAGCGCTGTGCCGACGAGGCGCCGGCAGCCGTCACACGTGCACCCATCAACACGCGCGCACCGGCCCGCTGCGTGCTCGCAGTGGTGGTGGGGGTGATGGATGCTTGGGTTTTCATGGTGAGCAAGTCTGGCACAGCTTGGACGGGCAGGCAAGTGACAAGCTGTGGTCTGGTGCTCGGGATTTTCCCGCTACTTCTGCGAAAGCGCAGGGCGATTTCCTTTTCGGGATTCCAGCATGCGCCGTGTGCGTTCGATTTCCTGTTGCAATAACTCTGCGTCCGGCAGCACGGTCCGGTAATTCGCAGCCATGATTTTCGTCGGCAGACCTTCCAGGGCATATCTGGCCAGGGCGTGCCCCTTGTCGGCGCACAGGATCAAGCCCACAGGAGGATTTTCGCCAAGGAACGTCCAGTGTTCTTTGGCGTAGTTGCAATACATGTGCATCTGCCCCACATCTGCATGCGTCAAGCTGCCGAGCTTCAGATCGACGATGACCAGGCAGCGCAGGCGACGATGGAAAAACAGCAGGTCCACGCGATGCCAGGTTTGATCGATGCGCAAGCGGCGCTGTCGCCCGATGAAGGTGAAACCGCTTCCAAGCTCAAGCAGAAAGTCTTCAAGACGCTGGATCAAGGCGTCTTCCAATTCGGATTCTGAATATTCGTCCTTCAGATTCAGAAATTCCAGTACATACGGATCTTTGATCGCCTCATCAGCAGTGACGACATCTTCCGGCTTCGACAAGGCCCCCTTGGTCAACATGGCAGCCTTGTCGCCGGACCGTGCCGTCCGCTCGTAAAACTGCGTGCTGATCTGACGATCCAGTTGGCGCACACTCCAGCCGCCTCGTAGTGCTTCGGTTTCGTAAAACTGGCGAGCATGCTGGTCCTTGACGGACAGCAGCCGCACATAGGCAGACCAAGGGAGCGTGAAGACTTGAGCCAGCGCGGACAGGTCGAAATTCCGAGACGGTGTCTCGGAAATAAGGGGCTGCGGATACGCGAGGAAGAACCGGCGCATGTTCTCCAGATTGTCTACGCTGAACCCGCGTCCGAACTGGACGGTCAGGTCGCTCGACAGGCCGGCGATCAGTCGCTCACCGTACGCGGCCCGGCGCTGGCCTTTTTGTTCGGCCTCGACGATGCGACGGCCGATCTCCCAATAGCTGGCGGTCATCAAAGCGTTGATGCTGCGCGCTGCTGTTTGGCGCGCAGCATCAAGCAAGGCCACGATGCCGCTATGGATGCCGGCATAACCCACCGGCACGGCGGCACGTTTCGCCGCATTCACGGAGCGGGGTTTTTCTTTCATACCAACAAGTCCCTGGCGCATTGCGCGCCCAAATCGTTGGTATGAAGGTATTACGGTGGTGTCACTCCCGTCTGCAGGATTGAGCGCAAATTGCCCAGGTCAATCGAGACGGCGACTTACTTCCAAGCAGCGCAGCGCGACTCAGCCTTGGTCATATACGCCTCTTCGCCGGGGATCTTCTGGATCAGCTTGTAGTAGTCCCAGGGGGCCTTCGATTCCGAGGGCTTCTTCACTTCCATCAGGTACATCTCGTGGACCATGCGGCCGTCCGGGCGCACCACACCGTGGGGCGTGAAGAAGTCCTTGATGGGCGTGGCGCGCAGGTGGGCCATGATCTTGTCGGCATCAGTGCCGCCGGTGGCCTTCACGGCGTTCAGATACTGGGTCACGGCAGAGGCGTCACCGGCCTGGAACATGGTCGGCATCTTGTTCATTTTCTCGAAGTAACGCTTGCCCCAGGCACGCGACTCGTCGTTCAGGTCCCAGTACCAGCCGTCGGTCAGGTACATGCCCTGGGTCAGGTCCAGGCCCAGCGAGTGGATGTCGGTGATGAAGATCAGCAGACCCGCCATGCGCATGGTCTTGGTCACGCCGAATTCGTTGGCCGACTTGATCGCGTTGATCAGGTCGCCGCCGGCATTCGCCAAACCGAGGATCTGCGCTTTGGAGGCCTGTGCCTGCAGCAGGAAAGCGGAAAAATCGGCAGTCGACAGCGGGTGCTTGGTGCGGCCCACCACGGTGCCGCCGTTGGCCTTCACGACGGCTTCGGTGTCTTGCTCGAGCGAGGTGCCGAAGGCGTAGTCGGCGGTCAGGAAGTACCAGCTTTTGCCATTGGGTTGCTTGGCGATCGCGCTGCCGGTGCCGCGTGCCAGGGCGGCCGTGTCGTAGGCGTACTGGACGGTGTACGGATTGCATTCCTCGTTGGTCTGGCGCGTGGTGCCGGCGCCGACCGAGATGAAGACGCGCTTCTTTTCTGCTGCCACGTTGCCGAGCGCCAAGCTGGCGGCGGAATTCACACCACCGATCAGCATGTCGACGCCGCCTTGGTCGAACCACTCGCGTGCACGCGCAGCAGCGATGTCGGCGCGATTTTGATGGTCGGCGACGACGAATTCGATCTTCTTGCCGTTGACCGTGCCACCGAAGTCGGCAATGGCCATGCGGATGGCTTCGGCGCCACCGGCGCCGTCCATGTCTGCGTACAGGCCGGACATGTCGGTGATGAAGCCGATGCGGACCACGTCACCTGCCGCGGTCGCGGAGGCAAACGGCGCCAGCCATGCGGCTGCGCCGAGGATGGCTGCGGCAAGAGGTTTTTTCAACATGATGATCTCGCTGGGTGATGCGCCGGGTACGTTGCCCGGCGGCTGGTTTCAACGTGGGGCTGTCGTGGGTGCGGATCGCAGGGGTTGCGATCCGGTACGCAATTACATCGAGCGGTCGAGCAATCGCGCGTAGTCGTCGGCCGAGGCCTCGCGCGGGTTGGTCTTGTGGCTGTGGTCGAGCAATGCGCCTTCCACGATCTTGGGGAACAGGTCGCGGGTGACGCCCATCTCGGTCAGGGTGGCGGGCAGGCCCAGGCGCTGGTTCAGTGCCTTGATCGCCGGGCCGATGGCGTCGCCGTCAGGCAAGCCCATGGCATGCGCAAGGCGGTCGAACTTGTGGTCTTTTTCGACAGTCGCGGCGTCACGATTGAAGTCCAGCACTGCGGGCAACAGCACGGCGTTCAGCGTGCCGTGGTGCAGGCGCGGGTTGACGCCGCCCATCGAGTGGCTGAGGCTGTGCACGCAGCCCAGGCCCTTCTGGAAGGCCATCGCACCCTGCATGGATGCGCTCATCATGCTCCAGCGCGCGTCGCGATCGCCGCCGGTCTTGGTTGCGCGCTCGATGTGCGCCCAGCCGCGCCACAGGCCGTCCAGTGCAATGCCTTCGGCCGGCGGATTGAACAGCGGCGACAGGAAGGTTTCGATGCAGTGGGTGATGGCGTCCATGCCGGTGGCGGCGGTCAGCATCGGCGGCAGGCCAAGCGTCAGTTCCGGGTCGCAGATGGCGGACTTGGGCACGACGTGCGGCGACAGGATGCCGACCTTGCGGCCGTCGTCCAGAATCAGGATGGCGGCGCGGCCGACTTCACTGCCGGTGCCGGCCGTGGTCGGGATGGCGATCACCGGTGCGGTGGCCGGGGTGATGCGCGCCAGGCCGCCTTCGATCAGCGCAAATTGCTTGAGCGGACCGTCGTGGGTGCCACATACCGCCACCCCTTTCGCCAGATCGATGGCCGAGCCGCCGCCAACGGCGATGATGCCGTCGAAGCCACCGTCGCGATACACCTTCGATGCGGCATGCACGGCCGCTTCGTTCGGGTTGGGCGGCGTCTGGTCGAATACACCGACGGCGCCCGGTTCGGTCAGCTGGGCCAGCACGCGGTCGACGATGCCGGCGGCCTTCACGCCTGCGTCGGTGACGATCATCGGACGGCGGATGCCGATCCGGTCGCACTCCTGCTGCAGCAGCGCAAGCGCGCCGAAATCGAACTGGACTTGCGTGACGTAATTGATCAGGGCCATGGGGTGTTTGCCTGCTTTATAGTTTTGGTCGGACAGGCTGGTCATGCTAGTGATTGCGGGCGCCCCTGCCCATTGAGAGCTACCTATAGAGGCATAACGCGTGCTCATGTCCGGGATTCCCCCCGCTGCTCCCCTGCCCTCGCTGGACGCGATGATTTCGCGCCTGCGTCTGAAGCAGTTGCGCCTGTTGAGCGTGCTGGCCGATCACGGTTCCTTGATCAAGGCGGCGGACCAGTTGTCGATCACCCAGCCCGGCGCCAGCAAGGCGCTGGCCGAGGTCGAGGCGGCGCTGGGCGCCACGCTGTTCGTGCGCACCAACAAGGGCCTGGCGCCCACCGACATCGGCCACCTGGTGATCCGCTATGCGCGGCTGATCCAGACCGACATCGGCCATCTGCGCGAAGAGATGCAGGGCATGCTCGAAGGCCATGGGGGGCGGCTGGCGCTGGGCGTCATCATGGGCGCGGTGCCGCTGCTGTCGGATGCGTTGACGCGGCTGCTTGAGTTGCGGCCGGCGCTGTCGGTGGAAATCGTCGAAGACACCAGTGCGCGCTTGCTGCGCCTGCTGGAACAAGGTCGGCTGGACGTGGCCATCTGCCGCACCAGCATCAGCCAGCAACCGCAGCTGTACGACAGCGTCGACATCCACGACGAAACGCTGGCCGTGATTGCGAACGTGGCGCATCCGCTGGCAGACAGGTCCAGCCTGGAACTGGAAGACCTGGCCGCGTCGCGCTGGGTGGTGTATTCGGCCAACATGCCGATGCGCCTGTCGCTGGAGCGCGAGTTTCATCAGGCCGGGCTGCGGTTTCCGCTGCAGTTGCTGGAAACGACCTCGGCCTTCACGACCCTCTCCTTGCTGCAGAAAAACCCGCGCATCGTGGCCTTGGTATCGACCGAAGTCGCCGCCTTCTGCACGCGCTTCGGCATGACCTGCGTGCTGCCCTTGCGGCTGCGTTCGCGCAGCGAGCCCTATCAGTTGGTGACGCGTCACGGCAGCAGTCTGTCGCCGGCCGCGACGCTGTTCATGCGCGAATTCCCGGCTTATGAGGCGCGCATGCCGGACGTCGATACGGATGCGGCGGCACGTCCGTAGGCGCAGAGCACCACAGCCAGCGCAAGCACCGCACCTGCGGCGCCCAGCGGCGTCTCGAAGCCACCGTAGCGATGGAACAGCAGGTCGGACGTCAGCGGCCCCAATATCTGCCCGATGCCGTAGCCTGCCGTCATCACCGCCAGGATGTTGAAGGACAGCTGCGCGGCGACCACGCGGGCGGCCGACATGGCGATGGTGGTCGTGCCCATGAAGGTGCCGCCCACCAGGACCGCACTCAGCAGGAAGGCAGCCGGGCTGCGGCTGAGCGCCGGCAGCAGCACACCCACCAACTGCACCGTCAAGTTCGACCCAAGGGCGATGCGGGTTCCCCACCGTTGCTGAACCCGATGCCACAGCAGGCAGGACGGAATGGCCCCCAGGCCGAACACCGCCCAGACCTGCACCGGATCGACGGTGCCCAGTGCCTGTTTCACGAACAGCGGCAGGTAGGTTGCGGTGACGATGTAGCCAAAGCCCGCCAGGCTGTAGACGAGGATCAGCGGCCAGGCGCCCATCGGGGTACCGGGAACGACAGACTGAGGGGAAATAGGCGATGCAACGCCTGTCGCGATGTCAGCTGACATCGCGTGTGTTGTCCCATCGTTTGTTAGCGCTTTCTCGCTGACGCGCGCTTTGCTTGGCTTGACCGCAGCCTGCGACCCTGCCTTCGAGCCAAACCCGCCCCAGACCGCAAGCAGCAAACAGGCGCTCGCAGCAGCCAGCAACAACCAGAGCGCCGGGCTGTGCCAGCCAGCGCCCTTTCCCAATGCGATGAGTTCGGACGAAGCCAGGATGCCGGCGCCCACGCCCGCGAACATCATGGGTGCACCGGCAGGACGCTCGATCACCTGGAACAACCAGGTCGATACACCCACCAAGGCCACGGCGCTGGCCGCGCCCGCAAAGAAGCGCACCACGATGGGCGTCACCGGTTCGCCGGGCAGGACCATGGCCAGCAGCGTCAGCACCGTGCCCAGCAAGCCCATGCGGCACAACATACCAGCGGCGCTTGGCCCGAGCCGCGAGACGGCGATCGCGCCGATCAGGTAACCCGCGTAGTTCGCCGAGGCCGCCCAGGAGCCGCTTCGCACGCTCAGCAGGCCGTCCTGCACCATCACCGGATAGACGGCCGTGAACGCGAAGCGCCCGACACCCATGGCCACCGCGAGCACCATGGCCGTCGCCAGGATCTGGCGACCCGACCATCCGGCTGCGCCGGTATCGGCAGACGCGGATGACATCGCGTTCATGCGGTTTTCCGCTTGGTCGATTTGGCCAGTTTGGCGGGTTGGGTGACACCAGCCACCTGATCGCGCAATGCGTCGAAAGCAGCCGACTGGAAGCCGCTGCGCCGCACCAGCAAGGTGTCCAGGCGAGCCAGCAGGTGGCTGCGCACCGGCACCGGGTCGCGTGCGAGCGCCAGCACCGACTGCGGCAGAACGGCGGCGCAGTTGCCGGCCGCCACGCAGGCCAGCATCGCGTGATAGGAATCGACCTCGAGCAGCTCGACGCGCCGCTCCACGTCTCCGGTGGATGCGCCCAGCCACTGCAGTGCCACGTCGCGATAGGTGCAGCCGCGTGCAAACACCGCCAGGCTGCGCACCCGCAAATCTTGCGGGCCATCGACCGCCGCGTGACCGGCCGGCAGGACAAGCATCAGGTCTTCTGTAAAGACCGGATAGCTGTCCAGGCCCGCAAGGGATTCAGCCTGCCAGCCGCCATCGGACAACACGCCAGGCGGCGCGATGAAGGCGCAATCCAGGGTCTGCGCCAACACGGCGTCCAGCAACGGCTGACTGGGGCCGGTGCTGAGCGCCAGCGTCACCTCCGGCCACTGCGCATGATACGCAGCCAGCGGACGCGGCAGACGGCTGGCGGCAGTGCTTTCCATGCTGCCGATGCGCAGGCGCCCGCTGGGCTGCCCGGGTCGCAGCGATTGGCGCGCCTCTTCTTCCAGCGCCAGCAGCTTTTCGGCGTAGACCAGGAATTGCCGGCCCGCGTCGGTCAGCGTCATGCGCTTGGCGTCGCGCAGGAACAGCGGCACGCCCAGCGATTCCTCCAGCTGGCGCACGCGGGTGGTCACGTTTGACTGCACCCGCCCCAGCCGCAAGGCGGCGCGCGTGATGCTTTGCTCCTGGGCCACGGCACGGAAGATCTCGACCACAGCCAGGTCCAGGGGCGCTTGCTGGACTGCTTGAGATGAGTCCTGCATATGAATCCCGAAATAAGAACGTTGTTGACTTAATAATCCTTTTTTGAGATTGTTGCGTCAAGCAGCATCTTGTTTGAGGATGCATATCTGTCGGAAGCGCGTAGACATCAGAAGCCCGCGGCAGCGTCCGTTCATCCGACCCCCTTTCCGAGGCAAGCAACCATGACAGCACTCACCACCCGGCTCGGCATCGACTTCCCCATCATCCAGGCACCCATGCTGGGCGTGTCGAATCCCGCGATGGCAGCGGCGGTGTCGAATGCGGGCGGCATGGGCTCGGTGGGCGCCAGCGCCAGCACGCCTGAGCAGGTCACGGCGATGATTGCAGAGATCCGCACGCTGACCGGCAAGCCCTTCAACGTGAACATGTTCTGCCACCGCCCCGAGGTGACCGATCCGGCAAGCGAAGCCGCGTGGCTGGCGCACATGCAGCCCTGGTTCGCAGAGTTCGGCGCCACGCCGCCGTCGCCGCTGGTGTCGCCCTACTTCACCTTGATCGACAACGAGCCCTTGCTGGATGCGCTGGTCGCCGCCGCCCCACCAGTGCTGAGCTTCCATTTCGGCCTGCCCTCGGCGCGTGCCATCGCCGCGCTGAAGGCGGCGGGCATCGTGCTGTTTGCCAGTGCGACCACGCTGGCCGAAGCGCTGAAGGTCGAAGCCGCCGGCATCGACGTGATCGTCGCGCAGGGCACCGAGGCAGGCGGCCATCGTGGCGTGTTCGAGCCCGAGCATGGGGATGCGGGCATCGGCACCTTTGCGCTGACCCGGCTGATTGCGACCAAGACCTCCCTGCCGGTGGTGGCGGCCGGCGGCATCATGGATGGCCAGGGGATTGCCGCAGCACTGATGCTGGGCGCACAGGCCACGCAGCTGGGCACGGCTTTCATCCTGACACCCGAGTCATCCGCCAATGCGGCCTATCGCGAGGCCATGCAAAGCCCGCGTGCCTTGCGCACCGGACTGACGGCGGCGATCTCGGGACGCTCGGCGCGTGGCATCGTGAATCGTTTCTTCGAAGAGATCGGCGGGCCGGGTGCGCCGACGATTCCCGACTACCCGCTGCCGTATCACGCCGGCAAGGCCCTGGTCGCCGCGGCGGTGGCCAAGGGCAATCACGACTTCTCGGTGCAGTGGGCCGGTCAGGCGGCAGGTTTGGCGCGCGCGATGCCGGCGGCCGACCTGGTGCGCACGCTGGTCGATGAAACCAGGGCGGCGCAGCAGGCGCAGGTGATCTGAACCCCTTGAACCGGGATTGCTGCGTTGGAACGGCCGCGCAGAAAACGGGTGCGCAGATTGCGCACCTGCACTGCGGCGCGTCTTACACGCCGCCGTCGGTCATCCGGTAATACGCCACCACCGCACCCACGTAGAAGCGACGCAGGCCGAAGAACGGGAAGGGCTTGATCGGCGTCGGCGACACCGGCAGGTCTTCCGCCTTTCTGCTGATCAGGTACTGCGCCATGGCCTGCCCCATGCGCGTCTGCAGGCCCACGCCACGTCCCTGGCAACCGATGTCGATCAGCAGCCCCGGCGCCGGTTCGTGCAGGTGCGGCAGGTAGTCGCGCGTGACCGCCACGTGGCCGCACCAGCGGTAGTCGAAACCGATGTTGGCTGCCTGCGGGAACAGCTTGCCGATCACCCGTTCCAGGTGCGACCAGTTGTCGGTCTGTGCGGGATCGGGCTCGTTGAAGGTGCCGCGTCCGCCCATCATCAAGCGACCCGTGTGGTCGATGCGGTAGTACAGCAGCAGGTTGCGCGCATCCGAGGTCACGTGACCCTCGGGCAGAATCTGTTTGCGCAGTGCGTCGGGCAGCGGCTTGGTCGCCACCTGGAAGGAGTTCGCAGCGATGATGGTCTTGCGCAGCTGCGGCCACAGGTCGTCGGTATAGCCGTTGGTGGCCAGCACCACGCGCTCGGCGCTGACCTGGCCGCGCGGCGTGGTGAAGGTCCATTTGCCGCCTTGCTGCGCCATGGCCGTGACCGGTGTGTCGGTGTGGATCACCACGCCGGCCGCCTGCGCCACACGCGCCAGTTCGCGCACGTAGCTCAGCGGCTGAATACCGCCACCACGCGGGTCGACCCAGCCGGCCAGGTACTTGTCGGTGCCGATCAGGCGCGCCACTTCCGCGCGGTCCAGCAACTTTGCCGCCACGCCCTGCTTCTGCCAGTCACGCACCCGGCGCTCGGCCAGCTTCACGGCATCGGCATTGTGCGCACCCTGAATCCAGCCCTGGCGCGACAGCGGTACCTGCATGTCGTGCTTGGCGATCAGGTCGAAGACCGCGTCCGCCGTGCCGGCCGCGAAGTCGACCAGCTTCTGGCCTTTCTCGGGACCGAACATCGCCAGCAGTTCGCTGGGGTCGTACTTGATGCCGGGGATCACCTGGCCGCCGTTGCGACCCGATCCCCCGAAACCGATCTGCCGTGCTTCCAGCACCACCACCCGCACGCCTTGCTCGGCCAGATGCAGTGCAGTGCTCAGCCCGCAGAAGCCGGCGCCGACCACCACCACGTCTGCCTGGATGCCGCCGTCCAGCGGCGTGGTCGGCGGTGCCGGCACGGCGGTCGCGGCCCACAGGGAAGGCTCGAGCGGGAAATAATTCTCAGACATGGTCGCGGTCCATCACATCGGGTGAAGCACGCGGCGCAGGAAGTCCTGCGTACGCGGGTGTTGGGGAGCATTCAGCACATCGGCCGGCGGCCCTTGTTCGACGATCACGCCACCGTCGATGAAGATCACGCGATCGGCCACTTCCCGCGCGAACTGCATCTCGTGGGTGACTACCACCATGGTCAGGCCGGCTTCTGCCAGCTTGCGCATCACGGTCAGCACTTCACCCACCAGTTCCGGGTCCAGCGCGGAAGTCGGCTCGTCGAACAGAATGGCTTCGGGCTGCATGGCCAAGGCCCGCGCAATCGCCACGCGCTGCTGCTGGCCGCCGGACAGCTGCGGCGGCTTGGCGTCCTGCTTGTCGCCCAGGCCCACGCTGGCCAGCAATTCCTTGCCGCGCACCATCGCCGTCTCGCGTGCCTCGCCCTTCACGAACACCGGGCCTTCGATCACGTTTTCCAGCGCGGTGCGATGCGGGAACAGGTTGAAGCGCTGGAACACCATCGACACTTCGGTGCGAATCGACTTGATGCTTTTCGACTTGTTGTCGACGCGCTGGCCCAGCACGTCGATGCTGCCGCCCTGGTAGTCCTCCAGGCCATTGATGCAGCGCAGGATGGTCGACTTGCCCGAGCCCGAAGGCCCGACGATGCACACCACCTCGCCCTTGGCGATCGACAGGTCGATGCCTTTGATCACCTGGTGGCTGCCATAGGATTTCTGCAATCCGCGAATCTCGATCATTGCTTGCTCCGCTTCTCGAGGTGACGCACCAGCACAATCAGCGGCACGCACATCGCGAGGTACATCAAGGCCACCATGGTGAAGACCGTGGTGTTCTGGAAGGTCGAGGTGGCGATCAGCTTGCCTTGCAGCGCGAGCTCCGCCACCGTGATGGTGGACGCCTGGGACGAGTCCTTGAGCATCATGATCATCATGTTGCCGTAGGGCGGCAGCGCCACCTTGAACGCCTGCGGCAACACCACGCGGCGCATGGTCATGCCCCAGCCCATGCCCATGGCCTGCGCGGCCTCGATCTGGCCATGGTCGATGGACTCGATGGCGGCGCGGAAATTCTCGGCCTGGTAGGCGGAATACGAGATGCCCAGGCCGATGATGGCTGCGTGCAGGGCAGTCAGCGAGATGCCGAGATCGGGCAGCACAAAGTACAGATAGAACAGCATCACGATGATCGGGATGCCACGCAGCACGTTGATGACGCCAGCGCTCAACTTGGCCAGGAACGGAATGCCGGACACACGCATCAAGGCCCACATCAGGCCGAGCAAGGTCGACAGCAGCAAGGAGCCGATCGCGACCAGCACGGTCAGCGTCGCGCCCTGGAGCAGGATCGGGAAAAACTCCCAGGCGTTGATCAGGAATTTGGGCATGAACTTCTCAGGGGAAATAAACAGACCGCGCGGCGCCGCCTGCGCGCGAACACACATGCGCGCAGGCGGGACTGGCGGCCGACACGGGCATCAGCCGCGCCGGTAGATCAGCTGGCGGCGTTGAGGCCCCACTTCTTCAGGATCTTGTCGATCGTGCCGTCGCCCTTGAGCTTCGTCAGTGCCGTATTGATCTTGCCCATCAGCTCGGTGTTGCCCTTGGCGGTAGCGATGCCGACGCTGTTGACGATGGTCGGCTTGTAGCTCTCGACCATGCGCAGTTCCGGGAACTTGCCCTGACCGACCGCGTACGCGGCGATCGGATAGTCCAGCACGGCTGCGTCGATGCGGCCGGCGTTGGCGTCACGCATCATGTCCGCGGTGGTCTCATACAGCTTCACTTCGCTGAAGAGACCGCTCTTTTGCATCGGCTCGACGAAGGCGGTACCGATCTGCGCACCGACGCGCTTGCCCTTCATGTCGGCGAACGAGGTGTAGTTGGACCCGTCCTTCTTCGGCACGGCGACGCCTTCACCGTAGGTGTAGATCGGCTGCGAAAAATCGACCACTTCCTGGCGGGTCGGGGTGATGAACATGGCCGCCGCAATGATGTCGACGCGCTTGGAGGTGAGCGAACCGATCAGCGCCGAGAACTGCATCGGCTCGATCTGCACGCTGAAACCGGCTTCCTTGCCGATGGCGTTCACGATGTCGACCATCACCCCGTCGATCTTGTTGGTCGAGGTGTCCAGGAAGGTGAAGGGGCTGCCGGTCGGCGTGGATGCCACCTTCAACACGGGCTGCTGGGCATGGGCCGGCAGGGACAAAGCAAACGAGGCGATCAGCGAGGCTGCAAGAACTGCAAATTTCATGGTGCACATCCTTCCGTGGGGGGAGCGTCATGCCGTGATCGAGGGTGGCCAGGCCTCGCGGCGTGTAGGGGGTTGGCCGTCAGGGAATCAGGGGGTAGTCGTCGTGTTCGTCGAGGTATTCGTCGAGGTAGTCGTCAAACCGTCTTGGTCATCTCGGCACCCGCGGGATTGCCCACAACACCGTGGTGGGCGTCGGTCCCGGGTTGCGCCAACGCCGGGGTGAGCCGCCGTCGTAGCAGAAGCTGTCACCCGCCAGCAGCTTGTGCAGGCGGTCTTCGATCAGCAGTTCAAGCTGACCGGCGATCACATAACCAACCTGTTCGCCCTTGTGGGTCATGAACAGCGCCTCGCCCGTCGAGCCACCCGGCTCGATCAAGGCGCGGTACATCTCGATGCCGCCGATCGCTGCCGGCGGCGTCAGGTTTTCCTTGCAGATGCGCCGGTCTTCCTGGTCCAGGCGCCGATGCCGGCCCGCGCGCACCACCGACCCATCGGCCTCGCCTTCGCTGGGCTGGATGTTGCGGCTGAGCGTCTCCAGCGGCAGCTGCAAGACCATCGACAAGGCTTCGAGCGTGCGCGGCGACACCGAGCGCAAACCCCGTTCGATCTGGCTCAGCAGGCTGACCGAGATTTCGCAGGACGCCGCCACCTGTTGCAGCGAATGCCCTTGCGTCTTGCGGCGCTGGCGCAGCTGTTCGCCCACCCACAGGTCGATCACCGAGCTGATGCGCTGCACCGACGCGACCGCGTTCGTGGCGTGCGCCTGCAAGGCGGCCGCCGATGTCTCGCTTGTCTTGCTGACCAGTGCTGCGTGACGCGTCATGCCCGGAAGTCTCCCAATGGCAGGCGTTGCATGTGTAATTTTCACAAGCAACTTGTGGGCCAGTCTACGTTGCGCAGAAATCCTGCGAACGAGAAGAAACCCGAGGAGCGGGTATGTACGGGGTGGGAGGGAGGGAATAGGCGGCTTGCGGAGGTGGTGCCGCCCAGAAGCCACCAAGCGGGTGCATGGGAGTACGTCGACCCAGCGCTGCGATCAGTGCATGTCTGTGGTCGGATTACGGGCGCAACGCACGTCTGTGGTGCGGGAGGCTAGTGCTTGACCGGCCGCCATGCCGGAAACGTGCCGCCCTGGCGCAGCGCCTGCACCATCGGCTCGTAGCGAGTAGAGAAACCCAGCAGGTCGTCCAGGCGATCCTTCTTCACACGGAAACGCCAGGCGGTTGCCATCGGAATCGTGAGTCGATGATTGACGCGGTCGATCTCGACCACCGGCAACACGGCCAGGCCCATGGGGAAGTGCCGGTCGGGACGACTCAAGGCAAACACGGCAAGGCCGCCCTCCATGGAAATGCGGCCGGTCTCGTACACGGTGTATTGGCCAGCCGGCACATCGCCACGCAGGCTGTCTTCGACGGCAAACACCGCCGGGTCGGTCTTGGACGCCAGAAAGCGGCCCAGGACCACCATGCGGCTGGACGGGTTGAACACGTCTTCGGCGGTGGGGACGGCAGGGTCGAAGGCCTGCACCGGGGCACCGGCGCAGAGCAACGCCGCCGCAAGCAGCACGGTGGCTGCGCGGCGCAGGCGCCTGAAACGGCCGCTCGACAAGCCGTTCATACGCGTTCCACCAGCCGAACCACCTCGCCCGAGCGTCCGTACTCGTGATAGATGTCGTCCAGGAAGGTACCCAGCTCAGCGACGCCCAGGTCAGGCGGAATCACCAGATCATTGATGCGCACGCGGGTACCCACCCCTGGCCGGTAGGCGCACCACTGACCGTGTTCGTGCACCACTTCCACCCTAAAGCGCCCGTAAATATCGAACAGCATGTTCGCCCCTTGCAAGGAAGCACGGCCGACACTCGCACCGTGGTCACATTGTCGGTCGCCGGTGGACGAGTTGTCTGCAGCAGCATGCGATCCCGACAGATGCCGCAGTTGCCGTGTCTACGTCGTGAGCGGGCCTTGCCCAACCCACGACGCTTCTGCCATCACCCCAGACTGCTCATCAAGGCCCGCTTCAACTCGTCTTCGCTGCGACCGCTGCGTGCGGCGTAGTCCGCGATCTGATCTTCACCAATGCGGCCCACATTGAAGTACTGCGACTGCGGGTGGCTGAAGTAGAAGCCCGACACGCTGGCCGCCGGGTACATCGCATAACTGTCGGTCAGAATCATGCCGATGTCGCCGCAGCCCAGCACCTCGAACATTGCGCGCTTGACGGTGTGTTCCGGGCAGGCCGGGTAACCCGGTGCCGGACGGATACCTTGGTAGGCTTCCTTGATCAGCGCCTCGTTGTCCAGCTCTTCATTCGGCGCGTAGCCCCACAGGTCGCGACGCACACGCGCATGCATGCATTCGGCAAAGGCTTCGGCAAAGCGGTCGCCGATGGCCTTCAACATGATGCTGGAGTAGTCGTCGTGCTGCTTCTCGAAGTCGGCTTCCTTCTTGTCGATGCCGATGCCGGACGTCACCGCGAACAGACCGATGTAGTCGGCAATGCCAGTCGATTTCGGCGCGATGAAGTCGGCCAGGCACTTGTTGTCCACGCCTTCGCGCTTGACCGTCTGCTGGCGCAGGTTGGTCCAGGTGAACAGCACCTCGCTGCGCGTCTCGTCGGTGTAGACCTCGATGTCGTCGTCGTTGATGGTGTTGGCCGGGTAGAAGGCCACCACGCCGTTGGCGGTCAGCCAGCGGCTTTCCACGGCGCGCTTCAGCAGCGCGCGGCCGTCTTCATAGACCTTGCGGGCCGAGTCGCCCACCACCGGGTCCTGCAGGATGGCCGGGAAGGGGCCGTGCAGGTCCCAGGTCTGGAAGAAGGGCTGCCAGTCGATGTAGTCGACCAGCTCGGCAAGATCGAAGTTCTTGAAGATGCGGCGGCCGATGAACTTCGGGCGCGGCGGCACATAGCCGTTCCAGTCGATCGGCGGCTTGTTGGCACGCGCATCCGCGATCGGCACCACCGGCGCGACCTTGCGGCCGGCATAGGTGGTGCGCACGCGCTCGTATTCTTCCTTCAGATCGGCCAGGTAGGTGTTGGCGGTTTCAGACACCAGGTTCTGCGCCACGCCCACCGAGCGGCTGGCATCCGACACATAGATCACCGGACCGTCGTAATGCGGCGCGATCTTCACGGCCGTGTGCACGCGGCTGGTGGTGGCGCCACCGATCAACAACGGTGTATTGCGCTCGCGGAAGTAGTCGTCGCGCTGCATCTCGGCAGCGACGTAGGCCATCTCTTCCAGGCTGGGCGTAATCAGGCCGGACAGGCCGATGATATCGGCGCCCTCTTCCTTCGCCACCTTCAAGATCTGCGCGCACGGAACCATCACGCCCATGTTCACGACTTCGAAGTTGTTGCACTGAAGCACAACGGACACGATGTTCTTGCCGATGTCGTGCACGTCGCCCTTGACCGTCGCGATCACGATCTTGCCCTTGGGCCGCACGTCGCCGCCAGCGGCTTCCACCTGCTTCTTTTCCTCTTCGATGAAGGGGATCAAATGCGCCACCGCCTGCTTCATCACCCGCGCAGACTTCACCACCTGCGGCAGGAACATCTTGCCCTCGCCGAACAGGTCGCCCACGATGTTCATGCCGGCCATCAGCGGGCCTTCGATCACCTCGATCGGACGGCCGCCGCGCGCGGCAATCTCGGCCCGCACTTCCTCGGTGTCTTCGGTGATGAAGGTGGTGATGCCGCTGACCATCGCGTGCGCCAGGCGCTCGCCCACCGGCAGGCTGCGCCAGACCAGGTTCTCTTCTTTCTTCACGCCCGAATTGCGCACCGTGTCGGCGGCCTGCACCAGGCGCTCGGTGGGCGTGCGTTCGTCGTTCGGGTCGGTCTTGCCGACCGGTTCCGCGCGATCCAGCACCACGTCTTCCACCAGGTCGCGCAAGACCGGGTCGAGCTCGGCATACACGCCCAGCTGGCCGGCGTTGACGATGCCCATGGTCAGGCCTTCGCGAATGGCGTAGTACAGGAAGACCGTGTGGATGGCCTCGCGCACCGGCTCGTTGCCGCGGAACGAGAAGCTCACGTTCGAGATGCCGCCGGATATCTTCGCGTAGGGCAGGTTCTGGCGAATCCAGCGCGTGCCCTCGATGAAATCGACGGCGTAATGATTGTGTTCGTCGATGCCGGTGGCCACCGCAAACACGTTCGGGTCGAAGATGATGTCCTCAGGCGGGAAACCCACCTCTTCCACCAGCAGCTTATAGGCGCGACCACAGATGTCCTTGCGGCGCTGCAGCGTGTCAGCCTGGCCTTCTTCGTCGAAGGCCATCACCACCACGGCGGCGCCGTAACGGCGGCACAGGCGGGCCTGCTGCAGGAAGGGCTCGATGCCTTCCTTCATGGAAATGGAATTCACCACCGGCTTGCCCTGCACGCAGCGCAAGCCCGCTTCGATCACGCTCCACTTGCTGGAGTCGATCATCACCGGCACGCGCGAAATATCGGGCTCGGACGCGATCAGGTTCAGGAAGCGCGCCATGCAGGCCACCGAATCCAGCATGGCCTCGTCCATGTTGATGTCGATGATCTGCGCGCCGCTTTCCACCTGCTGGCGCGCCACCGTCAGCGCCTCGTCGTACTTCTCTTCCTTGATCAGGCGCGCGAACATCTTGCTGCCGGTCACGTTGGTGCGCTCGCCCACGTTGACGAACAGGGTGGTCTCGTCGACGTTGAGCGGCTCCAGGCCCGACAGGCGCAGCTTGGGCGCAATCACCGGCACCTTGCGCGTGGGCAAGGTGCTGATCTTGTCGGCAATCGCCTTGATGTGCGCCGGCGTGGTGCCGCAGCAGCCGCCCGCCATGTTCATGAAGCCGGCTTTCGCGAATTCTTCCAGCAGGCGCGAGGTGTCCTCGGGCAGCTCGTCGAAGCCGGTGTCGCTCATCGGGTTGGGCAGACCGGCGTTCGGGTACACGCAGACGAAGGTGTCGGCGATCTTCGACAGTTCAGCCACGTACGGGCGCATCAGCGCCGCACCCAGTGCGCAGTTCAGGCCGATGGTGACCGGGCGCGCGTGGCGCACCGAGTTCCAGAAGGCTTCCACGGTCTGGCCGGACAGAATGCGGCCGGATGCGTCGGTGACCGTGCCCGAGATCATCACCGGCAGGCGCTCGCCGCGTGCCTCGAAGACCTCTTCCACCGCAAAGATCGCGGCCTTGGCGTTCAAGGTGTCGAAGATGGTTTCGATCAGCACGATGTCGATGCCGCCATCCAGCAGGCCGTTCATCTGCTCGACGTAGGCCGCGCGCAATTCTTCGAAGGTGATATTGCGCGCACCCGGGTCATTCACGTCCGGCGAGATAGACGCGGTCTTGGGCTGGGGGCCGAGCGCGCCGGCCACGAAGCGCGGCTTGTCCGGCGTGGAAAACTCGTCACAGGCGATGCGCGCGAGCTTGGCCGATTCCAGGTTCAGCTCGTAGGCAATACCGGGCAGGTCGTAATCGCCCTGCGCAATCGACGTCGCGCCGAAGGTATTGGTTTCCAGCACATCGGCGCCGGCCGCCAGATACTTGCGGTGGATTTCCAGGATGACGTCGGGCCGGGTCAGGGACAGCAGCTCGTTGTCGCCCTTCACGTCCTGGTGATGGTCGGTGAAGCGCGTGCCCCGGAAGTCGGCCTCGCCCAGCTTGTACTGCTGGATCATGGTGCCCATCGCGCCGTCGAGCACAAGAATGCGTTCGGCCAGCAGGCGCGGGAAATCGGCGCCACGGGTGAACTGCAAGGGGGCGGAGAAACGGGCGATAGACGAGTTGGAAGCGGACAAGACGGACACCTGGAACCTGACTGGCGGAAGCCCGGCCGGCGCGCGAACAAAGCGCTGCCGGCAGACCACCGAGACGCCTGCTTCGCTGCGGGATTCGCGCGAGCCAGGACGAACCGGTTATGGTACCAGCGCAGCCCCTGCAAGCCCGGATTCGCACGCCAGAGTGCGGCCTCGCGACCACAAGATCGCGTGGCTCAGGCCAGCGCGTGGCCCTTCAGGCGCTCGAGCACCCGCAGCGGTGCGTGTTCCGGGTGCGCCATGGCCTTGATGGGCAGGAACCAGGTCTGTTCCAGCATGAACTGACCGTCCATTGCCGCATGCGGCGCCTGGTCCGAGAACACCATCCAGCTGCTGCCGCCGGCAAAGTTCACCGACTCCTGGATGCCGTTGCGCTGGTAGTCCATATCAGCCTTCATGCGGTCATGCATCTGCAGCATCAGATGGTCGTATTCGCTGCGCACCTGCTTGGTCACGCCCAGGGTCTTCATCAGGCTGGCTACGCCCGGACGATACGGCGCCTTCAACTGTGGCAGAAAACGTTCGGCCAGGCTGGGGAAGGCTTCGCCCACGCGCCACTTGCGCGGCTCGCCCGTCGGATTGATGTTGGTGAACACGCGCAGAATGCGTTCGCCATGATTGGGGCGCGATGGGAAGGCATCCACGTGCAGGCGTGAATCGTCCTTGCGCCACGAAGGCTTCCAGTCGGTGACCCGGTGCAGGCGAAGGCTGGTGGTCGGGCTGTGCAGATGATCTTTGTAGTGCGGCAGTACGGCGTTCACCAGGCTGCGCGCCTGGCTTGCATACCGCTTGACCAGGTCGGCAATCGCATCGCGGCGCGCGTCGTCGACGGCAACGCCAACCACACGGCCGGTCGTGCCATTGAAGCTGATGTTCTTGCGCTTGGGATCGACCAGCTTGGGATCGAGCAAGGCAAGCTCACCGGACCCCATCGCAAACGCCAGATCGGGCATGGACAGGACCTTGCCCGATTCAAGCGCCAAGGCATAACCGCGGCGCAAATCCTGGCTGGGAATATCGTCCCAATGACGCAGGGACGTGACGAGAATCTGGCTGGGCGCGGAGCCGGTATGCGATGACGTGACCATGACCGAAGTTTACTCCGCGCCCCGGGACATCAATGCAGTTGCTCAGGCGGCCGGTCGAATGGCCGATCACCGGTCAGTGCATGTACGCCCATGGGTTCAGAACCCGCCCGCACACGACGGCGTGCAATCGTCACCGGGCCAGCCAGGTCAGGGCTGACGTGCTCTTCCCCACGCCAGACGTTGACCGCAGAACCCACCACATCGCGCAATTCGCCGTTGCGATGCATCTGGGCACGCAGCCACTTGGCGTCGCAACCCAGCTTCAGCACGTCGGCGCGCAGCGCCGAGATCAGCTCGGTCGTGCCCAGTTTTTCGGCGACAGGCATCACCCGATCGAATGTATCGCGCATATGGTCGATCAGGCGCATGCGCCCTTGCGCGGCATCCACGTAATGCGCCTGCAGGCCAAAGCGGCTTGCCTGGAAGCGGTTGACCTTATAAGCCAGCCACGTGTCCTGGGCGGGCACCGGCTCGCCTTGCACCAGCACCGACAGCGCTTGCGCAAAGGCGGCCAACTGGCATGCCTTTTCTACCGACAAGGGGGTGTCGCAGACCCGGATTTCGACAGTGCCGAATTCGGGCTTGGGACGCAGATCCCAGTAGAAATCCTTCAGGCTTTCCACCAGCCCTGCATTCTTCAAAGACGAGTAATGCGCTTCGAACTGGTACCAGTCGCGGATCTCGGGCGGCAGGTGGCCGGCCATCGGGAAGGCATTCAGGGCATTCAGCCGTGATGACGAGAACAAGGTGTCCACACCCTCCTGGAAGGGGGACGAGGCCGACAGCGCAATGAAGTGCGGCATGTACGGCGACAAGCGGTGCGTGAGGTCGATCGCCTCGTCGCCGGAACCGACGCCAAGGTGGATGTGCTGACCAAACACGGTGAACTGGCGCGCCAGATACCCGTAGAGCTCGGACACATACTGGAAGCGGGGAGAATCAAAGATCGTCCGGTCTTGCCAGCGCATGAAGGGGTGCGTGCCGCCGCCGGCAATGCGCACACCGACCGCATCGGCGGCTTCGTTGAGCGCATCGCGCAACTCGCGCATTTCGGCCAGCAAAGTGGCGGGATTCTGGTGGACCGAGGAATTGATCTCGATCATGGCCCGCGTGATCTCGGGCTTCACCTGGTCTGCAAACCGGTGGTTGGCAAGCTGTGCCAGCAGGTCTTCAGCACCGCCACGCAGGTCGTGGGTGACGGGATCAACAATTTGAAGCTCGAGTTCGATACCCAGCGTGTTGGGTGCAGAAGCGGTGAAGGCGAGTGACTCCATCCGGGTCTCCTATGTGAACATAGGCCGAGTTTAGTCACGATTGACATCAAAATAAACGATGTTCGTGACATTTTTAGTATCAAAACTCGGCCAACCCGCGTGCCTGCTGGCTTATTGCAGGGTCACAGCTCGATTCATGAATCCATCGAATTGGCTCAGGAACTCGTCGATGTCCTCGACCGAGGGCTCCGACGCGATCAGTTCACGCACATTCTGGCGGAAGTGATCGGCGGATGCACCGCCCAGGTACATTTCGCGGCGAGCCTGCTTGTCGACGATTTCGAAACCGCCACCATGCTGGTCGCCATCGAGCCTAGCGAATTCGACGACGGCGTAGTTGGAACTGTTGTAGATCATTTCCATGGTCTGACTCCTGAAATCGCCTTTGAAACTTGCTCAACAGCTGCGTTTGCAGCCTACTCAAGCAAGTTCGGTGCCAGTCCTGGAATTTCAAGCGCTGAGGCAGTAAAAAACTATTGCTCCACCAACGCTATTGCGCCTTGGAAGCCCGGGCCATTCAGTTGCCGCCGGACTTCAGCCAAGTGCGCACCATCGGATATTTCTATCCACAGCCGTGCAGGGCGTACCTGTCGCAGCAACCTTGCCACGGTGACCCGCAGCGGAAGCTGTCCGACACAGCATACGCAGCCCGCCGCGAGCTGCACCAGGGTGATTCCCCCAGGGGTCTGCAAGGTGCCAGGACCGCCTTCGACAATCACCGCCTGCTCGCCCTCCGATATACGTGCGATGGCCTGGGGCAAGGCGTCGCTTGCTCCCTCGCGCAGGCGCGTGCCGACGATCAGATGAACGGGCACCGTGGGCAGCGGCGCGCTCATCGGGGCACCTGATGAACGGCATGGATCATTTGCGCCAGAACTCCGGCGTAAACAGCACCAGTACCGTAAAGAGCTCCAGGCGGCCGATCAGCATGGCAAAGGTACACACCCAGGTTTGCAGCGCGCTCAGGTGCCCATAGTGCGAAGCAGGGCCGACGTCACCCAGCCCGGGCCCGGTGTTGTTCAGGCTGGCGAACACCGCGCTGAAGGCGGTCAGTCCGTCCATGCCGCTCAGCAGCAGCACAAAGGTCATCAGGATGATGCAGCCGCCGTAGATCAGCATGAAGGCCAGGATCGAGAAGATCACCTTGTTGGCCACCGGCAGGCCAGCCAGGCGCACCGGATTGACCGCGCGCGGATGCAGGATGCGAACCATCTCGCGCCGCGCCTGCTTGACCAGAATGATCATGCGGATCAGCTTGATGCCGCCGCCAGTCGACCCCGCCGAGGTTGCAAACGAAGAGACGAACAACATGATCACCGGCAACACCAACGGCCACGCTGCGTAGTCGACGTTGGCGAACCCGGTGGTGGTGAGGACCGAAATGGTGTTGAAAAAACCGTAGTGCAAGGCCTGCCAGACATCGGGGTAGATGCCCTTGATGTACAGCCAGAAGCTCACGAAAAGCGAGGTCCCGACCAGCAGGCCAATGTAGATCGGCGTTTGCACGCAGCGCAGGTAGGTGCCCAGGCTGCGATGGCGAATGGCGTAGAAGTGGGTCGCGAAGTTGATGCCGGCAATGGTCATGAACACCACGGCCACGAAGTCAATGGCGGGTGACGCGAAGCCGATGAAGCCCGAATCGGTGGTCGAAAATCCCCCCAGGCCCATGGTCGATCCCATGTGCGCATAGGCGTCGAGCCAGCTCATGCCGGCCGCCTTGTAACTCAGCATGCACAGGATCGAGATGCTCATGTAGATCGCATACAAACCCTTCGCGGTACTGGTGATGCGCGGCGTGAGCTTCTCGTCTTTCATCGGCCCCGGCGTTTCGGCGCGGTAGATCTGGCTACCGCCCACCCCCAGCAGCGGCAGCACCGCCACCGCCAGCACCAGGATGCCCATGCCGCCGATCCACACCTGCGTGCAGCGCCAGCTATTGATCGATACTGGCAGTTCGCCGATGCCGGTCAGCACGGTCGCGCCTGTCGTGGTCAGGCCGGACATGGTTTCGAAGTAGGCATCGGTGAAACTCAGCGGCAAACCCATCCGATCGAAATGGATCAGCAGGGGAATCGCGGCGATCACCGGCAGCAGCGCCCACACCAGCGACACCAGCAGGAAACCATCACGTGGCTGCAGTTCGCGGCGATGACGCCGCGTGACCAGATAAAGCAATCCGCCCACCGCCAAGCCGATAGCCATGGCTTCGACGAAGGCGATCTGCGCACCGTCGTCAGTCCACCATGAAATGCCAAGCGGAATGGCAAGCGTGAGGGAGAACAACGCAATCACAAAACCGACAACGTTGAGAACGGGGACGAGTTGACGCATGACGCAGCCTGCCGGGACGGCTTAGAAGAACGACGCGGAGACCTGGAACAGCTGTTCGACCTTGGATATCAGGCTGCTGTTGGTGACGAATACGATGACATGGTCTTCCGGTTCGATGACCGTGTCGTGATGGGCCATCAGCACATCCTCGCCGCGCACCAGCGCGCCGATGATGCTGCCCTTGGGCAGTTTGATTTCCTCGATCCTGCGGCCGATGACATTCGAGTTCTTGCGGTCGCCATGGGCCACGGCTTCGATTGCCTCGGCAGCACCGCGCCGCAACTGGTGGGCGGCCACGATGTCGCCGCGCCGCACATGGCGCAGCAATTCGCCGATGGTGGCCTGCGACGGGCTGATGGCCACGTCGATGCGGCCGCCTTCCATCAGGTCGCCATAGGCCTTGCGGCCGATCAGCGCCACCACGCGCCGCGCGCCCATGCGCTTGGCGAGCAAGGACGACATGATGTTGTTCTCGTCGTCGTTGGTCAGCGCCAGGAACATGTCCATGTCAGCGACGTTCTCGTCGTCGAGCAGGTCTTCGTCGGTGGCATCGCCGTGCAACACCAGGGTGCGTGCGGGCAGTTGGGAGGCCAGCAGCTCGCAACGCGCCTGGTCGACTTCAATCAGCTTGATCTCGTACTTGCCGCTCAGCTCGCGCGCCAGTCGCGCGCCGATGTTGCCACCGCCGGCGATCATCACGCGCCGCACGGGCCGCATGGTGGGCACCAGTTCGGCAATCACCCGGCGCAGGTGTTTGGCATCGGCCAGGCAGAACAACTCGTCGCCGGCCTCCACGATGGTCGACCCGATCGGGATCAGCGGCGTGTTCTGCCGGTAGATGGCAACGATGCGGCTGTCGATGTCGGGAATGCGCTTGCGCAGGGTTTCCACCGCCTGCCCCACCAGCGGGCTGCCGGCCACGACCCGCACGGCGGCAAGCGCGACCCGGCCCTTGGCGAACTCCAGCACCTGCAAGGTCTCGGGATATTCGATCAGGCTTTCGAGGTAGGTGGTGACGCTGCGTTCGGGCGAGATCAGATGGTCGACGCAGAAGCCCTGCTCGCCCATCAGTTCGGGATGATCCAGAAACGCCGGGGCACGCGCACGCGCGATCCGCCTGGGCAGGTTGAACACCTGCTTGGCGATCTTGCAGGCCACCAGATTGGTTTCATCGCTGGTCGCGCACGCAATCAGCAGATCGGCATCGGCCGCGCCGGCTTCCGCCAGCACGTCGATGTGGGTGCCGTTGCCGACCACACCGCGCAGGTCCAGTCGTTCCTGCAACTGGGCCAGGCGGCGTGCATCGGTATCGATCAGCGTGATGTCGTTCTGCTCGGACACCAGGTTTTCCGCGACGCTGGTGCCGACCCGGCCGGCGCCCAGGATCAGGATCTTCATGTGCTGCGACGGCGGGTGAGCTCGATGCCGAGCTGCTTCAGCTTGCGATACAGGTGAGTGCGTTCCAGGCCGGTCTTGTCGGCGACCCGGGTCATGCTGCCGCCTTCGCGCGACAGATGATGCTCGAAGTAGATGCGCTCGAAGGCGTCACGGGCTTCGCGCAGCGGCTGGTCCAGCGACAGGTTGCGCAGCGCCTGGCTGGCCGTGTCGGGTGCCGCATGCACATCGGGCGTCGCATCGAAATGGCTGATGCGCGGCGCACCGGTATCGGCCATGGCGTAGCTGCTTTGCACTGGCGCCAAGGCTGGGGCAACCGTACCCGGCACCGGGGCAAACCCGGTGCGAACAGGTACCGGCGGCGCAGCCACCGGACGTGCCGCATTGCGGCCGCGTTCAAGCGCCGACGCAATGGTGCGCAGGAGCTTCTGCATGGTGATGGGTTTCTCGAGGAAATCCATTGCCCCGATACGCGTGGCCTCGACGGCCGTGTCGATGGTGGCGTGTCCGCTCATCATCACCACCGGCATGTCGAGCTGGCCCAGTGAGGCCCACTCTTTCAGCAGCGTGACGCCGTCGGTATCGGGCATCCAGATATCGAGCAGCACCATGTCGGGCCTGGCCTTGTTGCGCAGCGCGCGCGCCTGCGCTGCATTCTCGGCCAGGTCGACCGTATGCCCCTCGTCGTAGAGAATCTCCGAAAGGAGTTCGCGGATACCTACTTCGTCATCGACCACCAGGATTCTGGCCATAGTCTTAAGGACCTCTTTTCATGCGGTCTATGCTTCGGCACCGCGCTGACCGCCGCTCTCGGCAGGCATACGCGTGTCTTCGCTCAACCGGGTCAATAGTATAGAAACCATCGCTCCACCGCCGCTTCGATTCGTCAAATCAATGCGGCCCCCGTGTTCGTCGACGATCTTCTTCACGATCGCCAGACCCAGACCCGTCCCCCGCGCCTTGGTCGTCACATAGGGCTCGAAAGCACGGCGCAGGATTCGTGGATTGAATCCGGAGCCGGTATCCGTGACTGCCAGACGCACGGCAGCATGTTCTGTGCCGTCGGGTAATCGGGTCGTGATCAGGCGGGTACTGACACCGACGCGGTTTTCCGCCTCGGCGTTCAATGCTGTATTGGCACTGCCGTCTGTCGTAAGTAGTTCTGCGGATTGTGCCGCATCCGCAGCCTCAGCGGCGAGCTTTGCCTGCTCACGCAGCTTGTCATCGATCGCATCGTGGGCGTTCGCAAGCAGATTGTGAATCACCTGGCGCAGTTGCGTGGCGTCTCCAAGCACGCGCGGCAGGGATTCTTCCAGTGCCACCGACAGCTGCACGCTGCGCGGTCCCTGGCGCAGCATGCCTTCATCGGGATCCCAGCCATACAAGGTCAGGACTTCGGCGATCAATTCGTTCAAGTCCAGCTGCTGCAGCACCGCCGGCGGCGTGCGCGCATATTCGCGGAAGTCATCGACCATGCGCAGCATCGAGCCGACCTGGTTAATGATGGTACCGGTTGCACGTTGCAGCATCGCGGCATCGGTGGGACCCAGCTTGTCGGCCAGCTTCATGGCCAGACGTTCGGCCGACAACTGGATGGGTGTCAGCGGGTTCTTGATTTCGTGCGCTAGGCGCCGGGCCACCTCGCCCCAGGCCATGGCCCGGTTGGCGGAGATGACTTCCGTGATGTCGTCGAACACCACCACATAACCGCCCGGCCCCTGCCCTGGCGCCAGGTGCGAACCGCGCGCCAGCAGGGTGATCGGGTGATCGTCGGCAGTACCGCCGGCGTGCGGCATCTCCGCCAGCAATTGCGGCGGACAGTCTTCGTCGCTGATGCCCTCGCCCACGCGCGCGATCTCGAACTGCTGCTGCCAGTAAGAACGCCCGGTCTGCGCGGCCTCGTGCTGCGCAAAGGCGTTGTGGATGGCTTGGGCCAGGGGCCCCAGGCCGTCGACGCTTTCCAGCGTGCGGCCGATGGCGCCGCGCATGTCGACCCGCAGGATCAGCTGCGCGCCATGGTTGATGGTGGTGATCCGGAAGCCTTCGTCGAAGACCATTACCCCGGACGACAGGTTGGACAGAATGCTTTCCAGATAGGCGTTGCTGCGCTCCAGCTGCTGGCGATTGCTTTCCACCATGTTGCGCGCATCTTCCAGCTGGCGCGTCATCGCATTGAAGGACCGCGTGAGCTGGCTGACTTCGTCCCGGGTCGCGGGCTCGGGAATCGGGCGGAAGTCGCCCACGCCGACTGCCTGCGTGCCCTCGGCCAGCAGCAGCATCGGCCGCACCAGGCGGCGCGACAGGAAGAAGGCCGCGCCAATCGCGGCAAACACCGACAGCAGCAAGGCCAGGGTCAGGGTGATGCCGTACAGATTGCGCAGGCCCAGGCGCGACAGGGTCAGTTGCTGATAGTCGCGGTAACCGTTCTGCACTTCATTGGCATTGAAGGCGATCTGTTCGGGGACCGGCTGAATCAATTGCAGATAACGCGGCTCGGCGTTGAAACCGCCGCTGAGCGCCAGGCTGGACGCCTGCGACAGCGGCACCACCACACGCAGGCGCAGCAGGTTGGCAGACGGGTTGGTGTCGATCACGCCGGCCTGGGTGACCGAATCAGCCTCGGCCGCCGAATACGCGCGCGCCACCCGCAGCTGGCGCAAGACGCTGGCAGGCGGCGGCTCGGGCAGCAAGGCACCGTACATCGCAGTGGAAAAGGCCACGATGCGGCCCGAGGCCGTGAAGACCATCGATTCCTGCACACCGGTCTGCTCGCGCAGACGGGTGAGCGTCAGCGCCACGTTGCTGTCGCTGGGGTCGTCGAGCGTCAGCGCAATGGCGCGGGCGCGCGAATTCAGTTCCTGCAGTTGCGAATCGAGCGCGGCGCGACCCAGGTTCAGCCCGGCTTCGAGTGCGGTATCGACCCGCACGTTGAACCAGGACTCGATCGAGCGCGACAGGAATTGCACCGACAGCAGGTAGATCAGCACGCCCGGCACCACGCCGACCAGCGCAAAGGCCAATGCAAAACGGCCCGTCAGGCGGGCGCCGAATTCACGCCGCTTCAGGCGTACCAGCAGGCGCGTGGCCAGCGTTACCACCCAGGCGAACAAGGCCAGCGCCACCACGCCGTTCAGACCCAGCAGCAAGTCGTAGCGCTCTTCCAGCCGCGACGAATTTCCAGTGGCGGAGGCCAGCAGGAACAACAGGATCAATGCGGCCACACCACCCAGGCCCGCCAGGATGCTGAGGATGCTGTTCATGGCTTGGTCTCTGGCTCGGCCGGCACCGAGATGCCGAACTCATACCAGCGCGTCGACCACGCCCAGTCGTTGCTGTTGAAGGTGTTGGCCTGGAAGGACTTGGGCAACTGCGAGACGTCCAGCCGCACGCGCAGGCGCCCCTTGAACGAGCCGACCGGCAGTTCTTCGCGCTGGGCAAAGGGCCAGCGCCGCATGTGGCGCACCACGGCCAGCGCATCTTGCAAGGAGTCGACGGGCAGGCCCAGGCTGCCGGTGCTGACACGCCATTGGCGGGTCAGCATGTTCTGGCTGATGCGCCAGGTCAGGCGTGAAGACAGCAGCTCTTCATCCATCCAGTACCAGCGCGGGCGGATGACCTCGACGTCTGCCGTGAAGTACAGCGGCACCCCGCGGGCAGCGGCGGTTTCCAGTTGCGTCGGCAGCGAGATGTCGATGTCGGCATCGAGCAGCAGCAGGTCACCCTCGGTGATGACTTCCACACGCTGCACGGCGGCATCCGACGCCACGGCATAGGGCACGCCCCCGCCGACCAGCATGGTGACCAGGCAGAGCCAGCGCAGAAGGTGAAGCACTCGCAGGGTCATCCTTTCGCGAACAGCGCATAGAAGAAGCCGTCATGTTGCGCGGCAAGCGGGACCTCACCCGCCCGCGGCAGCAATTGGCCGGGAGCAGGCAAGGCTTTTGCATCGGGATGCCGCGCCAGGAAGGCAGATGCCTGCTGGGTATTTTCAGCGGCAAATACCGAGCAGGTCGCGTAGAGCAATTTACCACCCGGTGCCACCACCTGCCAGAGCGCATCGGCAATGCGGTTCTGCAGGCGTGCGGTCTTTTTCACGTCTTCCGGGCGGCGCAGCCAACGGATGTCCGGGTGGCGGCGCACGATGCCGGATGCCGTGCAGGGCACATCGGCCAGCACCGCATCGAAGGGTTTGCCGTCCCACCAGCTGTCCAGGTCGGCCACATCGGCGGCCTCGACCTTGGCCGACAGGCCAAGGCGATCAAGGTTTTCACGCACGCGACCCAGGCGCGACCCATCGACGTCGAGCGCCAGCAGATCGATATCGGCCAGTTCCAGCAGGTGGGCAGTCTTGCCGCCGGGCGCGGCGCAGGCGTCGAGCACCCGCATGCCGTCGCGCACGTCCAGCAAAGGGGCGGCAAGTTGCGCGCCGCCGTCCTGCACCGACCAATGGCCTTGCGCAAAGCCCGGCAGCTGCTGCACCGGACGCGGCTGCGCCAGCACGATGCCGTACTTGCCCAGACGCTCGGCGGCAATGCCGGCGGCCTCGAATTCGGCCAACTGGTCTGCCACGGACATGCGGCGGCGGTTCACGCGCAGGCTCATCGGCGCCGGCACGTCGGCTGCGCGCAGGATGGCTTGCCAGCTATCGGGGTAGTCAGCCTTGACCTGGTCGATCCACCACGCGGGGTAGTTCCACTGCGCGGCGGGCTGCTTGTCGACGGTCGCCAGCAACTCGGCCCGTTCGCGCAGGAAGCGTCGCAGGCTGCCGTTGACCATGCCCTTGGCATGCGCCATGTCGCGGTTGCCGGACGCGGCATTCACGGCCTGGTCGACCACGGTGTGCGCGGCATAGGGCGCATCGGTTTCGTCCAGCACCAGCGCAAAGGCCGTCAGCAGCAAGGCGTCCAGGCGCGGATCGGTGGGTTGCCGGGTGACCAGCAGCTCCTTGACCGCCCGGGCACGGCCCAGGTTGCGCATCACATGGAAAGAGACGGATTGGGTGGCCGGGCGCAAGGCGATCGGCGTGCGAGCCAGGGCATCGGTCAGGGACGCGCCGCCAAGCACCGCCGCAATCGCCGTGGCGCTGGCCAGCAGCACCTCGGACAGGGGCGCAGCATGCGCGGCGGGGCGGGACTCAACGGGGGATGGGGTCATGGACGATACGGGCACAGAAAAGAGGGAGGACACGGACGGGATCGCCGCCAACCCTCGACATGCCCCGAAGGGCCATCAACAGGTGGCGGGCGCGCTCCAGCCGCGTACGAATATCTCGACCGGCTGGCGCTTGCCCCCGGCTTTCTGGAGTTCCAGCAGACGCAACACGCCATGGGCGGTGGCCACGTCGATGCCTTCGGCATCCACACGCAGGATCGTGCCGGGGGCAGCGGCCGCGCTGGCGCTCGAGGCAGGCAAGGCCGCAGCACGCCACACTTTCACCGGGTCATCGAGACCGGCCAGGCGCAGCGACGCGCCAGGCACCGGGTTGAATGCGCGCACCCGGCGCGCCAGCAACTCGGCAGGCGCCTGCCAGTCCAGCAGGGATTCGGCCTTGTCGAGCTTGGCGGCGTAAGTAATACCGTCTTCCGGCTGCGGGGTGGCCACCAACGGACCACGCTCGGCATCGGCCAGGGTATCGACGATCAGCTTGCCACCGGCGTCAGCCAGCAGGTCGTGCAAATCGGCAGCGGTCTGCGTGGGGCCGATGGGCACCACACAACGCGACAGCATGGCGCCAGTATCCAAGCCCTGATCCATCTGCATGATGGTGATGCCGGTTTCTGCATCGCCCGATTCGATGGCGCGCTGGATAGGTGCCGCACCGCGCCAGCGCGGCAGCAGGCTGGCATGGATGTTCAGGCAGCCGCGTGGGGGCAGATCGAGGGTCGACAGCGGCAGGATCAGGCCATAGGCCGCCACCACCATCAACTGGATGCCGGCTGCGCGCAACGCATCGTGGGCGGCTGCGGCTTCGTCGGGATACTTGCCGTCGAGCCGCAGGCTGCGCGGCTGCAATACCTCGATGCCGGCATCGAGCGCCGCCTGCTTGACCGGACTGGGGGTGAGTTTCAGACCGCGACCGGCGGGGCGATCGGGCTGGGTGAGCACCAGCGCAACATCGTGACCGGCTGCCAGCAGCGCCGACAGGGCAACGCGCGCAAATTCCGGCGTCCCCGCAAAGGCAATCCGCATCAGGCGGAATCCCGCTCGAGCTTGCGCATCTTCTTCTTGATGCGCGTCTGCTTGAGCGGAGACAGATATTCGACGAACACCTTGCCCAGCAGGTGATCCATTTCGTGTTGCACGCAGACCGACAGCAAACCGTCGGCGTCGAATTCGTAGGTTTCGCCCTTCTCGTTCAAGGCACGCACGCGAATCTGCGCGTAGCGATCAACCTCGTCGTAGACGCCGGGTACCGACAGGCAGCCTTCTTCGAAGGGCCGCACTTCCTCGCTGTGCCAGATGATTTCCGGGTTGATCAGCGCGAGCAGGCCGGTCTGGTCTTCGGACACATCGATGACGATGACACGTTCGTGCACATCGACCTGCGTGGCCGCCAGCCCCACGCCGGGCGCGTCATACATGGTGTCGGCCATGTCGCGCACCAGCTTGCGGATGCGATCGTCCACCTGCGCGACCGGCTTGGCCACTTTGTGGAGCCGGGAGTCGGGGTAGTTCAGGATCGGGAGCAGGGCCATGACGTACGCGAAACCGGAGACAGAATTGAAGATCAGATGGGGGAGAAGCGCGCGATTGCAAGCCAGGACGGCTGCAGCGCTTGTCCGCGCAGGGCGAGTTCGCCCAGCGTGTTCTGGTGCAAGAACCTTACCATAAACCACAGGACAAATCGGTCCGGGGCGCCCTGTTCGGCCCGCGCGCAGACGGGCAGCATGCGGTCTTTGCCTGACGGACCACACATGGGTCAGCCCGCGTCTTCCCCACCTGCGTCTTTACCTGCGCCTTTACCTGCGGCCGAACTGGCTGCCTGGTTGCGCCTGGCCGACGAACATGACGTCGGCCCGGTGCTGGCCGGCAAGCTCATGCAGGCCTTCGGGCCGCCCGCGCAGTTGTACGCCACGCCCCAGCACGTGCTTGCGCAGCACCTGCCGGCTCCGTTGGCACGGCGTATTGCCGAGCCGCCGACACCGGCACTGCTGGCCTACATCGAGCGTGCGCTGGCATGGCATGCCGAGGCCGACCATTACCTGCTGACGCTGGCCGACGAACGCTATCCCGCCACTTTGCGAGAGATGTCCGATCCACCCGTGCTGCTGTATGTCGTGGGCAATCTGCAGGCCTTGCATCAGCCTACGCTGGCAATCGTCGGGGCACGCCACGCGACACCGGGCGGCAGCGAACTTGCCCATGATTTTGCCCGGGCGCTTGCCGAGCGCGACTGGTGCATTGCCAGCGGCCTGGCGCTTGGCATCGATGCGGCAGCACATCGCGGCGCGCTGGCGGCTTCCGGCACCACCGTGGCGGTGGTCGGCACCGGCGCGGATATCGTCTACCCGGCGCGCAATCGGGACTTGGCACACAAGATTGCCGCAATGGGCGCGATCGTGTCCGAACTGCCCTTGGGCACCACCGCGCTGCCGCACCATTTTCCCCGCCGCAACCGGCTGGTGGCAGGGCTGTCGCGTGGGGTGCTGGTGGTGGAAGCAGCGGTACACAGCGGTTCGCTGATCACCGCCCGGCTTGCTGCAGACATGGGACGCGAGGTATTCGCCATCCCCGGATCGATCCATTCGCCGCTGTCGCGCGGCTGCCATGCACTGATCCGCCAAGGCGCCAAGCTGGTCGAGACGGCGCAGGACGTACTCGACGAGTTGACGCCGTCTTGGCCGGGTCGCGTCCCGGCTGGCGGCCAACAGATGGCCCTGATCGAGGCTGAGACTGAAACTGAAGCCGAGACCGAGACCGAGACGCCGCAGGGTGACGACGCCGCTCCCCGCACGCCTCCAACGACGGCCAGAAAAGCCACGCGCCCAGCGGCTGCGCCAGAAAAAACCACTGAGGCGAACGAGGACCCGCTACTGGAACAACTGGGTTTCGATCCGCTCAATATCGACGAAATCCAGCAGCGCTCGGCATTGCCCACCGACGTCTTGCAGGTTCGTCTGCTGACGCTGGAACTGTCGGGACGCATTGCCCGCTTGCCCGGGGCGCGCATACAGCGCTTGCGCTGAACGAACCCGGTCGGGCGGCGGCCAATGCCGCACTGCATCAGGCGTTGCGTGCACCGGACACCTGGTTCATGGTCGAGTTGCATGGCGGCCCGTCGGTTGCCCGGTCTAGCGTTTCCGCGTAGAGTAAATCGACGCCTGACAGACTGCCTATGTTTGATATTTTCGTTTATCTCTTCGAGACCTACTTCGCGCCTGAAGCGTGTCCGGACCCGGACACGCTGGCCAGAAAGCTGGCCGCCGCAGGCTTCGAGGACGAAGACATCGATGATGCCTTGTCCTGGTTGTCCGGCCTGGCCGAAAGCACCAATCGCTGCGTCGACCTCGCGCTCGAGCCCACCAGCGGTGCGCGCGTGTACGCCGACGTCGAATACCGTCAGCTCGGCTCGGACACCATCGGCTTCATCGCCTTCCTGGAAGCAGCAGGTGTGCTTTCCGCCCCCTTGCGCGAAATCGTCGTCGACCGCGCCTTTGCGGTGTCTGAATCCCCGGTCCCGCTGGAAAAGCTCAAGATCATCGTACTGATGGTGCTCTGGAGCCAGGAAACCAAGATCGACAACCTCATCCTGCAGGAATTGCTGGATGACGGCAGCCCGCGCCAGCTTCACTGATCCGGCGCGCAAACCCGCTGGTTGCCTCTCGCACGACCTGATTTCCGCGTTTGCGGCACTATATATATAGAGCACGCGCAGGATTCAGGGCGCCTTCCGAGACGCGACCATACGGACACTTGGTTTCCGGTCCGACTTGCACGCGGCAAAATTCCCCCCTTATCATCCGGCGCTGCGACTGCGCCTTCGCGGTCGCGCCGGATTCACTGGATTTCAATGGGCAAGACACTGATCATCGCCGAGAAGCCCTCGGTAGCGCTGGACATTTCACGCGCGCTGGGCGGCTTCAAGCGTGAGGGCGAATATTTCGAAAGCGAGCAGTACGTGCTCTCTTCCAGCGTGGGTCACCTGCTAGGCCTGGTTGCGCCCAACGATCCAGTCAAGGGCAAGTGGAGCTTCACGCATCTGCCGGTGATTCCGCCCGAGTTCGGACTCGGACCGGCCGACAAGCGCTCGGAAGAACGGCTGCGCCTGCTGGTGCGCCTGCTCAAGCGCAAGGATGTCGACGCTGTCATCAACGCCTGCGACGCGGGGCGGGAAGGCGAACTGATCTTCCGCTACATCGCGCAATACGCAAAGACCACCAAGCCGGTCAGCCGCCTGTGGCTGCAGTCGATGACGCAGCAGGCGATCCGCGATGCCTTCGCCGACCTGCGCTCGGACGAAACCATGAAGCCGCTGGAAGCCGCGGCCCGTTCGCGTGCCGAGGCCGACTGGCTGGTCGGCATCAACGGCACGCGCGCCATGACGGCTTTCAACAGCAAGGACGGCGGCTTCTTCAAGACTCCGGTGGGTCGCGTGCAGACCCCGACGCTGGCGATCGTGGCCGAGCGCGAAGAACGCATCCGCAAGTTCGTGTCGCGCGACTACTGGGAAGTGCGTGCGCAATTCGTCGCGGCTGCGGGCCTGTACGAAGGCCGCTGGTTCGACCCCAAGCACAAAAAAGACGAGAACGACGCGGAAAAACGCGACTCTCGTCTCTGGAGCAAGACGGCTGCCGACTCGATCGTCATGGCCTGCCGGGAAAAGCCCGGCAAGGTGACGGAAGAGTCGCGTCCGTCGACCCAGCTGTCCGGGCTGCTGTATGACCTGACCAGCCTGCAACGCGAGGCCAATGGCCGTTTCGGCTTCTCTGCCAAGACCACGCTGGCGCTGGCCCAGTCGCTGTACGAGCGCCACAAGGCGCTGACCTATCCGCGTACCGACTCGCGCTTCCTGCCGGAAGACTATGTGCCGACGGTGCACCAGACCATGCAGATGCTGGCCGACGGCCCGTCGCCGATTCCGGGCGGCTACAGCCGCTTTGCGAACCAGGTCATCAGCAACAAGTGGGTGCGCCCGAACAAGCGTGTGTTCGACAACAAAAAAGTGTCGGATCACTTTGCGATCATCCCCACGCTGCAGGCCCCGCGCGAACTGAGCGAAGCCGAAGCCAAGATCTACGACATGGTGGTCAAGCGCTTCCTGGCGGTGTTTTATCCTGCGGCCGAGTTCCAGCTGACCACCCGCATCACGGAAGTGGTGGGGCATCACTTCAAGACCGAAGGCAAGGTGCTGGTCAGCCCGGGCTGGATGACGGTCTACGGCCGCGAAGCCCAGGGTGACGACGCCACGCTGGTGGCCGTTGCACCGGACGAGACCGTGCGTACCGAGGACATCGATGCGGTGGGACTGGCGACCAAACCGCCGGCCCGCTTCAACGAAGCCACGCTGCTGTCGGCGATGGAAGGCGCCGGCAAGCTGGTGGAAGACGGGGAACTGCGCGAAGCCATGGCTGCGCGTGGCCTGGGCACGCCAGCCACCCGCGCCGGCATCATCGAAGGCTTGCTGAACGAAGGTTATCTGCGCCGCGAAGGCCGCGACCTGATCGCGACCGCCAAGGCACGTCAGCTGATGACGCTGCTGTCGGGCCTGGACGTGACGGAACTGACTTCGCCAGAACTGACCGGCGAGTGGGAACACCAGCTGTCGCAGATCGAACAAGGCCAGATGTCGCGCGATGCGTTCATGCGTGAAATTGCGCAGATGACGCAGGTGATCGTCAAACGCGCCAAGGAATACGACCGCGATACGGTGCCAGGCGACTACGCGACCCTGACCACGCCGTGCCCGAAGTGCGGCAAGGTGGTGAAGGAAAACTATCGCCGCTACGCCTGCACGGCCTGCGATTTCTCGATCAGCAAGCATCCGGGCGGCCGCACTTTCGAGCTGCCGGAAGTGGAAGAACTGCTGGGCAAGCTGGAAATCGGCCCCCTGAATGGCTTCATCAGCAAGATGGGCCGTCCGTTCGCCGCGATCCTGCGCATCACCGCAGAAGAATTCAAGCTTGAGTTCGACTTCGGCCAGGACAAGGAAGAGAACGCAGAACCGGTGGACTTCTCTGCCTTCACGCCGATCGGCCCCTGCCCGAAGTGCAGTGCGCGCGTGTTCGAACACGGCATGAGCTTCGTCTGCGAAAAGTCGGTCGGCCCCGAAAAGACCTGCGACTTCCGTTCCGGCAAGGTGATCCTGCAGCAGGAAATCGACACCCAGCAGATGAGCAAGCTGCTCAACGAAGGCAAGACCGACTTGCTGACCAACTTCGTGTCCAGCCGCACCAATCGCAAGTTCAAGGCCTTCCTGACCAAACAGGAGGGCGGCAAGATCGGCTTCGAGTTCGAACCGCGTGCGGTCAAGCCGGGCAAGGCGCCGGCCAAGAGCGCGAAGGCAGCGGGTGAAGCCGGCGTCGAGGGCGAAGAAAGCGCGGCACCGAAGAAGGCAGCGGCCAAGAAGGCGCCTGCCAAGAAAGCGGCCGTGAAGAAAACGGCGGTCAAGAAGGCAGCGACGAAGACCGCCGCCACCAAGACTGCTGCTGTCAAAGCCCCGGCCAAGAAAGCCGCTGCGAAGAAGGCGGCCGTCAAGAAAGTCGCCTGAGGAACCATGCCGACACGCCTCGCGCGTTGTCGGCAGTCCGAGTACAGGCGGTTGCAGTGCAAGCAGTCCAAGCACCGCGGTCGAGTCAGCTCGGGGCCCGCCCCAGGCGGACGAATGGCAAGGCAAACAGCAGGCGAGCTGGCCGGAATTGGCCGTGGGCTCGCCTGTTGTCGTATACCGGTCGTGAATGTGTGCAACAGAGCCTGAGTGCGCTGGTCTCAGCCGGGATGCCGCGTGCGACAATTATTTGCATGCGGCGTACGCGGTGTTCCTGCACCGGTCATGCCGTGCCGCCTCCACGCGCTGTATCACCGACTCCGCTCCATGCCTCGTTCCACATCTCTTCCCGACGACCTCGTCTCCGACGGTATCCCCGACAAACCCTGGCACGTCGTGCATCGCTCGCCGATTCACGGCAGCGGCGTCTTCGCCAAGCGCAAGATTCCGCCGGGCACCCGCATTCTGGAATACGTGGGTGAAGTGATCGACAGCGAGGAAGCGGATCGCCGCCATCCGGTCAATCCGGATGACCCGTTCCATACCTTCTTCTTTGCGCTGGCCACGGGCAAGGTGATCGACGGCGGCGTGCGCGGCAATGAAGGGCGCTACATCAACCATTCCTGCGAGCCCAATTGCGAGGCCGAGGAAACCGAAGACGGGCGCATCTTCGTGGTGTCGCTGCGGCCGATCTGGCGTGGCGAAGAGCTGTATTACGACTACGGGCTGGTGCTGGACGAGCGCCAGACCGCCAAGCTGAAAAAGCAGTACGAGTGCCGCTGTGGCACCCCGTCGTGCCGCCACACCATGCTGGCGCCCAAGCCGCGCAAGCGCGCCGCCAAGACAGCAAAGCCCGAAACCAAAAAGACCAAGTCGACAAAGACGTAGTCTGCAAAAACCGGGGCCGCAAACCTGCTTCGGGACGCAAAAAAGGCCGACTGGCTGGCGCCATGTCGGCCTTTTTTCTGACGATGTGCTTTGCCTTGCTCAGGACGATGCGCTGACACCCAAGGCGCAGCGCATCGTCCTCAGGCGATCAGCCAGCGTTGCGCGCCACCACCTGGCCATTGACCACCCGCACGGGGTCGCCATTGCGCCAGCCGTAAGGCGATGCGCTGGTGTAGGTCTTGACCGAGCCATCGTTCATGCGAACCTTCATCTGGTAGCGCGTGTTCGTGCGAACGTTCTTCTCGACCTCGTGGCCGGCATACGCGCCGCCGCCCGCACCAAGCAAGGTGAGCGCCGTGCGGCCGTTGCCGCCACCGAACTGATTGCCCACCACGCCACCCAGCACACCGCCGGCGATCGCGCCCAGGCCGGTGCCCTCGCCCTTGACCTGATAAGACGTCACCGACTGGACCACGCCGCAGCTATTGCACACGGCGGCCGCCGGGGCCGGCATAGGGGCTGGGGTCGGCGCAGTCGCCAGCGCGACCGGCGGCGGTGCCGCAGAAGGCGCACGCGGAGCCTGCAACGCAGCTTCCTTGCGTGCAGCATCCTCGGCTGCTGCACGCGCCTGATCGGCTGCGATGCGGGCTTCTTCGGCAGTCTTGTCGGCCTTGGCGGCTTCCTCGGCCAGTGCAACCGATGCCGGCGGGCGATCGACCGTGCGAGCCAGCGGCGAAGGCAGCATGCCGGTCAGCACGGCGATACCTACCGCACACAGCGCGATGAAACTGACGATGGCCGTGACCAGCAGCGGATGCATGCGGGACGTGGTTGCGGGGGAATTCTCAGGATAGTGGGCCATATTGGCACCCCACTCGAAACAGACAGGACTTAAACATACTGCTCTGTATGTTTGCACGGTGCTACGAGGCCGATGGCTTCCTGTATCGCGGGTATCGGAGTGTGTCGCTTGTGGTGCCTGGCACACGGGCAATCTGACAGAATGGCGTCATGGACACCTCAGAGACCCTGAGTACGCAGGCCGACCGTCCCGACGCGATTTCGTTGACGGAGCTGGAGCGCGCCATCAATTTCTGGCGCAAACGCCATCCGTCCACCGGGGAAGAACAGCGCCTGTGCCCGGAAGCCAACGCGCTTGCCGAACCGTATGCAATCGCCATCGTCACGCACCGCACCGTGTTGCGGCCAGGCGACTTCAGTGATGCCGCGCAGGCAGCGCTCTTTGCCTGGCACGAGGCAGGATCACCCTCCTGACACAGTCTGCGGGCATCTCAGCCGGGCCGACGCATCACCGGCGCCATCACCTCGGCCGCCAGCCAACCACGCTTCACGAAGGACAGGCCCATCGCCAGGCAGGCTTCCAGCGTGAACAGGTCCTGGGCGATCATGTCCGCCACCTCGTCCGGGCTTGCCGTGCGAATCTGCACTACTTCCCCATCCTGGTTGCACGGCACCACATCGCTGGGCACCACCACATCGGTGACCCCGACCCACTCCACCTGGTAGCCCTCGGGCAGAATGCGCCGCACGCAGTATTCGCCGATGCTCACACTGGCGGACAGGCACGTTGCCGGCAGGCCGGCTTCTTCCCAGCTTTCCCGCTCCAGCGCCAGCGCATCGCTCTCGGTGGCGCTCACCAGGCCGCCGACCAGGGTGTCCCACTTGCCGGGATCGGTCGACTTGTCGAGTGCGCGCTGGGCAATCCACATCTGTCCCGTCGGCGTCCAGGCATTCAGGTGCACCGCACGGGTCGCGATGCCAAGGGGACGCACGGCAGCACGTTCGATGGCGCCCAGCACCTTGCCACCCAGATCGGTGACATCGAGCAACTCCCCGCGCCAGCCGCGCAAACGACCTTGGTCGCGCAGTTGCTGCGCCACGTGCGCCAGACGCGCGTTGAGCTCGAGTTCGCTGACGGGATTGGCAACAGACGCGATGTCGCCGCGGCTTGGACTGTCTCCAGTATCTCTGCCGTCGTCGGCCCCGTTTCCCTCCACCAGTGACCACCCCTCGGCATGCGCCGCCAAGCGCACCGGCCCATCCTGCAACAGCACAGGCACATCTTCGGCCACCCAGCCGCACTGTCTGCCGTCCAGGAACAAGGGCCGGCTGCTGGCAGGGGGATCGATCGTGGCGCGCGCGACGAGCGCCGAAAACAACGCATTCAGGGGCTTTTGCATGGCGTGCATTGTGCCCCAGCGGCGCCGCCGAACAGGACGCCGCTGGCGGCACGATGTGACAAACCGCATCTACGCAGTATCCCTACCGATTGTCGGGAATGCTTGCGTCCGCCGTGTTTTTTATCAATACTTATTCTCATTAGTGTTTCCCTCCCGGTCTGGCCGGCAAGAAGCTGCTTATGTTCGTTTGTGTTTGCAATGCCGTGACCGAAACCCAAGTTCGTCAGTGCGTCGCCAACGGCGCACGAACCTTGGGCGATCTGCAATTCGAACTGGGTGTAGCCAGTTGCTGTGGCTGCTGTGCCGCCACCGCCGAGTCCTACCTGGCGGGCGCCAATGTGCGCGAGGTGGAGACCCTCGATGCCGCAGTGGCCGTGCTGGCCGCCGTGCGCGAGGCCCATCCGGTGACCGTTCGTCAGATCAATAAACCCGTTGAACACGGCACGACGCGTCGCTACCCGGTTCACCAGATCATCGCCCGCGCTGCCTGACAGGCTGCGCGCTCGGGCGACTGTCCCGCGCTTTTCACGTCCCAGTCCCGCTGCCGTTCACGTGCAGCGCTGCGCCCGGGACGGCGCACCCCTTCCCTTCCTCAAGCCGTCCAGGCCCGCACACGCGCGGCCAGCGCCGCGCGAATCGCCGGCTCCATGCCAAGGTGACCGGCATTGACGTAATGCGCCTGCAAGGCCGGCCAGACCGCCTGCAGATCCGCCACGTTGCCCACCGGGCAGACCGGGTCGCGCTTGCCATGTACGGCGTCTACCAGCAGACCTGCTTCAGCGGCACGGTGGGCCAATGCCAGCACCCGCGGTTTGCCCAGCCAGCAGTCACGGCGCAGATAATGCGCCTGCACGGCATAGCGCGCCACCATGGCCCGGACGGCAGGCAGTGCCTGGCGCCGCAGCCTGCGTCGCGGCATGCGGGCGGCCCGCATCAACAACACCATTTCCAATTCCCGGTAGGCATCGGCCAGTTGGCGCGCGCAGCGGTCTCGTCCTTGGCGACGCTGGCCCCGGATCAGGCCTCGGGTCACTGCGCCCAGCAGGCCCGCAGACCGGTCTGTGCCGCTAGCGCGATACAGCCGCAACCAGGCCTGGGGCGCACGTTGCCGCGTGCGCAGCAACAGGCCGCGAATCTCGGGCCCTGAGCTGAGAAAACTGCCGCGCAACAACACACGGTCCACCCGGTCGGGGTGGGCACCTGCGTAGGCAATCGCCAGCGTGGCGCCCCACGATCCGCCGAATACCGACCAGCGCGCAATGCCCAGATGCTTGCGGACCCGCTCGATATCGGCGATCAACTGCACCGGTCGATTGCGCAACAGCCGGCCGGCTGGCGTCGAGCGGCCGCTGCCGCGCTGATCGATCATCACCACGCGGTGGCGCGTCGCGTCGAAGGGCTGCAGCATCGACGGGTTGGACGCGCCGCCAGGACCCCCATGCAAGGCGAGCACCGGTGCACCGGACTCGCTTCCCCACACGGAGACGTGCAGGCGGTTACCGTCGTTTGTGACAATGCGCAGCACGCGACGGTTGCGAGCCACGTCCTTGCCGGCCACGGGTGCACCAGCCACGCGCTCGTTATGCGCGGCGGGCAACGCGCCGCCAGGGGCCGAGACTGTCGACATACGATTCCTTGCTTGCGGGCAGAAGCAGCACCTTAGCGCAGCCTGATTTTCACGGGGCGCAAACCAGAGTCATTCTTGTTCCGCATCCAGCTATTTTTACCGCTCTGGATGCCAGTTATCACATGACATCCGGGACGGTTTTTCGGGTGCTGCCGATGCTACTCTTCGGCCCTTGAGATTTTCGAATTTGCCAGGAGCCACCATGAAAGGCGACAAGACCGTTATCCAGTACTTGAACAAGCAGCTCACCAACGAGCTGACTGCCATCAATCAGTATTTCCTGCATGCACGGATGCTGAATCACTGGGGCTTCGACAAACTCGGCAAGCACGAATACGCTGAATCCATCGGCGAAATGAAGCACGCCGACAAGCTCATCGAGCGCATCTTCATGCTGGATGGCCTGCCCAACCTGCAAGACCTGCACAAGCTGATGATTGGCGAAAACGTGCCGGAACTGCTGTCCTGTGACCTGGCCCTGGAAAGCGCCGCGCAAGTCACCGTCAAGGAAGGCATCGCCTATTGCGAAAGCGTGCGCGACTACGTGTCCCGCGACCTGCTGCAAATGATCCTGGACGACACCGAAGAGCACATCGACTATCTGGAAACGCAGATCGGCCTGGTCGAACAGCTGGGCATCCAGAACTACCTGCAGCTGCAGGTCGGTGACGGCGAAGGCGTGGGTCACTGAGCACCAGCCATCAGGCCAGCCACGGCGCGCTGATCGGCGCGCCGGCGACGACTGAATACCACGACCGAATGCAAATCGGGCCGCCTTCCACACCGTGGACGGCGGCCCGATCTACGTGGGCATTCAGAAATGCTGCGATGAGCTTACGGACCGCACTCGGCGACTGCCCCCCAACCCTGGTTGGCTTCGCAGTAGTTGTTGCGTGCTTGCTGGATACAGGCGTTGCGGCCGCTGCTTTGCGACTCGCAACGGTCCAGGGCAATGCGCAGCACGCGTTGCCATGCGGGCATGTTCGCCGCTGGCGGACGTGAACTGACCGACAAGCCTTGCGACTGTTGCGGCACATCCGACACTTGCGTGGCCATCGGCTGGAAACCACCTTGATCGTCACCCGCGTTGACGGGCGCGACCTGCGCGTAGGCACCGACGCGCGGCGTCGGCGACAGATCGGCCTGCGGCATCCAACCCGACACACTCGACGCTGCTGCTGACGGCGGGCCGCCCGGCGTACCCGGTGCAGGTGCTGCCGACGGCACGTAGGGTGCCGTCGAGATGTGCAAGGTGGGATCACTTGCCAGCCCAGCCGCCGCAGCGGCCGGTGACACGCCAGGCGTGACCGTCGTGCCCGGGGGCGCAACCGGCGCCCCTGCCGAACTGGCAGACACCACCGGAATCGGCTTGCTGGTGGCGGCCACGCGTGAGGGCACCCCGCGGCTGCCATCCATGCGCGGCTGCGGAGGTTCAGGTACGCCGCTGCCATTTGCCGGCGGCAGTGCTGCTGCGCCGTTCGCGGCGGCAGCCACCGCAGACTGGTCCACGGGCGCGCGCATGGCCAGCCATTGGCCGAACACGACCCCGCCTACCGCCGCGGCGACAGGAAAGATCGCCAACAGCAGCAGGAAACGGGTGCGTTGCCACGCGGTCTTCCCCTTCTTCTTCTGGGGAGGCTCGCGGCGGTCTGCACGCATGGGGGCGGGTTGTTGCTCAGGCAAAGGATTTGTCGCCTACACGTGTCTGGAATACCTGGCCACCGTGCTCGCGGAGGGCATGGAATTGCACCTTGGGGTACATCTCCTGCGCCACGCGAAGCTGGGCCGACGATGAGATCAGGAAGGCCGGCGCGTCGACTACGTCGTGCGCGATGTGCTGTGCGTTGGCGTCCATGAATTTTTTCAAATCCTTGGGGTCTTCGGCAGTGATCCACCGCGCCATCGAGTAACGCGACGACATCATCCGAGCTTGTACGCCATATTCAGACTTCAGGCGGTGCGCGACCACTTCAAATTGCAACTGGCCGACCGCACCCAACAGCATCGCGCCGCCGGCATCCGGGCGGAAGACCTGGATTGCGCCTTCCTCTCCCAACTGGTTAAGACCGATGCGCAGCTGCTTGGTTCGCAGGGGATCGGCCACCTCCACCGCTTGAAACAATTCGGGCGCAAAGAAGGGAAGGCCCGTGAACTGCAAGGCCTCGCCTTCGGTCAACACGTCGCCCAAATGCAACACCCCGTGGTTGGGGATACCGATCACGTCGCCGGCATACGCATCGTCGAGCAACTCACGCCGCTGAGACAGGAAAGACACCACGTTGTTGGGGCGGATTTCCTTGCCGCTGCGCGATACCTTCAGGCGCATGCCGCGCTCGAAATGGCCGGAGCACACCCGCACGAAGGCCACGCGGTCACGATGCGAGGGGTCCATATTGGCCTGGACCTTGAAGACCACGCCGCTGAACTTGTTTTCGTCCGGCTTGACCTCGCGCTGCAGCGCGTGGCGCGAGCCCGGCTGCGGCGCCAGGTCGACCAGCGCGTCCAGCACTTCCTGCACGCCGAAGTTGTTGATGGCAGAGCCGAAGAACACCGGGGTCTGCTTGCCGGCCAGGAAGGCGTCACGGTTGAAAGGCTGCGAGGCGTCCTGCAGCAACTCCATTTCGCCCGTGGCCCGCGCGAAGTCGTCACCAAAGCGCTTGGCGATTTCCGGGTTGTCGATGCCTTCGATGATGTCGTCGCTGTCGGCGCCCACGCGATCGGCGCCCGAGCGGAACACCCGCATGCGGTCACGGCGGATGTCGAACACGCCGCCAAAGGCACGGCCCATGCCGATCGGCCACGAGAACGGCACGCAATCCATGCCCAGATGCTGCTCCAGCTCGGCCAGCAGGTCGAGCGGCTCGCGCACTTCACGGTCCATCTTGTTGATGAAGGTGATGATCGGCGTGTTGCGCGCGCGGCAGACCTGCAGCAGGCGGATGGTCTGCGGTTCCACGCCATTGGCCGCGTCGATCACCATCAGCGCCGCATCGACCGCCGTCAGCACCCGGTAGGTGTCTTCCGAGAAGTCCTGGTGGCCCGGGGTGTCGAGCAGGTTGATGACGCAGTCGCGGTATTCCATCTGCATCACCGACGAGGCGACCGAGATGCCACGCTGCTTTTCGATCTCCATCCAGTCGGACGAGGCGTGGCGCGAGGCCTTGCGTGCCTTGACGCTACCGGCGATCTGGATCGCGCCTGCGAAAAGCAGCAGCTTTTCGGTAAGCGTGGTTTTGCCCGCGTCGGGGTGGGAGATGATGGCGAAGGTGCGTCGCCGGGCGACTTCGGTAGGGAGGCTCATTTGGGAGGCATTTTACCCTGCCCGGCCGTCGAGCACGGCAGCCGCCCGCTGCGTGGGGCCCAGATGGCACTCAGGTGTGGCGCATAAGTCGCACCTGCGGGAAAAGCGGCTGGTTCAGGCGTTTTTCCCTGTAGTCATCCACAGCTTGCGCACCGGCTATTCACACGGTCATCCACAGGGGTGTCCACAGACTTGTCCAAGGCGTCGGCAGACTTTTCCCGCCTTGTCCACAGGCTGCCCCCAGCTTATCCACAGACTTGTCCCCGGAATCGCCGCCTGGGGTGCAGGCTTACGCCACCGATCGCGTGAAGGTCGCCAGCCAGGCGCCGGCAGCCATGAACAAGCCGCCGAAGGTGCGGTTGATGCCGCGGATCTGGCGCGGCGTGCGCAGCAGACGCAGCACCCGCGAGGCCAGGATGGTGTAGAAGCCCATCACCACGGCGTCGGTGAAGGCGAGCGTCGCGCCGATGATCAGGTACTGCGGCGCGAGCGGCGCGGCCGGGTTCAGGAACTGCGGCACCACGGCCAGCAGGAATACCGTGCCCTTGGGGTTGCTGGCGTTGACCAGGCAACCCTTGGCGATCAGCTGCCAGCGGGTTTCATTGGCCGCGCCCTCGGCGCTCACCTGCACCGGGCTGGCCTCGGCGCGCCACTGCTTGATGCCCAGCCAGATCAGGTACAGGGCGCCGATCCACTTGACGACCAGAAAGCCGGTTTCTGAGGCCGCCAGCAAGGCGCCGACGCCGAGACCGACCACGGTCACCTGAAACGCAATGCCCATCACCAGGCCAACGGTCGTCCAATATCCGTGCGCGGCGCCGTAGCGCAGGCCGGAGGACATTGCGCAGATGGCGCCCGCGCCCGGCGAAAACGAGATCGCCCACGAAGCGAGCGTGAACGTAAGCCAGGTGGTGAGCGTCATGGTGCGGCGGCAATGAAGTGGCAGAGGAAGCCGGCCATTATGCGCGCCCGGCATGGCCTGCGTCATGCCGGGCTGCGGTTTCTGTGCAACGCGGCGCTTGCCGGGCTTCATTCGGCAGCGCCGCCGCGATGCATCGCGTCCAAGTCGCACGACGCGCCTTTTCATGCGAAGCCTTGACCACGGCATGCTTTCCAGAATGGACAGCGCCGGTCACGGTCATGTCACATCGACCTAGCAAGGTGTCGGCTTCCCGTCTGCGTCCCGAGCCATGAACCACACCCTGTCCGCCCTCGCCGCCACCCTTGCCGTCGCCCTCGCCTCGGCCGCCCTGCCCGTCCACGCCCAGACCGCTGCTGCCGCGGAATTTCCCGCCACGCTGAGCGGCCATGCCGTGTTGCCTGCCGCGTCCTTCGTGGCCACGCCCAAGGACGCCCCGGCCGATATGGCCTTGAGCGGCAAATTCACCACCGGCAGTCGCGTGAAGGCCGCCGGCACGGTCGAAGGTCTGTCGGGCGGACGCCCCACCGGCATGTCGCTGCCTTTCAAGGGCCAGCCGCAGCAGGGGCACTCAGGCATCAAGCACATGGCCGACGGCAGCTACTGGATCCTGACCGACAACGGCGCCGGCTCCAAGGCCAATTCGCCGGACTTCATGCTGTACCTGAACCACTACCAGGTCGATTTCAAGACCGGCAAGTTCACGCGCAAGAACACGGTCTTCCTGCATGACCCGGACCAGAAAGTGCCGTTTCGGATCGTCAACGAAAGCTCGACCAAGCGTTACCTGACCGGCGCCGACTTCGACCCGGAAAGCTTCCAGTTCGCGGGCGGTTTCCTTTGGATCGGCGACGAGTTCGGCCCCTTCCTGATCAAGGCCGACATGCAGGGCAAGGTGCTGGCGGTCTACGACACGCTGGTCGATGGCAAGGTCGTGAAGTCGCCCGACAATCCCTCGGTGACCACCCCTGCCGCACCGGGCGGTGCCGTGGTGTTCCAGACCAAGCGTTCGAAGGGCTTCGAGGGCATGGCTGCATCGAAGGACGGCAGCAAGCTGTATGCGTTGCTGGAAGGCCCGGTGTGGAATGCCGAGACCAAGGACTACGAAAAAATCGACGGCAAGGAAGCGCTGCGCGTGCTGGAATTCGACGTGGCCGCCGACAAGTGGACGGGTCGCCACTGGATGTACCCGCTGGAGCAATCCGGCTACGCCATTGGCGACTTCAACATGATCGACGGCACCACCGGCCTGATCATCGAGCGCGACAACGGCGAAGGCTCGGCAGACCAGGCTTGCCCGGCGGGCGAGAAGCGCAAGGACTGCTTCGACGACATCGCGAAGTTCAAGCGCGTCTACAAGGTGGAGATGACCGACGCCAACGTCGGTGGCCCGCTGCGCAAGATCGGCTACATCGACCTGCTGAAGATCGCCGACCCGCAAAAGCTGGCACGCAAGCCATTGCACGACGGCGTGCTGCGCTTCCCGTTCTTCACCATCGAGAACGTGGACGTGGTGGACGCCACCCACATTGTGGTCGGCAACGACAACAACCTGCCGTTCTCCAGCAGCCGTGGTCCCAACCTGGTGGATGACAACGAACTGGTGTTGCTGGAAGTGGGCGACTTCCTGAAGGCGAAGTAAAACCGGCCCGCTGTCGGCAAACCCACGCGCAAACGGCGGACGAGGCCGGGGCCACTTGGCTCCCGGCCTCGTCTGTTTATGGCTCCGCCGTTTTCCGCATGGTGTCTGCAGATTTGCAAAGCAGAATTCGATATTGGACGAGGCGCGCGCAGCGATTCCAGAATCTGTCGGTCATTCGCGGCATCTCCGGTCCGCGATCCCAGCAGAAAGGAGCGCCGCATGAGCGCACTGCCCTCGACCCTTGCCCGTCTCGACCTGGATTCTGTTCGCGTCACGCCCTTGTCTGTGCACATCGGTGCGCAGATAGATGGTGTGGACCTGACGCGTCCGCTCAGTCCAGCGGCAGTCGCCGCTATCCGCGAAACGCTGCTGAAGTGGAAGGTGGTGTTTTTCCGCGACCAGCACCTGACGCACGCGCAGCACGTGGCCTTCGGCCGCCAGTTCGGCGAGCTGACCATTGGCCACCCGGTATTCGGTTATGTGGAAGGTCACCCCGAGGTCTACTCGGTCGGCCGTGATCGGCTCAAGTCACGCTTCAACGGCGACAAGCTGGTGCGCCCCTGGACCGGCTGGCATGCAGACGTCACTGCGGCGGTGAACCCGCCCTTTGCATCCATCCTGCGCGGCGTGACCATCCCGCCCTTCGGTGGCGACACACAATGGACCAATCTGGTCGCGGCCTACCACGGCCTGTCCGACACATTGAAAGCATTCGTCGACACCTTGCGCGGGGAGCATCGTTTCTCGCCGCCGGAAGGGGCAAGCGGCAGCGATGCGTTCAAGGACAAGGTGAAGGCACGTCCGCTGGTCAGCGAACATCCCCTGGTGCGCGTGCACCCGGAAACCGGTGAGCGTGCGCTTTACAGTAGCCCGTCGTTTTTGAAACGCATCATCGGCTTGAGCCCGCGTGAAAGCGAGCAGTTGCTGGCGCTGCTGTTCGAGCATTCCATCCGCCCGGAATACACGGTGCGCTTCAAGTGGGAGGCGGGTTCAGTCGCGTTCTGGGACAACCGCAGCACCGCGCACTTGGCACCGGTGGATATCTTCGACACTGACTTCGATCGGCAGCTGTATCGCATCACGCTGGTGGGCGATGTGCCGATCGGACCGGACGGCCGCGCGTCTGTCGCCATCGAAGGCGAGCCGGTGGTCGCGCACAGCGTGGAGTGATGCGGCGAGCTCAGCCGCCCTTGCGGGCCTTGTCGCGCAGCATGAACAGGTACAGGCTTTCGACCTTTTCCCGGGCCCAGGGCGTCTTGCGCAGGAACTTCAGGCTGGACTTGACGCTGGGGTCGTGGGTGAAGCAGCGGATGTCGATGCGTTCACCCAGGCCGTCCCAGCCGAAGTGATCGGCGAGCGCCGTCACGATCTGCTCGAGCGTGATGCCGTGCAGGGGATTTTTGGCTTGGACGGGAACGGGACTGGTGGGCGGGGTGGTATCAGGCATGGCCATATTCTAGTCGCCACACCATTGCCACCGTTACCCGCCTTACGCTGCCTTCAGCACCGAGTGGCTGACCTGCTCACCGGCAAAGAACTTGCGGCCGTTTTCGACGAAAAGCGTGTCGGCCGCCAGGAACGCCTCGGGCGAAAAGCCTGCCACGTGCGGCGCAATCACCAGGTTCGGGCAGGCCAGCAGCTCGGTCGGCGGCGCCGGTTCGGTCTCGTAGACGTCCAAGCCGGCGCCGGCGATCACGCCACGATGCAAGGCGTCGGCCAGCGCGGCGGAATCCACCAGGCTGCCGCGGGCGATGTTCACCAGGTAACCGTGCTTGCCCAGTTCCTGCAGCACGGTCGCATCGATCAGGTGGAAGGTCTCGGCGCCGCCCGGGGCGGCAATCACCAGGTAGTCGGCCCAGCTGGCCAGCGCGTGGATGTTGTCGAAGTACGTGTAGTCGACATCGGCACGCTTGCGTCGGTTGCAGTAGCCGATTTCCAGATCGAAGCCCGCAGCGCGTTTGGCCACTTCCCGGCCAATCTCACCCAGGCCCAGGATGCCGAGCTGCTTGCCGGAAAAATTCGGCAGCAGCGGCAGGCCGTCGCGGAACAAGCCGTCGCGCACGGCCTGATCGAATTTCGGCACCTGGCGCACGATGCCCAGCAGCAGCGCAAACACCTGGTCGGCCACGCAGGCGGCGTTGGTGCCGGAACCATTGGTGACTTCGATGCCCCGCGCCTGTGCTGCAGCCACGTCGATCTTTTCGTAGCCTGCGCCGATGGCGGATACGAATTCCAGTGCCGGCAATGCGTCGATCTCGGCTGCCGTCAGGCCCACTGCGCCGTTGGTCAGCACGGCACGAATGCGCGCGCCCTCGGTCTCGATGGCAGCCTTGCGGCGCGCCGCGTCGGGCGCGTACAGAATCTCGAACTCGGCGTCGATCAAGGCCTTGCGATCATCGGACATGGCAATCAGAACGAGCAGCAGCGGTTTCATGGCGCAGACAGGATGGTTGGTGTTAACCCCGCTAGTGTGAGCGCTGGCAGCCGGTTCCGTAAAGCAGACGATGCACGGCGTGGCATCAGGCCAGCAAGACCTCGACGCCGCAGCGGCGCAAGGCATGCAGCTCGGCATGGTCCTCGGCCTGGCGATTGGTGACGACGGTGTCCATGTCGCCAGCTTCCGCGTAGCACACGCGGCTGGCCAGCCCGATCTTGCTGTAGTCGGCCAGGATCACCACTTGGCGCGCCTGCTTGGCCATGGCCTGCGCTACCGCCGCCTCGTGGTGCTCGTAGCTGGTCGCGCCCTGCTGCGCATTCAGGCCCACCGGCGACAAAAGCGCCAGGTCGGCCTGGTAGCGGCGGATTTCGTTGACGGTCAGGTCGCCATAGGTGGCGTTGACCTCGGGGTCGATGCGGCCACCCAGCAAGATTGCGTCGTTGCCGGTGCTGCGCCCGCCACGCGGGCCGCTCAGGCGCGACGCAATGTTGACGGCGTTGGTGATGACGGTCAGCCCGGTCATCGATGCCAGTGCGTCGGCCAGAATGCCGGTGGTGCTGCCCGCGTCCAGGAACAAGGTCTGGCCGGGGCTCAGCAATCGAAAGGCTGCCTTGGCGATGGCCTGTTTTTCACGCGCGTTCACCCGCATGCGCACCGCAAACGGCGCTTCGGGCTCGGTGCTGGTGGCGACCACGCCGCCGTGCACGCGGCGCAGTTTTCCGCGCGCCTCCAGCTCCAGCACATCGCGCCGCACGGTTTCGCGCGACACGTCGAGGTCCAGCGCAATGCGTTCGCTGCTGATGCGCGTGAACGTCGCCAGCAAGGCGTTGATGCGGATCAGGCGTTCTTCTTGAAGCATGGCGAACCCACAAAAAAATGCGATGGCGGCGTGGGAAAACCCAACGCTGCCTTGCCAACAAAAGGGTTCCGCACCACGGTCGCCGCCCACGACCGTGGTGTCTGGCTGGACTGTCCTGTTTAGAACGCAGCCAGGCCCATGGCCGGGTCGCTCACGCCGTGGCGGCCGGTCTCGACGCGGCCTGCAAAGCGCCGGCTGAAGCCCGGCTGCTCGGTGCAGGTCACGACAAAATCGTACCAGCTGGCGCTGCCTGTCAGGTCCCAATGAATGTCCACGGATTTGCCCGCTGCCACCGTCGCCGCCCACGGGCCGTCATCGCGATACGCCTTGGCACGCACCACGAAGTGCGCCTCGCCCTGCCCGCGATTCATCATCGTCAGGTAGACGTTGCCATTGGCGATGTCGTAGCAGACGCGCACTTCCGGTTGTACGGCGTCCTTGACCAATTGCGCGGCCAGGTCGCCGGTGAAACCCCGGTGATAGCCGTTCGGGCCCAGCACCCACAAGTCGTAGCGGCCCGCGTCCTGCGTGAACACGTTCCAGGTGTCCTCCAGCTGCTTGCCGGCTTCCACCACAAAGCGGCGCGGAATGCGGTCCAGGTGCAGTCGGTCGTACACGTGGAACACGGCGGCGGCGTTGCCGGTGTTCGAGAACAGCAGCGTCAGCTGGCTGCGCGTGACGTCTGCGCGCGCGCTGGTGTGCAGCTCGTAGGGCAAGGCGCGCGAGGGACGTGTGCCACTGGGCTGGCGCGGCAAGACCTGCGGCGAGGGCACGGCCACTGCCGCCAGCGCCCCCTGGGCCTCGCGCAGCGCATCGGCATCGCTTTTGGTGCGGCGACCGGCCAGCACCGGCATGGCTTCATCGTTGGGATTGACGAAGTTGAAGGCCGTGGTCAGGTCACCGAACACCGCCCGGCGATACGGGCTGATGTTGGTCTCGGCCACGCCGAAGCGTGCTTCCAGGAAACGCAGCACCGAGGTGTGGTCGAAGTTCTGCGAATTGACCCAGCCGCCGCGGCTCCAGGGCGAGATCACCCACATCGGCACGCGCGGGCCGGGGCCGTAGCAGTCGCCATCGGGCTTCGGCATGTCGGTGTTCGGGATAGGCGCATGCGTGTAGTACTCGTAGGACATGTCCGCGTCCGACAAGGTCGACTTGCCTGCACGCACGCCAGCCGTATCGAAGGACGGTGCACACGGCGGCGGCACGTGATCGAAGAAGCCGTCGTTCTCGTCGAAGTTGATCAGCAGAACGGTCTTGCTCCAGACGTCCGGGTTGGCGGTCAGCGCGTCCAGCACTTCCTGCACGTACCAACCGCCCTGCACCGGGCTCGACGGGCCAGGGTGCTCGGAGTAGGTGGCGGGCGCAATCACCCAGGACACCTGCGGCAGCTTGCCGCTGGCGATGTCCTGCTTGAAGGTTTGCAGGAAACCGCCGTCCGGCATGGTGTTGGCGATGCCCTTGTAAAGCGGATTGCCCACGTTGTCGCTGGCCGGGTCGTAAGCCGGGTTGACCTCCCTGTCGCCATAGACCGGCTTCTTCGACGCGAGGTTGGCTTGCCGATACTGCTTGAAGCCGATCAAAGGGTTGTCGGTGAAGTTGTCGGGCATGTTCTGGTAGACGATCCACGACACGCCGGCCTTCTCCAGGCGCTCCGGATAAGTGGTCCAGTTGTAGCCCGTGGTGGCCAGGTCGGTGTCGACATCAAGACCGTCCCAGACGTTGTTGACGACCACCTTGCCGTCGCCGACGGTGGCCCCGTTGGTGCCCGTCCAGTGGAACAAGCGATTGGCGTTGGTGCCGCCATGCAGCGAGCAGAAATACGCATCGCAGACCGTGAAGGCATTGGCCAGCGCGAACTGGTAGGTGGCTTCCTGCTGCGTGAAGTAGCCCATCGAGTGGGACTTCTTGTAGGTCGGCCACTGGTACATGCGGCCCCGGTCCCAGGCATCGCGCGCATCCACCCAGCTGTGCGGCGTGCCGCCCACGCGCTGCGCATTGCCCAGCGTCTGGTCCAGGTGATAGGGCAGGATGGGCTTGCCGGTCGCGTCCAGTTGCTGGAACACGTTCAGGCCGTTGGGCACGGGAATGGTGAAGCGGTCGCCGAAGCCGCGCACGCCTTGCAGTGCGCCGAAGTAGTTGTCGAAGGAGCGGTTTTCCTGCATCAGGATCACCACGTGTTCCACATCCTTGATGGTGCCGGTGCGGTTGTTCGCAGGGATGGCGAGTGCGCGGCGGATGCTGGGCGGGAAGGCGCTCAGCGCCGTGGCCGCTGCGGTGGTGCCAAGCGTGGTGCGCAGGAAATTGCGTTTCGATGCGTTGATCGTCATGGTCTGGGGTCGCCGGAAAGAGGAATGGGACGTGGCCGGAACAAGCTCAGGGTGCGCAGCGCATTTGCGGCGGCGTACCGGGGTCGACCGGCGCGGGGGTTCCCGGCGTGGTGGGCGTTGTGGGCGAAGGCGTGGGCTGGGTGCTGTCGTCGCCGCCGCAGGCGGTCAGGGCACAGCAGGCCAGCAAGGCGGCCAGGGATAAGCGCCAGCGGGGGATGGTCGCGAACATGGGTGTCTCCGGAAATCGGCAAGGTGGTCAGCAGGGCCAGGGCGGCGGTCTTGCAGGTGGCAGAGCGCAAGGGTTGCGGGGGCAAAACCCAAACGCCCAAAAACGCACAACTGCAAAAATCGACAAGCGAATGATCGAACCTGTACGTGACACACCCATGACTGACAGACGGGTTTTGCTGCAAGCGTGTGTTGCAGATGCAGAGGTGGTGGGCGGGTCGCGTTGCCCTCAGGGGCCGCTTGCAGGTGCAAGCGCCGACCGCCAGGAACCCCGAGCCGATTGACGGTCGGCCGCGGTGTGCATCAGGAATAAACCCCGTGATAGAACCAGCGGGGAGGTGCTCAACGCATGAAATTTGCGCTTGTTTCGACGCTGCTTTGCTGCATCGGCCTGGCCGGCCACGCTGCCGCCATGGACGACATCGGCCTGAGGCAGCAGCTGGTCCGCAACCTGGTCGACACACGCACCGCTACCTGCCTGGCGGCCGCCGTCGTTGAACAGTCCCGCGTCTCACGTGCCTACGTCTGCGGCAAGGACGCGCAAGCGACACGCCTGGACGACCACACCGCCTTCGAGATCGGCTCGATCAGCAAGACCATGACGGCGGCCTTGCTGGCCGACCTGCTGCGCCAGGGCAAGGCCTCGCTGGACGACCCGCTGTCGGCCTACCTGCCACGCGGCACCCCGCTACCCGTCTTCCAGGGTCAGCCGATCCGCCTGCGCCACCTGGTCACCCACTTCGCCGGCCTGCCCGCGCAGGCCACGCGCATGGCGCCCGCAAACCCGCGCAACCCTTATGCGGACATTGACGAGCGCACGCTGTTCGCGTCGCTGGCCGACGTGCGGCTGAGCTCGCCCCCGGGCACGCGCTTCGAATACTCCACGCTGGGCTACATGTTGTTGTCGTATGCGGTGTCGCGCCGTGCCGGCACGGATTTCGAAACCCTGGCGCGCCGCACCCTGTTTGCGCCGGTCGGCATGCGCAGCGCCTATGTCGCACAAGTGCCTGCAGGCATCCGCAAGGCCGCGGGTCATACCGACGGCCAGGCAATTCCGGAATGGACCTTCCCGACCAACCTGGCCGGCACCGGCGGCGTGCGCGCCACTTTGCCCGACATGGTGCGTTATCTGCAGGCGCAGCTGGGGCAGATCGACACGCCAATCAGCGCGGCGCTGACGCTGAGCCAGCAACGCCTGGCGGTCGAGCCGGACATCGGCATGGGCTGGTTCCTCATCCAGGCGCGCGGCCGCACGCTGCATACGCACGACGGCGGCACCGGGGGATTTTCATCGGTGATGCTGTTCGACCGCGCCGCGCAGCGTGGCGTGGTGATCCTGTCCGATACCGCGTGGACCCCGCAGATCGGCATTACCGAGATGGGGCTGCACCTGCTGGACTTGGGGCCTGCGCCAGGCAAGCGGCAAGCACCCGGGCTTGCGGCACCCCAGGTGCGGAAAATTGCGATGCAGTGAGCGTCGGCGTGATGGCTGGCGCTTGCGGACTCAGCTCTCGAGCACCACGCCCATGAGCGCGCCCGACGCATCGAATTTGGCGGCGAAGCGTTCGTCGTCGTTGCGCTTGGGCAGCACCAGGTAATCCAGCGTCAGCACTGCTCCGCCGCTGTCCTCGGGCGACAGGGAGAAGCAGGCCCTGTCCAGGACAAGCGCCGACGCGAATGCAGCGGGTGCGACATCGGACGGCGAACTCGCGCCTGGGAAGGCGTTGCCCAGGGCTGCGCGCTGCGCCGGAGAACCATAGGCAAAGCGCTCCTCTAGCCAGTCATGGCGCACGTCCTCCGGGAACGCTGCCCGGACCTGTGCGTCCAGCCCCGCGAGATTTTCGACCAGCGGCACGAAAGCATCCAGTTGCGCTGGTTCGAAGGCCAGCATGGTTCGCTTGCGCATATACAGATCGATCGGCACCTTCCGGTCCGCGATGCTTACCTTGCCGATCGTGCTGAGTTCCGACAGCTTCCTGCGCCCGAAGAACGGGTGAAGATAGCCCGCCTCCCGGCGCGAGGGCGTGATCGTCTCGGGCAGGCTGCGCATACCGCGCTCGACGTCGTGATCGATGCCCGAGAAGCGCCCTGCTTCGTCGAACAAGGCAACGAACTGCGGCGGAAACCAGGGAATTTCCGCCATCTCCCAGGCTTGCTGATCGCGCGCCAGATATTGCAACGCGAAAGATCGATAAGCGGGGGCGCCCGGCGCGTACGGGCAGCCGGGCTCGAGTGCCCAGGGCAGTGGGTGCTCGTCGCCGCTCATCATCACGCCGACCAACTCGAAGGCTCCCGCCGATGCGGGCCAGGTCTGGAAGTGCTCGCGCACCCAGCTGTCGTTGGTCTCGAGATTCCGGCAGAAGGTCTCGAAAGCCGACAGCCGCGATCCCAGGGCGTCGTAATCCGCCAAGGTCGGGTCCTTCGAGAAGCGGGCCGTGTACGCGATGCCTGGCCGGCCGCCAGGCGGGTGGAAGACCAGGTTCCAGTCATCCGCCGTGACGGGGCCCAGGAAAGCATGTGTCGCAATCATCGGTGGTGGTCCCTCCAACTTCTTTCGTCAGTAGAAAATCCCATGACGTGCACGCAACGCTCGCTGGCCGCACAGCCATGCCTGAAAGATCGGGCATGCATGACGACAACGCCCACCAGCGAAAAGGCTCAAGACGTGGGCTTCACCCGCTTGACCGTCAGCGCCGCACCGCCCTGATGCCAGACAAACGTCTGCCCACCTTCGCCGGACTGCGGCTCCAGCCGCGCATCGAAGCCCAGCGGATAAAAGTCACCAGCATCGTCATAGCCCAGCACGAAGGCCGCCTGGTTTGCCGCCTGGACAGCCAGCTGATTGCCCTGACGAACGATGGTGACCATCAGGCCGCCATCCATCACATAGCTGCCCGGCAGGGATTCCAGCATCGCATCCGGAGTCGCGACCGCGCGCCGCAGTTTGCCAAGTGGCACCTCGTCGGGCGCCATCAGGTGCAGGGCCAAGGGGCCGACGCCTCCCAGGCTGACCCAACTGGTATCGGACAGGATCACCACGCCGACACCTTGCTGGCGATCCAGGCCGACAAAGCTTGAAAAGCCGCCGGTCGCCCCCTCGTGCATCTGCAGCGGCCTGCCGCCAAGCTCGGCGATCATCCAGTTCATGCCTATTTGCGGCTCAGTCTTGGCCAGGGGCTGCTGGGTGCGTGCCAAGGATGCCGCGAGTTCGGACGGCGCGTCGCCCAATTGCGCACGTACATAGCGCGCCATGTCGTCCAGGGTCGAGCGCACGCCGCCCACCCCGGCCAGGTCGGGCGCAAAGTGCCACGGCAAGGCCGGCTGGCCGGTGGACTCATGGCCGGCCACCATGCTCACGCCCACAGGCGGGCCGAGCACAAAGGTGTCGTTCATGTTCAGCGGTGCCAGCAGACGTTCGCGCAGCAAGTCGGGGAACGGCTGATCGGTGTGGCGGGCCAATCCCAAAGACAGGACCATCGACGCGAAATTCGAATACAGGAAGGTCTGCCCCGGCGCTGAAGTCAGCGTCACGTCACCCAGCGAGTCCAACAGGGACTGTGCGTCGAGCGTCGCATACGGGTCGAGCGGATTGGACTGCGGCATGCGCGTCGGCAGACCGGGCAGGCCGCTGCGATGTGTGACCACGTCTTCCAGCCGGATCTGCGTGTCGCCGACGCGCGGCACGACGGTGTCTGCCGGCAGCAGCGATGCCAGCGGCGTATCCAGCGTGAGCCGGCCGGCGTCAATCTCGGTGGCCAGCAGCGCAGCCATCATGGTCTTGCTGACCGAGCCGATCTCGAAGGCCTTGCGGCCGCTGATGCGCGCCACCTGCATCGGGTCGGCACAGACGTGGGCGGTGCTGACCTTGTCACCACGTACCACCGCGACCGCCAGACATGCACCGGTACGGTCACCCACCACCCGTTGCGCGACGGTCTGTGCCAGCTCGGCGTCGTCAGTGTCCTGTGCCAAGGCAAGCTGTGAGATGCCCAGCATCAGCGCAAACGCCACAAGACGGCCAGGGGATCGGGTCGAGCGGCGGCGAAGCGGGGCAATGGGCATGACTCGGCTTGAGGAAGAAAGCGGCGAGTCTACCTGCGGGCTGGATCGCCAAGCGTCAGGCTTGGCAACGGTGCGTTACCCGATGTGCAAGCGTATGCACCGAGCAGACAGCAGCACGCACCCGGAGCCGGAAGGCTCAGGGTGCGGGTGTCATGCAAGGATGTCGGGCCACCCCCGCCGCAGCGCGGCAGGGGCATGGCCATCCGATCAGTCGCGGGCTTTGTTCGCCGAGAACAAGGCCGGGCGCTGGGCCGGACGATTGGCGTTGCCGCCACGGCCTTCCACGATGCGCGGGGCATTGCGCGGCGTGTTCGCCGACGCGTCGCCACGCGGGGCCGAACTGCGGGCACCGGCGTCGCTGCGCGGTGCGGCCGAACGACCGGCGTTGCCGCGCGGGGCATCCGACCGGCCTGCCGGAGCACGCGGCGCATCGCCACGGCCTGAATCGCTGCGACCCGAGGACGAACGGCTGGCGCCTGCGCGCGGTGCATCGCTGCGACCACCACGATTGCCGCCATTGCCCGAGCGGCCCGGACCACGCGGCTCGCGCGGCGGACGCTCGTCGCTGTCTTCGGCGCTTTTCGGGCGGACGGTGAAGGCCGGCAGCGGTACCTGGTCGATCTGACGCTTGATCAGCTTCTCGATACCCTTCAACAGCTTCACTTCCTCGGCTTCCACCAAGGACACGGCAGCACCCGACGAACCCGCGCGGCCGGTACGGCCGATACGGTGCACGTAGTCTTCCGGCACGTTCGGCAGTTCGAAGTTCACCACTTGCGGCAGCTGGTCGATGTCCAGGCCACGGGCGGCGATGTCGGTCGCAACCAGCACGGTGACATTGCCTTCCTTGAAGCCGGCCAGCGCCTTGGTGCGCGCAGCCTGGCTCTTGTTGCCGTGAATCGCGGCGGCGCTGATGCCGTCCTTCTGCAGCTTTTCAGCCAGACGATTGGCGCCGTGCTTGGTGCGCGTGAACACCAGCACCTGATGCCATTCGTTGGTGCGGATCAAATGGGCCAGCAGGTCGCGCTTCTGGTCCTTGTGGACCAGATACACGGTTTGCTGCACCAGTTCGGTGGTGGTGTTGCGACGCGCCACCGACACTTCGCCCGGATTGTTCAGCACGGTCTTGGCAAGCGTGCGGATCTCGTCCGAGAAGGTTGCCGAATACAGCAGGGTCTGACGTTGCTTGGGCAACAGGGCCAGCACCTTGCGGATGTCGCGGATGAAGCCCATGTCGAGCATGCGATCGGCTTCGTCCAGCACCAGGATTTCCACGCCGGACAAGTCCAGCGTCTTCTGTCCCACGTGGTCCAGCAGGCGGCCGGGCGTGGCCACCAGAATGTCGACGTTCTTGCGCAGCGCGCTGATCTGCGGGTTGATGTTGACCCCGCCGAACATCACCATCGACTTCAGCTTCAGGTGCTTGCCGTAGGTCTGCACCGATTCTTCGACCTGCGCGGTGAGTTCACGCGTCGGGGTCATGATCAGGCAGCGCGGGCGGCCGGGCTTTTGCAGCGCCAGCGGCTTTTCGGTCAGCAGTTGCAGGATGGGCAGCGTGAAACCGGCGGTCTTGCCGGTGCCGGTTTGCGCAGCGGCCAGCAGATCGCCGCCCTTGAGCACCAGCGGAATGGCCTGCGTCTGAATCGGCGTGGGCGTGGTGTAGCCGGCTTCGGCAATTGCGCGCAGCAGGGAATCTGTCAGCCCAAGGCTGGCAAAGAGGTTTTCGGGAACGGTCAAGACAACTCCAGCGACGGCCTGCCGCGCAAATGTTGCACGACACCAATCGAGGCTGACGAGTTAGGGGGAATAAGGTGAGAGCGCCGCTCGCGACTGCCTGCCGTCGTGACGGGGGCCGCGGAAATGGGGGCTCGTGCGTGGATTGGTGCAACGCACTGTGCGCAGATTGTAGCGGGTTGTGCGAGGAAGATGACCGTTGCGGAGCAAGATTCGCCCCGCAACTGTGTCAAAACCCCGTTTACACCACGCCTTGCTGATGCAACGCGGCGATTTCTTCGGGCGTGCGGCCCAGCGATGCCAGGATCTCATCCGTATGCTCGCCCAGCGCCGGCCCGACCCAGCGCGTCTCGCCCGGCGTGCCGCTCAGCTTGGGCACGATGCCGGGCAGGTCGATGGCCGCGCCGTCGGGCAAGGTATGCGTGGCGATCATCTCGCGCGCCCGGTAATGCGGATCGGCGTGGATGTCTTCGGCGGTATAGATGCGGCTGCTGGGCACGTCTGCCGCTTCCAGCACGGCAAGCACCTGCTCAAGCGTGTGCGCACCCGTCCAGTCCGAGATGGCGGTGTCGATCATCTCGGTGTGCGCCACCCGACCATCGTTATGCGCCAGGCGCACATCCGTGGCCAGATCGCTGCGGCCCATGGCGTGCATCAGGCGCTTGAAGATGCCATCGCCATTGCCCGCCACGATCACGTACTGGCCATCGCTGCACAGATAAGTGCTGGAGGGCACGATGCCCGGCAGGCTGGCGCCGGTGCGCTCGCGCACCACCTTGAACATGCCGTATTCGGGGATCAGGCTTTCCATCACCCCGAACACCGCTTCGTACAAGGCCACGTCGATGAACTGGCCACGACCGCTGTTCGAGCGCACGTGGTGCATGGCCATCAGCGCACCGATCACGCCATACAGTCCGGCCAGCGTGTCGCCGATGCTGACCCCCACCCGGGTGGGCGGACGATCGGGATAGCCGATCAGGTTGCGCAGGCCGCCCATCGATTCGGCGATCGCGGCAAAGCCGGGACGATCGGAGTACGGGCCGGTCTGGCCGTAGCCTGAAATGCGCACCATCACCAAGGCCGGGTTGATGGCCGACAAGGCGTCCCAGCCCAGGCCCCACTCCTCGAGCAGCCCCGGCCGGAAATTCTCGATCACGATGTCCGCGTCCTTGACCAGCTCGCGCACGATCTGCTGGCCCTCGGGCGACTTCAGGTCCAGCGTCAGCGACTTCTTGTTGCGGCTTTGCGAGTACCACCACAGGGAGGTGCCTTCGTGCAGCTTGCGCCATTTGCGCAGCGGGTCGCCGGTACGCGGCGGCTCGACCTTGATGACGTCGGCGCCGAATTGCGCCAGCACGCTGGCCGCATAGGGGCCGGCGATCAAGGTGCCAAGTTCAAGGACCTTGATGCCCTTGAGCGGCGGGGGATTGGCAGATGAAGCCGACGATGGATCGGAAGCAGAAGGACCGGGGTCAGAAGAACGGGGCGCAGACATGGAAAGCTCCTGGATGCCAGCCGGCGCGAGGTCCGGCCTTGCCGTCGGCGTGCCCTGCGCGGGCGCTGACCGGATGGCAGAAAAAACGCATCCGATGATACGCCGCGCACCTCCTGCGCGCGCGGGCGAAAACCCTGCCGGACTAGCTCGTGGCACCCTGCGGCAGACCAAGATGGTCGCGCAAGGTCGTCCCCGTATAGCGGGTGCGGAACAGGCCGCGTCGCTGCAGCTCGGGCACCACCAGCTCGACGAAGTCGCCCAGGCCGTCGGGCAGGTCCGGCGGCACTAGGTTGAAGCCGTCGGCGGCCTTGTCGCGAAACCAGTGCTCCAGCGCGTCGGCAATCGACGTGGGCGTGCCCACCAGCGTCCAGTGGCCGCGTGCGCCGGCAATCCACAGATAGGTTTCGCGGATGGTCATCTGGCGCTTGCGCGCCTGGTCGGCAAGCGCGTGTGCGCTGCAGTGCGGGGCCTGCGGGTCTGACGACGGCGGCAAGGGACCATCGAGCGGATAGCCGCGGCGGTTGGCGTCCAGGCAATAGCCCAGCAGCGCCACGCTGTCGGCCGATTCGATCGGCGCGTGCAGGCTGGCAAGGCGGGCGCGGGCGTCTGACTCGGTGCGACCGACGATTGCAAACACGTCGGGCAGGATGCGGATCTGGTCGGGGTTGCGGCCCAGGCCGCGCGCCCGTTCCTTGAAATCGGCATAGAAGTCACACGCCTCGGACAAGACCGATTGCGAGGTGAAAACGATGTCGGCCACCCGCAAGGCCATCGCGTAGGCGGCGCCCGAGGCCACGCCTTGCGCCAGCACCGGCCGGGCCTGGGGTGGACGCGAGATGTTGAGCGGACCACGCACGGAAAAATGCTTGCCCTGATGGTCCAGGGCCACCCTGCGTTCCGGGCCGGCGTAGGACAGCATCGCCTCGCCATCGCCACGGTGGCGCAGCGGCGACGCGCCGTTCCACAGCCCCGTCACCACATCGACGAATTCAGAGGCGCGCGCATAGCGGGCCGCGCGCGACAGGCCCCGGCCCTCGCCGAAGTTGTCGATCTCGAAGGTCTCCTGGGTCACGGTCACGTTCCAGCCCGCGCGTCCGGCACTCAAGTGGTCCAGCGACGCAAGCCGGCGCGCGACCTGATAAGGCTCGTTGAAGCTGGTGGATGCGGTCGCCACCAAGCCGATCCGTTCAGTACAGGCCGCCAGGGCGGACAGCAGCGTGAAGGGCTCGAACTGGGTCGCAAAGCCTTTGCTCGCGTGACCGAGAATCTCTTCGTCGTGCGGCCGCACGCCGTCGGCGTCGGACAGAAACAGAAAATCGAACAGGCCTTTTTCGGCGATGGCGGCCAGCCGTCGGTAGCGCTCGAAGTCGCTGCTGTGGCCGGTGTCACGATGCGGGGCAGTGATGTGCTGGCCGGCCGGGTAAAGAAATGCCGACAGCGCCAACTGTGGGTGAACCGTGCTCACCAGGGATAACTCATGGCCGGACACGCATGGGAATGGCAACGCCTGAAGGGCTGCGCATCTACCGCAGTTTGGTCAAGAGGGGCGGGGCAGCGGTTGGCGCTGGACCCACGATCGGGCAGATCAACGCAAGCCCGACCGCGGAATTTTTATCATGAAGAAGACACTGCCACAAGCGCCATGGCGGCGCTGGTCAAGGTCTGGAAACACAGCAGGATCTGCTGCTGAATTCCCTTACGACACGGGGTCGATCTGCGCCAAGGCGTCCTTGATGGCCTGTGCACTTTCCGGTCGAACCACGCGCGCCACTTCCTTGCCACCGTCCAGAAAGATCAGCGTCGGCCACAGCTTGACGCGGTAGGAACGCCCCAGCGCGCGGCCGCTGCCGTCCTCGACCTTCACGTGACGCACGCCCGGATGGGTGGCGAAAGCCTCGGCGATCAGGGGCTGGGCGGCACGGCAGAAGCCGCACCAGTCGGTGCCGAAATCGACGACCGTCGGGCCTGCAAAAGCATCGACCTCGTCGCGCGACGGGGCGGTTTCGGGATAGCCGGTGGTAAGCGCCATTTGTTTCTCCTGGCAGGTTTTGCAGGGATGTTGCACCGCCTCGGGCGGCGACATCATTCATTGGGGTTCCAGCGCATCTGGGGACGAAGCGGACATGATGCAAGCGCAAGCCGTCGCCACACTTCCATAGCAGCACTTCAATAGCAGCAAGTCACCAGCCGCCCGAGGCACCGCCACCGCCGAAGCTGCCGCCACCGCTGCTGCTTCGGCTCGAACTCGACGAGCTTGAACTCGAACTCGAACTTGATCGCGAACTCGAACTTGAACTGGCGCTGCTGCGCGTCGCGCTTGTCTTGCCACGCCCCTTGCGCGCGGCGGCACCCAGTATCAGAACCTCGGGCTTCGGCGGTTTTCGGCGAAACGGATTGCCATGGAATATCAGGAACATCACCAGCATGAAGCCGCCGAAGATCACGACCACGAAGCCGATGAAGGTCTCGGAAAGATGGTGCACCTGTTGCACTCGCTGCACCTGCTGAATGACAGGCGCGGGGTGAGCATGGTCGCTTGGCGCATCCGAGATGGGCGGGGGATCGAGCCGCTGCAAGATGGCAGCCACCCCCTGTTCGATGCCGCCCGCATAGTCGTTCCGTCTGAACGCCGGCGTGATCGTCTGGTTGATGATGACCGCGGCGTCCGCGTCGGTCAGCTTGCCTTCCAGCCCGTAGCCGACTTCGATGCGCAGCTTGCGATCGTCACGCGACACGATCAACAACACGCCGTTGTTCTTGCCCCGCTGCCCGATGCCCCAGCTGCGGCCAAGCTGGTAGCCGAAATCCTCGACCGCCATGCCGCCAAGCGAAGGCAATGTGACGACCACCACCTGGTCGGAAGTCACTGCTTCATGGGCGGCCAGCATGCCGTCCAGCCGGTCCTTGGTGGCCGCGTCGATCAACTTGGCGGTATCGACGACCCGGCCGGTCAAGGCGGGGAAAACGGACCGCGGCGCCGATGGCTCTTGCTGTTGCGCTTGGACCAATGCCGCACACAGCGACAGCAGCACACTTGCCAACACACACAGTCCCAAGCGGGTGGCGGCGGCAGCCACATCGGGGAGACCGATGCCGAACCGGCGAATCGAGCCTTGGCTGGCGCGTGGATCTGGCCGCATATCGATGCGTCGATGCGCCTACGACAGCACGACCAGGCGGTCGGGCAACTCGTTGCGGACCTGGGTGACCGGCACGTGATGCGCCAGCACGCTGCCAACCGACTCGATGCAGGTCAGGAAGCCTTGCAAGGTCTGACCACGCTGCACTTGCGTGGTGAACACCGCGATGATCGGTTGCCAGGTGGCGTCGTCGACCCGGCTGGCGATGCCGCGATCGACCAGGATCTCGACATAGCGCTCGGCTTCCGACACGAAGATCAGCACCCCGGTGTCGCCTTTGGTGTGGTGCAGGCCTTGTTCCAGAAACTGGCGCCGGGCCAGATTGGCTGCACGCCAGTGCCGCACCTTGCGGGGAATCAGCCGGGTGGTGATCGCCGGCATGCGGAACAGGAAGGCCATTACCGCAAAGCTCGCCCATTGCACCAGCAGCAACTCGCGCTGAAGCAGCCAACCGGCGTGGTAATTGACGATGCCGGGCAGCAGCAGGGCAATCACCGCCGCCCACAACAAGGAGATATAGGTGTAGTCGTCGGCTTGCGCCGCCAGCACCGTGACGATTTCGGCGTCGGTGTCGCGTTCGATGCGGGCAACCGCATCGGAAACCTGCTTGAGTTCGCTATCGGTCAGTAGTGCCATGTTGCCTTTATTGATCGCAAAGTGCGTGTCGATCTGCGCGCAATGATTCGTCCGATGGTGGTGTGGATATCACCAGCCTGGTTTTCAAGGCCTGGTGTTCAACACCAGCTTGGCTTACCAGCCGCCTGAGGCACCGCCACCGCCGAATCCGCCGCCACCGCCGCCAAATCCACCACCTCCGCCGCCGCCACCAAAGCCGCCGCCGAAGCCACCACCCCCACCCGAACCGCCGCCACGCCCCCCGCGACCGCCGCCCAGCAGCCAGCCGGCGAGGCCGCCAAGAATCATGGAAGACATCGAGCCCGAGCGCTTTTGAGTCTGCCTACGCCCGAACGGGATCATGCGCAGGAAAGACCACAACACCGGCAGGATGAAAATGAAAAATATTGCCAGCCAGTTGTGTTCGATGAGCATCCGCAGCGGGCCGTTGTTCATCATCTGGCCCATCGGACCCCCGGGGATATCCAGCGTCACGCGCGGACGCCCCTTGCCCGGCTCGGCATTCAAGGCTTCGAAGATGGCCGCCACGCCGCGACTGATGCCGCCGGCAAAATCGTTCTGGCGGAAAGCAGGGGTGACGATCTGGTTCAGGATGACGGCCGACTGCGCGTCGGTCAGCTTGCCTTCCAGGCCGTAACCCACTTCGATGCGCAGCTTGCGGTCATCGCGCGACACGATGAACAGCGCGCCGTTGTTCTTGTCTTTCTGGCCGATGCCCCACTGCCGGCCCAGCTGATAACCAAAATCCTCGATCGTCATGCCATTGAGCGAGGGCACGGTCACGACCACCACCTGCTCGGACGTGGCTGCTTCGTGCGCGGCGAGGTCGCGGGTCAGTTGCGCGGCCGTGGCGGCGTCGAGCATGCGCGCCGTGTCGACCACCCGCCCGGTCAGCGTCGGAAAGCCGGGCTTGGCAGGCGCCGCCGACGGGGCAGGCGCTGGTGAGGGGGTCGGGGTCGGGGTCGGCGTGGGGACGGGCGTTGGCGCCGGCGTTGGCGCCGGCGTCGGTGCAGGAGCTCGAGGCGCAGGAGCCGGCGCCGGCGCTGACGAGGGTTCCGGCGCAATGATCACCGACGGCGCCTCGCCTGCAGGAACCACCTGCGCCAAGGCAGGCGCCGACAGCGGCCCCGCCAACAGGCACAGCGACATCAGCCATATCGATGGCAGGCGAGCACCCCGGATCGCCATGCTCAGAACTTCACCGCAGGTGCCTGATTTGCTTGCGGCGTGGTGGCCTTGAAGTTCTCGCGCACCGGCAGGTCGCTGTACATGATCTTGTGCCAGATGCTTCCCGGGAAGGTGCGGATCTCGGTGTTGTAGCGCTCCACCGCGGTAATGAAGTCGCGGCGCGCAACTGAAATGCGGTTTTCCGTACCTTCGAGCTGCGACTGCAGGGCCAGGAAGTTCTGGTTCGACTTCAGGTCTGGGTAACGTTCGGACACCACCATCAGGCGGCTGAGCGCGCCCGACAACTGTTGCTGGGCCTGGTCGAATTGCTGCAGCTTGGCCGGATCGTTGAGGATGCTGGCATCGACCTGGATGGACGTCGCCTTGGCACGCGCCTCGATCACGGCGGTCAGGGTGTCCTGTTCCTGCTTGGCGTAACCCTTGACGGTCTCCACCAGGTTCGGAATCAGGTCCGCACGACGCTGATATTGGTTTTCCACCTGCGCCCAGGCCGATTTGACCTGTTCGTCATAGGTGGGGATGTTGTTGATGCCGCAACCGGCAAGTACCGCGCTCAGGCACATCAACAAGGCGAGTCGCCACCGGAATCCGTACTGCTGCATCGTCTGCATGATCTGTGCGCACCGTCGTCGGGTATAGGGGTAAACGTGAACACCCGGCCGGGTAGCCAGGCGCGGTCATCCTACCACCGGCTACAGAGGGAAAACGCCGCTTGGCGTTAGCGCTTGAAACGATTACCACAGATCGTGCCACGGCTTGCTGCAGGACCGCATCATGGCAATCCACAATAGCGCGCAACGCTTGTGTCCCCAAAAATCGCCCTACTGCAAGCTGAACGCCTGGGCCAAGTCGGAGCGCCGGGACGGCTGCGGGGGGAAAACACAATGAATAACAGAATAGCCAGGCTCTTCGCAGCGGCCATGATCGTCGCGGCCCCGACCGCCTATGCTGCCGACGCGTACCCCACCAAACCGTTGACGGTCATCGTACCTTTCGCCGCCGGCGGACCGACGGACACCGTGGCACGACTGGTCGCCCAGGCCATGACGGCCGACTTGAAGCAGCAGGTCACCGTCGAAAACGTCGGCGGTGCGGGCGGCACGCTTGGCGCCGGCCGGGTGGCGCGCGCCGCGCCCGATGGCTACACGCTGTTGCTGCATCACATCGGCCAGGCCACCGCGCCCTCGCTGTATCGCAAGCTGCCTTACAAGGCAGACGATGATTTCGCACCGGTCGGCCTGATCACCGACGTGCCGATGACCATCGTCGCGCGCAAGGACTTCCCGGCCAAGGACGTCGCCGAACTGCTGACCTATCTGAAAGCCAACAAGGACAAGGTCACCTACGCCAACGCCGGCGTGGGCTCGGCCTCGCACCTGTGCGGCATGCTGTTCATGAGCGCACTCGACACCCAGCTGACCACCGTGCCCTACAAGGGCACCGGTCCGGCAATGAACGACCTGCTGGGCGGTCAGGTGGACCTGATGTGCGACCAGACCACCAACACCACCAGCCAGATCAAGAGCGGCGCGATCAAGGCCTACGCCGTGACGACCAAGACGCCGGTGCCTTCGCTGCCCAACCTGCCCACGCTGGACAAGAGCGGCATGCCCGGCTTCGAAGTCGCGGTCTGGCACGGCTTGTACGCGCCCAAGGGCACACCCAAGCCGATCGTCGATCGCCTGGCCAAGTCCCTGCAGCTTGCGCTGGCTGACCCCACCGTCAAGCAACGCTTTGCCGATCTGGGCACCGAGCCGGTGTCGGCCGATCGCGCCACGCCCGAGGTGCTCGACAAGTTCGTTCGCGCCGAGATCGCCAAGTGGGCGCCGGTGATCAAGCAAGCCGGCGTGTACGCCGACTGACAGACAGCCGGTGCTTGCGGCAACGCAGGCGCCGGCCAGCTGAAAAAGATGTTTGCGGCCGAGACGCGTCGGCTGCCACAATCCCCGTCCGGTGAATCACCGGCCGGGGATTCGGTTTTTTTTAACGTTCATTCAGGACGCGCAGCATGAAGCTCGCTTTTCGCAGTTCCAAGGACCTCTGGAGCGGATTGATATTCGCCGCCGTCGGCCTCGCCGCTGTCATCCTCGGCCGTGAATACGGCATGGGTACCGCCAATCGCATGGGACCGGCGTATTTCCCGACCGTGCTGGGCACTCTGCTTGCCGTGATCGGCCTGGTCATGATCGTGCGTGCGCTGCTCACCACCGGCGAAGGCGTCGGCAAGCTGGCCTGGCGCGGCCTGGCCATGGTGCTCGCGGCGGTGTTGCTGTTCTCTGCGTTGGTCCAGGGTGCCGGACTGCTGATTGCCTTGCCGCTGCTGGTGCTGGTCAGCGCCCTTGGCAGTACCTTGTTCAAACCGGTGCCGGCGATTCTGCTGGCCATCGGCATGACGATCTTCAGCAGCCTGGTCTTCATCAAGGGGCTCGGTGTGCCGCTGCGCAATATCGGCACCTGGTTCGGCGGCTAAGCCGCTTTCGCATTCAAGACCGATCCTCGATACGGAATCGCTGCTATGGAAATTCTCGACAACCTCGCGCTCGGCTTTGGCACGGCGCTGAGTCTCACCAACCTGATGTACTGCTTCTTCGGGGTGTTGTTCGGCACCCTGGTCGGCGTACTGCCAGGATTGGGACCCGTGGCCACCATCGCCATGCTGCTGCCCGCCACCTTCGGTCTGCCGCCGGTCTCGGCGCTGATCATGCTGTCCGGCATCTATTACGGCGCACAGTACGGTGGCTCCACGACGGCCATCCTGGTCAACCTGCCGGGCGAGTCATCGTCGGTGGTGACCGCGCTGGACGGCTACAAGATGGCGCTCAAGGGTCAGGCCGGCAAGGCGCTTGCCACGGCTGCGCTGGCTTCGTTCTTCGCCGGTACCGTGTCCACCGTCATTCTGGCGCTGTTCGCTCCCCCGCTGGCTGCGCTGGCACTGAAGTTCGGCCCGGCCGAATACTTCTCGCTGATGGTGATGGGCCTGGTGGCGTCGGTGGTGTTGGCGCACGGTTCGCTGCTGAAGGCAGTCGGCATGGTCTTGCTGGGTCTGCTGCTGGGCCTGGTCGGTACCGACGTGAACTCCGGCATGCCGCGCTACACCTTCGACATCCCCGAGATGGCCGACGGCATCAACTTCGTGATCGTGGCGATGGGCGTGTTCGGGGTGGGTGAAATCATCCGCAATCTGGAAACCGAAACAGGCCGTTCGCTGGTGGCCAGCAAGGTCACCGGCCTGTGGCCGAGCAAGGACGACTTCAAGCGGATTGCCGCCCCCACTCTCCGCGGCACGCTGCTGGGTTCGGCGCTGGGCATTCTGCCCGGCGGCGGTGCCATGCTGGCCTCGTTTGCCGCCTACTCGCTGGAAAAGAAGGTCTCGAAGAACGCCAAGCAATTCGGTCACGGCGCCATCGAAGGCGTGGCCGCACCGGAAGCCGCCAACAACGCCGGTGCGCAGACCTCCTTCATCCCGATGCTGACGCTGGGCATCCCGTCCAACCCGGTGATGGCGCTGATGATCGGCGCGCTGATCATCCAGGGCATCCAGCCCGGCCCGGCGATCATGACCGAACAGCCCGCCCTCTTCTGGGGCATCATCGCCTCGATGTGGATCGGCAACCTGTTCCTGGTGATCCTGAACCTGCCGCTGGTCGGTCTGTGGGCAAAGCTCATCACCGTGCCTTACCAGCTGCTGTATCCGGCCATCCTGGTGTTCTGCGCGATCGGTGTGTTCAGCCTGAACAACAGCATCTTCGACGTCTATCTGATGGCAGGCTTCGGCCTGATCGGCTACATCCTGCTCAAGCTCGATTGCGAGCCTGCGCCGATGCTGCTGGGCTTCATCATCGGCCCGATGCTCGAGGAATACATGCGCCGTGCGCTGCTGCTGTCCCGCGGCGACTACACCGTGTTCGTCACCCGTCCGATCAGCGGCGTGATGCTGTTCGTGGCCGTGGCGGCACTGATCGTGGTGTTGCTGCCGACGGTGCGCAGCAAGCGCGACGAGGCCTTCCAGGAAGAGTAAGCACGTCAACGACGCGGCCGATGCGAAGCCATCTGCCGCGAACGCTTCAGGCGCCGCGTCCCGTCAGGGACCGGCGCCTTTTTCATGGGGTGTGGACGGACGCAGAATCGGCGGCCGGCACTTGCGCGGCGATGTCGGCGGTCTGCAGCAACCACTGCCGGAAAGTCCGCAACGCAGGCCGTGCCGCAGCGGCTGGCGGGTAGACCAGGTAATAGCCTTTCGGGTAACGCAGCTGACGGCGCGACAGGCGTTTCAGCCGGCCCGCCGCCAGGTGGTCGGCGACCATGTAGGTGGGCAGCAGCACCACGCCCAGGCCGGCCACGGCCGCATTGAGCGACATCGACATGATCTCGAAACGCGGCCCGTCGCGGCCCGGGTTGCCTGCCAGTCCATCGAACCGGAACCAGTGATCCCAGCCATCAGGCAGCGTGTGATGGTGCAGCAGGCTGGCGCGCGGTGTGGCGTCGCTCACGCGCTTGCCATGGGTGGCGATCCAGGCCGGCGCCGCATACGGCGCCAGGTCCAGCGGCAGCACGAAATCGCTGTGCATGCCGCTGCGCTGACCGTCGCCAAACTCCAGTGACGCATCGATAGCCGTCTTGAAATCGGTCGGCCCCACGCGGGTGCTCAGGCTCAACGTGATCTCGCCGTGCGCCTGGGTGAAGGCCGGCAGGCGTGGAATCAGCCAGTAGGCCCCGACCGATGCGCCCACCGACAGGCTCAGGTCGCCGCCACGCCACTTGAAGGCCATCACGTTGGCGGTGGCGCGCTCCAGGCGCTGCAGCAAGGGCGTGATCTCGTCCAGGTAATAGCGCCCGGCGTCGGTCAGTTCCAGCGACTCGCGTCGCCGCGTGAACAACTGCACGTCCAGCCGCAGTTCCAGGGTCTGGATCTGGCGGCTGACCGCGCCTTGGCTCAAGTGCAGTTCCTCACCGGCTGCGGTGAACGACCCAAGCCGGGCGCTGGCCTCCAGGCACAGCAAGGATGTGGTGGAGGGTGCACGGGACATGAGGGTGCTTCCATGAGGTTTGCACATGCCTGGTGCACGGCGGCGGCTTGTGCACCGCAGCGGCGCGGCATGTACGAAAAAGAGGCATGCAGAAACCGCATGGCAGACCGACTTTTTATGGTTTGTCGTGGCTTGTGGCAAGCCCCCACCATGCACTTGCATCAATGCCATCGCATTGCCCAGGAGCATGCCGCATGACCCCTCGCCTGACTCGCCGCCATTTCCTGCAGATCGCTGCCGCCGCCAGTGCCGCGATTGTCCTGCCCTCGCGCGCCTTCGCCGCAGGCTACCCGGATCGCCCCATCCGCCTGGTCGTGCCCTCTGCGCCCGGCGGCTCGCCCGACGCCATCTGTCGGATCCTGGGCGAAGCCCTGGGCCGCGGCTTGAATCAGGTGGTGATCATCGACAACAAGCCCGGCGCAAGCGGCAACATCGGCATGAGTGACATCAGCCGGGCCGCCCCCGACGGCTACACCATCGGCTATGCCAACGTCGGCACGCTCGCGATCAACCGCGCGCTGTTTTCCAAGCTGCCCTACGACCCCGATGCGCTGGTGCCGATCGCGCTGCTGGGCTACGTGCAGAACGCCCTGGTGGTGCGCAAGGATTTGCCGGCGGCCAACGTCAAGGAACTCATCGCCCTGGCCAAGTCCAAACCCGGCCAGCTGACCATCGGGTCGGCGGGCAACGGCACCACCGGACACCTGGGCGGCGAGCTGTTCAAAAGCCTGACCAACACCGAGATGGTGCACGTGCCGTATCGCGGCAGTCCGCAAGCCATCCAGGACTTGATGGGCGGCCAGCTGGACGTGATGTTCGACAACCTGAGTTCGATCGCGCCGCATATCAAGGGCGACCGGGTGCGCGTGCTGGGCGTATCGGGCGCAGCCCGCAGCCCGCTGTTCCCGGAGCTTCCCACCATCGCCGAAGCCGGCGTGCCCGGCTACGAGACCGTTGCCTGGGGCGGCATCGTGGCCCCACCCGGTACGCCCCCGGCACTCGTCAAGCAGTTGAACGATGCGATCAACGCGCAGTTGCAAGACCCCGCCGTCGCCAAGCGCTACGAGAACCTGGGCTTCGAAGTGCTGAGCGGGCCACCGACTCGGCTGACGGAACTGGCCGCCAAGGAAACGCCGATCTGGGCCGACATGGTGAAGCGCTCCGGCGCTAAGATCGACTGATGCTTGATCTCATCATTGAAGGCGGCACCGTCATCGACGGCAGCGGTGCGCCCCGCCTGCGCGCCGACGTCGGCATTGCCGCAGGCCGCATCGTTGCCGTGGGCGACCTGCGCAGCGAGCCTGCGCATCAACGTCGTGACGCCACCGACCGTATCGTCGCGCCCGGTTTCATCGACGCCCACACCCACGACGACCGCCTGCTGCTGCAGACGCCGGATGGTCCGCACCCCAAACTGAGCCAAGGCGTGACAACCGTCATCACCGGCAACTGCGGCGTAAGCCTGGCGCCGCTGCGCCTGGACGGCACGCCGCCGCCCGCGCCGCTGGACTTGCTGGGCCGCGAGGACTGGCACTTCGACGACTTCGGTGATTATCTCGACGCGCTCGATGCCTATGGCCCGGCAGTCAATGCCGCCTGCCTGGTGGGGCATTCCACCCTGCGCGTGCGCCATGTGGCCGACCTGACACGCGACGCCAATGCAGACGAATGCAGCCGCATGGCCGCCGATCTGGATGCCGCCTTGCAGGCGGGCGCGCTGGGTATGTCCACGGGACTGTATTACCCCCCGGCACGCGCGGCCAGCACGGCCGAAGTCGTTGCAGTCGGCGCGCCGCTGACGCGCCATCACGGCATCGTCACCATGCACTTGCGCGACGAGGGCGACGATATCGACGAGGCGCTGCGCGAAGGTTTTCTGATCGGCCGCACGCTGGGCGTGGAAACCGTCCTGTCGCACCACAAGCTGATCGGCAAACGCAATCACGGACGCTCGGCCCAGACCCTGGCCATGGTCGAACAAGCCGCCACGCATCAGTCGCTGTGCATGGACTGCTACCCGTATCACGCCTCGTCGACCATGTTGCTGGCCTCGCGCGTGGGGCAATCCTCGCAGGTGCTGGTCACCTGGTCCGACGCCGACCCGAGCGCCGCAGGACGATCCCTGTTCGACCTGGCCAAGGAACGCGGGGTGACGCCGGAGGCGCTGGTGCCGCAATTGTTGCCCGCTGGCGCCATCTACTTCGCGATGGACGAAGACGATGTCAGCCGCATTCTTGCCCACCCGCTGACCATGGTGGGCTCCGACGGCTTGGCGCACGACAAGGTGCCGCATCCGCGCCTGTGGGGGACCTTCCCGCGGGTGCTGGGGCACTACGCGCGCGAACGCCGCCTGTTCCCGCTGGAAACCGCCGTGCACAAGATGACCGGGCTGACGGCCCGTCGCTTCGGCCTGCCCGACCGGGGGCTGGTGCGTGCCGGCCATGCCGCCGACCTGGTGGTGTTCGACGCCGCCGTGGTGGCCGACCGCGCCACCTTCGAGAACCCGACGGCGCTCAGTGCCGGCATCGATGCCGTGTTCGTCAACGGCACGCTGGCCTGCGAGGACGGACGCGTGGTCGATGCGCATGCGGGGCGGGTACTGCGCCGGGGCAGCTGAGGTCCTTCAGCCGCGATCCAGCCCGACGAAGGATCGGGCGGGATCGTCGGGCGGGTGGCTAGCTGCCGCCGCCCGCTCCGCTCACCGCGCTGGGCCGCGACAGTTCGGCGTGGATGGTGCTGCCCACCCGTGCGCCGATCACCATCTCGGTGGTCCAGTTCAGCAAGATCGAGTTGTAGGCGCGCTGGCTCAGTTCACCGGTCAGCGCGTGGTCGGCGCCGTCCAGAATGCGGTGCGTGAGCGAATGCGCCTTCACGAAGGCTGCACGGTAATTCATGATCGTCTGATGCGGAATGTAGTCGTCGTGTTCGGACTCGACGATCAGCACATCGCCCTCGAACTCCGCGCAGGCGGCCAGCGCGCGATTGTCGGCCGGGGCCACGACGGAACGCCGGTACATGGCGATGTCGTCACGATCCAGCTGCCGCTTGGGCGTATGCCATTGCGAATCGCGATAAAGCGCCGGCACGTGCAAGGCCAGCCACTTCACCGGCCGCAAAGTCGTCAGGATGGCCGACAGATAGCCGCCATAACTGCTGCCCACCACCGCGATGGCAGACGGGTCGATGGACGGGTGTGCAGCCAGGCGATCATAGGCGGCCAGCACGTCGCGGAAGTTCTCGTCGCGCGACACCGTCTGGCGCTGCGTGCGCGTGCGTTCGTGGCCGCGCAGATCGAAGGTCAGGCACACGCAGCCCAGGCCCGACACGCCCTTGGCGCGCACCAGGTCGCTTTGCTGGCTGCCGCCCCAGCCGTGCACGAACAGCACGCCCGGCATCTTGGTGCCCGGCGCCAGAAACGTGCCGGCGATCTGTTCGCCGTCGACCGCGATATCGAGTCCTTCACTCCGTGTTGCCATACGCCTTCACTTCCACGTATTTCGTGATGAAGCCCACGTCTGCATCGTGCGCGCGGAACAGCACCGTCGCATCCGGCGGCGGCACCCGATGTTCACCGAACACTTCCACGCAGGACGCGCGCACGGCGCGCAGGCCGGGCGTCGTATGGAAAGCTTCCAGCGCAGCCACTTCTGCCGGGCTTGCGCCACCGATGCGCCAGGATTGTTCCAGCACGCCGCTGCGCAGCTTGCCTTCGTAGTCCTTGCCTTCCACCGTGTCGTAATTGCGGCGCGACGCAAAGAATCCGGGGTAGCAGGCATTCGCGGCCGCGTCGTAGACCTGCGCCTGCGCCACCGCGTGGTGCACGCCAGGCGGCAACTCCAGCGCCATCAAGGCGCCAAAGCCGCCGCGCACCACGATCAGGTCCGATCCGCCGTAAACCGTCTCGCCGTCGTTGTCCTGGGTCAGGCGCTGGGTCCCGGTGTAGGTGGCCGTCAGGTCGCCGACCTTTACCTGGCCCACGCTGTAGGTGGTGACGTCTTCCAGGTTCTGTTCCAGCACCACACCACCCACACTCAATTCGTCGTCGGACACGCTGTCGAGCATGGCGTCCAGTGCGGCGACATCGGTGACCACCGTCTGTGCGCGACCGGCGCTGGCGCTGGCCAGCTTGATCCGCACCGGACCCTTGTCCAGCAGCTGGCGACCGGCCAGTTTGGCGTCATCGCGCGAAAACGCCGAGAAGCCCGGCAGCACGGCGGCGCGCACGCGGGTCGCAAAGTCGCTCGACCAGCCCTTTGGCGCATGGGCCTCGGGGCTGACCAATGGATGGGTGATCACCTTGGTGGCAATGTAGGGCATGGGCACTACGCCACCGAACAAATCATTCTGGTCGCTCACGCCCAGCATGTGCGCCATGCCGGTGCCCACCAAGGTGGCGCTGGGCACCAGGTAAACACGGCGTCCGAAGTTGGCCGATGCGTCGTAGTGTCCACCGAAACCCATGCCCAGTATCACGGCCAGACGCCGTGCCAGTTCGGCATGCACCACGCGTTCGTGGCTGGGCTCGTGCGGGCGAGCCGCGTAGGTCATCACCACGCCATGTGGATTTCCGTCTGTTTGATCGATTGTCATGCTCGCTCCCGGGGGCTTGCGCCCTGTTGAGCTAACGCTACCCGAATCGGAGACGGAAAAAGGCCTTATTGCGTGAGAAATCTTAAACAGGTGGCCGGGCGGTAACAGCTCAAGCATACGGACACGGACAAACCCCAGGTTTGCCCCCCGTCCGCCCCTGGTTTACCAGCCGTGCAGACGGCCCCAGCTTGCCACTTCACCGTTCTCTGACACCGCCTGATATTCAGGGAACTGCGCCCCGGTTGCGCAGGCGTGGTTGGGCAGGATGCGCAACTGCATGCCAAGCGGGAAACGCGCCACGATGTCGGCGTCGGCCGGGCCCTGGAAGGACACCGTGCCGTGTTCCTGGTTGGCGGCGCTGATCACGTAACCCGGCAACACCGTGCCGTCGGTCGTGCAGACCTGGCCATAGCCGTAGTCATGTGCCTGCTTCTGCGTGCCGCGGTCGCGGCTCATGGCCATCCAGCCGGCATCGACGATGGCCCAGCCCTTGTCGGCCTGGTGGCCGATCACGGTGGTCAGCACGCTCAGCGCAATCTCGTCCTTGCTGCACACGCCCACGCCGTGCATCACCAGGTCGAAGAACACATATACGCCGGCCCGCACCTCGGTCACGCCGGACAGATCACGGGCTTCCAGCGCAGTGGGGGTCGAGCCCACGCTGACCACGTCGCAGGGCAAGCCGGCGGCGCGCAGGCGCTCCGCAGCATGCACACAACCGGCACGCTCCTGTTCGGCCATGGCGGCCAGGGCCTCGGGGGTGTACAGGTCGTAGCTGGACCCCGCATGGGTAAGCACGCCGCCCAAGCGCATGCCGCCCTCATGCAAGACGCGGCCGACATCCAGCAAGGCCGCCTCGGTCGGCTTGATGCCCGAACGATGGCCGTCGGTGTCGACCTCGATCCAGACCTCGAAGACTTCACCGTGTGCGCGTCCGAAGTCGGCGATCGCGGTGGCCGAGGCCACGCTGTCGGTGATGATCTTCAGGTCGCAGCCCTGCTTGCGCAGCGCCAGCGCCTGCGGCAAACGATGCGCCGCCATGCCGACCGCATACAGGATGTCGCTGATGCCATCGGCAAAACACTGCTCGGCTTCTTTCAGCGTGGACACCGTGATGCCCTGCGCGCCGGCCGCGATCTGCGCGCGGATCACTGGCGTGGACTTGCTGGTCTTCACATGCGGGCGAAACCGCACGCCCAGGCTGTCCATGCGCTGCTGCATGCGCGCGATGTTGTGCTGCATGCGCGGCACGTCGATGAGGGCAACGGGGGTGGAAAGCGAGGCGAGCGTGTTCATGGAAGGACCTGTTGAGTTCAGGCCTTAACTGTAGTGTGTGGCAGTGCAGCTGTGATTCAATGCAGCAACATCAATCGTTAAGCTGGATTGAATGATCCGTCTGGAAGACCTTCAGCTTGCCGCTGCCCTGGCGCAAGCGCCATCGCTCAGCGCCGCCGCGCGCGCACTCAATGTCACGCCGCCTGCGCTGTCGATGCGGCTGCGCAAACTCGAAGCCACACTGGGCCTGGCGCTGGCAAATCGCAGCGCACGCCGGCTGAGCCTGACGCCCGAGGGCGAACGCTTTGCGCAGGAAGCTGCCGCCCTGCTGGCCCAGTTGGAAGCGCTGCCCGAATCCTTCCAGCGCGAAGACCGCCGCCTGAGCGGCACACTGCGCATCGCCGCGCCTTTCGGCTATGGCCGCCAGCACATCGCCCCGCTGCTCGCGCGCTTTGCCAGCCTGCACCCCGGCCTGCAGTTGCAGCTGGACCTGCGCGAGACACCCTGGCCCGACCGGCACGACAGCGATGCCGTGATCCACATCGGTACCGTGCGCGACTCATCCTGGATTGCACGCACCCTGGCGCCCAACGCCCGCTGGCTGTGCGCCAGCCCCGGTTATTTGCGTGCCGCCGGCACACCCACTGAGCCGCGCGACCTGCTGGCACATCGCTGCATCTGCATTCGCGAAAACGAAGAAGACGCGACCTTGTGGCACCTGCGCCGCGTGGCCGACGACGGCGCCCGCCGCAGCCCCACCCGCGAGACCGTGCGCATCGCACCGGCCTTCACCACCAACGACGGCAGCGTGGCCAGGCAATGGGCGGAACAGGGGCTAGGCCTGGTGCTGCGGTCGGAATGGGACGTGGCCGCGTCGGTGGCGCGCGGCACGCTGCTGCGGGTGCTGGCCGACTGGCAATTCGACAGCGCCCCGGTCACTTTGCTGGTGCCTACGCGCAAGGGGCGCACCGCACGCGTGCAGGCCTTGCTGCAGTTTTTCGAGGACAGCTTCGGGGATGGCGGAACGACGCCTTGACGCCGTCGTGAACCGCCAAGCCCTCACTCCATATCGACCACTTTTACCTGCTGCCAGACCTTCTCCAGGTGCTGCTTGAACACGGCGTTCGCCGGCAGCAGCAAGTCCTTGTCCGGCTTGTACTGACCGCCCGCGGGCGCCATGCCCTTCAACCGAAGCTCGGTTTCGCCACGCAGCGCAAACTTGGTCTCGCCTTGCCGCAGGATCACCTTCAACACGCCTGGGTCGACACCGCCGCCGCAGAAGGTCATGTAGGGCACGGTCACCTCGGCAACCCCGTTGCGGTCCAGGTCGGTCACGGTCACGCCCTTGCTCAGGAATTTACCGGCCAGATCCAGACCCGGGCAATCGACCACCTCCTTGATGGTCCAGGCCTGCTTCCAGCCGGTCGGCGACTCGTCGTAGTAGGTGGCCTGCAAATCGATGCGTTCCTTGCGGTTTGGGTCGGGCATCTCGCGCGACGGCCCTTCGGTGCGTGTCAGCACCAGCACGTGACGGCCACCGGCATCCTGCACTTGGCGTGCGTGGGCAAGTGTGCCGGTCGGCGTGATGCCCAGGCTGGCAAGCAAGGCGGCATCCACGGGCGATGACTTGACGACCACCGGCGCAGCGTGCGCAATGCCGCCGGCCAGACAGGCGGCCAGCGTCGCACCCGCCCACTGCATCAGTCCTGTATTGCGCATGTGATTGCCCCGTTTCTGCACTGTTGTCACCCACGCCGGATCTTTCCGGAAGCGGGTCCGAGCTTATCGCAGTCCCGACACGTAAAGCCGCAATCAAGGACGCGCCAAGGCCACCTGTCACGATATTTACATACCTCGTCTCTAGGCTTGCGCCACCCACCAACCGGGCAGGCGCAGGCAATGCCCTGCCGGCCCGCCGTCAGCCGGAGTCCGTCATGGATCGTCGCAAATTCCTCAAGGTCGGTGGTTTCCTCACCGCGTCTGTCGCAACACTTGGCCTCGCTGGTTGCGGAGGTGGCGACGACGATGCACCGGTTGCGCCGCCGCAAGACAGTTCGCTTGCCACCGGCGCCAGCTGGAAATTCCCGCAGAGCATCGCATCCGGCGACCCGAGCAGCGGCGGCATCCTGCTGTGGACGCGTGTGGTGCCAGGCAGCGCCGACGACATCCGCAGCGATGCTGCCGGCAAGGACTTCAGCATCAAGCTGCGCGTGACCGCCACCGACAACGCCGGCCTGCTGGGCAGCAACACCGCGCTGAACGGCGCCTTGGCGGTCGACGCGACGATCCCTGTCTATGCCCGCTACGACCACACCATTCGCCACAAGGTGTCTGGCCTGGAAAGCGGCAAGACCTACTTCTATCAATTCGTCGCCGGCGACGTGCGGTCCAAGGTCGGGCGCTTCAAGACGGCACCCGCAACAGACGCCGCCGTGTCGCAGCTGCGCTTTGCGTTTGCGTCCTGTCAGGACTGGAGCATCAATCATTGGGCCGCCTACGAATACATGGCAGCCAACGAAGCGCTGGACTTCGTGGTGCACCTGGGCGACTACATCTACGAGACCGTCGGCGAAGCCTTCCAGACCGGGCTGGTGGAAGCACGCCACACCCCGCTGACATTGCCCGATGGCGTGTTCAAGCAGGGTACGTCCGGCGCCAAATACGCCAGCACCCTGGCCGACTACCGCTACCTGTACAAGATGTACCGCAGCGACAGCCGCCTGCAGGCTGTGCACGAGCGCTTTGCGTTCATCGCCACCTGGGACGACCACGAGTTCACCGACGATGCCTGGCAAGACGCCGAGACCTACGACAACGGCACGTTCAGCGCGACCGCCGGCGGCGACAACACGCACCAGCCGCAACGCCGCCGCAGCGCCAGCCAGGCCTGGTTCGAGTTCATGCCGGCCGACGTCAGCTTCGACGAGAATGCCAGCGGCATCGACAACATCCGCATCTACCGCGAATTGCGCTTCGGCACGCTGGCCCACCTGGTGATGACCGACGAGCGCCTGTATCGCTCGGATCACATGGTGCCGGAAGCCGCCACCAACCCCGCCACCGGCGCGCAACTGGGCTCGGTCGGCTCGCGCTACATGGTGCCGGAAGCGACCTTGTACGGTGCGGAACTGCAACGCATCACCGCTTCCACCTTCGCCTTTTCGGACCCACTGAGCCGCGTCAGCATGCTCGGCATCTCGCAGCGCCAATGGTGGCAACGCACTATGCAGGGCTCGCCGGCCACCTGGAAACTGTGGGGCAATGAAGTCTCGCTGATGCGCATGGGCCTGGATGGCACCGGCGCGATCGCGACACTGATTGCGCTGAATTCGATTGCCACGGTGGCCACCAATATCGGTACCGCCAGCGCGTCGACCGGCGGCAATGTGCCGGCGGCGTCGGTCATCGTGGCCGCCGTCACCGCAGGCGCCACGCAGGCCGTCGGTGGCGCAGCGGCCACCGCACTTGCCACGGCCGATGCAACGGGCGGCAACCTGGTCAGCGCCGGCACCACGGCAGGCCTCACCGCAAGCCAGGCCGCGCTGGCGGCCGCCGCCTACGGTGCGGCCAAGGCTGCCGCCGGTGCCGCGGCACAGGCCACTGCCGCCGCACAGCAGATCGCGTTCGGCTTCATCAAACCCGACATCATCGCCAAGCAATCCGCATCCAGCTTTGTGGCGGCATCCGGCATGCAGACGGCGCTGGCGCCCTTCTTCGCCAAGTTCCTGCTCAACGCCGACCAGTGGGATGGCTACGATGCCGAACGTCGAACCTTGATGACCACGCTGAAGGCCAACAACGTGCGCAACGTGGTCGCGCTGACCGGCGACATCCATTCCTTCTTCGCAGGGACCGTCAACGACAACTTCAGGGCCGCCGATGGCGGCACGCCGGTGATGGTCGACCTGGTCACTGCCGGCATCAGTTCAGACTCGTTCTATTCCTACCTGGCTAGCGCCGTCGGCGAGTTGTCCACGGCACTTGGCACCCTGGTGTTCCAGACCTTGTCCATTCCCTTGCCCAATGGGCTGGGCAGCGTGAGCCTGCGCATCAACCTGCTGGACTTCACCATGGGCAAGCCCTTGAACTCGGTCGATGAACTGGCCGAACAGCTGCGTGTACGTCTGCGCGGCGAACTCAGCCTCAAAGGCGTGCCCGCCGCCCAGCTCGACGCCACTACCAGCACGGTGTTGAACGCCCTGAAAGCCTCGCCCGATTTCAGCGTGACCTTGTTCGGCCTGGCACAGCAGCTCTCGGGGCTCAACAGCAACCCGTGGCTCAAACACCTGAACACCGATGCGCAAGGTTATGCCGTGGTCACGCTGACAGCCGACAAGCTGGTCTGCGAGTTCAAGCAAGTGAACCGGCTGGTGGAGGGCAAAGCGCCTGCGGATGTCATCGCGCGGGTGCGCACGGCCACCGTGCTGCGCGACCAGGCGGCTGTGACCATGAGCTGATCGGCATGGCCTCATTCAAATGGCTTGTGAGTGTTTCTACTGCAATTCGTCACCAAGCATGCCGATGTTGGCACGCGTCAGGCAGTGGCTCGACCATAAGACCGGTACATGCAGACACATCGAGACCCGTTTCGACACACGATTGATGCAAGCCAGGCACTAGATTTCGCCGCAGTACCTGTAGCACCCCCACCACTTACGGAGATCGACCATGCGTGTATTGCCCTCTGTTGTTGTCGGTTTGATGTTGTCGTGCGGCGCCATGCAGGCTGTCCATGCTGCTGATTGCTCTACGACCAAAGGAAACCTGAGCCTCGCCGAAGTCTCGAAGATTGCTGGCGTGACCATGACCACCGCCCAGGAAGCCGGCCCGTCTTGCATGTATTCGTCGGCTGCCGACAAGAGCGGCATGGCCACCCAGATCCAGCTGGCACGCATGCCGGGCGGCTCGAAGCAAGCGTTCGACGCCATGACGCAAGCCATGACGCAGAACCAGATGACCTGCGACAAGGTGTCCGGCATTGGCGACGAAGCACGCCTGTGCGGCATGGCCGCCTCGCCGATGCAGTCCACGCTGTTTGCGCTGAAGGGCACGCAGATCTACACCGCCGTCGTGGTGTCGCCGGCGGCGATGAGCGACAAGTCGGTTGCTGCCAAGATGCCCGATACCGTCAAGGCACTCGCTACCGCGCTGGTCGCGAAGTAAGTCGAAGGTCCGCGCCGGCGCAATGCCGGCGCGTGAAAGCGGGTCTGCGCGCATCGCAGACCCGCTTCTGAGGCCGCGCCTCGCGGCTTCGTCCGCAACATTCGGACATGATCCTGCGCGCGCCGACACACTGCGCGCAATGCTTACCCGGTAGATTGCGCCACCCTCTCACCGGATGTCGATCATGCAACACCTGCCCGCCCTCACCCTCGGACTGTTCCTGTCTCTCGCCGCTGTCCAGGCTGCCCATGCCGCAGACTGCAGCAGTAAGCCGGGTTTCCCGTCGCACGCGGAAGTGACCAAGGCCACCGGTCTGGCAGTCGACGAATCGATCGACATGGAGCCCAACTGCACCTACGTGTCGAAGACGGTGCCCAACCGGATGCGCAACCAGATCATGCTCACGCGCTCCGTCGAATCCCGGAAGTCCTACGACGACCTGGCAAGCACGTACGATCAAGGCCAGGGCATGTGCACCAAGGCCACCGGCATTGGCGATGCTGCTGTCGTCTGCAAGGTGCCTGGCGACAACATCCAGGCGATCGCGCACAAGGGCGACACCTTGTACATGGTGATGATCGCGGGACAGGTGGGCATGGGCCCCGACACGGCTGCCAAACTGCCCGTGCAGACCGAGGCGCTGCTCAAGGCCTTTGTGGCGAAGTAAGCGTGATTGATCGAGCGGCGCATCAGATTGCGCCGCATTCCCTGTAGCCCTCACCCCTTTGGAGATCGACCATGCGTGTGTTGCCCTCGGTGCTCGTCGGACTGATGTTGTCGTGCGGCGCCATGCAGGCCGCGAACGCAGCGGACTGCTCGACGAAGAAGGAATATCTGACGACTGCGGAAGTGTCGAAAGCGACCGGCATGAACTTCCCCACCGTTCAGGAAGCCGGCCAAGCATGTGTGTACACGTCGGCGGCGGACAAGAGCGGCATGGCCGGCTCGGTCCAGTTGTCGCGCACGCCCAGCGGCTCGAAGCAGTCTTTCGAGACCATGGTCCAGGCCATCGGCCAACAAGGCCGGATGAAGTGCGACAAAGTCGCCGGCATCGGTGACGACGCCCGCTTGTGCGCCATGGCTGGTGCACCGATGTACGCCACCGTGCTGGCGCAGAAAGGCACAGAGATCTTCACCGTGATCCTGGCATCGCCCGCCGCCATGAACGACAAGGCAATGGCCGCCAAGTTGCCGGATGGCGCCAAGGCGCTGGCTGGCACGCTGGTCGCGAAGTAAGTCGCTGACCAGGTCTTCGCCGGTGCAATGCCGGCGAAGACCGGGGCGGGCATGGCAGCAGTTACGCGTCATGCCCGTCAATCGATCCCGCTCTTACATCTGCTCGCCCAGCCACGCGCCGTAGATGAATACCGGTACCAGCCCCAGCACCCCTTCGATACCGAACAAGGCCGTCCCGCGCGGCGCACCCGGCTCGGATTGCGCGCGCTTGCCAAGCCATGCCGCCAGGCGGTTGGCGCAAAACACCACCACTGCGCCGATGGCCAGGCCGCCCAGCGCGTACGCATAGCCCGGCCACAGCGCCACGCGGTCCAGCACCGGCACGGCGTTCGAGGTATTGACCAGGCGAATGGCAAACACCAGCGCCGCGATGCCGACGAAGCAGGTCCGATATGCGGCAATCCCGTTCAGATACGGCGTGAAGCGGCTGAGCAGCCAGGCCACGAATACCGCGACAATCATCTTCAGGGTTGGCCCGGGTGCATCGACCAGCATGCTCCACGGAAAGCGCCACGCCGCCTGCTCGCCAAGGCCGAAAATCAGCGGTGACAGGGTCAGAATCAGGAAGCTCATGGCAATAGCCTGGATGAATGGCGTCAGCATCAGATAAATGCCGCCGATATGCCTGGATTCCTTCGGCCCGGCCACCGCACGAAATACCAGCAGCCTGGGCAGGCCCGTCACCACCAACCACACCAGGATGCAGACCCAGGTCTCCCAGTGCGTGAACGTCGCCAGGCCTTCATTTACCGCGTTCCAGAACATGATCGATTCTCTTGGTGGACGAAATGAGGGAACAAATTTATGGAAAGGAACGCGACGACTGTGGGCATTGCATGCCTCGCGACCCTGATTTTAGGTAGCGGCAGCACATGCCTCGGCCACCGCACGGCCAACCTCGGCCAACACCGCGGCGCGGCTTGCATCGCTGCCGGGCGCATTGCCCAGAAAAGCCGCCACGATGACCGGACGGCCTGCCGGCGACGTCGCGAGTACGGCGTGGTTGGTCGCACTCACGCGCCCGCCGACATTCGGGCCGGTGCCGGAGCGCGACGCGACCGTCCAGGCTGGCCCCAGGCCGGCCGTGATGCGATTCGGCGTCAGCGTGCTGCGCGTCCACCGACTCATGACGATGGCCGTCGCCTCTGTGTCCAGCAGCGAGCCGCTGGCCAAGCGACGCGCGAACTCGGCATAGCCGCTCGGCGTGGCGCGATCGCGCGGGTCGGCCAGCAAGGCCGCGTAATGTTGTTTCGCCTCGGTCTCGCTCTTCGCGCGATTGAACGGGGCATACAGCTCGCGCATCGTGCGATCAACCCGAATTCCGTTTGCCGACCAGTTGCGCAGGTCGGCATCGATCGCCGCCGGCCCGCCCGCGAGCGCCATCAAGCCATCACAGGCCGCGTTGTCGCTGAACAGCATGATCGCGTCCAGCAACTGCTCGACGCTCACCGTCTGATCGCCTTGCTCGCGCAAGGCCACGTCGATCGGGCCCACGCCGCCCGGGCGCGTCGCCTGTGACAGCGTCACCGGCATCTGCAGTGTGAACAGCCCTGCACCGATTCGCTGTGCCACCGAGGCGGCGACGATCAGCTTGACCATGCTGTGCAGCGGGAAAGCCTCGTCGCCCCGGACCGCGCAGCTCGCACCGCCCGCCAGGTCGATCACCGCCACGCCAAGCTCACCTTTGGTATGCGACGCAATGCCCTCCAGCGCGGGAAGCAAGGCGTTGATGCGGCATACGTTGGGGATCGGCGTGACGGCTGAGGCCGCGGATGGCCACATGAAGACCGGCCAACTCGCAAACGGCGCCACGCCGGCTGCCAGGTGCAGGAAACCGCGGCGGGACAAGGTGAAACGGGACATGGAGGGCCAGTAGGTAACGAGTAGCTAACGAAAACCAGGAAACGGGGGAGTGGATTGCGCATTCTACGGACGCCGCACATCCTGCGCAGCACACTGGCTGCGCCAGGCGTGCCGCTGCACTGGCGCGGATGGCTATCCGCGTATCCCCCTAGCGCAAAGAAGCGCCTGCAAACGCAGCGCGCCTCTACACTTTTTGCATGCGTCTAGATCTGTATTCCCTGCGCCTGTTCATCGCCGTGGTCGAGCACGGCACCATCGCGGCTGCCGCCGACCAGCACGCGATTGCCACCTCGGCGCTCAGCAAGCGCATCTCCGAGCTGGAACGCGCCGTCGGCAGTCCCCTGTTGATCCGCAAGGCGCGCGGGGTAGAGGCCACGGCTGCCGGCCTGGCACTGACCCGCGGCGCACGGGTATTGATCCACAACGCCGATAACCTGGAAGCCGAGCTTGCCGACTTCGAAACCGGCGCCACCGGCCATGTACGCGTCGCGGCCAATCTGTCGTCGATCATCCAGTTCCTGCCTGAAGACCTGAAGCGCTTTTCGCTTGCCCACCCCAAGGTGCAGATCAGCGTGGAAGACCGCGTCAGCGCACAAGTCACGCGCGAGGTGCTGGATAACTCGGCCGACATCGGCATCTATTTCTTCTCGGGCGACGAACCTGAGCTGGAAGTGTTCCCCTACTGCAAGGACCAGCTGGTGCTGGTCACGCCGGACGCCCATCCGCTGGCAGGGCGCACGAGCCTTGCCTTCGACGAAACCCTGGCCTTCGACCAGGTGACCATGCGGCGCGACAGCTCGTCGAACAACCTGCTGCTGCAAGCCGCGATTGCTGCACGCCGGCATATCCGCATGCGTTTCCAGGTGACGTCTTTCGACGCGATGATTGCGATGATCAAGGCGGGGCTTGGCATCGGCATCGTGCCGCTGGGCGCAATCGCCAACTACACCCGCGACGGGCTGGCGGTCATCGACCTGGAAGACGACTGGTCGCGCCGGCAGTTGAAGCTGTGCGTAAGGTCTACCGAGGCCTTGCCGGCGGGTGGAAGGTTGTTGCTGGAACATCTGAAGGCGGCAACGCGTTAAGAAATTTTTTCGCATCCCGCTTCGCAGTGAAGCCACGCCGAACGACGCGATTCTCCGCTTGAAGAACAGCGGGAAACAGGTCCGCAACGAACATCCTTCCCCCAGGGCTTTCCCATCGCACAACACGATGCCCCAACGCCGATTTAGGGCGGCTCGCAGTCGGGTCGACTTGTAGACTTTCCAGGGTTCAGGGTGCCGTCGAAAACGGTGTCCGTCATTGTTCCTGGAGCCCACGATGGACCATCGGACCGCCTTTCCCACCCGCATCGAAATCACCGAAGTCGGCATGCGCGACGGCTTGCAGATGGAAGCTACCTTCGTCCCCACCGAGACCAAGGCGCGGCTGATAAAGCGGCTGGTCGATGCGGGGGTCCGGCAGATCGAGGCCACGTCCTTCGTCTCTCCGCGGGCCGTGCCGGCGCTGCGTGATGCGGCCGAGCTGATCGCCAGCATCGAACGCCGTGCGGACGTGACGATTTCCGTGCTGGCGCCCAATCGCAAAGGCATCGAGCGCGCGGTCGCCGCCGATGTGGACGAGGTCGTGGTGTTCCTGTCGGCATCAGAAAGTCACAACCGCAAGAACCTCAATCGCAGCATTGCCGATTCCTTGAACGACATGCGAGAGGCGGCAGACGTGGTGCGCGGCACAGGTGTGCACCTGAAAGGCGCGATTGCCGTGGCTTTCGGCTGCCCCTTCGAAGGCGACATCTCGCTGGACACCATCGCATCGATCGCCACCCGCTTTGCCGACCTGGGTTTCTCCAGCGTGACGCTGGGCGACACCACCGGCATGGCCACGCCCACCAACGTGCGCGCGGCCGTCACGCGACTGCAGCAGGCGCTGCCCGACATGCCGATCAACCTGCACTTCCACAACACACGCGGGCTGGGTCTGGTCAATGTGATGGAAGGCCTGTCGCTGGGCATCACGTCCTACGAGTCATCCCTGGGCGGCATCGGCGGCTGTCCCTTCGCACCGGGTGCGACCGGCAATGTGTGCACGGAGGACACGGTCAACCTGATGAACGAACTCGGCATCGACACCGGTATCGATCTGGCCAGGCTGTGCGAGGTCGCGCGTGACCTGGAAGGTGTGCTGGCCCACCCTCTGTCCGGTCAGGTGATGCGCGCCGGGCCGCGGCTGCGCAGTTATGCGCTGGAAGAACAGGCGGCGGCAGTGGGGTGACGCGCTACGCACGCAACAGCATTCAGATCGTGTTCGCGTCCCGCATGCGGGCGATCTCGTCAGCCGAATAACCAATGTCGGCCAGCACCTCATCGGTATGCCCGCCCAGTTCCGGTGCTGGACGCTGAATCGTGCACGGCGCCTGCGCGAACTTGATCGGAAAGCCCAGCATCGTCACCGTGCCGTGCCCGGGATGCGGCACCTCGATGGCCATCTCCTGATCCTGCACCTGCGGGTCTTCGAAAACCTGGTCCAGCGACAGCACGCTGCCGCAGGGCACGCCCCAGCGATTCAGGCGTTCGATCCAGTATTCGCTGGTTTCCTGCAAGGTGCGCGCTTCCAGCAGAATCTTGATCGCTTCGCGATGTTGAAAGCGCAGCGCGTTGGTCGCGAAGTCGGGATGTTCGCGCAGGTGCTGCAGGTCCAGCGCGTCCAGCACCTTGAAGTAGAAGGTGTCGTTGCTGGGCGCAATCGCCACCTGCCCGTCCTTGGTGCGGAACATGCCGTAGGGCGACGCAATGCCGTGGTCGTTGCCGGTGCGCGGGGGCAGCTTGCCACTGGCGAAGTAATTCACCGCCTGGAAGCTCAGCAGGCTCACCATGCTGTTCAAGAGGCTCACGCTGATGCTGTCCCCTGCCCCGGTGCGTTCGCGCCGCAGCAGGGCTGCCGTGACCGCCAGCGCCCCGTACAACCCAGCCGTCAGATCGCTGATCGGCGGGCCGGCGCGCAGGGGCGGGCCGTCGGCCTCGCCGTTCAGGCTCATGAAGCCGCTCATGGCCTGGGCGATGAAGTCAAAGGCGGGCCGGTCGCGATACGGGCCGCTGGTGCCGAAGCCGTTGATGCTGCAGTGGACGATGTCGGGTTTCAGTTCCTTCAGCCGCGCCGGGCCGAAGCCCATTTTTTCCATGATGTCGGGACGGAAATTTTCGATCACCACGTCGCAGGTCGGGATCAATCGCGCCAGAACGTCTTTGCCGGCCTGGCTGTACATGTCGAGCGTGATCGACTTCTTGTTGCGGTTGTAGTTGGCGAAGTACCAGCTCAGGCCGTCCTTCAGTTCACCCTGCGCGCGCACCGGGTCGCCGGTCTCGCGTGGCTCCACCTTGATGACGTCGGCCCCCATGTCGGCAAGCAGCGCCGAGCAGAACGGGCCCGAGATGATGCGGGTGAGATCGAGCACACGGATGTTGGATAGCGGCATGTCGGTATTCAAAACAAAAGCAGAAACGGAAGCAGAAACCATCTCATCCCCCCAGACTGGGCAGCCAAAGGGTCAGCGGCGGGAAGGCACAAAGCAGGAACAGCACGAACAGCGACCAGCAGAAGAACGGAATGATCTCGCGCACGATGGGCCCGATGGGCGTGCGGCCCACGGCCGAGGTCACGAACAACAGGATACCGACTGGCGGCGTCAGCATGCCCGTCATCAGGTTCAGAATGATGATCATCGCGTATTGAATCGGATCGATGCCCAGCGCCGCGCCAATGGGCAGCAGCGCGGGCAAGGTGATCACCATGGCCGGCAGCGGCTCCAGGATCTTGCCCACCAGGATCAGGAACAGGTTCAACACCAGCAAGACCACCCAAGGCTTGTCGGACACGTGCAGGATGCTGTCGGCCACGGTCGCGGCAATGCGCGATTCGCTGACCAGCCAGCTGAAGGGCCCGGCGGCGGCCAGCAGGAACAGCACCACGGCCATGGTGCGGCCGGCGGCATAGAACACTTCGCCCAGCTGTTTGGTCTTCAGATCGCGGTAGATCACAAAACCGATCACCAGTGCATATACCGCCACAAACGCCGCCGCCTCGCTGTCGGTCAGCAGGCCAAAGCGGATGCCGACGATCACGATCACCGGCATCATCAGCGCCCAGCCCGACATGCGGGTGACACGCGCGCGCTCGGGCCAGCTTGCCTTGGCGCGCGCCGCATAGTTGTGCTTGCGCGCCAGCATGGCGGCGATCGTCATGTAGCCCGCCAGCAGCAGAAAGGCGGGGATCACGCCCGCCAGGAACAGGCGGATGATCGACAGATTGGCCATCACGGCGTAGACGATCATCGGGATCGACGGCGGCAGAATCGGGCCGAGCATCGCCCCGCAGGCGATCACCGCTTCCGGGTAGCCGCGGCGATAGCCTTCCTGTTTCATCGACGGGATCATTGCCGTGCCGATGGCGCTGGCATCCGACACGGCCGAGCCGCTGATGCCGGCCATGATCAGGTTGGTCAACAGCGACACCTGCGACAAGGCGCCCCGCATGTGACCGACCATGGCCATCGACCAGTTCACCAGGCGCAAGGTCACGCCGCCCTTGTTCATCAGCTCGCCGGCCAGGACGAACATCGGAATGGCGATCAAGGCGGTTTCGTCGATGCCGCCCAGCATGGCCAGCGGCGCCTGTACCAGGTCGACCTCGCCACCGGACTTGAAGGCCATGCCGATGACCGCAGCGGCGATCATCGCAAAGCCGATGTCCATGCCGAACAGGATCAGCACGATGAACAGCAAGACGGCAAAGCCGATCATGGCAAATCCGCCTGCGCGCGGTCGAAGCAATCGCGCGGAATCGGCGCATTCGGCACCAGGATTCGCATCAGCAGGAACAGGATGAACAAGCCCATGCTGACGGTCAGCGCCGCGTAGCTCACCGCCTGCGTGAACGGCGTGCCCATGATGCTCTGGAACATGCCGACCTCGACCACCGGAATGCTCTTGATGAACAGGATCACCGCCAGCAAGAGCAGTAGGCTGTCGAACACCCGATCGCGAATCTTGATCCAGCGCGGCGACAGGTGTGCATCGATCAGTTCGATCACGATGTTGCGCCGCTCGCGCATAGCCATCGCCGCACCCAGAAAGGCCGCCCACACCATAGAGATGCGCGCCAGCTGGTCCCAGGCGTCGAACTGGGTTTTCAACACGTAGCGGTCCAGCACCTGCGCGAAGGAAAAGACCAACACCATGGCCAAGGCCAGCACCACGGCGCAGCGTCCCAGCCAGCAGACGATGCGGTCCGCGCGATGCAGCGCCTGCATCATTGCTGTTGCTGCTGGATGCGCTCGAACAGGCCGGCCGGCCAGTCCTTGCCTTCGTATTTCTTGTAGACGTTGGCCAGGGCCTGGCGGAAAGCGGCGCGGTCAGGCTCGATATAGGTCACGCCGGCAGCTTTCAGAATACCGATGGAATCCTGGTCCAGCTTCTTGTCCAGTTCGGTGGTCACGGCCCCACCCGCCCTGGTAGCGTCCAGCAGCGCCGTGCGCTCCTTGGCGCTGAGCTTTTGCCACAGCTTTTCCGAGATGAACCAACCCGTCAATTCATACGCATGGTCGGTGGCCGACCAGAACTTGGCAGCCTCGTGGAAACGCAGTGGCACCGACAGGTCGAAGCCATTGTCCTGCCCATCGATCATGCCGCGCCCCAACGCGCTGTAGATCTCGGTCATGCCCAGCGGCACCACCTGTGCGCCCAATGTCTCGAAGGTGTCTTTCAGGATGGGAATGGCCGGCACGCGCAGCTTCAGACCCTTCACGTCTTCCGGCTTGTTCACCGGCTTGCTGACGGTCTGCAAGGCACGCGGCGAGCGGATGCCGTAGGCGCTGATCACTCGTACGCCGGCCGACTTAGCAATGTTCTCGTAGAACTGGTTGAACTCGGCGTTGTTGGCGATTTTCTCGGCCCATTCGCCGCTCTTGAACACATAGGGTGCGTACAGGATGTTCAGCGGCTCGGCCCCGCGCATGAACACCGCCGAGCCCAGGCCGAAGTAACCCATCTCCAGCGTGCCCAGCTGCATGGCCGACAACATCTTGCCGATGTCGCCCAGCTGCGCATCGGTGTAGACACGTACGTCCAGCTCACCGCCGGACAAGGCCTTGGCCTGCTCGGCGAACTTGCGCATGCCGTGGTCCCAAGGACTGTTCGCTGCGCCGATGGTGGCGATCTTGATGTCACGGGCGGTGGCCGGCAAGGCAGTTGCCAGAGACAGCGCCAACGCGCCGACAAATGCCGCAGCGAGACGGGTGAAGCGGGCAGGCAGGCAAGTGAAACGGACAGGGGTCATCATGGCGGGCGATCTCCTGGAATATCGGGTGGCCGGCTATCGGAGCCGGCTTCAGAGGAATGGCCAGGTACTGTCTTACCAGTCCCAGTGCACCGGCTTGAGCCCCGCCACGGGCGCGGTGAACACCGCCAGCCGGTCGTCGTTGATGCTGCCCAGGTAAGCCGTGCGCAGGTCCGGCCCGCCAAAGGCCAGGCTGGTGATGTTCTTCAGCTTGGTGCTGTGGTTGTCGTAGACCAGCGGGCGGCTCAGCCGATTGGCCATGAATTCGGTTTCCAGCTGCGCCACATGCGCCAGGTCCAGGTCTTCCAGCACGATGGTCTGATGCCCTTGGGGCGACACATGGATCAGCCGGTTCGACACCACGCTGACCACCCAGATGCCGCCGTCCTCATCGACCGCCATGCCGTCCGGGTAGGTGCCCTGGCCATAGCTCGTCAAGACCTTGCGATTGGCCAGCGACGCATCGGCGCCGATGGTGAAGCGCAGGGTGCGGCGGCCGAAGGTCTCGTTGACGTACAGGTACTTGCCGGTGGGATCGGTGCGGCACTCGTTGGTCCAGTGGATGTTGTCGGCCACGATGCGGGTGCCTTGCGCATCGCGCACCGCGATGAAGCCGTCGGCGATGTCGCGCCGGAACTGATGATCGCCCCGGCGCACCGTGCTCACGCAGATCCACAGGCGCTCCTGCGCGTCGAGCCACACGAAGTTCACGCTGGGCAGCGCCACGCCGTCGATCTCCTGGATCAGAGGCTGCGTCGTGCCATCCCGCCGGATTTCCCACACGCCGCCATCGTCGGCCAGGTTGGCGACGATGAAGTTGCCTTCACGGGTCATCGCAAAGCCGTTGGGGATCAGCGCGGGGCTGCCGCCGATCAGCTCGCTCGACCCATCGGGCCGCAGGTGCCGGATACCGCCGCCGCGGTCCGACGCGTACAGGTCGCCTGCGCGCGTGGCCAAGACGCACTCGGGGCGATTCAGACCGCTGCCAAAGGCAGCGACTTCGTCCAGCGCAATACGTGCCGGCGCAACGCTTGCCGGGTGGAATGCTCCCATGCCGATCTCCTGGATGACTGTCTCGGCCCGCCGTCCGCTCGTGCTCGAGTCGGCGACAGACACGCTTGTGGTTTGTTCGCGAATAGTGGGAGGGGCGACGGCGCGGGACAACTGCCATTTGTTCATGGAGGCATCGCAAGCGGCGATGGCTCGGCAGGATATATGCCGTCCGAACGCGGTGACATCAGCTTGGGCAAGGGCACGTGCATTGCTTCAGGCTGCTGAATCTCACCCACTCGTCACGGACACGTCGCATGGACACGGCCCCTACCCCCCAAGAAACGCATCAGCATCATCTGCAAACGGGCAACCGTCTGCTTGTCATTGGCGCATCTCTGGGCGGGGTGGCCGCCCTGCCCGCCTTGCTGTCGGGCTTACCCAGAGACTTGCCGTGTCCGGTGCTGGTGGTGATGCATATCGACGCCCATCGCAGCGAGCTGCCAGCGCTGCTGAATGCGCGGTGCGCCATGCCAGCCACGCACGCCCGGGACGGAGACGTGCTGCAGCCCGGCCATATCTACGTCGCGCCGCCCGACCAGCACATGATGGTCGACGGACCCGTGGTGGTGCTGACGCGGGCGGCAAAGGAACACCACACCCGACCGGCCATCGACCCGCTGTTTCGTTCCGCGGCGCTGTCACGCGGTGCCAACGTGATCGGGGTGGTGTTGACCGGCATGCTGAGCGACGGCAGCGCCGGGCTGCGCGCCATCAAGGACGCCGGTGGCGCCGCGCTGGTCCAGCATCCCGACGATGCATTGGAGCCCGCCATGCCGCGCGCAGCATTACGTGCGGTAGACGTAGATCATTGCCTGCCTTTGGACGAACTGAGCGCAAAACTGAAAGAACTCGTCGCGGCGCCACGACCGCTGCACCCCTGGGCGCAACGCCGCCAGGCCGAGATCGAACAAGACGTGTTTCTGAGAAGAGGCGACAGTGTGGAAAACCTTACCGCCATTGCGGACCCGTCCCCCTATGTGTGCCCGGATTGCAAAGGGGGGCTGTGGTCGCTGAAAAACGCGTTCCCACCACGTTTCCGCTGCCATACCGGACATGCCTACGGACTGGACACACTCGAGCATTCGCAGTCCGAATTCACCGACGATTCACTGTGGACAGCCACCCGGGCCGTACAGGAAAAAATGATGTTGATGCAGTCGGTCGCCGACATACGCCGACAGCTTGGCGATTACGCGCAGGCCGACCAGATCGAGGGCGAGCTGCAGACCGTGCACCAGCTTCTGCAGACGCTGAAGGACATCGCGGTCGCCATGCCCGGTTCGGCGGCGCGTTTCTGAACGCCTTGCCGACTACTTCAGCTGGCTGGCAAACTGGCCCACCGCGCTGACCACCTTCTGCGCGCCGTCCTGGATTTCCACAATCACCTCGCCTGCCTGATTGGCAAAGTCCAGGCCCTGCTGGGTTTCCGACTGGCTGCTGGCCATGTTGTCGACCGCGATCTTCGCCAGGCTCTGGTTCTGCTGCACCACGGTGACGATCTCTTCCGTGGCCTTGCTGGTGCGACCAGCCAGCTGGCGCACTTCGTCGGCCACCACCGCAAATCCGCGTCCCTGCTCGCCCGCACGGGCAGCCTCGATGGCCGCGTTCAGGGCCAGCAGATTGGTCTGCTGTGCAATGCCGTTGATGGTCTGCACGATCGAACTGATCAGCATGGATTGCTTGTCCAGCGCCGCAATCCCCTCGGACGCCGACTGCACACGATCCGCAATGCGGTGCATCACGTTGACCGTGTCCTTGACCACCTGCGCGCCGCGCTGGGCGGTCACGTCGGTCTGCTGCGAGGTCGTGTAGGCAATCTCGGCCGCGTCATTGACCGCCAGCTCGCGGTTGACCTGCTCGGTCACGTTGGTGGCGAACTTCACCACCTTGTACAACTCGTTGCGCGTGTTCATCACCGGGTTGTAGGACGCTTCCAGCCACACCACGCGGCCGCGCGCATCCACCCGCTTGAAGCGATCCACCACGAACTCGCCCCGATTGAGCCTTGCCCAGAAATTCGCGTAGGCCGCCGAGCCGATTTCATCCGGCGTACAGAACATCCGGTGATGCTTGCCCACGATCTGCGGCAAGGTGTAGCCCATTGCCGCCAGGAACTTCTCGTTCGCGGTCAGCACCTCGCCGTTCAGGTTGAATTCGATCACGGCCGTAGAGCGCAGCAAGGCATTGATCAAGCCTTCGTTCTCTTTCGCAAGCTCCACCGTGGCGGTCACGTCCGTCGCAAAACACACCACCTTCGTCACATCACCACCTGGGCCGCGAATCGGCTGCCAGACCGCACGCAGCCACGCCTCTTTGCCGTCGCTGCGCAGCAGCCGGTACAGGTCGCTCACGTGGGTGCCCTGCGCGATCGCCAGCTTCAGGTCGCGATAACAATTGAGCTTCTTCACATACTCGGGGACGATCTCATCCAGCTGCCGCCCGATCAGATGCTCGGCCGAATACAGCATCTCCCGGGCAAAACGGTGGTTGACGGTGCGGATCACGCCTTCCGGCGATATCTCCAGGGTCATCATCTCTTCATGCAGGGCATCCCCGATCTGACGAAGGTCGGCGAGTTCGGCGCGAAGGGCGGCCAGTTCATTATTTTTTTGGCGATTGAACATGTCGGTACCGAAGAAGCAGATGACGGATAAGCAGATGACGAACACATTGCTGGAATATCGACCGCGCCTTCAGCTTACTTGAGCGGGATTACGCTCGACCATGAATATTTTTATGCTTGAGTAGTTATTTCATTCTGGCTTTGTCGATTATCTTGCGGAGCAGATATTCGCAAATAATGAAGCATTGGTCGGCCATGAAAGTTTGGCAGAAACTCTCATGCGAAATGGGCAGATTCACGGCATACCATCATTCATATGGATGAAGACGCAGGAAGCCCATTACGCAGGTTATCGAGAGAGCAGGCAAGACTGCGTTGGTCCAACATCTTTGCGGATTGCAGCCTAAATATGTTCGCCGATTCACGCTGGTCAGGTAGAGTTCAGCCCACCTTTGGCCCCTCATTCAAATTGAGTAGCGCATGGCGATATCCCCCCTCGGCAGCCCCTTCCTGGATCGACGTTCTGGCGTTCAGGCGACCTCCCCGTCTGTGCGTGGGCTGGATACCGCAACGTCGCTCGATTGGAATCAGGTGTTTCTCGACCAGGAAAAAAGCCAGGCGCGCGCCAGTTTGCGGCCCGAGATGGCCGCATCAATACGGGCGGCACAGAATATCTGGTTGGCTGCGCAGGACGGGCAGGCCACGGCGATGCAAGCTGCCAACGCTGACACCAATATCGAAGCGTTCATTACCATGCTCGTGGCACAGGCATCCCACGCAAGGCTGCAAACAAACGAAGGATAAAGCGCTCAACCCGCATTGCCGATTAAATACACTACAGCGCAAAGCCGATTTTTATTTTCAATGCCTGTCTCGAAGCACTCGACCGAAATCAATATTCCCTGAAAACCGGATATGAGCATGCGGCGTGCACCACTACGCAGTGGGCTTCAGGCGTTGCACTATTTTCTTGCTGACAATCGCTTTTCCCCAGTTCGCTTGCTTTTGCAATCGAGCCAGTGCTGACAAACTTCACGATCCCGGTGGAAAACGGCTTTCCATTGATGTGCGGCTCTACGATAACGGCACACTGATCTTGATAAGTGATCATGACGCGGCAGTTGGTTTCCCAGCGCGAACCACAACGTCGCAACGCATCTGCCTCTGCCTCGGCCGCGGAGGTCTCCGTGCCAGCACATATTGCGGCGGGCTAGTGAGCCAGGCGCACGTCACGCGCCGAGTCAGAACTTTCTGAAGATGGGTTCCGTGCACGCCGCATAGATGACCTCACACTGCATCGTGGGATTTCTGGCGGTGCAGGTACGCAGTGCTTCGCTGCTTGCACTTTCCTTGTCTGGCTGGCCAATGAACTGCACGTAACCATCCGGGTTCGGTTTTCCGTCGGTTTTGGGTTCACCAATGGCTGCGCACTGGTTTTGGTATGTCAGAACGACCTTGCAGTGTTCGGCGCCGAGCTTTGCACAGCGCGCCAAGGCTTCTTGCTCGGCCTCGGCCTTGGTCCTCATGCCGACGGGAACACCGTAGTACGGCTCCGACCCTTTCACACCAATGGATATCGCGCCCCAGGTCTTGATCCATTCGCCGCTGGGACGCGGAGCCTGCTGCTGCTGTTGTTGCTGTTGTGGCATGGGCGCGCACCCCACCGCACCTTGACCGCCAATCGGATATTGCCCCGCAGGGCAGCCGCCCTCCGCATGCGCAGCGCTTGCAAACAACATGGCAACGCACGCCACTACATATCCAAGTCTCATGACTGCTCCTCAGCATGGTTTGAGGCAGTACGCAGGGTCGGCCACACGGCACGTCTCTCGCCATCGGGATCGCTCACCACCCGATCGGGCCTGCCAAACAACATCGTCTGTCGCGCAGCGGAATCAAACGCAGGCCATTCGTCTCCAGGCGTTCCGTTGCGCACAAAGTTGATCCAGTATTTACGTATCCGATCTGCCAGCGCCGCCTTGTCGCCCGTCAGCGGTCCACCACGCGCCATCATGGCCAGTGCACCGGTCCAGTTCCACTGATAGCACAGCTCCAATCCGTGTACCGCCCCGCCCAGCATCGGATGCGATTCATCGAAGCGATACAACCACGTCGGACTATTGGCAGAATGCCGCTCCGCCAATTGCAGCATCGGCATCAGAAACTCCAGGTCCGTCGCAAACTGGCGGTTGCCCACGGCATTGTCGGGATACAAGGCCAGCACCGGCGCCGCGTGTGCCTCGCCCACGTGAAGACGCAGGAACGACTCCAATGCCTTGCGCGCCAGCGGAATCACATCCAGCCCCGGAATCACCTCGAACAAGCGTGTCTCGTCACGATTGACGCCACCGAGCATCGGCATCGCGCGCAGCGTTTTGCTGCGCGCAGCTTCGATCGAGGCCGGCACCAAGTCGCCGTCGAACCAAGGGACGGTCGCCAGCAAACCGGGCAGGCGGTGCTGTACGGCTTCTTGTGCTTTCAGCATCGCCTGCGCATCGACAGCCTGGAGCTTTTCCAGCGCGTCCGGGCCGTTCTGGATGCCCAGCACGTCCAGGTAGGCTTGCGCCACTTCCAGGCTCTTTTCGCGCGAATGCGCCAGATCGTAGGTGCCGCTCTGCAGGATCACGCGGTTGAACAGCGACGCAGACTCATCGTTGGCCATCAGCAGCGATGCCATGATCGATCCGGCAGACGACCCCGCCAGCGTGACCTGGGCGGGATCGCCGCCGAAGGCTTCGATGTTTGCGCGCACCCATTGCAGGGCCAGTACGACGTCGCGCAGGCCTGGGTTGCTGGCAAAACGCGTGTCGCCGGTCAGATCGCGGAAGTTCACGAACCCAAGCGCGCCCATCCGATAGTTCATCGTCACCACGACGATGTTGCCCATCTCGGCCAACTGTGCGCCGTCATAAATGCGTGCGCTGCCCAGGATGAAAGCGCCCCCGTGAATCCACACCAGCACCGGGCGCTTGGCGCCGTCGGCCGCAGGCGACCAGACGTTCAGACTCAGGCAGTCTTCCCCGACGCTGGGGCCGAGGAAGGGTTTGCTGACGGCAGAGACGTGGCGTTGCAGGGCGGCCTGGCCGAACTGGCGGGCGTCGTGCACGTCGTGCCAGGTGTCGGCGGGCTCAGGGGCGCGCAGGCGCAGCGCACCGACCGGCGGACGAGCATAGGGAATGCCGAGCCAGGCATTGACCTGGCCGGCGCGGGTGCCGCGGACGGCGCCGCAGACAGGGTGTGCAAGAGGGAGGGACATCCAATGAGTCTACCGACGATATTGGCGTCTCGGCGGCCGCAGATGCTTTCAAGTGATACGGATGAGATTCAAGCGCCCACGAAGTGCGTGCCAAGCATCTGCCAGGAGCAAATGTGGCGCCATTCGGTCAACGATCGGAAGCCAGTGTGGCAAGCTGTCCTCACAGTTAAAGTTTTATTAACTCGCCTGACCCATGATGACTGCCCGGCTCGGGCCTCACTCCACTTAAGACATCCGCGTGCACCTGCTCCTTGTAGAAGACGACGCCATGCTCGCCGAGGCCATCTGCGACGGCGCGCGCCAGAACGCCTGGCGCATCGACCACGTGGGCGATGCGGCGGCCGCCAATCTGGTGTTGATCGATCATGCCTACACCGCGGTCTTGCTGGATGTGGGCCTGCCGCGCGAATCGGGCCTGAGCGTGCTGAAGAACATGCGCAATCGCTACGACGCCACGCCGGTGCTGTTCCTGACGGCGCGCGCGGAATTGAGCGAGCGGATTCGCGGGCTGGATGCCGGGGCCGACGATTACATCGTCAAACCCTTCCAGTTCGACGAGCTGTGGGCGCGACTGCGCTCGGTGCTGCGGCGCAGCCAGGGCCGGGTGGTGCCGGTGCTGACCTATCGCGACATCGTGCTGGATCGCAGCAAGCGTTCGGTCACGCGCAACGGAGAACGGGTGGCGCTCAGCGCGCATGAATACCGCACCTTGCTGGCCCTGCTGGAACGCCCGGGCCACGCGGTCACGCGCGAACACCTGCAGGATGTGGTGTATGGCGGTTCCAGCACCATCGAGAGCAACACCATTGCGGTCTTCATCCACCAGTTGCGCCGCAAGCTGGGCGACGACGTGATCGTGACGGTGCACGGCCACGGCTACATGGTTGGCGAGTCACCGTCGTGAAGTGGTGCGCGCAATCGCCCGAGGGCTCGACCAAGCGCCGGTGCTTCAAGTCTTTGCAAGCCCGCATGCTGATGGTGATGACCTTCACCATTTTGCTGTGCTGGGCGGGTGCGCTGGGCGTGCTGGTGACGTATATGTCGCACAGCCAGACCAGCATCTGGGATACCAAGTTGCAGGCCATCGCGACGCGCATCATGCTGGTGATTCCGGCCGACAAGATCGGGGACATGCAGGACCCGCCTGCGGTAGACGGCCAGATTCCGCGCGACGAGACCCGGGGCCGTCTGAAGCTCCGCGAAGAGGCGCTCGATGAAAGCGAGCGCCTCAACTCGCTGAATTTCCAGATCTGGGAACACGGCAGCGTTCTGATCACCCGTACGCCCAACGCACCGCCTACTCCCCTGCAGCCCAGCTTTGTCGACGGCTTTTCCAGCGTGACCATCGACGGCCAACGATGGCGCGTGTTTTCGCTGTCGGACTCGACCAACAGCGTGTTCGTGCAGGTGGCCAATCTGCACAGCCGGATCGATCGCGAAATGCTTGACGAAGCCTTCACGGCGCTGGGCATCACCACCGTGCTGCTGGCCTTTGTCGGCGGCCTGATGGCCTGCGCGGTGCGCAAGTCGCTGGAGCCCATCAAGGACCTTGACGCTGCCGTGCGTGCGCGTCGCAAGTTCGATCTGACACCGCTGCCTGCGGTCCCCTTGCCGACCGAATTGCAGCCCCTGGTGGCGTCTTTCAATCACTTGCTGGGACAGGTCAATCAGGCCATCGAGGGCGAGCGCCGATTCATCGGCGATGCCGCGCATGAACTGCGCACGCCCTTGTCGGCGCTGCAGGCCCACGGACAGATCGCCCTGCGCGCGACCACCCTGGAAGCCAAGGATGCCGCGCTGGTGAAGCTGCTGGCCGTGGCCCAGCGCAGCAATCGCCTGTCCGACCAGTTGCTGGACCTGGCGCGCCTGGATGCGGGCGTGAACGCGTCACACCAGGGCGTGGCGGACTTGAGCGAATTGCTGGTGTACGTGGCGCATGAATTCGACATCCATGCGCAGCAGAACGGACGTTCGATCAGCCTGGCGCCCGAGCCATGCAGCATTGCCTGCAACGTCGACGAGATCGGCATTTTGCTGCGCAACCTGATCGACAACGCGCTGCGCTACACCACGCCAGGCGGCCGTGTGCGCGTCAGCTGCGGCTACGACAAGTCGGCACAACAGGAACACGTTTTCCTGGAAGTGGCCGACGATGGCCCGGGTGTGCCGAAATCGGAACATGCCCAGATTTTCGAGCGCTTCCATCGGGTCGCCGGCAGTGGCGGACGCGGCAGCGGGATTGGCCTGTCGCTGGTGGCCGGCATCGCGCAGCTGCACAACGCGGTGATCGAGACCGGTACCGGCCTGGATGATCGAGGATTCCGGGTACGGGTTCGGTTTCCGATGCCGCCAGGCGCAGAAGCCTGAGCGGGCAGCGTGGCGTCACAGACCGCGCATCACGTCCCCCATCACCCCTGACTGCCAATCGAAATACGGATTGAAGGTCAGGCGCGCGTGCACCTTGCCGGGTTCCTGATATCCCCAGTCGGAATACCAGACCGGGTCGCCCGCCATGCACGACTGGAAGCCGGCGGCGTTCTGCCCGTTCCAGCACAGGCGCTGCGTGCCCGCGCTGCCGTAGACCGGATTGCGCGGCGAGAACAGCACGCCCATGTGTGAAAACTGACTGATATGCGCATCGGGCAGCCGATCGCTGCGTGCCAGCACGCGCGGCAGGGCTCGCGCATCGGGCAAGTCGCCGTACCAGATCATGCGGCTGGCCGGATGCGTGAAGCGCTGCTGGAAGGTCTTCAGCACGTAGTCCACATCCACCACCGAGTCGTGCTGGCTGGCGACGATCAGCGTGGGTTTGTCGTAGGCCTTGCCGGCCATCTTGTCGCGCACGGTCACGCTGCCCAGGTAGAACTGCGCAAAGCCGTTGGTGGGCACGTTCAGGTAACGCTGCGGGGTCTGCTGGGCGTGGTCGACGCTGGGCGCGCGCAGCCAGGTTTTGACGTGCGACAGCAGGGGGCTGAGCCAATCCAGGCTGACGTTGGACTTGAAGGCCGGTGAAAACAGCAACAGGCCGCGCACCTCGGCGTCGTCCAGCGCGTATTCGGCCACCAGGTTCGCGCCGGTCGAAAAGCCACCCAGGTAGACCTGCGGCACGTCCTGCCGCATCAAGGCCACCTGTTCGCGCACCAGGCGCTGCCAGTCGGCCAGGCGCACGGCGATCAGGTCGGCGGGCTTGGTGCCATGACCGGGCAGCAGCACCGAGCGCACCAGGTAGCCGCGCGCGGCCAGGTCTTCGCCGATATCGGCAAACGACCAGGGCGAGTCTCCCAGGCCGTGCACCAGCAATACACCCGCTTGTGGCGTTGCGACGGGCCGCCATTCGCGCGGCGCATTCCACGCCAGTTCACTGGCATGGTCGGCCGTCTGGAAGCTGCGTTGCCGGCTCACCCAGTCGGTGGTTTCGCGCAGGTAGGCATCGAAGCTGGTCTGTCCCAGCGGCGTGATGCGGTCGGCAATCATCGGCGGCGCCACCTGGGGTGGCGGTGCGGCGCATCCCGCCAGCACGGCGCCCAGCAGCACCGCCGCCACCAACCCGCCACCCTTGGCCATCCAGGACCGGGTCATCACGGGACCGGCTCTCAGTCCGGCAAACCGCCGCCGTGTGAATCCTCGCATCAGGCCTCGCTGAAGAAAGACGTGATCGACGCGCGTCGATCAGAAGCGGTAAAGATAGCCGAATCGCACCGCTGCTTCCGTCGAGCGATCCACGATCGGGCTGTCCTTGATGCCGGAACCGAGCGTGGCGGCGCTCATGTCCACGAACACGGTCTGGTTCGAGGCCAGCGCGTAGTTCACGCGCAAGCCAAGTTCCACGTTGACGCTGGATTTGCCCTGATAGAAGGGCCGGTTGAAGATCACTTCGTCGCGGCGCACGCCGTAGTAGTAATTCACGTATTTGTCGTCGGCCCACTTGGCCGCCAGGCGCGGCGTGAACTCGAAGGCGCCCTGCCTGAATGCGCGGTCCACCTGCAGCTTGAATCGCTGGCCATCGCTGCGGCCGGCAGCGGCCAGGTATTCGGCCGTCAGGTTCGCAATATCGGTATGCCAGGTAGCCGCTCCGCCCAGCCAGAAACCGCCCTTGCGTTCATGCATGAAACGCAAGTCATCGGAATCGCCCGAGTCGTAGCCGTCACCCGAGTATTGCGCCTTCAAGCGGAACGACACCGGGCCGGCGGACGGCAGCTTCAAGGCCACGCTGGGGCCGAACACGCTCAGCCAGCGGCTTTCGTACATCAGCAGCGGCAAGGGCGTCACATCCGTGTCGGCGCCCCGGTATGGCTTGCGTTCGACACTTGCGCCGATACCGATTCCCCACTGCGCGGGCTGGTCGGCACTCAGGGCAGGCTCGGCTGCACGAGCCGCAGAGACAGACAACACCGCGATTGCCGCAAGCGCCAGGGAAGCAGCCTGGCTGCCGGGACGGAAAGAGATCATGAACAAATCCTTGAGAGGTGACGAGCGCCGTTATCGGTAGACGTGATTGCCCGCAGCAGACCTGGTGTGGTCGCGCGTTTGCCCAAGGAAGAGGTATGCGTCATGCCGGGCACGAGGTGCAGCACGGCGCTGGTGGCGAGCAAGGCAACGATGGCGGTGGCAGTGATCGCCAGACGCAATGACCACGGCGCACGACCGATCGCGCGTCGCACAACTTGCTCGAATCGGGGATGGTCGCGGGGCGTCATGGCAGGCAGGCACGGATTGATGACCGGATACTGCCCACGCGCGGTTAAGAACTATTTAGGCGGATTAAGAGCGTATTAAGCGCGTCATCCTTGCTTGAACCCGGGGGCGAGCTTGCCGCCGTGCCAACGAATTTTTCAGCCGTTCGTCAGAATTGGTTGGACCAATTTGGCTGAAAATCGCCTAGTGGTATTCCACGATGCTCAAAATTGGTGAACCTCTCATAATCTGGTCCAACCAATTTCGACATCTCAGAGCCAGCAAGCCATGTCTGCCCTTATCGCCACCACCAGCACCACCGGGACCGAGCGCGCCTACCAACGACTGGCGGCGCAGATCCTCGACCTGATCGTGGATGGCGAATTCGCGCCGGGCAAGCGCCTGCCGTCCGAACGCGCCCTGGCCGAACGTTTCGACGTCAGCCGCACCTCCGTGCGCGAAGCGATCATTGCGCTGGAACTGCAACGGGCGGTGGAAGTCCGGGTGGGATCGGGCATCTATGTGTGCCCGCCGCAGGATGTGAGCGCCGCCGCGCCGATGGCGCGCGAGACCGGTGCCGGCCCCTTCGAGTTGCTGCGTGCGCGCTGCCTGATCGAATCCGAAATCGCTGCGATGGCGGCCACCACACGCAAGGACGCCGACCTGGACCGCATCTTTGGTGCGCTGACCACCATGGGCGAGCAGTTGATGGACAAGAGCGCCAACGCCGAAGCAGACCGCATGTTCCACCTGCACATTGCCGAATCGACCGGCAACAGCGTGCTGCTGCAGAGCGTGACCACGATGTGGGACCAGGCGCGCGGCCCGATCTGGGCCAAGATCGAACAGCATTTCCATACCCGCGCCTTGCGCGAAGCCTCGCAGGCCGACCATCAACGCATCTTCCAGGCACTGGTTGCCGCCGACGCGCAAGCGGCGCGGCTGGCCATGCGCAGTCATCTGGAACGGGTGATCGGCGAGTTTGCGCAGGCGTGGCGCTGAGGGTAGAGCACCCGACCCACGACTGATCGACAGATAACAAGACGCACGCTCCCGACTGCCCGGCAAAAACAGGCAGCGGCTTCAATTACCGGAGATAACAATGAAAAAAACCATCACCCTGCGCAGCCGCGCCTGCCGCCTGGCCATTGCCGCTGCCCTGTGCGGCACCGCGCTGTCCGCCATGGCCCAGACCCCGCCGGCCGAGGGCGTCAGCCCCCGCATCGACGCCATCCGCAAGGCCGGTGTGCTGCGCGTCGGCGTGGTCAACAATCCGCCCTGGCTTGCGCAGAACACCACCGGTACCGGCGAAGCCTGGGAAGGCTCGTCGTGGATCCTGGGCAAGGAATTCGCCAAGCTGCTGGGTGTGAAGATTCAGCCGGTGCCGGTCAGCCATGAAACCAAGGTGCCGGCGCTGATCGCCAACCAGATGGACATCATGATCGGCCCCCTGAACCAGAACGCCGAACGCGCCAAGATCATCGACTTCGTGACCTTCTCGAACACCAGCGTGTGCATGATCGGTCTGGCCTCGAACCCGAAATTCACCAATGCGAAGACGGTGGAAGACTTCAACAATCCTGACATCACCATGGCCTACTTCTCGGGCGCCGGCGAAGAGCCGCTGGTGAAGGAGAACTTCGCCCGCGCCAAGCTGCGCGCGGTGACCAATTCCGGCTCGGTCGCGCCGATCGAAGAAATCCTGGCAGGCCGCTCGGACGTCGCGCCGCTCAACCGCATGCTGTGGCCGAACATCCACCGCAAGGTCAAGGGCCTGGCGGTGTTCCCGAAGGAAAACGATTGTCAGGACAGCAAGATCTTCCTGATCGATTCGGGCATGGGCGTGGGCAAGAACCAGCCGGAATACCTGGCATGGCTGCGTGAAGTCGAAAAGCGCATGCACCCGCAGCTGGTCGAAGAAGAGCGTCGCATGACGCAGAACCTGAAGTAAGCAATCCAGGGCGTGTCTGCCGGTGCATCACCGCCAGGCACGCAGCCTTCTTCCTTCCCGCCCTCCTCTTTTTCGACGGCCATCTCATGCTGAATTGCGAAATTCACGGTGCGCAGGATCTGCGCATCAGCGACATCCACGTCCCCACGCTCGGTCCCACCCAGGTCCGCGTCGCGGTCAAGGCCGTGGGCATCTGCGGCTCGGACCTGCACTATTACCGGCATGGCCGCGTGGGTGACTTCGTCATCCGCGAACCGCTCACGCCCGGTCACGAGGCCTCGGGCCAGGTGATGGAAGTGGGCGAGAAAGTGTCCAGCGTGAAAGCCGGCGACCGCATCGCGATCAACCCGGCGCGTACCTGCGGCCAGTGCAAGTACTGCCGCATGGGCGCATCCAACCATTGCGTGAACGTGCACTTCTTCGGCAGCGCCAGCCGCTTCCCGCACATGCAGGGTGCAATGCGTGAACAGGTGGTGGTCGAGGACTACCAGTGCCTGCCGATGCCCGACAGCGTGTCCTTCGAGATCGCAGCCTTCGGCGAGCCGCTGGCCGTCGCCCTGCATGCGGTGCAGCAGGCGGGCAATCTGCTGGGCAAGACGGTGCTGGTAACGGGCGGCGGGCCGATCGGCGCGCTGATCATCATGGCCGCCAAGCTTGCCGGCGCCAGCCAGATCACCATCGTCGACATCGTTGATCAGACCCTGCAGGCCTGCGCAAAAGTGGGCGCCAGCCACACCATCAATGCCGCCAAGGACCCTGACGCCATCGCCGCCCTGTCGGCCGGCAAGGGCAGCATCGACGTGTGCTTCGAAGCCTCCGGCAGCTATGCCGGTCTGGCCAATTGCATTCGCGTCACGCGCGCCTACGGCACCATCGTGCAGGTCGGCACGCTGAGCGGCAACAGCGATGGCTGCCCGTTCAATCAAGTGATGGTCAAGAGCCTGTCGCTGGTCGGCAGCTTCCGCTTCATCGACGAATACGCCTGGGCCATCGACTACCTAAGCCGCGGGGCACTCGACGTCTCGCCGCTGCTGACTGCCACCCTGCCGATCGAACGCGCGGACGAAGCCTTCAAGCTCGCCGGCGACCGTACGCAGTCCATGAAAGTCGTCGTCACGCTCTAGCACGCATGCAGGTCCCGTATGCCGACCCCTCGCGGGGGGACGGCGCACGCCTGCACACCTTGCTGTCTGTTTTTTTTGCCTTCGCGGGAGCACCGCATGGAATTCGATTTTTCACCGATCGTGGACAACTGGCGGTTCCTCGCCAACGGCCTCGGCATCACCCTCGCACTCAGTGCGGTGGCCGCCGTGACCAGCATCCTGTTCGGTCTTGTCATCACCTTGTTCAGGCTGTACGGCCCGCGCTGGCTGCGACCCTTCCTGGTGTTCTACATCGACACCATGCGGTCCATCCCGGTGCTGGTGGTGCTGGTCTGGATCTACTTCGCCTTCCCGCTGCTGGCAGGCGTGACCTTCCCGCCCTTCTGGGCGGCGCTGGTGGGTCTGACGCTGCACATCGCGGCCTACGCGGCCGAAGTCATCCGCGCCGGCATCGAATCGGTACGCCCGGGACAGACCCGCGCGGGCCTTGCGCTGGGCATGTCGCGCGCCCAGATCCTGCGCAAGATCATCTTGCCGCAGGCCACTATCCGCATGCTGCCGGCCTTTGGTTCGGTGCTGACGATTGCGATCAAGGACACCGCGATCGCCACCGTGATTGCCGTGCCGGAAATCATGCATCAGACCGAGATCGTGGCGGGGCAGAGCTACCGCCCCATCGAAGTGTTCACCGTGGCCATGATTGCGTACTTCCTGATCCTGTTCCCGGTGACCCGCGGGGTTGACCGCCTGTACCACCGACTTGCACACCTGGGGCGCTCATGAACCTGGACTGGAACGTAATCTGGACTTACCGGGGCGCCCTGCTGGAAGGCGCCGGCATGACGGTGCTGCTGACCGTGCTGACCATGTTGATGGCCTTGCCCGGCGGCATCTTGCTGGCCTTGATGCGCCTGTCGAACTACCGCGTGCTGCGCGGCATCTCGCTGGCCTTCGTCGAACTGTTCCGCAACCTGCCGCTGATCCTGATCATCTATTGGGCCTTCTATGTGATGCCGATGGCGCTGCACGTGCAGATGTCGGCCTTCACCACCGCGCTCGTCGCCTTGGTGTTGAACATATCGGCCTATAACGCCGAAACTTTCCGGGCCGGCATCAATTCGATCCGCAAGGGGCAGATGGAAGCGGCGCTGGCGATCGGCATGTCGCGCAGGCAGGCCATGTTCAAGGTGGTGATTCCGCAGGCAGCGCGACGCATTCTGCCGGTGTTCGCCAGCACCTGGGTGTCGCTCTTCAAGGACACGTCCCTGGTCTCGGTGATTGCCGTCAGCGAACTCGCCTACACCTCGATGCAGATCCGCGCACAGACCTTCCGCGTGCTGGAAATGCTTACCGCCATGGCCGTCATCTATTGGATGATGGGTTACCCGCAAGCCAAGCTGGTCGACTGGATCCACCGCAAATACGGAGTCAAGGAATGAACGCGAACATCGATGCGACGCAAGCGGTGGCCACCCCCACCTTCACCCGCAAGGGCGCGGACAGCCCGCCGGTGCTGGTTTACGAAAACGTGCGCAAGACCTATGGCGATTTCGTCGCGTTGAGCGGGGTTTCGCTGCAGGTCAACAAGGGCGAAGTGATGTGCCTGATCGGCCCCTCGGGCTCGGGCAAGTCGACGCTGCTTCGCTGCACCAATGCGCTGGAAACGCTTAACGGCGGCCGGGTGCTGCTGGACGGCGTGCCGCTGCCCACCCGCGAGTCCGACGTGCGCAAGGTGCGTCAGCGCATGGGCATGGTGTTCCAGGGCTTCGAGCTGTTCCCGCACAAGTCGGCGCTGGACAACGTGGCCATGGGCCCGATCACGGTGCTGGGCATGCCGGAAGCCGCCGCGCGCGATCGCGCCCGTGCGCTGCTCGACAAGGTGGGCCTGTCGACCAAGGCCGACAACTTCCCCGCCAACCTGTCGGGCGGCCAGCAGCAGCGTGTGGCGATTGCGCGCGCGCTGGCGATGGAACCCGAGGTGATGCTGTTCGACGAACCGACCTCGGCGCTTGACCCGGAAACGGTGGGCGAAGTGCTCAACGTGATGAAGAAGCTCGCGCAGGAAGGCATGACGATGATCGTCGTGACCCACGAAATGAGCTTTGCCAAGCGCGTGGCCAACTGGGTGGTGGTGTTCGAGAACGGCGCCATTCTGGAAGAAGGCCCGCCCAGCCAGATCTTCGACAACCCGAAAGTGACGCGTACGCGCGACTTCCTGAGCCACCTGGGCTGGGACGGCTGATACCCGTTCTTCCTGCGACCACCTTGCCCCGCGACCAGGCCAAGACCTGGCGCCGACCCGACCGCCATCTGGAACTCCGATGAAAATTACAAACGCCCGCATCATCGTCTGCTCACCCGGCCGCAATTTCGTCACCCTGAAAATCGAAACCGATGAAGGCCTGACCGGCATCGGCGACGCCACCTTGAACGGTCGCGAAATGGCAGTTGCCGCCTACCTGACCGAGCACGTGATTCCGTGCCTGATCGGTCGCGATCCGCATCAGATCGAAGACATCTGGCAGTACCTGTACAAGGGCGCCTACTGGCGCCGCGGACCGATCACCATGACGGCGATCGCGGCGGTCGACACCGCGCTGTGGGACATCAAGGCCAAGGCCGCCGGCCTGCCGCTGTACCAGCTGCTGGGTGGCAAGAGCCGCACCGGCGTGATGGTCTACGGCCACGCCAACGGCAGCGACATCGAACACACGGTGGACGAAGTGCTGCGCTACGCCGACATGGGTTACAAGGCGATCCGCGCGCAAAGCGGCGTGCCCGGCCTGGACAAGGTCTATGGCGTGGGCCGCGGCGGCCCGTTCTATGAACCCGCCGATGCCGACCTGCCGAGCGAACACGACTGGTCGACCGAGAAGTATCTGCGCCACGCGCCCAAGCTGTTCGAGCGCGTACGCGAAAAGCTGGGCGAAGAGCACCACCTGCTGCACGACGTGCATCATCGGTTGACGCCGATCGAAGCCGGGCGCCTGGGCAAGTCGCTGGAACCCTACAACCTGTTCTGGATGGAAGACGCCACGCCGGCCGAGAACCAGGAGTCGTTCCGCCTGATTCGCCAGCACACCACCACGCCGCTGGCCGTGGGCGAGATCTTCAATTCGATCTGGGACTGCAAAGAGCTGATCGAGAACCAGCTGATCGACTACATCCGCGCAACCGTGGTGCACGCAGGCGGCATCACCCACCTGCGGCGCATTGCCGACCTGGCCTCGCTCTATCAGGTGCGTACCGGTTGCCACGGTGCGACCGACCTGTCGCCGGTGTGCATGGGCGCGGCGCTGCACTTCGACCTGTCGGTGCCGAACTTCGGCATCCAGGAATACATGCGCCACACCGATGAGACCGATGCCGTGTTCCCGCATGCCTATACCTTCGACAAGGGCATGATGTACCCCGGTGACGTACCGGGCCACGGCGTGGAGATCGACGAAGCCCTGGCCGCCAAGTATCCCTACAAGCGGGCCTATCTGCCGGTGAACCGTCAGCAACACGACGGCACGCTGTGGAGCTGGTGATGCAGCGCTTGTCCGTAGCGGCACTGGGCAGTGCCATGGCGGCCCAGGTGCCGGCCTACGATCGCAGCGCCTTGCGCACCGGCATCGTCCATCTGGGCATCGGCGCCTTTGCCCGTGCCCATTTGGCGGCCGTCAACGAAGCGGCGCTGCATGCGACTGGCGATCTGAGCTGGGGCATCGTGGGCGTGTCACTGCGCCAGGCAGACACCCGCGACGCGCTGGCGCCGCAGGATGGCCTGTACACCCTGGCCTTGCGCGATGCAGATGAAAAAGGTGCCGCGCGCAGCCAGCTGTCGGTGATCGGCAATCTGCTGGACGTGCTGGTGGCGCCGGAAGACCCGGCCGCAGTGCTTGCGCTGATCGCTGCCCCGGACACCCGCATCGTCAGCCTGACCGTCACCGAGAAGGGCTATTGCCACGATCCGGGTACCGGCGCCTTGCGTGCCGATCACCCGGACATCGTGCACGACCTGGCGCATGCAGATGCACCTCGCAGTGCCATTGGTTTCATCGTGCGTGGACTGCAGGCACGCCATGCGGCCAATGCGGGTCCGCTGACCCTCATGTCGCTGGACAACCTGCCGGCCAACGGGCGTGTGCTGAAGGGCTTGGTATTGGACTTCGCGGGCCGCGTTGACCCGGCACTGCAGCAGTGGATTGCCAGCGAATGCCGCTTCCCCTGCTCGATGGTCGATCGCATCGTGCCGCGCACGACTGACGAGGATCGTCAGCAGATCAGCGAAGCGCTGGGCTGGCAGGACGCCTGGCCGGTGCTGGGCGAGCCCTTCCTGGAATGGGTGATCGAAGACGAATTCGCGGCCGGTCGCCCTGCGTGGGAACGCGGCGGTGCGCGCTTTGTGCCGGACGCCACGCCCTTCGAAAAACTCAAACTGCGCATGGTCAACGGCACGCACTCGGCGCTTGCCTACCTGGGCGCGATGGCTGGGCTGGCTACCGTCGACCGGGCGATTGCCAAGCCGGCATTGCGCACCTATATCGAAGCCCTGATGCGCGAAGAAATCGCGCCCACGCTGCCTGCCCTGCCGGGTTTGGACCTGGCGGCCTACCAGGCGCGGCTGATCACGCGTTATGCCAACCCGGCGCTCAAGCACCAGACGCGGCAGATTGCGATGGACGGCTCGCAAAAGGTGCCGCAGCGGCTGCTGGAAGGCATACGCGAGCGGCTTGCTGCCGGGCAATCGATCGACCTGCTGGCGCTCGCCGTGGCAGCCTGGCTGCACTACCTGCGCGGGGTGGACGAAGCCGGTGCTGCCTACGAGATCCAGGACCCGCTGGCGGCGGAATTGAAGGGCCTGGTTGCGGACACCGCCGCGATGCAGGACGACGCTGCACGTGTGCGCCACCTGACGGCGTTTGCGCCGGTCTTCGGTTCGCTGGGGCAAGACGGCCGCTTCATCGACGCCGTGGCCGTGCACTTGTCCTCGCTGCGCGAGCTCGGGGTGTGGAAAACGCTGGAAGCAATTAGGGGATAATTGCGGCGGTTGCCCAGAGTACGGCTCAAGAGGCTGTTCGCACGGGCGCGCAAGGGGCCGTCATTCCCAAGGCCCCGCCTTCCCTTTCGCGCTTTCCTCCTAGCCATCACGATGCCCGTATACCGTTCCAAGACCTCCACCGCCGGCCGCAACATGGCGGGTGCCCGCTCCCTGTGGCGCGCCACCGGCATGAAAGACGAAGATTTCTCCAAGCCCATCGTGGCGGTGGTCAATTCCTTCACCCAATTCGTCCCCGGCCACGTCCACCTGAAAGACCTGGGCCAATTGGTGGCACGCGAAATCGAAGCCGCTGGCGGCGTCGCCAAGGAATTCAACACCATCGCGGTCGATGATGGCATCGCCATGGGCCACGACGGCATGCTGTACTCGCTGCCCAGCCGCGACATCATTGCAGACTCGGTCGAATACATGGTGAACGCGCACTGCGCCGACGCCATGGTGTGCATCTCGAACTGCGACAAGATCACCCCGGGCATGCTGATGGCCGCCATGCGGCTGAACATCCCCGTGGTCTTTGTGTCCGGCGGCCCGATGGAAGCCGGCAAGACGCAGTTGATGAACCCCAAGACCCAGAAGGTCGAGTTCAAGAAGCTGGACCTGGTCGACGCGATGGTGATCGCCGCCGACACGTCCTACTCGGACGCCGACGTGGCCGAAGTGGAACGCTCTGCCTGCCCGACCTGTGGCTCTTGCTCCGGCATGTTCACCGCTAACTCCATGAACTGCCTGACCGAAGCGCTGGGCCTGTCCCTGCCCGGCAACGGCACCGTGGTGGCCACCCACGCCGACCGCGAGCAGCTGTTCAAGCGCGCCGGCCATCGCATCGTGGGCCTGGCCCGTGAATACTACGAACAGGACAACGACCGCATCCTGCCGCGATCCGTGGGGTTCAAGGCCTTCGAGAACGCGATGACGCTGGACATCGCCATGGGCGGGTCGACCAACACCATCCTGCACCTGCTGGCGATTGCGCGCGAAGCCGAGATCGACTTCAGCATGGCCGACATCGATCGCCTGTCGCGCACCGTGCCGCAGCTGTGCAAGGTGGCGCCCAACACCAACAAATATCACATCGAAGACGTGCATCGCGCAGGCGGCATCATGGCCATCCTGGGCGAGCTGGAAAAGGCCGGCAAGCTGCACACCGACGTGCCCACCGTGCATGCCCCGACGCTGGGCGACGCGCTGGAAAAGTGGGACATCACCCGCACGCAAGACGAGGCCGTCAAGACCTTCTACATGGCCGGCCCCGGCGGCGTGCCCACGCAAGTGGCCTTCAGCCAGAACGCCCGCTGGCCCAGCCTGGACACCGACCGCGCCGAAGGCTGCATTCGTTCCTACGAACATGCGTTCTCGAAGGAAGGCGGCCTGGCCGTGCTGACCGGCAACATCGCGGTCGACGGTTGTGTGGTGAAGAGCGCCGGCGTGGACGAGAGCATCCATGTGTTCGAAGGCACGGCGCACGTCACCGAGTCGCAGGATGAAGCGGTAGAGAACATCCTGAACGACAAGGTGAAAGCGGGCGACATCGTGATCGTGCGCTACGAAGGCCCGAAGGGCGGTCCGGGCATGCAGGAAATGCTGTATCCCACCAGCTACATCAAGTCCAAGGGCCTGGGCAAAGCCTGCGCGCTGCTGACCGACGGCCGCTTCTCGGGCGGCACCTCGGGCCTGTCGATCGGCCACTGCTCGCCGGAAGCGGCAGCCGGCGGCGCGATTGGCTTGGTGCGTGATGGAGATCGCATCCGCATCGACATCCCGAACCGCAGCATCAACGTGCTGGTGTCGGATGAAGAACTGGCCAAGCGTCGCGAAGAACAGAACGCCAAGGGCTGGAAGCCCGCCAAACCGCGCCCCCGCAAGGTGTCGGCGGCGCTCAAGGCGTATGCGATGCTGGTGATGTCGGCCGACAAGGGCGCGGTGCGCGATCTGTCCTTGCTGGACGACTGAAGGGGCGGCGGGCCTGCGGGCTACGCAGACCCGCCCGCTCGTCCAGAATCAAAAACCGCTCCGATGAGCGGTTTTTTACGTGCCGTGTGACATTGCGCGGACATCCAAAGCGGGGTGGAAAAGCACTGATTTCTATCTTATTATTTAGATAAAACCGATTGGATAAATAATAAGATATGCGTCGCGCAGAATCCAAATTCGTTTCGCCCCAAGCAGGGGAAGTCGCCAAACGCCTGGGTCAAGCGATCAGAGCGGCACGGCTTGCTCGCCTGGCGACTCAGGAAAGCATGGCCGAGCGCGCCCGAATGAGCACCCTGACCTGGCTGAAAATAGAAAAAGGCGAGGTCTCGGTCGCCATGGGATCGTGGTTGTCTGCACTCGAGCAGAGTGGTTTGCTTGCTCACCTGGATGCGCTGTCCTCGCCGGCTATCGACACCTTGGGGGAAGAGCGTCGCAAGCAACAACTTCGTGTGCGCGCCAAGCGCAGCGATGCAGGTCTCGACGAATTCGACTTTTAGATATCGAGACTGCTCATGGCGTGGAAAGGTGCGGTGTTCATGTATCTGCCTGGACAAGACCAGGCAGTCCCGGCGGCCCAGCTTGAACTGTTCGAGGACGGGAATGCATCGACGACCAGCGTGCTCAGCTACGGCCGCCGATATGTTGCGCGCCCCGACGCCGTCCCCATCGATCCAGTCGGGCTGCCGCTGTCGTGCACCCCTGGCGTCGGCTATGAGCCGCCCGCGGGCCTGGCCTTGTTCGGCGCCATACGCGACGCCGCACCGGACTTCTGGGGACGGCGTGTCATCGAGGCCAAACTCAGGTTGCCGCCGGACTCGGTGCCAGAGTCGACCTACCTGCTGCATGCGGGCACACATCGTTTCGGCGCCCTGGATTTCCGTGACGACATCGACGCTGCCGAGGCAACAGGCTTGCTGCCAGCAGTGATGGATCTCGACCACCTGGTGCAAGCTGCAGACCGCATACAGGCAGGTTTGCCCGTCCCCGCTCACTTGGCAATGCTGTTCGATGTTCCCACGCTTGGCGGTGCCCGACCGAAGGCGCTCGTCTTGCACGAAGGCCGACAGTTCCTTGCCAAGTTCCCGACCCAGAAAGACGCTTTTGATATTCCGCTTGTCGAGCGTGCGTGCCTGGAACTGGCACGTCAATGCGGACTGCAGGTGCCGCGTACCGAACTGGTCAGCCTGGCTGACGGACGTACCGTGATGCTCATCGAGCGCTTCGATCGCGGGCCGCTCGGCAATGGGCGCTTCTCTCGTCGGCATTGCGTCAGCGCCCTGACGATGCTTGGCAAACACGAACAACAATCCCTCGCGTCCAGCTACGAGGAAATCGCGCAGTGCATCTCCAAAGACGGGGTGGACGGCCATATTCAGGCAGACCGGGATGAATTGTTTGCACGCGTGGCATTCAACATCCTGGTGTCGAACGACGACGATCACCTTCGCAATCACGCCTTTGTCTGGGACCCTGAGCGCAAAGGATGGCGATTGAGTCCGCTGTACGACGTCGTCCCCCACCCGCAGATTGCCCAGGAACGCCGTCTGCACCTGTCGCTGGGCCCCCAAGGCCGCCGTGCCACCCTGGACAATCTGCTGGAGGCCCACGGCAGCTACGGCCTGCTCAGGCACGCCGCCGCGGCAATCATCGAGCGCGTTGCCACCTGCACCCGGGAATGGCGTACACGCTTCGAAGCGCTGGGGGTGCCGCAGGCAGAGTGTGACCGCATCGACACTGCATTTAGACGGCCTCGTGACATTGGTCTGGAAGCGGTGTCGGCGGCGCGCGTAGGTCGCCAGCGCTGAAGGCCCTCGACACCTCGACGGCCGCGCGGCGATGGCCAGCGCAAGCTTTGCCCGGGGTGGTCAGCGGCTGCGTTCCAGGGCCAGCAACGCATCGCCCAGCGCTTCAATCCCGGCATCCGACAAGTCGCTTGCGACCACCCGCTGACGCTGCGCCCAGGCATGGAAATGCCGGGCCTGTGAGCGGCCGTAATGCGGGTCGTAGTGCAGTGACATCAACTCGGCAAACAAATGCGCCAGATCGCCTGCCTGCGCCCAGGCTTGCCAGCGCTGCACGACTTCCTTGCCCTGCAATTCCTTCAGCATGGCCAGGCGGGCGACCAGTGCGTCGGCATCCTGGCCAAGATAGGCGTAGTCGCGCAGCAGGTAGTCCAGCCGCGCCTCGGGCGTGGCCTCGATTTCGATGCAGTGCGCGGCGCGCATCCGCGCCACCAGTGGCAGCGGCAAGGCCACCCTGCCAATGCGCGGGCTTTCGCCTTCGACATACAGCGGCTTGCTCAGGTCCAGCGGTTCGAGCACCGATGCAATCAGAGTTTCGAAGCGCTTTTGTGAGGGCTGCTCGACCCCAGGCAAGGCGCCCAGCAGCGAGCCCTTGTGGCTGGCGAAATGCTCCAGGTCGAGCACCTGTGCGCCGCGCGCCGTCAGGGCCTGCAGCACCCGTGTCTTGGCGCTGCCGGTGGCGCCGCAGATGACACGCAGATCCAGTTGTGGACAGCGTGCTTCCAGCTGCGCCAGCACGTGGTGCCGGAAGTTTTTATAGCCGCCGGCAAGTTGTTGCGCGTCCCAGCCCACCAGCCGCAACCAGGTGACCATCGACCCGCTGCGCATGCCGCCGCGCCAGCAATACACCATTGGCTTCCAGTCGGCAGGCCGATCGGCGAAGGTCTCGCGCAGATGGCGCGCCAGGTTCGCGGCGACCATCGCGCCACCCACCCGTTTTGCTTCGAAGGCGCCGGTCTGCACGTACAGGGTGCCGACGATGCGGCGCTCTTCGTCGTCCAGCACCGGGCAATTGATCGCGCCGGGGATGTGATCGAGCGCGAACTCCGACGGGGAGCGCGCATCGATGATGGTGTCGAAATCGTGCAGGTCGCCGACGCGCACGGGGCCTCGATGCTTCATGCGCGGGCCGCCGTCAGGTAACTGGCACAATCGACGCACGCATAACCAGATCCTGGCATTCCTATCCTCATGACACCTATCGCGCTCACTCAGTTCTCCCACGGCGGCGGTTGCGGCTGCAAAATCGCGCCGGGCCTGCTTTCCGAGATTTTGGCACGCGCGCCGCAAGGCATCGTCCCGCCCGAGCTGTTGGTGGGCAACGAGACCAGCGACGACGCCGCGGTCTATCGGCTGAACGACACGCAGGCGCTGGTGGCCACCACCGATTTCTTCACACCCATCGTCGACGACGCCTATGACTTCGGCCGCATTGCCGCGACCAACGCGCTGTCGGACATCTATGCGATGGGCGGCACGCCGATCATGGCCTTGGCGCTGGTCGGCATGCCGATCGCCAAGCTGCCGCCGGAGGTCATCGGACGCGTGCTGGAAGGCGGCGCAAGCGTGTGCCGCGAAGCTGGCATCCCGATTGCGGGCGGACACAGCATTGACGTGCTGGAACCGATCTACGGCTTGGTGGCGATGGGCCTGGCGCACCCGGACAAGGTGCGCCGCAACAGCGAGGCGCAGGCCGGCGACGTGCTGGTGCTGGGCAAGCCGCTGGGCGTGGGCATTCTGTCGGCAGCGTTGAAAAAGGGCGTGCTGGACGCCGCCGGTTATGCCGAGATGATTCGCCACACCACGCAGTTGAACAAGGTGGGCATCGCGTTGGGCGGCATGGACGGCGTGCATGCGATGACGGACGTGACCGGCTTCGGGCTGGCCGGGCATCTGCTGGAGATCTGCCGGGGCTCGTCACTGAGGGCGCAAGTTCGGCTGGCAGACGTGCCGCTGATCGACATTGCCAAGGACTTTGCCGAACAAGGTATCGTCACCGGCGCATCGGCGCGCAACTGGAACAGCTACGGCACGGAAGTGAGCTGGGACGAAGGCGCCACCAACTGGGAGCGTGCACTGATGTCGGACCCGCAGACCAGTGGCGGCTTGCTGGTCAGCTGCCGGCCGGACGCGGTGCAGGCGGTGCTGGATGCATTCCATCAGGCGGGGTTTGCGCAGGCAGCAGCGATTGGTGCCATGCAGGGCGAGTCGACCACGCAAGGCCGGCTGCACTTCGCGTCTGCGCAGGCCGCCTAGGCTTGCCGACCGCCTGCAGGCGGTTCGGCATCAGGCAGGGCCAGGCAGGCCACCAGTCATGACGTCGCAGGCGCCGTTGGCGCTTGCGACGACCCAGCGTCTGCAGATCAGAGCTTGGGCTTCACATCCCGCGCGCGTTCGGCGTCCAGCTTGCGCTGATGCTCGTCCTTGGCGGCCTGATCCTTGGAGCTCAGTTCGTCGAACATCGCCTTGCCGTCGATCAGCTGCAGCGTGAAGGCGATCACCATGCCGTCCTTGTCGACGAACATCGGCGCATCGATGTTCACGCCGCACGTGGGCGCGAAGCTGCGGGGCACGTTGATATTGGCGTTCGTCACTTTGCCAAGGTCGATGCCGCTGCCGACCATGCCCTGGCACGGGCCGGTCGACAAGTCGCCTTTGTAGATGGCGCCCTTGCGGTCGAACTGCCAGTGCGGGCCATTGCTGCCCAGCGAGATCGCGGACTCGGGGCCGTACTTCTGGCGTAGCGAAGCCAGCAGGGTTTCGTGCTTGATCCGCTCACCCTGCGACAGTCGCTGACCACGGCCGACGAACCACACCTTGCCCGAAGCATTCTGCAAGACCACCAGTTGATCGACCGGATTGCCGTCCTTCACAAAGATCGCGTTGTAGCCCATGACCTTGCCGCCTTGCGTCAGATCGGTGATCTGATAACCGGCGTTGGCCTTCATCATCAGCGGCTTGGCCGCGGTGAAATCACTGCCGATTTCGACGCCGGAGATATCCTGCGCGGCCTGGGCGGCGAAGCTGAGAGAAAGAGCAAGTGCGGTGAACGCGAGACGGCGGATGGGCATGATCGATGTCTGAAAATGAAGAGGCGGCGCCATTCTGCAATGCACGCCGCCCTTTTTATCCAGACAGTAATTTGCGCTTACGTTTTACGGTGTGTCGCGGCCTTCACAATCTCCACAATCAGCTTTTTCGATGAATCGCAAAGCCTGCAAACGCCTGGTTCACCGGCATCATTTCGATGCGGTTGATGTTCATGTGCGGGGGCTGGTTCAGCACCCAGAAGATGGTGTCGGCGATGTCTTCCGGGGTCATCGGATCGACGCCCTGGTAGACCGCGTCGGCCTTGGACTTGTCGCCGGCGAAACGCACCACCGAGAACTCGCTTTCCGCCATGCCCGGTTCGATGTTGGTGACCCGCACGCCGGTGCCTTGCAGATCGGAACGCAGGTTCAGGCTGAACTGCTTCACGAAAGCCTTGGTGGCGCCATAGACGTTGCCGCCCTGGTAGGGCCAGTTGCCGGCGACCGAGCCCAGGTTGACGATGCCGGCGCCCGCGCCACGCGCGATCAGGCGCGGCAGCAGCAGACGGGTGCAATAAACGACGCCCTTCACGTTGGTGTCGATCATGGTTTCCCAGTCGTCCAGGCTGGAATTCTGTGCGGTGGTCGTGCCCAGCGCCAGACCGGCGTTGTTCACCAGTGCGGTCAGCTTGTTGAATTTCTCTGGCAAGCCGTTGACGGCGGCTTCGACGGCAGCGCGGTCCTGCACGTCGAGCACCAGCGTGGTCACGTCGGTCTGGCCCGACAGTTCTTCAGCCAGTGCGTCCAGGCGGTCGGCGCGGCGGCCCGACAGAATCAACGACCAGCCGTCGCGCGCGAAGCGGCGTGCCATGGCGGCGCCGAAACCGGCGGTGGCGCCCGTGATGAAGATCGACTTGCTCATGCAGTTTTCCTCTGTCCGATGGGGGGGTGATGGGTAGCGTGGCTAGACCTCAATGATGCAACACATTGGCCAGGCCGATCACGGCCAGGCCCAGCAGCAGCCATTGGGTGAAACGTTCGGCCGTGGGTGCAGGCACCCGGTGGAACAGGCGCTGGCCGACCCACAGGCCCGCGAAGGTCGGCAGCAGCAAGACCAGCGCCAGCGGCCAGATATCGGCCGGCACAGCCTGCGCCGCCGCCAGCGCCAACAAGGCCGCCAGGTCGACCGCGCAGAAAAACAGAATAAGGGTGGCGCGCAAACGGCCGGCACGCAAGCCAAGATGGCTCAACCACGCCACGACCAGCGGTCCGCCAATGGAAAAGGCCGCGATCAGCGCACCGGTGACGCTGCCGACCAGCCAGGGCGCGAGCCTGCCCTGCCCCACCTTCAACTTGATGCGCGCCAGGCCCAGCAAGGCCAGTCCGCCGATCAGCAGCGACACCAGCACGCCCATGGTGGCCGCGTCGGCACGGGTGAGCGCCAGCACGCCGATAGGGACGCCCACCGCAGCGGCAATCCACAGCTTGCGCAGCAAGGGCCACTCGGCGTCGCTGCGGGCGGCCGGCACCAGCATCACGCTGGCGGCGATCTCCAGGCAGAGCACCAGCGGCACGGCCTGCGGCAAGGGCCAGCACAAGCCCAGGCCGATGATCGAGATGGCGGCAAACCCGAAGCCGGTGAGCCCGCGCACGATGCCTGCGATGAAGACGCAGGCGATGGCAATGGTCCAGATCAGGGGTGGGGTCACGGGCTTGGCGGATCGGGGAGACGGTTCAGTCTAAATCCGACCGTCCTGGCCCGGATAGGACCAGGACGGGGTTTTGCTTGGGTCCACCGGCGCGGGCGGCTGCGGACCCACGCCGGTCAGGCAAAGACAAAGTCGGCCTGGCGTGCCGTGTTGATGCGCTTGTCTGACGCCTGACGTCCACGGCTATCGTTCCGGTTCAAGCAGCAGCGCCCTGCTCTTCCTGGATCGGCGCCTCACGCGGCAGCCGCATCGTGAACCTGGCGCCGGTTCCCCAACGGGGCGTGACGATGTTCTCGGCCTCCAGCGTCCCGCCCAGCACCTCTGCCACCAGCTGCGACACGATGTGCAGGCCCAGCCCCGTTCCGCCCTCATGACGGCTGGTGGTGAAGAAGGGATCGAAGATGCGGTTCAGGTGCTCCGGGTCGATGCCTTTGCCGTCATCGATCACTCGCACCAGCACATGATCCGGGCCATCGGCCTTGGCTTGCAAGGTGATGGTGCCGGTTTCCCGCCCGCGGAAGGCGTGGACCAGCGCATTGCCCAGCAGGTTGGCCACCGCCTGCTCCAGCGGGCCGGGGTAGCTCACCATGTGCAGGCCATCCTGCAATTCCAGACGCAGCCCGATAGGGTTGCCAGCATCCCATTTGCGCAAACGTGGATCGGAATCCATCACGACCTCGGCCAGGTCGAAGTCGCGCCGTTCCATCGCGGTGCGATCCACGGCCACCTGTTTGAAGCGTTGCACCAGGCCGGCAGCCCGCATCACGGCAGCCTGGGTGAGTTGGGCGGCGGTGTGGGCGTTGTCGATGAAGCTGTCCAGATCAGAACGCTTCAGGCCGCTTTGCATGCGCGCGCGCAAGGTGTCGATGGATTGCTGCAAGGTGCTCAGTGAAAGGTTGGCGCTGCCCAGCGGCGTGTTGAGTTCGTGCGCCACGCCGGCCACCATCAGCCCAAGCGAGGACAGCCGTTCGGCGCGCGCCAGGTCCGCCTGGACCCGTCGCAGGTTGTCGTTGGCCTCGCTCAGCGCACGGTTGGCGGAATGCAGCTCACGTGACTGCCAGTCCTCGTCGATCAGGTTGCTGACGGTATGCAAGGCGTAGCGCAGCGCCACCAGCAGCACCAGCGCCATCATGGCCGCCATCACCATCTGCCAGCGCTGCAAGGCGCCGTTGGTCAGCATGACGTCGCCCTGCACCAGCAGGGTCAGGCCAAGGTCGCTGACCAGAGGTGTGAGGGTTTCCCGATCCACCGAGGTGGTCGGATCGAGCTTCAGGCGGCGATACGCCCAGTCGCCCGTGGCATCGTGGTGCCGCCCCCCTTCTTCGGCCAGCATGGCCTGCCACAGCAGCGGATGGGTTTTCTCCATGGCCAGATCATGCGCACCACGCTGCCAGGCCCAACTTTTCTCCGGCGTGGGGCCCTGAAGCCAGTAGCCGGACGAATTCACCAGGTAAATGCGCAAGCCTTGCCGCTCGGCCAAGAGATTCAGCCGCGACAGCAGGCGAGAAACGCGGTAGTTGATCGCCAGGACGCCGTCGCAGTCGTCGCTTTCGCAAAATGGCGTGGCCACACGCATGGCTGGCTGGACGGGGCCCTCGACGGCATCACGCCCGAAATTCAAGGCAATTTCAGAAAACAGGATGCCGCCCGGCGGCAGGTCGACGCTGTGCTTGAAATAGGTCTCGTCACGCAGATCGTGCAGATCGTCCTGCGGCGCCAGGGTCTGCAGGCCGTCACGCACGTCGACCCGCAGGCGCTCGTTGCCGCGTGGGCCGATCCAGCGCACGGTGTCGAAGGCGTCGGTGCTGTTGGCGAAGCTGACGAACAGGCGTGCGACCGGCGAGTCGGCAGACGCGTCCACGCGCGGCACCTGACCCGCCAGGTCGCGCAGGAATGCAATGTCGTGCTGCAGCGAATCAAGGGTTCGCCGCATGATTTCAAGCGACTCTTCCAGCAGGGTTTCGCGTGCCTGCCACTGCGGCGCCTGGGTGATCGCGCGGAGCTCGATCCACAGCAGCGGAAAGCCCACCAGCAAGGCCAGCAGCCAGGGGGCCACCATGACCAGGAAACGGCGCTGCACCCTGGCCGGCAAGCCGCGAAACGCCTGCCATTTCGCGCGCAACGACACGCGCGGAGACAGGCGTGGCGACACCCCGCGTTCGAGCAAACGGTCCTGCGTCGTCATGCCGTGCGGGCTAGGCGCTGCAGAAATCCGTCGAGCGACTCGGGCCGTGCAAAGTAGAAGCCCTGGGCTTGTGCGCATGCGTGTTCAAGCAGCCAGCTGGTCTGCATCTCGGACTCGACCCCTTCGGCCAGCACTTCCATCTTCAGACGCTTGCCCAGGCTGATGATCATGTCGGCAATCGTGTGCTCGCGCGAGGTTTCACCAATTTCGCTGATGAACTGACGGTCGATCTTCAGCGTGGTGGCCGGCATGGCGCGCAGGTGCGCCAAAGACGAATAGCCGGTGCCGAAGTCGTCGATGGCGATGCGAAAGCCTGCATCACGCAGACCGCGCAGCACCTGGCCATTGCCCTCATAGTCGGCCATGGCGGCGCTTTCGGTGACTTCGATTTCCAGCAGCTCGGGCGACACCCCGTAGTGCTGTGTGATCTCGATCAGTTCGTGCAGGAAGTTGCGCCGCGCCAGTTGCAGGGGCGATACGTTGACCGCGATCGGAATCTTGGCGAAGCCCGCTCGGCTCATGCGCTGCAGCGCCTGACAGGCCATGTGCTGCACCTGATTGCCGATCGGCACGATCAAGCCGTTGGCTTCGGCCATCGGAATGAACTCGGCAGGCGAAATCCGGCTGCCGTCGCTGCGCGTCCACCGCGCCAGTGCTTCGGCACCGATGATGCGTCCGCTCTTCAGGTCGACCTGGGGTTGCAGTTCGATGCTGATCTCGTTGCAGTGCAAGGCGCGGTACAGATCGCGCGAGCGATTGAAACGCTGGTTGGCTTCCTGCTCCAGCGCGGGCTCGTAATCAATCACGCCCGCGCCCTTCTGCATCTGCGCCCGGCGCAGCAGCAGCGCACCAACGGCCATCACGCCGCGCGGCGAGCCAGCATAGACATCCAGATCGACGCGCGCCGCGCGCACGCTGATGAAGGGCGAACGCTGCGGATCGTCGTGATCGAGCGATTCCAGCTCGTCCACGCGGTCCTGGTGCAGCAGTGCAGTCGGTCCCAGGATCGCGAAGGTGTCGCCATGCAGGCGCGCGACCATCACTGGGGCCGGGAATACATTGCGCAACCGGGCCGCCATCTTGCGCAGCATCAGATCGCCCTGCTCCATGCCCAGCGACAGGCAACTGGCGGAATACTGGTCGAGTTCGATGAACAGCACCGTGCGATTGCGCGGCGTCGGCACTTCCAGCACGGCGTCCAGCGCCCGCAACAAGGCGTTGGCGTTGGGAATCTCCAGCAGGCTGTCTTCGTAGGCCAGGCGGTCCAGGCGGCTGGTCAGGGACACATTGATCAGGCCGGAATTGATGCTGGTGGCAAACACGTGCAGCAATTCCTGCTCGGTCGGGTCGAGTGCCCGGCCGGTGGCGATGTAGGTGGCGGCGTGCGGACCATGCTCGGCGCCCTGGAAGAACAGCACCTGGCTGAGTTCGCCATCGATGCTGGTGCGCTTGGTGAGCGACTGCAGCAACATGTCGCGCACATGTGCCTGTTCGAGCGAGCCCAGGTCCTGGCTGATGGAATAGGAAAGCCGCCCGGCGGCGCCCACAATGCGCGCAGAACGGGGATCGCCGCCGATGCCGTATTCGTGCACACAGACCAAGCCTTCCGGCTCGACGCCAAGCAGGCGCGACAGCTCGCTTATCACGCAGTGCGAAAAGTCATCCATGCTGCGGGCGCGTGCCAGGCAATTGCTGGCCTCGACCACGGTCTGCAAGCCCTTGCGTGCCTGGCTGAGCGCACGGATCTGCTCCCAGGTCCTGAGGTTGCTGGTCAGCACGCCATGCAGGCGCTCGAAGGTCAGGTCGGTCTTGAGCCAGTAGTCGCTGATGTCGAGCGCGCCCAGTGATTGGCGCATCGGCGCCACACCCGGCTCGCCCGTCACCAGAATGATGCGGACTTCTGCATTGCCCAGCACCTCGCGCACGCTGCGCACCAGGCGCAGACCGGCGTCGTCGGTTTCCATCACCACGTCGAGCACGATGACCGCGACGTCCGGTGTGGCGGCCAACAGACGCGCGGCGTCGCGCGCCGAGCCTACCGACAGGATATTCAGCGGCCGCGACTGGAATTCGAAGTTCGCCAACGCAAGTTTCAGCGAGCGCTGGAACTCCGCATCGTCGTCGACGGTGAGCACGGTCAGCGGCTGCAAGGCCGCGCCGGGCGTGCCGACGGGGCCCGCACTCTCGGGCGCAAACGCGAAACCGGCCTCGTCGTCCAGACCGTCCGCCACAATTTCACCTAGCCCCATCGGATCTTCCTCAAGCAATCCTGCCAGCGAGCATCACGGTGATCGCCATTGCAGTTCGGCGCCATTGGCCGAATCTCCTCCTCAGTTATACCGCTGAGATACAAGTCGAAACAATGGGCAGAATCTGACGAAAACCGACATGTCGGGCACGGCAAATTTCCAGGCTCCGGCAAGTGAGCGGTCGCTTCAATTGCGTGCTGTCGAGGCGGGCGCAAGCAGGCGCTGGCCCCATTGAAAGACGTGTCTGGATCTAGGCCCTCGCAGGCGGCCTGCATAGGCTGGTGTCCATCGGCCCGACTCGGGTCACTCGCCCAAGGATGTCCCGCCCATGTCCACCGCCTCGCTCGACTACCAATGGATGCCCTTCACCGACAATCGCGACTTCCGACGCGCGCCGCAGTGGTTCGACCGGGCCGAAGGCCTGCGCTACTGGACGCCGGACGGACGCGCCTTGCTCGACGGCAGCGCGGGCCTGTTCTGCTGCGCGGCCGGCCATGCCCGGGTCGAGATTGCCGAGGCGGTCTACCAGCAACTGCTGAAACTGGACTACACCCCGCACTTCCAGCGCGCCTCGCCACTGTCCTTCGAGCTGGCGCAACGCCTGTCGGCACTGTTGCCCGAAGGTCTGAACAAACTCTTCTTCACCAACTCCGGCTCGGAGTCGGTCGACAGCGCGATGAAGATCGCGCTCGCCTACCATCGGGCCCGCGGCGATGGGCAACGCACCCGCTTCGTGTCGCGCGAATGGGCGTATCACGGCGTGAATTTCGGCGGCGTGGCGCTGTCCGGCATGATGCGCAACCGCCAGGCTTTCGCCGCCGGCGGCCTGCCGCACGTCAGCCACATGCGTCACACCTGGCACGAATCGCAGCGTTATGAGCTTGGTCAGCCGCGCAGCGGCGGCGACCTGGCCGAAGATCTGCTGCGCATCATTGCCACCCACGGCGCCGACAGCATTGCCGCCTGCTTCGTCGAGCCGATCGCCGGTTCCATCGGCGTGATCGTGCCGCCAGTGGGTTACCTGCAGCGCCTGCGCGAGATCTGCGACCAGCACGGCATCCTGCTGGTATTCGACGAGGTGATCACCGGCTTCGGCCGCACCGGCCAGGCCTTCGCCGCGCAAAGCATGGGCGTCAAGCCAGACATCATCACGATGGCCAAGGCATTGACCAACGGCGCGATCCCGATGGGCGCGGTGGCGGTCGACGAAGCCATCTACGACACCGTGGTGGACGCGGCCAAGCACAAGGGGCCGGAACTCTTCCACGGCTATACCTACTCGGGCCACCCGGCGGCATGCGCAGCCGCGCTGGCGGCACTCGATATCTACGAAAAGGAAGACCTGTTCGTCAAGGGCTCGGCCCTGTCGCCCTACTTCCTTGCGCAACTGGCCACCCTGCGCGGGCTGCCGCAGGTCATCGACCTGCGCGGCTACGGCATGTTGTCGGGCATCCAGCTGACACCGGGTGCGGCGCCGGGCGCCAAGGGCAATGCGGTGCAGCGCGCGCTGTTCGACGCCGGCCTGCACGTGAAGACCACCGGCGATGCGATCATCTTCGCGCCGGCGCTGGTGGCCGGGCCAGCCGACGTGGACGCAATGATCGAGGTGCTGCGCGCCGTGCTGGGCCGCGAAGACCTCTGAGCAAGTCGCCCGGTACGGCCTGTGCACAAGCGCCGGTTGTGGACAAGATCGGCCGCTTGCCCTGTGGACAGCTTCAGGCCTGCGCGACTTCGCAGGCTTGAAGCTCCTGCCAGGCAGCGCCCAGGGCCTCGATGCCCGGCTCGATCAGTTCGTGGGCAATGGCGCCATAGCCCAGGCGGAAATGATGCGTGGGGCGTGGCTCGGCGACGAAGTGGATGTCGCCCGGCTCGATCAGCACCCCGCGGCGCGCCGCCAACCGTTGCAAGGCCCAGGCATCGAATCCCGGTGGCCCGCTGAACCACAGCGCCGAACCACCCGCCGTCCCGCTCACGTCCAGTCCGGGCAAATGCTTGGCCACCGCCCGACTGATGCTGCGCCACTTGCGCGCCAGGCTGTCGCGCAACCGGCAGGCATGGGCGTCGTAGTACCCCATGGACAGGAACAAGGCCAGCACCCGCTGGTTGTTGGCGGGCGGATGGCGGTACATGTAGCGGCGCGCCGCCCGCAGCTCGTGGATGAGTTCGGCGTCGGCCGCAATGAAGCCCAGACGCACGCCTGGCAGCAAGGTCTTGGTCAGGCTGCCCAGGTAGATGACGCGGCCGCTTTCATCCAGGCTTTTGAGCGCAGGGTGATTTCTGCCCAGGTAATTCTGCTCGCTGTCGTAATCGTCCTCGACGATCAGCAGGTCTTTCTCGCGCGCCTTCGCCAGCAGTTCCATGCGGCGATACAAGGGCATGGTGACGCCGGTCGGCGACTGGTGGCTGGGCGTGCACACCACCATGTCGCAGGCATCCAGCCGGTTGCCCACCATCAAGCCCTGCGCATCCACCCGCAAGGGCGCCAGCTCGCAGCCCGCCAGCGCAAAGATGTTGCGCGCATCGACATAGCCGGGGTCCTCCACCCCGACGCGCAAGCCCGGTCGTGCCAGCATCTGCGCCAGCAGATACAGCGAATTCTGCGTACCGATGGTGACCAGCACTTCTTCGGGCCGTGCGCGGATGCCGCGCCGGGGCAGCACGCGCTGAATGATCTGCTCGATCAGCAAGGGGTCGTCCTGCGCCACCTGGTCATCGACCCAGGTACGCAGGTGCGCGGGCGAGGCGGCAAGCCGCCCGCAGTCGCGCCAGCGCGCCGCCGTCTGCTCGTCGTATTCGACCTGACCGTAGATGAAGGGATACCGGTATTCGGCCCAGTTGCGCGGCTTGACGATGGCACGCAGCCGCGAGGCCTGGCCATTGAGCCGCGCGGCCCAGTCGGGCGCGTGGTCGGGACGGTCGAACAGGCGGGCCGGCCGCAGGTCGAGTCGCACATCGAGCTGCTGGCGCAGGTACTTCTCGTTGATGAAGTAGCCCTTGCGGTCGACCGGGATCAGGTAACCCTCGTCGGCCAGCTGTTCGTAGACCAGCACCACCGTGTTGCGCGAGACCTTCAGCAGGCCGCAGAGCACCCGGCTGGACGGCAGGGCGTCGTGGGCCGGCAAGGCGCCATCGAAGATCGCGTTCAGCAGATTTTCGCGCAGCTGCTCCTGCAAGCCGCGACTCGCGTCGAAGGGACGGATGTAGCGCTCCAGCATGGTTCATTTCCGGGTGAGCACGCACCAATCGGGAACAGGCGGCGGCACCGTATCGATACCGCACAGGGCGTGCACCGACGCCGCCCGCACCTGGGTACCGGCGCGGGCCGTGGCCCGGGGCCTGGCACCACAACTGCCGGACGCTGGATCTAAAGCAAGCACCATGCCGCCACCTAAGATCGATTGGCCCTGTTTCCATCCATCGCTCAAGGAGTGGTTCGCCATGTCGCCGTCTTTCTTTCGCTGGACCCGCCGTATCCTGCTAGCCCCGCTTGCCATGGCCGCCTTGAGCCTGGGCGCCACTGCGCAGGCCGAGACCGTGACCATCGGCATCCAGACCATGTTCGCGCCCTGGAAGGACGCCATCGTCAAGAAGGAGTTCGAGAAGGCCACGGGCTGGGACATCAAGTGGCGCACCTTCGACAGCGGCGGCGACGTGATGACCGCGATGGCCTCGGGCGACGTGCAGATCGGCGTGGCCGGCAGCAGCCCGATCGCCGCCGGGGTCAGCCGCGGGGTGGACGTGCAGCTGTTCTGGATTCTCGACAACATCAATGAGGCCGAGGCGCTGGTCGTGCGCAAGGGCGCCGGCATCCACGCACCGCAGGACCTGAAGGGCAAGACGCTGGCTGTGCCTTTCGTGTCGACCACCCACTTCCACGCCTTGTTCGCGCTTGAACAATTCGGCTTGTCGGGCCAAGTGAAGGTCATCAACCTGCAGCCCTCGGACATGCCTGCGGCCTGGGAACGCGGCGACATCGACGCGGCCTTCGTCTGGGACCCGGCGCTGGGCAAACTCAAGCAGAACGGCGAGGTCTTGCTGACCTCGGGACTGCTCACGCAATGGGGCAAGGCGACCTTCGACGGCCTGGTGGTGAGCAAGTCCTTTGCCGCCAAGAACGCCGACGGCATGAAGGCCTTCACCAAGGTGCTGGAAACCTCGACCGCTGGTTATGTGAATTCGCCCAAGACCTGGACGGCCGATTCGGAAGCGGTGAAGAACATCGCCAGGAATTCGGGCGCCACGCCTGCGGAGGTGCCGCCGGTGCTGGCGCTGTATCAGTTCCCGCTGGCCGCCGAGCAGGCCGGCCCGGTGTGGCTGGGCGGCGGCAAGGCCAGCGGCGCAGCACAGGCACTGGCGTCGACAGCGGAATTCCTGAAAGCGCAAAAGCGCATTCCGTCGGTCTTGCCGGACTACAGCGTGGTGATCAATCCGAGCTTCGTGGACGCAGCGAAGTAAACCGCACCGTCGACCGCACCCCGGGCCACCTGCCTGGCCCGGTCTTGCCCACTTGCCGCGAGGACCCCCATGAGCCTGAGCCTGCGAATCCATGACGTATCGGTGATCTACCCGGGCCGCGAGCCGGGCCAGCAGGTCACGGCGCTGTCCGGCGTCAACCTCGACATCGCGGCCGGCGACTTCGTGGTGGCGCTGGGCGCCTCGGGCTGCGGCAAGACCACGCTGCTGAACCTGATGGCAGGCTTCATCCAGCCCAGCCACGGCATCATCACGCTGGGCAATTACCAGGGTGAGGTGCCCTCGGACACCCGCCAGGCCCCCCTGCGCGACCAGGTCACTGGCCCGGGCGCGGACCGCGGCGTGGTGTTCCAGAAGCACGCGCTGTTTCCGTGGCTCAACGTGCTGGACAACGTGGCCTTCGGCCTCAAGCTGCGTGGCGTGCCACGCAAGCAGCGCGAGGAACAGGCCATGCATTTCCTGGCGCTGACCGGCCTGGCGGACTTCGGCAAGCACGCGGTCTACCAGCTGTCGGGTGGCATGCAGCAGCGCGTGGGCATGGCGCGCGCCCTCACCAACGACCCGCACATGCTGCTGCTCGACGAACCGCTGGGCGCACTCGATGCGCTCACGCGCGAGAAGCTGCAGGAGCTGTTGCTGAACATCTGGCAACGCACCGGGAAGATGATGTTCTTCATTACCCACGACGTCGAAGAGGCGCTTTTCATGGGCACCCGGCTGGTGATCATGTCGCCGCGCCCGGGACGCATCACACACGAATTCCCGCTCGACTTCGGCCGACGTTTTCTGGCGGGCGAAGCCGCCCGCGCGGTCAAGTCCAGCCCCGACTTCATCGCCCTGCGCGAAACGGTGCTGGCCATCATTCACGGCGATCATCTGGAGGCAGCGGCATGATGAGTCTCGATCACCCGGACACCACGGCAGCAGCGCCCGCGCCGGTGAAACCGGCACGTGCAATGGGCTCGCCACCGCTCGCAAACGTGTCGTCCCCCACGGCCCCGTCCCGCTTCGCGCGCTGGCGGCGTGCCGCCTCGGTCAAGCCCGGTGAACAATACGGCGCGCCGGGCAACGGACGCAGCTCCTTGCTGAGCCTCCTCACCATCGCCGTGCTGTTCGGCCTCTGGTATCTGGCCACGCGCATGGCCTGGGTCAAGCCGCTGTTCCTGCCCAGCCCGGCGGCGGTGTGGCAGCAGTTCATCGATGTCAGCCGCGAGGGCTTCTCGGACGCCACCTTGCTCAGCCACATCGGCTGGAGTTCGCTGCGGGTGTTCGGCGCCTTTGTGCTGGCGGTGCTGACTGCCGTGCCGGTGGGCATCCTGATGGGTGTGAATCGCATCGCACGCGGCATCTTCGACCCGATGGTCGAGTTCTACCGGCCGCTGCCGCCGCTGGCCTACCTACCACTGGTGGTGATCTGGATGGGCATCGGCGAGAGCTCGAAGATCCTGCTGATCTATCTGGCCATGTTCGCGCCGCTGGCATTGAGCGCGCGTGCCGGCGTGCGCTCGGTGGCGATCGAGCAGATCCACGCGGCGTATTCGATGGGCGGCAGCCGGGGGCAGATCCTGCTGCGGGTGATCCTGCCTGCGGCCATGCCGGAAATCCTGACCGGCATGCGCATTGCGCTGGGCTTTGGCTGGACTACGCTGGTGGCCGCCGAGATGGTGGCCGCCACCGCCGGCCTGGGTTTCATGGTGCTGAGCGCATCCAAGTTCCTGGCCACCGACGTGGTGATCATGGGCATCCTGGTGATCGGCGTGCTGGCCTATGTGCTGGATGCAGGCATGCGTTACCTGGAGCGCAGGCTGGTGCCCTGGAAGGGCAAATAGCACGGTAGCCCTGCACCAAAAACAAAGGCGCGCCGACGGGAAGTCGGCGCGCCTTTTTGACGTGCATGCGCGTATTCATCACGCGCAATCAAGCAAGCCGCTTATCTGCCCGACAGCCTGTCAGGCGAGCATCGCGGCCTTGCCCGCTGCGATCAGAACACCGGCACGATTGCGCCCTTGAAACGTTCCTTCATGAACGCAGCCGATTCCGGCGAACGCAGGGCAGCGGCCAGCTTCTGCATGGCCGGGCTGTCCTTGTTGTCGGCACGGGCGGCCAGCAGGTTGGCGAACGAGGTCTTGTTGCCTTCCAGGAACAGCGCATCGGTGGTCGGGTTCAGCTTGGCTTCCAGCGCGAAGGTGGTGTTGATCACGGCCAGGTCGACTTCACCCAGCACGCGCGGCAGCATCGGCGCTTCCAGCTGCTTGATCGTCACGTTCTTCGGATTGCTGCTGATCTCTTTGACCGTCGACTTGGTGCTGGTCGGATCGGCCAGCACGATGACGCCGGCCTGATGCAGCAACTGCAGCGCGCGGCCGCCGTTGACCGCATCGTTCGGGATCGCCACCACGGCGCCATTCTTCAGGTCGGCGATGTTCTTGATCTTGCTGGAATACGCACCAAAGGGCGCCACGAAGATCTCGCTGACCGACGCGATGCTGGTGCCGCGCGTGCGATTGAATTCATCCATGAACGGCTTGTGCTGGAAGAAGTTGGCGTCGATGTGTTTCTCGGCCAGTTGCACGTTCGGCTGCACGTAGTCGGTGTAGATCTTGATGTTGAGTTCCACGCCTTCCTTGGCCAGCATGGGTTTCAGCTTTTCCAGGATTTCGGCGTGCGGGGTCGGGCTTGCGCCGACGATCAGCTTGTCCGCCGCGTGGGCGTTGAAAGCGCAAGCCAGCGCCAGTAGTGCGACCAGTTTCTTCACGATTGCTCCTCCGTTCAGAGCCGGTGGATTCCGGCCCGTGGGTAAAAACGCCTTGCGTCCCGCCAGGTCTTCGGACCTTGTCTTTCGACCTCGTCCTTCGACCCTGTGACATGCCTCTTCGGGCCGGGACTCAACGCGTGAAATGCTGCACCAGGCGGGTGCCCAGGCTTTGCAGGATCTGCACCAGCAACAACAGGAAAATGATGGTGATGAACATCACGTCCAGCTGGAAGCGCTGGTAGCCATAACGGATGGCCAGGTCGCCCAGGCCGCCGCCGCCCACCACGCCAGCCAGCGCGGTGTAGGACACCAGCGCAATCGCCGTCACGGTGGCCGCCGCGAGTATCCCGGGCAGGGCTTCGTGCAGCAGCGCACCCAGCACGATCTGGCGTGTGTTGGCGCCCATCGCCAGCGACGCTTCGATGATGCCGCGATCGACTTCGCGCAAGGCGGACTCCACCAGGCGGCCGAAGAAGGGCACGCCGGCCACCACCAGCGCCGGGATCGATCCCATCACGCCCAATGAGGTTCCGGTCAGGAACACCGTCACCGGGATCATCGCGATCAGCAAAATCACGAAGGGCAGCGAGCGCAGGATGTTGACCAGGAAGGACACGGCCGTATAGGTCTTGTGCGAGGCACGCAGTTGCTTGGGACTGGTCAGGAACAGCAGCACGCCCAGCGGCAGGCCAAGCAACAGCACCAGGGTCAGCGAGCCGCCCATCATCAGCAGCGTGTCGACGGTCGCCAGCCAGATGTCGAGCCAGTCGACGTTGCTGAACCAGGCATTCAGAACATTGCTCACAGGGCCACCTCTTCGACGGTGACGCCCTGGGCAGCCAGGTGGGCCAGCGCCTGATGCACACGCGTGTTGTCGCCTTCCAGGGCGATGGTCAATTGGCCGCAGGTCATGGATTTGATCTGCTCGATGCGGCCGCCAAGAATCGAGAAATCGATGCCGAATTCCCGCGCGGTGCGCGACAGCACCGGCTGGTGCACCGTGTCTTCCATGAAGGTCAGGCGGCGAATCGTTTTCTGCGTGGTGTCGCCGATGTTCAGGCCCACTTCTTCAACCGGGAAATGCTCGGCCTCCTGCACGAAACGCTTGGTGGTCTCGTGCTGCGGATGCAGGAACACCTGGCTCACCGGCCCGCTTTCCACGATCTTGCTGGAATCGATCACCGCCACCCGATCGCACACGGTGCGGATCACGTCCATTTCATGGGTGATCAGCACGATGGTCAGGCCCAGGCGTTCGTTGATCTCGCGCAGCAGCTGCAGAATCGATCGCGTGGTCTGCGGATCGAGCGCGCTGGTGGCTTCATCGCACAGCAGTACTTTCGGATGGTTGGCCAGCGCGCGCGCAATGCCCACACGCTGCTTTTCGCCGCCCGACAACTGGCGCGGATACTTGTGCTTGTGGCGCTTGAGGCCGACCAGGTCGAGCAGCTCGTCGACCCGTTTGTCGATGCTCTGCTTGTCGCTCTTGCCGGCGATTTCCAGCGGGAAGGCGACGTTGGCGGCCACGGTCTTGGAGCCCAGCAAATTGAAGTGCTGGAAGATCATGCCGACGCCCTGGCGGAACTGGCGCAGGCCCTCGTCGTCGAGGCTGTCCAGGTCGACGCCTTCGACCACCACCTTGCCCTGCGTAGGACGCTCAAGGAAGTTGATCATGCGGATCAGCGTCGACTTGCCGGCTCCCGAGTGGCCGATGATGCCGAAGATCTCGCCCGACGCGATGTGCAGGTTCACATCGGTCAGTGCGGTGATCGCGACCCCCTTCACCTGGTAGCTCTTGTGTATGGCTTGCAGCTCGATCATTGTTTTCCTGTGGATGTCTCTATGGCCGGCGCCTGGATCGGAACGCCCGCCTCCGTTTTATGTGTCGAGGTCTGAACAACTACTGCGCCCAACAAGGCGCGTCATCATGCCAGGAAGCCGCACGGGCTCTGTCGATGGTCCCTTGGCGGCTTCCGTTGAAGGTATGTTTGGTGTCCCGCGTCAGCGCTTGCCTCCCGCCATCTTCAGCGAGGCCGGATCTGCCCGCAGGCGCAGCATCATCACGCAGCCCAGCGCGGGTCCAATTGCCAGCATGCCGAAAGCGCCGGGCCAGCCGAACATGGCCTGCACCGGCGGCACCAGGTGGATGCTGACCAGCGTCAGCAGAAAGCCTGCGCAGGTCTGTGCGGTCAGCAAGGTGCCAATGCTGTCGGGCGCACTCAGCTCGGCAATGCTGGCCGAGAACTGCGCCGAATCGGCAATCGCGGAAATGCCCCAGATCACGGCAAGCGTGGTGACCACGTAGGTCGGCGCACCCGCCAGCCAGCCGATCACCAGCGCACACGAGGCGCTGACGAACATCGCCAGCGTGGTCACTGCCGTGCGGCCGTAGCGGTCGGCAAACCAGCCGCCCGCCCATGCCCCCAGCGCCCCCGCGCCGATCGCCAGGAAGGTCACGCGCTCGGCGGCCTGCCAGGGCTCGCTCACCCCATTCATCTCGAAGCTGAAGTGCAGGAACACCGCCAGCCACGCCCACATCGCGTACAGCTCCCACATGTGGCCGAGGTAACCCAGGTTGGCCAGGCGCAGCGCGCGCACGCGCCAGGCCTGCGCGACTGCGCCGGGGTTCAGGCGCACCGAGCGCGTCATCGCCGGCCCCAGGCCGCAGAAGTTGATGGCCAAGGCAGCAACAGCCGCCAACGCGCCCGCTGCCAGGTAAACCGAGGTCCACTGCATGCCGCCAACGGCTGCCAGCAGATGCGGGCTGGCCGAGCCCAGCGACAAGGCGCCGACCAGCAAGCCGATCAGCAAACCCAGGTCACCCTTGGCCCAGGTGGCGGCCAGACGCATGCCGACGGGGTATACGCCCGCCATGCACATGCCGGTGATGAAGCGCAGCGCATACACGGGCGCGCCTGCGGGTTCGCAGGCGACAAGTGCCAGCGTCGCGGCCGAGGCAATTCCGGCCGAGAGCATGAAGAGCCGCCGCGGGTCGTAGCGGTCGGCCAGGCCCAGCAGCGCGCTGGTGATCGTGCCCACGACAAAACCGGCCTGCACCGAACTGGTCAGCAAGGCCTCTTGCCAGGACGTGAGCATCACCGCCTGCTTGATCGCCGGCACGGCGGCCGCCGAGGCGAACCACACCGACATGGCGCAGACCTGGCAGAACAGCAAGACCAGCAGCGAGCGCAGCTTGCCCGGTGGCGCGGCAGGGCCCCCCGCTGCCATCATGCGGCCTGAGCCAGGCCGCCGACCCGGTGGAAACCGCGATCGAAATAGATCAGGGCTTCACGATTGGCCACCGTGGTGGCGCCGCGCACTGCGCAATAGAACACGGTGTGCGTGCCGACTTCGGCGGTGGACGTGATCTCGCAATCCAGCGACACCGCCGCGCCACCCAGCACCGGCGACCCGGTTTCCATCACGCTCCATTCGCCTTCGGCGAAGCGTTCGTCGACTTCCATGTCCTTGCTGGCAAAGCGCATCGCAATCGCCTGCTGGCTGGCGTCGAGCACGTTCACGCACAGGCGGCCGTTTTCCTTGAAGGCCACGTTGTTGCGGCTGCTGCGGTTGATGCAGACCAGCAGCATCGGCGGCTCGTCGGTCACGCCGCAGACGGCAGACGCCGTACAGCCGCTGCGTCCGGCCGGGCCGTCGCTGGTGATGACGTTGACGGCGGCGCCCAGGCCGGCCATGGCATCGCGGTAGGCAGTCTTGTCGATCATGTCAGTTCCTTCGGGGAGACGATCAAGCAGGAGGCGATCAGGCAGGCAATCAGCCGGGGCGATATTGCGCGGCGGCGTGGCTTTGCGGAAGACGGGCGTGGCCGAACAGCTTTTCGCGATACACGCCATCGCGGTACGAGGTCTTGTAGGCGCCGCGCTCCTGCAGAATCGGCACCACCAGGTCGATGAAGTCCTCGAAGCATTCCGGGGTGACGGTGCGCGACAGATTGAAGCCGTCGACGTCGGCGTTCTCGGTCCAGGCCATCAAGGTGTCGGCGACCTGCTCGGCCGAACCCACCAGCGGCGCCTGGCGGCTGCCCAGTACCATCTGCTCGATCAGCCTGCGCTTGGTCCAGGTGGGGCCGGCGCTGCGTGTCATGGCCTCGACGTTGGACACGATGGCCTGGGTGTTGCCGGTCTGGATCGGCTCGTCCATGTCGTACTTGGCGAAGTCGATGCCCATCGAGGCCGAGGCATGCACCAGCGCGGCTTCGACATCCACGTGCGACTTGTAGTCTTCGAATTTCTCGCGCGCTTCGGCTTCCGTGCGGCCGGTGATCACGGTGGCGCCCAGGAACACGCTGATGTCGCTGGCCTGGCGGCCCAGCTTCACGGCCTGACCGCGGATGTCGTCGACGATGGCGCGCACGCCGCTCATGCTCTGGCCGTTGACGAACACGCACTCGGCGTGGGTCGCGGCAAACAGGCGGCCGCGGGTCGACGACCCGGCCTGGTACAGCACCGGCGTGCGCTGCGGCGAGGGTTCGGCCAGGTGCAGTGCGTCGACCTTGTATTGACGGCCGTCGTGCACGATGCGGTGCACCTTGGCCGGGTCTGCGTAGATGCGCTTTTCGCGGTCATTGACCACGGCGTCGTCTTCCCAGCAGCCTTCCCACAGCTTGTAGACCAGGGACATGTACTCCTCGGCCAGGTCGTAGCGGTCATCGTGCGCCATCTGGCCCGACAGACCCGTCGCGCGGGCGGCGCTGTCCAGGTAGCCGGTGACGATGTTCCAGCCGATGCGTCCACCGGTCAGGTGGTCCAGCGTGGACATGCGGCGCGCAAACGAGAACGGCGGCTCATAGGTCAGGTTGCAGGTCACGCCGAACGCCAGGTGCGTGGTGGCGGCCGCCATCGCGGGGATCAGCAAGGACGGGTCATTGACCGGCAGCTGCACTGCACCCTTCAGCGTGGCGTCGACATTGCCGCCGTAGACGTCGTAGGCGCCCAGCACGTCCGCGAAGAACACGCCATCAAAGAGGCCCGCTTCCAGCTTCTTGGCCAGTGCCGTCCAGTAATGGATGTTCTTGTATTGCGTGGACTGATCGCGCGGATGCGTCCACAGGCCCTGCTGGATGTGTCCGATGCAGTTCATGTCGAACGCATTGATGCGGATTTCGCGCGCCATTCCTGTCCCCTGGTAGGTGTAGTGCCGGTCTGATTTCATCGGCTTCGTCCAGTATAGTGGACGATATTGACGAATATCAAGACAGATTTATAAGCGCTGGAATACCCTGCCCCGCTTTCGCCGAAGGCCGTCAGTGCAGGTGCAAAACGTATACTGCAGACCCTATTCGACAGCACCCGAGTCCAGCCCTGCAGGGCTGTGGCACGCGCATCAATGAGCCCAAGCTTCCCCGACCCGTCCGCCGCCATCGCCGCCCACGTCAAGCAGGAGCGCGACGCGCGCAACTGGTCGCTTGCCGAACTGGCCAAGCGTTCTGGGGTGTCCAAGGCGATGATCAGCAAGATCGAGCGGGCCGAAGCCAGCCCCACGGCATCCGTGCTGGGCAAGCTGTCCGGCGCCTTCGGCCTGCAGCTGTCGGCCCTGCTGGCCATGGCCGAGCAATCCGACGGCCGACTGCTGCGCCATACCGAACAACCGGTGTGGATCGACCCGGAAACCGACTACGCGCGCCGCACGATCTCGCCGCGCAATGGCGGGGTGCTGGAACTGCTGCGCATCGACCTGCCGCCGAACGCACGCGTCTCGTATCCGCCGGACGCGTTCACGGTGCAGCACCAGCTGCTGTGGGTGCTGGAGGGCACGCTGGTGTTCCTGGAAGGCGAGGAAACGCATCGCCTGGCCAAGGGCGATTGCCTGCAGCTGGGCAGGCCAGTGGCTTGTACGTTCTCGAATCCGGGCGACGAACCCTGTGCGTATCTGATTGCGCTGGCGAAACGCTGAGGCGTCAGGCGTTCATCAGCCAAACGTTCATCAGGCCGGCACACCGGTGACATCGACAGGCGGCAAAGCGCTGTAGGCCGCCATGAAGCAGGCCGTCGGGTCGTAGCTGGCCAGACGCGTATCCAGACCCGGCATGATCACCCGCTCGAAACCCTGGCGTCGCCAGAACGACACCGACTCGTTCACCGCCACCAGCGCCATGCGCGACCAGCCACGGGACTTGGCGTGCTCGCGCAGTTGCGCCACCAGGACGGCGCCCGCGCCTGTCCCGCGCGCAGCAGGCAGCAAGGCAAGATCGTGCAGGTAGAGCGTGTCGGGATGGTCGGGCAAGGCGCTGAGCAAGCTGTTGAGCGCCGGCGGATCGCCGAACACCCACGGGTGACTGAGCACGTAGCCAATCACGCCATCGCCATCTTGAACCAGGACGTGGCAACCGGCCGGGTGCAGCAGCAGCCGCTCGGCAAAAACCTCGAGTCGCTCGAAATAGCTCGGGTGGACCTGATGCGCCACGGCGTGCACCGCAGGCAGGTCACGCAGCGTCATCGGACGCCAGTGAACGGCCTGTTCAGGGGAAATGAGAGCCATGGCCGCATCCATCAAATCATCGCGCAGCGCAGTCGATTGCCACGCCAGCAAATAGCATAATTGAAGCAGCCGGCCGCCGATACACGGCGGCCCCAAACCCTCTGGATGACTGACAATGTTTGCCTTCTTCGTGTCGGCTTTTCTGCTGGGCCTGGTTTTCAACGCCGCCCCCGGCGCGGTATTTGCCGAAACGGTCAAGCAAGGCGCACGCGGCGGCTTCAAGCCGGCGCTGGCGGTCCAGGTGGGCTCGCTGACTGGCGATGCGCTGTGGGCCGTGCTGGGGCTGACCGGTGTAGGTGTGCTGCTGCAGGCAGAATCCCTGCGCACGCCAGTGGGCATTGCCGGCGTGGCCTACCTGCTGTGGCTGGCCTGGGATTCATGGCGCGCCGCGGGCCAGCACCTGGACACCCGGGGTTCGGACGCTGCCTCGAATCGGTCTGCCCTGAAGACCGGTGCGCTGCTGTCGCTGACCAACCCGCATAACGTGGCCTACTGGGCGGCCATGGGCAGCGCCATGGGGGCGCTGGGCGTGCACGAGCCGAACAACACGCATTACGCCGTGTTCTTCACCGCCTTCATGACGGCCTCGGTGCTGTGGTGTTTCATCGCCGCCACCCTCGTCGACCGCCTGTTCCGCCGCGCCAATACCCAGTGGGCAACGCTGACCTACCGCTTGTGCGCAGCAGCGCTGCTGGCCTTGGCCATCGGTTCGATGCGTGACTTGATGACGCCGGTGGCCCGGCAGGAACGACTGACGACACCCCCTGCGGTCAGCGGACGTCCGTGATCCGTCAAGGACGATGGCACGCCGTGCACGACGCGCGTACATTGCACGACAAGGCTGCCACACACCCGGCAGCCGCTTTCAGTTCGGCCCTTGCCTGAGCACCAGTCACCATGCCCCTCGCCCGCGCGCAAGCCAGTCAGGAAGACGAACACAGCCGCTACCTCGCCGGTCGCCGCAGCACGCTGATCAGCGTGGTCATCAATGTGGTGCTGACCGCCGTTCAACTGGTGGCCGGCCTGATCGCCGGCTCGCAAGCCCTGGTCGCCGACGGCGTGCATTCGCTGTCGGACCTGGTGGGCGACGTGATCGTGCTGTTTGCCGGTCAACGCAGCCGCAAGGCACCCGATCACGACCACCAGTACGGCCACCAGCGTTATGAGAACGCAGCGTCCCTGATGTTGGGTGCGCTGCTGCTTGGCGTGGGCCTGGTGATGCTGTGGAGTGCGGTCGTCAAAATCGAAGATCCGTCCCTGGTGCCGCAGGTCAAACCCATTGCACTATGGGTGGCCGTCATCACGCTGATCGCCAAGGAAGCGCTGTTTCGCTACATGCTGGCGGTGGCCACGCGCATCAAATCGGGCATGCTGATCGCCAATGCCTGGCATGCCAGGTCTGACGCGGCGTCATCGCTGGTGGTGGCCGTCGGCATTGCCGGTAACCTGATGGGCTATCGGATGCTCGACCCGATCGCCGCGATGATCGTCGGCTTCCTGGTCGCGCGCATGGGCTGGAGCTTCGGCTGGAATGCCCTGCACGACCTGATGGACCGCGCGGTCGACGAAGACACCCTGGCGGCCATCAGCCAGACGCTGACCGACACACCGGGCGTGCATGGCTGGCACGACCTGCGCACACGCAAGATGGGCGACGGCATTCTGGTGGATGTGCACCTGGAGATCGACGGCGAGCTGACCGTGGCGCAAGGCCATCGGATCGCCATGGAGGCAAGGCGGCGCGTGATGGAAACCCATGCGGTCATGAATGTGATGACGCACGTGGACCCGATCGAGTCATGCGCCGGGGCCGGCCCGACGCGCTGACCGAGGCGCAATGAAGGCGGCTTCGCATACGCCTTGCAAACGTCTTGTTGCCGGTCGTTGCGAACTGCGCAGATCGTTGCCAGCTTGATATCCGTCAAGGCTGCGGGTGGGACGCCTGCGTAGCATGGGTGCATCACACCGGAGCAGCCACCATGTTCATCAGCGCCCAGGACTTCAAGATCCGCAGCGAGCATTTCGATCTCACCCGCAGCGACAACATCCTGCGCATCATCTGCGGGGCGTTCATGTTCCCGCATGCGGCCAGCAAGTTCGTGGGCGGCGCCTTGTCGGCGGGCACGGTCGGCTTTTTCGCCAAGGCCGGTTTTCATCCGCCTGAATTCTGGGTGTGGCTTGCCGCCCTGGTTGAAATCGCTACGGGCATTGCGCTGGTACTGGGCATCTGCACCCGCTTTGCCGCGCTTGGCGCAGCCGGTGCACTGGCCATCGCGGTCTACGCCTTGCACGTGGTGAAAGGCTTTGGCTGGACCTGGAATACGGGCGGATACGAGTACCCCGTGTTCTGGGGCATCACCTGCATTGCCGTTGCGATCACTGAATTTCGCCGCGTCCACGCCGTGCCTGCCAGCATCCCGAGCGCACTGACCCCCGCAGCCAAACCCGCCTGATCGCAAGCCAGCTATGAAAAACGCGCCCGAGGGCGCGTTTTTCTTTTTCTTCCGCTGGCGTCGATGCAAGCCACACATCGACTCCGGCGGCCGTCCGGCTCAGTCCACTCAGTGCGAGTGGCCCATGCCCACGTGCTTGCTGACAAAGCTCACGTAGCGGTCCACATAGGCTTGCAGGAACTTCACGGTATCCGGGTTCGACACCTTGCCGTCCGCATCGAAGAAACCTTCCTTGGCTTGCAGGAACATCTCGGGCTGGCCGAGCGATTCCACGTCCAGGTAGGACAGCACATTGCGCAGGTGCTGCTGCGCCAGCGCCGTGCCGATGGCGCCCACCGAGATGCCGACCACGCCCGAGGGCTTGCCGCCCCAGGAGTTCTTGCCCCAGGGACGCGAGGCCCAGTCGATGGCGTTCTTCAGCACGCCAGGGATCGAGCGGTTGTACTCGGGCGTGACGAACAGCAGCGCCTGGGCAGCTTCCACCTGTTGCTTCAGGCGCGTGGCGGGCGCGGGGAAGTTGGCGTCGAGGTCCTGGTTGTAGAGCGGCAGGTCGTCGATCTTCACAAAATCGAAGGACCAATCCTTGGGTGCGAGTGCGACCAGCGCGTGCGCCAGTTTCAGGTTCAGGGAATCCTTGCGCAGGCTACCGACGACTACCGCGACTTTCACTTGGGACATGGCGTACCTCCTGGTTCAGGTGATCAAGAAAACGACCTTAGCAGATCAATGCTGCGCAACTCCTGGCAAGATGCATATTGCTACGAGCGGACCGGCGGGTGGTCCAAGTTGCCGGAGCCTGCTCCCTTGAAGTGACCTGCCTGCCATGATGCTGCGTTGTAGACCACCCGCTCACTCCCCCATCACCACACCTTCGCGTCGTGGATCGGCGCCGCCGTACCAGCCGCTGCCGCGCCGCTCGATGGCCTGCAGGCCGCTGGTCATCTCGGTCTCGCGCACGTCCTGGCCGCGTGCTTTCAAGGCCTCCACAGTCGCGGCCGGGAAGCGGCCGGCTTCCAGCAGCATCGGTCCGCCCACAGATCCGAAGTTGGGCAGGTCGATGGCGCGCTGGGCGTCCAGCTGCCAGTTCAGCGTGCCATACAAGGTCTTGGCGGTGAAGTGGATGATCAGCGCCCCGCCCGGGCTGCCGGCGCTCATCAGCAGCTTGCCGGTAGTGCGGTCGAACACCAGCGTGGGCGACATCGACGAGCGCGGGCGTTTGCCGGGTTCCACGCGATTGGCCACCGGCTGGCCGCGTGCATCGGTGGGCGTGAAACTGAAGTCGGTCAGCTCGTTGTTCAGCATGAAGCCGCGCACCATCAGATGCGAGCCGAAGGCGCCTTCGATGGTGGTGGTCATCGCGATGGCATTGCCCGACGCATCGACGATGCTGATGTGCGAGGTGCCATGTTCGGGCTGCTCGGGCATGGGCGCATAGGACACGGGCGACCCAGCCGGGTTGCCGGCCTTGGCCGTGCCCATGCTCTGCCGCATGATCAGGCGCGCACGCTCGTCCAGGTAGGTGGGCGCCAACAGGCTGCTCCAGTTGCCGCCAGGCGCGGTGACGAAGTCGGGGTCGCCCACGTATTGCGCACGGTCGGCGAAGGCCAGGCGCGAGGCTTCGGCGTAGTTGTGCAGCCAGTCGGCCGAGGGCAGGCCGTTCTGCAAGGGCAAGGCCGTGGCGTCGGTGCGCGCCAGAATGCCCAGGATCTGGCCCACGGCCAGGGCGCCGGAACTCGGCGGCGGGAAGCCGCAGATGCGGGTGTCGGCGGCCTGCGCGCGGTAGTCGTGGCACAGCGCTTCACGCTGGCGCGGCACGTAGTTGGCCAGATCGGCCATCGACATGCGCCCCGGGTTGGTCGGGTGGCTGCGCACCTTGTCGACGATGGCCTGCGCCACGTCGCCTTGCAGCAGGCCGCGCGCGCCTTGTTTGGCGATGAGCGTCAGCACGGTGGCCAGTTCGGGATTGCGCAGCGTGTCGCCAGCCTGCAGCGGCGTGCCGTCGGCGCGGTAGAAGTAGGCCGCCGCCGTCGGGTCTTTCATCAGATCGGGATCGTTCTTGATGGCGCTTGCCAGACGCGGGCTGACAGTGAAGCCATCACGCGCCAGCTTGATGGCCGGCTGGAACAGGTCGGCCCAGGGCAGCTTGCCGTGTTCGCGGTGCGCCACTTCCAGCATGGCCACCGCGCCCGGGACACCGACCGAGCGGCCGCCAACCACGGCATCCTTGAAGGCCATGGGTTTGCCGTCCGCACCCAGGAAGAGTTGCGGATCGACGGCGATGGGGGCGGTTTCGCGTCCATCGAAGGCGCTGACCTTATGGCCGTCGTAGTGCAGCAGGAAGGCGCCGCCGCCGATGCCGCTGGACTGCGGTTCGACCAGCGACAAGACCATCTGCACGGCAATCGCCGCATCGATGGCGCTGCCGCCTGCCTTCAGGATCCGGTAGCCGGCGTCGGTCGCCAGGGGATTGGCCGCCGCCACTGCAAAGCGCTGCGTGGCCCAGCCCGGCTTGGGCGTGTAGCCCGATGCGCCTTCCGGTTGCACCGGCAAGGCGCTTTGTGGGGGCGGCGTGGCGCAACCGAACAGCGTCAGCGACAAGGCTGTCACCGTCAATGCGCGTTTCGCGCTGGGGGTGCCAAGCAGGGGCAAGCAGTCCGGTGTCATGCGCGGGTCTCCTGGACGGATGGTGACCTGCCGACAGTCCTCGCGCGGGTCGTGCGGACCATACGGGCGGCGTCTGTCAGACAGGTCACGGGTGGGGATCTTGTCGGGCCAGACGCAGCTTGTGCGTTGCTGCATTGCGCAGTCGAACCTCACGTCCAGGCCTGGCCCTCTTTGTAGACGGATCTTGCCAGCCCCAGGCATGCACTTCCGCTTTTTTCGCACGCCGTTACGCGTAGCGGCGCTTCACGCAGCGCCGCTCCCGGCCCCGGGACATCCGCGACCCGATCCCCCGCATGCATTCAAGCGGCTTTGCGCGCCCCGATCCAGGCCGTGTCGCTGCTGAACGACCCGTCGTCACCGACGGCGAAATACGCCTTGGCCTCGGTGGACAAGGCCTTGAACACCGCGGTGAGCGCCGCCACCCGTTCAGGCGGCGTATTGATGCGCTTGACCCAGCTGCTGAATTCCAGCGGCAGCTTCCAGGTGTCGTGGTTCTCTACCGTCAAGCCAGCAGCGGCCAGCATCGACGTCCATTCAGACACCCGGTAATTACGCACGTGGGACGCATCGCGCAGGATCTCGATGGTCTGCAGCACGGTGTCGTACAAGGGGGTTTCCGGGGCGATGACGTCGATCACCACCAGCGGACAGCCGGGCTTCAAGACCCGCGCCATCTCGGCCACGGCAGCAGTCATGTCGGACCAGTGATGCGCCGAAAAACGCGTCACCACCAAGTCGAAGCTGGCGCTCTCGAAGGGAAGAGATTCGACCGGCCCCTGGCGCGTGACCAGCTGCGTGGCGCCTCGGTCACGGGCGGCGGCGTCCACCACCGACAGCATCTGCGGCGACAGGTCGTAGGCAGTGACGCTGGCTGCGCCCCCTGCCGCCACGGCGAAGCTTGCATGCCCCGCGCCACAGCCCAAATCCAGCACATTGGCCGGGCGCAGTGTGCGCACCAGTTCGGTCAGGCGTTGCAAGTCTGCGCCCTGGGCATGTACGGCGCTGCTGAGGTAATTGGCGGCGGTGCTGCCGAATTGGGCATCCACCAAGGTTTTCTGGTCCATCGCGATTCCGGTGTGGTTGGGCAAACGTGGTTGGGCAAACGGGTTAGACAAACAATCAAAGAAAACTCGTCTGGCAGGACCAAGCGTAGGGGGTGTCCAATCCTGGAACAAGACAAGTACTTATCCTGGTATATATGCCACCAGGACGCTCGTACATCACAATCCCTCCCCGCGCCACCACCATGACCGATCACACCCTGGGCCAATTCATCCGCAAGCACCGCGAACGCATGTTGCCGCAGGACGTAGGGCTGCCTGCCTTTGGCCGGCGGCGCACGCCAGGTTTGCGTCGCGAGGAACTGGCGCAACTGTGCGAGGTGAGCCCCACCTGGCTGACCTGGATCGAACAGGGGCGGCCGGTCAGCGCATCGGCCGACATGCTGGCGCGGCTGGCCAGCGCCCTGCGACTGACGGCTGCCGAGCGGCAATACCTGTTCGCCTTGGCCGGTCGCGTCGATCCGGCAGGGGCCGCGGAGGACAACCCGCAACGGAGCTCTGCGCAGGCCATCGTCGCCCACTTGCACACCCCCGCCTATGTGCTGGACCGCGCGTGGAATGCGGTCGCCTGGAACCAGGCGGCCTCGGACCTGTTCACAGGCTGGCTGGAGGGTGATCGGCCGACTGAAGACCCCACCCCGCCCAACTTGTTGCGCTACACCTTCCTTTGCCCCGCAGCGCGCCAGCTGATTGCGCCCTGGGAAGAACGCGCCCGCCGCCTGGTGGCCGAATTCCGCAACGACTGCGGACGCCATGCGACCGACCCCGACATCCACGCGCTGGTCGCCGAGCTGAGCCAGGCCGACGCGGCGTTCGCCCGCTTCTGGCAGAACTATGACGTGGTGCCGCGCGAGGGTGGGCGGCGTGATTTTCTGCACCCCGCCCGGGGCGCACTGAGCTTCACGCAAACCACCTGGCAGGCGGCGGCGCAACGCGATCTGAAGCTGGTCGTGCTGGTGGCAGAGAGCAAGCAGTAAGCATCGATCCGGCCAGCGCCCCTGCGCGCATCGCAGCGCCACCCTTGAGTTGTTAAACCTGTTACCGCAAACAGAACTTACTGAAAGCTGAATGGTCCATACTGCTTCTTTCTTCGCGGTATGGAGTCACCTTGAGCGCACGCAATCTACTGGACCAACTTCTGCAATCCGGCAAAAACCTGCTGAACGAAGGCGCCTCGCGCACGGGCGCCAGCGGCGGCGCAGGCGGGCTGTTGTCTGGACTGGGCGGCAATCTCGGCAAACTCACTGGCGGCCAAGGAGGCGGGGGCCTCGGTGGCATGTTGGGGAGCGTCGGGGGCGCGCTTGGCAACATGGGCGGTGTCGGGAAGGGTGCGCTGGGAGCAGGCGCACTTGGACTGCTGTTGAGCAGCAAACAAGCCCGCAAGATCGGGGGATCGGTTGCCTTGTACGGCGGCATGGCTGCGTTGGGGGCGCTTGCCTACAAAGCCTATGGCGACTGGCAAAAGCAGCAGACCGCACCCGGCGCCGCCCCGGCGGAGGCCCCGCGTACGCTGGATCGCCTGCCCGCCCCTGAAGCGGAAGTGCACAGCAAGGCCGTCTTGATGGCGATGATCGGCGCGGCCAAGGCCGACGGCCACATCGACGCCAACGAACAGGAAGCCATCCGTGGCGAACTGGCCAAGGTCACCGACAACGCGGAAGACCGCGCCTGGCTGGAAGCCGAGATCAGCCGCCCGCTGGACCCTGCTGCGATTGCGCGTGCGGCATCGACGCCAGAGATGGCGGCCGAGATGTACCTGGCCAGCCTGCTGGTGGTCGACGAAGAAGCCTTCATGGAACGCGCGTATCTGGACGAGCTGGCACGCCAGCTGAAGCTGGATCCGGGCCTGAAGCAGCAACTGGAACAGAACCTGAAGGCCAACGTACAGCCGGTCTGAAGACAGAAAAATGATCGTGGGAAGGTGGTGAAGGGACGCTGCGAGAAACTTGTTGGCGCAGGTTCTTAGCCACCACTCCCTGGTCCATAAACCAACGGGTCGTCTTGCATCAAGCAAGGCGACCCGTTTTTATTTGCAGCAAAGTATCTGCGAGCTGGTTTTCAAGCCTGGTTCTATGCCTGACCAGCAGGCTTGCGCGGACTGCGCGTCTTGCGCGGCGCGGGCGCAGCAGCCGTTGCTGCTGCCGCCTGTGTCAGCCACGCAGACAGGCGATGTCCTTCGGATTCGGCGTGATGCCAGGCGGCTTCCCCGGCCGCCACGCCGTCGCCCGCCAGCAGCGCCTCCATCATCGGACGATGCTGTTCGATGATGTCCTCGGGGCCGTCGGCCACGAAGGAATTGCTGGTCAGGATGTACAGCCGCACCTGCTGCTCGACCAGTTGATACTGGCGTTGCAGCCGCGAGTGCCCCACCAGGTCGATAATGGTCCGGTGCAAGGCAAAATCCGCCTCGCTGATGGCTTCCATGTTGCCGGTGGCACATGCTGCCAAAAGTTTGTCATGGGCCTTGCGAATGCCCGCCTTCACTGCAGGATCGGGGCTTTGCGCGGCCAGCTTGGCAGCCAGGCTTTCCAGGCTGCCGCGCAGCGTCCACAACTCCCACACGTCGTTGGCAGACAGCTCGGCCACCTGCCAGCCGGTGTACGGGATCTGCACCACGATGCCTTCGCTGGCCAGCCGGTGCAGCGCAGTACGCAAAGTGGCGCGCGCCACGCCCATCTGTTCGGCCAGCGCGATTTCGGTCAGGCGGGCGCCCGGCTTGAGCGAGCCCGACAAGATGAAATCGCGCAGGCTGCCCGTCGCCTGAGCTTCGGCGGACAGCTTGGCAACCGGCCGCAATTGGGGTGTCTTCATCGCGGTGGCGTGTCCCGTCAAAGGGGAGAAACAAAAAGGGTTGCCATAGTAGCTGCTGATGCCGATCCCGGCACCAGCCCAGGCCGATGACCGGTCACAGCATCGACAGACTGCCCTTTGCCAGGTGGCAGGGGCCTGGCGAGCAAGCCGGCGGCCATGTCGGCAACCGTGCTCACCAGCCCATCAGCGCGGATACGGATCGACCGGTGTCAGCGGTTCCCCGCGCGCCTCGATCAACTCGCCTGCGGCCAGGCACAAATCCTCGCGGAAGCGCCCCGCCACGATCTGCACGCCCACCGGGGTGCGGCCGACAAAGCCGGTGCACAGACTCAGCGCCGGCAGGCCGGTGATGGGCAGCGAAATCATCGGCATCTGCGCCTGCCACACGCGGGTATAGGCCTCGGGCCCTTGCAGGTCCAGGTCGTTGGCAAAGGGCAGTTCGCCGCAGGTGGGCAGCAAGACCACCGGGTAGGTTTCCAGGAACAAGAGCCAGGCCCGCGTGATCGCCAGGCGGCGCTGCAGGGCAGATGAAAAGTCCTGCAGATTGGCCTCGCGCGCCAGTTCGGCTTGACCAGCCAGCGCGGTGATGGCGCCCACGTCGCCCTCTTCCTCGGCCGACTGCACCATGGCGTCGTAGCCGTCGCCCATCCACAAGGTGATCTGCACTGCCATGCCGTCGCGCAGCGGCGGCAGGTTGTCGACCTCGTCGACGATCCAGCCGGCATCGCGCAGACGCGTGGCTGATTCCATCAAGGCCGCGCAGATCTCGGGCGCGGTGTCCAGGCCATCGGGGCGCAAGCACATGGCCGCGCGACGCGGCACGTCGACGCCGATCAGCGGCATGGCGGTGGCCCACGGGTCACGCACATCCGGGCGCGCCATCGCATGCAAGGCCAGGCGGATGTCGTCGACGCTGCGCGCCAGCGGCCCCGACACGGCCATGATCTGGCCACCGATCGGACGCTCGTAGGGCGCGGTGGCATTGAAGGCCGCCACACGGCCGAAGGTCGGGCGCAGGCCGTGTACGCCGCAAGCGTAGGCGGGATAACGAATGGAACCAGCAATGTCAGTGCCGTGGGCGATGTGCCCCAAGCCTGCCGCCACGGCAGACGCCGCGCCGCCGGACGAGCCGCCCGGCGTCAAGGACGCGTCATGCGGGTTCAGCGTCGCACCATGCAGCTGGTTGTTGCAGAACCAGCGATAGCTGAAGGCAGGCGTGTTGGTGCGCCCCAGCAGCACCGCGTCGGCCTCGACCAGGCTGTCGACCACCGGGCTGTTGCGCGCGGCCACCAGGTCTTTCTGCGACTTGATGCCGTTGGTGGTGGCGTAACCCTTCTGGTCGACGTTGACCTTGATGGTCACCGGCACACCCGCCAGCGGGCCGACCGGCTCGCCGCGCGAAATCTTCTCGTCGATGGCGGCGGCCTGCGCCAGCACTTCCTCGGGGCGGCATTCGACGATGGCATTGATCTTCGGATTCACCGCGTCGATGCGCGCCAGCGCCGACTGCGCCACCTCGGTGGCGGTCACCTTGTGCGCGTGGATCAGAGCGGCGATCTTGCCGGCAGGCAGACGCCAGAGTTCGTTGGTCTCAGACATGCTTTTCCTTGGTTGAAGGCTTGCTGGCTTGCAGTTCGGCAAACGTCGGGCCGCCGGGCGTCATGCGCAGGTCCGGTGGCAGGCGTTTCCAGTCCATGGTCGACGGGTCCATCGAGATTGCGCCAGGCGAGGCGCAAAAGAGAATGTCGCGGGCGATGTCGACGAAATCGGCCCGAAAATGCAGGGTGCTCTTGACCACCAGAATGGCCTGATCGGCGGGCTCGATGCCCACGAAGCGGAACATCGCCTGGTCGGCCAGCTGCGCCTTGTAGCTGGCCAGCACGATGCGCACGCCGTCCAGCCGCAGGCAGGCGCTGGGCCCCAGGTCCATGTGAAAACCGCCGTAGTACGGGCCGAAGGCATCGAACTTGCCGTCGGACACGCATTCGACAAGGTAGTCGGCCACCAGCGGCGCATCGCCTTCCGCGCCCGAATGGCCGCCCAGGGCCAGACGCACCGTGGCGCCCGCGCCGGCGGCATGCGCCAATGCGGCCGAAGCCGGATCGACGATCAGGCCGATTGCTGCGTTCTGTGCCCCTTGCGCGATCAGTTCCCGCAGGATGCCGGTGGTGTCCGACTGGCAGCCCGCACCGGGGTTGTCCTGGGTGTCGGCGATCACCACCGGGCCACCCCGGTCTGCATGGATGACCAGCGCACGCGCCACCGCCGTCCTGGCATCAGGCAGCTCGCCCTTGAACGTGGGTTCCGCATCGAGCACCGCCTGCGCCAGCGCATCGACCGCGCGCTGGGCTGCCTGCTGCGTGCGCCCATGCGCCCACACCACCGGCCCGCATTCCGGGAAGTCGGCCGCCGGGAAGCCCATGGTGAAGGACACATGGACGATCTCGGGGTCGTGCTCCAGTTCCGCCAGGCGCGCATACAAGGCCTTGGCCGGCATCAGGTCGGTGCACTGCCACACGGTGGGCAGCAGGAAGGGAATGCGGCGAGAAGCCGTAACCGGTCGCGCCATGCCCTCGAACAAGCGCTGCAGAATGGCAAAGGTGCGCCGCCCCGTTTCGGCCATGTCCACGTGCGGATAGGTGCGATACGCCACCAGCACGTCGGCGGTCTGCAGCATGGCTTGCGTGGTGTTGGCGTGCAGGTCGTAGCTGCTGACCAGCAAGGTATCGGGGCCGATCAGGGCGCGCACACGCTGCAGCAATTCACCCTCGCCGTCATCGGCATGCTCGGCCACCATCGCACCATGCAGATCCAGGTAGACGGCATCCACTGGCAAGGCTGCGGCGATGTCTTCCAGGATCATGCCGGCGATGCGCTCAAAGGCCTCGCGCGTGACCGCCGCCGACGGACTGGCCGCACACCACACCGATGGAATCAACTGATGCCCGTAAGGCGTGGCTGCCTCGATGAAACCGGCGGCCGGGATGTTGGACCCGGCAATGGTGGCGAACACGGCATGCCCGCGTGTCAGGCCCGGCCAGCCGCCCCCCAGCTCGAAGGCGTGATAGTCGGCGGGCGCCGGGGCGAAGGTATTGGTTTCGTGCTGGAAACCGGCAAAGACAATGCGCATGGGCAGGTAAGCAATCAGCTCAATGAAAGGCCATATCGGCCGTGTATCGGATCAGCATGAATCATGGCGCTGCAATATGGGTTGCCTACATCGTCTCAGGCCACCACGATCGGCGGTGCAGACCCAGCGGCTGCCAAGGACAGGGACTCCGCCACCGGCCGGAAGTTCTGGAAGTCCCATTCCCGACCGGGCGCGGCGTCGATCAGCGCACGGGTGTATTCATGCTGCGGGTCGCCCAGCACCGACATCGCATCGCCGGCTTCCACCACCTCGCCACGCCGCATCACCACGATGGTGTTGCAGATCTGCGCGGCCACGCGCAGATCGTGGGTGATGAACAGAATCGCCACGCCGGTGCGCTGACGAATCTCTTCCAGCAAGTCCAGCACCTGCGCCTGCACCGACACGTCCAGCGCCGATACCGCCTCGTCGGCCACCAGCACATCGGGCTCCATCACCACCGCGCGGGCAATGCACAGGCGCTGGCGCTGGCCGCCGGAGAACTGGTGCGGATAACGCTGCATGGCGTCAGGGGTCATGCCCACCAGCACCAACGCACGGGTCACGGCTTCCAGCGCGGCTTCGCGCGAGGTGCCGAAATTGATCAAACCTTCGATCAGCGAATCGCCTACCGTGCGGCGCGGGTTCAGCGAGCGATACGGGTCCTGGAACACGAACTGCACGCGCTGGCGCATCTGCCGCATTTCGCGTGCCGGCAGCCCGGCCAGGTCCTTGCGCTTGAACAGCACGTTGCCGCCGCTGGGTTCGATCAGCTTCACCACGCAGCGCGCCACCGTCGACTTGCCCGAGCCCGACTCCCCCACCACGCCCAGGATCTCGCCGCGCCGAATCGCAAAGGTCACCGCATTGGCGGCCACCACACGCCGGCCCTTGCCGAACATGCGCTTTTCTTCGAAGACCTTTTCCAGCTTCACCACTTCCAGCACTTTCTCGGCGTCGTGCAGCGCACGATGCCGGGGAATCAGGCTGGGCACCGAGGACACCAGCATGCGGGTATAGGCCTCCGCAGGATTGGCCAGGATGGTGTCGCGCGACCCGGTTTCCACCACGGCACCCTTGTTCATCACGACGATGCGATCGGCAATCTCGGACACCACACCGAAGTCGTGGGTGATGAACACCACCGCCGTCTGCTGGTCCTGCTGCAGCTCGCGGATCAGGGTCAGAATCTGCTTTTGCGTCGTCACGTCCAGGGCAGTCGTGGGCTCGTCGCAGATCAGCACACGCGGCTTCAGGATCAAGGCCATGGCGATCACGATGCGCTGGCGCTGCCCGCCCGACAACTGGTGCGGAAAGGACGCGTAGATGCGCTCGATATCCGGCAGGTGTACGGACGCCAGCATGGCCAGCACCTGCTTGCGGCGCTCGCCGGCGCCAAGCGGCGTGTGCAGGCGCAGCACCTCATCCACCTGGTCACCCACGCGTTGCACCGGATTGAGCGCCGTCATCGGCTCCTGGAACACCATGGCCACCTTGGATGCGCGCAACTGGCGCAGCCGGTGTTCGGTGGCGGTCAGCAAGTCTTCGCCATCGATCAGAATCTGGCCTGCGGTCGGCGTGAGCGACCCCTTGGGCAACAAGCCCATGATGGAAAACGACGTCACCGATTTGCCCGAGCCGGACTCCCCCACGATGCACACGGTCTCGCCGGGGTGCACGTCGAAGCTGATGTTGCCGACCACCTGGCGCATCGCCGCGCCGTGGCCGGCCTGCACGGTCAGGCCGCGTACCGACAACACCGGCGCGGACGAAGAATTGGTCTGGGTCATGGGGAAACTCCCGTGGTGCCATCGATCATCGAAGAGATAAGAAGGCTCATGATCAGACCCGCTTTGCCATGCGCGGATCGAGCGCGTCACGCAGCGCATCGCCCAGCACATTCACGCTCAACACCGTCAGCGACACCAGCACGCCCGGATACAGCACCAGACCCGGCAGCAGCATGAAGTACACACGCCCTTCCGCCATCGCATTGCCCCAGGACGGGGTCTCGGGCGGGATGCCGGCGCCCAGGAAGCTCAGGATCGCCTCGGTCAGAATCGCCGACGCGAAGATGTAGGTGCCCTGCACGATCAGCGGCGCCAGCGTCGACGGCATCATGTGCCGCCACATCACCAGCGGCACACGCGTGCCCAGGATGGTCGCGGCTTCCACGAAAGACTCGGTGCGCACGCTGAGCATCACGCTGCGCACCATGCGCACCACCCGCGGAATTTCCGGGATGGCAATTGCGATCAGCACCGTGAACAGGCTGGCCCCGGACAGCGACACCAGCGCAATCGCCAGCAAGATGCCGGGGATGGCCATCAGGCCGTCCATCACGCGCATGATGATCGCATCGGCCCAGCGGAAGTAACCCGCCACCACGCCGATCAGCAAGCCCAGCGACAAGGCGATGACCACCGTGCCCAGGCCGACCGTCAGCGAAATCCGCGCGCCATACAGCACACGCGAATACACGTCGCGCCCGAAGGCATCGGTGCCCAGCCAGTGCGCAGCAGAGATCGGTTTCAAGCGCTGCGATGCGTCGATCAGACCGGGGTCGGAGGTGCCCAGCAAAGGCGCGCAAATCGCCACCAGCACCAGGGCGACGATCACCACGATGGCGGCAATCACCGGCCAGCCGCGCAGCGTCTGTTTGAGTTGCGCAAGCAGCGGCGACGCGGGCGCGACCGGGGCGGCAACAGCAGGAGAAGAAGACATATCTGGTCTCGGTCGCGGTTAATAGCGGATGCGGGGATCGAGCACCGAATACAGCATGTCGATGACAAGATTGATCAGCACGTAGATCAGCGAGAACAGCAGGATCAGCGCCTGGATGATCGGGTAGTCGCGCGCCAGCACGGCTTCCAGCACCAGCCGGCCCAGGCCGGGAATGTTGAACACGGATTCGGTCACCACCACACCGCCGATCAGCATCGCGATGCTCACGCCGATGATGGTCACGATGGGCACGGCCGCATTGCCCAGCGCATGGCGGATCAGCACGGCGGTCTCGCCCATGCCCTTGGCCCGTGCGGTGCGGATGAAGTCTTCCCCCATCACCTCGATCACGCTGGTGCGCACGATGCGCGCAATCAATGCGATGTAGGCCGTGCTGAGCGCAAGCGTGGGCAATATCAGGCGCTGGGCGAACACCCAGAACCCATTGGACAGCGGCTGATAACCCTGTACCGGCAACCAGCCCAGCCAGCGCGCGAACACCAGGATCAGCACGTAGCCGATGATGAACACCGGCACGGAAAAGCCCACCACCGACACCGCCATCACCATGCGATCCAGCGGCTTGCCCTGCTGCCACGCGGCCAGGATGCCCAAGGGCACCGCGACCATCACCGCCAGCACGATGGTGCTGATGCTGAGCGCAAGCGAGGGCCCGAAGCGGTCACCGATCAGCTGGGACACCGGCAGGCCGGAGATCAGCGAGGTGCCGACATCGCCATGCAGCAGACGCCATGACCAGCTGAAGAATTGTTCGACGATGGGCTTGTCCAGGCCCATGGCGCGACGCACGTTGTCGAGTTGTTCGGGGGTGGCGCCATCGCCCGCGAGGATCATGGCGGGGTCGCCTGCGGACAGGCGCAATAGCGAGAAAACAATCACGGCGACCATCACCAGCACCGGGATGGCGGCCAGCAGTCGACGCAGAAGGAAACCAGGCATGGTGGCGGGTACCTATGAAGCGAGCATGCCACCCGGGACAGTGCCTGCATCGATCCCGGATCGATGCAGGCCAGCGTGTCCCGCGTGTCGAGAATAGGCAGCGGAACCGCGGCCAAGGCCGCCGTTCCGCGAACTGCGTACCTTGCTTGAAGGCTTACTTTCCGGCCTTGGTCATGTTCCAGAACACCGGCACCGAGGCCACCACCTGGTTGTCCGTGCCCTTGCGCTTGGCCGTCACCACCGAGCGCTCGCCCAGCGGCACGATCAGCACCTCATCGAGCACCAGCTTCTGCAAGTCTTCAGCCAATTTCTTCTGCTCGCTGAGGTCGGCGGTACGGGCCAGCTTGGCACGCACAGCCTCGATGGCCGGCACGTCATACCAGCCGAACCAGCCGGCCGCGCCATTGGCCGCCACCGTGATCGAGCCCAGCGGATTGGCCACGTCGGCAATCGTGTTGTAGGTGCTGAAAATGCTCCAGCCGCCATTGGTGACCGGCTCCTTGGAGGCGCGGCGCACCGTCACGGTGGCCCAGTCCATGGCCTGCATCTGCACCGTGAAACCGGCCTGGCGCAAAGCCTGCGCGTAGACCGGCGGCATGGCTGCCAGCGAGGCGACATCGGTCGGGTGCAGGATCACCACCGGCGTGCCGTCGTACTTGGCTTCCTTCAGCATTTCCTTGGCTTTCGCGATGTTGCCGGGCGCAGCCTTGTCGCCATCGACCTCGGACGCGAGCGCCGTGCCGCAGCCCAGTACCGCACCGCAGACGCGGAAGTATTTCGGGTTGCCGACCTGCGCCTGCAGCACGTCCTTCTGGCTCATCGCGGTCAGCGCAGCCTGACGCACCAGCTTGTTGTTGAAGGGCGGCTGCGAGGCATTCAGGCGCGCGACGTTCTGCATGCCCTGCTGCTTGTATTCGGTCAGCACCACGTCGCCGCTGCCTTCCAGCATGGGCATCAAGTCCATGGGCACGTCTTCGATGAAATCGACCTCGCCGCCCATCAAGGCGTTGACCGAGGTCATCGCATCCGGCATCGCGATCCACTTCACGCGATCGACCTTGACCACCTTGCCGCCCGCCAGGCCACTGGCCGGCTCCTTGCGCGGCACGTAGCCCTTGAACTTCTCGAACACGGCCTGCACGCCCGGCTTGTACTCGGCAGCGACAAACGCAAACGGGCCGGAGCCGATGGCTTCCTTGATCGGCTCGCCCGGCGGCGTATCGGCCAGGCGCTTGGGCATCATGAAGGGAGCCACGCCGCTGGGCTTGGACAAGGCCTGCAGCGCGATCGCCGTGGGTTCCTTGAAGCTGAGCGTGAAGGTCTTGGCATCGACCACGGTCATCTGGTCGAGCATGGTGTTCATCATCTGGCCAAGCTTGTCCTGGGTGGACCAGCGCTTGAGTGAGGCAATGCAGTCTTCCGCGGTGACCGGCGTGTTGTCGTGCCACAGCAGGCCGTCACGCAGCTTGAAGGTATAGGCCTTGCCGTCGGGAGACACCGTCCAGCTGTCGACCATCTGCGGCTGCACCTTGTTGTCGGCATCGAGCGCCAGCAAGGTGTCGTACACCATGTACGCGTAGTTGCGCACGATGTAGGCCGTGGTGATGTTGGGATCGAGCGCACGCAGGCTGGCGTGCATCACGGCGTTGACGGTCTGCGCCTGCACGGCGCCTCCTGCCAAGCCCAGGCCCATGACCAATGCGATGGCAGCGGTCGTGCGACCGAGCTTGAAGTTCGAATGAAGCATGTTGTCTCCCCACTTTGTGGTGTTGTCAGCGCGTATAAAACCGCGCGCAACGCCTCGAGGTGCATGGTCGAACGCCTGCAGGTGCACGTCGTGTGTTGCGCCCAGCTTTGAATCGACTTTGGACTGGTCTTCGGGATTTCTTCAAGCGTCCAACCGCTTTCTAACGCGATTGCGCGTTGTCGACAATCGATGATTTCCATGCAAGTCGCATGCCATCTCGCGCTGCAGCGCAGCAAAGCCGTATCGGGGTTTTTGGTCTGCAACACGCTCGGAACGGGTGCGCAGCCAGCTGGGACATGCACTGTGGAAGTGCCTGTGCATGGCCAATGTGGGGAGGGGCCAGGATGGAGGAGCATGCGCATGCCACCATGGGAATGCGCATGCCCTCACCCATGGTTTACAGCGACTTGAACACCGCTTCGATTTCGGTCAGGAAGCGATCGACGTTGGCCGCCGAGAACACCAGCGGCGGACGAATCTTCAAGGTGTTTGCGTGATACCCGCTGGCCGAGATCAGTACACGGCGCTCGCGCAAGCCATTGACCACGGCAGTGGTGGTCTCGGCATCCGGGGTCTTCGCGTCACGGTCGGTGACCAGTTCCACGCCCACATACAGACCGGAACCCCGCACGTCGCCGATCTGCTCATACTTGCTCGCCAGGCCTTGCAGACCGTCACGCAGCAGCTTGCCCACCTTCAGCGAATTTTCCACCAGGCCTTCGTCGCGGATGATGTCCAGCACCGTCTGCGCGGCGGCAATCGCCACCGTGTTGCCGCCGAAGGTGTTGAAGTAGCGCATGTCGCGGCCGAAGCTTTCGACCACTTCGGGGGCGACCACGACAGCCGCCACCGGGAAGCCGTTGCCCATCGGCTTGCCCATGGTGACGATGTCGGGATCGATGCCATGACGCTGGAAGCCCCACAGCTTTTCACCCGTGCGACCGAAGCCGGACTGCACTTCGTCGGCTATGAACAGGCCGCCTGCCTTGCGCACGACGTCTGCCACCGGCTTGAGCAGGTCGGTGGGGTGCGAATACACGCCATCCGAGGAGAACATGGAATCGACGATGAACGCGGCCAGGCCGTTGCCATGGCGTTCCAGGTCATGGATTTGCGCCGCCACCTGGTCGGCAAACCAGCGACCCAGGTTCTCTTGCGGAATGCGGTAGGAATCCGGCCCGCCCACGCGACGCACCCAGGTGCCCAGCGGTGACGCATCGCCCAGGGACGGCGAGAAGCTCGAGGTCAGGTCCGAATTGCCGTGATAGGCCTCGGACGTGACGATGATGCCCTGCTTGCCGGTGTGATGCTTGGCAATGCGCAAGGCCAGATCATTGGCTTCCGAGCCGGTGCAGGTGAACATGGTGTGGCCAGCGCCCACGCGGCCACCGAAGGTGCTCAGCAAGTCTTCGGAGTAATTCAGAATGCCGTCTTGCAGATACCGCGTGTGCGTGCACAGCGTGGCCATCTGCTCGGCCACGGCCTGCACCACACGCGGGTGGGCATGACCGACGGACACGACGTTGTTGTAGGCATCCAGGTAGTCATTGCCATGCTTGTCATACAGCAGCACGCCCTTGCCCCGGCTGACCTCGACCGGGTTCTGATAGAACAGCCGATAGGCCGGTCCCAACAGCCGCGTGCGCTTGGAAATCAGCGCGCGGCTTTCTTCGCTCAACTGCGACAGGCTGTCAGGGTTGAACGCATTGACCATCTTGCCGCGCATCGCGGGATTGCCAGCATTGCTCATGTCGATTCCTGAAACGATAAAGCCGCATTCGCACATGCGTGCGGCATGGGTAATGGGGGTTCGGACAAAAAGGGGAAAGCTCAAGGCCGCTCAGACCGTCACGGGCACCAGCGTGGCAGACACCTCATCCATCGAGCGCGCCAGGAACCAGTCCAGTTGGGCCCAGCCTGGCTGGGTATTGCGCAGAATATAGGTGGCGTTTTCGGGGAAGCGCCGCGCCCGCCAGAGCGTGATCAGCGCGCGCGCCACGACCCGCGCCATGACCAGGTGCGGAACCACCGCCAGTTCCTCGTCCGACAGGCTTGCGTGGCGGTAGTAGCCACGCAGCAGATCACGTCCACTGGCAAACAGGTCATCCACCGGATTCTCGGCGGCGTCGCGCGGCAACTGGTTCAACAAGGCCGTGGCCACGTCGATGGCCACTGCCGTGCGCACGGCATCGCCGAAGTCGATGATGCCCGTGACAAAGCCCGGGTGTGCGTGATCGACCACGAGGTTCGACAGGTTGAAGTCGTTGTGCAGTACCTGGGTCGGCAAGGCGGCCAGCCGCGGTTCGATGGCGGCGAAGCGCGCCAGGCCCGCAGCCAACTTGGCTTTTTGCTGTTCGTCGCTCACATCGTCCAGCAAGGGGCGCAAACTTTGCAGGTGCTTCACATCCCAGGCCAGCACACGCGTGTCGGCAGGGTGCGAAAACCCTGCGCATGCCTGGCGCAGTCGACCCAGTGCTTCGCCGATATGTTCGCGCTCGATAGGCGATGAACGGGTGCGGTCAAGCGGCGTGCCTTCCAGGTACGACATCAGGCGCACCTGACGACGCTGGCCCGCGCGATCGGTGATTTCTGCGTACGCACGGCCGGCGTGGTCGGGCAGGATGCGCGGCACCGGCAGGCTCGGGTCAACCTGGCCAATGTGTTGCAGCAGTTCAGCCTGAAGCGCGATTTCCGACACGTCTTCCGACGGGTTCGCCACCTTCAGCACATAGCGTTTGCCATCACAGCCGTTGCCATGACCTGCCTGGACGCAGAAGGTGTCGTCTTTTTCCGTGGCAAAGCGCGTCACGGTGCCGTCAATGCCGTAGCACTGGCGAACGAGCGCAATCGCCTCCTCGTCGCCCATGATGACGTAGGGCGCGGCCAGACCGCCTTCCACGATGGTGTCGGTGGCGCCAGGCTCCTGGGGTGCTGCCGGGGGTGCTGCTTGCGGCACCACTTGGTGAGAATCGAGATGTGCCACAAGACCCCTTTCAATGCGTGGGCACCACCAGCAACGTGCCGGCGGCTACCCCTGATGAACCGAATCATCGCAACGAAATGGACGATTGTCGACAATTATATGCATCAAGAAAAAAAGCGTCGTTGGGAAAACCCAAGACGCTCCCGCCTGACAATGCCCTGCTCACCAAGCGTGAAACTGGCCGTGTATCAGCGTTGCAGACAAGCAACCATCGTGTTTGCCGCTGAGCTCGGCCCAGGTCCCCGGCGCCTGCGCGCCGGCAAGATCCTGGGCAGGACGATCAGCCGTGCTTCAGCGCAATCGTCTTCAAGGTGGTGAAACCCAAGAGCGCCTCGAAGCCCTTCTCGCGGCCGTAACCGCTGGACTTCACGCCACCGAAGGGCAGTTCCACGCCGCCGCCGGCACCGTAGTTGTTCACGAACACCTGGCCACAACGCAGCTTGCGCGCCAGACGCATCTGGCGCGCACCGTCACGCGTCCAGACGCCAGCCACCAGGCCGAAGTCCGTGCCATTGGCAATGCGCAGCGCATCCAGTTCGTCTTCAAAAGGCATCGCGACCAGCACCGGGCCGAAGACTTCCTCGCGCGCCAGACGATGCGAGGGCGACACGTCGCGGAACAGGATCGGTGCCTGGTAGTAGCCGTCGGCCACGGCATCCGGGTGGGTCGATCCCTGCGCGGCAATCGTCACGCCTTCTTCGCGCGCCTGATCCAGGATCACACGCACACGGTCCTGCTGCGCCTTGTTCACCAGCGGGCCAAGGTGCGAGTTGCCCACCGGCGGGCCGACTTCCAGCGCATTGAAGGCCGTCACCAGACGCGCCATCAGTGCTTCGTAGATGCTGCGTTCGACCAGCAGGCGGCTGCCTGCCGAGCAGGTCTGCCCGCTGTTCTGGATGATCGCGTTGATCACCACCGGCACCACGGCGTCCAGGTCGGCGTCGGCGAACACGATCTGCGGCGACTTGCCGCCGAGTTCCAGCGTCACCGGGCAGTGGCGGCGCGCAGCGGCCTCGGCCACGCGGCTGCCCGTCACTGGCGAGCCGGTGAACGAGATGTGGTCGATGCCAGGGTGGGACGACAGCGCCGAACCCGCTTCATGGCCCAGGCCGGTGACGATGTTGATCGCCCCTGCCGGGAAGCCGACTTCGGCAGCCAGCTCGGCCACGCGCAGCAGGGACAGGCAGGCGTCTTCGGCCGGCTTGACCACGCAGGCATTACCCGCGGCCAGGGCAGCGCCCACGCTGCGCCCGAAGATCTGCATCGGGTAGTTCCAGGGAATGATGTGGCCGGTGACGCCGTGCGGCTCGCGCACCGTCAGCACGGTGTAGCCGGCCTGGTAAGGCAGGGTCTCACCGTGCAGCTTGTCGCAGGACCCGGCGTAGTACTCGAAGTAGCGCGCCAGTGCGGTGGTGTCCGCACGGGCGGTGCTCATGATCTTGCCGGTGTCGCGCGATTCCAGCTGCGCCAGTTCTTCGTGGTTGGCCAGCACTGCGTTCGACAGCTTGGTCAGCAGACGGCCACGCTCCATGGCGGACAGACCACCCCAGGGACCGTCGAAGAAGTCGCCCAAGGCTGCGCGTGCGGCTTGCACCGCGCGATCGATGTCTTCGGCCGTGCCGCGCGCCAGGTGGGTGTAGACCGCGCCATTGGCAGGCTCATAGACGGGGATGGTGCCGCCCTGCACGGGGTCGACCCAGGCATTGGCGATGTAGTGCTTGGCAGTGTTCACGAGCGCCTCAATAAATGTGTGATGGGCAAGTCGGCGATCGGCGTCTTTGCGGCGCCGCGCCGACTCGCTGTACCGATGGTCTGCATGCCGCAGCGCCTCGCAATCTGTGCCGTATCGTGGCACTCGGTGCTGTTGGCAACCGCAGCTGGTGTGCCGCAGGATCGTCGTCAGCGGGACAGACCCCGGCGATGACCGGAAATCAGGCCGCAGCGCGTGCCGTGCGGGACGCGATGCATTCCGCGATTGCCTTGCCCACGTCCACGGTACGGGCGGTTCCGCCCATGTCGGGCGTACGCGGGCCATGCTGCAACACGGTTTCGATAGCTTCCATGATAGCGCCGGCCGCTTCCAGGTACACCGGGTCGTCCTTGCCCAGGTGCTCCAGCATCAGCTTGGCCGACCAGATCTGGCCGATCGGATTGGCGATGCCCTTGCCCGCGATGTCGGGTGCCGAGCCATGCACCGGTTCGAACAAGGACGGGAAGCGGCCCTCGGGATTCAGGTTGGCCGAGGGCGCGATGCCGATGGTGCCGGTGCACGCCGGGCCCAGGTCGGACAGAATGTCGCCGAACAGATTGGACGCCACCACCACGTCGAACCAGTCCGGGTGCTGCACGAAGTGCGCGCACAGAATGTCGATGTGGAACTTGCGAGTGGCCACATCCGGGTAACGCTTCGCCGCTTCCTGCAGGCGCTCGTCCCAGTAGGGCATGGTGATCGAGATGCCGTTGGACTTGGTGGCCGCCACCAGGTTCTTGCGCGGACGGCGCTGCGCCAGCTGATACGCAAATTCCAGGATGCGATCCACCCCGGTGCGGGTGAAGACCGATTCCTGCACCGCGAACTCGCGGTCGGTGCCCTCGAACATGCGCCCGCCCAGCGAGGAATATTCACCCTCGGTGTTCTCGCGCACCACCATGAAGTCGATCTCGCCCGGCGCACGATTGGCCAGCGGGCTGGGCACGCCAGGCATCAGGCGGACCGGGCGCAGGTTCACATACTGGTCGAAATCACGGCGGATCTTGATGACCGAGCCCCACACTGCCGTGTGATCCGGCACCACATCCGGCGCCCCCACCGCACCGAAGAAGATAGCCTCATGGCGACCCAGCTGGTCGGCCCAGTCGTCCGGCATCATCGTGCCGTGCTTGACGTAGTAGTCGGTGCACCAGTCGTTGAAGTGCTGGTAGTCGAAGCTGATGCCGAAGCGGCGGCCCACTTCATCCAGCACACGGATGCCTTCCGGCATCACTTCCTTGCCGATGCCGTCGCCGGGGATTACCGCGATGCTGTGTTTACGGGTCATGTGGGCCTCGCCATGAAAGTCTATGTAGCAGACCACTGTAGGCAAGGCGGTCACCGGCGACAATTACCGCTTTGTGAAGCAGGCCTTCCAATTTCGATAAGCATGGTTTTCCCGCGTACTGGCTGCCGTACTGTGTTGGGTACTGCTCAGCGCTCGGCAAACGCGGGCGGGAGATAATTCAGCATGCGCACGCCACCCTGCCTCGCGTCACCCGAACCCGGATCCCCTGCATGCTGCCCAACCTGAACTCTCTGCTGCTGTTCCAGCGCGCGGTGGAAAGCGGCAGCCTGTCCAAGGCAGCCGAACAAAGCCATATCGCCCTGTCCGCGGCCAGCCGGCGCATCGCCTTGCTGGAAGACATGTACGGCGTGCCTCTGCTGGTGCGCACCTCCAGCGGCGTCGACCCGACTGCAGCGGGCGCCACCTTGCTGGCCCACGTGCGCAAGCTGCTGGCCGAGATCGGCGCGATGAACACCGACATGGCCACCTATGTGGACGGAGTCGCCGCGCAGGTGAAGTGCTTTGCCAACAGCTCGGCGCTGGGGCGCGGTCTGCCCGACGCGCTGGCTGCATTCAGCCAGGCCTTCCCGGAGATCCGCCTGGAAGTGCGCGAAGCGCGCAGCCGCAAGATTGTGCAAGCCGTGCGCAGCGGTTTGGCCGACGTCGGCATCATCATGGACGGTGTGCCCAGCGACGGCGTCGCGCTGTATCCGTATCACGGCGACCGGCTGGTGGTGGTCGTTCCGCCAGACCACCCCTTGCAGGGAAGCAGCGTTCGCTTCGACCAGATCGTGGCCTATGACCTGGTGAGCCTGGACAACAGCACGGCAGTATCGCGCGCGCTGGAAGAAGCAGCGGCGGAAGCGGGCCGACCACTGCGGGTGCGGGTGCAGGTCCAGAGCTTTCATGCGGTGTGCCGCATGGTGGCGGCAGGCCTGGGCGTGGGCATCTTGCCGGAGCTGTCCGGCATCACCTACCAGCAGGGGTTTGGCCTGCGCACCCTGAGCCTGGATGAACCCTGGGCGCAGCGAGACATGTTTGTCTGCACCCGCACCGAGCCGCTTTCCGTGCCGGCCCAGCGTCTGGTGGAGCACCTGCTGGGCACGAGCTTGCGCTGAGGTGTTGCCGGTCTGACGCCGGACACCGGACATACCTGCCAGGCACGACTTCGATGATGTGCGCGAAGGCTAAGACCTTGTCGAGGCTTTGGGACGTCGTGCGAACGCACGGGTGACGAGAAACCGGCAGCGCACAGCCGCCTGCGCTCAGCGACTCAGGAGGTTTTCTTGCGCCCACTGCTCCGCAGTGGTGACCCGAATCGACTGCTGTTCGTTGAACGTGCCAGCCTTGGACCACGCAACGCCCTTGCCTTGCGCGAACACCGCGCGATACTTCTTGATGTGGTGTGTCGGGTCTTGTTCCAGTTGCTGCATCAGGTAGGGAACTGACCGGACCTTGCGCTGGAAGCTGCGTCCCAGCACACGCTCAAGCATGCTGGCCACCTGCCCATAGGTCACCGTGTCGCCGGCAAGGTAGACAATCTGATTGCGAAAGCGCGGTTCGAAGAAAACGATTTCGGCGGTCAGCGCACCGATGTCATCCGGGGTCGTGAGCGTCACGCTGTTCTCGATACTGCCCAAGGCATTCACGGTGTCGTTTTTGAAATCCACCACCTCGAACACTGGCTCGAACAGGAAACTGGTGAACATGCCCGTGGAGATGATGACCCATTCGGTCCTGTCCTGGGCGCGGAGCAACTCCCGCACATCAAGCTGAGCATCAAAGAGGTCCTGCGGGCTGCCGCGCCCGATCACCTCGAAATCGACGCCGAACTGCCACGGGAAGTAGCGCTTCACGCCCGACTTGAGCGCGGCTGTCGCCAACTTCATCGGCGTTTCTCGACCCGCAACCATGCCTGCGCAGCCCACCACCGTATCGAATCGTGCGAAGACGGCAGCAAGCGCATCGATCGAATCCTTCACCAGATCTGCGGCCACCATGTGGACGCCCAGACTGCGCAGTTCGTCGATCTCCGCCTTCTTTTGCGGCGCTTGCGTGTCGATGGTCGACGCCCTGAGCAAGACGCTTACCGTGGAGCCGGGCCTGCTTCTCGCCACCCGCGCAAGATTGCGCAGCACCGGAAGACCGAGCTCGCCTGCGCCTAAAACGAGTATCGATTGAGGGGAAGGCGGGGTCATGTTGGTCATTGATTATCCTGATATCTGTCACCGTTAAGATGAACAAATGCTCGCATGGGCCGGCAGCGTTCGTAAGCAGGCACACGGGTGATACCAGGAGGAGCAATGACCAATCACGAGGCGCTTGACCAGGCAGAACTGATCTGCCGGACGCTGAAAGAAGATGACGACGGCGTCAGGCGGGAAGTCCTTGCTCACGCAGGCAGCCGCTGGTCATTGGGCATCCTGCACGCCCTGGGCGTGTACGGAAAGATGCGCCACGCCGAGATAAAACGACAGATGACCGGCGTGACACAGCGAATGCTGACCAAGACGCTACGCGACATGGAGCGCGATGGCCTGGTGACACGGCGAGAGCTGGCGGGTGTCTCGCCCCATGTCGAGTACGAACTGACCTCGCTGGGCACGGAGTTGTTGATCCGCATGTCGCCCATCTGGACATGGGTCGTCGAAAACGTCGACGCATTTCGCCAAGCGCGCCAAGCCTTCGACAGTCAGGGTGACAAGAATCTGGATGGCAGATTGACCCACCGATTGCGGTGAGTGTGAAACTTGTGTTGATAGTCACCGGTCCGGTGAACCTCAGCATGCTGTGTTGGCTACGCGGTCACTGGCAGCGGGACGTGCCGCTACGTTCAGACATCCAGGCGATACGGGTAGCGCGCTGGCAAACCATCGGAAAGCAGGGCCAGTTCTCGAGCAATGTCTTCAACGTTCACGGAGCCGGAACTGCCTAGTTCCACTTGCGCCATCAAATCAGCCAGCTGAAGCCATTGCGCGAAGTTGATATCCATCTCGATCGGCTGCGCATCGCAGCCTTGGTCATGATCGAGAAAGGCCACCTGCGAGCCGCTTTCTGTTCGCCTCAACAGCCAGGCGTCACCCGTACCGGCGGTGGCAAAGACCCACCACGTCTTTCCCAATTCAATCAGGGGATGGTCCCTGTCAGCGGTCTCTCGCAGCACTTGTGGCAAGTCCAGCAACAAGAAGTCGCCAGCAATCTCTTGGCCGCCGATGTCGTCGACCAGCGCCAGGAAGTCGGGCGGCAGCTGGAGAACAAGCGCTTCGCGTGCTTTGCTGGAAACGGCTGCGGCTTTTTTGCCTGTGCGCTCGCTCAATTCCGGCACGATCTTCTCGACAGGACGTAATGCCAACATGTGTTGAAGACCCTCTGTCATGCGGATGTCGGAAACCCAAGATAGGTGGGCGGGATACTCGCAGTCAAGAGCAAAAGCCCCTGCATGAGGGGCCTCTTTTCAATGTGGCGTTCTGTATGGCGTCCCGCAGCCCTGGTTCAGCCTGGCCTGGTTTCAGCAAAGCCGATCTGGAATGACAAAACCCCACCTGTTTTCACAGATGGGGTTTTGAGTATAACTAGCCTGACAATGACCTACTTTCACAGACGTCCGTCCACTATCATCGGCGCAAAGGCGTTTCACTGTCCTGTTCGGGATGGGAAGGAGTGGTTCCACCTTGCTATGGTCGTCAGGCATAACTTGTTGGCGGGTTGT